>OCTX014563256.1_pt1 | contig 486463 bp, 425 predicted proteins | sample 1539691 | NCBI WGS metagenome assembly OCTX01 (sample SAMN02144231, study PRJEB22623) | gut metagenome | biome: sheep rumen | host: Ovis aries | place: New Zealand
TCGGGGACGCACTCTCGGCTCGATTGCCTCGTGTAGCGGTACTAGGGTTCGAAAGAACCGAACCCAAGGACCGACACTCGTGCAAACGCCCCTCAGAGAAAACGGTCATGCTTCGCTCAATATCTAATTAGTTAAATATATTTGGAGGAAAAAGATAATGGCAGAAACAATCGAAAAAAAGCCGATTAAAATAACCGAGACCGTCCTTCGTGACGCTCATCAGTCCTTAATCGCCACCAGAATGCCGACCGAAATCATGCTTCCCATCATTGAGACCATGGACAAAGTCGGATATCATTCAGTAGAGTGCTGGGGCGGCGCAACCTTCGATGCTTCCCTTCGTTTCCTGAAAGAGGATCCGTGGGAAAGACTTCGTAAATTAAGAGACGGATTCAAGAACACGAAATTACAGATGTTATTCCGTGGCCAGAACATTTTGGGATACCGTCCTTACGCAGATGACGTTGTATATGCTTTCGTTGAGAAGTCCATTGCAAACGGTATCGACATCATCCGTATTTTTGACTGTCTGAACGACCTTCGTAACTTACAGGCTGCAGTTGATGCAACCAATAAGATCAAGGCTCAGGAAGGCAGAGGACATGCACAGGTCGCTCTTTCTTACACACTTGGTGATGCTTATACCTTGGAGTATTGGGCAAATACCGCTAAGCAGATTGAAGAGATGGGTGCTGATTCCATTTGTATTAAGGATATGGCAGGTTTGTTACTTCCTTACACCGCATCTGAGCTGATCAAGGCAATGAAGGAAAACACCAAGCTTCCCATTCAGTTACATACTCACTATACTTCCGGTGTTGCTTCCATGACCCAGTTAAAAGCTGTAGAAGCAGGTGTAGATGTTATCGACTGTGCAATTTCTCCTTTCGCACTCGGTACTTCCCAGCCCGCTACCGAAGTTATGGTTGAGACCTTCAAGGGTACTCCGTATGACTCCGGTCTGGATCAGAAGATTCTTGCCGAAATCGCAGATTACTTCCGTCCTTACAGAGAAGAGTGCTTAGCCAACGGCTTAATGAGCACCAAGGTTCTCGGTGTTAACATTAAGACTCTTCTTTATCAGGTACCCGGTGGTATGCTTTCCAACATGGTTAGCCAGTTAAAAGAGCAGCATGCGGAAGACCGCTATAATGACGTACTTGAAGAGATCCCCAGAGTTCGTAAGGACTGCGGTGAGCCTCCTTTGGTTACCCCTTCTTCACAGATTGTCGGAACCCAGGCTATCTTCAACGTACTTATGGGTGAGAGATATAAGATGGCTACCGGTGAGTTCAAAGATCTCCTTCGCGGTAACTACGGACAGACCGTTAAGCCCATGGATCAGGCAGTTATCGACAAGGTAATCCCCGGAGAGCCTCGTTCTACCGCAAGATCCGCGGAAGCTACCGGACATACCGAGCCCGAGCTTGATAAGATCGAAGCAGAAATGAAAGAGTGGAAACAGCAGGACGAAGATGTATTGTCCTATGCATTATTCCCTCAGGTTGCTACCGAATTCTTCAAATATCGTATGGCACAGCAGGAAAAGATTGATTTGACCGCAGCCGATACGAAGAACGGTGCATATCCTGTTTAACTAAGAGTACTATATTGGAGAGGGATTCTCCAATTAGAACGAAGAACCCCTGTATTTTGCAGGGGTTCTTGCGTTTTTAACAAAGGTTTTGGATAGATTAACTCGGAGTAAAGTAAAATGAAATCGTTTGCGTTCCGTAAAGAACAAGGAATTTCCATTAGAAAACTGGATATTATATTTGTGGTGATCGCGGTTTTGTCTTCGGCGGTTTTGTTCGTTGCCATGAACCGTACAACCTCCCTTCATAACAAATCGACGAAACTCACCCGTGAGGTGATCGAAGCGCAGAAAAGTGCGGATACCCTGATGGAAGCATCGGATTATCTGACCGAGGAAATGCGTAAATTCGTTGTAACCGGTGAACGCAGGTATTTAAACAATTATTTTGAAGAAGCAATCAACAGACGCAGAAGAGAAAACTCTCTGGAGACTCTGAAAAAGATAAATCCCAATTCCGTGGCTTACAACAATCTCGAAAATGCCATGGATTTATCCGAGGAATTGATGAAGACGGAATATTATGCGGCTAAACTGGCTATACTCGCATATGGCTACAATATGGATTCCTTCCCGGAAGCCATCCGTAATCTTGAGATCCGTAAGCAGGATCTGAATATGTCGAGCACGGAACAGATGGAGATGGCGGAGGATATGCTTTTTAACGAAGAGTATTCCGATCGTAAAAGTCATATTTCCGATAATATCTCCAAGTGCCTTGCCGAGTTAAACGAAGAACTCGATACACAACAGATCGAACTGGATAACAAACTGAAGAAACAGGTTTTCCTGGAGCATTTACTGACGGTTGTTTTGATCGCGATTTTGCTCGGTGTAGTATTTTTAACCGCATATCTGATCATTATTCCTTTATCCAAAGCGGTGGATCGTATCCGCGACGAACAGGATGTTCCTCTTCGCGGAGCATATGAAGTTCGCTTCCTTGCCAAGACTTATAACCTGATGTATAACACGAATCTGGCAAGCAAGGAAAAACTCAATTATGAAGCGACACATGATAAGTTGACCGGTTTATACAACCGTCGCGGATATGATTTTCTTCTGAAAAATCTTGATATGGAGACTTCTACACTGATGATCATCGATCTGGACCGTTTCAAGAGCATTAACGATCATTTCGGACATGATGTCGGTGATAAGGTTTTGATCAAAGCTGCGGACGTGATCTTCAACAGTTTTCGAAATCAGGATTATGTATGCAGGATCGGCGGCGATGAATTTGCCGTTATCATGGTACACAGCAGTTCTGCATTAAAGGAACTGATCAAGCGCAAAGTCGAAATGATGAATGAAGCCATGTGCGAGTCCGGAAACGGTATACCGGAGGCATCGTTCAGCGTCGGTGTTGCTTTCGGAGAAAACGGTCAAAGTGTGGATGAAATCTTTAAAGCAGCGGATAATGCACTTTACGAATCCAAGAAGACCGGCAGAAGAAGCGTTAATTTCGCGGAATAATAAGGGGGATGCAGGGATGAAAATTTTATTTATCGGAGGTACGGGAACCATTTCGCAGGCGATTACGAGAAGCCTCGTGGAACGCGGTGATGAAGTAACACTTGTAAACCGCGGAAACAGAAACGGCGCATTTGCGGGAAAAGTCAATGAAATCCATGTTAGCGATGTAAACAACGAAGAAGAATTGACTTCCAAGATTAACGCATTTTTGATCTCCAAAAGCAATGCGGACGCTTTGAACGAGACCGTCGGACAGGTTCCGGCAAATGAACGTGCACCGTATTTCGATGCGGTTTGCGATTTTATCTGTTTCCACAAAGAACAGGCAGAGAGAGATTTCAGGGTGTTTCAGGGTAAAACGAAGCAGTTTTTCTTTATCTCTTCGGCATCGGCCTATCATAAACCCGTTAAGGATTATATGATCACAGAGGGAACGACGCTTGCAAATCCTTATTGGCAGTATTCGAGAGAGAAGATTGAGATTGAAGAGTATCTGCTCGAATGCTACAAAACATACGGATTCCCCGTAACCCTGATCCGCCCCAGCCATACCTATGACGAAAGAAGCATTCCTTTGGGAGTGCATGGCAAAATGGGTTCCTATCAGGTTATTGACCGTATGTTAAAAGGAAAGCCTGTCATTATTCATGGAGACGGAACCAGTCTTTGGAGAATGACGTTTAATGAGGATTTCGCAAAAGGATTTGTGGGACTGATCGGAAACTCCCATGCGATCGGAGAAGCCTTCCATATCACGAACGAAGAGACGCTGACCTGGAACCAGATCTATGAAACCATTGCCAAAGCATTGAATGTGGAATTGAAACCTTATTATGTGGCAAGCGATTTCCTGGCTTCCTGCAGCGATTATGATTTCACGGGTTCCCTGATCGGAGATAAATCGAATTCGGTTGTTTTCGACAATACCAAACTTCGCAGGGCCGTACCCGGTCTTAACATGAATATCCGTTTCGAAGACGGCATCAAACGCACGGTGGATTATGTATTAAGCCATCCGGAGTGCCAGATCCCGGATCCGGAATTTGATGCCTGGTGTGATAAAGTCATCGAGAAACTCGAAGAGGCAAAGAAGGCTATTCTTGCCGAATAACAAAGATTTTGATATAGTTTATGTATGCCGTTTCCCTGTCGTATGGCAGGGAAACGAGTTTTTTACGGACACGGATATTTACCATGCAAACGATTGTGATCGGAGGAGGCGCAGCCGGAATGATGGCTGCCGTTGCCTGTGCGGACACGGGCGATTCGGTAATCCTTCTTGAAAAGAACGAAAAACTCGGGAAAAAGGTCTTTATCACCGGCAAGGGAAGATGCAATGTGACCAATGCCTGTGACAGGGATGCGTTCTTTTCCCATGTGGTAAGTAATCCGAAATTCTTATATTCCGCTTATTCTCAATTTGACAATGAAGCCCTGATGGAGTTCATCGAAGCAAACGGAACGGCTCTTAAAGTAGAGCGGGGCAATCGTGTTTTTCCCGTAAGTGACCATTCGTATGATATTATCGATGCATTTAAACGTGCACTTTCCAAACGGAAGGTGGATGTTCGTCTGCACTGCGAAGTAAAGGATATTCTGACCGAAGAATATGTCGATCCGGAAGATAAGAAAGCGCCTTCCAAGATTATTAAGGGCGTAAAACTTTCAAGTGGAGAAATCCTTTCCGCAGACAAAGTAATCGTGGCCACGGGCGGTGTTTCTTATCCTTCGACGGGCTCAACCGGAGACGGATATGATTTTGCATCTAAGACGGGACATAAACTTGTGGCAAGCAAACCTGCGCTTGTTCCTTTTACAACGAAAGAAGAGTGGGTTACGAAATTACAGGGACTGACTTTAAAGAACGTCAAGCTGTCCCTTCATATCAACGATAAATGCGTCTATTCCGAGCAGGGTGAACTCTTATTTACGCATTTCGGGATCAGCGGACCGCTGGCTCTTACTGCGAGCAGTTATTATGCCAAGGCGGATGAAATCAAATCCGCATATGTTTATCTCGATTTGAAACCGGCTCTTTCGAACGATGAATTCGACAAGCGTCTGATCCGTGAATTCGAAAACGGAAACAGAAAGGAATTCAAGAATATTTTGGGTGAACTCTATCCGCAGAAACTTGCATCCCTGGTATGTGATATAACAGGTCTGGATCCTTATAAGCGATGCAACGAAATCTCCGGTGCCGAAAGAAAGACACTGCTGAAATTCACCAAGGAAATGAAGATCACGATCACCGGAACAAGGGATTTCAACGAAGCCATCATTACCCACGGTGGTGTATCGGTAAAGGACATCAACCCCAAAACCATGGAAAGCAAATTGGTGAGAAATCTTTATTTTGCGGGTGAAGTGCTCGATCTCGATGCCCATACGGGCGGCTTTAATCTGCAGATTGCATTCTCCACAGGATATCTGGCCGGTAAATCCGGATACGAAAGCTGATCTAATTCGTGAATAATGTGTGAAAAAGTTGATAAATTGCGCATTTGCGCTATAATGATATATGGATTAGATTTTGCCAAATCCATTGTAGTATGACTTGTATAAGAGGTGCTTATTATGGGATTTAATGTAGCTATTGACGGACCTGCCGGAGCAGGCAAAAGTACCATCGCCAAACTGGTTGCCGGAGAAATGAATTTCATTTATGTCGATACCGGAGCGATGTATCGTGCCATTGCTCTTTATCTGATCCGAAAAGGCGTCGGAATCGAAGAGACAGACCGCTTTGCGGATGAATGCCAGGGCGCTGAAGTTTCCATTCAGTATGTGGACGGAACGCAGCAGGTGATTTTAAACGGTGAAAACGTCAGCGGATGGATTCGTACCGAAGAAGTCGGAAACATGGCTTCCGCAAGCAGCGTTGATCCTGCGGTTCGTGCAAAACTTCTTGACCTTCAGAGAAATCTGGCTGCCGAGAACGATGTGGTAATGGACGGACGTGACATCGGCACGAATATTCTGCCGAATGCGGATGTAAAGGTTTATCTGACCGCTTCCGTCGAAGAAAGAGCCATGAGGCGTTTCAAAGAGCTGATGGGCAAAGGAATGGACTTAAGCCTCGAGCAGATTGAGAAAGACATCGAGGAGAGAGATTACCGCGACATGCATCGTGAGATCGCTCCCTTAAAACAGGCAGAGGATGCCGTATATATTGATTCTTCCGATATGTCAATCGACGAAGTAAAGGCCGCCATCATTAAACTGATCGAGTCCAAACGATGAAAGTCATCCTGGCCAAAACAGCCGGTTTTTGCTTCGGAGTCAAAAGAGCGGTAGATGCGGTTTACGAGCAGATAAAAAAAGGCGGCAAAATCTACACCTACGGCCCGATTATCCATAACGAAAGCGTTGTGGAGGATTTAAAGAAACAGGGTGTGGTTGTACTCGAAACCGAAGAGCAGCTGCAAAACATTACCGACGGTACCGTGATCTTACGATCACACGGAGTGAAAAAGGAAGTTTTAAATCTTTTGGAAGAACGCCATATTTCCTATGTCGATACGGCGTGTCCCTTTGTAAAAAGAATTCACAGACTCGTAGAGGAAGAGTCCGCAAAAGGCCGCAGAATCATAGTTGTGGGCAATAAAACCCACCCGGAAGTCGAGGCAATCGTAAGTTATGCCGAAGTTCCGCCGGTGGTAGTGGAAAGCGAAGAGGAAGCAAAGGCATTAAACCTTGATAAGAATGCCGAATATTTCATAGTTTCGCAAACTACATTTAATTATACGAAATTCAAAGATATAGTTGATATTTTTGAAAAAAAAGGTTATTATTATAATGTTGTGAATACTATCTGTAGCGCAACAAAAGAGCGTCAGGAGGAGGCGAAGAAAATTGCTTCCGAAGTTGATGCGATGATCGTAATAGGGGGTTCACACAGTTCAAACTCTAGAAAGCTTTATGAGATATGTTCGAAAGAGTGCGAGTTGACGTTTTTCATCCAGACATGGAATGATTTGCATTTAGAGCATTTTCCTAAATCAGTGGAACTGGTGGGTATTACGGCAGGGGCATCCACCCCAAACAATATTATTGAGGAGGTTCAAAATCATGTCAGAACAGACTTTTGAACAAATGCTGGAGGAATCATTAAAAACTATTCACACTGGAGACATTGTTGAAGGAAAGGTTATTGATGTCAAGGATGACGAATTGATTTTAAACATCGATTATAAGTCTGACGGAATTCTTCCGAAATCGGAATATTCCAACGATCCGACCATCAATCTTAAGGAAGCCGTTAAAGTCGGCGACGTTATGGAAGTAAAGATCCTTAAGGTGAATGACGGTGAAGGTCAGGTTTCCTTAACCCATAAAAGAATCGTTGCCGACAGAGGCAGCAAGAGACTGGAAGATGCATTCAACAATCAGGAAGTTCTTACCGCAAAGGTTGCACAGCTTCTTAACGGTGGTCTTTCCGTAGTCGTTGATGATGTAAGAATCTTTATTCCCGCAAGCCTTGTATCCGATGTTTACGAGAAAGATTTAAGCAAGTATGAGAACCAGGAAATCTCCTTCGTTCTGATTGAGTACAATCCGAAGAAGAGAAGATATATCGGCGATCGCAAGCAGCTTCTGATGAAAGAGAAAGAAGTTGCACAGAAGGAACTCCTTGAGAGAATCGCTGTCGGTGATGTTGTAGAAGGAACCGTTAAGAATGTTACTGATTTCGGTGCATTCGTTGATCTTGGCGGAGTTGACGGACTTCTTCATATTTCCGAGATGAGCTGGGGAAGAATCGAGCATCCCAAGAAACTCTTCAAGGTTGGCGATACCGTTAAGGTTAAGATCAAAGAAATCAATGGAAACAAGATCGCTCTTACCGCTAAGTTTGATGATGCAAATCCCTGGAAAGATGCAGCAAGCAAGTATGCAGTAGGAAATGTTGTTACCGGTAAAGTGGCAAGAATGACCGAGTTCGGTGCATTCGTTGAATTGGAGCCCGGCGTTGACGCACTGCTTCATGTATCCCAGATTTCCAAGGATCATGTAGAGAAGCCCTCCGATGTATTAAGCAAGGGTCAGGAAGTTACCGCTAAGATCGTTGATTTCAGCGAAGAAAATCAGAAGATCAGCTTATCCATCAAGGCTCTGCTTCCCGATGCGGATGAATCCGAAGAAGCAGCAGAAGTTGTTGAAGAAGCAGCTGAGGAAGTTAAGACCGAAGAATAATTCATTGTGTGAAATCAGCCCCCGGTATCGCACCGGGGGTTTTTCAATATCTAAGTCAGGGTGGACGGATCGATTCATGGATTACAGTTACGAACAATTTAAAAGAGAAATCCTTCGATTGACCGGCATTGATCTAGGGCTTTATAAAGAGCGTCAGATGAAACGCAGGATTGATTCGCTGTTGGTTTCGAAGAATTATTTGGACTATTTCCAGTATCTGATGGCCTTGAAGAAAGACCAAAATCTCCTGGATGATTTCATTGAATATACGACGATCAATGTGTCGGAGTTTTTCCGGAATCCGGAGCAGTGGAAGTTCTTAGAAGAGGATATTCTTCCGAAATTTCAGGAGAAAGAGCGGATTACAATCTGGTCGGCCGCCTGCTCCACGGGAGACGAGCCTTACTCGCTGGCAATGCTTCTGCTTAAGTATTATAACAAGTTTAAGTTTAAGATCTACGCGACGGATATTGACGAGAAAGCAATTAAAATGGCCAAGACCGGCGAATACTCTGCCAAAAGCATAGTCAATGTTCCGGAAGAGTTTAAGTCGTATTTTACATTGCAGGAAAATGGAAAATATGTGATAAGCGATGAAATCAAGAAATGTGTTACATTCCAGAAACACAATCTTTTCACCGATCCGTTTATCCGTAAAGTCGATATTCTGGTTTGCAGAAATGTACTGATCTATTTTACGGAAGAAGTGAAAGACAGGATTTTCCATCAATTCTATGAATCGCTTAACAAAGGCGGATTTTTGTTCCTTGGAAATACGGAGCAGATGATAGATTATAAGAAAATCGGATTTGGACGATATGCATCGTTCTTCTATGAGAAAAAATAGACGACAAAAATAGGGACGGGGTTTAACCCGTCCCTTTGAATTTAATTATTCCTCGGCTACAACCATATTCTGCAGAACATGTTCCGCATACTTGTTGAAGGAAGTTCTCGAAGTTTTGAATTCATCCGTTAATTCGAAGAAGTAGTCAGGATCACGGAAGCTTCTTTTAAAGAACGGAGTAAATAACGGCTCCCACTGAGGCAGATAGGAAGATTCCTTTCTGGTATAGCAGGTAGCGGCGGTTGCCTGTCTTCTGTGGTCAGGATCAACCGAAGCGGCCACGGATTTGTGTATCGCCATATCTTCTTCGGGAAGATAGTAGTAATCACGGTAATTGGAGTAGTAATACTTCATTTCCTCGTTGTAAAGAGGCACTTTCAAGACACCGTTGACCCCGTTACCGGTAAAATAGCATCCGTTTGCTCCGTAGCTTACGGATACGGGGATTTCTGATAGGAAACGAAGGCTTAATACGAGTTCCTGACGTTTCTTTCCGTTATAGTCATTGTAATAATTTGCCTGTACCTTCATGACGCGTATCGGCAGATTGAACATGTCGGAAAATCCGAGAACGGAGAGCATATCAAGCATGCCGACCAAGTCGGATTTGTTATGAAGAAGAAGGATGGCTTCCTTCTCTTTATCATGCTCGCAAACATAATCATGATAAATATTGATCAGTTCTCCGCCGGTATACGTATCTTCGCGCTTTACACCGAGGAAAGATTCAATCGTGGTCTGTTTGCAGTTTTCCAGCTTTAAGAAGTTCTTGTAAGGCTTGATTCTTTTATATAAATCAACACCCTTAAAATCATCGAATTTAAAAGGAATACCGTACATTTCGCATTTCTGTGTCAAATACGGCAGATCGAAGCGGTTTCCGTTGAAATGAACGATGAAACCGTAGTTTAAGCAATACTCGAGGAAAGCGTTCAGAACCTGAACTTCCTCATCGTAATTCTCGGCAAGCCACTGGATGGTATGCCATTCGTTTTCCTTGAAATACGCACAACCGATCAGGTAAAGATTGGAACTTTTGGCCGTAAAACCGGTGGTTTCAATATCCATGAAAAGAATATTCTCGGCTTCGTCCAGACGGTCCACGGGATAGGAGGGCTTTAAATCTCCTAAATCGTTAATGATAGTCTTCATGCTGTTTCTCCCTCATCTTAATAATTCTTCAGACGATTTGCGGGATTTGAGCTTACGCATGATGCGCCAAATCTCACGCAATATATTTTAACATAATTGCACAAGAAAATGTAGATTTTTCTTTATTGTTTTTACAAAATAATGATACCATTTCTTCCTTAAAAATAGTATTATAGACAATAGTGTGATTTTTTGTAAAAACTAAGGAGTGTTTAAGTATGGCCAGATTTACGTTTCATGGCGGAATTCACCCCTATGAAGGAAAGGAATCGTCGAAAGACAGACCGATTAAACAGTATCTTCCCAAGGGAGATCTGGTGTATCCTCTTTCCCAGCATATCGGTGCTCCGGCAAATGCCATTGTAGCCAAAGGCGACACGGTAAAAGTGGGTCAGAAAATTGCGGAAGCAAACGGATTCGTATCATCTCCGATCTATGCTTCGGTTTCCGGTACGGTGAAAGCCGTAGAGCCCAGACGTGTCATCACGGGTGACAATGTCATGAGTATTGTGATTGAGAACGACGGAAAGTATGAAGAAGTAGACTTTCCCGAGCCTAAGCCCGTTGAAGTTTTGCTGAAGGAAGACATTATCGGCATGATCAGAGAAGCCGGTATTGTCGGCATGGGCGGAGCCGGTTTCCCGACTCACGTAAAGCTTTCTCCGAAAGAGCCTGACAAGATTGATTATGTCATTGCCAACTGCTCGGAGTGCGAACCGTATCTTACGTCCGACTACCGTAAAATGATCGAGCAGCCGGAAAAGCTTGTTGAAGGTCTTGCAATCATTTTAAGACTGTTTGACAATGCGCACGGAATTCTTGCCGTAGAAGACAATAAACCCGACTGCATTAAGATCTTAAAGAAACTGACGGCCGATAACAACAGGATTTCCGTTGCGACTTTGAAGACCAAGTATCCGCAGGGTTCCGAACGTCAGCTGATCTATGCGTGCACCGGAAGAGCAATCAATTCCTCAATGCTTCCCGCCGATGCAGGCTGCGTGGTAAACAATACGGATACAATCATCGCTGTATACAATGCGGTGAAAGAAGGCCGTCCTTTGATGAAGAGAATCGTTACCGTAACAGGTGACTGCATCAAACATCCGCAGAATTTCTCCGTACCCATCGGTACAAATTATGCGGAGCTGATAGAGGAAGCAGGCGGTTTTGTGAAAGAGCCCGAGAAGATTGTTTCCGGCGGACCGATGATGGGATTTGCTATTTTCGATATCAATGTTCCATGCACCAAAACCTCGTCCGCATTGCTTTGCTTAAGCCATGACGATGTATCCTCTGCAGTGGAAACCGCTTGTATCAACTGCGGAAGATGCGTGGAAGTCTGCCCCGGAAGAGTGGTTCCGTCGAGACTTGCGGATTTCGCCCAGCATAAAGACAAAGAAGCGTTTGAAGCCAATAACGGAATGGAATGCTGTGAATGCGGATGTTGTTCTTACATCTGTCCCGCAAAGAGACAGCTGACCCAGTCCATTAAATCCATGCGAAGAATGATTCTCGCAGACAGAAAGAAAAAGTAGGAGGGCATTATGAAGGAGTATATGGAAGTATCATCCAATCCGCACGTGCGCTCCAGGGTGACAACATCCCAGATCATGTTTGCAGTGGTCATTGCATTACTTCCCGCAACGATTTACGGTATTATTCGTTTCGGATGGTATGCCGCACTTTTGGTATTGGTAACCGTGGGAACCGCTGTTCTTACGGAGCATTTATTCTGTAAAATTATGAAGAAGCCGTCTACGATCAAAGACGGCAGTGCAATCGTAACCGGTCTGCTTTTGGCATTGAACCTGCCTCCGCATCTTCCGGTTTACATTGCGATTTTAGGTGCTGTATTTGCAATCGTAGTCGTTAAATTATTGTTCGGCGGTCTTGGTCAGAACTTTATGAACCCGGCCCTCGGAGCAAGATGTTTTCTGGTTATTTCTTTTGCAAAATATATGACCAATTTCGATTGCGATACCGTGACCGGACCTACGCCTTTGGCAATTTTAAAAGAGGGCGGCCAGGTGAATGTCTTTGATATGGTGATCGGCCGTACCGGAGGTACCATCGGTGAGACTTCGGTCATTGCCATTGTTCTCGGTGCATGCTTCTTAATTGCACTTGGCGTAATTGATTTAAGAATTCCGGGAACCTACCTGGTTTCCTTTGCGATTTTCGTTGCAATTTTCTGTCCGACAGGTTTGATCGCATATATTACACATGACAGCAATGTATTTATTGACTGGCAGTATTTCTGCGGTCAGCTTTCCGGTGGTGGTCTGATGCTCGGTGCGTTCTTTATGGCCACGGATTATACGACACGCCCGATTACCAAGAAGGGTCAGTACCTGTATGGTATCTTTCTTGGTGTTTTAACCGGTCTGTTCCGTCTGTTCGGACCCGGTGCGGAAGGTGTTTCCTATGCAATTATTATCGGAAACTTACTTGTTCCCTTAATTGAGAAGATTACGATGCCTAAGGCCTTCGGGAAGGGAGGGGAGAAAGCATGAAAGGAATAATGAAAGATACCCTGATCATCTTCCTCATCACCCTCGTAGCCGGCGGAATTTTGGGATTCGTATATGAACTTACCAAATCCCCGATCGAAGTGCAGAAACTTCAGAAACAGGCAAATGCCTGCGCGGAGGTTTTCAAAGAGGCTGATGCCAACGGAGAATTAAAGGAAGTGGAAAGCTTAACCTTTGAGCAGGTCGAAGTAAATGAAGATGTTCTTGCACAGATCACTGCAGGTTCCGACATTAAAGCTACCGTAAACGAAGTATATGAAGCAAAAACGCAGTCCGGAACCTTATACGGAAACGTCATTTCCGTAACGACAAAGGAAGGTTACGGCGGAGACATCCGTTTCTACATGGGTGTTACCACCGACGGTAAGTTAAAAGGTATTTCCATTCTGGAAATTCATGAGACTCCCGGACTTGGTATGAGAGCTTCCGAAGTTCTGGTTCCCCAGTTCAGAAATGTTGACGGGCCTGAATTTACCGTGACCAAGAGCGGTAAAACAAGTGATTCGCAGATCGATGCCATTACATCCGCAACAATCACTTCAAAGGCTGTGACCAGAGGAGTAAACTTCGGAATGCGTTATGCAAATGCTTTGGCGGAAGGAGGAGAAAACTGATGAAAACCTGTTTGGAAAGACTGTATAACGGTTTAATTAAAGAAAATCCGACTTTCGTTCTGACACTTGGTATGTGTCCTACACTTGCGGTTACAACTTCCGCGATCAACGGTCTCGGTATGGGACTTTCCACGCTTGTGGTTTTGGCTTTATCCAACCTGCTTATTTCGGCACTCAGAAAAGTCATTCCCGATAAGGTCAGAATCCCTGCTTATATCGTAATTGTTGCTTCCCTGGTTACCGTTGTGGGACTGCTTATGGAAGCTTATGTACCGGGATTATATGCATCCCTCGGTATTTACATTGACTTAATCGTTGTTAACTGTATTATCCTCGGCCGTGCGGAATCCTACGCATCCAAGAATAAGATGATGCCGTCACTTTTCGACGGTATCGGAATGGGCCTTGGCTTTACCGTAGCGCTTACTCTGATCGGTATGGTCAGAGAGTTCTTCGGAAATGCATCCATTTTCGGTTTTACCGGTCCGGATGTATACGGAACGACCATTCCCGTATTACTTGTGGAGCTTACCAATAAAGTATTCAATCCCGATTCCGCATCCAATTTCGTGCAGGGATTAAACCATTTCTTCACCGGAGAGTTTTCTTCTTACTCACCGATCGGTATCCTGATCATGGCGCCCGGTGCATTCTTTGTACTTGCCATTCTTACGGCAATTCAGAATGTCATTAAGGCGAAGGGTGAAGCAAAGGGTAAGGATATGAGCAAGATTCAGTCAGGTTGCAGCCATGATTGCATGTCCTGTGGTGATACCGGCTGTGCAAAGAGACTTATCGAGCCTGAGAAGGTAAGTAAAAAAGTCGAGACCGAAGTTGAAGCGGTTTCGGAAGAAATTACCGGAAAGGAGGAAAACTAAATGAACGGATCTTATGTTTTGAATTTAGTTGTTATTGCGATTACTTCCTCCCTGGTAAGTAACGTTGTCTTAAGCCAGTTCCTCGGCCTTTGTCCTTTCCTTGGTGTAAGTAAGAAGGTTAAAACGGCTGCCGGAATGGGTGGTGCGGTTATTTTCGTCATTACCTTGTCAAGCCTTGTTGCGGGTGTGATCTACAAGTTTATTTTAACGCCGCTTCATGTAACGTACCTTAAGACGATCGTGTTCATTCTGATCATTGCGGCGCTGGTTCAGTTCGTCGAACTGTTCTTAAAGAAATTCGTAAAACCTCTGTATGAAGCTCTTGGTGTATATCTTCCTTTGATCACCACTAACTGCGCCGTACTCGGTGTTGCGATTAACAACGTAAATTACGGCTATGATATTTTAACCGGCGTAATCAACGGTTTTGCAACCGCTGCCGGATTTGCCGTAGCCATTATCATCTTAGCCGGAATCCGTGAGAAGATGGAATATAACGATATTCCGAAGCCTTTCAGGGGAATGCCGATCGTACTCGTTACGGCAGGCCTTATGGCAATTGCGTTCTGCGGATTTGCGGGTCTGATTTAGGAGGAAGAAAGATGAATGTTACAGGAATAATCATTGCCGTTGCCATTGTGGCAGCCATCGGTTTATTCATCGGAATCTTCCTTGGTGTTGCGGCAAATGTATTTAAAGTAGAAGTGGATGAAAGAGAAGAGAAAGTTCTTGCTGTTTTACCCGGCAATAACTGCGGTGGATGCGGATATCCCGGATGTTCCGGTTGCGCGGCTGCCATTGTAAAAGGAGAAGCGCCCGTAAGTGCATGCCCCGTCGGCGGAGATCCCGTTGCTGCCAAAGTCGGTGAAATCATGGGCGTTAAGGCCGAGAAAGCCAAACGAATGGTAGCATTCGTAAAATGCCAGGGTGACTGTGAGAAAACGCATGATGATTATCATTACACCGGTCAGAAGGATTGCCAGATGATGGCTTTTGTTCCGAATCAGGGACCGAAGAGCTGTAATTCCGGATGCGACGGATACGGCAGCTGCGTTAAAGTTTGTCCGTTCGATGCGATTCATGTGGTAAACGGTGTGGCACTGGTCGATAAAGAGAAGTGTAAAGCCTGTGGTAAATGTATCGCGACTTGCCCGAGAAACTTAATCGAGCTGATTCCTTATGATGCACCTTTTGCCGTTGCCTGCTCGTCCAAGTCCAAAGGACCTCAGGCCATGAAAGAATGTAAAGTCAGCTGTATCGCCTGTGGAATGTGTGCAAAGAACTGTCCTGCACAAGCAATTACCGTTGAGAATATGCATGCACATATCGATCAGGAGAAATGTATCGGCTGCGGTACCTGCAAAGAGAAGTGCAAGAGAAATTCCATTGTGGATCTGATGAAGTAAAGACTATTGCTGAATAATGTTGTAAAGGGAGAGCGGAAGCTCTCCTTTTCTTATGTCATAGGATTTTCATGGAGTATATCAATTTTCCGCCTGTCGAGCTGTTCAAGAATGAAAACTCCAATTACTATAAACAAATTGTTAATAGATTTAAAAAAAAATGTAATTCTTAATGACAAATAAAGATACACATGTTATGTTTTAATTAAGATACTTATAAACTTTAAACAGGTGTAACAACGAAGTCGTTATTACAAGAAACACTTTTGTGTTTCTGAAATTTAAAGGAGGGAATTCTATGAGTAAAATGAAACATTTAATTGGAATTATGACCGGAATCGCATTGGCGGGTGTTTTGGTAATGTTTCCCGCATTTAATTCGAGGGCTGCAGAAGGGGTTGAAATTAATGAGACAAATTTTCCGGCTGTCGGTTTTCGCAATTATATCTCCAATAATTTTGATAAAAATAAGGATGGTATTCTTAGCAATGAAGAGAGGGAGGCGGTTAAAAGTATTTCATATTACAAAATGCCGGGCACTGGGACATTAGCAGGAATTGAATTCTTTCCCAATCTGATATATTTGTCATGTTCTTGCAATGATTTGACCTCGTTGGATGTAAGTAAGAATACGAAATTAGAAAGTCTGTATTGTTTTGGGAACAGCATTCCGTATCTTGATCTTTCCAATAATCCGAATCTTAATTTGTTGGATTTGCCGCAGGCAGGGTTTGATATCATTCATCTTGGTGGTTTAGAGAATTTGGCTGATTTTGATATGGATAGATATTATACCTATACCTGGGGTAACCCTAAAGGTGAACCGGTCAGCTGCAGATGTTATTATGGGGATAAATATAAATTGTATATTGATGAGAAAATGTCCTTTGACTTCGAATATTTTAATCCGGGAACAGAAGTAACAGAAACAGAAAATGGCGACTGGCTGGAGCCTCTCCGTACACAGCTTCGTATCGCAGCAGATCCTGAATTTGGTGCAAATGTAAATAATACCGCTGATTACACCGGTGATTTTGCACTTCCTGCTGAAATAATGCAGTACATTAAGGATAATCCTCAGGTTACTTTGAACTACAGTTTCTATGTGGATGATGTATTAAGAACCGTAACAATTACCGGAAAGAATGTTGTTGTAGAAGAAGGAGTTCTGTATTACGGATTCAATTATCTGTTAAACCATTACGGTGACGGAAGCGTAATAACCGGACCTACCGGAATCTATACCATCGTAAAGGGTGATACTTTAACGTCGATTGCAAAGAAATTTGGTACAACAATCGAAGCACTTGCTACAAAGAACGGTATCAAGAATGTTGATTTAATCTATGCAGGCGCAAAGATCGCTTACTAAGTAAAACTAAAGATCGAAACTTTTACATCAAAGGGAGAGTGAAAACTCTCCCTTTTGCTTGCAAACAAAAAAGTATATGTATATACTTATGTATATACAATTGTGGTTTGGAGGTGAGATTATGGATAGTGCAAAAGTTTTTACAAACGGAGGATCTCAGGCAGTTCGTCTTCCCAAAAGCTGCAGAGTGGATTCGTCGGAAATGTATGTTAATAAAATCGGAAATATGGTGATTCTTACTCCGAAAGATAATTCCTGGGAACGCCTTTTTAAGAGCTTTGAACTGTTTACAGAGGATTTTATGAAAGAAAACATTGAAGAATTACCTGTACAGGAGAGGGATTTCCAATGATAAAGTATATGCTGGATACGAATATAATTGCATATTTACGTAATAATAAGCCGGAAGAAGTAAGGAAGAGGTTTTTAAAACTGAAACCCGGAGAGATCTGCATATCATCAATTACATACGCGGAACTGTTTTATGGAATTTGTAACAGTTCGAAACCGGAAGTGAATCGATTTGCACTTTTGAATTTTCTTTCGGCTATTGAAATTCTTCCGTTTGACGATTTGGCTGCGGAAGAGTATGGAAGAATTCGATTTGATCTAAAACAAAAAGGCAATCTCATCGGCGCCAACGATTTGCTCATTGCAGCTCATGCCAAGAGCCGCAATATTGTGCTTGTTACCAATAATACCAAAGAATTTGAAAGAGTTCAGGGCCTTAGACTTGAAAACTGGGTTGCATAGGTTTGTAGGTCTCCATTTTTCTCACTTTTTGATGCAAAGTGAGTGAATACTTAGTTAATGAACTGCCTGTAAACTATTTTGAATTTTCTGTAAAGTGTATTGAAATGAGAAAAAAACATAAGTTAAAATAATTTTGTAAGTTGTGTATATGATTTTTAAACGGTATACACAAGGGCTATTCATTAATTTGGGAATAAGGAGGTATGCTTATGAAGAAGATGAAAAAACTCATCGCCACTCTTGTCGGCGGATTAATGATGGCAATGCCGATTCTTGCCACGCCGTTGTTTTCACAGGCGAAGACCGTGAAAGGCGATTTTGGTAATTGGACTTATTATGATTATGCTACAGATAGTACCTCGGACTCCGGTATTCCTGTTTCTGTTACCGTAAACACATCTGATGAGGATTTTGAATTTTGGGATTATTTTTATTATGATTATTGGGATGAGGATGTTTGGGCAGCCGCTTATCCCGATGCGGATCCTGAAGAACTTGCCTATTATAAAGGACATTGGTCATGCGAATTTTGCATCGTTGCATATGATTATTTCGAAGTGGGGGATACGGTTGTTGTTCAGCTTCCGTTTAGCGGATCTTTAACTGAGTATGACTTGGATGATTCGGAATATTGGAATGTCGCTTTTTCTTCCAATTCCATTACCTTTACATGTGTAGAATCTTGTGATGAAATCGATATGTGGGTAATGTATTCGAAAGGTTCGGCAGAAGAAGACCAGTTCTGGTTCATCCCTATGAAGACACAACTTAATATTGCAGCTGAAATCGCATCTACATCAGGCAAAGAAGCTGTTGCAGAAGTATCTGGTAATTTCGCTCTTTCCTATGAAATCATGAAGTGGCTTGAGGATCATCCGAATGTAACCTTAAAGTACAATCTTACCTACAAAGAGAAGGATTACAATATCGTGATCAAAGGCGGACAGAAACTTGCCAATCCTGAGATTCCCTGGTACGGTCCGGAATATCTGATCGGAAAGTTTGCCAAGTAAAACATTTGAATAATGCGTTTTATGGAGCCCGGTTAACGCCGGGCTCTTTTTTGATGCAAAGTGAGTGCACACTTAGTTAATGAACTGATTGTAAACTATTTTGAACAATCTGTTAAAGGCCTTGTTTAGAGTGTTTTCATCTTTTAAAATCATAGTATAAGTTGTACTAATAGATAATTGGTAACACGTGGAATTTGATCGGTATTGAAAGGAGATTGCCTATGAAGAAATTTTTGAAGAAGATGACTGCATGGATCGCCGGAACCGTGCTCGCAACAATGCCTGTGTTGGCTTCTGCGCTCGTAGTACATGCCTACGAAATACTACCCATGAATCAAAACTGGACAACATATCAAGTTGATTTTGAAAATGAAAGAATTGATATGGTTGAAACCACCAAACCGGTTACTTACAATTTTTCTTCATCGATTGAGAATCAGAAAATTATTGGTTTACGGGCATTTTATGTGGATTTTGACGATGTGCTGGCTGATGCTCCGCAAGAATTTATAGATAGAGCTGCCAGTTCGGGTTATATTCATACGGGTATGATTAATTTATCTTTAGTGTTCAGTAATAGCTTCGTTGAAGGTGATACTCTTAGCATAAATTTCCCTTATCCGATCCAAATTAATGATTTTAAATATAATGGCGAAGAACAATGGAAGATAACAAATTTATCAGCAACAAGTGTTTCTTTTATCTGCACTGCAACAGGTGATTTTGAAGGATATGCAGATTGGATTGCTTTGGAATTACAGTATACTAAAAGCGCATCTGCATTAGAAGACCAGTTCTGGTTCATCCCTATGAAGACACAGCTTAACATCGCTGCTGAAATTGCATCCGCATCCGGTAAAGAAGCAGTTGCGGAAGTTTCCGGCAATTTTGCACTTTCCTATGAAATCATGAAGTGGCTTGAGGATCATCCGAATGTAACCTTAAAGTACAATCTTACCTACAAAGAGAAGGATTACAACATCGTGATCAAAGGCGGACAGAAACTTGCAAATCCTGAGATTCCCTGGTACGGTCCGGAGTATCTGATCGGAAAATTCAGCAAATAACTCATATGAAGTAAGGTCCTCCTTTCTTCTAAGTGATTCCCTTAGAGAGAGCCAATCCGGCTCTCTCTTTTGGGTTCGAAATACTTTATTTTAGGTGGTAAATATGATAGAATACCATTATGGGTTATAGGGGATAGATTATAATTTTACTTAACGGGGGTTAATCTATGAATTTAAGTCTTGACGAAAAAATGACTCTTCTTTCCGGTGACGGATTCTGGAAAACCAAATCACTCGACGGAAAAATCAAACATCTCTGGTTATCTGACGGCCCTCACGGGATTCGTAAGCAGCTTCCCGATATGGAACAGGATACCGCACTTCCTGCGATCTGTTATCCGACCGCATCTGCGCTTGCCAGCACTTTTGATCCCGGCATTGTAGGCAGAATCGGAGACGAACTCGGCAAAGAATGCAAAGAGAAAGGTGTGTCCATCCTTCTCGGACCCGGTGTGAATATGAAGCGTTCTCCGCTTTGCGGCAGAAACTTTGAATATTATTCGGAAGACCCGTATCTTGCCGGTAAAATGGCCACGTCCTTCGTGAACGGTGTTCAGCAGAATAATGTCGGCGTATCCGTTAAGCATTTTGCGGCCAATGATCAGGAAACGCACAGAATGCGTTCCAACAGTGTGATCTCAGAACGTGCCCTGCGTGAGATTTATTTAAAAGCATTTGAAATGATTGTAAAAAGTGCCAGACCGGCAACTCTTATGGCTTCTTATAACCTGATCAACGGAACCTATTCCTGCGAAAACAAATGGTTATTGACCGATGTGCTTCGGAAAGACTGGGGCTATGAAGGCTTCGTCATGTCTGACTGGGGTGCAAGTTCCAATCTGACGAAATCCGTCAAAGCGGGACTCAGCCTGGAAATGCCGGACACGCACGGTATCCATAAAGATTTCCTGAAGAAAGACATGGAGAAAGGTCTCGTTACCGAAGAGGAGATCGACCGTGTACTTAATCCGATGCTGAATATTATTGATCAGTACGGAATGACGGACGAAGAAGAGAATGCTGTTCCGAGATATTCGATGGAAGAGTTTCTTGCTTTGGATTCCACACGTCGTCGTCATCGCCTGGCATATGATGCTGCCGTTTCGGCAGGAGTTTTACTGAAAAATGAGAATAACGTTCTTCCTCTTAAGAATACCGACCGTATTCTGGTGATCGGTGACCTGGCCGTAACGACAAGATTCCAGGGCGGCGGAAGCAGCCACATCAATGCGGGAAAATATCCGAATGTATTGGATTTCATGAAGGAAGAATTTCCGAATGTTGCTTTTGCCAGAGGATACGACAGTTTCCGTTATGATTATGACGAGAACATGGAGAAAGAAGTTCTCGATCAGGTTTACGATGCGGATGTTCTTTTATTCTGCGGTGGTCTGACCGACCTTGCGGAAGGTGAAGGTTATGACAGAACAACGCTTTCCATGCCTGAGAATCAGATTCACTTATTGCAGAAACTGATCGGACTCGGACGCAAAATCGTATTCTTAAGTTTTGGCGGAGCGCCGTTTGTATTTGATTCACTTGAAAAACTCGATGGCGTTCTTCACATGTACTTAGGTGGAGAGGCTGTTGCCGAAGCAGCAGTCGCATTGCTTTGCGGTAAGGAGAATCCGAGCGGTCACCTGGCTGAAACCTGGCCGTTACATATCGAAGATACACCCGGCTACGGAAGCTTCGGATCCAGAGAATTCAATGTTCCTTACAAAGAAGGTATTTATATCGGATACCGTCATTATGTAACGAAGATGATCCCCGTACAGTTCCCGTTCGGATACGGATTATCCTATACCGAGTTTGAATTTTCCAATTTAAGTGTCGAACCGACCAAGGAAGGATTTACGGTTTGCTTTGAGATGAAGAATATCGGTAACCGTGCGGGTAAATGCGTACCGCAGCTTTATGTGCGCAATGCCAAAGGTAATTTCGAAAGAGCGGAACTCGAGCTTCGCGGTTTTGACAAGATTCTGTTATCGCCCGGAGAAACCAAAGAAATCTGCATGAAACTGGATATGGATGCTTTCTCGGTATATGATGCCGAAAATCACGCCTGGGTGGTTCCAGACGGAGAATACAGTATCTGCATCGGCAAATCGGTTGAGGAGATTGTTTTATCCGAAACCGTATTTGTAAACGGGGTAAAAGATCTGACCTTGAATGATTTCTTGCCTCCGAATACCGAGCCCGCAGGAGATAAATTCTCCGTAACATCTTCCTTCTCGGAACTTGCCGAATATTCACCCATGGCAAGGGAATTGGTGGATCAGTTTATGGCAGGGTTCAGGGAGCGATTCCCGAATAAATCCATGGATGATCCGCAGATTAAGATGATGGTGGAAACCTTTAAAGACGGAACCGCTGATTCGGCTTCGATATTTACGCCGGATAAAATTCCGTATGATCTGCTTCTTAAGATGATTGATGAAGCAAATGCCAATTATCAGAACAGATAAGATAGTATAAAGATAATAAAAGCCCCGGCCGTTTGGCCGGGGTATATTAATGCTCAAATTCGGCTTATTTTAGTCCATTACGACCGGACGGATATAATTGACATTTCCGTCCTTATCGAAGCCTAAATGACAGCAGAATGAATTCAGATAATCGAATTTCTCATCGACATCATAAGAGTCATCAAATTCGGCAATGTCGGGAAGGGAGTCGATATAGATTTCTTTATTGTTTTCCATATCTTTGGTAAAACCGTCTAAATTCTTGATTTCCCAATCCATTAAATCATCGCTTGCCAGAGTTTCGAAAAGGCAGTCTTTGGAAATCTCTGCAGAGTAGTAATTGGGTGAGTATTCGATCGGCATTTCGGGTCCTGAAATGATCGCAAGCTGATAGATACACTGCGTCGGGTTTACACCGGGAGTTCCGACGAATTTAACGAATGCATAAACCGTCTGAGGAATTTCGTCGGAATCAACTTCCGTAATCAGACCCTTGGTTCCGCCGGGTGCATACATGTCTTTGAGAAGCACGGGCGTATCGGAACCTTCGTCAAGGAAATAATAATGCAGATTCAATAAAGTATAAGCATATCTCCAGCCGACATCTTCGAACGGATAGCGTAAGGAATCGGCGAGCACGAAGAATGTGCCGTTTTCAAGGTTTTCACATTCCCATACGGAGGATACGAATGCCTCTCCCTTGGGTGTTTCGAATTTGGCAAAGGGTGCGGCTTTTTCTTCTTTGCGATATTGGGGATCAACGGTTCCTTCACGGAATTCTTTCTGCGCCTGGGGCGCTTTGGCGACACCGACCGCCACATTTACGGTGATGTCCGTACTTCCGGAGTAGAACATTCCCGTACCTTCGTAATGATTCAGAGTAAAGGTCAGAACGGGTTCTTCGGAAGAATTGTCGATTGTGTATTCTCCCTCATAAACACCGTAGGTATAATCCTGATCGTCCAAAGAATAGGTTGCAAGGTCATGCTCGTCACCGACGATGGAGTAGCACACAACGGTGTAATAATCGGAGTCGTTACGGATAAAATACGTATGGGAATCATCCAGTCCGATAAACTGATAATTATAAGCAATGGAACTGTCCAGGGAAACGGTATAAACGGGTTTGGACAAATCGCTTACATCGTATAAGAAATAGTTGTATTCCTCGAATTCGTAATTGGAAGCGTCAACCATAAAGAATTTGCCGTCAGCCGAGAAGTCCTTGATCTCACCGTTGCAGATGACGTTATAATCTCCGTCTTTTAGGGAACGGGAGTATACGAAGGATCCGCCGGATTCTTTCTTTTCCTGGGAATACAGCATATCATCCACAACATAGAATTTGCCGTATCCTTTGTCCTCCATAAATTCCCCTGCTTCTTTGCCGGAGAAATCATAAGCATACAAAGAATTGTTGGTATACGGATAGTTGTAATCGGAATAATTGCATCCGAGAGCGGTCGGATCTAAGGAAGCTGCGCCGTATACACGGAAGATCAGCCGGTCGTTATAGATTGCTGCGACACCTTTTTGTACGGAAGGCTGATCGATTTCCACAGTTGGAACGGTTTCGGTCGTCGATACGGAAACAGGTTCCGAATTGACCATTCCGTCACCGTCAAGAACGAGCTTCTTACAACCGCTGAATGCGAAGAGAAGAAGTGATAAAAGTGTAACCCCCACAATAACATGTTTTGCTTTTTTCATAAACGAATCCCCTTATGCCTCTTTCTTTTTACGTTCTTTTACCATAAGCAGACAGATAATCATGGCAACCGCATACAAAGCACCTGCGGTAATAATCAGGATATTGTAATTTCCTTCGGATCTGGCTTCGCTTGTGGTGTTATTTAAGATCAGTAACGATAAATTGTTTCCGGTAAGTCCTGCAATCGCCCAGGCGGAAAGTGCAAGGCCATGGATTTTGGAAATGTTATCCATACCGAATCTCGAATCGAGAAGGGCGGGAAGAGTGGAGAAACCGCCGCCGTATCCCAAGTTGATGATCATCAAAAGAGGAATGATCAGGAAACTTACGGATGATAATCCGAATGTCAAAAGGCAGATAAAGATGCAGGATGAGAAAATGATCAGATAAATGGTTGCTCTGTCTTTTAATTTATCGGAAATGGTGGAGTAGCCGATACGTCCGAGTGCATTACAGATTGCGGTAACGGAAGGAACAACGGCTACTATGGTTGCAAGGACTGCAAGCCCGGCAAATTTATTCTCCAAAAGCTGTTTCTCGTAAGAAATCAGCATCAGTCCGCAATGGATATTGATGTAGAAAATCAACCAGATACCGATGAACATCGGTTTCTTAAACATGGAAACCGCCTTGAAACTGTCGTTGGTGGCTTTGCTTTCCACCCAGTCGGCGGGTTTCTTAAGAAGAAGGTGTCCGGCGAACATCATAATGAAATAAACTCCGGCAAGAATTAAGAACATACCGGTGATTCCAAGCTTCGGATTGTTCTGTAAGAATTCCATGATCGGAGTTGCAATGGCTTTGGCAAGACCGAATCCCATGATGGAAATACCGGTTGCAAGACCTTTATTGTCTTTAAACCAAAGCATCAGGGTTTTAACCGGAGTCAGATAACCGATTCCGAGACCGATTCCCATGATGCATCCATAGAATAAATAGATTAAGACAAGTGCCAGGGGACCCGTACAGAATTTAATCGTAAGTCCGGTTCCCACCATACCTGTGGTAAAGCAGATACAAGAGATCAGGGAAGATTTGTGAATGTTTAATTCAACTACTTTACCTGCAAAAGCGGCGCTCATTCCGAGGAAGAAGATTGCCAGTGAAAAAGCCCAGCCGACAGCACCCTTGCTCATTCCGATCTGTTCCGCAATCGTTACTTTGAAGGTACTCCAGCAGTATACCGTACCGATGGAGCAGTGGATTAAAAGTGCGGGGATCGCAGCTCTGACCCACCTGTTGTCATACCATTTCTTTGCTTGTGTCTGTTCGCTCATGTCAAAATCCATCCTTTTTGGTTCACATAATATACTATATGTAGCGTTTTTGTAACACACCCCAAACAAGATATAGAATACTATGGATTTAAAGTAAAGTAAATAGGAAATGAATCGTTAATATTTTAACTTTTATTGATTCTTAAAACCGGAAGAAGTGGTCACAACATTGCCTTCTTCTACAAACATGGCAGAGGCATTATCGGTTGCATCAATAAGGATGAGTCCTTCCTCTTTGCCAAGCAGCAGAAGTGTGGTGGAAAGTGCATCGGCTTTCGTAGAATCCTCGCATATGACGGAAACCTGGGTCAGGGAATTTTCCACGGGATAGCCTGTATGCGGGTTTAAGATATGATGATAGAATTTATCGCCATCGGTAAAACAGCGTTCGTAAATTCCGGAAGTAACAAGCGATGTGTCGCTTGCGGATACGGAATCCATATATTCGCCCTCTGTTCCGAAAGGCTTGCGGATACCGATTTCGAAAGAACTGCCGTCCGGTTTGGAACCGATCAGATTGATATTTCCACCCAGATTGATGATGGCGGATTTCACTCCTTTGGAAACAAGAAATTCCTTGACTTTATCCGCAATATATCCCTTTGCAATGAATCCGAGATCAATTGCAGCTTCGGGATCCGATATGGAAACGCAATTATCTTCGACAACCACATTCCGGTAATCAACATGGGAAAGAAGTCTCTGAATTTCCTCATCGGAAGGTGCTTCTTTTTCGCGTTCCCCGTTCGTGAAATTCCATAAGTCCATTAAAGGCGCAATCGTAATGTCCACCATCCCGTCCGTCAGTCTGCAATAGGAGAGCGCTTCTTCAATGAGCACAGCGGTTTCGGCCGAGACTTCCGTACAGTCTCCCTCGGCATGGTTGATATTATAAATATCGCTTCCTTCAACGGTTCGGGAGAGCATGTTTTCGTATTTTCTGCAAAGATTCTCAACTTCAGGGAAAAGTGCCGCATCACTTTCGGAATAGAATGTAATTGTGATCACCGTATTGAAAAAGAAAGCCGTTTTGGTGATTGGTTGGGCATTTGCTTTGCAGCCTGCAACAAAAAGCACCAAAAGAAGGGCGCAGGAAAGTGCGGTGAAACGGATGAATTTATGGTTTTTATTGTTTATATTCGCTGTAATCTTCATGTCCTTATCCAATGTATAAAATATCCTACTTATCTTATCATACTTCTTGGGAAAAATCTTGTTTCAATCCCTTTAATATGATAAAATATTTTAGCAAATTTACTTCCTTTGGAGGAATTTATGGAAATTAAATATCAAAGTACAAGAAATAAATCTATTGAGATGAGTGCATCCATGGCGATCGTTCAGGGTATTTCCGAAGACGGCGGTCTGTTTGTACCGAATTCTTTCCCGAAATTGGATAAAAGTCTTACCGAACTTTCCAAAATGGATTACAGGGACGTGGCTTATGAGGTAATGAAGCTGTTTTTCACGGATTTTACCGAAGAGGAATTGCGGAAATGTATTGAAAATGCGTATGATTCCAAATTCGATACCGAAGAAATTGCACCCTTATCCTACGTTAAGGATTCCTATTATCTCGAGCTTTTCCACGGAAAAACCATCGCGTTTAAGGATATGGCACTTTCGATTCTGCCTCACTTAATGACGACTTCCGCAAAGAAAAATCAGATCAACGAAGAGATTGTTATCCTGACCGCAACGAGCGGAGATACCGGTAAGGCGGCGCTTGCGGGATTCGCGGATGTCGAAGGATGCAAGATCGTGGTCTTTTATCCCAAGGGAGGCGTAAGCCGGATCCAGGAACGCCAGATGCTAACCCAGAAAGGACAAAACGTTAAGGTTGTCGGCATTCGCGGTAATTTCGACGATGCTCAGACCGGTGTGAAGAAAATTTTCGCCGATGAAGCTTTCAAGGCGGAATTAAAGAACAAAGGATATCGTTTATCGAGTGCGAACTCCATCAATATCGGTCGTCTGATCCCTCAGGTTGCATATTATGTTTTTGCATATACGAGACTTGTGAAAGAAGGCAAAATCCGCGACGGAGAACCGATTAATTTCACGGTTCCCACCGGAAACTTCGGCAATATTCTGGCTGGTTTCTACGCAATGAAGATCGGTGTTCCCGTAGGCAAGCTGATCTGTGCATCGAATGAAAACAAAGTATTGTTTGATTTCTTTGAAACCGGTGTTTACGACAGAAACAGAGATTTTATCTTAACGACATCTCCTTCGATGGATATTCTGATCAGTTCCAATTTGGAGAGACTGATCTATGAAATTGCAGGAGAGGATGACAAGAAGTGCAAGGAACTGATGGCATCCCTGTCCTCGACCGGTAAATATGAAGTGACGGAAGAGATGAAGAAAGCCTGTGCCGATTTCGTAGGCGGATATGCAACGGAAGAGGAAGTGCTCGAGCATATTCATCAGGTTTACGAAGAGACCGGATATGTCATGGATACCCATACGGCGGTTGCCAGCACGGTGTACGACAGATACCGTAAATCCACACAGGATTTAACCGTAAATGTAATCGTTTCAACGGCTTCTCCTTATAAATTTACAAGAAGCGTAATGGAAGCCATTGAAGGAAAGAAAGAAAATGAAGACGATTTTGCATTGATCGACCGGTTGAGCGAGCTTTCCGGAATTCCCGTTCCGAATGCCGTGGAAGAGATCCGAAATGCCGAAATCCTTCATCATACCGTTTGCGACAAAGAAGAGATGGAAAAGGAAGTCGCAGATTTCTTAAAATAATAAAATGTGACCCGGAGTTGTGAGTATGGACAATCAAAAACATATTCTGATCGTAGATGATGTAACCACCAATTTAAAAATGGCAGCGGATGTGCTTCAGTCCCAGTATCGTCTTTCCATGGCGAAATCGGGAATGCAGGCTTTGGAATTTTTAAAGAAAGCAAAGCCTGATTTGATTTTACTTGATATTCATATGCCCGAAATGGACGGATATGATACTCTCGAAGCGATCAAATCCAATCCCGAGACAGCATCCATTCCCGTTGTTTTCCTAACGGTGGATAATCAAAGAGAAAGCGAGATTAAAGGCCTTAAAATGGGCGCAATGGACTTTGTGCGCAAACCGTTTGAGCCTGAGATTATGCGTTCCAGAATCGAGAAGATCTTAAAAATCGAAGAATTAAGAAGAGATCTTTCCATTTCCGCAAGAAAGGATCCGCTTACGAATCTTTGGAACCGTAAATATCTGGAAGATGATTTAAACCGTTATCTGGAGAAAAATCCTCACGAGGGTGTTTTCTTAATTCTGGATATCGATTCCTTCAAGGAGATTAACGATACTTTCGGCCATATTGCGGGTGACGGCCTTTTGACCACATTTGCGCATATTTTGTCCAGTAAAGTCGGACCCAGGGACGTCTGCGCAAGAATCGGCGGAGACGAGTTTGTTGTTTTCTTAAAGGGTGAATATTCCGCGGAAGAAATCAAGGAATACTGCCAGGAACTTCTGGAAATCACTTCGACCGAACTTCGTGAGATGCTCGATGAGAAAGCGGCTGTTTCCGTATCCATCGGTGTTTCGTTCTCACCTTATGACGGTTCCGATTTCGATACATTGTTTGCCAAAGCGGACAAAGCATTATATTTCGTGAAACAGAACGGAAAGAATTCATTCCATCTGTTCAAAGAACGCGGTAATGTTAACAAAGACAATCCGGATGTGATCAATTCCAAGGCGGATATGGACCGTATTGAGCGCATGATCACGGAGAGAAATACCGAAGACGGCGCATTCCGTGTGGAATACGAAGGGTTCAAGCATATCTATCAGTTTGTTTCCCGTTCGGTCGGAAGAACGGATCAGTCCGTATATATTCTGCTTCTTACCGTGAATCACGGAGAATATATTAAAATTCCCAACGATGTATTGCAGAATGCGATGAGAGAGCTCGAACGCTCGATTGTTGTATCCATCCGTCAGGGAGACGTAACAACCAGATATTCCTCATTCCAGTACGTGGTTATGCTTCTTTGCAGCGATTATGCGGCTGCCAAAGGCGTAACGGAGCGTATCATCAATACCTGGACGGAGATTAACGAATACGACGGACTTTTCGTGGATTATATTCTGAAAAGTGCTGACGGTAAAGAGAGCAATTAATTCATGGACCTTGTTTCGAAACTGCAATCCAATCACGATTTAACCGACGCGGAATTTCTTGCGCTGCTTTCCGACGATTCTTTTGATGAGGCTCTTTGCAAAGCGGCAGACCGGGTCAGAAGAGAAGTGTATGGCGATGAAGTTTTTCTGCGCGGGCTGATCGAGTTTTCGAATTATTGTAAAAATGACTGTTTCTACTGCGGCATTCGTTGCAAAAATGCGAATGTGGAGCGGTATCGCTTAAGTACGGAAGAAATCCTTGAGTGTTGTGACACCGGCCATAAACTCGGATTCCGTACTTTTGTTTTGCAAAGCGGCGAGGACATGGCTTTTTCGGATGATAAGATCTGCGAAATCGTAAGACTGATCAAATCCAAATATCCGGATTGTGCAGTGACCTTATCCATCGGAGAGAAAGAGAAAGAAACCTATCGTGCTTTTAAACAAGCAGGCGCGGACCGCTATCTGCTTCGCCATGAAACGGCGACCGAGGAACATTATCGCAAACTCCATCCCGAGAATTTATCTTTATCGCACAGGAAACAGTGCCTGTATAATCTAAAAGAACTCGGTTTCCAGGTTGGCGCCGGATTTATGGTTGGTTCTCCCGGACAGACTTTGGAACATATTGTTGCGGATTTTCGTTTTCTGCAGGATTTAAAACCGGATATGATCGGAATCGGACCTTTTATTCCGCACAAGGATACCCCTTTCGGCAATGAGAAAGCCGGTGATTTTATCCTGACACTTCGGATATTATCGATTTTAAGACTTTTGTTTCCGTATGTGCTTTTACCTGCCACGACTGCACTCGGAACGATTCATCCGACCGGAAGGGAAGAAGGATTGAAGCATGGCGCAAATGTCATTATGCCGAATCTTTCACCGGCGAAATTCAGGGAACAGTATTCTCTTTATGACGGGAAGATCTGTACCGGAGAGGAAGCGGCGGAATGCAGAAGGTGCCTGGAGGTACGCGTTAAGAGCGCAGGTTACAGGATCGTAAACGACCGCGGCGATGTCAGAAAGTAATTATTTATGCCAAAAATTAAGGCCTTCCGAACGGAAGGCCTTTTTGTTTGACATTATTTACGTGTTTCGATGGAAGAGTACGTTTTATCTTCCATGATCGGTTTGTATGCCGGACGGATAATCTTACCGTTGTTGGCAAGTTCTTCCATACGGTGTGCGCTCCAACCGACGATTCTGGCGATTGCGAACATCGGTGTGAAAAGCTCCGCCGGAAGATTTAACATATTATAAACAAATCCGGAGTAGAAGTCGACATTGATCGAAACACCCTTGTACATTTTACGCTCGGAAGCAATGATTTCGGGAGCCAGACGTTCCACCATGGAATAGAGTGCGAATTCGTCATCGAGTCCTTTTTCATGGGAAAGTGCTTCCACATGCTGTTTTAAGATTAAAGATCTCGGGTCGGATTTCGAATAGATCGCATGGCCGACACCGTAGATCAATCCGGAATGATCGAATGCTTCTTTGTGAAGGAGTTTCTTAAGATATGCGGAAACTTCTTCCTCATCCTTCCAGTCTTTGACTTCACGTTTCATCTCATCGAACATCTGAACAACCTTAATATTGGCACCGCCGTGACGGGGACCTTTCAGGGAACCGATTGCAGCTGCAATGGCAGAGTAGGTGTCCGTAAGGGAGGAAGTAACAACATGTGTCGTAAACGTGGAGTTATTACCGCCGCCGTGCTCCATATGAAGAACCAAAGCGATATCAAGAAGCTTGGCTTCAAGCGGAGTATATTTGCTGTCGGGTCTTAACAGGTGCAGAATATTTTCCGCAGTCGACAATTCGGGTACGGGAGGGTGAATATATAAGGATTCGCCTTCGTGATAATGATTGAATGCCTGATATCCGTAGATTGCAAATTCCGGGAATAAGGAAATAAGTTGCAGACACTGTCTTAATACATTCGGAAGGGAAGTATCGTCCGCACGGTAATCATACGAATAAAGTGTCAGAACACTTCTTGCCAGGGTATTCATCATATCGGTACTCGGAGCCTTCATGATGATATCGCGGACAAAAGAAGTGGGCAGAGAACGGTATTCGCCCAGAATTGCCTTGAAATCGGATAATTCCTGTTCGTTCGGAAGTTTGTCGAATAACAGAAGATAAGTAACCTCTTCAAAACCGAAGCGGTTTTCGGAGGTAAAACCATTAACCAGATCTTTCACATTATATCCACGATAGAAGAGTTCGCCGTGTGTGGGAACCTGTTCTCCGTTTACAAGTTTATTTGCCCGGACATCGGAGATATGGGTAAGACCTGCCAAAACGCCCTTACCGTTTAAGTCACGAAGTCCGCGTTTTACTTCATAACGTGCAAATAATTCATTTTCGATTACGCTGGTATCTTCTACTCTTTTTGCGAGGGAAATGATTTCCGGTGTAAGAGCAGTGATATCGCCGTTGTTATTTTTGTTTAAAATCATCGCTTTCCCCTTTTTTCTATTTTATGTCAACATACAAAAGTATTTTAGCATAAAACAGGTGCTCAAACAAGAAAAAACATTGTGAATTATTTTTAACACTTTAAATAGTAAGAAAATTGAAAAACTGTTGATTTACATAAGATAATTTAGTATAATAAAAGTGCCTCGAGATGTGGCGCATCTTGTCATTTTGATCCTACATCACTTTAAACGGTACTCCAATACATTCCGTGGATGTCAGGCCTCACCCGGAAACCAGTGGAAGGCAGAAGCGGTCTTGCGGACAACCACCTAGCCATTAGCTAGGAGTCAAAATACAAGATCCATATTTCGGGCTATTTCTATGCCTGCAGCCGTAATTTGGAGACTTTTTGGGAATGGGAAGATTTTTCAGACGTATTAATCACGAACTGTATAAATTCAGTATGATGTATAAAGAACTGGAAGTGTCGGCGCATGCTGCCGCTGCTTCCTTTTATATTTTTTTATCCATCATTCCCATGATCGCGTTGGTTTTGACCATTGTTCCGTATTTCCCGGTTACGCAGGAGCAGCTTAGCAAGTTTTTATCCATTGTACTTCCCGGAACGCTGGATTCCTTTATTGATTCCGTAACATTGCAAATGACGGCACAGAATCCGTTTTACCTGATCCTTTCCGCTGTATTACTGGTTTGGTCCGCAGGAAAAGGAATGCAGTCCATTACACGCGGATTGAATGCGGTTTACGGCGTCAAAAACGAAAAACGTCCTTTTTTACTCCTTCGTTTTGAGGCTTGCGTTTATACCATACTTTTGGTAGTATTCCTTATGGTATCGGTATTGATTACTTTCGTGGCCAAATATATGCTTACCAGAATCATGCTGTATTTCAAGGTGGATTTGAATTTCTATCTGACCTTGTTGAATAACCGCTATCTGGTAGAGTGGATCGCATTTGCGCTTTTGTTTGCCACGATGTACGGTCTGGTTCCTTATCGGAAGAGATGGCCGCACACCATGTGGAGAGGAGCTTTGTTCGCCGGTGTCGGATGTACATTGTTCTCCATGGGATTCAATTATTACCTGAATCATTTTCACGGATTTTCCATGTACGGCTCCATGGCGACCATCATGATCACGATGATCTGGATTTTCATATTTATGACCTTTTTCTTTGCAGGCGCTTTGTTAAATATGTTTTCCTTCCAGCTTAAGGAGAAACGGACCAACCGCAAAGTGAAAGACCAGAATATATTTGAAAAAGAAGTATTGATTCCGGATGTGGAACGCAAAGATGCGCTTCAGAAACTGAAGAAAAAGTCCCAGAATACGGTAAGTGACAAACCGGAGGATATCAATGTTTACCAAGAAAATGCATTATAGATTTCCATTTAAGTAAAGGAGAGAAGAGAATGAGAAAAGCTAAAAAACTGATTGCCAGACTTCTTTGTGTTGTTCTTGTGATTGGCCTTATGGCACCCTTGAGCGGCTGTAAAAAGAAGGGTAAAAGAGGAGAAGGCGCCATCGCAAATCTTGCGGATGCTTCCAGTGCCAAGGATGCGACTTTTAAGAAGTCAAGTGATATTACACTGGATTATCTTCCCGATTACATTATATCGAACGGTACTGACGTAATCTATTACGTTTGCTCTTATGAGTCCTCTGATTATGAAGATCAGACCGGCGTAGATACCGAAGAAGTAACCGAAGATACATCCGAAACGGATTCCGAACCGGCAACGGAGGAGGCTCCCGCAACCGAGGAAACTTCCGAGTCTGAAGAATCTGAAGAAGACGGAGAAACGGAAGAGCCGACAGATGAGGAGAATACTCAGCTTTCGACACCCGGATACGTTTTGAAATATGCAATCGGAGACAAGGAAGGAAACATTTATAAGACCGGAAAATATATTGCCGGTAAAGGTTCCCGTTCCGCTGCTCTTGCATTTGTTGACGCTTCCAAGAACATTCGTGTTGTGGAATCTGTATTTGATACCGAAGAATCTTATGGTACGGGCGTATTCCTTTTAACCGTCAGCGCTGACGGAGCAGAGACCAATCGTGCCAAATTGGATGGTTTTGATACCATAAGCACCGATTCCGTAGCATACTTTACTGACGGCAGCGTGGCGTTGGTCGGAGACGATGCGGTCATTAAGTTTGACGCCAACGGCAAGAAAAACGGCGCTGTTGAAATCACTTCCGGTGCATACATCAACAGTATCGTTGCAAATGCTGCAGGAGATGTATATACTACCGAATACGGCGGAAGCGGACTTGTTGCAAAGAAGGTTGATTTCGTTTCCGGGCAGTTTGTCGGAAACGTAAACTTAACCGGTTACGGTATTTTATTAGCCGGCGACGGTTATGATTTTTACTTAAAGAATAATATGGCCATCTACGGATACAATTTTGCGGACGGCAAAGAAACCATGATCATGAACTTCCTGGATTCCGATATGCAGGGTTCTTTCGTAAATTCCATTTGTACAATTGATCCGAAGAATTTCCTCTTTTCCACTAATAGCATGGAAGGCTCCGAAGAAGGAGTGAGCCTCTATACAAAGGTAAATCCCGAAGATGTAAAAGAAAAGAAGATCATTGTTCTTGGCGGTCTGTATCTCGGATATAGCGATGTCAACGCAATGGTTATGAAGTTTAATAAGTCCAACGAAGAATACAGAATCCGTACGTTCGATTATTCTGTATACAATTCTTCCGAAGATCCCACTGCTGCCGAGAAACAGCTTAGAAATGATATTCTGACCAATTGCGGTCCGGATATTATTCTTACCAATGATTTATCAGACACCAATGTTTACGCTGACAAGAAAGTGTTCGCGGATCTTTATCCGATCATGCAGAAAAACGGAGTTAACAAAGACGACTTCCTTCCGAATGTTCTGGATGCAGGTTCCAAAGACGGTAAACTTTATATGTTTATCCCTAAATTTACCGTTTATTGCATGATCACGAAGGAAGCTAATTTAAAGGGTAAGAAAGGCCTTTCCTTTAAAGATTTCGCCACATTGGAACAGCAGTATAATTGTGTCGGATCTGCAGTTCCTTATACGGTCAGAGCAGATCTTATCCAGAATGTCATGTACAATAACTCGGATGAGTTCTATGATGTTGCATCCGGAACCTGCAAATTCAATACACAGGGCTTCAAAGATCTTCTTGAGTGGGCAAAGAATTATCCTGATGATTTTGATAAGGCTTATGAGAAATTTGAGCATATTGATGAGTCCGAACTTTTCCCGAGAAATGCAATCGTTGCCGAGAACATGAATTTAAGCAGCTTCAGAGCATTTAATCGTGAAGAACTCGGTAAAGTTCATGACAGAGCCGCTCTGATCGGTTATCCTTCCATGGAAGGTGAGAAAGCCGGTGTCATCATTCCCGAAGTATCCATTGCCATTGCCAACAATACCGCACATCAAGATGCATGCTTTGAATTCCTGAAACTGTTCATGGAAGATTCCTATCAGATAGGCACCATGGAAGAAGACTCCTACACCTATAATTTCCCGTCCAAGAAGGCTGCTTTTGACCGCCTTGGGGAGATTTCCATGGAAGATCCTTTCTACTTTGAAGACGGAAAGAAAACCTATTACAAAGAGTCCGTTTACACTCCTCAGGGACAGAAAGAAATAGAACCTATTTCCCAGGAACGTTTGGATTACGTTAAGAACTTCATTTACAGCTGCAACACGTTAAGAAGCGGAAACGAATCCATTATTTCCCTGGTTAACGAGGAAGCAAGCGCTTACTTCAATAATCAGAAATCTCTGGATGATGTGGCCGGCGTTGTACAGAGCCGTGTCGAAATCTATGTAAGAGAGAACCAGTAAAATCGGTCATTGATTGACAGAAAACGGTTTTCATCATACAATAAATCCGTTAAAGGCCTTGATGACGCATAGTAGCCGGGATAGTACAGAGAGGGTAAAATTGCTGAGATTTACCCGCATCCCAATGGCGAATTTCACGTCGGAGCCGGTAATCTGAACGCAATTGCCAGTAGGTTTGCCCGTGATATACGCGTTAAGTTAATTAAGAGTATGTGATACACATAAATCAGGGTGGTACCGCGGATTATATTCGTCCCTCACGTAAGTGAGGGACGTTTTTATTTATTGCGCAGGCCGCGTAATGTATTTTTCTACCCGATTTTTATTCAATGCATGAATGGAGGAATACTTATGTTTGAACAATTGGCAGAACTGCAAAAAAGAACAGCCGAACAAATCGCGAATTCCGATACTCCGGAGAAATTAAACGAGATCAAAGTTGCACTTCTCGGTAAAAAGGGTGAATTGACTGCCATCATGAAATCCTTAAAGGATGTAGCGCCCGAAGACCGTCCGAAGATCGGTCAGATGATCAACGATGCGAGAGCACAGATTGAGAAAGCGCTTGATGAAGCTGCACAGAATATGCAGAAACTCGTTATGGAGAAAAAATTAAAAGCTGAAGTCATCGACGTTACGCTTCCTTCCAAGAAACCCGTGATCGGACATCGTCATCCGAATATGATCGCTTTGGAAGAAGTGGAGAGAATCTTTATCGGCCTCGGTTATGAAATTACCGAAGGACCTGAAATCGAGAAAGATTATTATAACTTCGAAGCTTTGAATATCCCTGCGGATCATCCTGCCAAAGACGAACAGGATACATTCTATATCAACGGAGAAATGCTTCTTCGTACACAGACTTCCTCCACGCAGATTCATGCCATGGAGAATTCCAAGCCTCCGATCCGTATTCTTGCACCCGGACGTGTATTCCGTGCGGATGAAGTGGATGCAACGCATTCCCCTTCCTTCCACCAGATCGAAGGACTGGTTGTCGACAAGGGAATCACCTTTGCCGATTTAAAGGGTACGCTCGCTGAGTTTGCTAAGGAAATGTTCGGTGAGGACACCAAAGTAAAATTCCGCCCTCATCATTTCCCGTTTACCGAGCCTTCCGCAGAAGTGGATGTTTCCTGCTTTAAATGCGGCGGAAGCGGATGCCGTTTCTGCAAAGGATCCGGTTGGATTGAGATTTTAGGATGTGGCATGGTTCATCCCAGAGTCCTCGAGAAATGCAATATTGATCCGAACGAATATACCGGTTTTGCTTTCGGTGTCGGATTGGAACGTATTGCGTTACTGAAGTATGAAATTGACGACATGCGTCTTCTTTATGAAAACGATGAGCGCTTCTTGAAACAGTTTTAATGGGAGGATTTGAAGAATGAATACAGCACTTTCATGGATTAAGGCGTATGTGCCCGAATTAAATTGTACGGATCAGGAATATACGGACGCAATGACATTGACCGGAACCAAGGTAGAAGGTTTTGAGCGTCTTGATAAGAATTTAAAAGACATTTATGTCGGTGAGATTTTATCCATCGAAAAACATCCCGATGCGGATAAACTCATTATCTGCCAGGTAAACTTAGGCGATAAGCAGTTACAAATCGTAACCGGTGCTCCGAATGTTTCCGTTGGAGACAAGGTTCCCGTTGTTATCGACGGCGGTAAAGTTGCCGGCGGACATGACGGCGGTCCGCTTCCGGAAGACGGTATTACGATCAAAAACGGTAAGCTTCGCGGCGTGGAATCCTTCGGCATGATGTGTTCCATCGAAGAACTCGGAAGCAACCGTAATTTCTATCCGGAAGCACCTGAATACGGAATTTATATTTTCCCGAAGGATACACCCGTCGGTGCGGATGCGATTGAACTTCTGGGCCTCCGCGATACGGTTTTTGAATATGAGATTACTTCAAACCGCGTGGATTGTTATTCCGTTCTGGGTATAGCAAGAGAAGCGGCTGCCACTTTTAAACTGCCGTTTGTTCCGCCCGTTCCCGAAGCAAAAGGAAATTCCGAGAATGCAGCGGATTATATTTCCGTTGAAGTAAAGGATCCCGATCTTTGCAGCAGATATTGCGCAAGAGTCGTTAAAAACATTAAGATCGGTCCTTCTCCCGAATGGATGCAAAGAAGACTGGCCAAGAGCGGTATCCGCCCGATTAACAACCTCGTTGATATTACAAACTATGTAATGGAAGAGTACGGACAGCCGATGCATGCGTTCGATTATTCCACCATTCGCGGCAAGAAAATTGTTGTAAAGCGTGCCGAAGACGGTATGAAATTTGTGACCTTAGACGGTCAGGAAAGAACGCTTGATAAAGAGGTTCTGACAATTTGTGACGGGGAAGGCCCTGTTGCTTTGGCTGGTATCATGGGCGGTGAAAACTCCATGATTACAGATGATGTTCAGACTGTTTTATTCGAGTCTGCAACCTTCCATGGTGCAAATATCCGAAAGAGTGCCAAGAGAATCGGTCTTCGTACGGATTCTTCAGGTAAATTCGAAAAAGGTCTCGATCCCAGAAACGCAGAAGATGCAATCAATCGTGCATGCCAGCTGGTTGAAGAACTCGGCTGCGGTGAGGTTGTGGGAGGAATGGTTGATGTGAAAGCTCCCTTAAAAGAGCTTCGTCAGATTCCTTTTGAGCCCGAACGGATCAATGCCATGCTCGGTACCGATATCAGCGTGGATGAAATGTTGGCGATTTTTGACCGTCTTGAATTGAAACTCGATGAAGATAAGAAGATGATTACCATTCCTTCCTTCCGTCAGGACCTGGAAGGCTTCTGCGACATTGCGGAAGAAGTTGCAAGATTCTACGGTTATGACAAGATTCCCGTAACTCTTCCCGCAGGACAGGGTATTGCAGGCGGATTGTCCTACAAACTTCGCATTGAACAGGAATGCAGAAGCGTGGCAGAGTACTGCGGATTCTCCCAGGCAATGACATATTCCTTTGAAAGTCCGAAGGTATTCGATAAATTGCTGCTTCCCGCAGATGCACCCGAGCGTCAGGCAATCACGATTTCCAATCCTTTGGGAGAGGATTTCTCCATTATGAGAACCCTGCCTTTAAACGGAATGCTGACTTCACTTTCCACGAACTTCAACAGAAGAAACAAAAATACCAGATTATATGAACTTGCCAACATCTATATTCCGAAGTCTTTACCTCTTACGGATTATCCCGACGAGAGAATGCAGTTAACCTTCGGTTTCTACGGAGAAGGCGATTTCTATTGCATGAAGGGTGCGGTTGAAACAACACTCTTCGCACTTGGTGCCAAGAAGAAAGAAGAGTATGATCCGAATTCCGGCAAACCGTTCTTACATCCCGGACGTCAGGCCAATGTAATTTATGACGGTGAAGTCATCGGTTATCTCGGTGAAGTTCATCCCATTGTTTTGGAGAATTATAATATCAAGACCAGAGTATATGTGGCTGTTCTGGATCTTCCGAAGATCCTGCCGATCACATCCTATGACAGAAAGTATGCGGGAATTGCCAAATTCCCTGCCGTAACGAGAGATATTTCCATGGTAGTTCCCAGAGAAGTTCTTGCAGGAACCATCGAGAAGATGATTTCCCAGCGCGGCGGTAAAATTCTTGAAAGCTTCGAACTCTTTGATATCTATGAAGGAGAGCAGATCGATAAGGATCACAAGTCCATGGCTTATGCGTTAACCTTCCGTGATAAGACGAAGACTTTGCAGGATGACGAAGTAAATTCCGCCATGAAGAAAATCATGAACGGACTCGAAAGCCTCGGAATCAGCTTAAGACAGTAAAATTAAGAAAAGGAGTATTCCATGAATAACAAAACGGTTTGGAACAAATATAACAAAAAACAGTTAACCGAACTTGAAGCATTTTCAACAGATTACAGAACTTTTATTTCGGAATGTAAAACCGAACGCGAATGCACCGATTATCTCGTAAATGACCTTGAAAATGCAGGATATCAGGAACTTGGCAGAGTATTAGCCGCAGGTAAAAAAGTCAAAGCCGGAGATAAACTCTATTCGGTAAACAAAAACAAAGGCATTCTGGCTTTCCGTATCGGTAAGGAACCGATGGAGAACGGAATGAATATTCTCGGTGCTCATATTGATTCCCCGCGCCTTGACGTGAAGCAGAATCCTTTATATGAGGACGGAGGACTTGCATATCTTGACACCCATTATTACGGCGGAATCAAGAAATACCAGTGGGTAACGATTCCTCTTGCCATTCACGGCGTTGTTGTAAAGAAGGACCTTACCACAACTATCGTAAATCTCGGAGAAGAAGAGGATGATCCGGTATTCTTCATTTCGGATCTTCTGATTCATCTGTCCCAGGAACAGCTTGAGAAAAAAGCTGCCAAGGTAATCGAAGGCGAAGCCTTGGATATTATCGTAGGAAGTAAGCCTGCAGCCAAAGAAAATACAAAGAATTCCGCCAAAGCGGATAAAGAGGATGCGGACGAAAAGGAAGCAGTGAAAAAGTCCGTTCTGGCACTTTTAAAAGAGTATTATGACATGGAGGAAGAAGATTTCCTCTCTGCGGAACTGGAAATCGTTCCTGCCGGAAAAGCAAGAGACTGCGGCCTGGACAGAAGCATGATCATGGGATACGGACATGATGACAGATGCTGCGCATATCCGTCCTTAAGAGCTTTGCTTGATGCACCTGTACCCGCACGTACCGCTTGCTGTATTCTGGTCGATAAAGAGGAGATCGGTTCGGTCGGAGCGACCGGTATGACCTCGTTCTTCTTTGAAAATACCGTTGCGGAGATTCTTGCATTAATGGGCAAAGACAGCGAACTTACGCTCAGAAGATGCTTATCGAATTCGAATATGCTTTCTTCCGACGTTTCAAGCGCTTTCGATCCTACATATGCGGGAAGTTTCGATAAGAAAAATGTCGCATATCTCGGAAAAGGTATGGTTCTTTGCAAATTCACGGGTTCCCGCGGTAAATCAGGCTCCAACGATGCGGACGCCGAATACATCGGAAAACTCCGTTCCGTATTCGATAAGGATAATGTATCGATCCAGCTTGCGGAACTCGGCAAAGTCGACCTCGGCGGCGGCGGAACCATCGCCTACATCCTTGCCAAATACGGCATGAACGTAATCGACTGCGGCGTAGCGGTCCTGAACATGCACGCTCCCTTCGAAGTCATCAGCAAAGCCGACATCTACGAAACCTACCGTGGATACTTATCATTCATCAAGAACATGTAAGGAATGGCTCGGCGTCCGTCATCACGACATTCTCTCAGGGACTCGGATGCAGTGGCAACTCGCCCTTCGAGAAGTCTACATGACGGCCGTTCGATTCCGTTAATCTATAATATGAGCCATAAATACTATGAATAAATCAGATTTCTACTATGATCTGCCGCAGGAATTGATTGCGCAGGATCCTTTAGAGGATCGCAGTTCATCAAGATTATTATATTTGAATAAAGAAACCGGTGCTTATGAGCATCATATCTTCAAGGAAGTTCCTTCGTTTCTAAGACCCGGAGACTGCCTGGTTTTGAATAATACCAAGGTGATTCCGGCCAGGCTTTACGGAACGAAAGAAGGCACGGGAGCGGTTGTTGAATTCCTGCTTTTGAAGCGCCTGGAAGGTGATGTTTGGGAAACATTGGTCAAACCCGGTAAGAAAGCGCGCGAGGGCATGCGTTTTTCCTTCGGAGAAGGCAAATTAAATGCCGAGATCGTTGGAATTGCGGAAGAGGGAAAACGCCTGGTGCATTTTGAATATGAGGGGATTTGGGAAGAGATTCTTGATTCTTTAGGCGAAATGCCACTTCCTCCTTATATTACGCATAAATTACAGGATAAAAACCGTTATCAGACGGTTTACGCCAAATACGAAGGCTCCGCAGCCGCACCGACGGCCGGTCTTCATTTTACACCCCAACTGCTTGATGAAATCAAAGCCATGGGCGTAGATATCGTTTTTGTCATGCTTCATGTGGGTTTGGGAACGTTCCGTCCGGTGAAGGAAGAAAATATCTTAGACCACCATATGCATTCGGAATATTATGAAGTAAGTGAAGATGCGGCGAACCGGATCAATGCCTGCAAAGAGCGCGGCGGAAGAGTAATTTGTGTCGGAACAACGTCGTGTCGAACTATTGAAAGCGCTGCGGATGAGAACGGTAAAGTTTTGCCGAAATGCGAAAACACGGAGATTTTTATTTACCCCGGATATCAATTCAAGGTACTTGACGGACTGATCACGAATTTTCATTTGCCGGAATCTACGCTCATAATGCTGGTTTCCGCACTGGCCGGAAGGGAAAATGTCCTGAAAGCGTATGAAGAAGCCGTAAAAGAGAAGTATCGTTTCTTCTCGTTCGGCGATGCAATGATTATATTGTAACTGCGTATTCCAAGAAGGGTTTTCATGAACAAAGATGCAACGAAAAAACCGATTGATGTTTTGTTTCTCGGAGGCTTGAACCTTCTTGGAATTTTGTTTGCATTGTTTTTCTTTCGCATTTATTTTATTTCCAACGATGACATTACTTTATTGTCCATCATGAACGGTTCCTATACCGGAACGCCCGATGCGCATCTGATTTATATCATGTATCCGCTCGGTTTGATTTTTAAGGGGCTTTATTCCTTATCCGGCAAGGTACCTTTCTATGAAATCTTTACGTTGATCGTCCAGTTCGGTTGTGTTTTCCTCGAAAGTTTTCTTGTGTATTATCTGTACCGCAAAAAGGTGGGAGAGAAAGGAAAGTATCTCTTTGTGCTTTTATCCCATCTGTTCTTTTATTTTCTTCACCTGCAGTTTATCGTGGAATCACAATATACCCTTACCGCGGGAATCCTTTCCGCGATAGCAATTTTCTACCTGGTCCTTTTATCCGATGTCGGGAATAAGAAGTTTGGAATTTTCGGAACAGCGGTTGTCATCGTCTGTGCCACTTTTTCTTTGTGGCTCAGGAAAGAAACGTTTCTGATGGCCCTGCCGCTTTATGCTCTTGCTTTTTTATTTTCCCTTATCAGGGACCGGAAAGAAGAGGGATACATCAGCAAATATTCCGCTGTGTTGATTATTCTCGGTGTAATTGTGTCGGTTTCGTTTTTTACCCAGAATCTTGCGTATTCATCCAAAGAATGGAAGGATTACAAGGCGTTTAACGAAGCAAGGACGGATGTTTTTGATTACCATCTGATGCCGGCTTATTCCGACAATGCTGACTTCTATGCGGATTTGGGCATGAATGCGGATGATTATACGGCCTTAATCGAATACAATTTAAATCTTGTCGACAATCTGAATACAGATTCCTTAAATGCAATGGCAACACGCCAGAAAGACCTCAATGAACAATGGAAGGCCTACTATAATGTTTTCCATAAAAGCGTTAAAGATACGTTCGCATCCGTACAGCGAAACTTAAAAAGTCTGCAGGGTATCTTTGTGTTTGTGGCTTTTTTTGCGGCCTTTATCCGTGCATTTTTCTATAAAGAGGGTAAATCAAGGGCTTTGCTTATCGCATTGTCCATTCTCGGAATCCTTTATTATTTTGCGTTTACTGCATATTTTACGTATCTCGGAAGATTACCCGAAAGAGTTTATATTTCTCTGGATTTCCAACTAATCTGTTTATTCCTCGGAGCGATGCTTTCCGGAATGGGCAAAGAGCAAAACCGCGGCGGAAAGGCAGCATGGATCGAAGTCAAAATCTTCCTCGGCATATGCGCCGTGGTGACAGGAATCATCGCTGTCGGTACAGTAAACAGAAACCAGACATATTATAAAAGACAATCCGAAGCCTTATCCTTTGTCGCCGAATGCATCGATTCTTCGAAGGATGATGTGCTTTTCGTTTCTTCCGGAGTGACGGCAACCGCGGCATATCCTTTTTTCAGCGTAATGAACTGCTCCGATGTGTCCTGCTTTAACATGGTGGACTGGGGGTATCAGAGTCCTTTAATGAAATTGAAAATGCAGAAAGCCGGAATAGAGGACATGAAAAAGACCATGACGAATGAGAATTCGACGATACTGCTGGTTGATTCGATCTCCACCGACTGGATGTTATATCTGTTAAGCGAAGAAGGAGAGAGCCTGTCAACGTCTGAAGTTAAAGAAGCCGACGGAGTCGTTGCGTTGAAAATCGTTCGTTAACTTCTTTCTTGCGTCGGCAGAATAATGCGTTTATAATAATAAAAGTATTGTTCCGGTTTGTTTCCGGGAACAACTCAAAACGTTAATCATTAATTTTATAATAAAGGAGAGAGACAATGGGATCATTTGTTGAACACATTAAGGAAAAAGCAAAACAGGGCAAGAAAACCATCCTTCTTCCCGAAACCATGGACGACAGAACCTATTATGCAGCTGAGCAGGCCATGAAAGAGGGCATTGCCGATCTGATCTTAATCGGTTCCCAGGCAGAAATCGATGAGCATGTAAAGGCTACCGGAGTTGATATTTCCGGAGCAAAGATAATCGATCCCGCTACCTGCGAGAAGTTGGAAGATTATGTACAGCTTTTATACATTACCAGAAAAGCAAAAGGCATGACTCCCGAAGAGGCAAGAGAGATTCTTCTTTCCAACACCATTACCTTCGGTATTGTTATGTTAAAAGCAGGAGATGCTGACGGACTTGTTGCCGGTGCTTGCCACTCCACGGCAGATACCCTTCGTCCTTCCCTTCAGATCTTAAAGACCAAGCAGGGATGCAAACTGGTTTCCGCATTCTTCGTAATGGACGTTCCCAACTGCGAATACGGTGCAAACGGAACCTTCATCTTTGCAGACAGCGGATTAAATCAGGATCCGACTCCCGATGAACTTGCAGCAATCGCAGATTCTTCCGCACAGAGCTTTAAACAGCTTGTCGGCGCAGATCCCATCTGTGCAATGCTTTCTCATTCCACCGTCGGAAGCGCGAGACATCCGTTGGTAGATAAAATGGTAGAGGCTACCCGCCTTGCCAAAGAGCAGTATCCGGATCTCGTTGTAGACGGAGAGTTCCAGCTTGATGCAGCAATCGTTCCTTCCGTAGCAAAATCCAAAGCTCCGAATTCCGATGTTGCAGGTAAAGCAAACGTTCTTATTTTCCCGAACCTCGATGCCGGAAACATCGCATACAAGATTGTACAGCGTCTTGCCAAAGCAGATGCTTACGGACCTATCCTTCAGGGTATTGCAAAGCCCGTTAACGATCTTTCCCGCGGATGCTCCGCAGAAGATATCGTAGGTGTTATCGCAATCACCGTAGTACAGGCTCAGGCCAACTAATTTCAATGAATTTAAGCCCTCGCATTTGCGGGGGCTTATTTTATTTATTATGTATATCGAGCGAACATCATGTAGACTTCCGGAAGGGCGAGTTGATTCTGTTTCATCCGGTACATTGAGCGGACATCATGTAGACTTCTCGAAGGGCGAGTTGATTCTGTTTCATCCGGTACATTGAGCTGATATCATGCAGATTCCTCGGATGGTCAGTTGATTCTGTTTCATCCGGTACATCGAGCGGATATCATGTAGATTTCTCGAAGGGCGAGTTGATTCTGTTTCATCCGGTACATCGAGCGGACATCATGTAGACTTCTCGAAGGGCGAGTTGATTCTGTTTCATCCGGTACATCGAGCGGATGTCATGTAGACTTCTCGAAGGGCGAGTTGCCACTGCATCCGAGTCCCTTCGAGAACGTCGTGATGACATCCTGCGAGCCATAGAAGAGTAAAAAAAATAACCCGCCGATCAGGCGGGTTGCTTTTCAAAGATAATGTATTAAGCCTCGGTACTGATGACTTCTTTTTTGTTGTAAGTACCACAAGCTTTGCAAACTCTGTGAGGAACGGTTAAAGCTCCGCACTTGCTGCATTTAACCAATGTAGGAGCAGCCATTTTCCAATTTGCTCTTCTTTTATCTCTTCTTCCCTTGGAAGATTTATTCTTAGGACAAATAGACATCTTTTCCACCTCCAATTCACAGATGATTCTAACGCATTACGTACTTATCGATTATATACAAATATATATAATTTTGTCAATCGGAAATTTGCGGAATTTGTGTTTTCCTTGATTTTTTGGCGATTTTTTAGTATATTTATTAGGAATGTGGGTCAAAGAAAGGGGCAGGTTTTCAAAGCCTGTTTTTACGGAATTAAAAGGAAAAATACATGAGCGAAATGATTAATATTGCGCTTGACGGTATGGGTGGCGATTATGCGCCTGCGGAGATGGTTAAAGGTGCCGTCAGAGCAACCAAAGAACTGAATAATGTGCATATCTGCATTCTCGGTGATGAAGAGAAAATTAAAGCGGAACTTGCAAATCTGTCTTATGATTCCGAGCGGATTGAAATCGTTCCTACCACGGAAGTGATTGAAATGGCCGAGCCTCCCGTGAATGCCATTCGTTCCAAGAAGGATTCTTCGATCGTGCGTGGTATGTATCTGGTCAGAGAAGGCAAATGTGATGCATTTGTATCCGGCGGAAGTACCGGAGCTATTCTGGTTGGCGGACAGGTTATTGTCGGAAGAAGCAAGGGTGTGGAAAGACCTCCCCTGGCACCTTTATTTCCGACATCCAAAGGATTTTCCCTTTTGGTGGATTGCGGAGCAAATGTGGATTCCAAGCCTTCACAGCTTGTTCAGTTTGCCAAAATGGGCACCATTTACATGCGCGAACTGATGGGAATCGAGAATCCTACGGTCGGTATCGTAAATATCGGAGCGGAAGAGGAAAAGGGTAACACCCTGGTGAAAGAGACCTTCCCTCTTTTAAAGGAATGCAAAGACATTAATTTTGTGGGCAGCGTCGAAGCAAGAGATATTCCGGAAGGACCGGTTGATGTCATGGTCTGCGATGCGTTTGTCGGCAATGTTATTTTAAAACTGTATGAAGGTACAGCTTCCACTTTGATGAAAATTATCAAGAAAAGTATGTTATCCTCCCTTCGCGGCAAGATCGGCGGTGCATTGGTGAAGCCTATTTTAAAGAAATCCATCGCCTCCTATTCGGCGGCAGATCAGGGCGGCGCACCCTTACTTGGATTAAAAGGTCTGGTTGTAAAGATGCACGGAAATTCCAAAGAAGTGGAATGTGCTGCAGCCATCAGACAGTGCGTCAAATTCTATGAAGCGGATATGATTAATAAGATCGCATCCAGCATTGGTAAGGCGGATTCGGAATAAATGGAACTGGAACTTTTAAAAGAAGCAATTGTAAGTGTATTGAAAGTCTATCCCGGGGAAATCAACGATGATACCACTTTCATCGGCGATCTAGGTGCGGATTCTCTGGATGTCTATCAGATTGTAATGTATCTGGAAGATGCTCTGCATATCAGTTTTGAGACGGAAGATATCAAGCAGATTTCGACCGTGAAGGAAGCGGTTGATCTCATCAAAAAGGCGGAAAAAGCAAATGGAAACGCATGAGCTCATTTCTAAAGTAGAAGAGAAAATCGGTTATCATTTTACAAATTCCGCACTTTTGACCAGCGCCCTGACACACCCGTCCTATATGAACGAGCGTAAGATCAATAAGTGGGAGCATTATCAAAGACTGGAATATCTGGGTGATGCGGTTTTGGAGCTGACGATGAGCGAGTATTTGTATTTTGAATACCCGACTTTGTCCGAGGGTGAACTTTCCAAAATGCGTGCGTCCATGGTCTGCGAACCCGCACTTGCTTTCTGCGCAAACAATCTGGAACTCGGAGAATTCATTTTACTCGGGAAAGGCGAAGATGCATCCGGTGGAAGACGTCGTGATTCGATTCTTTCCGATGTGTTTGAAGCCATTATCGGTGCGATTTATTTAGACGGCGGATTTGAAGCCGCCAAGAAGCATATCAACCGTTTTGTTATGGACGGGATCGGCGAAAGAACACTCTTTATCGACAGCAAGAGCCTTTTGCAGGAGGAGATCCAGAAAACACCGGGCAGTACGATTCGTTATGAATTGACAGGCGAATCCGGACCGGAGCATGACAAGGTTTTCACGGTTGCACTTTTGATCAATGAAGTTAAGAAAGCCGAAGCAAGCGGTCATTCGAAGAAAAATGCAGAGCAGAAGGCTGCTTATGAAGTGTTGAAAAAAATACGTCAGGAAATGAAATAAATGTATTTAAAAAGTATCGAAATTCAGGGATTTAAATCCTTTGCAAATAAGATTGTTTTTGATTTTGAACACGGTATCACCGGTATCGTGGGACCGAACGGCTCCGGTAAAAGTAATGTAGCCGATGCGGTTCGCTGGGTGCTCGGTGAACAGAGAATCAAACAGCTTCGTGGGGCATCCATGCAGGATGTCATCTTTTCGGGTACGCAGCTTCGTAAGCCCGTAGGTTCGGCTTATGTTGCAATCACTCTCGATAATTCCGATCATTCCCTTGCCATCGATTATGAGGAAGTTACGGTCGCAAGACGCCTGTATCGTTCCGGTGAAAGTGAATATCTGTTAAACGGAACGCCCTGCAGACTGAAGGACGTTAACGAACTTTTCTATGATACCGGTATCGGTAAGGAAGGTTATTCCATTATCGGACAGGGCCAGATTGATTTGATCCTTTCTTCCAAACCCGAAGACAGAAGAGAATTGTTCGATGAAGCGGCGGGTATTGTTAAGTTTAAACGCCGTAAAGTGGAAGCGTCCAAGAAACTTGAATCGGAACGCGCCAATCTGCTTCGTGTAAACGATATTCTCGCAGAACTGGAGAAACAGATCGGACCTTTGGAGAAGCAGTCCGATAAAGCCAAAGTATATTTAAAGAGAAAAGAAGAACAGAAGAAACTGGATGTCAATATCTTCCTTCTGGAGACCGAGAAATTAAGAACCGGATTGGAAGATGTTGAGAAAAAGCGCATCATCGCTCAGAACGATTTAGAATCCGCAAATCATAGAAACGAAGCACTGAAAGCGGAATATGACGCGCTGACGTTTTCCCTGGAACAGATCGATAAAGAAATCGAGGATGCCAGAGCATCCCTGGCCGGATATGACATTACCAGAGAAAAACTGGAAGGCCAGATCAAACTTCTGGAAGAGCAGATCAAGTCTGCGGACAGCAACAAGGAACATATGCAGAACCGTATTGCTTCCGTGGATGAGCAGATTCAGGCGAAAGACAAAGAACGTGCATCTTTTGATGATCAGAAGAAAGAAATTGATGATAAAGCAGGCCTGAAAGCCGAAGAAAAGAAGAAGGCACAGGATGAATTGACCGAATGCCAGAAGCAGATCGAAACCATCAATTTCAGTATTGAAAAGAGTAAAAACTTAATCATTGAACTATTAAGCGAACGGGGAAGCATCAAGGCAGGAATCGAGCGTTTAAACACCATGAGTGAACAGAAGAATATTCACTTAAGTGAGTTAAACGCCAAACTTCTCAGCGCCAAAACACAGGAAGCCGAGCAGACGGATGTGATCCGTACCCTCGAAGAAGAATTTAAATCGATCAACGAAGAAGCACAAGCCAAGAAATTCGCGCAGATCAAACTTGAAGAAGAAGCCGCTTCCATGCATGACGAGCTTGCCGCATTGGATGCCAAGCTTCGTGACAAACAGGCGCTTTATCATCAGTTAAAGTCCAAATATGAAACCATTTCCGATTTGACCTTACGCTATGAAGGATACTCCGATACCATTAAGAAGGTAATGGAGAAGAAGAAAGAGGAAAAGGGTATTTTCGGTGTTGTCGCAGACATCATCAAAGTAGAGAAAAAATACGAGATCGCCATTGAGACCGCACTCGGCGGAAATATCCAGAATATCGTTACGGATGATGAGAATACCGCCAAGAAGATGATTTCCTACTTAAAGGAAAACCGTCTCGGACGTGCGACATTCTTACCGCTTACCACGATCACCAATCCGCAGGAATTCAAAAATCCCGAATGCTTAACCGAGAAAGGCGTGATCGGAATGGCCTGCGATCTGGTAAGCCAGGATGCGAAGTATAAGAATGTTTCCAAAGCAATGCTCGGCAGGATTGTGGTTGTGGATACCGTGGATCATGCACTTGCCATTGCCAAGAAATTCGAATACGGAATCCGTATGGTAACGCTGGAAGGAGAACTTCTGGTTCCGGGTGGTGCCATTTCCGGCGGTCATTTTAAGAAAGATTCCAATCTCTTAAGCAGAAGAAGAGAGATGGAGGAATTAAAGAAGCAGGTAGAACAGAACGAAAAGGATGTCAAAGACTGCGAACAGGCAATTGTTGACTGCAAGAGCCGCAGAAACGATCTTCGTATGAAGATCGAGCGCATGAAGATTGAATATCAGGAAATCTATCTGCGCTTAAATACCGCAAGGATCCAGGTCGTTACCGCCAAAGAGAAAATGGGCGATATGTCCAAAGATTTCGAGACCGTAAAGAATGAGGTCGGCGAGATTAAAGCGGAAATTGCCGGAATCGATAAAGAAAAAGACGATGTTATCAAAAAACTCGAGGAGAATACAGAACTCGAGAAAAAGGAAAACGAAAAAGTAAGCAAAGAACAGCTTGTTCTGGAATCCCTGCGTGAAGAGGAAACCGTTAAGCAGAATGCCGCATCCGCTGTTGAAATGGATGCGCAGAAACTGATCCAGCAACAGGAATTTGCCGCACTGAATTTAAACCGTGTACTCGAAGAACTGGATGCATTAAAAGCAGAGCGCGAAGAACTGAAGGAGAATTTTGAAAACTCCGGAAAGGATATTCAGCAAAAAAGCGAGGATATCGAGGAAATCAAAAAGACGATCGAATCTTCGTACTCCACCCAGACCGAAACGCAGGGCAAGTTAAAGGATTTGATCGAAAAGAAGGAAGAATACTCCGGCAAACAGAAGGAATTCTTTACGGAACGCGATAAGATCACAAATGTATTATCCGGTCTCGACAAGGAAATTTTCCGTTTGAATTCGCAGAAGGAGAAAATGGAAGAATCCTTATCCTACCAGACTTCTTACATGTGGCAGGAATATGAGATCACGCTTCGTGATGCGACCGCAATGCGCGATGAGGAAATGACGGATCTGCCCGCGATGAAGAAACAGGTTGCTTCCGTGAAAGACGTGATCCGTAAACTCGGTGATGTCAATGTCGGTGCAATCGAAGAGTATAAGCAAGTTTCCGAGCGTTATACCTTCTTAAATGCACAGCATGATGACTTAATCGAAGCCGAGAAATCATTGGTTAAGATCATTGAAGAACTTGATGAGTCCATGAGAAAGCAGTTTAAAGAGCAGTTTGGACGTATCGCATCCGAATTTGACAAGGTATTTAAAGAGATGTTCGGCGGCGGACAGGGCTCTCTGGAACTGATGGACGATGAGGATATTCTCGAAGCAGGTATCCGTATTATCGCGCAGCCGCCCGGAAAGAAGCTTGTTAACATGATGCAGCTCTCCGGTGGTGAAAAGGCATTGACCGCAATTTCGCTTTTATTTGCCATCCAGAACTTAAAGCCTTCACCGTTCTGTCTGCTTGACGAGATTGAGGCAGCACTGGATGAGAGCAATGTGGAACGTTTTGCCAAATATCTTTGCAAGATGACCAAAGATACGCAGTTCATTGTAATCACCCACAGAAGAGGTACCATGAACCGTACCGACCGTCTGTATGGTATTACGATGCAGGAGAAGGGCGTATCTGCTTTAGTCAGCGTGGATTTGATCGACGATAAATTGGATAATTAGTTATATTAAGGAAAACGATGGAAGTTAAAACTGAAGGTAAAGAGAAAAAAGGGTTTTTCGCCAGACTCAAAGAAGGACTTACCAAGACCCGTAATAATTTTGTTTACAATGTAGAAAAGGTATTTACCGGTGCAGGTAAGATTGATGACGATTTCTATGAGGAACTTGAAGAAGTTCTGATCATGGGCGATCTGGGAGTTAAGTCCACCGAAGAGATCATTGAACGCCTGAAAGAGGATGTCATTACCGAGAGAGTTCATAATCCCGAGGACTGTAAAGCTTTGCTGATCCGCAATATTGCGAAACAGATGAATGTCGGTGAGAACGAATACCGTTTTGAAGAAGAGCAGTCCATTGTTATGGTGATCGGTGTAAACGGAGTCGGTAAAACGACTACGATCGGCAAACTTGCTTCCAAATTAAAATCAAACGGTAAAAAAGTCATTATCGCCGCAGCCGATACATTCCGTGCCGCAGCGACAGAACAGCTCGAAGAATGGGCCAGAAGAGCCGGCGTGGAAATGGTCAGCGCACACGAAGGTGCGGATCCTGCATCCGTTGTATTTGATTCTGTTGCGTCCGCCAAAGCAAAGGGCGCGGATGTCCTTTTGATCGATACTGCAGGAAGACTTCATAATAAGAAAAACCTGATGGCCGAGCTTGAAAAGATGAATCGTATTATCGACCGTGAATTTCCGAATGCGCATCGCGAAAACTTTATTGTTCTGGATGCCACAACCGGTCAGAATGCATTAAACCAGGCGAAAGAATTCGCTTCGGTTGCTCCGCTTACAGGTATTGTACTGACCAAGATGGACGGTACGGCAAAGGGCGGAATTGCAATTGCGATCCAGTCGGAACTGAATGTTCCGGTAAAATATATCGGCGTCGGTGAATCCATAGACGATTTACAGAAATTCGATCCGGATGCTTTTGTGGAAGCATTGTTCGATTCCATGGGGCACGATTCCGAAAAGGAAGAATAGTATGAAACGACTTGTTAAAATTATCATTTCGGTATTATTGACGGTTTGTCTGCTTACTTCAATTGCATGCAGACGTCACGGTGGGGTTATAGAATTACCATCCGATATTCTTTCGTCTCCATCCGAAACTTCTTCACAGACGTCCAATTATCAATTGGTTGAACGAAGCGAATTATTGTCTGAAGAAGAATATTTTCCGTTTGAGGCATCCACACCCGAAAGTCATGCATTGATCCGCGATATTATTTTAAATCACGGATATTACGGTCATGATGCGGATGAAAAGGTAAATGCTCTTTTAAATGATTTAAATGAAGAGAATGCAAGAGAAGGTGTCCTCTGGACTCGGATTGTTGAGTACTGGGATTATGCCAACGAAGAGATGCCTGTTAATATCGACAGACTTCCGGATGATCTGCCGAAAGATGATTCTCTTTGTATTATGATTCTCGGTTTTGAATTAAACGATGACGGAAGTATGCAGCCGGAATTGATCGGAAGACTGAAAGTTGCCCTAAACTGCGCCAATCAGTATCCGAATGCATATGTTGTATGCACCGGAGGAGGAACCGCAATCAATAATAAAGCGGTTACCGAAGCGGATTTAATGGGAGAATGGCTTATTCAAAACGGTTTGGATGAAAGCCGCCTGATCATAGAAAATCAGTCCCAGACGACGGCGGAAAATGCAATCTTATCGTATGGAATTTTAAGAGAGTCTTATCCGCAGGTTAAGAATGTTGCATTGATCAGTTCTTCGTACCATATTCCCTGGGGAGCGCTTCTTTTGGAAGCGGCATTTATGAAAACGGCTTCCGAGGGTCAGAGCGAGGAAATGCATGTCATTTCCAATGCATCTTATCAATGCACCAATCCGAAATATGCGGATGTACCGCGATTTGAAACAGGCGGGCTGTTGCAGCTGATCGGCGAAGAAAGTCTTGCCATGAGATATTATATGAACACACAAACCGCACCGTAAGAAAAGGGGGATTTACGATGAAGGGAAGAAAAGGTTTATTATTAGTACTGTCTTTACTGGTTCTTTGTTTTGTGATTGCAGCCTGTGCGATGAAACCGCTTGACGGAGCGCAGGGCACGTATGATTTCGTGCAGGAGAACATGTCGATCATTTCCAATACGACTTATGATTATCAGTTTATACTGGACGGCCACGGAGTCGGTGAATATATTCACAAAGGAAGCAATCATAAAGTAAAATATGAGTATGATTCCGCAACGCACTCCATAAACATTAAGGATACAATGACCGGAATCAAATATAACGGAACGCTTTCCGAAAGCGGAGAACTTCATATTTACGACGGAAATCCGAACGGTACACTGGTTTCCGAGTTCTTTTACCAGAGAAGATAAGAATAATTACAAGGTGTCAAGAGAAAATACTTGACACCTTTTTCTTTCTTTGGTAAAGTAGACGAGTATGAAAGAAATTGCCAGAAAAGCTTTATTATACGATTTTTACGGAGAACTTCTGACGGAGCACCAGAAGAAGGTGTATGAAGATGCGGTAATGAATGATTTCTCCCTATCGGAACTGGCAGAAGAATACGGTATTTCCAGGCAGGGAATCCATGATCTTTTGAAACGCTGTGATGCAACTTTGGAAGATTATGAGAATAAACTCGGATTGATCAAACGTTTCGCGGATGTCAAAGGTGTAGCGGATGAGATGAAAGAAATCCTTTCCGAATTATCCGATGCGGATACGAAAGACAAACGCCTGGAAATTTCCAAACGACTGAACGAAGAAATTAACAGAATTCGGGAAATATAGCAGATTATGGCATTTGAAAGCTTAACCGATAAATTACAGAATGTATTTAAGAAGTTAAGAGGCAAAGGACGCCTGACGGAAGAAGATGTCAAGGTAGCCTTAAAAGAAGTCAAAATGGCGCTTCTGGAAGCCGACGTTAACTTCAAGGTGGTGAAACAGTTCATTTCCACCGTTACCGAGAGAGCGGTCGGTGAAGAAGTTTTAAACGGACTGAATCCCGGTCAGATGGTCATCAAGATTGTAAACGAAGAGATGATCGCCCTGATGGGTTCCGAAACCACCGACATTGCTTACCAGCCCGGTCAGGCCATTACCGTTATTATGATGTGCGGTCTTCAGGGTGCAGGTAAAACAACGACTACGGCAAAACTGGCCGGAAAGATGTTGAAAAAGGGCAAAAGCCCCCTGCTCGTTGCCTGCGACGTATATCGTCCGGCTGCAATCGAACAGTTAAGAGTAAACGCCGAGAAGGTAAATGTTGCCTTCTTTTCCATGGGAGATTCCCATTCTCCCGTAGATATCGCCAAAGCAGCGATCGAAAATGCTTCGAAAAACGGACACAATGTCGTGATCCTCGATACCGCCGGTCGTTTGCATGTCGATGAAGACATGATGGAAGAGTTAAAGCGCATCAAGGAAAACGTCACGGTTCATCAGACGATCCTCGTTGTCGATGCCATGACCGGTCAGGATGCCGTAAATGTTGCATCATCCTTTAACGAGCAGATCGGTGTGGACGGAATCATCCTATCTAAGATGGATGGCGATGCCAGAGGCGGTGCTGCATTATCCGTTAAAGCCGTAACCGGTAAACCGATCCTATTCGTCGGTATGGGCGAGAAGCTTGCGGATCTTGAGCAGTTTTATCCGGACCGTATGGCAAACAGAATTCTCGGAATGGGTGATGTGCTGACTTTGATCGAGAAAGCACAGGAAACCCTGGATGTGGATGAAGCCAAGGAAAAAGAAATGGCTTCCCGCATGAAGAAAGGGAAATTCGATTTTAACGATTATCTCGACAGCATGAAACAGATGCGTAAGATGGGCGGCTTGTCCGCAATCCTTGGCATGATGCCCGGTATGGGAATCAACAAAGCGGATCTAGAAGGTGCTGTTGATGAGAAACAGCTTAAACACCTTGAAGCAATCGTTTTATCGATGACTCCGAAGGAGAGAAGCAATCCGAAGCTTCTGAATCCACAAAGAAAATTCAGGATTGCCAAAGGCGCAGGCGTTGAAATCGCGGAAGTAAACCGTTTCATCAAGCAGTTTGAAGGCATGCAGAAGATGATGAAACAGATGCCCGGAATGATGAAGGGCAAAAGAAGAGGGCGTTACCCCTTCATGTAAACGGTAGTTTTCCTTTGCAAATTCGAACAATGTAAGGGATACAATATACAACAATATATTTTTGGAGGACAAAAAAATGGCAGTAAAAATCAGACTTAGAAGAATGGGTTATAAGAGAAACCCGATCTACAGAATCGTTGTTGCGGATTCCAGATCTCCCAGAGACGGTAAATGTATCGATGAAATCGGTACCTACAATCCCAATACCGATCCCAGCGAGTTCAAGGTTGATGAAGAAGCAGCAAAGAAATGGCTTGCTACCGGTGCACAGCCTACTGAAACCGTAAGCAAAATCTTCAAACTTGCAGGTATCGAGAAATAATTTCATAAGATCTGCAAATTTGGAGGTGGAATCATGAAGGAACTTGTTGAAGTAATCGCGAAAGCGCTTGTGGACCATCCCGAAGAAGTAGTTGTTACCGAGATCGATGAAGGAAAAGGAAGAAAGATCGAACTTCATGTTGCTTCATCCGATATGGGTAAAGTAATCGGTAAACAGGGTCGTATTGCCAAAGCGATTCGCGCCGTTGTCAAGGCGGCATCTTCCAAAGATGATACATATGTGGATGTAGATATTGTCTAATCCTGTATTTTTGATGGAAAAATGTCTTGCGTTGTTTAAGAAAGCAGAACAAAGCAGTTTAAGCCGTAGATTACGTGACTTAAACTGCTTTCGTTTCCTTTAGAAGGAAACCTGAAATGAAACCCGGAAAGGTTTATTTGGATTGATGAACTTAAAGAAATATAGAAAAATCATAATCAGTATTTTACTCGCAGGTGTAATGATCCTCGGCGTATCGTTACCCTCGATGAAAACTTCCGCAACCCCTGCAGACGCCTCATCCTCAATGAGTGTGATCGCTGTAAAGGACGGAGAAGTGATCGAAAGTAAGAATGAAGATGTGTTATATGATATCGGTAATGCATCGACCCTTTTTATCTGGATTTCCCTTATGAAATTAAAGGAAGAGGGGAAACTTGAGCTTGATCAGAATGTATTGAATTACCTTCCGGAAGAGTTTTCAGAAAAAGGAAAGATCAAATACGATATCACTATTTTAAATCTGATGAATCAGACTGCGGGGTTTCAGCAGGTATATCTTGGAAGAAACCGTCTCTCCACCGAAGCTGAGAAACCTTTGAAAGACAGTCTTTTAAATACCATTCCCAAACAGGTTTATGCACCGGATGCTTTTGTTGCATATTCCGACTGGGGAAATGCACTGGCTGCACTTATCGTTGAAAATGTTTCCGGAGAAACCTATCCGGATTATGTTCATAAGAATATCCTGGATCCGCTCGGAATGAACCATACTGCGGTTGCATCGGATTATTCCGACTGTGAGGAAGTTGCCAAACAGATTATTTTAAAAGATGAACTGGTCAGTGTTTTCTATCCCGGAACATCCGCTATCAGTACGGCGAATGATTTCTCCCTTCTTCTGAATGATCTGACAGGACAGAAGAGCAAGATTTTAAGTAAGGAATCCGTTGATGAACTTTTCACGGATACTTTGAAATACAGGGATAAAGAGCATGTCCGTTTTGCACACGGACTTCATGTGTATCATGAGTACGCCGATCCGGTCTATGGATTCCAAAGCTTCAAAAATCCGGACTGCGCGGAGGTTTTGATTTCCGAAGACAGAAATTCCTATGTATTCTGCGCCATTGACGATGCAGGCCTTGAGAAGGATTTCTACGATTATCCGTATACCGTATTCGGGGAAAGAGAAAATTCTGCCGATACGACATATAAGCATACTCTTTCGGAAACGGCCGGAACATATATTAAAGCGGATACCGTTTATAAGGGTGTCGGTAGATTTACTTCGATGTTTGATACCATAAAATTGGTAAAAATCGATGATTACACGCTTGCCAAAACTCCGAATACCGCAAGACCTTTTTATACGCAGATTTCCGAGAATGCATTTAAAGACGCTAACGGTTCGGTCGGATTCTTTTATATTTCCGATGAACTGGATTCCATCCTGCAGCTCCCGGACAGAGATGTTTTGCCGTATGGATCTTTATCGGTAACGGCGAAGCTCGCCCTGCTTGTGGCTTTGTATCTCGGAATGATCTTTTCATTCTTCGTTTTGCTTATTTCTTTTATCCGATTCATTGCAAGACTGATCCGCAAAGGAGAGAAGCAGAAACGTAAATTCAGAAAATACCAGTATATCCAGTGTGCGAACAGTATTTTCCACGGAATCATATTCCATTACATGGCACTCGCTTTTATGATGGGCAGCGCATCATCCATTGCCAAGACTGCGGTATACATCAATTATATCTGTTCTCTGGTTGCGTTTATTTACATTGTATTCTTTGTCCGTAGCGGTCTGAAAGAAGACTGTGATACGAAGGAAAGAGCAACCTATTATGTGACGGCGATTTTTGCGCTGACACAAATTTTGTTCTCCGTATTCTACGGACTTGTTATGTTCAGTTAAGGAGTTTACATGGCACTTGATTATTTGGTTGTCGGTACAATTACATCCCCTCACGGAGTACACGGTGAGGTAAAAGTATATCCTTTGACGGATGACGTGACACGCTTTAAGAAATGTAAGGAACTGTATCTTAATGTAAATAACGAATACCGTCTTTTACATGTAACGGGCGTTAAATTTTCCGGTCAGTTTGTGATTCTTAAATTCGCTGAATTTCAGACCATGAACGATGTGGAAGGCCTTCGTAAGAAAGAACTTTTGGTCGACCGCGCTCATGCTGTTAAATTACAGAAGGACGAATACTTCATTGCCGATCTGATCGGTCTGAAGGTATTTGAGAAAGAACGTTTCGTCGGTACGATCAAAGATGTGATCGAGACCGGAGCAAACGATGTTTATATCATCGAAAAAGAAGACGGGAAAGAACTGTTGCTTCCTGCCATAAAGGACTGTATTCTGAAAGTGGATGTTCCTAACGAAAGAATGGAAGTATTTATTCTTCCCGGTCTGGAGGATGAATGAATTTCTATATTATGACCCTGTTTCCCGAAATGGTTATGGGGGGACTGAATAACAGCATAATCAAACGTGCAATGGAGAAAAACCTCATTACGATAGAAGCCGTTAACATTCGTGATTATACGCTGGATAAACACGGCAAAGTCGATGATTATCCTTTTGGCGGCGGTGCGGGAATGCTGATGCAGGCTCAGCCCGTATATGACTGTTACAAAGCGATTGCAGACAAATGCGAAACCGATAAACCCCGTGTTTTATATCTTTCTCCGCAGGGCAAAACCTTTACGCAGCAGATGGCTTCCAAACTTTCCAAAGAAGAATCCTTAATCCTTCTTTGCGGACATTATGAAGGCATCGACCAGCGTGTGCTGGACCGTATGGAAGTGGAGGAAGTTTCCATCGGAGACTATGTTTTAACCGGAGGTGAACTGCCCGCCATGGTTATGGTGGATACAATCGCAAGACTGGTTCCGGGAGTTTTGAATAACGACGATTCCGCTGTGGATGAATCGTTTTCGGAAGGGCTTTTGGAATATCCGCAGTATACGCGTCCGGAGAACTGGGACGGTGAATTGGTTCCCGAAGTTCTGCTAAGTGGTCATCACAAAAACATTGAAACCTGGCGTAAGGAAAAGGCGCTTGAGAATACAAAGAACAAACGCCCCGACCTTTATGAAGAATACGTATTAACTCATCCGGCACAGCCGAAGAAAAAACATAAATCATGATTGAAGCCGTTCATCTGAAAAAAGAATTTATCCGTCCGGTTAAGGACGAAGATAAGAAAAAAGGCTTGTTCGCTACCCGTGCGACCAAGGAGTCTTTTTATGCGGTCAATGACATCAATTTTTCGGCTAAAAGCGGCGAAATCCTAGGCATCCTGGGACCGAACGGAGCCGGTAAAACAACCCTTCTTCGTATGCTCGGAAAGCTTATGACTCCGACCGAAGGAGAGATCAAAATCTATGATAAGGACGGTAATATCTTAACCGACGATGTTTCCATCAAACGCAATATCGGTTATTTATCGAATAATACATCCCTTTACGGAAGACTTTCCGCAAAGGAGATGTTTATGCTTTTCGGCGAGATCTACGGCATTTCCAAAGAAGAATGTGAGGCCAGAGCCAAAGAAGTCTTCTCTATTCTGGAGATGGAAGAGTTTTGCAACCAAAGAATTGAGAAACTGTCTACCGGACAGCGTCAGAGAGCAAGTATCTCCAGATGTTTAATCCACAAACCGGATATCTATATTTTCGACGAGCCGACTCTCGGCCTTGATATTTTATCTTCCGAAACCATTGTAAATTTCATGAAAGAAGAGAAAAAAGCCGGCAAAACGGTTCTGTATTCCACGCATTATATGGAAGAGGCACAGTACCTTTGCGACCGGATTCTTATGATGTATCAGGGACGCAGGATTGCCTACGGAACACCGAAACAACTGATGGAGATCACGGAGACCGATAATCTCAGGGATACGTTTAAGTCCCTGATCCGCGATCTGACGACATATGATGAGGAGGAAAAAGGATGAGAACGAAAATTGCCTTTACCCTCTACAAAAAAGAAATCCTGGATCTTCTTCGTGATAAAAAGACCGTCATCGTCATGATTCTGGTTCCGATTCTTCTGTATCCGGCCATGATGTTATTGTCCTTACTTATCATGAAAGGCCTTGCTACGGATTCCGTGGAACGAACCTATACGGTCGGAATCGTGGAAAGCGAAGTGTCCATGGATATTTATGATATTCTGACGGATGAGAAGGATGATCTGGAGTATCATTTTAACAAGGTCGATTATTTCACACTTGATGCGGCAAAGAACGCACTTATGAACAAGAAAATCGATCTGATCATCGAAAGTAATCCGCTCAGTGATGCATCCGGAATTTACAGTGATGATGAATTGTTCGGGCTGACATTCTATCACATGGCATCGAATACGCAGTCCAACAATGCTTATCAGAATGCCAAAGAAGTGTTTAACGCATATTCTTCCAAGATCCGTAAAGAAGCCTTTGATAAGGTCTATACGGATTCGGAAAGCGTTTTAAATCCGATTCCGATGAAAACGGAAAGTATTTCTTCGAAAGAAGAAAACGCCGGTTCCTTAATCGGTATGATCCTTCCTTTTATCCTGATCATTTCGATCTTAACCGGAGCGATTTATCCGGCAATCGATGCCACGGCGGGTGAGAGAGAACGTGGTACGCTTGAGACCATCATGACGCTTCCCGTACGCAAAAGCGAGATCATGATTTCCAAATTCCTTTCTGTTTCCACGATTGCGGTCTTTTCCGCATTGTTAAATTTGCTTTCCATGTTCGGTATGATGCTGATCATGGTTAAAATCGTGGATCTGCAGGGACTCGGATTAACGGATTTCCAATATTCGCAGTTTGTTCCCGCGTTTATATCATTGCTTTTATGTCTTCCAATCTTTTCGATGTTTGCATCGGCAGTCAGCCTTTGCATTTGCATTTTCGCAAAGAGTTTCAAGGAAGCCAACAATATTACGTCGCCGATCCTGATTGTCTTTATGTTTGCAGCAATGGCCAGTATTTTGCCGACCGTTGAACTGAATTTTAAAACAGCCATGATTCCTGTAACGAATATCGCGTTATTGATTAAATCCGTCTTTTCATTGGATTATGACATTAAACTGGTTGCCGTTGTATTGTTTTCCAACCTCGCATACTGCATCATCATGGTCATTTTAATGAGCGTTTTCTTCTCGAGCGAGGAAGTATTGTTCGGTGAAGGCGGAAACGGCATTCATGTATTTGAACTTCGTGCCAATATGAAGAAGGGATCGATGCCCGGATATGGTGATGTCTTTCTTCTTTTCTCGGTACTGATCCTTGTCATGATCTATTCCGGATCCTTCTTTGTATTGAAATGGGGCATCTGGGGCACTGCGGTTGTTCAGCTTCTGATTTTCGGAATGCCGGTTTTATATTCGCTTTATATAAAGGCCGATATGAAGAAACTGTATTCCCTGCGACTTCCGAAGATTATAGATATTTTGGGCGCAGTTGTTCTCTGGGCGGGTTCCTTTTTAATCAATCAGGTAATTGTCCAGCTTCTTTCTAAGGCGTTCCCTTCGATGGTGGAGAATTCCTCGAGTTTAAATGATTCGATTTTAAGTGCGGGATTTGTTCCTGCGCTGATTGTGGTCGGATTTATGCCTGCGATTGCGGAAGAAGCGGCGTTTCGTGGATTTTTATTCGGTACGTTAAAACATAAGACGAAGATTATCATAGCGATCGTTGTATCCGCTGCGTTATTCGGAGCGTATCACATGAATCTGCTGCAATTTTTCACCGGATTGTTCATGGGTTGCTTCATGGCGTATATGACGTATAAGAGCGGTAGTATATTGCCGAGTGTACTGTTTCATTTATTGAATAATTCGCTAAGTGTGATTGCGACCTATTATCCGGTACTGATCGAGAAAATCCCTGTTCTTGGCGAAGAAAACTTAAATGTTTCGGGCATCTTTATCCTTTTGGGAGCCGGAATTGTACTTGTTACGATCGGCGTATTTCTGTTTATGACGGGGATTCCCAAGACGAAAAGGGAAGAAAATCCCTAAAATTGGCAAAAATCTTGAAAAAGTCATAAATTTTTCTTGTATCTTTCAATAAAATGTGGTAAAGTAGCAATGTTGCATTGAGTAAAGAGATGGTCCGCTGTACCAAATGGTTTCAAGAACATCCGATGAAATAGGAGGCAAAGAAATGAGCGAAATTATCAAAGAACTCGAAGCTGCTCAGCTTAAGAGCGAAGTGCCCCAGTTTAATGTTGGTGATACCGTAAGAGTACACGGCCGCATTAAAGAGGGTAACAGAGAAAGAATCCAGATTTTTGAAGGAACCGTACTTAAGATTCAGGGTGGTTCCAACCGTCAGACTTTCACCGTAAGAAAAGCATCCAACGGTGTCGGCGTTGAGAAGACCTGGCCGATCCATTCCCCCAACGTAGTAAAGGTTGAGGTAATTCGTCAGGGTAAAGTAAGAAGAGCAAAACTCAACTACATAAGAAGCCGTATCGGTAAGAAGGCTAAAGTTAAAGAGAAAGTAAACGGCTAAGCCGTAGGCAATGAAAGGCGGGTTTTAAAACCCGCCTTTTTCATTGATTATATCTGTATTTTCGTGTAAAATAGATAAGGTATTTTGTTTTACAGACAATAAGTTTTCTGAGGTTGATTATGACCGCCAATGTCCGCAAAAAAAGAGGCTTACATTTTTATCGTAAGAAGATCAAAATCAAAAAAGGAATATTCGGAAATATCTTAGAATATATCTTTATTATTTTGATCTGTGCCTTTATAGCCTTTGCGGTCGCAAGGTTCTTCGGACGTAAAACGGTCGTTGTCGGAAACAGCATGGAACCGCTTCTGTATCACTCCGAAGAGGTATATCTGGATAAAATCGTATATTCCTTTTCATCTCCGAAAAGAGGAGATGTTATAGCTTTTCTTCCGAAAGGAAATGAAAAGACTCATTTTTATATCAAAAGAGTTATCGGACTGCCAAAAGAAACGATTCAGATCGAAAACGGTAAAGTATACGTAAACGGTGAAGTTCTGGATCATGACTACGGAAATGAAGGCATTATCGATCCGGGTCTTGCCGCGGGCGAATTTGTTCTGGGAGATGATGAGTATTTTGTACTCGGAGATAACCGCAATTCATCCGAAGATTCCCGTTCCGGTAATATCGGTGCGGTGAAACGTGATGAGATCCAGGGTCGTGTCTGGTATATCAAAAAGTCGGAAAACCGTAAAGGAAGAAGTGTAAAAAGAGGATAGATCATGAATATTCAATGGTATCCCGGACATATGACGAAAGCCGTCCGGATGATGGAAGAGAATATGAAATTGATTGATCTGGTCATCGAACTTTTGGATGCCAGAATTCCTTTGTCTTCCCGTAATCCCGATATAGACCGCCTGGCCGGGGGAAAGTACCGCTTGGTGCTTTTAAATAAGTCGGATTTGTCCGAAGACGAAACCAATAAGGCGTGGCAGTCGTATTTTGAAGAACAGGGCATTGCCTGTATTCTTTACAATTCCAAATCCAAGGACGGTGTCAAATCGCTTCTTTCCAAAGTCCGTGAGGTCTGCAAAGAAAAGATTGAGCGTGACAGAAGAAGAGGAATCATAAACCGGTCCGTGAAATCCATGGTAGTCGGAATTCCGAATGTCGGCAAATCCACATTCGTTAACAACCTGGTTGGCAGAAATGCAGCGGTTGTCGGCAATAAACCGGGTGTTACCAAAGGAAAACAATGGATCAAAGTCAGCAAAGAGCTCGATTTACTCGACACACCCGGAATCTTATGGCCGAAATTCGAGGATGAAAAGATCGGAATCCATATCGGTTTTATCGGATCCGTAAATGATGAGATTTTACAGAAAGAAGAACTGGCGCTTCATTTAATCGAAGAACTGAATGCCAAAGATATAACCATTCTTTCCAAACGTTACGGAGAATGGGATGAAGCGCTTAATGCAGCCGGAATTTTGGAGCATATCGCCAAAGCACGCAAATGTCTGGGGAAGAATGAAGTCCCGGATTTAAAGAAAGCTTCCGATCTGCTTCTGGAGGAATTCAGGAGCGGAAAACTCGGAAGAATTTCACTTGAAACACCTTAACAACAAATGAGGAATTTCGTAATGAGTCAAGAAAACACCAAGAAAAAATCGAATGACAAGAAGGATAAGGATGAAGAGAACCTGACTCCGGAAGAGAAAAAGCAGGCGGTCAAAAAAGAGATCCGTGACATGTTGATCTATTTTCTGATCGTATTTGCCGTATCCGTCCTGATCGTTATTTTTGTTGCCCAGCGTACGGTTGTGGAAGGTTCTTCCATGAACCCGACTTTGTCAAACGGCGACAATCTGATCGTCAATAAGATTACCTATAAATTCTCGGATCCGAAACGTTATGATATCGTTGTTTTCCCGTATCAGCACAAGAAAAGAACGTATTATATCAAACGAATCATCGGACTTCCGGGTGAGACGATCCAGATTGACCACGAAGGCAATATTTATATTAACGGTGAGATTTTACACGAGGATTACGGCAAAGAAGTCATCCTGGATCCCGGAAGGGCGTCCGAACCGATCACATTGGGAGATGACGAATACTTTGTAATGGGAGATAACAGGAACGATTCCTCGGATTCAAGAGATTATATGGTCGGAAATGTTAAGAAGAAAGATTTCATCGGCAAAATCTGGATCCGCGTCTTTCCGTTCAAAGATTTCGGCGTAATTCCGCATGCCAAGGATAAGGATAAAGAATGAGTGAAATAACCGTTTCGGCGATTACAAAAGAATTGAAAGAAATCCGTGATTTAAACGGATTTGATGCTTTTATCGCAAAGTACGCGGCAGATAACCGAGACAGCGTGGTAAAACTGGTTTGTAAGGCGTCCAAGCAAAAAGAAACTCTCATGGCGGAATTTGCCCGCACGGAAGAGATGAAAAAGTACGAAAAACAGTATTCGGATTATGAATTCATCTGCGGAATCGATGAAGTCGGACGAGGCCCTTTAGCCGGTCCCGTATATGCGGCTGCGGTGATTCTTCCCAAAGACTGCGATATCCTGTATCTGAACGATTCCAAGAAATTAACGGCGGCCAAAAGGGAAGAGTTATATGATATCATTCTTAAGAAGGCTGTCAGCGTCGGAATCGGTTTCCGTTCGCCCGAGCGGATTGATGAAATCAATATCCTGCAGGCAACGTACGAATCCATGCGTGATGCGGTTTCTAAGTTAAATCCGCAGCCTACGCTTCTTTTAAACGATGCGGTAACGATTCCGGGCCTGAATTTTAAACAGGTTCCGATTATTAAGGGTGATGCAAAGAGTATATCCATTGCAGCTGCGAGTATCGTGGCCAAAGTGACCAGGGACAGACTGATGGATGAATATGATAAAAAATATCCGGAGTACGGATTTGCATCCAATAAAGGATACGGTTCCGCAGCCCATATCGAAGCCATCAAAAAATACGGACCCTGTGAAATACACAGAAGAACATTCATCAAAAATTTTCTATGAGTGAAAGTGGTAAGAATAAAAGAACTTTAGGTACGGCATATGAAGATAAAGCCGCCCGATATCTTGAAGAGTACGGCGTCCGTATTGTGGAACGCTCCTTCAGGGGACGGTTCGGCGAGATTGATCTGATCGGATATGACGGGGATACACTGGTTTTCTTCGAGGTCAAATACCGTTCGTCGTCAAAGGCCGGATTTGCAGAAGAAGCCGTTACGCCTTCCAAAAGAAGTACGATCTGTAAAGTCGCGGATTATTACAGGGTAATGCACGGCATATCCGATTTCGCCGACTTACGATTTGACGTGATAGCAATTAATGAAGATAAAATCCACTGGATTCAAAATGCATTCAGTTATTGCTGATAAAGGAGATTCTTTATAAGGCCGTAATCGGTGATCGGATCATTCGTTTGGACAAGCGGAAAATTAGTAGAATAAAAGGAGAATAAAAATGACGATTTATGATGAATTACAGGCAAGAGGACTTCTTGCACAGCTTACAGATGAGGAAGAGATCAAGGAACTGATCAATAACGGAAAAGCAACGTTCTATATCGGTTTTGACCCTACGGCCGACAGCCTCCATGTAGGACATTTCATGGCACTTTGCTTAATGAAAAGACTTCAGATGGCCGGTAATAAACCGATTGCCTTACTCGGTGGCGGAACCGGCATGATCGGAGATCCTTCCGGTAAAACCGATATGCGTAAAATGCTGACTAAAGAAGATATCCAGCATAATATTGACTGCTTTAAGGTTCAGATGAGCAAATTTATCGATTTCAGCGATAATAAGGCTCTGATGGTAAACAATGCGGACTGGCTTTTGAATTTGAATTATGTGGAACTTCTTCGTGAAGTCGGCGCATGCTTCTCCGTTAACAACATGCTTCGTGCGGAGTGCTATAAACAGCGTATGGAACGCGGTCTTACCTTCCTTGAGTTCAATTACATGATCATGCAGAGCTATGATTTCTATATGCTGTATCAGAAATACGGCTGCAATATGCAGTTCGGCGGAGACGATCAGTGGAGCAATATGCTCGGAGGTACCGAACTGATCCGCAGAAAACTCGGTAAGGACGCTTATGCGATGACCATTAACCTTCTTCTGAATTCCGAAGGAAAGAAGATGGGTAAAACCGAAAAAGGAGCCGTTTGGCTTGATGCAAATAAGACAACTCCGTACGAATTCTATCAGTACTGGAGAAATGTGGCAGATGCAGATGTATTAAAGTGCATCCGCATGCTGACATTCCTTCCGGTAGAAGAGATCAATTTGATGAATTCCTGGGAAGGCAGCAAATTAAACGAGGCCAAAGCTATTCTGGCATACGAACTTACCAAGATGATCCATGGCGAAGAAGAAGCCGGCAAAGCAAAGGAAGCATCCGAAGCATTGTTCGGCGGCGGGGCAAATCTTGAAAACATGCCGAAATTTGCACTTTCCAAAGATGATTTTACAGAAGATAAGATCGATTTAATGGGTATTCTTGTGAAAGCAGGAATGGCAACCTCCCGTTCCGATGCAAGACGTGCCATCGAGCAGGGCGGAGTTTCCGTAAATGATGAGAAGATTACGGATGTATATCGCTCCTATGACATCGACTATATCGGAAATGGCGATATGATCGTCAAGAAGGGCAAAAAGAGCTTTAAGAAGATCGTTATCGAATAAATAATGTTATTTTACGGGCAAGGCGTATCCTTGCCCGTTTTACGAATTATGGCTCGCAAGATGAATGGCTCGCACGACGTCATCACGACTAAAGGCATACGCGAAGCGTATGTTTTGCACTCAGGGACTCGGATGCAGTGGCAACTCGCCCTTCGCGAAGTCTACATGCCATCGGCTCGATGAACCTTTTACTTCCTCTTTGCAGGAGCCGAGAGATTCGCTTGTTTGGCCGAAGGGACGTTTGGACGAGTGTCGGTTCTTAGGCACCGTTCTTTGGTGCCTTAGTACCGCTACACGAGCCAACGAGCCGAGAGTGCGTGCCCGAGGGCAAATATGCGGAGCTAGGCGGCTCCCTAAAGGTATTCATTGACCTAAAATAAAGGTATATATGGAAAGAGATAATGCGATAAAAAAGCATATTGTATCAAGTGTGGTACCCGGGTCGATTGCCGAGGAATGCGGCTTTGAGCCGGGCGATAAGTTGTTGTCCATAAACCATACTCCGATTGAGGATACGTTTGACTATCAGTTTTTGATCGCGGATGAAGAACTTGTCCTTGAAGTGGAGACCAAACAGGGTGAAGTGGTGGAAGTTGAAGTCGAGAAGGAGCCCGGGGAGGATTTGGGCCTTGTATTCGAAAATTCCTTCATGGACGATTACAGGAGATGCTCAAATAAGTGTATTTTCTGTTTTATCGACCAAATGCCTCCGGGAATGCGAGAAACGCTTTATTTTAAGGATGACGACACCAGACTGTCCTTTCTTTTGGGCAACTATGTAACTTTGACGAATTTAAGCGATAAGGACGTAGAGAAGATCATTCGATATCGAATGGAACCGATCAATATTTCCTTCCAGACGATGAATCCGGTACTACGTTGTAAAATGCTGAATAACCGATTTGCGGGAGAAGCATTGAAAAAGGCCGATACTCTTTACGAAGCCGGCATTGAGATGAACGGTCAAATAGTATTATGCAAGTCGGTCAATGACGGAGAAGAACTGGAATTCTCGCTCAGCAAGCTGTATGAATACGTTCCCGTACTGCAGAGCGTATCCGTTGTACCGGTAGGCCTATCCAAGTATAGAGAAGGACTTTATCCGTTGGAACCGTTTACCAAAGAAGATGCCGAAGGGGTTATTGACTGTATTGAACAATGGCAAAGAAGGTCATTTGAAGAGAAGGGAATCCATTTTGTCCATGCTTCGGATGAATGGTATTTCCTTGCGGGACGCCCTCTGCCGGAAGAAGACAGCTATGACGGTTATCTGCAGCTGGAAAACGGCGTCGGAATGGTCAGAAACTATATTAACGAGTTCTCGAACCGTTTCGTAAAGGAGTTTGGATTTCAACCTGAATTTTCTTCCGTATTTCACAAGAAAAGCCCGAAAAATAAAGAAATTTACCATACGGGTCAACAGAAGAAACGGCGTTTTACATACGCAACCGGAGAACTTTTTGCTCCCGTTTTGACGGAATGCATAGAAAATCTGCAAAAGGCATTACCTGAGATCGACCTGGAAGTATTTGCAATCCGCAATGATTTCTTCGGTGAAAATATTACGGTTGCCGGCCTGATTACGGGAACGGATTTGCAGACCCAGTTAAAGGACAGAAACCTTGGAGAGAAACTGATCATACCCGACGTGATGATCCGTTGTTTCAGTGATGTTTTTCTTGATGATATCAAGGTTTCAGAGGTCGAATTGGCTTTACATTGTCCCATAGATATAGTAAAATCATCAGGAGAGGATTTGATCCTTTCTTTACTTGATTTAGTGAACGATAAACAGGATTGTAACGAATGAAAAAGAAGAGAAAACCCATTGTCGCAGTTGTGGGTCGACCCAATGTGGGGAAATCCACACTTTTTAATGTGTTGGCAGGGGAAAGAATATCCATAGTGAAAGATACTCCGGGTATTACCAGAGACCGGATTTACGCTGATGTGGAATGGTTGAATCAGAAATTCACCTTAATCGACACAGGCGGTATCGAACCCGACTCCAAAGATATTATTTTGTCACAGATGCGTGAGCAGGCTGAGATGGCCATCGCGGCTGCGGATGTGATTATTTTTCTTGTGGATGTCAAACAGGGACTGGTTGATTCGGATATGCAGGTTTGCACGATTCTTCGTAAAAGTGCCAAACCTGTCATTTTAGCGGTTAATAAAGTCGATAATCCGGCCAAACAGATGGCGGATGTCTATGAATTCTATAATCTGGGAATGGGCGATCCGTTCGCCATTTCCGCTGCAAACCGTTTGGGCTTGGGTGAAATGCTTGATGAAGTTATTAAGTATTTCCCTGAAGATTCCGATGAAGACGAAGAGGACGAACGTCCCAAAGTGGCGATTGTCGGCAAACCCAATGTAGGTAAATCGTCCATCATCAATAAACTGATCGGTGAAAACCGGGTTATTGTATCCGATATCGCGGGTACGACCCGTGACGCGGTCGATACCGAAGTGACATACAATCACAAAGAGTATGTACTCATCGATACGGCAGGACTTCGTCGCAAGAGCAAGATCAAAGAAGAGCTTGAGCGTTTTATGATCGTAAGAACCGTTGCGGCGGTGGAACGTGCGGATGTCGTTGTTCTTGTAATCGATGCCGAAGAAGGGGTAACCGAGCAGGATGCCAAAATCGCCGGTGTCGCACATGAGCGCGGCAAGGGCATGATTATTGCAGTGAATAAATGGGACGCGGTCGAGAAAGACGACAAGACCATGAATGTTTTCACAAAGAAGGTCAGGGATACGCTTTCCTTTATGCCGTATGCCGAGATGCTTTTCGTATCCGCCAAGACCGGACAGCGCCTGCCCAAACTGTTTGAAACCATCGATATGGTCATGGAGAATCATGCGCTCCGTGTACAGACAGGCGTATTAAATGAGATCATGACGGAAGCGGTTGCCATGCAGCAGCCTCCGACCGATAAAGGCAAGAGACTGAAACTGTTTTATATTACACAGGTTTCGGTGAAACCGCCTACATTTGTCATTTTTGTCAATGACAAGGAACTGATGCATTTTTCTTATACCAGATATATAGAAAACCGAATTCGGGATGCCTTTGGATTCAGAGGAACCCCCCTTCATTTCATTATTCGCGAAAGAAAGGAAAACGAGTAATTCATGTTTCGGTTATGGTGTATTCTGATCGGGTATGTCCTGGGATCAATTTCCGTGGCATACATCGTCGGAAAAGTACGTGGAATTGATATCAGAGAACATGGTTCCGGAAATGCCGGTACCACGAATACTTTGCGCGTTCTCGGAAGAAGAGCGGGTGCGATTGTGCTTGCCGGAGATCTTTTGAAATGCTTTGTTGCCATGATCGTTTGCTGGCTGATCTTTCGTAATTCTTATCCCGACATGAAATATCTGATTCGTATATATGCCGCAGCGGGAACCATTCTCGGACATGATTATCCGTTCTTTTTAAAATTCAAAGGCGGCAAAGGAATCGCATGCTTTGTCGGTATGATTGCCTTTTTCTATCCCGGAGTCATCCCCGCGGAAGTGGCAATCTTTTTCGGTATTTTCCTGACTACGCATTTTGTATCCCTGTCCAGTATTTTCCTGGCACTCGGATTCCTTGCGCAGGTTGTCATTTTTGGTCAGTTCGGATTCTACGGACTGAATTCCACACAACTTCTCGAAGTGTATATTACCGTCGGTTTCCTTGTGGCACTGGCTATTTTCCAGCATCGTAAAAACATCGCCAATTTAGTAAACGGTGTTGAGAAAAAGACGTATTTAAGCAAGAAGAAAGCACCTGCGGAAATCGATTTGGAAAATGCAGCCAAAGAGGCTGACAAAAAAACAAAAGAGGCTGACAAAGAAACAAAAGAGACGATTGAAGAAAGCACAGAAAATGTGACAGAGGATACATTTGACAAAACGATTCCTCTGCCTTCCGATATCGATGAAATTATCAGGGAAAACGAAAGTAACAAAGGAGAAAAGAAATGAAAGTTGCTGTATTAGGAGCAGGAAGCTGGGGTATTGCGCTTTCCAAATTACTGCATGATAACCAAAATGAGGTATTTGTCTGGTCTGCATTGCAGGATGAAATTGATATGTTAAATCGCGAGCATGAGCACGTGGATAAATTAAAGGGCGTCAAACTGCCGGAAGATATGGTATTTACGACATCCTTAAAAGATGCGGTGGATTCGGCCGAAATTCTGGTTATGGCAGTTCCGTCCTTATTTGTCCGTAAAACCGCTTCACAGCTTTCCGAGTTTTACAAAGAAGGACAGATCATTGTGAATGTTGCCAAGGGTATTGAAGAGGCAACGCTTTATACGATGACGCAGATCATTGAAGATGAGATCAATAACGCAACCGTAGCCGTTTTATCCGGTCCCTCCCATGCCGAGGAAGTGGGACGAGGTATTCCGACCACAATTGTAGTCGGAGCAAAGGATAAAGATGTAGCGGAGAAAGTTCAGGAAGTCTTTATGAGTCCGGTGTTCCGCGTATATACTTCACCTGATGTTCTCGGTATCGAAATCGGTGCCGCACTTAAGAATGTCATTGCTTTGGCTGCAGGTATTGCGGATGGACTCGGTTACGGAGACAATACGAAGGCTGCACTGATCACCAGAGGTATGGCGGAAATTACCAGACTCGGTGTTGCAATGGGCGCCAAAATGGAAACCTTATACGGATTGTCCGGTATCGGCGATCTGATTGTAACCTGTGCAAGTATGCATTCCAGAAACAGAAGAGCAGGTATTCTGATCGGACAGGGCAAGACAGCCGACGAAGCAATGAAAGAAGTTAAGATGGTTGTCGAAGGCGTTTATTCCGCCAAAGCCGCAAAGAAGCTGTCCGATAAATACGAGATCGATATGCCGATCGTTACCAAGGTAAATGAAATCTTATTTGATAATCTTCCCGCTGCCGATTGCGTAAAGGATCTGATGGTACGCGACAAGAAAATCGAAATCGATGTCGATGAGTGGAAGTAATCATGAGAGAAATGGAATTCAAAATGGAACGGGAGAATCTTGTCAGTGTCGGTGACAAAGTGAATATCACCGAGGGCGTTCTTCCGTCCAGTTATTATTATACAATTGAGCCTGCCGTGGCCATGAGTGCGAACTTTGCGTATTACGAGCGTCTTTCTTCCAAGGAGGGCATTGTCAAAAGTATCGATAAAACACCCAGAGGCTTCTTCGTTACGGTAACGTTTGACGAAGATGAACCGAAAAGATAGAGGCAGAATATGGCGTATAAATATTTACTTTTTGACTGTGACCGAACGCTGCTGGATTTTAATAAAGCCATGGTGAATGCATTGAAACTGATGCTTACAAAGTATGGTTTTACCGTTACCGACGAGATGATCTCGTTCTATAACTCCTTAAACGAATCGCTCTGGAAACAGCTGGAAGAAGGATTGATCACAAAGGAACAACTGGTACACACACGTTTTCCCGTAATGTGTTCCAGATACGGCGTTCCTTATCCGGGCAAAGAAAAAATGGAAACCGACTATTTTGTGTCTCTTGCCGAAGGGCATGACATCATGGAAGGCGCAGATGAAGTCTTAAAGAATCTGTACGGCAGATACGGAATACTGGTGATTACCAACGGGTTCGTGGAAGTGCAGAAAAAACGCATGAGCGAAAGCGGGCTGATGCCTTATGTGGATTATGTATTCATTTCCGAGGCTGTTGGCGTAAGTAAGCCGGATCCCAAATTTATGGATGCGGTAATCGCGCATATCGGTGACGAAGATAAGTCCCATTATCTGATCATCGGCGATTCAATGAATGCCGATATCGCATTGGGAAACAATTCCGGCGTGGATACCGTTTTGGTTGGCAGTGCTGAGATTAAGGGTTACGATTTTCAACCGACTTACCGGATTGAAACTTTAAAAGAAATCGAGAAGATTTTGGAGGGGTAAACATGGGAGTTTATGAGAAATTAAATCATTGTCTTGAATGTGTCAGGAAAATCACCGATTTTGTTCCCAAAGTAGGTCTGGTACTCGGATCCGGTCTCGGAGATTTCGCCAAAACGATTGAAAATCCGATTGTGATTCCCTACAAAGAGATTGACGGTTTTCCCGTATCCACGGTTATGGGACATGAGGGAAATTATATTTTCGGATATGTCAAAGGCGTTCCTGTTGTATGTATGCAGGGTAGAGTACATTACTACGAAGGGTACTCCGTATCGGATGTTGTTTTACCGATCCGCCTGATGAAACTTCTCGGTGCGGAAATTCTGTTTCTGACAAATGCATCCGGCGGAATTGCGGACGGATTTAAGGCCGGAGATTTTATGCTGATCGAAGATCATGTTTCGCTTTTTGCACCGAATCCTTTGATCGGACCGAATGAAGATGAACTTGGCGTTCGTTTCCCCGATATGTCCAAAGTATATCGTAATGATCTGAATTATATCATTACATCCGTAGCCAAAAATCTCGGGATTCCCTTGAAGAAGGGCGTTTATGTGCAGCTCACGGGTCCTTCTTATGAATCACCTGCTGAAATCCAGCTTCTTAAAAAACTCGGCATTTCCGCGGTTGGAATGTCGACCGTCGTGGAAGCAATCGCTGCAAATCATATGGGAATGAAAGTATGCGGAATTTCCTTAATCAGCAATCTTGCCGCAGGTATTTCGCCGACACCTTTAAGTCATAAAGAAGTTAAAGAAGCAGCCGATAAGGCAGCTCCGTTATTTGTGAAACTTGTCAGTGAATCCATTGCTCAATTTTAAGGGGAAGATATGGAAGATTTCATTCGTGAATTGTTGATAAAAGAAGCGATTATGGCCAGAAAAAACTCTTATTGTCCGTATTCCGGTTATGCTGTCGGAGCCTGCGTTCAGACGGCGGACGGAAGAAATTTCAGCGGATGCAATATGGAAAATGCGTCTTACGGTCTGACTATCTGTGCCGAAAGGATCGCAATCGGTAAAGCAATCAGTGAAGGTGCCGGACGAATCGTTGCCATTGCAATTGCGGGTGGCAAAAAAGATGCGGATGTTTTGGATGAAGCGTTTCCCTGCGGAGCCTGCAGACAGGTACTCAGGGAATTCGGTTCGGATGATATGCAGATTATCGTGGCTAAATCCGAAACCGAATATCGCATTTTTACATTGGGCGAACTGTATCCCGAAAGTTTCGGCCCGGATCATCTAAGTTAACGGATAGGAAATATGGACGTAGTTATTGCAGTAGTCGTGATCGCATCGATTTTGATATTTTTGATCGTGATCGGCTTTTTGACCGAAAAGAATAGGGAAAAAACGTTTCGAAACAAAATGAATCGTGAGTTTTCGAAACCTCTGGATGCTTCTTATTCTTCCTGGAGAATCAATGCCATCTCCGGGTATTATCTTCGTCATATTTCGGATACCTATACGGTGGATGATATCACCTGGAATGATCTGAATATGGATGATTTTATTTATAAATTCAATCATTCGTATTCATCGGTCGGAGACGAATATCTGTATTACAGACTTCGTACTCCTTATACAACAAAAGATAATGCTGATTTTGACCGCCTGGAAGAATTGTGCAAAGCATTTGAAGAGGATGCAAAGAAGTGCGAGGATTTCCGGCTTCTTATGGCAAAACTCGGACGAAGCGGCAAATTTTCTTTGTATTCCTATTTGGATTTGTTATCCTCCATTCCGTCCGATCAGCCGGTTTTATCCATACTGGATTGGTTGGTTTATGCGGTACTGATTGCGGGAATGTTCTTTTGGTTTATTCCGGCGTTAATCTGCCTGATTGTTTGGATTATAGTCAATATCATTACCTATCTTGGGAAAAAGAAGCAGATTGAGCCTTATTTCGTAAGCTTTGAATATATCCTTAAAATGATGATCACCGCTAAGAAAGTGAATCACCTTCTGGATGATCGTTTCGGGGATGAGAAAAAGGCATTAAAAGAAGCGAGAGAGAAACTCAGTTCGATTTCCTCCAACAATCTTGTTTTTCTGCAGTCTTCCTCAAGTTCTGCGGTCGGAGATTTGGGAAACGGAATTCTGGACTTTTTCAAGATGTTTCTTCATCTCGATATTTTTATGTTCTATCGGATGAAAGCACAGGTTGAGAAGAATACCGATTCCGTGGATACTTTGTTTGAAACGCTCGGAAAACTGGATTTTGCCGTAAATATCCTTTCGTTACGAACCGTATTACCGCAATTTTGCATTCCGGAATTTACGGAAGAGATTTCCGATTCGTTTGAAGATATGGTGCATCCGTTACTTTGGGATTGCGGTATTCCGAATTCAATCACAGCCGATACCGGTATTTTGCTGACGGGTTCGAATGCATCCGGTAAATCCACCTTCTTACGAATGGTTGCCTTGAATGCGATTCTTGCACAGAGTATGCATACCGTTTTTGCCAAGTCTTATAAAGCAGGGATGTTCCGCGTGTTTACATCCATGTCCTTAAAAGACAGCATTGAATCCGGTGAAAGCTATTATATGGCGGAGATCAAATCGATCAAGCGTATTCTGGATGCATGTAACGAAGAGGGAAGCCCCGTATTATGTTTCGTGGATGAAGTTCTTCGCGGAACAAATACGAAGGAGAGAATTGCAGCGGGCGCAGAAATCATGAAATCCATGCAGAGCGCAAATTCCTTATGTTTTGCTGCAACGCATGATATTGAACTTTCTTCGATTCTGGTACCGGAATTTACCAATTATCATTTTGACGAAGAAATGGACGGGGATGATATTCATTTTCCGTATCAGTTAAAAGAAGGATATGCCACTTCCAGAAATGCGATTGCGCTTCTTCGGATCATGGGCTATCCGGAAGATATCGTAAACCGTGCTCTGCAAAGTGCAAACGAAAACTGAGGTTTTATGAAAGCGAAAGTATTGTTGTATTCGGACGGTTCGGCCAAAGGAAATCCCGGACCCGGCGGATACGGAGTTGTATTAAAATTTACGGATGACTTGGGAAACCTTCATGTAAAGGAATTGTCACAGGGCTATCAGAATACCACGAATAACCGTATGGAACTTCTTGGTGTGATCAAAGGTTTCGAAGCCTTGAAATTTCCCTGTGAAGTCAAAGTGGTTTCCGATTCGAAATATGTTGTGGATGCGTTTCGCGAACACTGGGTGGATTCCTGGGTTAAGCATGATTTCCGCAAAGCCGACAAAAAGAAAGTGAAAAATGTCGATTTGTGGAAACGGCTTTTGGAGGCGATGAAACCGCATTCTGTTACGTTTGAATGGGTCAAAGGACATGACGGACATCCCGAAAACGAGCGCTGTGACGATCTTGCACAGACTGCTGCCGACAGTGATGATCTGTTGATTGATGAGGGTATGAAAGGAGAAGAAGATGAGTGCTAATCCGGCGGTTTTATTCGGAAACCAGTTTTTGTCCTATCTGCTTGTATTTGTTGTCTTTGTGGTTGTGGTCGGAATTGCGGTAACGGTTGGTATTATCGTTGCCAAGAAAAGGGCTGCAAAGAAAGAAGCTCAGGCAATTGCACAAAGTGAGATTGAGGATGATGAACTTCCGTTTACAAACAATTAAGTTTCATTTAAACTTACGAGGTTAAACTTATGCCCAGAGGTGAAAATCAGAAGAAAAAACTGATCCTGATCCTGAGATATCTGCAGCAGAAAAGTGATGAAGACCATCCGGTTTCCATGAGCAGACTGATCGAATATCTGGAATCGGAAGGCATTTCCGCGGAACGAAAGAGTATCTATGATGACATGGAAGCTCTTAGAGATCTCGGTTATGATGTCATTAATATCAAAGGCCGTTCGGGCGGATATTTTCTCGGAGAAAGGGATTTCGAGCTTGCGGAATTAAAAATTCTGGTAGATGCGGTACAGGCTTCCCGTTTTATCCCGAAATTAAAATCCAGGGATCTGATCCGGAAACTTTCGGATTTGTCCGGAGAGCATCATTCTGCGGAACTGAAGCGTGATGTGTATGTATTAAACCGTGCCAAAAGCGAGAATGAATCCGTAATCTATTCGGTAGATGCCATTCATGCGGCTCTTCGGGATAACAAGAATGTCCGTTTCAAGTATGTGGAATACAAAATGGATAAAAAGCTGACATATCGCCATAACGGGGAAATGTATGAAGTCTCTCCCCTGGGACTTGTATGGAACAACGAGCGGTATTATCTGGTTGCATACGATGCCAAATCTTCCAAGATCAAGCATTACCGCGTCGATCGCATGAAAAGTTTGAGTGAAGCCAAAACAAACCGTGAGCTTCCTTCGGAATATAAGAATTTTGATATCGGAAAATACAGCGCCGGTATTTTTAACATGTATTCCGGAGAACAGACACGCGTTACGGTTCGTTTCCCCGAAAATCTGGCATCCGTTGTCATTGATCAGTTCGGAATGGATGTAAACATGATGAAAATCGACGATAAAACGTTTAAAGCATCGTTCCGGATCGATGTATCCCCGCAGTTTTTCGGATGGGTTTTCTCCATGGGAAATCATGTATGTATCGAAGGCCCTAAAGAAGTTAAAGAGCAGTATGTTGCATTTTTAAAAGAAAATTTAAAGCAATATCAGTAAGAAAACTATGAGTCAATTGGAAATCAAAATCAAATATTTAAACGATTCCATCGAACCGCTTCGGTATATCGACGGCAAATCCGACTGGATTGATCTTCGGAGCGCCGAAGAGGTGGAATTTAAAAGCGGTGAATACAAACTGATTCCGCTCGGAGTTGCGATGTGTTTGCCGAACGGATATGAAGCACATGTAGTACCCAGATCATCCACGTATAAAAATTACGGTCTGATGCAGACCAATCATATGGGTGTGATTGATTCCTCGTATTGCGGAGACAATGACTGGTGGTATGTTCCGATGTATGCGACCAAAGACTGCGTTGTACACGCGGGTGACCGGATTTGTCAGTTCCGTATTATGGAGAATCAGCCCAAATTAAATTTTGTTCCTGTAGAGCATTTGGACGGTGTGGACCGCGGAGGTTTCGGTTCTACGGGAATTCAGTAAAAGAAGGAAGTTAAAATGATCAAAGTAACGAATTTATGCAAGGCATACGGTTCGACGGTTGCATTGGACAATGTGTCCTTTGAAGTCGATGACGGGCATATTTACGGCCTTTTGGGACCGAACGGTGCCGGCAAATCCACAACAATGAATATTATCACGGGTTATCTTGCACCGACCATGGGAGAAGTGGTGATTGACGGATACACGCTCGGTAAGGATACGTTAAAAGCAAAGAAATGTATCGGTTACCTTCCGGAAATTCCGCCTCTTTATCCGGATATGTTTGTGCGTGAATACCTGAATTTTGTTGCGTCCATCAAGCAGATTTCTGCCAAAGAACGCATTGACGAAGTACAGTCCGCCATCGATAAAACAGGGTTGAAGGAAGTTTCCGAGCGCCTGATCAAAAATCTTTCCAAGGGTTACAAGCAGCGTGTCGGTATTGCACAGGCAATTCTCGGAACCCCGAAGGTAATCATTCTGGATGAACCTACTGTAGGCCTTGATCCGCAGCAGATCATCGAAATCCGTGAACTGATCCGTTCGTTGAAAGAGAATCATACGGTTATTCTGAGTTCCCATATTCTCTCCGAGATTGCCACGGTTTGTGATGATGTTTTGATGATCTCACACGGAAGAGTCGTTGCAATGGATACGACGGACCATTTGCTTTCCGACAAGAAACGTCTTGGCCGGTCCTTTACCGTAACCGTTAAAGGCGAGAAAGACAAGACCGAAAAAGTTCTGTCCGGACTGACGGCTGTTGTTACAAATCTTTCTTTTGTATCGGAAGAGGACGGCAAATGTACTTTTACATTTGATACCGAAAAAGAAGACGACATTCGCGAGGATGTTTCTTTTGCTTTGTCTGACGAACGCCTACTGGTTCTTTCTTTAAGCGAAGAAAAGAAATCACTGGAAGATATTTATCTTGCAATCATGGAAGAGTCGGATAAGCAATACGAGGAAGAACTTCGTCTGGCTAAAGAAGCGGAAGAGGCTGAAGAGGAAGACGATGATGAGGATATCGAAGAGGATGAGCAGTTTTCTGAGGAATCCGATGAGTCCAACGGAAAGGAGGAGAAATAGTATGGGCAAAATTTATGTCAAAGAACTGAAAAGCTATTTCAACTCTGTTTTCGGATGGCTTTTCCTTGCGATATTTACCGCAATCTGCTCCTTGTTTATCGTATCCGTAAACTTATACGACGGAGTACCTTATATTTCCTATTCCGTGCGTTCAGTGGTCGTGATCTTAATGTTTGTATTTCCGCTACTTACCATGCGTATCCTTGCGCTTGAGAAGAGAAATAAAACAGACCAGCTTTTACTTACGGCTCCGATCCGAGTTTCGTCCGTTATACTCGGTAAGTTTTTTGCACTAGTGACCATGATCTGCATGGCATCGTTGATTTTCTTTGCGGCACTTTTGATCGTTTCGCAGTACGGTGAAGTATCGTACAAAGAATCCCTGCTTTCGATTTTTGCACTGATTCTGTTCGGCGCCGTACTTTGTTCGATCGGCGTATTCATGTCCGCGCTTACCGAGCATCAGATCATTGCGGCTGTTTTAACATATGCTGCATATATCTTTATCCTGCTGGTACCTTCCAATTTGAAAATGTTTGTATCTTCCAATACGGTACTGGTTAAGATTTTAAATGCGATCGATCTGATCAGCGTATTTGACAGGCCTTTCTCCGGAATTTTGAATGCCAAGGATATTCTGTATGCACTTTCCGTAATCGTGATTTTCCTGCTTCTTGCAACAAGAGTATTCGGAAAGAGCGCACTTTCGGTATCGCTGGTCGGAATAAAGAAATTCTGGTTTACAACGATCGGCCTTGTAGCCATTATTGGAATCATTATCGGTGCAAATATTGCGGCTAATCAGATCAATGATAAATATGTGCAAATTGATATGACCAAGACTTCGTTCTTTAGTTTATCGAACGATTCCAAGGAGCTGGTTTCCAATCTTGACCGTGAAGTTACCATTCATGTTCTGAATGACGAAACAAAGGTGGACGGAACATTAAAGATGTATTTAAAACAATACGAATCTTACGGTAAAAAGATCAAAGTCGTATATCATTCGCTGAAAACACAGGAAGGTTTGAATTTCTACCGGGCATATGTATCCGAACAGCCTACCGACAACAGCGTTATCGTAACCTGCGGAGACCGTTTCCGTGTAGTAAATTACGAAGATATGTATATCGTGGAATATGGAATGGATCCAAGTACTTATCAGACGACCGAGAATGTGACCGGTCTTGATTTGGAAGGACAGATCACCTCCGCGATCAATTATGTTTTGTCCGATCAGGAGTATAAGGTTTACTTTGCAAACGACCACGGGGAGATCGGAATTACCGATAAAACCAAGGAACAGCTTGAGAAAGCCGGTTTTTCCTATGAATCATTTTCCTTCCTGAAAAACGGTACGATTCCCGAAGATTGCAATATTCTTGTTTTAATGGGACCCGATGCGGATTATTCCAAAGATAATATCAAAGCGGTGAAAGAGTACATCGATAACGGCGGACAGGCAGTATTCTTTGCATCTCCCGACAGTATCGACACTCCGGAATATGATAAACTGATGTCTTCTTACGGAGCCAAGATTACCGACGGAATGATTTGGGAAGGTGACCAGAATTATATGCTGCAGGGCTATCCGTATCTTGTGATTTCCGATGCGGTGGCACATCCGATTACTAACGGCGTTTATTCCAAGAAAAAAGTTAACTTAATTTATTATCCCAGAGGATTTATACTGGATGATTCCGATCCGAATATTTCCGTGGAATCCCTTCTTACTTCGACGAATACTGCGTATGAAGTCAAAGTTCATGAAGACGGAACGGTGGAAACGAAAGAAGGTACTTCGGATTATTATTCTTACGCATATTATGCGGAAGTGATCAACAAAAATGCCAAGGCAAAGATCGTATGCTTCTCTACGCCGTATTTCCTCGTAAGTGAACCGGATGAGCTGACATCTTATGCCAATACGGAATTATTTGTGGATTCGCTTTGCTATATTTGTGATATGTCTCTGGACAGCGCAGTACCTGCGAAATCCTATGATATATCTTATATGATGGTTCCGGCCAATACGACCAGATTCTTCTTTGTCGTACTCATTATTGTGATTCCGCTTTTAGAGCTGGCTGCCGGAATCGTTATTACCCTTGTCAGAAGAAAGAAGTAATTAAAAGGAGAATAAAAATGGCTAAAATCAGAACAAGATTTGCTCCTTCCCCTACGGGAAGAATGCATGTCGGAAATTTAAGAACCGCTTTGTATGCCTATTTGATCACAAAGCATGAGGGCGGCGATTTCATCCTTCGTATCGAGGATACCGATCAGGAAAGATATGTGGAAGGTGCGGTTGATATTATTTACCGCACACTGCGCAAAACAGGCTTAATTCACGACGAAGGTCCGGATAAGGACGGCGGAGTCGGCCCCTATGTGCAGTCCGAGCGTCAGAAATCCGGAATCTATTTAACTTATGCAAAGATGCTGGTAGACAAGGGTGAAGCATATTATTGCTTCTGTGATAAAGAAAGACTTGCTTCTTTAAACCGTACGATTAAATCCGAAGACGGTTCCGTTAAGGAAATCAACGTTTATGACAAACATTGTTTATCCTTAAGCAAAGAAGAAGTGCAGGCAAAGCTTGATGCGGGATTGCCTTACGTAATCCGTCAGAACAACCCGACCGAAGGAACTACAACATTCCATGATGAGATTTACGGTGATATTACGGTAAATAACGATGAACTTGACGATATGATTTTAATCAAATCGGACGGTTATCCGACCTATAATTTCGCTAACGTAGTAGACGATCATCTGATGGGTATTACGCATGTTGTGCGCGGAAACGAATATTTATCGTCATCTCCGAAATACAATCGTCTCTATGACGCATTTGGATGGGAAGTGCCCGTTTATGTACATTGCCCTTTGATCACCGATGAAAATCATCAGAAATTATCCAAACGTTGCGGACATTCTTCTTATGAAGATCTGCTTGAGCAGGGATTTTTAAACGATGCGATCGTAAACTTTGTGGCGCTCCTCGGATGGAGTCCTTCCGATAATCAGGAGATCAAATCCCTGGATGAACTGATTGCGGCTTTTGATTACCATCATATTAACAAATCGCCTGCAGTATTCGATTATACGAAATTAAAATGGATGAACGGCGAATACATTAAAGCGATGGATTTCGATGTGTTCTACGAAATGGCATTGCCTTATATCAAAGAAGTCATTACCAAAGATTTGGACTTAAAGAAAATTGCCAACATGGTAAAGACCCGTATCGAAGTATTTACCGACATCAAAGATCATATCGATTTCTTTGAGGCGGTTCCCGAGTATGATTCCGAGATGTATGTTCATAAAAAAATGAAAACCACGAAGGAATCCTCGCTGGACGTATTAAAGAAAATCCGTCCGATCCTTGCTGATTTTGACAATTACACCAATGATGCTTTATATGAATTACTGGTGAATTTTGCAACGGAAAATGAATTAAAGAACGGAAGCGTTCTCTGGCCGGTAAGAACGGCGCTCTCCGGAAAACAGATGACTCCCTGCGGAGCCACCGAACTTCTGGAAGTTCTCGGAAAGGAAGAGTCCTTATCGCGTATCGATAAGGCGATCGATAAATTATCCGTTGAACTCGGATAAAAACCAAATTTCTGCGATTCATCATCTGAACGGGCCCGCGCTTGTTGTTGCGGGTCCGGGCAGCGGTAAGACCACGGTTCTTACGAACAGGGTACATTTCTTAATTTCATCCGGAATTCCTCCGGAGAAAATCTTAGTTCTGACATTTTCCAAAGCAGCAGCAATTGAAATGAAAGACCGGTATTTAAAATTAAGCCGGAATTCTTCCACCAAAGTTCTTTTCGGAACATTTCATTCCGTATTTTATCAATTCTTAAAGTCGTATCGACACAGTATTCCTAAAGTAATCTCGGATTATGAGAAATATTCCATTTTAAAACGCATTATAAGGCGTCTTCATCTGTCTGTTCCCGAAACGGAAGAGTATCTGAATCTTTTAATCAGGCATATTTCCCTGGTTAAATGCGGCAAAGAACGGCCAAATGATGACAATCTTTTATATTTTGACCGGATTTATCCTTTGTACAAAGAAGAGACCCAAACCGCCGGATTACTGGACTTTGAAGATCTTTTGCTTCAAACCAGGGATATGCTTTGTATGAATCCGGATATTCTGAAACGTTTGCAGGAACGGTTTCAATATGTATTTGTGGATGAATTTCAGGATATCGATTCCGTGCAGTATGAAATTCTGATGTATTTATGTGACACTCACGCAAATCTTTTTGCCGTGGGAGATGACGATCAGTGCATTTATTCGTTTCGCGGTTCGGATCCGTCTTATATGAGGCGCCTAAGTACCGATTTCCCGGATTTGATCACGTATCCATTATGGAATAACTATCGTTGCGATAAATCGATTACAGACGCTTCAGGGCGCCTTATTTCGCATAACAAAGAAAGGATTCATAAAGATATCGTATCGAAATCATCCGAAGAAGGCACATTCGTAAAGAAAGTATTTACAAGTCTTGCGGAAGAATACCGGTATATTGCAGAGCTTATCGGTGATCTGTCCGATAAAGAGAGGAAGAATACGGTGATTCTGATGCGCAATAACCGTATGCATACAATTTTCGTGCGCATGTTAAAAGAAAAGCATATTCCTTTTACATTCTTCGGTAAATGCGAAGAACTGTCCGCGAATTCCTTTGTAAAAGATATCCTTGCATACTTTCATTTGTGCGAAAACTATTTTTCTTATGAGGATTTCTTAAGGATTATGAATAAACCGTATCGCGGAATTTGTTCCTATGATATTCCGAAAGAGGAACTGTCGTTTCGGAAACTGGAATATCTGTTTCGGAATCAGACATATATATTATCCGAAATTACCAAATTAAAACAACAGATTAAATCCTTAAAAGAGTTGGATTCCTTTGGAAGGATCATGTATATCACAAATGTAATCGGATTGAAAGTTTCGAATGGGGAATCAAAAGAAGATGTATTGCCGTACCTGATTGATCTTGCCCGAAAACACCCGGAAATCGAAGAATGGGAGAGTGCTCTGCGGGATGAAAAGATAGAACATAAGAATTCTGCATCCACAGTCGGGATCATGACCATGCATGCAGCCAAAGGCCTGGAATTTGAACGTGTAATACTGCCGGATCTTTGTGAGGGGATTATACCTTCCAATGCTTCAATCCAGTCCGGCATCGTGGAAGAAGAGCGAAGGTTATTCTATGTGGCAATGACGAGGGCAAAGCATGAGCTATATCTGTTTGGAGTAAACAGTGCAAAAGAATATAAAAAAACGGAACGGTTTGAGCCGTCCCGTTTCTTAAAAGAAATCTGAATTATTCGTTATCGTCTTCGATAATCTCATCGAATTCCTGCGTGTCGAGAAACTCTTCAAACGCATCGGATACTGCTTCGTAAACATCATCATCTTCAATATATTTAAGTTCCGGTTCTGCATTTACATTGTCCGGATCTTCCACATATTCATAGAACCATACTTCGCCAAAAGTTTCATCTTCTTCGTCCACCATGGGAAGAAGTGCGATATAATCCTTTTCATTGACGGTAAGGATGGTAACGATGGCACAATTTACGAAAGAACCGTCAGGCAATTCCAGTTCAACAGTAATATCTTCCTCGTTTTCGGGGTTCTGTAATAATTCTTTTTCGTCTGCCATGGTAACCTCCATATTGTGATTTTTTCTAATTTTACCCCTAAATATGGAAAAAAGCAATATAAATTCAGTGTTTGGGGGTGCATAATATGGGTGTTTCTAACACTTGAGAGCGTTTTCGTTGAAAGAATGCGGGAAATATGATAAAATACTAAGGCTAATAAGCAAATTTTAAGCAAAGTGAGTCTCCCGTATGGAACAGTTTACAATTAAAAAAGGAAAAATGTTTCCATTAGGTGCTTCCGTGACAGAACGGGGGATTCAGTTTTCTGTTGTTAATTCCGACGCAGGTTCTTTCGGAATCGTTTTAATTTCCAAGAAAAACAAAAACGAAAAGCATCGCATTTCCTTCCCCGAAGGATGCCGTATGGGCAATATTTCGTCAATGACGATTGAGAATATCTCCGCCAACGATTACACCTATCGTTATTATGTCGATGACGAGGAATTCGTGGATCCGTATTCCTGCAGAGTAATCGGAAACGAGAAATTCGGTGAAAAAGATGCAGCAACGTATGAACTTTCGTCCGCAATCGATTTGGAAGAATTCGACTGGGAAGATGACAGGCTTCTTTGTACGCCATTTTCCGATACGATTTTGTATTTGCTTCATGTGCGCGGATTTACGAAGAGCAGCACTTCCAAAGTAAAACATCCCGGAACATTCCGGGGTGTAATCGAGAAGATTCCGTACCTTTCCGATCTTGGTATTACGGCGGTCGAAATCCTTCCCTGCTATGAATTTGAAGAGTTCGTTCCGAAAAAAGAAGAATTGAAACGTGCGGAAAGTACGTTCTATACGGAACCCGTAAATGATAAAGTGAATTTCTGGGGATTTAAGAAAGGCTTTTATTTTGCGCCGAAGGCTTCTTATTCATCCTCTGCGGATGCCTGCATGGAAATGCGTTCCATGGTGAAAGAACTGCATAAAGCAGGCATAGAAGTCATCATGCAGCTGTATTTTCCCGATGATACCAAGCAGGGCCTGATCCAGGATGTTCTGCGTCACTGGGTTATGAAATATCATGTGGACGGTTTCCATTTGAAAGGCAATAAGATTCCGATCGCATTGCTTGCAACCGATCCTTTACTTGCGAATACCAAATTATTCTATGATTACATTCCGGAAGAGGAAATATATCCTTCCAACACGAAACCGAAATATAAGAATCTTTGTATCTATTCGGATGAATACATGTATCAGATCCGTAAATTCCTGAAAGCGGATCCGGATATGCTTTCCGAATTCGTTCGACTGGAGAAGAGAATTCCCGAAAGAAGCGGAATCGTTAATTTCGTGACCAATTATTACGGTTTCTCCTTAAACGATCTGTATTCGTACGATAGCAAACATAACGAAGCAAACGGAGAAAATAACAGAGACGGCTGCAATTCAAATTATTCCTGGAACTGCGGTGCGGAAGGTGCAACGAAGAAGAAATCCATTTTAGCGCTTCGTCACAGAATGATCAAAAACGCCATGCTGACCGTTTTATTCGGAGCGGGAACTCCGCTTATCACAGCAGGTGATGAACTTTTAAATTCACTGTCCGGAAACAATAATGCATATTGTCAGGATAACGAGACCGGATATGTGAACTGGAATACAACGAAAAGCGCACAGGAAATGTATGCGTTTACGAAAGATATGATCGCGCTCAGAAAGAGCAAATCCTTCCTGCACAGAGAAGAGGAAGCAACTTTACTGGATCATGTAAATTGCGGTTTTCCGGATTTATCCTTCCATCAGGAAGAGGCATGGAAAGCGGATCTGGCAGGAGATAAGCATCATATCGGAATGATGTTTACCGAAACCGTATCAAGTGCTTCCCTTGGAAAGAATACCTCCAAAGTCGGCACGAAATTTACGAGATTATATTATGTGGCATTTAACATGCATTGGGAAGAGAAAGAATTTTCCTTACCGAATCTTGTGAAACGTTCCAAATGGGAGCAGTATTTCACGACAGGCGACAATGCCAAACAGTCCGATATGGCGGATAATACGTCATATCTGGTTCCGCCTAGGACCATTGTTATTTTTGAAGCAAAATAAAGCAATGAAAAGAGGATAGATTCATGTTAGGAGACAAGAAAGTTTTATTCAGCGGAATGCAGGCAACCGGTTCCCTTACTTTGGGAAATTACCTCGGAGCGTTGAAGAACTGGCTTACATTAAGCGATGAATTTGAATGTTTTTATTCCGTTGTGGATTTGCATTCCATAACAATCCGTCAGGATCCCACGGAATTCCGTAAAAAAGCAAGAAATTTACTGATGCTTTACATTGCGGCCGGACTCGATCCGAAGAAAAACTGTATTTTCTACCAGTCCCATGTCAGCGGACACTGCGAGCTTGCCTGGATTTTAGACTGCTTTACCTATATGGGCGAGTTAAACCGTATGACACAGTTTAAGGATAAATCCGCAAAGCATGCGGATAATATCAATGCCGGATTATATACTTATCCGGTACTTATGGCTGCTGATATTCTTCTGTATCAGGCAGATGTGGTTCCCGTAGGAAAGGACCAGTTGCAGCATTTGGAATTAACCCGCGATATCGCAGGCCGTTTTAATGCTTTGTTCGGTGATGTATTTACGATTCCGGAACCGTATCTGGGTAAAGCCGGTGCAAAGATCATGTCCTTACAGGATCCGGCCAAGAAGATGTCCAAATCCGATGAAAATCCCAATGCAAGCATTTACTTAACCGATGACAGAGATACCGTTATCCGTAAATTTAAACGTGCGGTCACCGATTCCGAAGCAAGCATCCGCTATGATGTCGAGAATAAGCCCGGTGTTTCTAATCTGATCGAGATTTACGGTGCCGTTACCGGAAAAACATTTGCGGAAGTGGAGAAGGAATTTGACGGAAAAGGATACGGTGATTTCAAACTTGCCGTGGGAGAGGCCGTAGCAGACATGTTAACTCCGCTTCAGACCCGTTTTGATGAGCTTTCCAAGGACAAGGCATATATTGACGGAATCGTTAAAGAAAATGCAGAGAAAGCAAATTACTTTGCTACCAAGACGTTACGAAAGGTTCAGAAGAAAGTCGGATTTAACGAGATCATCCGATAAGAACTTGAGAGAAACTGCAGAAGAAAATACGCAAAAGAAAACCCCGGCGATTGCCGGGGTTATTATTATATGTTAATCTTATTCGGATTTCACCTGTTTCCAAAGATCCGCATATTTCTGATCGCCGTCTTCACCAAGATAGTGGAAGGTTTCCAGATCTTTATACTTGGAAAGATCCGGGAATGCGATTTCGGAATTGCGGATATCTTCGTCTTCGATCAAAGCTCTGGCTGCCTCATTGGGAGTGGAGTAGGTGATGAAGTCAAAGTTCTTTAATGCAATTTCGGGTTTGCACATATAATTGATGAATGCTTCTGCATTTTCTTTGTTCTTTGCGTTTTTCGGAATTACCCAGGAGTCAATCCATACATTGGTTCCTTCCTTGGGAATCACATATTCAAGATCTGCATTTTCACGCTGGGTATAAATTGCTTCACCGGAGTAGATGACGCCGATGGCAGCTTCGTTACCGATCATTTTATCTCTGACCTGATCGACAACATATGCCTGAACAAGGGGTTTCTGCTCAATGAGTTTATCTTTGGCAGCTTCCAGTTCCTCATCATCCAAGGTGTTCATGGAGTTTCCGTTTAATTTTAAAGCAACCATGAAGGCATCACGAACGGAGTTCTGCATTAAGATTTCGCCTTTGTATTTTTCATCCCAGAGAACGGACCAGGAGTCGATCGGTTCATCCACTTTGGTCTTGTTGTAAAGGATTCCTACGGTTCCCCAGCAGTAAGGTACGGAGTATTTGTTGCCGGGATCGAATTCCTGCGAAGACTGCCAGTACTGGGCTCCGATATTTTTGGAGTTTGGAATGTTCGCCATATTGATCTCTTGTAAAAGATCATTCTCGATCATCTTCTGGATCATATAATCGGAAGGGCAGATAACATCATATTCGGCAGCGCCTGCTTCAACCTTCGGATACATGATTTCATTGGTTTCATATTCATCGTAAATAACCTTAATACCGGTTTCTTCGGTAAAGGATTCGAGTACATCGGGATCGATGTATTCACCCCAGTTGTAAACGTAAACAACTTTATCGGATTTGGAAGTACATCCGCTAAAGAGTACGGGTACGGTCATAAGGGTTGCACAGCCCAATGCCGTAAGGGTTTTAAAGAAATTCTTTTTCATTTGAGTTCCTCCTAAGTAATGTGGATGATGTATGATTATTTCTCCGCCTTTTTACTTTTACCTCCCGATGGAAGGGTATTGATTAAGATTAAGAGAATTAATACCGAAACAAATATCAACGTGGAAAGCGCATACATTTCCGGATTGACGCCTTTTTTGACCATTGCATAAATCTTGGTGGAGAGCGTATCCACGCCGGATCCCTTGGTAAAGTAAGTGATGATAAAATCATCAAGCGACATCGTAAATGCCATTAAGAAACCGGACAGAACACCGGGCCAGATATCCGGAAGAATGACTTTAAAGAACGCATAAACCGGAGTGGCACCGAGATCCAGCGCGGCTTCATAATTGGAAGGGTTCATTTTCTTGATTCTCGGCATAACGCTTAAAATCACATAAGGGATATTAAATGTAATGTGAGAAAGCAAAATCGATACAATACCGAAGCGGAAGCCGAATTTATCCTTCAGAATAAGGAATAAAAGCATTAACGAGATACCGGTTACGATATCGGCGTTCAGCATCGGAATATTGGTAACACCCATTAATGCGGAACGGGTAAATGGCTTCATTTTATTCATACCGATCGCAGCAATGGTTCCGATAAAACATGCCACAACGGCCGATACGAAAGCAACGAGCAGGGTGGTAAGCAATACCTTCATGATCTCCGAATCGTGGAACAGATTCCGATACCAGATAAAAGAGAAGCCGCCCCATTTTGCTCTTGATTTGGACGAATTAAAGGAAAGTACCACCAGCGTAATCATCGGAAGATACAGGAAGAGCAGGATTAAAACAGCATAGAAACGTTTTAAAAACTTGATCACAGCGTATTTCCCTCCCCGTCTTTGTCGTAAATATTCGTAATTACCATACTGATGATAATGAATAACATAAGCACGATGGAAAGGCCGGAGCCCTGATACCAGTTGGAATTCTGTGTAAATTCCTGTTCGATGACATTACCGATCAGAAGAATCTTACCGCCGCCAAGCATTTCGCTGACCACGAAGGTGGTAAGAGAGGGTACGAATACCATCGTGATACCGGAAATGATACCCGGTACGGATAACGGAATGATAACGCGAAACAAAGTCTGGAAATAATTCGCACCGAGATCTCTTGCAGCGTTCAGTACATTTTTATCAATTTTATTGATACTGTTATAAAGCGGCAGGATCATAAACGGCAGGAAGTTATACACCATACCGAATACAATGGCTGCAGGAGTATTAATGATCTGTATATTTGGCAAATGCAGGAAATTCAGAATACTGTTAATAACTCCGTTGTTCTCAAGAAGTGTCATCCATGCATAGGTACGAAGCAGGAAATTCATCCACATCGGAAGGATGAAAATGAAAACAACCAGGTGTTCGTTTTTACTCTTTAATCCGGAAAGGATCAGTGCGAGAGGGTATGCAAGCAAAATGCAGACGATCGTGGATACAAGCGCCAAAAGCAGAGCCAGATAAAGCGATTTAAAATGTTCCGGCTTTGCAATGCTTAAAACATATTCAAAAGTAAACTGCTTATCCCTGTTCGACAGACCATAGTAAAATACCATGATCAAAGGGATAATGATAAAACCGACTGCCCAGACGATATAAGGAGCGGACAGCAGTTTAATGAATTTATTACTCTTCAATGGGGGCTGCCTCCTCGTCTTCGCTTGCGGGTTTGTTCATGATCTGAATATTGAAAGGATCCACATTAATGCCGACTTTCTGACCTACGGGGAACATCTGTGTAGAATGTACCAGCCACTCAAAGCCGTTTGCCATAACTTCCATTTCATAATGGACACCTTTGAAAATAATATGCGTTACAACACCCTGGATTCGCCCGTATTTCTTCCAGGAATCTTCGGAAGATGCTGCGGAAGCCATTTCGTTTTCGTAATCGTCCAAAAGATTGATCATTTCAACGTCCTCAGGACGGATTACAACGTCGACAGGCTTGTTTTCGCCGAAACCGGTATCCACGCAGGGGAATTTTACACCGAGGATTTCAACCAGCTTATCCTGGATCATGGTGGAAGAGATGATATTGGAATCACCGATGAAATCGGCAACAAAAGCGTTTTCGGGCTCGTTGTAGATCATCTCAGGAGTTCCGATCTGCTGGATATAACCCTGATTCATAACTACGATGGTATCGGACATGGTCAGGGCTTCTTCCTGGTCGTGTGTTACATAAATAAAGGTAATTCCCAGTTCTTTCTTTAAACGGATCAGTTCATACTGCATGTCCTGACGCAGTTTTAAGTCAAGTGCACCCAAAGGTTCATCGAGTAAAAGAACCTTGGGCTCGTTTACGATAGCACGTGCAATCGCAATACGTTGTTGCTGACCGCCGGAGAGCGAGTCCGGGTAACGGTTTCCGTAATCTTCGAGGTTAACAAGCTTTAATGCATATTTAATCTTGTCATCGATATACGATTTGGATTTTTTCTTGATTTTCAAGCCAAACGCGATGTTTTCTGCAATCGTCATATGCGTAAAAAGAGCATACTTCTGGAATACGGTGTTTAACTGACGCTTGTTCGGTGCAAGATTTGTAATATCTTCGCCGTCAAAAATAACACGTCCGACATCGGGCGTTTCAAAACCGCCGATAATACGAAGCGTAGTAGTTTTGCCGCATCCCGAAGGTCCGAGCAGCGTCAAAAACTCATTCTCGCGGATATATAAATTCATCTCATCGAGAACCAAATGGTTTCCGAAGGATTTTGATATATTTTGCAAATCAATCAGATGTTTACTCATAACATTTCCTCATTTAGATGGTATATGGTCTATCGAGCCGGAGCCATGTAGTTAATATGAAGGCTGCGTTTAATATATTTAATCGAGCCGGAGCCATGTAGGCTGTGCGAAGGGTGAGTTTAAATCGAAGATTTATCGAATCCCTGAGCATTGCCGTGATGGCGACGTGCGAGCCAATTATTTAAAACGTCGGCGGAGTGGAAATCCAGATGAACTCAGCCCCACCTTTGGCATTGCAATCAATAAAATGCGATTCCGAAGGCGTATAGTAAAACGAATCCCCTTTGGACGCCTTATATACTTTATTTCCGATATGAATCTGAATGGAGCCGGAGAGTACATATCCGAATTCTTCGCCTTCATGGGGATTGTCGGGATAAGTTTTTCCGTTTTGCTCAAGGTGGACCTTGATGGGCTCCATCATGTTCTTCTGGGCATTAGGAATCAGCCATTCGACGGAGTTGTTTAACTCGTTGTCGATTTTTTCAAAGTAATCATTCTGTGTAAAGACAATCTGTACGTCTTCCTCTTTGGCGAAGAATTCCGTTGTGTCCGTTCCTAGGACCTGAAGCATATCCATTAAGGTTGCGATGGAAGGAGAGGTTAAATCGCGCTCAACCTGCGAAATAAAGCCTTTCGAAAGCTCACAGCGATCGCCCAGTTCTTCCTGCGTCAGTCCTTTTTGGATGCGTAATTGTTTGATTTTGTTTCCGATTTCCATCGTTTTATCTCCGTAAGAATAAAACTAAACTTGAAGTTTAGTAAAACTAAACAAACAAGATAGATTATACAATGTCCATCGTTAATGTCAATTGATTTTTATGAAATAATTCGTTTTACAAAGAGTACCCCTTGTGATAAAATATATGAGTATTTTTATGCCTATAGAATAAAGAAAGGGTTCGGTCAGAGAAATATGCGATTTGTAGCCTATGTATCCACATATACCTCCAAGGATAAACGGGGGATTACCATATATGATGTAGATATGGAAACCGGCATATTTACGGAGAAGGGTAAAGTGTCAATCACCAATTCTTCGTACCTTACCTGTTCCCATTCCAGGAAATATCTGTATTCCATTACGGACTTTGGCGTAAAAAGCTTCCATGTGTTACCGGACGGACTTTTGGAAGAGATTAACGAAGCTTCCATTAACGGAATGAGAGGATGCTATTTGTCCGTGGATTATGCGGATCATTTCCTTTTTGTATCCGGTTATCATGACGGTAAACTGACCGTGCTTCGCCTAAATGACGACGGAAGTGTCGGAGAGATTACCGAAGAGATCTACTTTAAAGGACTCGGAGACGTTACGGAGAAATCCTATCAGCCGCATGTGACCTGTGCAAAAATGTCCCGCGACAATAAGTATTTGTTTGCAACGGATAGCGGCATGGATCATACCTATGTATATGAACTCAATCATGACAAAGGTACTTTAAAGCAGGTTGATATCATCCGCAGCGAGCAAAACGCCGGCCCCAGACATTTGATCACATCCGCGGACGGAAAGTTTATTTACATTGTGAACGAATCCGCGAATACCATTGATGTGTTCGCTTACAATATGGTAAATAACTATCCGGATTTTGAGAAGATCCAGAGTATTTCCACATTGAATGATTATCATGCGAGCAAAAGTATTTCCTGTTCGCTTACTCTGTCTGCAGACAGACAGCATATTGTTGTAACCAACGCGGGAGACAATTCCGTAGCGGTTATGAGACGCAAAGAAGACGGTACACTGGACCGCATTCTTTGCCTGCCGGTTTCCGGAGCATATCCCAAGGATGCACTTTTATATCCGGATAACCGACATTTGGTCAGCTTAAACCATGAAGCGGGAACGATGACATTTTTCTCCACGGATCTGGATAAAGGATTGATCTACATGAGTTCCAAGGAAATCAAAATCGATCATCCGAATTGCATCATCTTTATTCCTATAGAAGAATAGGGGTGATTGTTTGAGCAAAGAATTTACAATACTGGCAAAAGAAGGCGAAGCCAAACGCGGCGTTTTCAAAACCGTTCATGGGCAGATCCAGACTCCGGTCTTTATGAATGTCGGAACCGTGGCAGCGATTAAGGGTGCGGTTTCCACGGAAGATTTGGAGCGGATCGGAACGCAGGTTCAGCTATCCAATACCTATCATCTTCATGTAAGACCCGGAGATGAAGTGATCAAAGAGCTCGGCGGATTACATCATTTTATGTCCTGGAATAGACCGATCTTAACGGATTCAGGCGGATTTCAGGTATTTTCCTTAGCTTCGCTTCGTAAGATAAAAGAAGAGGGCGTTACTTTCAGCTCGCATATCGACGGAAGACGCATCTTCATGGGTCCGGAAGAGAGCATGACGATTCAGTCAAATTTAGCTTCTACGATTGCCATGGCATTTGATGAGTGTCCACCGAGTAAAGCGGACAGGTCCTATGTGGAACAATCCGTGGCAAGAACGACAAGATGGCTTATTCGATGCAAGGATAAACTCGAAGAGTTAAACAATAAAGAAGATACCATCAACAAGCATCAGCTTCTGTTCGGAATTAACCAGGGCGCGGTTTTTGCGGATATCCGCAAGGAACACGCCAAGGCAATTTCGGAACTGGATCTTCCGGGATACGCGATCGGAGGTCTTGCGGTCGGCGAAAGTCACGAAGAGATGTATGAAACCATTGAAAATACGGTTCCGTATCTTCCCGCTGATAAACCCGTTTATCTGATGGGTGTCGGTACACCAGAGAATATCCTCGAAAGTGTGGAACGCGGTGTTGATTTCTTTGACTGTGTTTATCCTTCGAGAAACGCCAGACATGCACATTTATATACGAATTTCGGCAAGATCAATCTTTTGAATGCGAAATATGAAAAAGACGATACACCGATCGAACCAGGATGTGCCTGCCCGACATGCCAAAGATATACCAAGGCTTATATCCGTCATTTACTGAAAGCCAAAGAAATGCTCGGAATGCGCCTTTGTGTAATGCATAATCTGTATTTCTACAATCATATGATGGAAGAGATCAGGGATGCGATTGATGAGAACCGTTTCGCATCATATAAGAAAGACAAATTGGAACGAATGAATTCCGGAAATAATCCGGAAAGTTAATATAAAGGAGAGAAAAAATGTATAATTTACTTCTTACCCAGTCCACAACAAACGGTGGCGGAGGACTTTTTTCCGGCGGTAGCGGATGGTTAATGATCGTATATGTCGTTGTATTCATCGCCATCATTTACTTCCTTATGATCCGTCCTTCCCAGAAACAGCAGAAAAGACAGTCTGCCATGCTTTCTTCCCTGGAAGTAGGCGATTATGTTTTAACCACCAGTGGTTTCTACGGCGAAATCATTGATGTATCCGATGACGATATCATCGTTGAATTCGGAAACAACAAGAACTGCCGTATTCCCATGAAAAAAGAAGCAGTGGCTGAAATCCAGAAGAAGGATTCCGGTTCAAACGAGTAATTTTTGCTCACGGAGGAAATTATGAAGGCTATTACAAAATTGTTTATAGCTGTATTGGGGATAGGTTTTCTCTTAGCATCATTATATCTTGGAATTGCTTTTTATTACCGGAAAGGATTTTCGTTCGGTACCACGGTAAACGGACTGAACCTAACCGGAATGTCGATGGAGGAAGCTGAGGCTGTGCTTCTTGCTCATGATTCCTACCAGCAGATCGAAGTCGTCGACAAAAACAACGAAACATATACCATAGCACTTTCCGATATCGGATATAACGAGAATTATTCCATGGATCTTGATAAGATCAAAACGGAATACAGTCCTTTGCGCTGGGGTAAAAATTTTATAGGTGAAAAAGATCACGTCATTGAAGGTACACCGACCTTTGATCCCGTTTTACTGGAGCAGGTTCTGCTGCAGGCTCCTTTTATGAGCGAAAACAAGCTTTATAACGTAAGCAATACGATCGATATTGTAAGAACGGGCGCAAACGGATATCAGATTCAGGACATGACCAAAGACCTGATCCACAAGGACAAAGCCGTTATGCTCGTGGAAGACGGTATCGCAAAGAAACTCTCCAGCGTGAATCTTCAGGAGGGAGACTGCTACGAATCCATTTCCGTTCCGACGAAGGAAAAAGATATTAAGGATCTTTTTGAAAAGATTGAGAAGTTCCAGAATTTCACTTTGACTTATCAGGTAGCCGGAAAGAAAGAGCTGATTGATTCTTCCGTAACATCCGAATGGATCACACTTACAGAAGACGGATCCTTTGCACAGGATGAAAACGGTGATCTGATCTTAAATGAAGCTGCAGTCAGAGATTATGTGGCTTCTCTTGCTGAGAAATACAATACCAAAGGAACCGACAGAACATTCATGTCGACCAGCGGCAAAGAGATTCATTTCACGCAGAATCAGGTGCTTTACGGAACCACGATCGATCAGAATGCCGAGACCAAACTTCTGATTGAAGAGTTTAAAAGCGGCGAAACCGGAATCGAACGCGAACCGAAGTATATTTCGAAAGCGTATGTGGATACGGAAGACGGTATCGGAAACACCTATATCGAAATCAATTTAACCGAACAGCATCTGTACTTTTATAAAGACGGTGTAGTAGCACTGGAATCCGATTTTGTTTCCGGTAACATGAGAGCCGGAATGGGAACGCCTCAGTTATATGCATATGTTCGCAACAAAGCCAAGAACGTTACCTTAAGAGGTCCGGGATACGAAAGTTTCGTATATTACTGGATGGGAATCTGGCAGGGATACGGAATGCACGATGCTACCTGGAGAGGTAAATTCGGTGGTGAGATTTATAAAACCAGCGGATCCCACGGATGCATTAACCTTCCATTGAACTTCATTAAGGAATTCTACGAAGAAGTGGAAGTCGGAATGCCGCTCATTATGTTCTATGAGCCGGAACCCGATGCCCAAGAGAAGGCTAAACTGGAAGAGGAAAAGAAGAAAAAGGCAGAAGAGGAAGCCGCTGCAAGGGCACAGCAGCAACAACAGCAGCCCGTACAGCCCGCGCCTGCACCTCAACCCGAACCGCAGCCTGAACCACAGCCCATGCCACAGCCTCAAAGACCGGCCGACTGGCCCGAATGGGAGCCCTGGCCGTAAGGCAATAATAAACTTTGTTAAATAATTGACACTTCTCATTGACGAAAAAAACTTAGAATTGTACAATGGAAAGCGTCGGTAAGATAATAATTACTCGGATGAAGGAGGAGAAAAAATGTCCAGAGTGTATAATTTTTCCGCAGGTCCTGCTGTATTACCTGAGGAAGTATTAAAAGAAGCAGCAGCTGAAATGTTAGATTACCAGGGATCCGGCCAGTCCGTAATGGAAATGTCCCACAGATCCAAAGTGTTTGACAAGATCATTAAAGATGCTGAAGCAGATTTAAGAGAATTAATGAATATTCCCGACAATTACAAAGTCCTTTTCTTACAGGGCGGCGCAAACCAGTTCTTCGCAGAAGTTCCCATGAACATGATGAAGAACAAAAAAGCCGGCTATATCTTAACCGGTCAGTGGGCAAAGAAAGCATTTGCAGAAGCTAAGATTTACGGAGAAGCAGTAGAACTTGCATCTTCTGCAGATAAAACCTTCTCCTATATTCCCGATTGCTCCGATCTTCCCATTACGGATGATATGGACTATGTATATATTTGCGAAAACAATACCATTTACGGAACCAAGTTCAAAACCCTTCCCAATACCAAGGGTAAAGATCTTGTATCCGATGTATCTTCCTGCTTCTTATCCGAACCCGTTGATGTCAGCAAATATGCTGTAATCTACGGTGGTGTTCAGAAGAATATCGGACCTGCAGGCTGCGTAATTGCAATCATCAGAGAAGATCTGATCACCGATGATGTTCTTCCCGGAACTCCGACCATGCTCAAGTGGAAGACTCAGGCTGATAATGATTCCCTTTACAATACGCCTCCCTGCTATACCATTTATATCTGCGGTAAGGTATTCAAATGGTTAAAGAAGATGGGCGGACTTGAAGCCATGAAGAAACTCAACGAGAAGAAGGCTAAGATCCTTTATGATTATCTCGATGAATCCAAGCTTTTCATGGGTACCGTTGTAAAAGAAGACAGATCCTTAATGAACGTTCCCTTCGTATGCAACGTTGCAGATGCAGAGAAGAAAGCAGAACTTGAAGCTAAATTCATCAAGGAAGCTACCGAGGCCGGCTTTGTTAACTTAAAGGGCCACAGAACCGTTGGTGGTATGAGAGCAAGTATCTACAATGCAATGCCCATCGAAGGTGTAGAAAAGCTTGTTGAATTCATGAAGAAATTTGAAAAGGAGAATGCATAATGTTTCAGTATCATTGCTTAAACCCCATTGCTCAGGTGGGACTTGATAATTTTGATGCAAATTATGAGAAAACGGAAGATGTAAATGCAGCAGAAGGTATTCTCGTAAGAAGTGCCGTAATGCATGAGATGGATTTTTCCGATAAATTACTCTGTGTTGCACGTGCAGGTGCAGGTGTAAACAACATTCCTTTGGAGAAACTCGCTGAGAAAGGTGTTGTTGTATTCAACACTCCCGGTGCAAACGCAAACGGTGTTAAAGAGCTTGTAATCGCAGGTATGTTGCTTGCTTCCCGTGATATCGTCGGCGGTATCGAATGGGTGAAAGAAAACAAAGCGGACGAAAACATCGGTAAAACTGCCGAGAAGGCCAAAAAAGCATTCGCCGGAACCGAAATCGAAGGCAAGAAACTTGGTGTTATCGGCCTTGGTGCCATCGGTGTTAAGGTTGCAAACGCAGCCAAGTCCTTAGGCATGACCGTATACGGATACGATCCTTATCTTTCCGTTAATGCAGCTTGGCATTTAAGCCGCGATATCATCCATGTAAATACTTTGGATGAGATCTATGAGAACTGCGATTTTATCACCATTCATGTCCCTGCCATGGATTCCACCAAGGGAATGATCAACAAAGAAGCATTCGATAAGATGAAAGACGGCGTAATCCTTCTTAACTTTGCACGTGACGTGCTGGTTAACGAGGCTGACTGCTTGGAAGCAATCAAGGCAGGAAAAGTTCGCAAGTACGTTTCTGACTTTGCAAATGCAACCACAGCAGGCGCTGAAGGATGTATCGTAATTCCTCATCTTGGAGCATCCACCGAGGAATCCGAAGACAACTGTGCAAAGATGGCAGTTAAGGAAATGAAGGATTATCTTGAAAACGGCAATATCCAGAATTCCGTTAACTATCCGAACTGCGATATGGGTATCTGCTCCAAAGCAGGCCGTGTTGCAATTTTCCATAAGAACATTGCAAATCTGATCGCTAAATTCACCTCCCTGTTCGGAGAGAAGGGCATCAACATTTCCGATATGACCAATAAGTCCAAGGGAGATTTCGCTTACACCATGCTTGATGTGGAAGCTCCCCTTACGGATGATATCATTGCCGCTCTCGAAGCAATCGATGGCGTATATCGTGTCAGAATAGTTAAGTAATCGGATTTACGGTTAAATCTGGCTTTAATTAAGCCGCTAAAGCGCATAATTTCAATGAATAACCCCCTTGATAATGGATATCGAGGGGGTTATAATATATTTTGTGTAAATTTGTATTTTAGGAGGATTTCTCATGGCAACAATCAAACCATTTGCAGCCATTCGTCCGGCTCTCGGACTGGAAAGTAAAATCGCAGCTCTTCCCTATGACGTATACAGTTCAGAAGAAGCAAGACAGAAAGTAAGTGACAATCCCTTGCTTTTCTTAAATATTGATCGTGCGGAAACGCAATTTCCCGTAGGAACCAGCCCTTATGAAGACAAGGTCTATGATAAGGCAAGAGACTTGTTCTGGAGCCAGGTAAAGGACGGAATCTATGTAAAAGAATCCGCTCCCTGTTACTATGTATACGAGCTTGTGATGGACGGCAGATCCCAGATCGGTCTTGTGGCATGTGCATCCATTGATGATTATGCCAACAATATCATCAAAAAGCATGAGAATACCCGTGCAGATAAAGAAGAGGACCGTATCCGCCACGTCGGAACGATGGAAGCGCAGACGGGTCCGATCTTCCTTGCATATCGTTATAATGCAGCCATAGATGCCGAGATCAAGAAAGCCATGGCAAATCCCGCATTATATGATTTTGTAGCCGATGACGGAATCACTCATCGCGTATGGGTAATCAACGATGCCGGTTCCGTTAAAATCATCCGTGATGCTTTTGCGGGAATGAATGATATTTATATTGCGGACGGACATCATCGTTGTGCATCCGCCGTGAAAGTCGGATTTAAGAAAAGAGAAGCGAAGCCGAATTATACAGGGGACGAAGAATTCAATTTCTTCCTTTCCGTATTATTCCCTGATGAGCAGCTTATGATCATGGATTATAACCGTGTTGTGAAAGATTTAAACGGAAATTCCGCAGATGAATTTATTGCAAAATTAAGCGAGATCTTTACGATCGCTCCGCAAAACGAAGCAAAGAAGCCTTCCAAGAAGGGTGAAATCGCCATGTTTTTGGAGGATAAATGGTATTTACTTTCCGTTAAGGAAGCGTATCAAAGCAACGATCCGATCAAGGGTCTTGACGTATCCGTTTTACAGGATAATGTTCTCGGACCAATCCTTAATATCGAAGATCCCAAGACCGACAAGCGAATCGATTTTGTCGGCGGAATCCGCGGATACGAGGAACTTGTGAAACGTTGTCATACGGACTCGGTGGTTGCATTCGGAATGTATCCGACCTCGATTCAGGAATTGTTTGCGGTAGCGGACGCATCCCTTTTGATGCCTCCGAAATCCACCTGGTTTGAGCCGAAGCTTCGCAGCGGATTATTTATTCATTCCATCAAAGAAGGAGACGACAATGAATAAAAAACAGTATGCATTAATGAATTGGGAACAGATCGAGTCCATCTGCTATGCGGATTGCGCAAATCCGTTTTCCATTCTCGGATTACATACAAAGAAAAAAGAAGTTATTCTGCAGGCATTTTTCCCGGAAGCAGAGAAAGTGTCCGTCGTTTTAAATACTATGGACGGCAAAAAGAAGAAAATTGAGATGGAAAAAGTCGATGAATCAGGCTTTTTCGCAGTATTTCTTACGAAAGAGAAGTTTTCTTCCTACAGCTATACCGTCGATTATGTGAATACACAGTGCAAGGATATTCTGGATCCGTATGCATATCCGGTTTCCTTTGACGATAAAACGGCCGCATCCATGAAACGCGGTACAAACGAAGAGTTAATGCTTCATTTGGGTTCCCATCCGACCAAGATCGGAAATACGGAAGGTGTTGTATTCCATGTGTATGCACCAAATGCCAATTGCGTAAGCCTCCTGGCTGATTTCAATCAGTTTAAAGAAGGTGCTCATCTGATGGAGAAAAACGAATCCATAGGCGTATTTTCCCTCTTTATTCCGGGAGCCGAAGTAGGATTGAAGTACCGCTATGCTGTACGCTCAAAAGGCGCCAAGAGCATAGAAAAAACCGATCCGTTCTCCCTTTATGAAGAAGCAAACGCATCCGTTGTTACGAAGAACCCTTCGTTTGGCAAGAGCGCAAAGAAGGTTAAAATTGATAATCCTTCGCATTTCTATGAAGTGGATTTATTCTCCCTTCTGGACGATAAGGCAAAGACCTGTACGGATTTGCTTCCCGTATTGATCAAACACTGCAAGGAATATCATTATCACGGAATTCATCTTTTGAATATTTTCGAACCTGTTGCAACAGCGGAAGACCGTTTCCATGTAAAAGGCCTGTTCGCCGCATCCGCAACTTTGGGCGGACCGGAAGCATTAGGTGAATTTATCAAAGCATTCCATGACGAGGGATTATTCGTATCCTTCCAGTTTCCTGTGGCATTCTTTTCATCGGATCCCGCGGGACTGCATTTCTTTGACGGAGAATCCTTATTCGAAAGCAGCGATGAGAGAGTTATGTTTTCTCCCGCATTCGGCGGATACTGCTTCGATTTCTCCAAAGGTTTTGTGGTAAGTTATTTACTGTCTGCAGCATTATATCTTGTAAATACGTATCATTTTGACGGAATTTTAATTCCGGATCTGGCTGCACTTTTGTATCTTGATTATGGTAAAAACGACGGAGAGTGGATCCCAAACGAATACGGCGGAAACTTAAATCTTGCGGCCGTTCGTTTTATCAAGAAACTGAACACCAAATTGAGCAAGAAATTCCCGAATCTTTATAAGATTGCTTCTTCCGACGGCGTTTTAAGCCAGGTAACCACGAAGAGCGGTAAGGATTCGTTATTGTTTGATGCTGTATTAAATACCGGTTTTGAGAATGGTCTCGTTTCTTATCTTCAAAACGATCCGTTCTTCAGATCCGAGCATTATTATGACTTTACGAAGATTCTTGATTATGCATTTTCGGAAGAATTTATCCTTCCTTTGTCCCATATTTCATCCTCCAAGGATTTTGTTTCCCTGAAAAACAGAATGCCCGGAATTTTGGAAGACAAGCAGAACAACGTGATCCTTGCGAATGCGTTTTTAAGCGTATTCCCCGGAAAGAAATGGAATTTCATGGGAACGGATAATTTCTGCGAGGAAGCATATTTCGCAAATCCCTATGCCCTGGCATTAAAAGAAGCCAAAGGACAGGAAAAGGCTATTTCCTGTATCAAGGATTTATTTGCTCTGTATCATGACAAAACGATCTATCATCCCGTAAATGAAGGCAAGGAATCGTTTGAAATGATCAAATGCGACGATCCTACGGATAATGTTGTCATTTACAGAAGAAAAGAAGGAGATGTAAGCGAATTTATCATCTTTAACTTCTCCAATCATGAAATGGATAAGTATTCCTTCGGACTTCCCGAAGAAGGCAAGATTAAGGAAATCTTCACCACGGATGACGAGAAGTATGCAAGAGCAGGTTTCGTAAATAAGAACGCCGTTTCCACCAAGGAAATTCCGATGGACGGATTCAAGCAGTCCGTAACGGTTAAAATTCCCGCAATGGGCATGCAGATTTTCTCTTACAGACCGTTTACCGAGAAGGAAAAGGCCGAAATCGAAAAGAAGAAATACATGGAAAAAGTCCGCTATGTAGAAAAGAAGAAAAAAGAAATCGAAGCGGAACGCGACCGTCTGATCGATGAAGCCAAGAAAGAAGCGGAACGCAAGATCAAAGAAGTTGAGAAAATCTTAAAACAATAAGGAAAATACTTGCCAATTTTAAGTATTGTCGATATAATAACACGTGGTCGTAATCGACCTTCGCCGGAATAGCTCAGTCGGTAGAGCACTTCACTCGTAATGAAGGGGTCGTCAGTTCAAGTCTGATTTCCGGCTTACCAAACCATACCACGTGATTAAGGTATGGTTTGTTTCTTTTATGGACATAATTAGTAAGGAGTAAACAAATGGCTGATTTATGGGGCGGACGCTTCACCAAAGCAACCGATCAGGAAGTATTTGACTTCAACGAATCCCTTTCTTTCGACAAGCGTTTATACCGCTGCGACATCGAAGGATCTCTGGCACATGCCAAAATGCTCGGAAAACAGGGCATTATTTCTGCCGAAGAAGCGGAATCGATTGTTTCCGGATTAAAAAGCATCCTTGCGGATATTGAGAACGGAACACTTACGTTCGGGCCGCAGTATGAGGATATTCATTCGTTTGTGGAAGCCAATCTGATCGACAGGATCGGAGATGCGGGAAAGAAACTTCATACAGGAAGAAGCCGTAATGACCAGGTCGCACTGGATATGAAATTATATACCAGAACGGAGCTTGATAAGGTCAATGAGCTTTTAAATGTATTACAGAAGACATTACTGGATCTGATTAAGGCCAATAAAGAGACATATATGCCCGGATTTACGCATCTTCAGAAAGCGCAGCCTGTAACACTTGCGCATTATTTATCCGCTTATCTTGAGATGTTTCTGCGTGATTCGGAGCGCCTTTGCGATATCCGCAAACGTTTAAACCGTTGTCCTTTGGGAAGCGGAGCTTTGGCAGGAACCACTTATCCTTTGGACCGTGATTTCGTGGCCAAAGAGTTACTTTTTGACGAAGCAACCACCAATTCCATGGATTCGGTTTCCGACAGAGACTATCTGATCGAATTTTTATCCGCTTTATCCGTCATTATGATGCACTTAAGTCGTTTTTCCGAGGAAATGATCCTATTTAATTCCAACGAGTACCGCTTTGTCGAGATGGATGATGCGTTCTCAACCGGAAGTTCCATTATGCCTCAGAAGAAAAATCCGGATATTGCGGAACTTGTCCGCGGCAAAACCGGAAGAGTATACGGTGATCTGATGGCGCTTCTTACGATCATGAAAGGTATTCCTTTGGCATATAACAAAGATATGCAGGAAGATAAGGAAGCTGCTTTCGATGCAATGGATACCGTGAAATCCTGTCTGCATTTGTTTACGGGAATGCTTTCCACCGTTACGTTCCGCAAGGATGTTATGGAAAAGAGCGCGATGAACGGATTTACAAACGCCACCGATGCAGCGGATTATCTGGTTGTAAAGGGAGTTCCTTTCCGTGATGCACACGGTATTATCGGCCGGATCGTTTTAACCTGTATTGAGAAAAACTGTTCCATCGAGGATCTCTCCCTTGCCGAATTAAAAGAGATTTGTCCGGTATTTGAAGAAGATGTATACGATGCCATCTCTTTGAAGACTTGCGTAAATAAACGTAATACCAAAGGCGGACCCGGAAGCGAAGCGTTCGAGGAAGCCGTTCAGTTTTATGAAAAGCGCATTTTGCTTGACAAATAAAGTTCCATGTACTATATTTTGTAAAATTATAACCCGATACGGAGGAAAGAATTATGAGTGAGAAATTAAGAGTTGGTATTCTGGGAGCAACCGGTATGGTTGGACAGAGATTCATTTCCCTGTTGGAAAATCATCCCTGGTTTGAAGTGGTTTTGGTAGCAGCAAGCCCCAGAAGTGCCGGTAAAAAATATATTGATGCGGTCGGAGAAAGATGGAAAATGACCACTCCGATGCCCGAACATGTGAAAGATCTGATCGTGAAAGACGTTAACGAAGTGGATGCCATTGCAAAAGAAGTGGATTTCGTATTTTCCGCAGTTGATATGACGAAGGAAGAAATCCGTGCCATCGAAGAGAAATATGCAAAGGCAGAAGTTCCCGTTGTATCCAACAACTCCGCACATCGCTGGACTCCCGATGTTCCGATGGTGGTTCCCGAGATCAACCCTCAGCATATGGAAGTGATCAAGGATCAGAAGAAGCGTCTGGGTACGACCAAGGGATTTATTGCCGTTAAACCCAATTGCTCCATTCAGAGCTATGCTCCCGTGCTTACCGCATGGATGGAATTTGAGCCCTATGAAGCCATCGTTTCCACCTATCAGGCAATTTCCGGTGCCGGAAAGACCTTCAAAGACTGGCCCGAAATGGTTGGAAATATCATTCCTTATATCGGCGGCGAGGAAGAAAAGAGCGAGAAAGAGCCTCTTCGTATCTGGGGTAAGGTGGAAGACGGCGTAATCAAACCCGCTGATTTCATTAAAATTACCAGCCAGTGCATCCGTGTACCTGTTTTAAACGGACATACGGCTACCGTTTTTGTTAAATTCAAGAAGAATCCGACCAAGGAGCAGTTGATCGAAGCATTACGTAATTTCAAGGGCCTTCCTCAGGAATTAAATCTTCCTTCGGCTCCGAAGCAGTTCATTCAGTATCTGGAAGAGGATAATCGTCCTCAGGTTGCTTTGGATGTTGATTATGAGCACGGAATGGGTGTTTCCGTCGGACGTATCCGTGAAGATTCCATCTATGACTGGAAATTCGTCGGATTATCCCATAACACCATCAGAGGTGCAGCCGGTGGCGCAATCCTTTGTGCAGAGCTTTTAAAAGCACAGGGATATCTTGGATAATTCACGGTAAGGTTAAGGTATGCTTCAGGGACGGGCGGAAGAACTGGATAAATGTAATTCGCTATTTGAACGTAAAGAGAGTAACATCATTCTTCTTTACGGGAACGAATATGCAGGTATTTCTTCTCTTTGGCATGAATTTGCCAAGGAGAAGGAATATATCTATTTATCCGCACAAAGTGCAACACCCGGAATGCAGGCATATCTGTGGGCACAGAGCCTTGCTTTGCAGATTGATTTAAATGCAGAGCGTATCTATGAAGCATTATTCGAAGCAATTCTTGCCATTTCATCCAATGAAAAAAAGAAATTGCTTGTGATTGATCATCTGGAGAGTCTCTCCGATAAAGACGACTGTTTTATCGAGCAGTTACATTCCTTTATACAAAAGCATATTTCCGAAAATGCCGTTACGGTGGTACTTTTATGTTCCAATGTGCAGTATATCAGTTCTGTATTTGCCAAAACAGCGCATGAAAAGCAGATTGGCATTGCCGGTTATATCCATGTAAAACCGCTACAATTTGTGGATCTTGTCTGCTCACTGAATACGACTGATTTCGATGAAATCCTGTCCGTATATGCGATTCTCGGAGGATATGAAGATGCATTGTCAAGTTTTACGATGGGACTTTCCCTGAAGCAGAATATCATCGGATCCTTCCTTCTTCCGGGTGCGGTTTTCCGCCATTACGGACTTGATATCATCAAGGAACAGTTACGCGAGCCCTCCGTTTACGCATCCATTCTCGCATCCCTTGCGGAAGGCAGAAATAAACTTAATGAATTATACAATCATTTAGGCTTCTCAAGAGCCAAGATCAGCGTTTATTTAAAACAGTTATGCCAGATGCAGCTTGTCGAGAAAGTGCGTTCCTACGATACTCCGGGTGCGGAAAATACGAAAAAAGGTGTTTATCGGATTACCAATCCGATGGTTAAATTTTATTACACATTCATTTATCCGAATGAAAGTGCATTGAATCTTGCCAATTCCTTCGGACGCGGAGTCATTACCGAAGAAGATTTCTATAATACATTTATCAAAGATGAGATCGAGCGTTACTGTATGAACGCTTTCCCGACCATTTGCGAAGAATTTTTGAATCTTGCCAATGACAGGGAATATCTGCCGATCCAGTTTATCCGTTACGGAGAATGGGTCGGAAAGACCGGAACCGTGCATATGATTGCACAGGATAAGGAGAGAAACTTCTTATTCGGCTTCTGCAATCTGCATAAGGGTCCCTTAAAACTCGAAGAGTATCATCGTTTCCTGCAGATTTCCAAGGAAACGCATTTGTCGTATGACTATTTGTATCTGTTTTCACTGGATGGATTTGAAGATGCGGTCCTGGATGAGATCGATGACGCATCCAATATTTATCTCGTAGACAGATCCGATTTACAATAGTTTGGAAAGAGTATTATGTCCAAAACCGTTTTGATCGCGGAGAAACCCTCCGTAGCCAGGGAATTTGCCAAAATTCTCGGAGAAAAACTGAATAATAAAGACGGCTATTTAGAGGGAGATCGTTTTATCGTAACCTGGTGCGTCGGTCATTTGGTTTCCATGAGTTATCCGGAAGCTTATGATGAGAAATATAAGAAATGGAGCTTTGACACGATCCCTTTTCTTCCCGAAGAATACCGTTACGAAGTCATTGCCGATGTAAAGAAACAGTTTGATACCGTAAAGGGTCTTCTTACCAGAGAAGATGTTTCCACGATCTATATTTGCACCGACTCCGGACGCGAAGGTGAATATATTTACCGCCTGGTGCGTCAGGAAGCCGGAGTTACCGGAAAGACCGAGAAACGTGTCTGGATCGATTCACAGACCGAAGAAGAAATGAAACGAGGCTTAAGGGAAGCCAAGGACATTTCTTTCTATGATTCCCTTTCGGATGCCGCATATCTGCGCGCCAAAGAAGATTACCTGATGGGTATCAATTTTTCGAGGGCATTGTCCTTAAAATACGGATACCCGGTTAAAACATTTCTGAATGCTCCTAAATGTGTTATCAGTGTCGGACGCGTCATGACCTGCGTTCTCGGAATGGTTGTTAAAAGAGAACGCGAGATCAGAGATTTTGTGAAAACACCGTTTTACCGTGTATTCATAACGCATGAACTCTTCGGAAACGATGCTCAGGGCGAGTTTAAGGCAGTGGAAGGCTCCAAATATTTCCAGTCGCCTTTGCTTTATAAAGAAAACGGTTTCTTAAAAGAAGAATCCGCGAAAGAATGCATTGATTATGTATCCGACGGACACGGAGAAGATCCCCGAAGCATCAATCTTACTTCCACGATCGATACACTGGAGAAAAAGACCGAAAAGAAAAATCCGCCTCTTTTATATAACTTGGCGGAAGCGCAGAACGACTGCTCGAGACTTTTTAAGATCAATCCCGACCAGACGCTTTCCATCATTCAGGAATTATACGAAAAGAAGCTTGTTACATATCCGAGAACCGATGCGAGAGTTCTTTCCACGGCAGTAGCCAAAGAGATCGATAAAAATATCCGCGGACTGGCTCAGCATCCGATGTTTAAGGATCTGGCCAATGAAGCGATAGAACTTGGCTTATACAAAAAGATCGCTTCGACCAAATACGTTAACGATAAGCAGATTACGGATCATTATGCCATCATTCCGACCGGACAGGGATTTTCCTCATTAAATTCCTTAAATCCGACGGCACAGAGGGTATATGAGATCATCGTAAGACGCTTTTTAAGCATCTTTTTCCCGCCTGCCGTATATGAAAAACTTTCTTTCTCGGCTAAAATTAAAACCGAAAAATTCTTTTCATCGTTTAAAGTTCTGAAGAACGAAGGCTATCTGAAAGTGACGAAGAATTCGTTCGACAAAGAAAAGAAGGATGTGGAAGAAGAGAATAAAAAGGACGACGAGACGCAGGAATTAAAGGTGGATGCCGAATTCCTTGCCTTATTATCCAAATTAAAAGTCGGTGACAGCCTTCCCTGCAAAGGTTTTTCCATCAAAGAAGGGGAAACGTCTCCGCCGAAACGGTATAATTCGGGAAGCCTGATCCTTGCCATGGAAAATGCCGGACAGTTCATCGAAGATGAAGAACTCAGAGAGCAGATCAAGGGAAGCGGAATCGGAACCAGTGCAACGAGAGCCGGAATCCTTACGAAACTTGAGAAGAATAAATATCTGTCACTGAATAAAAAAACGCAGATCTTTACACCTACATTGCTTGGCGAAATGGTACATGATGTCGTTTTAAACTCGATTCGTTCGCTTTTAAACCCTTCCCTGACGGCAAGCTGGGAACGCGGACTTGAGAAAGTGGCAAACGGAGAAATCAGTAAGGACGAATACATGACGAAGCTGACCGCTTTTGTTGCGGATAACACCAATATGGTGAAAAATCTTCGTAACCAGTCCGATCTGGATAAGTATTTCCGCTATGCGAAACAATACTACAAGAAATAATTTTTTGTAGTCATGTATTATAAATAATTACAACGAGAGGAGTACACTATGTCAGAAGTATTAATGATTAAAAACCTGTATGACTTAAGTCAGACCATTGCTGCGGATATTTTCGAAGGCAAAACCTATCCCTGGGAAGTTCTGGGAGAGATCAAAACCTTTATTTTAGAGCTTGGAGCATCCCTTCCCAAGGATATCTATGAAGAAAGAGAAGAGCATGTCTGGATTGCCAAATCCGCAAAGGTTTATCCGACCGCAACGATCCTTGCACCCTGCATCATCGGTGAAGAGACAGAAGTAAGACCCGGTGCTTTTATCCGCGGAAATGCAATTGTCGGAAATAAATGTGTCGTAGGAAACTCCACCGAATTAAAGAATGTGATTCTTTTTAATAACGTTCAGGTTCCTCATTACAATTACGTCGGCGATTCCGTACTCGGATACAAGTCCCATATGGGCGCAGGAGCCGTAACTTCCAACGTAAAGAGCGATAAGACCCTGGTTGTCGTTAAGAATAAAGATGAACATATTGAAACCGGTCTTAAGAAATTCGGAGCAATGCTTGGCGACAATGTGGAAGTAGGCTGCAATTCCGTATTAAATCCCGGTACCGTGATCGGACGCTTCTCCAATGTATATCCGAGATCTTCCGTACGCGGATTCGTTCCGTCCAATCATATTTACAAGGATCCCGAACATATTGTGGAGAAATATTCCCTGTAAGGTGCATTTACGCTGATTTTGGCGGAATCCTTTGTTGACAACACCATATTTTGTGTATATTATTATTTTAGGTTAATAATATGCTCAATATTTAGATAGAGCCGTTCTGAATCCGAGCGGCTTTATTTAGAATGAAGTGAAGGAAAAGTAAAATGAGAAAAATCGGTAAAAGTATTGTTGTATTTCTAATGCTTGGTGTTATGGTATTTTCCCTTTGTGCCTGCAAACATGCAAAGATCACCAAGGAAGAGTATGCAGCCAAGGCTGATGAGTTTTATGCAAAGATCGTTGAAATCGGAACCGAAATCGATACCATCAACCCTACGGATGTCGGATCTTCCGAGCATCTGCTTAGTGCACTGGATACATTAAATGCAGAAGTGAAAACGTTTTCCGAACTGAATCCGCCCTCTGAATTGAAAGATGCCAAGGAAAGAGCGGAGAGTGCATCCAAACTGATGAATGAAGCGGTAACCGATTTCCATACCGCATTGGGTGGCGAAACGGTGGACCAGAATGCTTTGGATACCGCCAGATTTAATTACGGCAATGCCATTATTGAGATCAAGAACGTTGGTATTGCATTGCAGAATGTCAATTAATTCGGAGTTAAAAGAAGTTTTATGAACGGAGCGCAACTTTTAGTTAAAGCTTTAGAAACAGAGGGCGTAAGACATATTTTCGGGTACCCCGGCGTGTCGATATGTCCTTTTTTCGATGCCCTGAATGATTCAAAGATCGATCCGGTCTTAATGAGAAGTGAGCAATCCTGCGGACATGCAGCAAACGGATATGCAAGAATTGCAGGTAAACCGGGTGTATGTGCCGTATCTTCCGGTCCGGGCGCCACGAATCTGATCACGGCGATCGCAACGGCTTTTGCGGACAGCGTTCCTTTGATCTGCATCACCGGACAGGTTCCCTTAGAGCAGATTGGAAGCGACATGTTCCAGGAGGCCGACATTATCGGAGCAGTGGAATCCTTTGTAAAATACAGCTATTCCGTTCGCTGTGCCAAGGATATTCCCCGTATTGTCAAAGAAGCATTTTATATCGCAAATACCGGTCGTAAAGGTCCTGTTTTACTGGATCTTCCGATTGATGTGCAGAATATGGAAGGCGGCTTTTTCCAGGAGATCGAAAGCGTTTCTTTAAGAACGTATAAACCGACGATCAAAGGCCATGCAGTCCAGATCAAAAAAGCATTGAAAGCTTTGGAAAACGCCCAAAGACCGATCCTTTGCGTGGGTGGCGGAGTCATTGCTTCCAAAGCGGAAAAAGAGATCATTACCTTTGCCGAGAAATACCACATTCCCGTTGTTTCCACGATGATGGGCATCGGAGTCATTCCGTCCAAACATCCTTTATCGATGGGCATGGTAGGAAATAACGGCAAAAAATACGCCAATAAGGCGATGAACGAATCCGATGTTTTGCTGATGGTTGGTGCAAGAGCGGCCGACAGGGCGATTTCCCAGCCGGATCTTGTGATGAAGGATAAAACCCTGATCCATATTGATATCGATCCCGCGGAAATCGGTAAAAACTTAGGTCCTTCCATTCCGATTGTAGGCGATGCCAAGAATGTCTTTATCGAATTAAATAAAGCAAGTTTGAAATGCGATTTTTCCGACTGGTGTGAAACATTGAAGAAATACAGCAAAACCAGGGAGGAAAATCTTCAGTCCACAGCCAAATTTGTCAATCCGAATCATTTGGTAAGCACTATTTGTAAGACGATGAAAGATGACGGAATTTATGTATCGGATGTCGGACAGAACCAGATTTATTCCTGCACGAATTATGTTTCGAAGAAAGGCAGATTCATTACTTCCTGCGGAATGGGTACTATGGGATATTCCCTTCCCGCAGCGATCGGTGCATCGTTTGCCGATCCGAAGAAGCAAATCATCTGTGCGGTCGGAGACGGCGGATTGCAGATGTCCTTATCGGAACTTGTGCATATCAGTTTATTGAAAGCCAATATCAAGATCGTATTGATGGATAACCGTTCGCTTGGAATGATCCGCGAATATCAGCATTATCACTACGAAAACCGTTATTCCATGGTCGATTTAAAGGAATATCCGGATTATTCCCTGATTGCAAAAGCTTACGGAATTCCTTTTATCCGGTTAAAGAAAGACAGTGAAGTGGAAGAAGGCTTAAAGGAAGCTCTGAAAACAGACGGTCCATGCTTTATCGAAGCAAATATAGATGCAGATGCGTTTACGGTAGGATAAGGAGAAACCAATGAAGAAGATTTATTCCGTTTGGGTGGAAAACCGATCCGGTGTTTTGAGCAAAGTAGCCGGTTTATTTGCCAGAAGATCCTACAATATCGACAGTCTGACCGTGGGCGAAACGCAGGATAAAACCATTTCCAGTATGACGATCTTAAGTTCAGGAACCACACAGACACTTGAGCAGATTGAGAAACAGTTAAACAAAAAACTCGATGTCATTAAAGTCAGAACCTTCGGCGCGGAACAGGCTATTTTAAGAGAAGTCATTCTTTTGAAAATCAAATATACGGCTGCTCAGCGTAAAGAACTGATGGAAATCAGCGAATTTCTGAAAGCGGAGATTGTGGATGCCACATCCACACATATGATCATCACATTATGCGATACTCCGGACAGGGTAGAGAAACTGCTTTCCATGCTTCGTAAATTCAATATTGTCGAGATTTCGCGTACCGGTACTTTAGCGATGCCGAAATGCTCCGAGGGCGAATAATTCATGAAAAAAGGCGATTTCGTTTTACTCGCGGTAACCGGCGTTTTACTCGGACTTGTCATTTTTATCGTATTCTTCAAACCGAATGCCGGATTTGCAACCGTATATGAGGACGGAACCGTAATCGCAAGTTTCCCTCTGAATACGGATATTACCGAGAAGATTGAGACCCAAGACGGTCATTATAATATTCTTAAGATTTCAGGCGGCGAAGTCAGTGTTCTCGAAGCCGACTGTAAGAATCAGATTTGCGTTAACACAAGACCCGTGAAACGAATCGGGGATTCGATTATCTGTCTTCCGCATAAGATCAGTATTGTTTTGGAAAAGGATCGGAAAGAATGAAAAAAACAGCTTATCTTGGCATGTTTCTTGCCATATCCTTAATCCTGTCTTATGTGGAAAGCATTCTTCCCGTAACGGCACCCATACCCGGAATCAAGCTTGGACTGGCAAACTGCGCCATCCTTGTTTTGCTTTATCTGTACGGTCCGTGGGAAGCGATTCTTGTAAATGTCGCAAGAGTTACGCTGAGTGCTTTTATGTTTAACGGATTGTTTTCGCTTCTGTATTCCTTATCCGGAGCGATATTAAGCTTTCTGATTATGTTTCTTTTGTATCGAAAGAAGAAGACTTTTTCACCGGTCGGAATCGGAATGTTGGGCGGAGTTTTTCACAATATCGGACAGATTATAATGGCATTTGCCGTAACACATGTAAAAGGTTTGATTTACTATCTGCCTTTTTTGCTCGCATCAGGACTCGTAACCGGATTTATCATCGGTTTCTTAACCAAATTGTTATTGCCGTATTTAAAGAAGACGATTCTTGTAAAGAACGACAATCCGAATAAAGAGGAATAAATTATGTATGCCTATATCAGGGGAATTTTAGCGGATATCGAAAAAGACTGCATTGTCGTTGATAATGCGGGAATCGGATACAATGTGCATGTATATTCCACGCAGATGCTTTCTCTGCCGGGTTTGGGAGAGGAGATTACGGTTTATACCTACACATGTGTCGGTGAGGATAAATTCATGCTCTTTGGCTTTCTTGCCAAGGAAGAACTTGATCTGTTCAAACTTCTGATCTCCGTAAACGGTGTCGGCCCGAAAAGCGCGCAGGCAATGCTTTCGGTTCTTAGTGTGGATGCCATTATATCTGCAATCGTTACGGAAGATGCAAAGACCATTTCGAAAACACCCGGACTCGGCGCCAAAACAGCAGGACGTCTGATCAATGACTTAAAAGACAAAGTCGGCGATTATTCTCTGTCCGCCATTCCCGGAATCGGCAAAGAAAGCATTACGCCAACCGCAAAATTCACCGAAACGGAAGAGGAGTGTATTGTTGCTTTGGTCAATCTCGGATATTCTAAAACCAATGCCGCCAAAGCCGTTCAAATGGTTGAAGAGAGCGAAAACATGAGTGCGGAAGAACTGATCCGCCCCGCCTTAAAGAATGTCATTATGCTTTAATCAGGAAGGAAAACCGTGGCTAAACGAATTATCGAAACCAAAGTGAATAAAGAAGAAGTGGTTTTGGAAAAATCGCTTCGCCCTACAACACTTGACGAATACATCGGTCAGGATAAGATCAAGGAATCCCTTAAGATCACGATAAACGCAGCCAAAATGCGTGGTGATTCCATTGACCATATTTTGTTCTACGGACCTCCCGGACTCGGTAAAACGACAATTTCTTCGATCATCGCCAATGAAATGGGTGTTAATATCAAAGTGACATCAGGTCCCGCCATTGATAAGCCCGGTGATATTGCGGCGATTTTAAACATGTTATCCGAAGGGGATGTGCTTTTTATCGATGAAATCCACAGATTAAACCGTCAGGTGGAGGAAGTGCTGTATCCTGCCATGGAGGATTTCTGCATCGATATCATGATCGGAGACGGACCGAGTGCCAAATCCGTACGGTTGAATCTGCCTCACTTTACACTGATCGGAGCCACTACGAGAGCGGGAATGCTAAGCGCTCCGCTTCGTGACCGTTTCGGTCTGATCCATCGGCTGGAATATTATTCACCGGAAGAACTGGCAACCATTATTCTTGCTTCCGGAAGGAAGCTTGGAATCGATATTGAGCCGGAAGGAGCCATGGAAATGGCCAGAAGAAGCCGCGGAACGCCCAGAATCGCCAATCGTATTCTGAAGCGTGTAAGAGATTATGCCATGGTTTTATCCGACGGAACGATTACATTACAGGTCGCCAACGAAGCACTGGATATGCTCGAAGTCGATAAACTGGGACTGGATAATACGGACCGTAATTTCTTACTGACATTGATCGAGAAATTCGAAGGCGGACCGGTCGGACTGGACACTTTGGCTGCTACAATCGGAGAGGATGCGGGAACAATCGAAGACGTTTACGAACCCTATCTTCTGAAGAACGGACTCATCATGAGAACACCGCGCGGAAGGGTTGCCACAAAGAACGCTTATCTCCATTTTGGTCTTGAAGGAAAAGAGTAAAAATAGTATACTGAATATAGTTTTTGAATGATTTACGGAGGGTACGAATATGTCATCCAAGATTGATACCGAGGTCATTGTAGGCGGCAAAGTTTTTACCATCAGCGGTTACGAAAGTGAAGAATATTTACAGAAAGTCGCAACCTATCTGAACGGCAAATTCAATGAGTTTAACAAAGAAGACGGATTCCGTCGTCTGACACTGGATTATCAGAATCTTTTACTTCAGTTCAATATTGCAGATGATTATTTCAAAGCCAAAAATCAGATTTCTCTTCTGGAAGACGAATTAAAGGGAAGAGAAGATGATTTATGCAATATTAAGCATGAACTGATTTCCACGCAGATTAAGCTGGATAATCAGGATAAGAGCTTAAATACTCTGAAAGCCGATCTTGCAGAGAAGGAAAAGAAGATTATCCGCTTGGAGACGGAGTTAAAAGAAAGAGAACGTAAAGAAAATAAAGAAAAATAAGTAATTGATACATATGATGTTTATGGCCGGCCTTAATTGACCGGCCTTTTTACAAAAAGACATGAATCTGACGGAACAGAAAAATACAACAGAACGTAAAATACCGGAGCTCCTGGCTCCGGCCGGTGATTTTGCGTCCTTTCTGGGTGCAATCAACGCAGGAGCCGATGCCGTTTATCTTGCGGGTGAGAAATTCGGTGCCAGGGCTTATGCCAATAATTTCTCGAAAGAAGAGATTCTGGATGCCATTCTGTATGCGCATCTTCATGGATCAAAAGTATATTTAACCGTTAATACCAAGACCAAATTAAGAGAAGGGAAAGAACTTTTCGAATACTTAAATCCTTTGTACGAAGCAGGACTTGACGGAGTGATCGTACAGGATTACGGTGTTTTTTCATACATTCACGAAGCATTTCCCGAATTACCCTTACATGTCAGCACACAGATGTGTGTTACGTCTTACCCGGGTGCCAAATATCTGAAAGATAAAGGCGCCTGTCGTATTGTTCCCGCAAGGGAATTGACACTTCCCGAAATCAAAGAGATCAACGATCTCGGTATTGAAACCGAGTGCTTTATTCACGGTTCCATGTGTTATTCCTATTCCGGATTATGCCTCTTTTCATCTTTCCTGGGCGAAAGAAGCGGAAACAGGGGACGATGTGCCGGTCCCTGCAGACAGCCGTATTGTATGCAGGGTGAAAAGGATGAAAAATATCTCTTATCCTTGAAAGACATGTGTACAATACAGTTTCTGCCGAAATTAATCGATGCGGGAATTTCTTCGTTTAAGATCGAAGGGCGTATGAAATCGCCCGCCTATGCTGCAGGAGTTACCAAGATCTATCGAAAGTATATCGATTCGTATCTAAATGATCCGAAGAAGCCGTATCGCGTATCGAATGAAGATCTGGAAGAGTTAAAACATCTGTATTTACGTACCGATCTGCAGACCGGTTATTATGAGAAAACCTCATCCGCATCGATGGTAAGCATTACATCGCCTTCGTATAACAAAACCGACGAAGCATTAAGTGCATCCATCATTGATCAATACTGCAGAAATAAAGTGCCTGTTAAAATCAATGTTTCGGTCCGCGCGATCTGCGAAGAACCTTTTACATTACGATTTGTTAATCCTTATACAAGCGAAGAGGAATTTATACAGGGAAATACGGTAGATGTGGCACAGAAAGCTCCCGTAACGAAGGAAGATCTGATCTCAAGACTCAAAAAAAGTTCCCTCGGATTGTTTTCTTTTGAAACCGATCAAATTGAGATCTCGGACAATGCTTTTATTCCGGTCGGAGCCATCAACAACTTAAGAAGACAGGCGGAAGAGCGCGTAAAAGACAGTCTGATTGCCGCTTATGCCAGAACTTCCGGTTCCGAAATTCCCGGATTCTGGGACGAAGAGCCTTATGCTGAGGGCCATGATACAAATCCAAAACCGTTTGTTATCCATGTGCAGAGCGTTTCGTCCTTTGATGCGATTTTACCAAAGACCGGTTTAAACGATATACTTGCATTTCCTGTAGAATGGATCGAGAATGACGAAATCCTTAAGACGATCGGCAAAGAAAAAGACCGTAAATTCCGAGTCATATTACCGTACGTTTACAGAAGCCCTATGTCGGATGATTTAACGAGGCAGATTACTAAGTGCGAAACACTTGGAAATATCGAGGGCTACTATGCCAATCAGATTGACAGCCTCGCGTTTCTTCAATCGCTTGGCGTAAAGAAGAGTATTTACGGGGATTACGGACTTTATACGGCAAATCCCAAAGCGATTGCATTTTTAAGACCGGTTTTAAACAACTATACCTGTGATGTAGAACTCAATAAAACTGAAATTGCCGAAGAGCATGTACCCGATGGCGAATTCATCGTTTATGGCAGGATTCCCCTGATGCAGACAGCCAACTGCGTTAAGAAAACAAGCGGAAAATGCAATCATACGGAAGAATTTGTATCCATAAATGACCGTACCGGGGCCACCTTTTCGATTTATACCCATTGCACAGGGAAAATATGTTATAATACAATCTATAATTCCGTACCTTTATCGCTGCATAAGCAAAGCGGCGATTTGGACAAAGCGTTTATATCCGCAATGCAGATACGTTTCACAGATGAAACAAAAGAAGAATGCATTGCTGTTTTGCATACATTCATGTCCTTAAGAGAGGGAGGGGAGGCGGATTATATCCCTTCTGCATTTACCAAAGGACATTATAAGAAGAGCGTACTATAGGAGAATGAACCGTTGGCCAGTTTTATTTCGGAAACTTCCAACTATTTGTTTGTTGGAATTATTCTCTTTTATGTCATAACCAATATTGTTGTGTTTTTCTTTAAAAATCCCGAGGAACACAAGCATTTCTATGCCTTTCAGTTTATTATTGCCATTTTGTTTCACGCTGTAGGGTATATTACATTATTTGTGCGATCGGAAGATCTGAGGTATTTCTTCTTCTTTGCATTCCAGGAAATCATTATGATAGCGATCGTCATGATCTATCTGACGATTTATCCTTCCATCAGCCGTCTTTTGCTGAATAATATGATCTTTTTCCTATACGTAAGTTTCGTTATTCTCGGAAGACTGGCGTTCGTAAATGCATTGAGGCAGTTTATTTTCACGATTGTTCTACTGATCGTATCGTTATTCGTTCCCTTTATTTACAACCGAAACAAAGGCTTCAGGCGAGTTCCGTATCTGTATTGTTCGATCGGCATCATCGCTTTGGCTGCCGTATGGCTGTCCGGAACGGTGACGCACGGTTCGAAATTAACGATCAAGATTTTTGATTTTGCATTCCAGCCTTCGGAATTCGTGAAACTATCCATGGTATTCTTCATGGCATCCTTATTCTCCCAGAGCAAAAATAAGCTCAGATATATTCTTGGTTCGCTCTTTATGCTCGTGCATATTATGATCCTGGTTCTTTCTAAGGATCTGGGAAGTGCCGGAATCTATCTTGTCACATATATTTTCATGTTGTTTTTATCCACAAGATCACCTTTTGTCTTACCGGCGGGAGCAGCGGTTTCCGCAGGCGCTTTTGCATTTGCATACAGGGAATTTCCGCATGTCAGAATCCGTGTCAAAACATGGTTAAATCCCTTTGCGGACGTAGAAAACACCGGGTGGCAGTTATCACAGTCCCTCTTTGCAATCGGTACCGGAAGCTGGTTTGGCATGGGATTGTTTAAAGGGTATCCGAAGTCTATTCCTTACGTGGAAGAAGATTTTATTTTCTCGGCAATCGGAGAAGAGATGGGCGTTTTGTTCTCCGTATTGTTGATTTTATTGTATTTGTTTACCGCATTGCATATCATTCGATACAGTTCGCGTGTGAAATCCAGATTTCATCAGCTTCTTTTATTCGGATTTGCCGTATGCTTCGCCGTGCAGGTCTTCGTTACGATCGGTGGCGGAACCCGCCTGATTCCCTTAACCGGCGTAACTCTGCCTTTGATCAGTATGGGCGGCAGCTCCCTGTCGACGACCATTTTAATGTTCTCGTTAATCCAGGGAATCTACGTCAAGGAATTCGACTATAAGAATTTAAGCAAAGAGAAAGTTCAGGATCTCGAAGATAAAGAAGACGAGGATGTTTTATCCGATTATCTGAGTGATGAATATTACGAAGAGAATGATTCCGAAGAAGAAAATACAGAAGAAGAATACGAGACGAATGAATATGTTGGCGACGAGTATCTTGAAGACGCATCCGAAAACATTGAAGTATCCTATGATGCAGCGCAAGACAAAGAACCGGAATCCTTATCAGAGAAAGACGCTGAAGAACTTGCTGCGTATCAGCAGATGATTGAAGATTTTAATTTTGAGGATATTTAAGTGAAAGACAACAAATTCCTGAAAAAATGCATCGAAATACTGAAATCTGTTCATTTTTGGTCAGGTTTGATTCTGTGTGTTATGTTTCTTGCGCTAATCGTAAATATTGTCAATTTTGTAACCAATAACAGTTACGATGTTATTTCCGATGAGCACAATCCCAGACAGGCATTGCTTGCACGCCAGAACATCCGCGGTAATATTTTATCAAACGACGGACAGATTCTGGCCGCCACAAATATTTCCGGAGGGGAAGAAGAGCGTATTTATCCGTACGGAGAGCTCTTTGCGCATGTGGTAGGTTTCTCCACAATGGGAAAGACCGGTATCGAGAATACCATGAATATGAATCTGGTCACATCAAATGCTTCCCTGTCAAGTAAGGTCGACAATGACATCAACGGTTCGAAAGACCGCGGAGATACGGTTGTTACGACGCTAGACGTTAATTTGCAGAAAGTAGCTTTCGATTCCATCGGATATTACAAAGGCGCCATTGTTGTAACGGAGGTAAAAACAGGCAAAATCCTTGCACTGGTGTCCAAACCGTGCTTTGACCCCAACGAGATCGAAAACGAGTGGGAAGATATTGTAGCGGATAAAAAATCCTCGAAGTTACTGAATCGTGCCACACAGGGTCTGTATCCTCCGGGATCAACGTTTAAAATCCTCGATTTACTCGAATACATCAAAGAAAACCCGAACAATTACGAAGCTTACGGTTATCAGTGCAACGGAGTTTATTCCTATGACGGCCGGAAGATCACCTGTTATCACGGAACCGTACACGGATACCAAAGCCTTCGTTCTTCTTTTGCCAATTCCTGTAACTGTTCGTTTGCCAATATCGCAATGAGTGTGGACAGACAGAGTTTCTCCGATACTTTGAAAAATATGCTGTTTGATCAGCCGCTTCCGATCGATCTTGAATACAGTAAATCCCATACTCCGATCACTGTGGATGCGGAAGACGGAGAGGTTGTACAGGGCAGTATCGGACAGGGTAAAACAACCGTTACTCCGATTCACTTAAACATGATCACTTCCAGCATTGCAAACAAGGGTGTTCTGATGCGCCCGATGCTCGTGGATCATATCGAGAATTCCGAGGGAAACGTTCTTAAAACATATGAACCCGTTTCTTTTAAACGCTTAATGGAAGAGCGCCAGGCGGATATTGTGGCGGATTACATGCACTCCGTAGTTACATCCGGTACGGGTTCATTCCTGAAATCCGCAAATTATTCATCCGCCGGCAAAACCGGATCGGCGGATACGGATTCTTCTAAAGATTCTTCCCATGCCTGGTTTACCGGTTTTGCACCTTACGAAGACCCCGAAATAGCAGTCACCATCATCATTGAAGGAGCAGGTACGGGCGGCTCCTACGCCGTTCCGATTGCGAAGCGTTTGTTCGACTGTTATTTTGACGAAAAAGCACAAGAATAGTTGCGTTTTTGCCGAAAAAATTGTAAAATAACACAAGGGGCAAAATACATATTGGAGGTGTTACTTCATGATTCATATTCTTTTTGGTAATTTTCTTAAAGAATCAGGAAAACTTTCCGATGAACAATTGAAAAAGGTGTACGAAGAACAGAAGAAAGTCCGCGTGAAACTCGGTCTTATTGCTGTGTCTGAGAAGATGATGACCATTGAGCAGGCGGATGAAGTCAATAATCTGCAGTCCACAATGGATATGCGTTTTGGTGACATTGCAATTTCCAAAGGTTATTTAACCGACGAACAGGTCGGACACCTTCTTTCCATGCAGGGAAATCTGTATCTTTCCTTTGTTCAGGTTATTACAAACGAGAACTTCATGACCATCGAAGAAATCGAGCAGGCTTATCTCGAATTCCAGAAGTCATTGAATTTCACGCAGACCGAAATGGATCGGTTAAAGAGCGGAGAAGCTGATTTGTTAATCCCTCTGTTCTTACCGTTAAATATCGATGATTACCACAAAGAATATATTTTGGTAGCCATTAAGACGTTAATTCGTCTGATTGATAATGATCTTTATATCGGCAAAGCTGAGTGGATGAGTGAGATTGAAGCTGACGGTGTTGCTCTTCAGGATATCAAGGGTGATGCGGATGCATCCTTATCCTTTGCAGGATGCGGCGATTCCTTACTTCCCATTGCAAGTAAATTTGCCGGTGAAGAATTCGAGGCTGTCGATGCGGATGCACTTGACGCGGTAGCCGAATTAATTAACTGCATCAACGGAATGTTTGCTTCCGACTGTTCACCGAAATTCTTTGTTGATATGCTTCCTCCGATTTACAAAGAGGGCAAGAACACTATGAGCGCAGCTCAGATTTGCGTATTACCTGTATTCATCAAAGGCAAGCAGGTAAATGTACTTTCTGTTTTCAGAGGAAAATTATCCATTAAGGGGGTTGAATAATTATGGCTAGGGTATTGATTGTTGATGATTCCAGAACATCCCGTAAAATCTTACGAGGCATTTTGGAAGGAGCCGGACACGAAATCGTAGCAGAAGCAGTTGACGGACTCGAAGGAGTAAACAAATATAAAGAATTCTCCCCTCAGGTAGTCACAATGGACATTACGATGCCTGTCATGGACGGATTGGAAGCCCTGAAGCAGATTCGTGAAGAAGACAATAAGGCAAAAGTAATCATGGTTACGGCTGCTGGACAGCAGAATAAAATGATGGATGCCATTAAACTCGGCGCCTCCGAATTTGTAACCAAGCCCTTTGACGCAGATGCCATTTTGAAGATGGTTGACAAATTAAGCAAATAAAACGAAAGCGTATGTTAAGGAAAGAGTTCGGAAACGAGCTCTTTCTTACTTCGTAAATTGATTTACGAAGTAAGAAAGCTCCGCGGGATAGAAATGATTTTTGCATCGGACTTATATGTAGACAAAAAAAGCCAGAAAATGCTAACGAAGAAGCACCTTATTCCGATTGCCGGAAAAGGCATTTTTCGTCTGCCTTTGTATGCTGTTTATTTCCCCGAGAAGGGAAACCGTCCGGAATATTGCAAAATCGAATTTCTGCATTTTAAATATTATGACAGGCATGAGCCCTTTGTAATCGGGCTTGCCTCCGATGAAGAAAACGCACTGGCGATCGTCAAAGATATTGTGGAACAGACCTTTCAGTCGGGCGACGATGAACTGGATTACAGAGCTTTTATCGAACGATATTCCGATCCGGTCGACGATCTGGCGAAAGTAAGGGGACTGTTCGTTATCGATCCGAAAGTAATTTTTGATGAGGATGCATAAACCATGATTTTTCTGCAAATATTAAAAATTATCGGCTTTGTGCTTCTCGGAATCCTGGCACTCGTTCTATTGCTTTTGTTAATCGTCCTGTTCTGGCCGATCTTTTATAAGGTTACGGGCGATTATCACAAAGAACTGAAAGCCAAAGCGCAGGTCACATATTTATTTCATCTGGTACGGGTTATTTTCACTTACGAGAACAAGAAGCCGTATCTGGTCGCCAAGGTCCTGTGGTTTAAACTTTACGAAAATGATTTTTCCAAGGATGAAGAGGAAGAAAGCGACGAAAATCTTTTCCCGGAAGACGAAGCACTCGATCAACTGGATGAAAAGCTTACATCCGAAGACAAAGGCGATGAGGATACGATTACCGGTGACGAGGAGGATGATTTCGAAGGTGATTTCGACGATCTGACCGATGAAGAAATCGAAGAATTCATGAAAAAAGAGCCTCCGAAGCGCAGTTTGAAGGGATTTTTCGAAGAAATACCGATAATCTTTAAGAAAACAATTTCTAAAATCAGGGAAAAATGGTATACTCTTAAAGAAAGCCTGGCGAAAACCCAGAAGAAGGTGAAACTGATCACCAAACGAATCCAGTATTACTGGAAAGTTTTGCATCATAAGAGTATGGGTCCGGCCTGGGAGATGGTTAAGAAAACCTTAAAAGGGTTATTCAAGCACATCAAACCGTACAAAATGAATGTTAATATTCATTACGGAGCCGATGATCCTGCGGATACCGCCAGAGCAGTTGCGGGATACAGTTTGATTTATCCGTATTTCCGCAAACAGATTCATCTGAACGCGGAGTTCACTGAGAAAATATTCGAAGCAGACTTCCTTATCAAAGGAAGGGTTCAGGTTTACCGACTTGTATTTTTGCTTCTTCGGGCCTATATGAATAGGCATGTTCGTAAAATCATAAGGTTATTTACACGGGAGGGTAAGAAAAATGGCAGAAATAACTAATTTTAGCGGAGTTGTGGATTCTCTGTTAAACGGAATGGATGGATTTTTATCCAGTAAAACGGTTGTCGGAGACGCTACGCGAATCGATGATACCATCATCGTTCCTCTTTTGGACGTATCCTTCGGTATCGGTGCCGGAGCGGCGGGCGGAGAGAAGAGCAACGGAGGCTGCGGCGGTATGGGCGCCAAACTTACTCCTTCTGCGGTTTTGGTTATTCATGACGGAAGAACCAAACTTGTCAATATCAAGAACCAGGATACCTTCACCAAGATTCTGGATCTGATTCCCGAAGTCGTAGATAAATTCAAAGAAAAAGGACATCCTTCCAAAGTAAGCGACGAAGAGGCGAAGGATATCGCATTCGGAGAATAAGAGAGCATTGATCCGTTTTTGATTCGAAATCTTAAATAAGCATGAAAAAAAGAACCGATTCAATCGGTTCTTTTTTATTTCTCATTCATTTTCAAATAAAAGATTAAGCTCTTTCAACTTTGCCAGACTTAAGGCATCTGGTGCAAACATGAAGAGTCTGGGTTCCACCGTTCACTTTGCATTTAACCGTTCTGATATTGGAATTCCAAATATGATTGGAACGTCTGTGAGAGTGGCTTACGTTATTACCGAAATGAACGCCTTTATCACAAATATCACACTTTGCCATTTGTCTACACCTCCTTGTATTTACCTAAGCGCAGATGCGCTAATCAAGTAGTCAAATTTAAGTCCGAGCGAAACTCGAACGGATTTATTTTAACAGATTATATTTTCAAAAGCAAGTACTAAATTATATCTTTTCTTTTCAGGTAAAAATTGGTATAATAATTTAGAATTTTGTGTATATAAGGAGGCATTGGTATGAAGAATTCTGTGGATACACATCTTGGCAGTATTATCATTGATAATAATGTAATTGCAAACTTCGCCGGAAGTGTGGCTTTGGAATGCTATGGTGTTGTCGGCTTGGCGGCTGTCAATATGAAAGAAGGAATTGTCGGACTTTTGAAGAAAGACAGTCTTGCAAAGGGAATTATTGTTTCCTGTGAGAACAATAAAGTTTCCATCAATCTTCATATTATCGTTGCTTTCGGATGCGGCGTTATTGCTGTTGCCAACAATCTGATGAGCGAAGTGAAATATAAAGTAGAGCAATTCGCCGGCTTGGACGTTGAGAACGTTAACGTGTTTATCGAAGGCGTTAAAGTGGTAGACTAGGAGGAACAATACACATGTCATCAAAAGTAATTTCTGCCGATTTACTGGCAAAAATGTTTCTTGCGGGGGCGAAATATCTAGAGAATAACAAAGACTATATCAATGAACTGAATGTTTTCCCTGTTCCCGACGGTGATACGGGAACAAACATGACCTTAACCATTCTTTCTGCAGCCAAAGAATTAAACTCCGTTTCCGAACAGACCATGGAAACCGTTTGTAAGGCTGTATCCGGCGGTTCCTTAAGAGGGGCAAGAGGCAACTCCGGTGTGATTTTAAGCCAGTTGATCCGTGGTTTTACGAGAGTAGCATCCAACTATAACGAACTGACTGTAGCCGTACTCGATGAGGCAGCTCAGAAAGCCGTTAAAACAGCATATAAGGCAGTTATGAAGCCGAAGGAAGGTACAATTCTTACCGTAGCTTCCGGTATTGCAAACAAAGCAGCCGAACTTCACGCAGCAGGTTGCGAAGATCTCGGTGAATTCCTCGGAGAGATCGTTCAGGCAGCCAAAGATACGCTTGCAACAACTCCCGATCTGCTTCCCGTATTAAAAGAAGCAGGCGTGGTTGACTCCGGCGGACAAGGTCTTGTGGAAGTGTTAAACGGAGCTTATGACATGTTCATGGGCAAGGAGATTGATTTAACCTTCAATGCACCCGGAAAGAAATCCGAGAAAGAACAGCCTAAGGAAGAGCTTCGTTTCTCCTACAGTGCTGAATTTGAAGTTATTTTAAACCGTAATTTCAATATCAAGAACGAAATCGACTTTAAGGAATACCTTGAATCCATCGGTGATTCCATTATCGTGGAAACCAAAGAGGGCGAGACCGTAAGAGTATCCTTAAATACCAACGATCCCGGACTTCCTCTTCAGAGAAGCTTGAAATACGGCGATCTGAACGATATCAAGATCGTTAACATGAAGATTAAGCAGAATGACAAGGCTCCCAAGGCGGCTCCGGCACCCGTTCCCGTTAAGAAGAACGAGCCGAAGAAGAAATACGGTTTCATCGCCGTATCCGTTGGTGACGGTCTTTCCGAAATCTTCACATCCTTAGGAGTTGACTATATCATTTCCGGTGGACAGACCATGAATCCTTCCACGGAAGATATGTTAAATGCCATTGATAATGTAAATGCAGAGAACATCTTCATCCTGCCGAATAACAAAAACATCATCATGGCAGCTAACCAGGCAAGAGATTTAACGAGTGACAAGAACATCATCGTTATTCCGACCAAGACCATTCCTCAGGGTATTACGGCAGTCATTAACTTCGTTTCCGAGTATGAACCTTCCGAGAACGAAGAAGCAATGAAGGAAGGCATTTCCAACGTAAAGACCGGTCAGGTTACTTACGCTGTACGTGATACTGTCATTGACAATCATGAAATTCACCAGAATGACTTCATGGGCATCGGTGATTCCGGAATCCTTTCCGTTGGTAAGGACAGAGATGAAGTTACTCTTGAAATGATCAAAGCCTTAGTGGATGACGATACCGAATTAGTCAGCATCTATAACGGATCCGACGTATCCGATGAAGAAGCCGAAAGCTTCAAGGCTGTACTGGAAGAGAATTTCCCGGATATCGATGTGGAAATGCAGCCCGGCGGACAGCCCGTTTATTATTACATCATTTCCGTAGAATAAGAGTTTTGATAGAAGCATTTGAAAGGGATGGTTATTGCCATCCCTTTTTTGAAAGAAAATGGATTTAAGACAGATACCGTTAAACCAGATCAAAGGAATAGGAGACAAGACTGCGAAAGGACTGACCAAACTCGGCCTTTTTTCCGTGCGCGATCTGTTCTGGTATGCTCCGAGAACTTACCTGAAATATCCCGAGATCAAATCAATCCATACGGTAGCGGAAGGTGAGACCGTAGCCATTCTCGGTAAAGTGGATTCCAATCTGCATGAGAATCGAAATGCCAGAATGCCGGTTACCACTTTTACCGTGCATGACAGAACCGGAGTGATCCAGATGGTATTCTTCCGCCAGACCTATTTAAGAAGCATCTTTAAAGCCGGTATGGAATTTGTATTCTACGGAACCGTGAAACGTTTCGGAAATACTCTGAAAATGGAAATGCCGGAGTATTACAAGTACGAGGAATACAAGCGCAAATTAACAGCCCTGCAGCCCGTATATTCCCTTACCAAAGGATTTACAAGCAAATCCATTCAGAAGTATATCCAAACGGCAATGAATGAGTTTTTCCCGCTTGCCGATCCGTTATCGAATGAAGAATTTACGAAATATGATTTTCCGTCCCTTTCCGTCGCTTTACGGGATTTTCATTTTCCGACCGATCAGGAAGTATTCCTGAAAGCCAGAAAACGTCTGGTATTTGATGAGTTCTGCTCCTTCTTAGAAGCAATCGAGGAATCCAAGGCGGAAAATACGTCCCTTCCGACGGATTATGTGATCAATGATTTTAACCTAAGCGATAAGTATGAACATTCCATTCCCTTTGCCTTAACGGGTTCGCAGAAAGAAGCCATCAATGATATTCATAAGGATTATGCATCGGGCTTTGCCATGCGCAGACTGATTCAGGGCGATGTAGGAAGCGGTAAAACCATGGTTGCTTTCCTGGCCATGACGGATACGGTTTCAGCCGGATTTCAGTGTGCAATGATGGCTCCGACCGAAGTTCTGGCCAAACAGCATTTCGAAAAACTATGCGCCGATAACGAAAAATACAACCTCGGACTTCATCCGGAATTGCTGACAGGATCTTTATCCGCAGCCAAGAAGCGTGCTGCGTATGAACGTCTTGCAAGCGGAGAGTCTGATTGCATCATCGGAACACATGCTGTTTTCCAGGAAAAAGTCAATTTCCGCAATCTGGCACTGGTCATTACCGACGAGCAGCACAGGTTCGGTGTAAAGCAGCGTGAGACCCTTTCCGAAAAAGGCAGGGCGCCTCATGTGCTTGTTATGAGCGCAACTCCGATTCCCAGGACACTGACTATGACTCTATATGCGGATCTTTCGGTCACCGTAATGAAAGATCTGCCCAATAAGCGACTTCCGATCAAATCCTGTATTATCGGTGCGGATTTAAGGAATAATGCTTTTAATTTCATCGAACAGGAAGTCAAAGCAGGGCATCAGGCTTATATCATCTGTCCGATGGTGGAAGAAAACGAAGATTCCTCCCTCGAGAACGTTACGGATTATCCGAAACGTTTGATCGCAAAATTCGGGGATCGGATCACTTATTCCATTCTGCACGGCAGAATGAAACCGGCCGAGAAAACGGCCGTAATGGAAGAATTTGCATCAGGCAAAGTCAATGTGCTCATTTCAACTACCGTTGTAGAAGTCGGTGTTGATGTGCCGAATGCAACAGTAATCCTGATCGAAAATGCAGAGCGCTTCGGACTCGCACAGTTACATCAGTTGCGTGGACGTGTCGGTCGCGGAGATGCACAGTCATATTGTATTTTCCTTGACGGGACCGGAAAGGGCGAGTCAAATGAACGCCTGAATGTTTTAAAAAACAGCAACGACGGCTTCTTCATCGCAGAGGAGGATTTGCGCCTGCGAGGTCCCGGAGATTTGGACGGATTACGTCAAAGCGGAGAGATGAATTTCGCAATTGCGGATATTATTCAGGATTACAGCATACTTATGATGGCCAAGGAATTTGTCAGCGAAAAGAGAAGCTAAACTCATTCAAATCATCACAACACTTATACAGAACCTCATCGTTGGAACGCATAATGTTAAACACTATATAGCGGACAAAATCGCTTTGCAAACACAAACACTTGTGCTATAATAGACTTGTGTTTGTGTTTTTTGTTTGCATTCACAAATACGCCAAAAATGTTTCACGCAAATTCAGAAAGGTTCTGCAATGGGAAAGAACAGCAATTCAGAAGAATATAATTCCTCGGCCATTACAGTCTTGGAGGGTCTCGAGCCTGTCAGAGAACGCCCGGGTATGTATATCGGTTCTCTGTCCACGAAAGGCTTAAACCACCTTGTATATGAAATCATGGACAACTCCGTCGATGAGCATATGGCGGGTTTTTGTTCCAAAATCACCGTAATCCTCGACAAAGACGGTTCCGCAACGGTTACCGATAACGGACGCGGTATTCCCGTGGATATGCACGAGAAGGGCGTATCCGCCGAGCGTATCGTTTTAACAACCCTTCATGCGGGCGGTAAATTCGATAACAATATTTATAAAAATTCCGGCGGTCTTCACGGTGTCGGATCGAGTGTTGTCAATGCGCTTTCGAAATACATGAAAGTGCAGGTTAAACGTGACGGAAACATATATGAAGATACGTATGAATGCGGTAAACCGACGACCGAACTGATCGACGGATTACTTCCCGTAGTCGGCAAAACCAACAAAACCGGAACCAGCATCACTTTTATTCCGGATGATACGATTTTCGAAAAGACTTACTTCAAGTCCGAGGATATCAAATTAAGACTGCACGAAACCGCTTATTTAAACCCGAATCTGACGATTGTATTTGAAGACAGAAGAGTGGATCCGACCGAGAAGATTGAATTCCATGAACCGGGCGGACTCGTAAGTTTTGTCGAAGATATCAATAAGGGACGCGATACGATTCATGAAGTCGTTCCTTTCAAAGGAACCTGTGACGACATCATCGTGGAAGGTGCATTCCAGTATATCAACGAGTTTCATGAGGATGTTCTAGGCTTCTGTAACAATATTTACAATGCCGAGGGCGGTACGCATATTACAGGTTTTAAAACGACCTTTACCACGATCATCAATAACTATGCCAAGGAGCTTAAAATCTTAAAGGATAAAGACCAGAATTTCACCGGTCCGGAAGTTCGTTCCGGTATGGTCGCGGTCATCTCCATCAAGCATCCGGCTCCCCGTTTCGAAGGACAGACCAAGACAAAGCTGGATAACCAGGACGCCGCCAAAGCCGTATCCAAAGTAACCGGCGATGAACTGACTTTATATTTCGACCGAAATCTAGAGAATTTAAAAGCGATTATTTCCTGTGCGGAGAAAGCGGCCAAGATCCGTAAAGCGGAAGAGCGTGCGAAAACGAATATGCTGACCAAGCAGAAGTTTTCGTTTGACTCGAACGGTAAACTTGCAAACTGCGAATCCAAGGATTCCGAGAAATGCGAAATCTTCATCGTCGAAGGTGATTCCGCGGGCGGTTCCGCAAAGACAGCAAGAGACCGTAAATACCAGGCTATTTTACCAATCCGAGGCAAAATCCTGAACGTCGAGAAAGCAAGTATCGACAAGATTCTTGCCAATGCAGAGATCAAGACCATGATCAATGCGTTCGGCTGCGGCTTCTCCGAAGGATACGGAAACGATTTCGATATTTCCAAACTTCGCTATAACAAGATCATCATCATGGCCGATGCGGACGTCGACGGAGCACATATCAGCACGCTTTTGCTGACTTTATTCTACCGCTTCATGCCCGAACTGATTCAGGAAGGCCATGTTTATATCGCGATGCCGCCTCTTTACAAGGCAATTCCTTCTAAAGGCGAAGAAGAGTATCTGTACGACGATTATGCACTGACGCAGTATCGTAAAAAACACAAAGGACCTTTTACTCTGCAGCGTTACAAAGGTCTTGGCGAAATGGATCCCGAACAGCTTTGGGAAACCACATTGAATCCGCAGAGCAGAAACTTAAAACTCGTTGAGATCGAGGATGCTTCCCAGGCAAGCAAGGTTACGGAGCTTTTGATGGGAAGTGAAGTTCCGCCCCGTAAGGAATTTATTTACAAACACGCGCAGGATGCATTATTAGATGTATAACAGTCGCCGCCTAGATTCGTAAATTCAACCTCGGGGACGCACTCTCGGCTCGATTGACTCGTGTAGCGGTACTAGGGTTCGAAAGAACCGAACCCAAGGACCGACACTCGTCCAAACGCCCTCTCGGTCAAAATTACGAATCTCTCGGCTCTATTCAAATATACGGAGAATCATATGCCTGAAAATATTATCAAAACCGAATATTCCGAAGTCATGCAGAAATCCTACATCGATTATGCCATGAGCGTTATCATCGCACGTGCGCTTCCGGATGTCAGAGACGGTTTGAAACCCGTACAGAGAAGAACCCTCTACGATATGCATGAACTGGGAATTTCCTACAATAAGCCTTATCGTAAGAGTGCCAGAATTGTCGGTGATACCATGGGTAAATACCATCCCCACGGTGATTCTTCGATCTATGATGCACTTGTTGTCATGGCGCAGGATTTCAAGAAGGGTATGGCTTTGGTTGACGGTCACGGAAACTTCGGAAACATCGAAGGCGATACGGCCGCTGCCATGCGTTATACTGAGGCGAGACTGCAGAAGGTTACGCAGGATGCCATTTTGGCAGACCTTGACAAGGACGTGATCGATTTTGTTCCGAACTTTGATGAGACAGAGAAGGAACCGTCCGTTTTACCCTGCAGAATTCCGAATATCTTAATCAACGGATCCGAAGGTATTGCAGTCGGTATGGTTACGTCCATTCCGCCTCACAATATCACGGAAGTCATCGATGCCTGCAAAGCGTATATCGAAAATCCCGAGATTACGACCAAGCAGCTGATGCGATATATCAAAGGACCGGATTTTCCGACCGGAGGTATCGTAATCAATAAGGACGAGCTTCTGGATATTTACGAAACCGGTGTCGGAAAGATCAAGATCCGCGGCAAAGTGGATGTGGAGAAAGGTAAGAACGGACATCAGAATGTCGTTATTTCCGAAATCCCTTATCCGATGATCGGTGCCAACATTTCAAAGTTTCTTTCCGATGTTGCAGATTTGTTCGAAAGCAAGAAATGCACGGATATCGTCGATATTTCAAACCAGTCCTCGAAGGAAGGCATCCGTATTGTCATTGAACTGAAGAAGGATGCTGATCCGCAGAACTTCATCAACATGCTTTACAAGAAAACACGCCTCGAGGATACCTTCGGCGTTAACATGCTTTCGATTGCCGACGGAAGACCCGAAACCATGGGACTTCGTGACATACTGAAGCATTGTTCCGCATTTTACTATGAATTAAACAGAAGAAAATATACGAACCTTCTGCAGAAAGAGAATGAGCGTAAAGAAATTCAGGAAGGTTTGATCCGCGCATGTAACGTAATCGATCTGATTATCGAGATTCTGCGTGGTTCCAAGGATCGTCCGATGGCCAAACGCTGTCTGGTGGAAGGTGATACGACCGGTATTCGTTTTAAATCCAAAGAATCCGAGATTATGGCCGCAATGCTTCGTTTCACCGAGCGTCAGGCAAATGCCATTCTTGAAATGCGTCTGTATAAATTGATCGGTCTGGAGCTGGATGCTTTGATCAAAGAGCATGATGAGACCATGGCGAATATTTTCCGCTATGAAGATATTCTCGAACGCCATGATTCCATGACTCAGGTAATTTTAAACGATTTAGAGCAGTTTAAGAAAGAATTCGGGCGCAAGCGCCGCACCGTAATCGAGAACGGTGAAGAAGCCGTATACGAAGAAAAGAAGATCGAAGAAGCCGATGTATATGTTCTGATGGATCGTTTCGGATACATCAAATGTATCGACGAGAATACGTATCAGAGAAATATCGATACGGTCAAAGAAGAGAACAAATTTATTGTTCTTTGTAAAAACACAGGCAAAATCTGTATGTTTACCGATATCGGACAGCTGCATACCGTCAAAGTATCCGATATCCCGATGGGTAAAGCCAAAGACAAGGGCATTCCGGTCGACAATATCTCGTCCTATACTTCAAAGAACGAGCAGATTCTGATGATTGCTTCGCAGTCCGAACTGAATCTGTACCGCTTGGTATTCGTTACCAAGAAAGCACTTTGTAAAATCGTATCCGGTGGCGAATTCGATGTCAGCCGCCGTATGATCGCGTCCACCAAATTAAATGACGGCGATACGATTGTAAATGTCGGTATCGTCAAAGATACCAAGAATATCGTTCTGGTTTCCACGGACGGATTTTTCATCCGTTTCCCTCTGGAAGAACTGCCCGAATTAAAAAAGACAGCCGCAGGTGTACGCGGCATGAAACTTTCCGACAACGCGGATGTGGAAGCCGTATATTATGAAAACATTGATTCCGAGCCGAACTTTACGTTCAGGGATAAGCAGATAGAGTATTCCAAGATCAAACTTTCCAAGCGTGACGGTAAGGGAACCAAATTAAGACTCGGATAACAGGGCAGAAGATGAGAGTGATTGCAGGAACGGCCCGGAGCATTCCCTTAAAGACTCCGAAGGGCGATAAAACAAGACCTACCATTGACAAACACAAAGAAACCCTGTTTAATTGTTTATCGGACAGGCTCTATGACTGCGTTTTCGTGGATTTATTCAGCGGAAGCGGCGGAATTGGTATCGAAGCATTGAGCAGAGGCGCAAGAAAAGCTTATTTTGTCGAGAACGACAAAGAAGCGCTTGGCTGCATCCGTGAGAATCTGAAGAAGACACGATTAGAAGAGAAAGCCGTCGTTATTCCTTCCGATGTCATAACCGCATTGATGACAAAAATCAACGAAAAGGCCGATATTATCTTTATGGATCCGCCTTTTGCCATGCATGCGGAGAAGGAGATTATCCCTTTGATCCTTAAGAATAATCTTCTGAAAGATGACGGAATCATCGTCGTCGAAGCCGAAGAAAATGCTGATTTTGGATTTCTTGAAGCCCTCGGACTTGAGATTTTCAAGGAAAAATCGTATAAATCTTGCAAACACGTATTTATTAATAATAAATAAAATGTTATAATATGATGATGAGGATTTCAAGGCACGGGTTCGATTGTGCTTGCACAGAATCGAAGCCGTATCTTGAAATCCAACAAACACGAGCAAGTAGCGACAGCGGATTGCGAGTGTTTGGAGGATCGCGAAGCGAGACTTTTATCATTATTCTGAAAACCTTAATAGTCTTAGAAAAGGAGTAATCAGATGAGAAAATCTAAATTGATGTCTGCAGTGAAATATGTCAGTATGTCAGTGCTTGGAGCAGCACTTTCTTTGACTATGATAATTGCATCTAAAACAATATCCAAAGCAGATGGAGTTACAACAGGGGTTTCCTTTGACCCGAATGATAATTCTATGACAATAACCGGAAATATTGTAAACGATGATGAACATAAAAATGGTATTGTTTTAGGAAGCGAATATAATAAAGAAAATGTAGAACATCTTTTAATTAACGGTGCTACATTCCCTTCTGATGCAACAAGTCTTTTCGCAGGTTTTAATAACGTGAAAACAATCTATATTTCAAGCCCTATTACATCAGGAACAACCAATATGAGTTGGATGTTCAATAATCTTAAAAAACTTGAGGATATCACGATTGAATCTATGAACACTTCCACAGTTACCAATATGGCAGGAATGTTTAGTAATTGTTCGGCTTTAACCGAACTTGATATTACTTCTCTAAGCGTTAATCATATTACAGACACTGCAAATTCAGACGATAATATGGCAGATATGTTTAAAGAATGCACCAATTTGGAAAGAATCGTTGTGGCTTCTAATTGGCAAATCGATTCATCAGTACATGGATCTAATATGTTCTATGGAGATTTTAAGCTGGTAGGCGGAAATGGAACAAAATATGTTCATCCAAGCAGCGATTCACCTATGGCTGTTTATGCTAAAATAGATTCCGATAAAACTCACGGTTATCTAACAAATTATGGCGTTCCTAAAATCAAAGCGGGTTTCGATACCGAAGGAAGCAAATTTGTTCTGTCAGTTTCAATTGATCAAGGCGAAGATATTGTTGAACATACGTACAAAGTATCATACGGAGACATCGAAAACTATGCTGTAATTACTCTTGGTGGAAATCATGTTGCTCCTCGTAGTGGAAGTTTTGAGCTGACTGCAGTTGCCAAAGAAATAAACGATGAAAAGCCATTAGTAATTAAAAAAGACGATGTTGAAGTATTTAATAATAGCATTTCTGTTGCATATTATTTAAGAAGACTTATTGATATATATGATTCCAGTTCGGAATCGGATACCAAAATCAGAAATATGGCAGGTTCGATTCTTCGTTATGGCGCTGCGGCGCAGAAATATTTCAAGCACAATACAGACAAACTTGCCAATAAAGGAATTGTCGATTTCACGAATTTCACTGATAACATTAATCAATTTAGTGATAATTACGATAGTTCTTTTGATCCTGCAGCCATGAACAAGGCACTTTCTGATGCAGGATATAAAGATGACAAGGCAGTTGCTTATTCTGCAATGAATCTTTCCTTTGATGAAGATCTTACTTTTATGATGGCGTTTAAGGTGCCTAACGGTGAGTCAGCAACATACCTTGCTGACCCAGCTTTGGCAAATCTTATTAAATCAAAGCACAAACCAAACGCAGACAATTGTAGCCTGGAATCCGGTGGCCCTAATTATATTGTTACCATGACCAAGAATATTAATGTAAAGAATTTGGATTCTGCAGTATTCGGAGAAGACGAATTTGGTCAGGATGTTACACCGGTTCTGTATTTATATCGTGTATATAAAGCATCTTCTAATCCGGATATGAAGAACCTTGCCATTTCTTTATATGATTTTCATGTACGGGCAAAAGAATACCAGAATTAACCACCCGTTAAATGAAAGGAGAAACGATGAAACAACCTTATAGCGAATTGGAAATAGAGATTATAGAATTCAGTAACGAAGACATCATTACATCAAGCCCTACTCAAACTCAATGGCCCGCCCCAAACCCCGGTGAAGGAACACCATAAGATAAGCGATTTGCTATATTCAGTTAGGAAATGATTTGGAGTTTTACACATGAAACTTGCTATTTATCCGGGCAGTTTTGATCCGGTGACTTATGGACATATTGATATCATTACCCGTGCAAGCAAGATGTTCGACCATATCATTGTGGCGGTCCTTAATAACCCTGCAAAATCTCCCTTGTTTACTGTGGAAGAACGTGTTACAATGTTACGTGAGGTTATTGCGAATCTGCCCAATGTAGAGGTGGATTCCTTCTCTGGTTTGCTCGTAGATTACGCGAGAGAGAAGAATTGCCGGATTGCGATAAGAGGACTTCGAGCAATGACGGATTTCGATTACGAACTCCATTTTGCACAGACCAATTCCGCAATATCCAGAGGGGATTTGGAGACCGTATTCCTCACTACAGACATTCAGTATTCGTTCCTGTCTTCCACTACAGTACGCGAAATTGCTTCCTTCCACGGAGACATTTCGGAACTGGTTCCGAGAAGCGTAGCGAAGAAACTGTATTCCAAGTATGGATATGATAATTGATATTTTTGTGAAACATAAAGATTTTTGGTAAAAGGAGAATCGAAAATGCAAAGCAAAATTGAAGATACCATCAGAGACATCGAGGACTATATCGAAGGTTGTAAGGGAAACATGTTTAATCCCAACAAGATCACCATCGATAAAGAAGAGTTTATGGAACTGATCGAAGAGTTGAAGGCAAATGCACCTGAAGAAATCAAAGCTCTTCGTAAAATCGTTTCCAACAAGGAAGCCATTATCAACGATGCGAAGAAGAAAGCACAGGCTTTGATCGATGATGCATCCAATAAGACCAATCAGATGGTAAGCGAGCACGAAATCGTTCAGGCAGCATATGCACAGTCCGATGAAGTAATCCGTCTTGCAACCGAGCAGGCTCAGGAAATTCTTGACAATGCTACGATGGAAGCGAATCAGATCAAGGAAAGCGCAATCGCTTATACCGATGAGATGATGGCTAATGTTGAGAAGGTTCTTGCTCAGGCAATGAACACCAACGAGAAGAAATACAACGAAACACAAAGAGCAATGGAAGAGTATTACAATGTATTAAAGTCCAACCGCGCAGAGCTTTATCCTGACCGTGTTGAAGAAACCACATTGATGCCTTCCATGGGAACAGGCGAAATTAACCTTGATATGGTTTAATTGTTCCGTACGATTTAAGTTGATGAAACTGGTTTCGAAAGAAACCAGTTTTTCTTAATCAGGAGTTTTTGGCATGAAAAGGATCCGTTTCATCGCAAAACCCATATTGGCAATACTGATTTGCGTAATCTTCGCAAATCTGTTTTCCGTGCGGACAAATGCAGCTCCGATTCCCAAACAGGTCATTATTGCAATCGATCCCGCGCACGGCGGAGACAGTACGGGAGCCGAATACTTCGGTACCATGGAAAAAGACATTACCCTGACCGTTTCCAATTACATCAAGGAATATCTTGAGAAATTCGAGAATGTAACAGTCATTCTGACCCGTACCGATGATTCCAACCCGACCTACACACAGCGTGTCCGCTATGCAAGTGCACACGGGGCTGAAGTTTTTATCAGTATTCACTTTAACGAGTCCGAGAATGCGAATAGGACAGGCTTTGAAATCTGGGTTCCGACCGACCCGAAATTGCAAAGCAAAGTGATGCCCGTGGCTGAATGCTTATCAAGAAATGCGGATCACTATATCGATCACAGTGAAGGAATTTTCACCTGTAAAAACAGTGAAGGTGAAGATTATTACGGACAATTAAGACGTGCAGCGCAGATCAGTTTGCCTGCGATCATCGTTCAGGAAATGTATATGGACAGGCCGGAGAATAAAGCAATTATCCACTCCGACGAAGCTTTAAAAGAGCTCGCGAAACAAAATGCACTTGCCATTGCACAGGCTTATCATTTATCCAGCGAATCACTTGGTGTAGATTACAGCGAATATAAAGATATCAAGTATTCAAAGCCCATGGAATTAACCGAAGAAGAGCTTGTTTATCCCGGAGATATCGAATTGTCCCTAATTTCCTTTGAGCAGACATCCGATACGACCTGCAATGCTGAGTTTATCGTAAAGACCGTGGATACAACGGAAATTGTGAACGGATATCGTTATTCCTTAGACCGTGGTAAAACATATTCCGGAATCACTAAGACGACCGGAGGTTATTCGTTCCGCTTTAAACTTACGATAAAGCCTTCCGATGAGCAGATTCTTCGTGTCATTGCTTATAATTCTCACGGACTCGGAGTTACCTCAAACGAGATTGAACTGGGCCGTAAGATCAAACTGGATCCTGATTTTACAACGAAAAAGAATGAAGAAGCCAAGCAGGCTGCACTTATTAAGAATCAGGCAGAAGAGGATAAGTCCAAAGAGGAAGCTACATCTTTGGATGTTTTCGACAGTGAAGTCAGATTCTCGCCGACCAAATCCATTGTTATCGTTTTCGGAGCCGCAGCCGGACTTGCCATTTGCTTAATTCTTTTGATCGGATCCGTTAAACCCAAGAAGAAAGCCGATAAATAATATGCGTTTGGATAAATATCTTTGTGACTGCAACCTCGGAACCAGATCCGAAGTGAAAGCATTGATCAAAAAAGGCCTGATCCGGGTAAATGCGCAAATCGCCAAAGATCCCGGAATGAGCGTGGATGAAACAAAAGATTCCGTCACATACAAAGATGCTGTTGTAGCCTATTCCAAATATCACTATTATGTACTGAATAAGCCCAAGGGATATGTTTGTTCCAGGAGAGCTTGCGAAGGAAAAACCGTCTACGAGCTTCTTCCCGCCGACCTTCGCGACAAACTGGAGACTGTCGGAAGATTGGACAAAGACACGGAAGGAATCCTTTTATTTACGGATGACGGAGACTTAAGTCACAGACTTTTATCACCGAAAAACCATGTTCCGAAGACTTATGACGTGCTTTGCGAGAAAGATGTTTCCGTAGAAGATTTAAAGCACTTATCCGAAGGCATTCTGATAGACGACGAAATGACGCTTCCTGCGAAAGCAGAATATTTGGATGCCACAAATCGGATTGCATTAACCTTAAGCGAAGGACGGTTTCATCAGGTGAAGCGCATGCTGCAGGCGACCTGCAACAAAGTTGTGGAATTGAAACGCATTTCCTTCGGAAATCTTTATTTAAACGACTTAAATCTTCCTGTGGGAACAGGAAAAGAAATAGAATGTAAGGAAATTGAGTAATGTTTTGGTCTAAGAAAAAAGGAACTTTTCCCTATCTAAAGAAAGCGCCCGTCTATCAGGGCCTGATGACACTTATTTTGATGCTTTTACCCGCAGGGCTGTTCTTAATCGGATATTTCCGTTTCGGCGGACCGAAGAACCTTTTCACGGTCGTTGCGGTTGTCGGAATGCTTCCGGTTGCTAAATCCATCGTTTCTTTTATTATGTTCATGCGCGCTGAGAAATATTCCTGCCCGGAGAAACTGCATCATGAAGTGGCTCCCCTGGAAGGAAAGGGTGCATTGATCGGATATGATTATTTCCTAACCTCGTATTCCGAGAATTACCCTCTGCCCGTGGCTGCCGTCGGAAAGGGCGTTTTGATCGCATATTTGAATCATCCGAAGAGCAAACCCGGTGATTGTGAAACGCATTTGAAAGAATATTTCAAGAAAAACGATATCAAAGACATAACCGTTAAAGTTTTCGACCAGGAAGCGAAATTTACGGAACGCCTGAAAACTTTGTCGGAATCGGAAGAGGATCTTACCACGAACGAGGCAAACGCATTTGCCCTTCTTTCTTCCCTTTCCCTGTAAGAGAGGACTATGATTTCATATATTGTAACCAAAAGTGAAGCCGGCGGAAGAATGGATAAGTTTATCAAATCCAGGCTGCATTCTGCGCCGGATTCTTTTATTTATAAAATGGCCAGAAAGAAGAATCTCACGCTAAACGGCAAGAAATGCGAGGGCCGTGAAATTTTAAGAGAAGGCGATGAGATCAAACTGTATGTAAAAGACGAAACCATCGCATTATTCTCAGGAAATGTGCAAAATTCCGATGTTTCCGAGTATCGCAAAGCCTATGAAACGCTGAAAGGAATCAAAGTATTAAAAGAAACTCCCGACATCTTATTCCTAAATAAACCCTCCGGAATTTTAACGCAGAAAGCGGAAGGAAATACCTTAAGTTTAAACGAATGGATGATCGGATATCTTTTGGATCAAAACATCATTACCGAGGAATCCCTGCAAAATTTTCATCCGTCCGTATTAAACCGCTTAGATCGCAATACATCCGGTATCGTTTTATGCGGGATAACGCCTCTTGGAAGCAGGGTGGTCTCCAAAATGTTAAAGGACCGTACGCTTCATAAATATTATGAATGTCTGGTGAAAGGCGATTGCAAACTGGACGGTCGGATCATCGGCTATTTGATCAAGGACCACGCAAAGAATCAGTCCGATTTCTTTGAATCTCTGAATGTAGTAGAAGAGAAACGAAGAAAAGAAGCCAAGAAAGTATCCTTACGTGTCAAAGTTCTCGGTAAAGAAAACAATAATACCAGACTTTCCATAGAACTTGAGACCGGCAAATCGCATCAGATTCGTGTGATGATGGCTCATTTCGGATATCCGCTGGTGGGAGATGCCAAATACGGAAACGACAGAGTCGCTAACGGCCAGAATTTGCATGCAGCAAGGGCTTTATTCCCGGATAAATGCCCGGAAATCCCTTATCTGGAAGGTTTGGAAGTAATTTCAAAGCCGGAATTTTAATCTTTGCTTGACAGTTTCTTGAGTTTTGATATAATTTACTACATTAGCATGTTAGCGAATTAGCACTTTAATTTGATAAAGCATATAGGAGTAAATATGATTTCATTATTGCACACTCCGGACGGAGTAAGAGATCTCTACGGAGAGGAATTAAAAGAAAAACAGAAATTAAAACAAAGCATCAACCAAACGATTTCCCTTTACGGATACGAATCGATCGATACACCCGCATTCGAGTTTTTCGATGTGTTTTCCAAGGATATCGGAACGATTCCTTCGAAAGATTTATATAAATTCTTCGATAAAGAAGGAAATACACTGGTTTTAAGGCCCGACTTTACGCCTTCCGTTGCAAGATGTGCTGCGAAATATTTTGCGGAAGAAACACTTCCTTTAAGATTCTGCTACGAAGGAAATACCTATATCAATACCTCCGAATTGCAGGGTAAACTCAAGGAAACCACTCAGATCGGTTTTGAATTGATCAACGATCCTTCGATCTATGCGGATGCGGAAAGCCTGATCATCGTGATTGAGAGCCTTTTAAACGCAGGTTTGAAAGAGTTCCAGGTCAGCATCGGGGAGAGCAATTATTTCAAGGGAATCTGTGAAGAAGCAAAGATTGATGAAGAAACGGAAATGAAATTGCGTGATTTCATTACAACGAAAAACTTCTATGCTTCGAAGAATTTCCTGAAAGAGCAAAACCTCGACAATTCGTTTTTGGAGAAACTTGAAGCCATTTCCAAGGTTTATTTACCGGCTGATGAGCTTCAGAATCTGTTAAACGACGCAACAAACATACGTTCCAGAAATGCAATCTCGAGATTGATTGCACTGTATAAACTGTTAAAAGAAGCCGGATACGACAAATACATTACTTTCGATTTATCAATGCTCAGTAAGTACCATTATTATACGGGTATCATTTTCACCGCCTATACTTACGGAGTCGGAAATGCGATTGTAAAGGGCGGAAGATACGATCAGCTGATTGAAAAATTCGGCAAAAAAGCACCTTCCGTCGGATGCGTATTCCAGATCGATGAGATTCTGACCGCACTCAGACGAACCGGCTTATCCACACGCTCACAAGAAGGAAAGACCGTTATCGTATATAATGTTGAGAATTACGACAAGGCTTTCAATCAGGCATCCGAGCTTAGAAATGAGGGCAAGCGTACGGAACTGGTTCTGTTTAACGCTGAACTCGGCAGGGAGTTTTACGAAAAAAAAGCCCTCGAAGCAGGAAATACCTGCATGTTTATCTAATTTGTAAGGAGACTAAGATCAATGGATATGAATGATCAGAAATATCTGGTATTTGCCCTTTGCAAGGGCAGACTTGCTTTCAAAACGCTGGAACTTCTGGAGAAGATCGGAATCACCTGCGAAGAAATGAAGGATAAGGATACCAGAAAACTCGTATTTGTAAACGAAGAACTGAAATGCAAATTCTTCCTGGCCAAAGGTCCGGATATTCCGACTTATGTGGAGTCCGGAGCTGCCGATATCGGTGTTTGCGGAAGTGACATCATTCAGGAAGAAAACAGAAGAGTGTACGAAGTTCTGGATCTGGGATTCGGCAAATGCCGTATGTGTGTATGCGGACCGGAACGTGCCAGAGAGCTTCTCAGCCACCGTGAGAGAATCCGTGTTGCCACCAAATATCCTGCGATTGCAAAGGATTATTTCTTCAATGTGAAGAACCAGACCGTGGATATCATCAAATTAAACGGTTCCGTGGAACTCGGTCCCATCGTTGGATTGTCCGATGTTATCGTGGATATCGTTGAGACCGGAAGCACCTTAAAAGAAAACGGACTCATGGTTTTGGAAGAGGTTTGTCCGCTTTCCGCAAGGGTTATCGTAAATCAGGTCAGCATGAAGATGCAAAATGAACGAATTTGCGCTATAATAGAAAAGTTAAAGAAAGAAATCCAATGAGGAAGTAAAATGAATAAACTGTTTTTAACCGAAGACAATATGAAGGACGTGCTCAATGAGCTGATCAAGAGAAGTCCGAATCACTACGGAGAATTCGAGAAAATCGTATCCGACATCATCTCCGACATTAAGCAAAGAAAAGACGAAGCTGTCTTTGAATATACGTTAAAATTCGATAAATTCGCTTTGAATGCGGACAATATCCGTGTAACGGAAGAAGAGATCGAAGAGGCGGTGAAAGAGATTTCTCCCGAATATTACGCAGTCATGGAAGAAGCATATGCGAATATCAAGACCTTCCACGAGATGCAGGTTCGCCAGTCCTTCATCCATACGGAAGCAAACGGAAGTATCTTGGGTCAGAGAATTACGCCGATTGCAAATGTCGGTGTTTATGTACCGGGCGGAAAGGCAGCTTATCCTTCCTCTACTTTAATGAATATCATTCCTGCACTTGTCGCAGGATGCGAGAGGATCATTATGTGTACACCTCCCGGAAGCGACGGCAAAGTTAATGCAGGTACCCTTGCAGCCGCTAAAATCGCCGGTGTTAAGGAAATCTACAAAGTCGGCGGTGCACAGGCAATCGCAGCAATGGCATTCGGTACCGAATCCGTTCCGAAAGTCGATAAAATCGTCGGCCCGGGAAACATCTTTGTAGCACTTGCTAAGAAAGCCGTTTACGGATATGTTTCTATCGATTCTGTGGCAGGGCCTTCCGAAATTCTGGTTCTGGCCGACGAAAATGCCAATCCGAAATTTGCAGCCTGTGATCTGATGTCCCAGGCTGAGCATGATGAAATGGCTTCGGCTATTTTAATCACAACCAGCGAAGAACTGGCTGACAAAGTCATTGCAGAAGTGGATAAAAGAACCGAGGTTGCCGTAAGGAAGGCTATTCTGGAGAAATCCTTATCGAAATACGGATTTGTACTCGTAGCCAAGGATATGGACCAGGCAATCGATGCGGCCAATCAGATTGCATCAGAACATTTGGAGATTTTAACGAAGAATCCTTATGAGACGATGACGAAGATTAAAAACGCCGGCGCAATATTCCTCGGAGAATATTCTTCGGAGCCTCTGGGCGATTATTTCGCAGGTCCGAACCATGTGCTTCCGACCAACGGAACAGCGAAGTTTTTCTCGCCGCTGTCGGTTGATGATTTTATCAAGAAATCCAGTATCATCAATTTCTCTTACGAGGGATTGAAAGCAGTAAACGAAAAGATCCAGTTGTTCGCCAAACAGGAAGGTCTGTACCAGCATGCAGAATCCATCCGTGTCAGATTTGAAGAGGAATAATCATGGCAAAAGTAAAGAAAAAACCGGCTACACCCGCTGTAACACCGAAAGAGGAGAAGGCTCCCGAAGTTGTTAAGGAAACGGAGAAAACCATGGAGAAAACACCTGTTAAAGAAGAAAAGAAAACCGATGAATGCGTATTAAAACGTAAAACCAAAGAAACCGACATTACACTCGGTCTTCGTTTAAAAGGCAACGGAAACGCCGAGATCAATACGGGTATCGGATTCTTCGATCACATGCTCGAAGGATTTGCCAAACACGGCAATTTCGACTTAAAAATCTATGAAAAAGGCGATTTAAACGTGGATTGTCACCACACGGTGGAAGATCTCGGAATCGTTCTCGGACAGGCAATTGCCAAATTGACCGAGGATAAGAGCGGAATCAACCGTTATGCGACTTTTATCCAGCCGATGGACGATGCTTTGGTTTTGGTCAGCGTCGATTTATGCTCCAGAGCATATCTGAATTTCAATTATGAATTCAAGACCGAGCGCGTTGGCTATTTCGAAACCGAAACCTTAAAGGAATTCTACAGAGCCGTTTCGGATAATGCAGGAATGAATCTGCACATCAAGGTTCTGGACGGAGAAAATACGCATCACATCATCGAAGCGAGTTTTAAGGCATTTGCAAATGCGCTCGCCATTGCTGTTTCAAGCAACGGCAGAAGCGGAGTATTAAGCACCAAGGGTGTATTGTAAGAAAGGAAACCGCAATGAAGAAAAAGATTACGGTTCAGTTATTTATCGATAACGGAAAAATCTATAAGGATGCAGAGAAAACGCAGGCAATCGCGGAGGAATTAACCGAAGTGATCCGTCATTTCGGCGATCTGAATGCGGATGCCATTTTGATTCGGATTGCAGCCGTGGGCGACGAAGGAAAGGATGCTTCAATCGCATCACTTCGTGAGATCACCAAGCTCAGCGAAATCCCCGTATATGCTACGTTCCCGATTGAAAGAGAAGAAGACGTTAAGAAGCTTTTGTATGCAGATGCAAAGCTGGTCGTTTTAAATCTTTCCAAACAGAGCAACTGGGATATGCTCGAAGATGTTTCCAAGCGTTTCGGCAAAGAAAAGATTGCAGTTACCTTCGATGATTTCAGCAATCTTGGTGTATATCGCAAAGCAGCCGAGAATTACGCATCCATCTGTTTTATCTTCGACGGTGTAAAACCGGATTTCGTATCCGCACAGATTTCACTTCCTTTGTTTGTCGAACTTCCCAATGTAACTTTGGAGAAGCTTCTTGACAGCATCGCAACAGAAGAGATCTGCGGAGTATTCGGAACTATCGTCAATGAAAACGTGGAGCAGATCAATTCCATCAAATCGTTATTAATGGAAAAAGGCATCGAAGTTGCAGCTTTCAGCGCCAATATCGACTGGGATAAACTGCGTAAAACTCCCGACGGACTGATTCCCGTTATTGCACAGGATTATAAGACCGGAGCTGTTTTGATGCTTGCTTACATGAACAAGGAAGCATATTATACAACGATTAAAACAGGCAAAATGAACTATTACTCCCGTTCCCGCAAAGCACAGTGGGAGAAGGGTGAGGAAAGCGGCCATTTCCAGTATGTCAAAGCATTATATGCAGACTGCGACTATGATACATTGCTTGCCAAAGTATCCCAGGTCGGTGTTGCATGCCATACCGGTAATCCGACCTGCTTCTTCAACGAGATCGCTTCCAAGGAATATACCGAGAAGAATCCGCTTAAAGTATTTGAGCAGGTTTACGGTGTCATTCTTGACCGCAAAGCCAATCCCAAGGAAGGCTCCTATACCAATTACCTCTTTGACAAAGGAATCGATAAGATTTTAAAGAAGGTCGGAGAGGAAGCAAGCGAAATCATCATCGCTTCCAAGAATCCGGACGCCGGAGAGATCAAATACGAGATTTCCGATTTCCTGTATCATATGATGGTACTTATGGTGGAAAGAGGCGTAACCTGGGAAGAAATCTGTGCGGAACTGGCAGCCAGAGAATAATAAGCGAGGAAATGTATGCGTAAACTTGCATTATCCGACGAAATCTTAATGCAAATTGATAAACCGGCCCGCTATATCGGCGGGGAGAAGAACAGCGTCATGAAGGATCTTTCTTCGGTCGCTGTTCGTTTCTGTATGTGCTTTCCGGATCTTTATGAGATCGGAATGAGTCATTTGGGCATTCAGATTCTCTATGATATGTTCAATTCCTTTGAAGATACCTGGTGTGAAAGAGTCTATTCCCCCGGAATGGATCTCGATAAGATCATGCGTGAGCGAAAGATTCCTTTATTTGCGCTGGAAAGCCAGGATCCGATTCGAAGTTTCGATTTCCTCGGAATTACACTGCAGTATGAAATGTGTTATACCAATATCCTGCAGATCCTGGATTTATCCGGTATTCCTTTTTCGTCCAAAAACCGTACCTGGGACGATCCGATTGTAATCGGAGGAGGTCCCTGTTCCTATAATCCGGAACCGATTGCTGATTTCTTTGATCTTTTCTATATCGGAGAAGGCGAGACCAAGTACAGGGAACTTCTGGATCTTTACCGTAAAGACCGCGAAACATGTGCATCCAGGGAAGAATTCCTGCATCATGCGTCTCATATAGACGGAATTTATGTGCCTTCATTATACGAAACCACATATAAAGAAAACGGACTCATCGAGTCATTTACTCCGATCTATGACGATGTTCCGAAAACCGTCCGCAAGGAAGTGGTCAAAGACCTTTCCGATACCTATTATCCGACCAGTCCGGTCATTCCTTTTATCAAGTCAACGCAGGACCGACTGGTTCTTGAAATCATGCGCGGATGCATCCGCGGCTGTCGTTTCTGCCAGGCGGGACAGTTATACCGTCCGGTCAGAGAGAGAAGTCTGGAAGTATTAAAACAATATGCAAGAGAACTGATCAAAAATACCGGACACGAAGAAATCTGCTTAAGTTCGCTTAGTTCCAGCGATTATTCCGGTATTCAGGAGCTTCTGTATTTCTTAATCGACGAATGTAAGGCAAAGAAGATCAATATTTCCCTGCCTTCGCTTCGAATCGACCAGTTTTCGCTCGACGTCATGAACAAAGTACAGGATGTTAAAAAGTCCTCGCTGACTTTTGCGCCCGAAGCCGGAAGTCAGAGGCTAAGGAACGTCATCAACAAAGGATTGACCGAGCAGGACATTCTGCACGGATCCCATCTGGCCTTTGAGGGTGGATGGAACAAGGTTAAATTATACTTCATGCTCGGGCTTCCGACCGAAACGATCGAAGATATCAAAGGTATCGGTAAACTCTGTAATGAAATTGCGAAGGAATATTTCGAAACCGTTCCGAAGGAAAAACGAAACGGCCAGAAGATTCAGATCACCGCAAGTACGTCATTCTTCATTCCGAAACCTTTTACCGCATTCCAGTGGGCTCCTATGAACCGAGAGGAAGAATTCCGTGAGAAAGCTTACCAGACAAGGCTCGGAATCATGGAGCAGTTAAACCAGCGAAGCATCAAATACAACTGGCACGATACGGATGTTTCCGTATTGGAAGGCGTATTCGCAAGAGGTGACCGTAAGATCGCGCCCGTTATAGTAAAGGCATATGAGAAAGGCTGCATCTTTGATGCATGGAACGAAACGTTCAAGTATGATAAGTGGTTGGAAGCTTTTGACGAATGCAATGTGGATATTGATTTCTACACAACCAGAGTCCGCGAGGATGACGAAGTCTTCCCCTGGGATTTTATCGATATCGGAGTCAGCAAGAAATTCTTACTTAGAGAATGGCATAATGCATTGGCAGAAAAGGTTACGGCCAACTGCAGAGATAAATGCCAGGGTTGCGGAGCCGCATCCTACGGCGTCGGATTTTATTGTCATTGTTAATTGGAGTAGTATCAATGAAATGTCGCGTTAAATTTTCAAAATTCGGGCCGGTCAAATTCATCGGTCATTTGGACTGTATGAGATTTTTCCAGAAGGCGATCAAGGCTGCGGAGATTCCGGTCAAGTATTCGGAAGGCTTTTCGCCGCACCAAATTTTAAGCTTTGCCTTTCCTTTGGGCGTCGGAATGCAGTCGCAAGCGGAATATTTCGATCTGGAGCTCGTTTCTTTGGACGGTGCGAAAGATTACAATGCAAATTTAAACCGTGAAATGTGCGAAGGTGTAGAAACGCTCGGATTTTATCTGCTTCCCGACAAAGCACCGAACGCCATGGCATCCGTTGCAGCAGCATCTTACCGGATTACATTTCGAAACGACAAAGCAAATCAGTATTTAAAAGAAGCAGTAGAGAAATTTATCAGTGCTTCCGAAGTAATTTCCGAAAAGGAGACCAAAACAGGTATTGTAAAACGGAATTTAAAGGAAGCGGTCTATGAAATAGCAGAAAGGGATGGAGCCTTGATTTTCACCGCAGATGCATCAAGCGCCGGTAATGTAAAGCCATCTGCTTTGGTAAATGCTTTATTTGCTCCTTACTTTGAGCCGATGCAGCTTTGGGAAATGGAGATTGTCCGCCTGGAGATTTTCCAAAGAAATGCGGACGGTAAACTTGTAACATTAATTGACGGATTGGAAAGAATTTCTTAAATGATCAAACCGAAACCGAAAAATCAGGACGGAAAAGAGCTTGCGAAAAGCCGCGATGCGGATTCGCTTTTGCTTTTTACCGAATATGAATCCGTAAAAATCGCCGCAATTCTGTCAGTCGGCAGGCTGATTCGTGTCTTTGCAGGAGGGGAAGGCCTTCCTTACGGAAGTGTTGCCATTGCCAAAATCTCCGAGATCAAAAAAGACATCGGCTCGGCCTTTTTATTATTGAAAGATAAACAAAAAGCCTATATTCCGTTGAAGGAATGCACTCCGGATGTGAATTTAAGCAACCCGGGGAAAGAGTGTAAGTGCGGCGATAATCTTTTAATAAAGATCAAAAAAGAGCCGGCAAAAGGAAAACTTGCCACGGCAACAACTTCTTTTACGGAATCGGAGCGTTCGGAATACGCGTTTGATAAATACAGAACCGATTTCTCCGTATTGAAATACGGGGAAGATTATATCGATAAAGCAATAAATGAAGCTTCCGGATTGGAAAATCTACGAATCATTACGGATAAAGAAGAGCGCTTTGAACAATTAAAGGAGCGATTGGAAAGCTCAGATTGTTCTTTTGATGAGGATTCCCTGCATCTTTATAAAGATGAACTTGTGAAATTAAATGTGCTTTACGGATTAAATGGAAAGATTTCCGATGCGTTATCCAGGAAAGTTCTGTTAAAATCGGGTGCCTGCATTAGTATCGACCAGACGGAAGCCATGGTGGTGATCGATGTCAACAGTGGTAAAAGTTCCTCAAAAAAACAGGCGGATGAAGAATTTCTTGCCATAAATAAAGAAGCCGGAGAGGAGATTGTGCGTCAAATTATCTTAAGAAACCTTTCCGGAATTATTTTGATCGATTTTATCAATCTGAAAACGAAAGAATCGAAGGATGAACTCTTTGCCCTGATGAAGGAATGGAGCACTAAATATGGTGCCGAATTGCATGTCGAAGACTATACTTTGTTGGGCATTATGGAAGTGACAAGGCGCAAACGGGGAAAAACCTTATTCGAGCAGTTAAGGGGGTAATTTTTTGTTCATTTATACAAAAATTACTTGAAAAAATACCCGTTTATTGTTATTATATATCATATCCGAATAGAGATGGGTTTTACACGCAGCCGAAATCTAGAATATTAGATTTTGTGTTGTTTTTCGCTTTTTCAGTGTAGGATTTAGCTTCTTTCGGGGTGTATATTGGGAATGAAAGGGAGGTTTATTTACTAATGGCAAACGCTCAAGTTTTTACTTGTAATTACGGCGGCAGCATTAAAAATAAGCTGTTAAAGAGCGGAGAGAAGCTTTTCTTAAAGATCGAAGACGGAAAGATTTCCGGTAAAGCTTTTATCTGCAACGAAGAAGGTCGTAACGGATACATCGACAATTTCGATTATCCCATCAACGACGTCAGAGAAGTATTCAAAGGCGAATATCAGGGCAATACTGCGCTGATTATGAACACTCGTCTTACCAGTTTGTATGGTACCAAGAAAGCACAGACCATTTTCCCTTCGATGAAGGATATCGACATTGTCATCGAGAAAATCGGTCAGATGAAAGAATCCCACGGTGGAGCTAATGCAGTTAAAGAACCGCGTCAGGCAACGACTCAGAGTCAGCCTATCGGTCGTCCTACCGCACCCGTAGCACCTGCAGGCGCAGCACCTACACCTGTGGCTCCCGCACCCGTTCCCAAGAGAATGGAAACTCCTTCTCAGAACGTTGTAATCAAGCAGGAATCTCCTGTAAGAGAAGAGGGTGGAAATGTAGGAAGTGCTATTCTTACAAGAAATCCTCAGCTCCAACAGCAACAGGCAGCTCCTGTCGGATCCAGCAGAATGAATCACGGTCCGGCTCCCGCTCCCGCACCTGCACCGGCTCCCGCACCTGCTCCTGCACCTGCGCCCGCACCGGCTAATGCACCTGTTCTGAAGGCATCTCAGCCTCCGAAGAAGAAAGAGAAAGAGAAAGAGAAAGATTCCGAAGACTTCCAGAAGCGTATGGAGAAGCTGTACAGCTTAAAGGAAATCGGTATGCTTACCGATAAGGAATTCGAAGATAAGAAGCTTGAACTGGTCAGCGAACTTTGCGGAATGACCGACTTCAACGAGAAAGTTCAGAAGCTGGTTGTTTTGAAAGAGTGCGGAATGCTTTCCGACAGCGAATTCGAAACCAGAAAAGTCGACATTATCAGAGAATGCTGCGACACCAACGTTTCTGACCTCAATCAGTACAAGGAAAACATCTCCAAACTTCCGTTCCTGAAACTGGGCGGAATGATCGACGAAGCCGAATTCAAAGAGAAGAAGGCTGAAATCATTGCAGAAGTTGACTTCAACGATACGGATTCCAATGAACTGCTTGTTAAGAAGTTAGAGCGTTGGCCGATCTTAAAGGAAGCAGAACTTCTTTCCGAAGACGAATACAAGGCAAAAGTTCAGGGTCTGATCGACATCATCGATGTAAACGAATACGACAGTATTCCTACCTTAGAGCTGAAGCTGAACAAATGGCCTGCACTCGTTGAGGCAAAATTAATCTCTGACGGAGAATTAAGAAGAAAACAGGCAAATGTTGTTGAAACCTTCGCAAATCTTCCTTGGAGCAATGTCCCCGAATTCCAGGGTGTTGTTGAAAGACTCATGGCTCTGAAGAGATGCAACTGGTTATCCGAGATGGATTTCCACACCAAGAAGGTAGAGTTGCTTCGTAAAGTGGATGCGGTTGAAGATTACGTTACCAAGGTTGAACTTTATATCTCTCTTCCGAAGATCGGTATCATTTCCGAATCCGAATACGAGCAGAGAAAGCAGAAATTTATCGACGAAATCTTCGGTTCCTACGATACCATGGAAGAGTTCCAGGTTAAGGCTAAGAAACTTATGGATCTTGAGAAGACCGGAATGCTTACCACGGATGAGTACAACAGCTACAAGATGAAGCTGATGAGCGAACTGTAAGAAGCAAAACTAAATATGTACTTATTAAGGGGATGCAAAATATGCATCCCCTTTTAAAATTTTAATTCACTCCGGGCCGCCTAGATCCGCACACGCAACCTCGGGGCAAAAGAAATTTCAACGAAATTTCTTTTTTCACTCTCGGCTCGGTTGCCTCACGCAGCGGTACTAGGGTTCGAAAGTACCGAACCCAAGGACCGGCGTTCGTGCAAACGCCCGCTCGGTTCCATATGCGAATCTCTCGGCCCTCACTGAATAATATTTTAATTGACAAATCATTTACAGTAATGATATATTATATGAGTATGCCGCATGATGAGGTTTAAGCATTAGAATAATCGCTTCGATCATGTAACTTTGCGAAGCAAAGTTGAAAACAGAGCCGAAGGCGAATGTTTTGGTCACCACAGTCAGCGAGTTTTAGAAATAAGGAGGTGCCTTATGTACGCAATTATCGCAACCGGTGGAAAACAGTATAAAGTTTCCGAAGGAGATGTTATCAAAGTAGAGAAGATCGCAGGCGAAGCAGGCGACGCTGTTACTTTTGACAATGTACTTGCCATCAGCGGAGATTCTCTGTTGGTTGGTTCTGATGTAGCGAATGCGAATGTATCTGCAACCGTATTGGATCAGGGCAGAGGTAAAAAGGTTATTGTATACAAATACAAGAGAAAAACCGGATACCACAAGAAGAACGGTCACAGACAAGCATACACTCAGGTTAAGATTGATAAGATCAACGCTTAATTTGTATGATTAAGATTACATTTCAGAAACAAAATGGTGAATACAAATCCGTAATCAGCGAAGGACATGCCGAATTTGCCGAAAGCGGCGAAGACATTGTATGTTCCGCGGTTTCCGTTTTACTGATCAACACCGCAAACAGCCTGGAATCCTTTACCGATTCACTATTGGGATCGGACAGTGATGATGGAGTTCTAACGATTGTATTGAAAGATACGATTGATGAGAAAGCCAGAGTATTGATGGATTCTCTTAAGCTAGGGTTGGAAACCGTCAGAGATGAATACGGAGAAGATTACTTACAGATTGATTACAAGGAGGTGTAAACCGATGTTAAAATTGAACCTTCAATTATTTGCACATAAAAAGGGTGTTGGTTCTACCAAGAACGGTAGAGATTCCGAATCCAAAAGACTTGGTGCAAAGAGAGCTGACGGACAGTTTGTAAAAGCCGGAAATATCCTTTACAGACAGCGCGGAACCAAGATTCATCCGGGTGTCAACGTAGGAATCGGCGGAGATGATACATTATTTGCATTAGTTGACGGCGTTCTTCGTTTCGAGAGAAAGGGACGCGACAAGAAGCAGGCTAGTGTTTATCCTGTAGAGCAGTAATGTAAACGCGATTGTTTTGAAAGCCTCAAACCATTTGGTTTGGGGCTTTTTCAAGCCAAGTAGGAGAATTAACATGTTTGCAGACAGAGCTAAAATCTATGTTCGAAGCGGAAAAGGCGGGGACGGACATGTTTCCTTCCGCAGAGAAAAATATGTTCCGGACGGTGGCCCGGACGGAGGAGACGGCGGCAAAGGCGGAGATGTCATTTTAATGACGGATACCGGTAAAAATACCCTTGTCGACTTTCGTCATGTCCGCAAATATGTTGCGGAAAACGGTGAAGACGGCGGTAAAAGAAACTGCCGTGGCAAGAACGGAAAAGATATCATTCTGAAAGTTCCCGAAGGTACCGTGGTCAAAGAATTCAATACAGGTAAAGTCATTGTGGATATGTCAGGAGATACGAAGGAATTCGTACTTTTAAAGGGCGGACGCGGCGGTAACGGAAACCAGCATTATGCGACATCTTCCATGCAAGCTCCGAAATACGCGCAGCCCGGACAGCCCGCGAGAGAACTGGATCTTTACCTGGAATTAAAACTGATCGCCGATGTCGGTCTGATCGGTTTTCCGAATGTAGGTAAATCCACATTGCTGTCGAGAACCACGAATGCCAGACCCGAAATCGCCAATTATCACTTCACAACTCTTAGTCCGCATCTGGGTGTCGTTGATTTAAAAGACGGCAGAAGTTTTGTTATGGCAGATATTCCCGGGCTGATCGAAGGTGCTTCTCAAGGAGCCGGACTCGGCCATGAGTTTTTACGCCATATCGAAAGAACGAAACTTTTTATTCACGTGGTAGATGCAGCATCCACAGAAGGTCGTGACCCGGTTGCAGATATTTATACTATCAACGAAGAATTGGCCAAATACAATGAAGACTTGGCCAAGCGCCCTCAGATCATCGCAGCCAACAAGACGGATGCCATTGTAAAATCAGAACCGGAAGCCATTGATATTGATGATAACGGCGAATTGATTTATGATAAGAACGAAGATATCGATCCGATTGAACGTCTGCGTAAAGAATTCGAACCCAAGGGAATTCCCGTATTTCCCTTAAGCGCGGTAACGGGAGAGGGCGTGGATGAAATCCTTTCCAAAGCCGCTGATCTGCTGGATGAGGCAGATGATGAGCCTGTTTTATTTGCATCGGAATTCGATCCTGAATTCGAAACAGGAGCCATCAACGAGCCCTACAGCGTTTATTTCGACGAAGATGCCAAAGAATATGTAATCGAAGGACCCAGAATCGAGAAAATGCTTGGATATACCAATCTGGATTCCGAGAAAGGTTTTGCATTCTTCCAGCGTTTCCTGAAAGAGAACGGTATCTTGGATGAATTGAAGGCATTGGATATCAAAGAAGGCGATACCGTAAGAATGTACGGTTTTGCTTTTGATTATTACGAATAAAGGAGCCATAATGGAGATTACCAGTAAGCAAAGAGCATATTTAAGATCGCTTGCCAATAATTTGGAAGCCATGTTTCAGGTCGGCAAAAGTTCTTTAACACCCGAACTGACCGAAGCGGTTTCCGAAGCATTCAATAACCGCGAGCTGATCAAGCTTTCCGTTTTAAAGAATTGTGCGGATGATCCGAGAGAAATCGGTGAAATGATTGCACAAAGAACGAATTCAACCATGGTTTGTACCATCGGAAAGAAGATTGTTCTCTATAAACCGGACAAAGATGACCCGAAAATCATTCTTCCGAAAACCTCATCCAAATAAGGAGGCTCTATGAAAATAGGCATTCTGGGCGGAACATTCGATCCGATTCACAACGGACATCTGTATATAGCAAAGAAAGCGATGGAGAAATATTCCCTGTCGAAGGTTTTATTTATTCCTACCGGCGTTTCCTATATGAAATCCGGCGTTTCTTTGGCTGTGCACCGTTATGAAATGACCAGACTTGCCATTCGTGATTTTCCAGAATTTGAAATTTCCGATCTCGAAGTATTCCGCGGCGGAAACACTTATACATACGAGACGGTTCAGGAGCTGAAAAAAGAATATCCAGACGATAAATTCTATTTCATTATCGGAACAGACACGCTGTTCATGATGGAAAAATGGCGCAATTTCGAGTATCTTTTCGAAAATCTCACTTTGATTGTTGCAGACAGAGTGGGAGAGAATAACGAAAAGCAGGAGAAAAAAGCCGAAGAATTAAAGAAAAAATATAACGCAAAGATCAAGTTTCTTAAAGAAGCACGCTACGATATTTCATCAACGCAGGTTCGTGCATCGTTTAAAATCACCAACCCGCAGTATCGCGTGTCTCCGGATTGTCCCGCAGGCGTAGTCCAGTATGCGGAAGAAAATCATTTATACGATGTCAATCCGCTTACCGAAGATGAAATGTTAAGTCTTTTAAAGCTAGAATTAAAGCCCAAACGCATCGTACATTCCCTGGGTGTTCGCGATACGGCAGTTGAGCTTGCAAAGATTCACGGTTACGATGAAAATAAGGCCCGTTTAGCCGGTTTAATGCACGACTGTGCCAAATACTTAAGCCTTGAAGATAAACTGGAATTATGCCGCAAATACGAGTATCCGGTATCCGAGATCGAGCTTAAGAACCCGGAATTGCTCCATGCCAAAGCCGGAGCAGCATATGCAAATGCGAAATATAAAATCACCGATCCGGAAATTCTGGATGCCATCTATTATCATACGACCGGAAAACCGGCAATGGATCCGATTTCATTGATCATTTTTATTTCGGATTATATCGAACCCGGACGTCATCACAGCGATAAACTGGATGATTTCCGCAAATTAGCCAAAGAAAGCCTTGAAAAATGCGCCGGACGTATTCTGGAAGAAACATTGATCTATCTGGATTCCAGGCCCGGAAACCAAATCAAGGCAGTTGATCCGCAAACACAGAGATCATACGAGTATTACAAGCTTTATTTAGAAGAAAAATAACAAGCAGGAGAGAACATGGAAATCAAAGAAACCGTACAGAAAGCCGTTAAAATCCTTGACGAGAAACTCGCAGAAAACATCGTCGTAATCGATATCAGCAAAGTATCCGTAATCGGCGACTATTTTATAATCGCAACCGGTAAAAACGTCAATCACGTCAGAGCATTATCCGATTATGTATCCGAAGGCCTTGCCAAAGACCATATTCATGAAAAACAGATTGAAGGTTACGAAAACGCCGGATGGATCCTAATGGATTACAGCGATTTTATCATTCATCTGTTCGATCATGAAAACAGAGAGTATTACGATCTGGAAAGAATCTGGAGAGATGCGGATTTCTATACCGCGGAAGAGTTCCTGAAATAATTGATTTAGTTCGCAAAACAGTTTATTTATGTTTGAATACGAAAAAGATACAGCAATAAGCTGTATCTTTTTTTGGAAGGGTAATTGCTTATTATTTGCGATACAGGCGGAATACGCCGAATACTTTACCGAGAATCTTTACATCATCTACAATAATCGGCTCCATGGTATCGTTCTCGGGCTGAAGACGATAGTGGCCGTTCTCTTTATAATATGTCTTAACGGTAGCGGAATCCTCGACAAGCGCAACAACCGTATCGCCGTTGTTTGCGGTTTCACATTTCTCAACAAAGATGGAATCGCCGTTAAAAATGCCCGCATTGATCATCGAATCGCCTTTGACTTTCAAAGCAAAAGTTTCCGCATTGGGAACCAATTCCATCGGAATAGGGAAGAAGCCAACAATATTGTCTTCCGCCAGGATAGGCTGTCCGGCTGCGACCGTTCCGACAATGGGAATGGAAGTCATTTCCGTACGAACCTGCTGGAAGGAATCATCGCAGATTTCGATTGCCCTGGGTTTGGTCGGATCCTTGCGGATATATCCGTTCTTTTCCAATGTTTCCAAATGAGCGAAAACGGAAGAAGTGGATTTCAAATGAACCGCATCACAGATTTCTCTGACTGAGGGCGGATATCCTCTTCTTAAAATTTCTTCTTTCAAAAAAGCAAGAATTTCCTGCTGTTTCACACTGATTTTACCTTTACTCATAAGCTTTCCTCCCCTTATAATCCAAGGATTTCTGTAATTAGAATAACACATTTGCGAACAAAAAGCAAACATATATTCCAAAAATTTGTTCGATTTTTTCGAAAATTCTATTGACAAACCGAACAGTTGTTTGTATATTGTTATCAGAACGGTTGTTCGATATACGGAGGATTGAATATGACATTGGAAGAAAGAAGAATCATTTGGAACAAGAGGAAAGAGGCCAGAAGAAAGCAGCAGATCCGTAAGATCGGATATTTAAGTGCATTGGTTGTTCTGCCTATTTTATGCATCGTAATGTCTGTTTTAATCTTTTCCAAAACAGCCAAAGCGAAAGAAGATAAGACTTATTATAAATATTACACTTCATATGAAATCAAACCCGGAGATACGTTATACAAAATCGCCGAACAGTATATGGAAGGATATTCCTCAAAGGAAGAATACGTCCGGGAATTAAAGCAGACGAACGGAATCCGAAACATCGATTCCATCAGGGCAGGACAGATTATCCATGTACCGTATTATTCGACAGTTTTTCAATAAATATGCGTATTCTTTGCTTTAATTCAATCGGCAAAAGTGATAGAATAGTAGTGTATGATGTATAAGGCTTATATACATTTATTCCGTCACGGAGGACGATCTGATGAAGAAGCCCAAATTAAATTCTCATGTTATTCAATTAGGCGTTGTTTTGCTGATTGTGGCGATTGTCGCCATTACATTCTGTTATCTGATTTACCATGGAGAAGAAGTAAGCACATTCTGGTCCAAGATTATGAAAATCCTTGCTCCGATCGTGGATGGTCTGATCATCGCATTCTTGCTGATTCCGATGGTGAATTTCTTCGAACATAGATTTTTCCCGATGTTTATCCCCAAGAAGGTAAAATATAACCTTGCCATCAAAAGGGTAGAAGCATTCGAAGCTTTGGACGGATGCACCGATAAGGAAAAGGAAAAATATTACAAAAAAACGCGTCGGAGAATGAAACTGACACGTTTTGCATCCATCGCGCTTTCCTTATTAATCGTAGGAATCCTGATCTACGGTTTCTTATATTCGGTTATTCCTCAGATAAGAGACAGTATTTCAAGCATTATTGCCAAATCCGACAGTTATTCCAAGAACTTAAATAAAATGGTTACCGACTTTGCTCAGAAACATCCGGAAATGGCGAAAACCATCGAAAAGAACTGGAATCTTTACTACGACGATATCATTAATTGGAGAGACACAACCTTATTACCCATGGCAAAGGGTTGGCTTGTAAATGCTTCCAAACATGTGATGTCATTTTTCTCCGCGGCATGGAATTTAATCATCGGTCTGATTATTTCGATCTATATCATAGCAAGCAAAGAGAAATTCTCCGCACAGTTTAAGAAGATCTTTTATTCGATGCTGGGAGCGAAAGCCGCGAACGATTTCATCGACAATTTACGTTTTGCAAATAAGAAATTCTCCGGATTTATCGTAGGAAAGCTTGTAGATTCCTTTATCATCGGTATTATTTGCTTTATTTGCTGCTGGATATTCAAATTCGATTATCCCGTTTTGATTTCCTTAATCATCGGTGTAACGAACATTATTCCGTTCTTCGGACCGATTTTCGGAGCCATTCCCTGTGCGATTTTGTTATTCATGATCAATCCGCTGAAAGCTCTGTATTTCCTGATTTTCGTCATTGCACTGCAGCAATTCGACGGAAATATCTTAGGACCGAAGATCCTTGGCGAATCCACAGGTGTTTCCGGATTCTGGGTTATCGTATCCATTACATTCTTTGGCGGACTCTGGGGCGTTCCTGGAATGATTCTCGGTGTACCGATTTTTGCGGTAATCTATGCAATTATTAAACATTTCGTTGAGAGAAGATTAGCAATCCGTAAATTACCCGAAAATACGTCACGTTATTATAATTTGGAGCGAATAAACGAAGAAACCGGAGCCATGATCAAACATGCACCCGGTTATCAGGTAAAAAAAGACGCAACCAAGAATTCCACAATGAAATTCCGTAATCCGTTCCGTAAAAAAGATTCTCAGAACATTCCGGAAACTCCGAGTGATGAAATCATAAGTGATTATAAGACCAAAGAAATGTTTGATAAATCACAAAACGACAACGAATAAACACTGATTTACTCAAATATATACACCCAAACAGCAGTAAGGCCATAGACCTTCCTATGCGTGAAATTATAGTTTTACGCATAGATATGGACCCATTTTATGGAATAGGGGTTCTTTAGCTCATTTGAGGGTCCATATCTGATGCGTAAAACAAATTATGTATTATACAAATAATTATTTTAACTAACGCATTTGCATTCTCTTTAATAATTTAATCGAAAGTTTTATTACTCATGAAGGATAAACAAGGCGATTCACAAAAATATCTCAAATTAATTTCTCAATTACCTGATTGCGTGCATTCATATTTAATGACCGGATTATCAGAGAATACTTTAACCACGAAAGTGGCTTACGCACGCGACATCAAATATTTCCTCGAATTCGCCGTGAATTTCTACCCTTATTTCACCGAAAAATCGATCAAAGACATTACTATGGATGATTTGGAGCAAATTAGCGCCGAAGACATCAATTTATACCTTTTTACCATGAAGGATCAAGGTTTGGGCGAAAAAACACGTGCACGAAAGAAATCAGCCATCTCCGCAATGTTCAATTACATGATCAACGCCCAGAGAAAGCTTACTTATAATCCGGTATCGGGATCCACAAAGATCCGTCTTCCGGAAAAAGACTTTGTTATTTATTTAACAAGAGAAGAACAGGAAAGGTTATTAAATACTATCCGTATCGGAACCGGTTTATCCAAAGGTCAGCTTGCATATCACGAGCATTATAAAGTACGTGATCTGGCTATTGTTTTCCTATTTCTCGACACCGGTCTTCGTGTATCCGAGCTTAACTCGATCAACGTCAAAGACCTCTCTCTCGAAGATTTTACCGTCGTCGTACAAAGAAAAGGTCGGAATAAAATCCAAATGATTTATTATTCCGACGAATCCGCTGAATATATTAATGACTATTTAAACGAACGCAAAGCCCGTGGAGACGCTTTTCACGGTGATGACCCGTTATTTGTTACCCTGGAAGGAAACAGATTGTCTGTAAGGGAAATTCAGAACATGGTCAAAAAGTATGTAGCTGCTGCTCTCCCGGACAAAATGCATTCCATCTCTCCTCACAAACTGCGTTCCTCTTTTGCAATGGAATTTTACCGTGCAAGCGATAAGGATATTCTGACCTTGCAGAAACGCATGGGTCATAAATCCATTTTAACTACAAATATTTATGCCAAAGCAGCCGATGCCGAAATTAAGGAAAGCCGCAATTGGCGCAATTCTAACTAAAAAGTAAAAAAATTTTTAGCTTAGCTGTTTACCATTCCGTTTTTAACTGACTATATACTTCGTCTTCCTTATCATAGCCGTTTAATGTGTAAGAGGTTCTCTTTGCAGAACCATCCTTCATCACATCGACCGTAACCCGTATTGCCAGAATATCCGGGTTCGTCAATTCAAGTCCTGGGGTATAATTCCACTGATCCGAAATAACTGTGTTTAATTCAGCAATCGTCTTTGAAACCTCTCTTAAGTCCTCTTCGTTTTGTATTTCAAACTCAAACGGATTTCCGTTCCGGCAGGAACATTTTTCATATACCTCTTTTAAATCTTCATCATAGTAAAGATATACGGCTGCTCCGTAGTGGGATATCATATGATATCCGTTATTATCAGATATATTACAGTCGACATCAAACTCCAAATCCCTTAATTCAGATCGGAACGTGTAGGACTTATCCGTCACATTATATGTCCTTTCATTTACAAGTGTACATGGTTCCGGGACTTCGGATGCAACAAAATTCTTTACATCATTTCGGGAATAAGGTATTACCCGACATCCTGACAGCATAAGACAAATTATAAGAATAAAGAATCCAATATTATATTTCAACTTCATTTTCATTTTTCTTCCTTCATTGCCGTTTCTTTTTTCGTCTTTTTTATCAACCCACCGAGATAATCATAAATCCATTTTACACCCAGCGGTCCCAGTATTCCGATGAGCACATATGCCAGTTTGACATTGGGATTGATTTCCCAAAAATACCACTCCGTCTCCCGAAATGTCTCCACACTGAAACACGGCAGCGGTGCAACCACTTTACAAATCAGCATCAAAATGCAATTGAAAACATTGAAAAAAGCAATATGCAGGCCCATAATCCAGAAGGTATTACAGGACATATAATTTATGAATTTGCTTCCGGAAACCGACTTTTCAATCAGATCCGCAATCGTCAGCCAGAATAAAATTCCAACCAAAGACGAAATCAAAGGTGTAACAATAAACGGGCTCGTAAATCCGGCCATTTCATCAATCGTATCAAATGCCACATCATACGCCGTCGGCAAATATATGGTACGAATCATATTGAAAACAAGCAATGCAAAGAGGATTGCTATCTTCCCCCCGCCTTCAAGAGATGTATGTTTCCTCTCAAGGTGGTCACGGTATATAATGCCCAATTCCAGGAACGGCAAAAAAAAGAAAACTTTAAGGGGTAATAAAAACCAGTAAATGGATTCCGGATCAAGTGTTTTCGCCAGATATATCGAGGCAAGATGTAGCACAACGAATAACGCAAACATTATGAAATTATTCCAAATTTTACCAAGGATTTTTTTTAGAAGCGCATACACCAAAAGAAGCGAAAAAAGTGTAATAACAAACCACATCGGTGTCACAAGGGCAAAGGGCGAACCCAAAGTTACCACTCGTTCAAGCATATATAAAAGATACCCGGAAGGAAACGATTCAAATGTTCCTGTTTTGAACAGGTTCATAAAAAATTGTATAACCAAAACCAATAAACATATGCCCAGATAGGGGAAAAGAAGGGATTTGATTTTCTTCCAGGTATACGTAAGCAGTTTTGTGTCCGAATCCACTTTGTTAAAATAGCCGGAAACAAATACAAACATCGGCATAAAAAACGAATTGTACGGAATAAAATCGCCGAAGAGATTCATCGCCGTAAAAGTATGATGATCCACAACCATAAAAATACCGATTGCAGATAATACCATGAATTTTTTATTTGATTTACTTCGCATTTCAGCCATGTTTTTGTTTCCGTTTTATCTCGACAAGAAGTTTTGCCATCCGTTTTTCTATGCTCCATTATAATTTTATGCCACCAAGATTAGCTTCGCAAGGTATTTAAGTAGGATTTAAGTGTGAATTGAGTGGGATTTTATACGCACTTCATACGCAAAATCTTATAAAATGTAATTCATCTCCGTAGCAAAGCGAAGGCAACCCCGTCGGAGACAATCTGCCCGGCTCCCGCCAGACGCACTACATCCCAGGGGGATGTATAGAAGTGCGCCCTTATTAAAATAAGGGATTTGGATTTGTCAACCAACACTGTCAACCATCGAAAAAAGTTACTCTGTATGAAACAAAAACTATTCGTCCTCTTCTTCCGTTACAGCACCAATTCCAAAGAATCTGTCAAAATATGCAAGCAGTCTTTCAATAAGATTCTTTTTCTTTTCTGCTCTGTCTCCACCACCGAATCTCGACATCGGAGGCATAAGCATATCGATATCCGTTCCGTTTGTTTTCATTCCTCCGACCTTAAACGAATATTCAATAAATTGTCTGGTCTCATTCTCCTTAAGATTCTCTTCTTCAATAATCCGTTTAAGTTCTTCCTCTTTTTGTTTTGCAACAAACTCATGCCAAGCATCCATTACATCGTCAATATCATTGATACCGGCCATAAATGTTTCAATCAATGCTTTCTTGCTTCGAAGTTTCGGCGAAGCGTCAATCGCCTTCTTAATAGTCACAAGAACTTCTTTATCTTCGCAATGCGAATCATGATATTTTTTAACCAGAATTAAAATATAATCAATATTAATTTCTATCTGCTTTATAAGTTCAATTTCAAAAACGACATCATCGAGGATATCTGCTTTCTCTCCAGGCGGCTTTCTGCCCCATTCATCTTTCAAATCCTGGTATCTTCCAAGGTAATCCTGTAAATCTCTTTCCGTAAATAATTCCAGGCTTTCAAAATCATCAAACGATGTAAGAATATTTCTGGTACGAAGAATTGCTCCGAAAAGGGAAATAAAACCTTTTTGATTCTGTTCTCCAATGATTTGCGGTTCCTCAAGCGGATATTTTACTTTCAATTCTTCCACAAGATTGATATATCCCGGTTTCTGTTTTCCCTCAGAATCAGTATATCCGTAATAATAATCTTTGAACGTTCTCATCAGAACAATACCGGATGCATTCTTATCTCCGAATAAAGAAATAGCACTGTCCACTCTTTTCTGAAGATTTCTGAAGCAGACAATATTGCCAAAAGTCTTTATTGAGTTCAGAATTCGATTCGTACGGGAGAACGCTTGAATAAGTCCGTGCATCTTAAGATTTTTATCAACCCAAAGAGTATTAAGCGTAGTTGCATCAAATCCGGTCAAGAACATGTTAACTACAATCAAAAGGTCCAGTTCCTTATTTTTCATTCTAAGAGAAACGTCCTTATAATAATTCTGGAATTTATCACCGGAAGTATCATAATTCGTGTGGAACATCTCGTTATAATCCTTAATTGCCTTTTCAAGAAAATCTCTTGAATTTACATCAAGGGCTGATGTATCTTCGGAGTTTTCTTCATCAAGGATTCCATCCGCTTCCTCTTCATTGGCACCATAACTGAATATAGTGGCAATTTTCAGGCTCTTGGATGGCTCTGCTTTCATCTGCTTCTTGAATTCATCATAATAAAGCTTTGCCATATCAACTGACGATACCGCAAAGATGGAATTGAATCCGCTTACACGCTGTTTCTTTTTAATCTCTTCTATCTTTCCTCTGTCTGCAGAAGCCACTTCGGAAATATTCGTAAGGGTATTGAATGCATATGTTTTATTTCCACGATAAGTTTTTTGATCAAAGTGTTCAAGGATATATTTCGTAACAAGCGTTATTCTCTCCGGAGCCATGTATGCTTTCTCACGATCAATATCCCACACCTGCTCATCAAGAATATCCTCTTCCTTGTCCATCGTTTTAACATAATCGACACGGAACGGAAGAACATTCTTATCATTAATCGCATCCACAATGGTATATGTATGAAGCTGATCACCAAATGTTTGCTCCGTAGTAAAGAATTGAGGATTCTTACTTGCTCCGGCATTAACAGCAAAAATCGGAGTTCCCGTAAACCCGAACAAATGATATTTCTTAAAATTCTTCACTATTGCCGCATGCATATCTCCGAACTGACTGCGATGGCATTCATCAAAAATAATAACGATATGTTTATTAAAAGCATCATGTCCAGCATTCTTATTAACAAATGTCGATAGCTTCTGGATTGTCGTAATAATGATTTTGCAATTATCATTCTCCAACTGTTTCTTCAAAACAGCCGTTGATGTATTGCTGTTAGCCGCTCCTTTTTCGAAACGGTCGTACTCTTTCATCGTCTGATAATCAAGGTCTTTTCTGTCTACAACAAAAAGAACTTTGTCGATATACGGTAAAGTTGATGCTATTCTTGCCGTTTTAAAGGATGTAAGCGTTTTCCCGGAACCTGTCGTGTGCCATATATATCCGCCCCCCGCAACAGTTCCGTATTTTTTATAATTATTTGCGATTTCAATTCGATTGATAATGCGCTCCGTAGCAACAATCTGATATGGGCGCATAACAAGAAGCATGTTCTCTGCCGTAAACACGCAATACTTCGTCAAGATATTTAAAATGGTATGCTTCGAAAAGAATGTTCTTGTAAAATCGATAATATCAGGAATAACACGATTGTTTCCGTCTGCCCAGAATGAAGTAAATTCGAACGAATTGCTTGTCTTTTCCTTCTTAGCATTCTGTGAAGCCTTTGCATCTTTAATATGATTATATCTGGTACTGTTGGAATAATACTTTGTATTTGTCCCATTGGAAATGACAAAGATTTGAACATACTCATATAGTCCGCTTCCGGCCCAGAAGCTGTCTCTCTGATAACGATTAATTTGATTAAAGGCTTCGCGGATAGCGACTCCTCTTCGTTTCAATTCAACATGTACAAGCGGTAAGCCATTTACAAGAATCGTAACATCGTATCGATTATCGTGTTTGGCGCCTTCCTCTGTTCCGATAACATATTGATTGATTACCTGAAGCGAATTGTTATGAACATTACCTTTGTCTATAAGCTTGATATTCTTACTTTCGCCTGTATCGCGTTTTAAAACCTGGACATAATCCTCCTGAATTTTTCTTGTCTTTTCAACAATACCTTCATTGCTGTTTGCAATGGATTCGGAGAAAAAACGCTTCCATTCATTGTCCGTAAAAGAATAATTGTTAAGTTTCTCCAATTGCTTACGTAAATTATCAATAAGATCCGCTTCCGTATGGATCTTAAGATATTCATACCCCTGTTCTCCAAGCATCTTGATAAACTCTTTCTCAAGAGCCGCTTCACTTTGATAATTCTCGGAACGGACAGCAATCGGCTTATATTCCGTTACAACAGTATTTTCATTTGTCTCAGCTACAATATTAAAATACGGCATTCAGACTCTCCTGTTAATCTTCGCTTTCATAATAATATGAGTAATCAATACCCTTCATAAATATCTCTCTGTCGTCTATCCTATCGGTAAGCGCTCCCTTTAAGAGTTTTCGTATCAGAGAACTATCCATCGGGCTTAATCGCATTGCATTTAAATAGTCTTCTTTCGGAATCTTGCTCCAATCCACACACATACCAAGTCGTTTCTTAAATATCTGATCCAGCCATATACGGGTACTTCTTCCGTTGCCTTCCATAAAAGGATGAGCCACATTCATCTCAACGTATTTATCCACAATCTCGTCAAATGTATTTTCAGGCATACCATCAATTTTGTGCAATTCGTCATTTAAATATCTGGCCACACAGAAAGTAAATCCACCTTTGGATATTGTTTGCGATCTAATCTTTCCGGCGAAATCATACAAACCACCAAAAATATATGCGTGGATCTGTTTTAAAGCTCTTGTTGTTCCGATATCGTCATCTTCAACCAAATCACTTTCGATAAGCGTATAAGCTTTCTTCTTACTTTGTCCGTCAATAGAATTGTCGCTGTAAGTAAACCAATCAAGAAATGCACTGCTTTTATTGCTCGGAAAGTTCTTTGCCAGTTCCGTAACACCGTCACTGTCAATTACATCCGTTTTATATTTTTTTCCGTCAGAAGCCGTCATTTTCAGTTGGTTAGTGGCACTAACCAACTCGGATCCATTCTTTTTTAACTTGGTTTTTAGGTATTTCCAATAGTTTCGGTTTTTTTCGTAATCATCCTGCTCATTCAGGACGCCCACAATATCAATAACACTAAACCACCACTTGGAATTGTCTTCATCCCAAATCGCTCTTACTTCTTTATCTTTGTAAAATCGAATAGACATTTTACTCATCGGCGTATTTCCTTTTGTCTTTAAAGCTGCGATATTTCTTTAAAAGATAGTAACTTATCTCTGTAGTATTCGTATTGCTTTTGCCTTGCTTCAATCTCGGCAGGAATTCCTTCTTCCATACTTGAGGATATTGAATCAAATCTATCCAAAATCTCAACAATTCTTTCTTGACCTTCTATGGTTGGAAGCGGAATTATAATATCCAACAGTTTATCCGGTGTAACCTCTATAACCTTTGTTCCGTGGGTCAATTTTTTCTTTTGCGAAAAGAAATGCTCTGTATGAAAATAATAACTTAAATATTTTGCGTTTTGATTATGATGAATAATTGCTGTATGTCCACTTACCGCAATATCATCTTCTCCCAACCAAGCCGTACAAGAACATACATCCTTAACATTTTCGCTTGTAACAGCCATCACAATATCGTTTGTAACAGCATGTTTCGATTTATTATATTCATCTTCATTAAGATACTTGATAACTTCAGTGGCAGATATTCCGAAATGAGTGTACATCTGACCATAATGAATACACGGATAACCGGATTCCACAAAATCCTTTTTCTGGAAATTACCACCTCTTACAACAGTTGCAATATCCCGAAGCTGAACATTGGCATAACCGAATACATACTGAATAAGCTTAATTATGCTCTGTCTGTCTGTCTGTCTGTCTGTCTGTCTGTCTGTCTGTCTGTCTGTCTGTCTGTCTGTCTGTCTGTCTGTAGGAATTATCGTTCCGGACTCAGCGAAGGTCAACAGCGCATCCCGATAATATTCATATTGTTTTTGGCGTGCTTCAATCTCAGCCGGAAGGCCGATGTTAAGGTCATTACAGATCTTCTCAAAGTTATCCAACACATCTGCGTATCTCTCCTGTACATCCAGTGATGGAAGCGGGATTTCAATACTTTCGATTGATGGAACATTAGAATGAACCACCTTGCTCTTTACCTTACCCCTGCTCTTCTGTTCCCTGGCAAATGTTGTGGATAATATATGCGCCATATATCTGGGATTCTGATTGTGCTTCATAACAACAATATCACCGCCTGCAAGGCATTCCTCATTCCCAAGATACACAACAGACTTAGCTATATCCTCAACACTTTCGCCTGTAATAGCAAAAAGGATGTCACCGTGTCCAAAATACTTGGGTGATTGTACATATTCAAGTTGTGTATGTGATACACATTCCTTAAACCACGTGTTGTATGTGGTATATATTTCCCCATAGCGAACACATGGTATCCCATTCTCTGTAACCTGATCTCTCTTTATTCCAGAGCCTCGGTACATATCTGTGGCAATTTCTTTCAGAGTGACTTTCGGAATCTCCTTATCAAAATCAAGCAGAGTATCCCGATAATATTCATACTGCTTCTTACGAGCTGAAAGCTCCGCTGAAAGCTCCGCTGAAAGCTCCGCTGAAAGTAACGTGAAAGAGTCCAACACGCGGACTATTTCACGTTGTACCTCCAGAGGAGGTACAGGAATCTTAAAGTCCTCCGTAACGGGCAATGAGATTTGAGGCAGTGAACCCATACCAGATGCAGCCTCTCTGAAATGATTGACATTATTTTTCAAAACATAGAAAAGATACTTTACTGATATCTTTTCATTATGCGTATATGCCCACATTTCACTCTTAAATGTAAACGGCTCATCATAATACACAAAATCTATCACACCACGAGATTGAACTAGAACAGCTGGTACTCGTGTTATATTAGCGTTAGGGATATCCTCTTCTCTTGCATTTATAACGGTTTTTCCACCAGCAAAAATCCTAACTTCACCGTCTGGTTTTTCAATTTCCTTCATTTTTCCCGCAGTTATTGGCGTTCCCTTAAGCCGTGTATATACATCCTTTATAGGCTTAAATTCCACACCATTCGGACACAATTCAGCTATCAATTCATCCACTTTACTCATGAATTATGTCCTCCTTCAATATCAGCAATAATCTTATCAATCTCTTCACGAAGGACTTGTTCTCTGGCAACAATTTCTTTTATTTCAGCATTGAGTTTTACAATATCAACCTTCTCTCTTGTATCCTCGGCCTCGACATAAGTCGATACAGACAAGTTGTAATCATTACCGGAAACATCATCGTAAGAAGCAAGGTAAACTGCATGCTCCTTATTCTCACGAGATACATATTCATCAACAATATTTCTAATATTATCCTGGGTAAGCTTATTATTATTTGTAACCTTAACACATTCCTTGGTCGCATCAATGAAGAGAATGCTGTTATCAGTTTTTGCCTTCTTCAAAACCATAATGCAGGTAGCAATCGAAGTACCGAAGAAAAGATTATCCGGAAGCTGAATAACACAATCAATATAGTTATTATCCACAAGATATTTTCTTATCTTCTGTTCCGCCCCGCCTCTGTACATAATCCCCGGGAAACATACAATAGCCGCCGTTCCATTTGTAGCAAGCCAAGATAAAGAATGCATAATAAAAGCAAGGTCTGCCTTAGACTTCGGAGCAAGCACACCTGCGGGAGAAAATCTAGGATCATTGATAAGAAGCGGATTTGCATCTCCTTCCCATTTTATTGAATACGGAGGATTTGAAACGATTACCTCAAAAGGTTCATCATCCCAGTGCTGAGGCGCAACTAATGTATCTTCACAAGCAATACTGAATTTATCGAATCCGATATCATGGAGAAACATATTGATACGACAAAGGTTATATGTCGTTATATTAACTTCCTGGCCGAAGAATCCCTGTCGAACATTTTCTTTTCCAAGAATCTTGGCAGCTTTCAGAAGAAGTGATCCTGAACCGCATGCCGGATCATAGATTTTGTTAATTTCTTTTTTACCGACAATTGCAAGACGCGTTAATAATTCCGATACTTCCTGTGGAGTATAATACTCTCCTCCACTCTTTCCGGCATTGGATGCATACATACCCATCAGGAATTCGTATGCATCGCCGAATGCATCAATCGTATTATCCTGATAATTACCAAGTTTCATGTCACCGATACCATCAAGAAGTTTTACGAGTTTTTCATTACGCTTTGCAACGGTAGCTCCAAGTTTATTGCTGTTTACATCAATATCATCAAATAATCCGGCAAAATCAGACTCACTGTCCGAACCCTTAGCAGAATCCTCAATATGGTTAAATATTCTCTCAAGGGTTTCATTTAAGTTTTCGTCCGAATCGGCTTTCTTTCTCACATTACAAAAAAGCTCCGAAGGAAGTATGAAGAAGCCTTTTTCATCAACAAGACCTTCTCTCGCACTTTCCGCCTCGGAATCAGACATATTCGCATAATCAAACGATGTATTGCCGGCAGCATGCTCGCCTTCATTTATATAATTTGTAAGATTCTCCGAAACATAGCGATAAAACATGATTCCAAGCACATATTGTTTGAAATCCCATCCGTCAACGGCACCACGCAAATCATCTGCAATGCCCCATATCGCCTTATGGAGTTCTTCACGTTCCTGTTCTTTCTTAATATCAGCCATTTGTAACCTCCAAATCGGTAATAATCAACCTTTATTATTTTAACATGAAAAGGGCGATTTTAACAGAATAATTAGGCAATTTAACAGTAAGGGGACCACCGTAAAACAGTGGTCCCCCAAGTAATAATACATATAATTAATTCTATAATAACGAAATAGAATTAATGACTATATCCTTTGATATATAAGGGTTTGCAGTATGGTTCTAATTAAGTCTATTCTTTTTTACTTTTTAATGATTATTTCACCGGATAATCAATCATGCCTTGGCAGCCAGATCATTAATCACTTCACCCGCAATGATCAAACCCGCAACAGACGGTGCAAATGCCGTAGAACCGGGTATACTTCGACGTTTGAAACCATTGAGATCACTCTCTGATAAACGGGCACTGTTATCTGCATTGCCATCTCTTACATCAATTGAATTCTCTTCCAGCGGTCTTCTCGGCTGTTCCTTGGAATAAACCACTTTCAGCTTCTTAATGCCTCTTTTTTTGCATTCATGTCGCATAACTTTCGCCAAAGGACAGACACTCGTTTTATAAATATCAGCCACTTCAAACATCGATGCATTGACTTTGTTTCCGGCGCCCATTGAGGAAATCACGGGCACGTTTGCATCTCTGCAGCATTCGATGATTCCAAGTTTCCCGGTCACCGTATCAATTGCATCAACCACATAATCATATTGAGTAAAATCAAATTCATCCTTTGTTTCCGGCAAAAAGAACGTCTTATATGTTTTCACATCACAGTCCGGATTGATATCATGTACGCGTTCCTGAGCCACATCCACCTTGTATTTACCGATAGTTTTTCTTGTCGCGATAATCTGACGGTTAATATTGGTTAAGCAGACTTTGTCATCATCGATCAGATCCAGTGCTCCGATTCCGCTTCTGACAAGCGCTTCCACGACATATCCGCCGACTCCGCCGATTCCGAAAACCGCAACCCTCGAAGAAGCCAGTTTCTTCATGACTTCTTCTCCGTAAACCAATTGTGTTCTTGAAAACTGATTCAACATAAATTATTAATCCCAATTCAATCTTCTGTTTGTTTCTTCTTTTTCTTCTTGCCGTTTGCAATAGCCAGTATAACGATCAAAAGCACGATTCCGGCCGCACAACCGATCAAAACATTTCGCTTCGTATGATCGGCAGCGACTTTACAAACAGCATAAAACGCATCAAATGACTGCAATTTCACATCCGCATAAGTACCGCGTTCTTTGAATTCAACGGTATTCCAATTACCGTTTTCATAGCGATAAACTTCATAATTATCATCGGGTGCAAAAAGTCTTAACCGGACATCCTGCTTACCAAGTTCCTCATCGGTAAGGTTTACACTGACATGATAAATCCGGTGTTCCGTTGCGGGGAGTCCGTTTACGGATACTTCATCCTTCGTTGCAACAGGCGCATTTAATGTTACAGTATCGTCAAACACACCGTCAATATACGCATTAGCCTTTTCACTTAAATGAATGGATTTACTCTCCTCTTCCTCTTTCGCTTTCTTAAATAAGCCAAGGAAGCGTTCTACAAGGCTGCCTTTCTTTTCTTTATATTCAAACTCGGAGGTTTCGGGCGAGCTTACAACGGTGATCACAGGCTCATATACCGCCACGATCGTAAGATTACCCTGTAAAGTATCAAGCGGCGGTTTGGGCCAGGTACCGTAGAATCCGTCTTTCGCAGGAATTTGCGGATATTCTAATCCGGATAACTCCGAACCGTATTTTAATTTGACACTTCCGAGTAATTCCTCATCGGTTCTGAACGAAACCGTCAGATTCCGATACTCATCCGGAATATCGGAAATTGCTACCAATTCCTTATAGGTGAGCGCTTCCGCCTTATTTCCGTAGCTTACGCCATCCACGCCGAAATAATAATCACTGACATAATAATTGGCCTTAAGTTGATCCAGAAGTAATTCTCCGGTTTCCTCATCCTGCGAAATACTTCCCGCAATGGTTCCGAATCTACCTTCCGCATATGTGATTGTAGGCATCGAATAACAATCGCTGATTTTGTTTCCGAAACCGCAAATACCGCCCACATAGTTCTTTCCGCAAATCGTGGAAAGTACATAGCACTCACGCACGGCACTTTCGGAATATCCGGCGATTCCGCCGATATAATTTCCTTCTTTGCTTTCCACGGAGCCGTATCCGTGAGAATGCGTGACAACGCCCTGTGTCATATCACCGCAGATACCGCCCGCGCGGTCGGATTTTGCGGTCACGAAGCCTCTGTTATAACAGTATTTAACGATATTGATATAAAAATACCGGCCACCGACTTCTTTCTTGATTTCAGATACGACATTGCCTTTGGGATCTTCTTCATCAACGCCCATTTGTCCCGAAATACCGGAAACATTCATATCCGCATTTACAATACCTTTATTCGTACAATACGCTATAAGGCCGAATTCTGCATTATCAACAGATGTTTCGGACATATCCTCAAAGAAATATCCGGCGCCTTCATCCGAAATATCATTGACGAAATCATCAACCATATGGGAAATAAGATTAATCTGCTGATTGATCTGTTCCAAATCTTTGCGAAGTTCCTTGCTGTAATGCTCGGTATCGTCGATCAATGTTTTACTGGTTTTCGTCATCCGTTTCAGAATCTCTGACAGATCGGAAATATCCTTGCGGTTTTGCTCGGAAACCGGCGTAATTTCTTTCTTTGCTTTAACAAGTTCCTCCGCATCGGAACGTAATTCATCCGGATTATGAATGGATTCTTTCACGCTTTCCTTCTTATTATCCTGTTCGTCTTTTAATTTATCCGTGATTGTGGTAGCTGCATCCAAATCGCTTTGAAGCGAATTTAAGCTGCCTCTGACAGCCGCATTCATATCATCCGCATCAGAAACCGTATCATCAATCATATCGTTTAAATGATCAACCTGCGAAATAATGGAATTCTGCTTGTCCGGATTGATGTATGGTTCCGACTGACCTGCGATTCCGCCGATGTCTTTTTTACCGTATACAATGCCTTCATTGGTACAGGATTCGACCTTTCCGCATTGTCTTCCGACAATTCCGCCGACATTGTATCCGCTGTGCGGATAACCGACACTTCCCGCATTATTGCACTGAAGAACAATTCCTGCGGAATAACCTGCAATACCGCCCGTATCGATACCGTTTTTAATGATCTTGACATCTTTATTGACGATTTCATTGATCAGGTCTGTACTGAGTTCATCATCTCGGGTTACCCATTCATTGCTATTATTGATTTTACCGCTGTTACGGCAGGAAGTGATCTGTCCGTAGTTTTTACCGGCAATTCCGCCCGAATAATAATATCCGATGACTTCCGCTTCGTTTTCACAATTTTGAATCAATCCGACGGATGCATTGATTCCGCACAAGCCGCCGGTGGATGTTTTACCGTCCACTTTACCGGATGTATGACAGTCCTTGACGGTACCTCTGTTAATACCGCACAGAAGTCCCGTAATCTCCTGTTCGCCGGATGAGAGGATCACTCCCTGAAGTTTTAAATTCCTTACCACTGCACCGTTTGCGATATAACGGAAAAATCCCGTCACATAGCCGTCTCCGCCATAATTGAAACCGTTAATGGTATGATTGTTTCCTTCAAATACACCGCAGAAAATCGGAATGGTATGAAACTCATTTCCGCTGACATTGATATCCTGATCCAGTACGATCTTTTTATCGGCCGACCAGGTGTCCACCCTGCAGTTTTCCGATAAAGTGATCAGATCTTCCGCTGTGGAAATATGGATCACTTCGTATGAGTCTTCCGGATTGGCAATCAGTTTATCTTCGCTTGTTTCTTCTTTTGCTTCCTCATCCGGAGCTGCCAAAACACGGATGGTACCGATGTTTAAAGCAATCAATATAAATACTATGGATAAAGCAATTCCCCTGAATAATTTATTCTTCATTTGAATCGCCTCCTTCCGTCGTCTCATCAAGGATCGGAATTTCTTCCAGATCCTCCTCGGAAGCCTGCGTAATTTTGCCCATGGAGACGACTGCATTGACATCGCCTTTAACAACCGCATGAACTTCACCGACCACGAATCCGTTGATCTGTCCCTGCATGATTCCGTCCACTCTCATAAGACCGGAATTACGGTTTACTTTAAACGGTACGGAAACCTTGAAACTGGTCTTTTCGATGATCTTTTCTCCGACCAGCAGAATCTGCGGAAGAACGAACATAACCATAATGATTGAAATTATGGTTCCTCGGCAAAGTGCCTGGCCGATACCGCAGATCGCCGCATCGGATGATAATCGTCCAATAAAATAGCCGGCCAGCACCATCATGGATCCGGACGTCAGGATTGTCGGAAACGCAAAATTCAATGTTTCCACAACTGCATCTTTCTTATTCATGGTCTGACGGTTTTCCATAAAACGACCGGAAATAACAATCGCATAATCGATATTGGCACCCATCTGGATCGAGCTTACGATCAGATAACCCATAAAGAAGATATTCGTATGTGTCAGGCTCGGAATTGCGAAATTCAGCCAAATGGCGCCCTGAATAACCAGGATTAAAAGTACCGGCATTCCGGCCGACATAAAGGTAAAAAGCAATACAGCCAAAACAGCCAGGATCGAAACGACATTTACGACTTTATTATCGATATCGAATGTTTTCTTTAAGTCATACTGGCTGGTGGAATTGCCTGCAACCAGTATATCGTCTCCGTAATAATTAGCCGCTATGGTATGCATCTCGTCTAAGAATGCAAATGTCTTCTCTCCCTCTTCCGGAAGGTTTAAATATACCAGAATTCTGCTGTAGTTCTCGCCCTGGAGCTGATCGGAAGCGATTTCGATTTTACGATGTGCATCCGACAGGGTCTGATACGTATCGTCATCCAGTGTCACATAACCTTCTTCGACTTCATCGTACAGGAAATTGATCACATCGATCAAAGGAATACTGTAACCGGACAGACCGTTTATGATCTTCGCATAATGTTCGTCATTGACCGCATATGCCATGTACAGAAGTTCCGCGACTTCGTAATCCAGATCCATCAGTTCGGCAAATTCCCTGGTCGTAAGCTTATCCGTCAGCATATATCCGTCCATGGCTTCGGTGCTTGCAAGACCCTGACAGAAATCCACTTCCGGATGGCTTTCCAGCTCATGAATCAGTTTTTTCTCTTTCTCGTAATCGCCCGCGGGAACAATTAAAGCGACCATGTTTTTATCGCCGAAGCTTTCATTGATTCGTTCCGTGGCAATCTGATTATCGTTTTTAACAGGTGTTTCAACCTGCGAATATCCGAATACATAAGGCGTTTTGTTCTGGAAATAGAAAGCGCCTACCAACAAAACCACGAAAAGGATCGGAATGATAAACCTGGTCGCATAATCGAATTTGCCGACAAATGAAATCTTCGGAATGAAACTTTTATGCTTGGTTTTATCCATGAGCGGTCCAAAGAGCATGATCAATCCGGGCATCAGCAAGAATACGGATAATAAGCTGAATAAGATTGCCTTGATCAGGCAGATGGACATATCCCGTCCGATACCGTACTGCATAAACATCATCGCAATCAGGCCGCCGATTGTGGTAAGCGATGAGGAAAAGATCTCGGGAATGGCTTTGGAAAGTGCTACGATATCTGCCTCTCTGACGGGAAGTTTTAAGTGTTCTTCTTTATAACGGTTACAGAAAATAACCGCATAGTCGATGGAAAGAGCCAGCTGTAAAACAATTGTAACCGAATCGGATACGAACGAAATCGTACCGAGTAAGAAATTCGTTCCGGAAGCGATCAACGCACTTGCTCCGAAGGTAAGAAGCAAAACAGGCACTTCCGCATAAGTTTGTGAAGTCAAAATCAGAACCGACAGAACTATGATCGCAACGATGAGACTGACCGTCTGCATCTCTTTTTTGATCATTTCTGCAGATGTATCACCCATGCTGGTTGATACGTAAATATCATATTCTTTCAGCAGTTCTTTGATTTCATCAAGCCCCTGCAGCGCCCTTTCGTCCGTCTCCGGATAGGCGAAAGTAATCTTGAATAATGCGGAGAAATTATTGTAATAATCCTCGGAATTATCGAAAAGAATCATCGAAACATCATCTCTTGCTTCGATCTGTTCTTTTAGCGCAAGTGCGTCATCATAGGTAATGTTGCTGACCATAATATCCGCACTGCCGTATGTCGTAAACTCCTCCTCCATACGGTCCAGCGCTATGGAAGTTTCCGCGCTTTTGGGCAGGAATGCCGCGAGGGAGTTTTCTACTTTCACCCACTTCGAGGCTATCAGACTAAAGATAATTGCAATACCGAATAATAGAAAAAACAGGTTTCTTCTGTCAACAATAAATGTTGCGATCTTAATCATGGGGCTGTTTTGTTTCTTATCGGCCATAACCAATCCCTTCCTTTGATTTAATGTATTTTTAGAATCACCAGTTCCGGATGATTAAAATATCTGGGCGCCGGTGTACTTTCTCTCGCAAGACCTCTGCTCACCACAAGTTTGGAGCCGTTGGAAAGTTCATACAGGCCATTTACATATTTTGCGTTAAAACCCTGGTTCGGGGCATATAATCCGTGATTGTAAAAAGGTATCCTGATCTGTCCGGAATGTGCATGTCCGGCAACTATAATGTCATAATCGTATTGCTCGTATATCTTGACTTTCTCGGGACGATGGGAAATCAGGATCTTAACATGCGTTGGATCGGTCTTTTGATATGCCGCATCCAATTGGTTTTTCCATTTCTTTTTCCCGATCCTTGTCGGATCATCCACTCCGCTGATATCCAAAGTAATATCGTGAATCGTAACCGTTTCGGTATCTCCGGCCAGCACATGTACGCCGATTCCTTTAAGGTACTGCTTGATCTCATCTACTCTTTCACTCCAGAATTCATGATTTCCGGTTACATAGTAACAGGGATACTTAGAAGCAAGCGCCTTACAGACAATCTCTGAATTATTGTTTCCCAGCTTATCATCAAAAATATCGCCACCGAGAAGCACGATATCCGGATTTTCTTTGTCAATACGTTTCAAAAGACCCTTCTGGTCTTTCCCGTAGTAACAGGAATGCAAATCGGTGATCAATGCCGCTTTCACTTCTTTGCCACCGTCATTTTCAACATCCAAATCGATTGTTTCCGTTACCGGAATAAAGTACCAAAATGCCGCCAGGATCAAAAACAACAAGACGGAGAAAAAAATGATATGTCCTTTTTTCTTTGATTTATTCTTCATAACCAAGTTTTTTTAATACCGTTTCGAAATACTCCGGAAGGGGTGCGCTAAACTCCATATATTCACCGGTTCTCGGATGGATAAAACCGATCACTTCGGCATGCAGTACCTGCCCCGCGGTATGAAAAGCATCATCATGTCCGTAAACCAAATCTCCGAGTAAAGGCCTGTTTATACTTGCCATGTGGACACGGATCTGATGCGTCCTTCCGGTCTCCAATTGAAATGATACATAATCATAATTCTTATCCAGTTCTCGGATCAGGTTGTAATGCGTTACCGCATGTTTGGAACCGGGCATCGAGGAATGAACCGACATCTTTTTACGATCCTTTGCATCTCTTCCGATCGGTGCATCGATCGTACCTTTTTCTTCTTTGAGATGCCCGCAGACAATCCCCTTATAAATACGTTTGGCGGAATGATCTTTCAGTTGAGCGGCAATGTGATTGTGGGCGGTATCATTTTTACAAATGATCAAAGAACCGGACGTATCACGGTCAATCCTGTGGACAATCCCCGGTCGCATCACACCGTTAATTCCGGATAAAGAATCCTTGCAATGATACATCAGTGCATTCACCAGCGTTCCGGAATAATGACCGGCCGCAGGATGCACGACCATGCCCTTGGGCTTATTTACAACCAGCAGATCATCATCTTCGTATAAAATATCCAGCGGAATGTTCTCAGGCTCAATATCGGGCGTAATCAGTGCGGGAATCTCTATGGAAACGACATCGTTTTCCTTCAGGGAATAACCGCATTTAACACTTTTGTCATTCACCGTAACGAGCCCCTGCTTGGATATTTTCTGGATATAGCTTCGAGACAACGCCTCAAACTGATCGCACAGAAAAACATCCAGCCGCTCATCCGAAGCAGCCGAATCGATCACAAATCTGAAATTTGTATTTTCATTCCCTGTGTTCATACCGTCCTATTCGTTGTCAAACTCATCAAAATAAACCGATTCAAACAGATCCGCATTAAAGAATTCATCCTCGACTGTTTCAAACGCATACGCCATTTTACCGAACTTTCTTAAGTAAAGAACATCGTCTTTCTTTTCATGTTTCTGCACAAACGCAAGAAAATCTTCGTAAAGTTTCTTCTTGTCATATTTCGTCTGAGTAATGGAAATGCCGAACGGAACGAACATATCGCGGATCTCATAATAATCCTCGGTGGAAAGAAGCTCTTTTTTGTAGGAATAATATGCTCCCGTAATGCATCCGAATGCCACACAGTCGCTTTCCGTGAAGGCATCGTAAGACTGATAGAAATCGCCCATTAACTCAAGCAAAGAAATCTTCGAGCGTTCCTCTTTGGTCTTATTTGCAAGAATTTTACGATGTACTTTATAAATCTCTTCAAACAACTCTTCGAGGGCATCCAAATCAAGATCACAAAGTTCATACAAATGATTGATGATATACATATAAAGATTTGCACTGTTTTCCATACCGAAACGCATGGCATAGGCGATCAGGCTGAAGAATTCAGCGCCTTCCATATCCTTTAACTCATCCGTATCGATAAAAACAGCCTTCGGATACTCATTCGCAAAAGCACCCGAAACCATATCCTTTACAAGAATGGGTGCGTATACTTCATCCATTTGAAATCCTTTGTCGCTTAAATCCTTCTTATTTCCGATAATCACCGGAATCTGTATGGTTTTGCTTTTGTCTATCAGAAGCTCCTTCATCGGGGTCTAACTCCTTAAATCTTCTAAAATGAAATATCCCGGCAGCAACACTGCCGGGACAGAATTTACTCTAGCACATTCCCTGTGCGATTCGATTATAACAAATCGGAATCATCGGATCCGGGAACATTGATGGAACTTAAGTTCTCACCGGCAACATCTGCGGTAACATTTGCTGCACTGGGTGAAGCCATGAAAATGTAGGAAGAAATACTTTCCAGTTTAGCATCCAATGCGAAGCAGGATCCGGAGGTATAGTCGATAATACGCTGGGCAACTGCCAGATCAACACCTTCCAGGTTAATGATTACGGTCGTTCTGTTCTTTAATAACTCGGTAATCTCTTTACCATCCTCAATGGTTCTTGCATGCATTCTGTGAATACTGTACATCTCGTCACCCCTCTCTGATTTTCTCCTGTTCGATGCGAATTTCGGCTTGCTTTTCTTCGTCGCTTTTTTCTCTACTTCTTCTTCAAAGCGCTCATCATCTTCGATGTATTCTTCTTCGTATTCTTCTTCAGCACCGCTTTCAAGACCGATTCCGTTTAAGATTTTGCCAAGTACGTCTTTAGAAGCCATCTTCTACCTCCTACACATAAATTCTTTCTCCGAAAATGTTGCTTCCCACACGAATAATTGTAGAACCTTCCTGCAGTGCTACCGGATAATCTCCGCTCATTCCCATGGATAATTCAACACCTCTTTTATTATCGGTTTTTTTGCCAAATAAGTCAACAGATAATTCACGTAATTGCGCAAAATATTGACGATTTTCTTCCGCATCTTCTACATATGGTGCTATCGTCATCAAACCACAGACGGTAAGGTTCGGTAATTTGCTTGCTTCTTCGAATAAAACCCTTGCCTCATCCAAACTGCCGCCGAATTTGCTTTCTTCGCCTGCCACATTGACCTCAAGAAGAATACGCGCATTGACATTCTTTTTCACCGCTTCTTTGCTGATTGCTTCTGCCAAATGCAGCGTATCCACGGAATGGATCATATAGACTTTATCGATGATGTATTTGATCTTATTGGTCTGCAAATGGCCGATCATATGCCATCTGATGTCGGACGGAAGCTTGTCGATTTTATCCATGATTTCCTGGACTTTATTCTCTCCGAAATCACGGCAGCCCGCATCATACACATCCTGTAACATTTCGACGGGCTTCGTTTTGCTGACGGCAAGTAAAAGTGCATCATCCGCACTTCTGCCGCTCTTTATGAGAATATCTTCCATCTCGGATTTGATTCTTAAATAGTTTTCTTTCGCACTCATCTTATTTCGCCATTTTCTGATATACCAGATCGTCATCTTCCACCGTGGAGGCATCCAGAACGATATAATCATACGCACGCAGACCATAATTGGAGTTCGGAGTTACGATCGAATACTCCTCGTTCTGATACTGAATCGTAATCTGCCTGAAATCAGCATATCCTTTGTTGATATTATAAACACCGATCAGCGTACCTTTCTTGCTGACGGTAAATGTTTCGTTGGAATCGTCTTTCACGATCGTATCACCGAGTGTTACTTCCGGTGCATTGATGTAATAATATCCGTCTTTCTTTTCATACAATTCCAGGTCGAGGTACTGAACCACGATCTGTCCCTTGTCATTGTATTTCTGTACGCCAAACTGTGCGGTATCTGCATTTTCCGTAGCCAGTGTCGCATATTCTTCGGGAACCAGATAGAATTCCTTCTCCACAATCGCGGTATTCGGAATCTTCAGTCCGGTCTTTTCATTCATCATGATTTCCACATCCAGGAAACGATCCGTTGCGAACGTGGAAACATAGGAACGGAAGGATAAAATGACAAAAGTTCCTTCTCCGTGCTTTACAACAGATGTAGAAGCACTGCAGGAATTCTGCGTTTTTAAGAATTTCACATTCACACTGCCCGCTTCTTTTAAGCGTTCCGCCGTCGCTTCATCCGTCTGGATAACCACCTGCCAGTCCTCGGAATTGATCATCTTATACACGGGATCACCGGATGCAACAAGTTCATTGTTAACGAACTGTTTTTTCTCATAATTCTTCTTATCGAAGTTTTCAACCGTGATATCCTGAGCGTTTAAATCTTCATACTGATCCGTCGAGAATACCACATATCCGCTCTTCGGAGCATTCTTCATCTTAACGGAATTTCCGAGTCTTCCGTTTCCGGAATTGGAAATCGAACTTAAAACATTTAAGTTTGAAAGTTTTAAAGTCGTACCCTGCAGATCATATTTAAAATCGTAAACGGGTTCAAATTTCGTAACAGAGAAATCCTTGGTAAATGCAAGGATATCATTTCTGATTTCCGTAAAATCCTCATCGGACATTACGTTTTTATCCGTTCCGGCACTCTTTAAAAGTTCGGCAAGTTCACCGCTTGAGTCAACGGAATAAACCAGATCTCCGAAGGATACTCTCTCGCCTTCACGCGTATAATAATTGACATATCCGGCTTCTTCCGCATATATGACTTCTTCATCTCTGACACAAAGACCGTTAAAGGTCGCAGGCTGCGTTAAGGAGCCGACTTTCACTTCATATCCGGCTACCGGAGACGATTTCATGTAAGCGATCAGACAATACAGAATATAACCGCCGATCACCACAAAAATAACAATCCCTATGTTGATGTTCAAGGGACGTCTTTGTTTTTTACGCTTGCGGATTTGGTTGTTGTTTTCCTGCTGATTGTCCATACCGTAAAATTATCCTAAAAAGATGAAAGCCCCAGAGCGCTTCTGAGGCTTGTCTTATCCATGACTTAGAATTATAAAGCAACCAAGACTCTGTCGCTTAAGGATGTCGGAACATCACCGTCCGATGTGGAAACGGAAATATAGAAATCAATACCGAATTTCTCGCTTAATTTCTCGAGTTCGTTTACGACTGTTTCCAGTTCGGAAACGGAAGTGTTGGAAAGCTTTAAGAAATTATCAAAATACATTTGCTGAAGGTCGTGATCTTGTGAAATAATACCGGAAAGGAATCCTAAGAATTTATCGCAGGTGTCTAACATATACTCGGAAGCATTGATCAGACGAATTTTGTTGTTTAATTCATACATGTGCTTTGTAGTGGTATCGATATAAACCACATTACCGAGAACTGTCTTGATCTCTTCGTTTACCTTCTCCAAAAGTACTTTGGATTTGCCCTTTCCATTCTTACCTGTAATCATACGAACCATAATGTAATACCCCTCCGATCGATTATTTTGATTTCCCCATAGAAATCTTTTGAAATCTCTTTTATTATACCTAGAATCATTAAAAATTACAAGGAATTTCCCAAAGAATACAAAGTCTCCGTATCGTTATAGGATGCCTCTCTGTCGGGCGCATCCATAATGACGGAAATATACTCTTTTCCGGACGCGGAATCCGTTGCATAAATGATCAAACAGCTTCCCGCCGCCGATGTGGTACCCGTTTTGCCGCCCATACAGGAAATGTTCTGGGGCAGCTGGTAAGTACCCTTGAAAAACAGATTTGTGCTTTCAAAACTTGCTTCTTTCACCGCTCCGTTCGCATCGTTATAACCGGTTGTATAAGCCACCTGGGAAATGATGGTCTTAAACATATCGTATTTTAACGCTTCATTGAAGATTAAATACAGATCATAAGGGGTGGTCTTATGATCGTCATCGGTTAAACCGTGAGGGTTGGTAAAATGCGTCTTTGTGGCACCGATACGAAGCGCTTCCGCATTCATTAAATCCACGAACTCTCCGACGCTTCCGCCGACATGTTCCGCTACGGCGAGAGCCGCATCATTTGCGGAGGATACCATCATGATATTCAAGGCCTGTTCGAGGGTCATGGTATCTCCGGGACGCAAGCCTGCAGTCTGTGCTCCGGATTCGGTAACCATTGCATGTTCGGTTACAACCAGGCGCTCGGATAAATTACCGTATTTCAAAGCAACCAGTGCCGTCATGACCTTGGTTAAGGATGCAGGATTCATGGATGCATATAAATCCTTACCGTAAAGGACTTTCCGGTCGGTTAAGTCAAACAAACCACCTGCAGATGCATCGATTAAAGAAGGCGGCGCATCATAGTCGGCAAAATCCACACACAGGTTTTCGGTGTATCCGGGGAGTGTAGAATTGACTTCCGCAATATTTACCATCGTATACGACGAAGAATTCAAATTCCGTGAGAATTTCATGGAATACTCTTCTTTGCCGCAACCGGCAAATACGGTTGAAGTCAAAGCAACAAAAGATAGAATGAGAAGGGCTTTATTTGTACATTTCACGCCACTCTAAATCTCCTCTGTCCAAAGATTTAATCAACAGTTCCGCACTGGCTAAATTCGTTGCAATCGGAATATTGTGAATATCGCATAGTTTAACGACATTACTGATTTCCGGTTCGTGTGCTTTGGCCGTTAGCGGATCCCGTAAGAAAATAACAAGGTCAATCTGGTTATGTTCGATCTGTGCACCGATTTGCTGTTCGCCGCCCAAATGGCCCGCAAGATACTTGTGCACATTTAAATTCGTAACTTCTTCAATCAAACGTCCTGTGGTGCCCGTGGCATACAGATCGTTTTTGCACAGAATTCCTCTGTACGCAATGCAGAAGTTCTGCATCAGTTTTTTCTTTGCGTCATGTGCAATCAGAGCAATGTTCATTTTTTCCCCACCCCATTAATTATTGTACTTCTGTTCGCGTTGCATTCCGACATTCAAAACAAACCCCATGCCCGCAAACAAGCTGACCAGGGAAGTAAGTCCCGCCGAAACAAAGGGCAAAGGAAGACCCGTATTCGGCAAAAGTCCGGTAGCAACCGCTATATTAAGTAACCCCTGGAAGCCGACCAGAACCCCCATTCCGCCGGCGACCACGCGCCCGGATATTTCCTTTGACCGGAACGCGATGATAAAACATTCAATAACAATTCCCAATAACAATACTATGATAACGGCGGAACCGACAAACCCGAGTTCCTCTCCGACAATCGTAAAAATAAAGTCCGTCTGCGGCTCGGAAATGAAATTGCCGTTCTTTACCGAGTTTACGACGTTATTGTTAAGTCCCTTACCGGTAAGCTGTCCCGAACCGATCGCCATTACGGAATTCAGCTGCTGGTACGCTTCTTCCAGTTCATACTGTTCCGGATGAAGCCACGCCAAAATTCTCTTTTGCTGGTAAGGATCCAAAAGTTTCTGGTTCGGTCCCAGAATATAGATAAACAGCATAACGGCTGCGGGAATCGCAACACCGAGGGTTGCAAGGATATACTTATACGGTACCTCTCCGATGAATAAAAGTGTCAGACTGACCATAAATACCACGATGGTCGTAGATAAGTCAGGCTGCTTTGCAATCAGAAATAGAGGCGGTACCATCAGGGCCAGGCCCAATAAAATGATACGGATATCCTTCATTTTATCCTTGAATTTCATTATAAACTGTGCATAGAACAGAATCAACAAGATTTTTGCCACTTCGGAAGGCTGTACGGCGATACCGACGTTCAGCCAGCGCTTTGCTCCGCCGTGTACTTCACCGACCGTCAGAACCAGGATCAAAAGCACAAGATTGACCAGATAGATCAGCCACCAGAGCTTTAATATTTTAGTGTAATCGATGAAGGAAATAATGACCATTACAACGAAACCGATGGCAAAACCAATGATCTGTTTCCCCTGGATATCCTTCTGTGCACTGCCCACAACAAGAATTCCGATCACGGATATCGCAATCAGCATTAAAACCAGTCTGAAATTGTAGTCACGAAAACGGTATTTCGCAAACATACATCAATCTCCTCCGGTTGCGGTAATCGGTGTATCCGCCGTACCGGTTATCAGTTCTTCACGGTTCTTGGAATCAAAATAATAAGCCAGGACATCCTTGGTTAACTGCGCCGCATAGTCCGATGCGTAACCGTTCATGATCTTCGCGGAAACGGAAATCTGCGGGCTTTCATACGGTGCATAGCAGATGAAAAGTGCGTGGTTTGCTCTTTTCTTGGACTCCTGTGCGGTACCGGTTTTGCCGGCTGCGGTAACGGGAAGTTCCTTAAAATATGCTTTTCCTTCCACCACTCTCTTTAATCCGACATGAACATCATCCCAGTACTCCGCCGGAATCTCGATCTGATTGCGGACAGTGGCATGATTATCTTCGATCACATTGCCCTTCGAATCACAGGTTTTATCCAAAAGTGTCAGATTGTATACGGTACCGCTATTGGCAACCGCCGTAATATAACGGTTTAAGCCGACCGTCGTATAGGCATGTTCACCCTGACCGATTGCGGAAGGAACCGGGTAAACTTTCGAAACATTCGGATCCGCTTCGTAAATCTCCACGCCCGATTTCTCGGATAAACCGAACATATCCGCATACTTTGCCAGTCTTTCGTTACCCAGATTGGCATCGTAAACGCCGTTTTCATCCTTCGCTAGTCTGTATCCGACTTCGTAGAAGAAACAGTTACAGGAATTCTGGATACCGCCCGTTACATTCAAGCCTCCGTGTCCGCCGGGATAGATCCAGCATTTATGCTGAATACCGGTCAGTTTGTCAAATACGCCGTTACAGTAAATGACGGAGGATGAATCAATAACACCTTCCATCAGACCCGCAACTGCGGAAACCGGTTTAAAACAGGAACCGGGAGCGGAACGATACTGAGTGGCATAATTCCAAAGCGGTCTGGAATAATCCATGTTAAGCTTTGCCAAATATTTGGTATCCGCCGAATTGGCAAGGCGGTTATTGTCATAACTCGGATACGAAACCAGCGCGAGTACATCTCCGGAATTGACATCGGTAATTACAACCGATCCGGAACAGGGATCCAGCGCAAGCTGTGCCGGTGTGATCTCGAGATTCGAAATACCGGTAATGATAAAGTCATAGGAGCTGATGGCTCCGCTTCGAAGCGCCTCCACCCTTTCCTTCGGAACACGGATGGCATTCTGATCCCACAGAATCAGACAGATCTGTCTGCCGTTGATATAATTCTGTGCAATCATGTATTTGTAGATTTTTTTGGTGAATTCGGTATTCCCCTGTAAATGTTCAAGCGTATATTTTACGATTGCATCATATACTTCCGAGGAATCGGAATACTTCTTGTTTACATCAAGATTCTGCGTATTGATCCAGTTTTTGGAAATACAGTATTCCAGGTATTCCTTGATGCTGATTGTCTCGTCTTTGGCCCAGGCAATATAGGTTGCATCTTCCTCATAACCCTCTTCTTTAACTATGACGGAATGGTTTTCGGATGAGAGCATCGAAATGATGAAGCTTTCATATACCTGATATTCCTTGGACATCTGGTTATACGGTGTCGTACCGTTTCGAAGTTCTTCCTCAATGCCTGCAAGCACGCTTTCTTCCTTGCCGAGATAAGCCTGATAAACCTCTTTTTCGGTATCGGAGGCAAAGTCCTTGGAGAAACGGTTCGTATCGATGACATTATTGTTAAAAAAGGCATAATACACATCATCAATCGGAATGATGATATCGGAAGCCGAAGCATTCTCCCTCGGAATGTATTCTTTGACATTGCGGATCTTGGATACCAGGATTCCGGCAATTTTCTGTTCCAGCAGATGATAAACGGCAATCTGCAGGTCTTTGTCGATTGTCAGATAGACATCATTACCGGAAACAGGCGCCATATAATCGGCCTGTTGGAGAACTTTACCGGTATTGTTGACATAGATGGTTTCCTTGCCTTTTATGCCTTTCAGCTCACTTTCCATGGCAAGTTCCATACCGGTCTTTCCGACGAAATCATTCATCGTATACTGCTCTTTGATCGGATCCCTGTCGTCAATCGCATCGTATTCTTCCTGCGAGATCATACCCGTATATCCGATAATCTGGGAGAAATACACGGAATCCTTATAACGTCTTACCGTATCCTTGGAAACGCTGACGCCTTTTAAAATATCCTCATTCTCGTAAACCGCTGCCACGCTCTTATCGCTGATATCGGCAGCTACGGTCGTGGTAACGTATTTTTTGAATGCATTCAGATCGATGGCATAACGGATCGTGATCAATTTCAGTATTTCTTCGTTGGTATAGCCCTGTCTCGGAACAAAGGTCCTTTTCTTGGTCTCCGGATCCTGCTCGTAAGAGCCGATGGCGTACATTTTCTTTTTGCAGAAATAATCGACAACATCATTCGGAGTCGCATTACGCTCCTCGTATTTTAATTTATCGATCTTGGGATGCCCGTAAATATCGGCTAAGAAACGAAGATGCTTGGTATCCGAATAAGCAAATTCAAACTGATTGTCGGAATTTAATATAATTCCGAAATCGGAAATCACATGGTCTCCGTTCTTTTCGAGGATTTCGGCGAGTTTTAAAATGACACCGTTTAATGCTGCGTTTTTATCGTCTTCGTCATCAAAAATATCTTCGATTACAACGCTGTAAGCCAGTTCGTTATAAGCAAGGATATTTCCGTTTCGGTCATAGATATTGCCTCTGGTCGAAGGAATGCTTCTTTCACGGATGATCTTTAACTGGAAGTTATCCAGGTAATACTCACCGTTTACGATCTGCAGATCAAAAATTCTGCCGAGCAGTACAACTGCCCCGGCAACGAAAATCAACCCGAGAACGAACATTCTCGAGGAAAGCAGATTTTTCAAAAATTCACCAATCTTAGACCACACGACTACTCATTCACCTTTTCACGAATGACAAAACGATACAAAAGTAAAAACAGCGGGTAAAGCAAAAGCGCTACCAACAAAGTATATGCAAGTTCCGGCAGAGAAACGTTCAGGAAATAGAATCCGAACCGGAACTTCGCACGGAACAAATATGTAAAGAAATACATCAAAAGCGAGTAACTCAAATCCGAACCGGTAATCACAAGCAGGGGAAGTTTGAAATCTTCCGGATAAAAGGTATTGTGAAACTGCCCCGTCACAAAGCCGATCAGGGCAAAGATCAAAGCGTGAAGACCGAGGATCCGGAATGTAAAGATATCAGCTAAAAGACCAATAAAAAAGCCTACAAGCAGCGCTGCCTTATCTCCCTGCATGAAACCGGTAACGGCCACAAGGATAATAAGAAGATTCGGAATCACGCCCACTACGGATAGCCTTCCGAACACAGCTGTTTGCAGAACAAAGAATATGGGTATTAAAAGGACATTCATGATCAATTTCTTCATGTGTTCGCCCCTGTAATCATTCTTTCGCTGAAATTTCCTGTTTCTTCTCGGTAATAACCAGAACTTCACTTAAATGATGGAAGTCCACAACCGGCGTAATATAACCGGATTTCGTCAGATTATTCGGATCGGTTTCAATCGACGAAATATATCCGACCAGAATTCCCGGCAGAAATTTATCGGAAATATTGCTCGTTACAACCTTGTCGCCGACAGCCACCTTATTGTCTTCGTCATACAGATCCGAGAAACGGATATGGTTCTCTTTCATGGATTCCAGATCACCGGATACGATCAAATTATCCGATGTGGATAAAACCATGGCGGATACATTCGAGGTATCGTCAATGATTGACATGACTCTGGACCAGTTCGGACCCACATCCACAACTCTTCCGCAAAGTCCGCTGCCGCAGATGACATTCATATCCGGCTCGATACCGTCTTTGCTGCCCTTATTGATCACAAACGAATCAAACCAGTTTCCGGTTCCGCCCGCAATGACTCTGGCTCCGGTCTTTTTATAATCCGAATACTGTGCATCGAGTTCAAAAAGTTCACGCAAAGATACCAGTTCGAATTTTTCCTGTTTTAACTGGATATTCTCATTGTTTAACTCATCAATCTGTGCTTTCAGATCTTCGTTTTCTTTCTGCAGAGTGGAGATCTGAACCAGCATCTCCTTACGCGATACGAAATAAGAACCGATGGAGCTTACCCCCTTCTGCATCGGAACGATCGTATAACCAAGAACCGAATTGGATGCAGTTTTCGGGATGTCAATCAAAAATGTCACCAAGAGCAAAAGCATGCACACCAAAATCACCACAAGTAGGTAATACTTTGTGGGAATGGAGAATTTTTCTTTTTTTCTGGGGACCAAAGGACTCATATCTTCTATTTACCCATGCCTTCAATCGTATATGCAACGCTTCTGAAACGCTTGTTGCGGATGATCTCCGCAATGCCCTGGATAACCGATTTACCGGCTTCTTCCGCAAGGTTGACCTTAAGTCCGGTTCCTCTTGCAAGCTGCAGTCCAAGGTCGGAAACAAGGGATCCTCCGCCGGTTAAATAAAGGCCGTTCTTATAAATATCCGCGGATAATTCGGGAGGTGTTCTTTCAAGGATCACTTTGACATTATCAATGATGACATCGAAATACTCCTGCAACGCTCCGTCGATCAGCTTGGTATCCACGCTTCTTTCCATCGGAAGTCCGCTGGCTACGTCACGTCCGTAAACGGTTGCCGGAGAATGCTGTTCTTTGAGCATCTCAAGGTCCATTTTAATCTTTTCCGCACTCTTTGCGCCGATATATAAACGATATTCTTTCTTGACCGCATTACGAATTGCATCATCAAAGCGCATTCCGCCGGATTTGATCATCTTGGAAATAACGATACCTCCGAGGGAAATGATTGAAATCTCGGTCGTATTAAAGCCTACGTCTACAATCATGACGCCCTGGGAATTCTTTACGTCGATTCCGAGACCGATGGCATCCGCAACCGCCTTGTCCACCACGAAGATCTTTCTGGCTTTCAGATTGGATTCTTCGATCAGGTCGTAGAACGCCCTTTTCTCCACTTCCGTAACATCCGTGGGAATGGCGATATAATAGGTCGCATTCTTGAAAGAGCCGCCGGAAACATCCGTAATAAACAGTTTTAACAGCGTCTGCATATTATGAATATCCGCAATTACGCCGTTGGACAAAGGATATGTTACTTTGATGTTATCCGGTGCCTTCTCATACATTTCATAAGCGGAATCACCGTATGCGATTACACCTGCACGCTTATCGATGGCAATCATGTTTTTCTCATGGAAAAAGCTCTTCTTGTCATGATTGTAGATGCAGATGGTACTGGTTCCCAAATCAATTCCGAAAACATTGTTTAACACAAGCTTAACCTCACAAAAATCAATAAAAATCTAATTTATTATTTTACCATAATTCCCACTTTTGGTAAATTACTTTAATGTCTCCAAAAGGCCTTTGCGGTAAAGTTCTTCCGTTGCACGAAGAATTCCGTATTTGGCATGCGGAAAGGTCAGTCCGCCCTGGAAATAAACCGCATACGGCTCTCTGATCGGCGCATCCGCGGATAATTCGATACTGGATCCCGAGATAAAATTGCCGGCCGCCATGATCACTTTGGAGTCATATCCGGGCATATCGTCCGGATAAGGTAGCGCAAAACTGTCAACCGGAGAAGCCGCCTGAATACCCTGGCAAAATGCAATAACGCGCTCCGCGGAGCGTAAAACGACGGACTGGATGATATCATGTCTGACTTCTTTGGAAGAAGGAATGACATCAAATCCGAGTTTTTCATAAATGCCTGCGGCAAAGATTGCAGCCTTTTCGGCAGACGCAGCAACTGTGGGTGCCAGGAAAAGTCCCTGATAGAAATCACGAAGAACACCTAATGATGCTCCGACTTCCTTGCCGAGTCCCGGGGAAGTAAGTCTGTATGCGGCATTTTCCACGCATTCTTTTTTGCCTGCGATATATCCGCCGATGGGTGCAAAACCACCGCCGGGATTTTTGATCAAAGATCCGACCACCATATCGGCACCGACATCGGAAGGTTCGATTGTTTCGGTAAATTCACCGTAGCAGTTATCGACCATAACGGTCACTTCGGGTTTGACGGATTTTACAAACGAAATCAGCTCACCGATCTGACTAACACCAAACGAAGGTCTCGTCTGATAGCCTTTGGAGCGCTGGATCGTAACGAGTTTGGTCTTGTCGTTGATAGCCTTGCGAATATTCTCATAATCAAAGCTTCCGTCAGCAAGCAGATCCACCTGTCTGTAGGTGATTCCGTATTCTGCCAAAGAACCCGGATGAGGTGTGATTCCGATTACTTTCTCAAGCGTATCATACGGTTTTCCGACCGGGCTTAAGAGTTCGTCTCCGGGTCTTAAATTGCTCATTAAGGCAAGTGCCAGTGCATGCGTTCCGCAGGTGATCTGAGGGCGTACCAGTGCATCTTCGGTATGAAAAATCGACGCATAGACACTCTCTAAGCGGTCTCTGCCAATGTCATCATATCCATAACCCGTGGTTCCGAGTAAGCATGCTTCGGAAACCTGATTGTCCTGCAGTGCTTTTAAAACCTTCATCTGATTGATTTCCGCAATGCGGTCAATCTCTTTGTATCGTTCGGACAATCCGGCCAAAACTTCTTCGCCAAGTGCAAAGACCGGATCCGATATTCCCATGTTCTGATAAATATTCTCGCTCATTTTTGTCTCCTTTGCTTAAACGATACGTTTAAACATTTTCTCCAATTCATATTTGCTGACCGCAATCAAAGTCGGTCTGCCGTGCGGACACTGATACGGATTCTCCAGTGTAAAAAGCATTTCGATCAGCTTCTTTGCGGATTCTTTCGTCAGTTTCGTATTGCCCTTAATGGCTGCCTTACAGGCTCTCGTGGCAATGCGTTCTTCCACGGTCGTTAAACTCTTGGTCGAATAAACCGTCTGCAATTCTTCGAGTATATCCATGAAAAGTTCTTCGCAGGAATAACCGAAAAGGTCCGTCGGCATGGAACGGATTGCGATCGCATCCGAACCGAAATCCTCGATCTCAAAAGACAGATGTTCGAAGGCCTCTTTGTTCTTCTCAAAGACAATGTATTCCGCAGGTTTTAACTGGATAATGCAGGGAGGAAGAAGGTTTTGGGACTGGAGTTTCCCCTCCTTAAACTTCTTCATAAACTCCTCATACTTTACCTTCTCATGCGCTGCATGCTGGTCCATATAATAGAATTTATCCCGAAGGGAAATAATCCAGTATGTATCGAAAACCTGACCGATAACTTCAAACTCATCCTTCGCATCTTCGGTAAAGAATTCATTTTCAAACATCGTATATTGCTCGGGTTTCTCCACATGTAAAACTTCCGCATGCGGATTACTTTCAGGCTTAACGAAAGACTCTTTCGCAGGTTCGGCAATCTCATCCGATATCACAGGCTCTTCAAACAATCCCCGTACGGAATCATCGTCGGAAAACAGAACCTGCTTTTGGAAGAAATGTTCCTCTTCTTTCGGTTCATCCTTATCTTCAAACAATGTGGTAAATGCATCGTTCGTATCCGTATTTTGTACGATCGACGCAATCCTTCTTGCTTCATACGGTTCCGGAGCTTTGATCTTTTCTTTGATCTCTTCTTCCTGCTCTTTGATATCCGGAATCAGATTGCGTTCCAGCAAAGAATCATGAACCTCTTCCGAAAGCAGACGCACCATGGTCTCCGGATCCGCCATGCGGACCTGCATCTTATTCGGATGAATATTGACATCCAGTGCAGTCGTATCCATGGACAGATGCAGTACACAGAACGGAAATCTGTGCATCATAAGAAACGCCTTATAGCCCTCTTCCACGCCTTTAGTAATCTCTTTGGATCTGATATAACGATGATTGATAAAATAGTTCTCGTCACCCCTGTTTGCTCTTGCGATCACAGGTCTTCCCAAATATCCTTCCACCCTGATGCCATCTTTTTCCACCTGAATCGGAATCAGTTCATCGGATGTACTTTTGCCGTAAATACGGTAAATAACTTCTTTCAGATCACCGTTACCCGCAGTCATAAATTTCACACTGCCGTTTACAACAACCTTAAACGATAATCCCGGCATGGATAATGCCATATGCTGCATCGTTTCAATGATCGCAGCGCCCTCCGCCGTTGCGGAATGCAGGAATTTCTTTCTCGGCGGAACATTATAAAACAGATTCCGTACAATAATCGTTGTACCCTCGGGTGCTCCGATCTCGGTAAATTCCGTCTCAACACCACCCTCAATGCAAAGCCTGGTGCCCATCATCTGGCTCTCGGTTTTGGTCATCATCTCTACCTGCGAAACAGCAGCGATTGAAGCCAATGCCTCGCCGCGGAATCCAAGCGTATTCAGATAATGCAGATCCTCTTCGGAAGCAATCTTGGAAGTGGCATGTCGAAGAAATGCGGTCCGTACTTCTCCCTGCGGAATTCCCTTCCCGTTATCGGTCACGCGGATATAATCGATTCCGCCGCCCTTAATCTCAACCGTAATCGCAGATGCACCCGCATCGATCGCATTCTCGACCAGTTCCTTTACCACATTCAGCGGCCGTTCCACGACCTCGCCGGCAGCGATTTTATTAATTGTCTCATCACTAAGTACTCTGATCATCTATAACTCCATGGCTATATTTATTCATACTACTGTTAATCATATTCCGAATTTTGTGAATCGTATTCAAGCTGAGTCCGAAAGATGTGCGTTTCGGTGCTTTTTGAGCGAGTGCATAGAAACACTTTGCGAATAACGAGTTTGGGCAAAAGCGTTTATGCGCAACATGTTTGAGGCCAAAGGCCGAGTTTTGCGCATGCTTTTGACCAAATGAGGTTGAGCATTAGTGTTTCTGCACGAAGGAAATTGTACCAAAACCACATGCTTTCGGGCGAAGCGCCTTAAATACGATTCTTAATCTTATTCTGAATCTTATACAATAAATTCAAACCATCCAAAGGTGTCAGGGTAGAAATATCAATGCCTCTAATCTCTTCGATAATCTCCGCATCGGAAACGGAATCGAAGAAGGAAAGCTGTCCGGCATCGACTTCGTCCTGACGCTTAATGATTTTACGGGTCTTGGAACCGTCTTTTGTGCTGACATCGATATCCTGAATCATGGATGCAATATCGCCTGCTGACAGTTCGTTCAGGATCTCCTTTGCGCGTTCAATGACCATATCAGGAACGCCTGCCAATTTGGCCACTTCGATACCGTAGCTTCTGTCGGTTCCGCCCGGAATGATCTTACGTAAGAAAACGATATCCTCCCCACGTTCCTTAACCGCGATGCAGTAGTTCTTGACATTATCCATCTTCTCTTCGAGTTCGGTCAGAAGATGATAATGCGTCGCAAATAAGGTCTTGGCTCCGAGGATGTTTTTATTTGCAATATGTTCGATGACCGCCCATGCGATCGCAAGGCCGTCAAATGTGGAGGTTCCGCGCCCAATCTCATCAAGGATCAGAAGGGAATTCTTCGTGGCATTGCGGAGAATATTCGATACTTCGTTCATCTCCACCATGAAGGTACTCTGTCCGGAAGCCAGGTCGTCACTTGCGCCCACACGGGTAAAGATACGGTCTACCACACTGATGGAAGCACTCTTTGCAGGCACGTAGGAGCCAATCTGGGCCATCAAAACGATCAAGGCAGTCTGACGCATGTATGTCGATTTGCCGGCCATATTCGGGCCCGTAATGATTGCAATCTGATTGCTTTTCCCGTCGAGGACGGTATCGTTCGGTATAAACAAGTCATCCTTAAGCATTTTCTCGACAACAGGATGACGTCCTTCTTTGATCGTGATCGTACCCTTCTCGTTAAAGGTCGGTTTGGTATAACCGTTTTGTTCTCCGACATAGGAAAGGGAGCAAAGTGCATCCAGCAGAGCAACGGATTTGGCCGTTGACTGTATCCGGTCAAGTCTTGCCGCAATAAAATCACGAAGCCCTACGAAAATATCGTATTCCAGATCGTTTAATTTCTCTTCCGCATTCAGAATGGTATCTTCAAGTTCTTTCAGCCTGGGTGTCGTATACCGTTCCGCATTTGTTAATGTCTGCTTGCGGATATAATCTTCGGGAACCGCATCTTTGTAAGAATTGGTTACTTCGAGGTAATAGCCGAATACTTTGTTGTAACGGATCCTTAAATTCTTGATTCCGGTACGTTCCTTCTCGGTCTCTTCGAGTTCCGCAAGCCATTTCTTTCCGTCGGTCTTTGCTTTTCTTAAATAGTCAATATCGCTGCTGAAACCATCCTTTATGATTCCGCCTTCCCTCGAGCTAAAAGGCGGTTCTTCGACGATACAGTCAAGAATCTTAGTATAAACATCTTCCAAAGAATCCGTATGTTCCAGAATATCTTTGATCAACGGATCTTCAAATCCCGCAAGAACGCTTCTGATAGGAGTTAACATCTCAAGCGAATTACGGAAAGCGATCATATCCCTGGGATTGATGGACTGATAGCTGACCTTACCGAGAAGGCGCTCTAAGTCATAAATCGAATTCAGATATTCCCTGAGTTCATCACGACTGACAGAGTCAATCGTCAAAGCCTGCACCGCATTTAAACGCAGTTCAATATCTTCTCGTTTCATCAGGGGCTGTTCGATAAATCCGCGCAGGGTTCTTGCACCCATTGCCGTTTTGGTCTTATCCAATACCCAGAATAAGGATCCTCGCTTCTGTTTCTCACGAAGTGTTTCGGTCAGTTCCAGATTTCTTCTGGTTGCCGCATCGAGCACCATGTATTTACCGGCCGAATTCGGATACAGATGCGTAAAATGGGCAAGCGAAATCATTTGTGTATCCACAAGATAATTTAATAAAGCACCCGCGGCAATCACACCGTGGTCATACTCTTCTATGCCCATACCGATCAGGGAATTGACTTTGAAATGCTTTAAAAGCGCTTTCCTGGTCGTATTCTCGTCAAAGAAACGCTCTTCAAGCGTAAACATTGTAATTCCCAGGCGACTTTTCATATCAACGATATCGAGTCCGCAGGAATAAAAGAAATCATTTGCAATGATCTCCGAAGGCATATACCGACAGATCTCATCATAAAGTTGCTTATTGTTTTCCGCCTCGGACAAATAATAATCTCCGGTCGTAACATCCGCTACGGAAATGCCGATTTTACGAAGTCCGTAATAAACGCACATGATGAAATTATTCTTGGTCTCATCCATTGCTGAGACATCGGTATTCGTTCCCGGAGTAACGATTCGGGTAATCTCTCTCTTTACCAGTCCCTTGGCAAATTTCGGATCTTCCACTTGCTCACAGATGGCTACTTTATATCCTTTCGAAACCATACGGTTTAAGTAGGAATCCACAGCATGAAAAGGAACGCCGCACATAGGCGCACGTTCTTCCAGTCCGCAACTTTTACCGGTTAATGTCAGTTCCAATTCCTTGGAAGCAACAACGGCGTCCTCGTAAAACATTTCATAGAAGTCACCCAGACGGTAGAATAAAATACAATCCGGATTTTCTTCCTTCGTTTCGAGGTACTTCACCATCATCGGTGTAAGTCCGGGAGTTTTACTTGTCACTTTCTCTGTATTCTCAGCCATTTACCAAGTTTCCCAAATAATAGAAGCCTTTGCAGGTCTCCAGTTTTACTTTCACGATTTGTCCGATCATGGATGCGTCCGCAGGAAAATGTACCAGAGTATTATTGGACATTCTGCCGGTCACAAGGCTTGCATCATGATCATTGATGCCTTCCACAAGCACATCCGCAATTTGATCCTTAAGAAGCGCCGTGCGTTTCTTTGCACATTCCTGTACAAGGCTTAAAACTTCATCAAACCACACTTTAATATCCGCCTCGGCTACCTGATCCGGCATGGAAGCAGCCGGCGTACCGGTTCGTTTCGAGTAGATAAACGTAAATGCGTTGTCAAACTGTACTTTCTCGATGACATCCAGCGTTTCTTTGATATCTTCGTATGTTTCACCCGGGAATCCGACGATGATATCCGTAGTCAGAGCCACGTCCGGAAGTTCTTTTCGAAGTTTCAATGCAAGTTCGAGGAACTCTTCTTTCGTATATCTTCTGTTCATCCGCTTTAAAATACGGGATGAACCGGACTGAAGAGGCAGGTGGATATGCTTACAGATCTTCTTTGAATTTCTCATGCATTCGATCATATCGTCTCCGAAATCACTCGGATACGGTGTCATGAAACGGATCCGCTCCAGTCCTTCAATCTTTTCGATCATCCGAAGAAGTTCCGGAAATGTAGTTTTCGAGGGCAGATTTTTCCCGTAAGAATTAACATTCTGTCCAAGAAGCATTACTTCTTTGACCCCGTCCGCAACGAGTTTTTCAATCTCGCAGACAATCTCTTCGGGCTCCCTGCTTCGCTCTCTGCCGCGTACATAAGGAACAATACAGTATGTGCAGAATTTGTCGCATCCGAACATGATGTTGACACCGGATTTAAACGGATATTTACGAACGATCGGAAGATCTTCGACAATCTTCGTCGTCGATTCCCAAACATCGACGATCATCAGATCCCTTTGCATCATCTGCACAAAGAGTTCCGGAAACGCATACAAATTATGAGTTCCGAAAACAAGATCCACGAACGGATACGATTTCTGGATCTTATCAATCACGACTTCTTCCTGTGTCATGCAACCGCAAAGCGCGATCTTCATAAGCTTGTTATGCTTTTTATACGCATTTAAAGTTCCGAGTTTGCCGTATACTTTCTGATTGGCATTGTCTCTGACCGTACAGGTATTGTAGATGACAAAATCCGCCTCTTCGTTATCGGTCAAAACATAGCCCATATGTTCCAAAATTCCGGAGAGTTTCTCGGAATCCCTGGCATTCATCTGGCAGCCGAAGGTTACAACACAGGCAGTTAATTTTCTGCCTGCCTGATCCGCAAGTTCAGATACGATCCTACGGCCTTCCTCAATAAAGGAAAGCTGTCGTTTTACTTCGTTTGTATCGGTTTTGGTATCGAATAATTCTCTCATTTCTCTTAAGGGCGAACCTGTCCGTTTCCTTCAATCTGGTACTTATAACTTACGATCTGCTCCAAGCCCATGGGACCTCTAGCGTGAAGTTTCTGCGTGGAAATTCCGATCTCCGCACCGAAGCCGAATTCAAAGCCGTCCGTAAAGCGTGTGGATGCATTTGCATAAACGCATGCGGAATCCACACCGGCAAGGAATTTACGGATATTTTCCTCATTCTTCGAAAGAATTGCATCGGAATGTCCGGTATTGTGCTCATTGATAAAAGCAATGGCTTCTTCGCAACTTGCAACGGTTTTTACGGACAGAATATAGTCAAGGTATTCTTTGTAGAAATCTTCCTCGGTCGCTTCTTTTGCCTCGGAAAGTGCTTCACAGGAAGCTTTGTCACCACGGATTTCCACGTTCTTGGTGCTTAATTTCTCGTATAATTTCGGCAGAAAGTCTTTCACAATATTTTCATGAATGACCAAGCTTTCGCAGGCATTGCAGACACCGATTCTCTGTGTCTTTGCATTGAAAATGATTTCAATCGCTTCGTCAAAATCCGCACTTTCATCCACGAAGATATGGCAGTTTCCGGTTCCGGTTTCAATCACGGGAATCGTTGAATTCTCAACAACCGCTTTGATCAGTCCCGCACCGCCGCGAGGGATAAGAAGATCGACGTACTCTTTCTTTTTCATGAATTCGGTCGTGGTCTCTCGGTCGGTCTTTTCAATCAGGCTGATCGCATCTTCTGTAATTTTGCAAAGTGAAAGGCCTCGTTTGATGCTAGCTACGATTGCCATATTGGAATTAATGGCATCTTTACCGCCTTTTAAGATTACGGCACTTCCGGCTTTGAAGCACAGAGCAAATGCGTCTGCCGTTACATTGGGTCTGGACTCGTAAATGATACCGATTACACCCATGGGAACGGTGATTTTGGTCAGTTTCAAACCGTTCGGGCGGGTAAATGTATCCAGGATTTTACCGACCGGATCAGGCAGAGCCGCAACCTGACGGATTCCTTCCGCCATGCCCTCGATTCTTCCGTGATCCAATTTTAAACGATCCAGAAGCCCCTGGTGCATACCGGCAGCCACGCCGTTTGCAAGATCCTTCTCGTTCGCTTCAAGGATTGACGCTTCATCTTCCAGAAGTGCGTTTGCAATCGTTTCAAGCGCCTGATTCTTGGCGTCTTCGGAAAGTGCTCCCAGTCCGTATTTCGCATTTTTTGCTTTGCTGCATAATTCATCCAAGTACATAAGTCTTCTCCTTTATACGAAAATCACAAGGTCCGTTTTACAGTCATTGGTATCTTTCGGCATTCCCTGGTTCCACTCTTTAATGGCATCCAGCTTACATTCGTTGAAACAAACGCCGACCGTTTTCACATTTACACCGGATGCATGCTCATTTAAATACGCATCATAATATCCCTTGCCGTATCCGATGCGATAACCTTCCTCATCGAATGAAAGCCCGGGGACCAGTACCAGAACGGTATCCCCGTTTTCCAGATCATTCGGATCAAGTGTATATTCGGGAATTCCGATTGGCTCTCTGACTTCGAAGAAGCCCGGCAGCAAATCTTCTGCCAGTTTTACCTTGAAAAACTTCATTCCGTCCTTTTTCACCTGTGGGAAGTAACAGGATACGCCTTCTTTTTTCAATGCGGTAAAAAGATTATCCGTCTTAACTTCATTCGGAAGCGATGCATACAGAAACGCTTTATCCACACGTAAAATCTTAGCCAGTTTGACAAATTCGCGAATCAAATTCTCCTCGGCCTCGGTTTTGCGCTCTTCGCTTAATCCGGCACGAATGTCTTTGCAAATCTCGCGAAGCTGTTTCTTGCGCTCACTGATGGTTTCAAGCGCATGCTTGCTTCCGTCCGCTTCCACAATTTCTATGTTGGAAAGCTGTCCTTTAACCGATGCACGAATGGCCGCAAGGTATTCTGCGCGTAATTCTTTCTGCTCTGCGACTTCTTCTTCGGTTAACGCCCTCTCCTGTGATAAATGATAGAGTTCGTTGATTCTGTTAATTCTTTCTTCCAACATATTTAGTGCTGCTCTCCTTCGATTTCTTCCATGATACGGATCAAATTGAAGTTTTCGTCACGATGCTGTTTGAAATGCGTGCCGAAATGTCTTCCGTCCATAATTCTGTGAATGATACGGATGTCGGATCCGTTTGCGATGATCATGTCCGCACCTGCCGTTGTTGCGATTTTGGCAGCAAGAAGTTTGGTATTCATACCGCCGGTACCGACTTTACTGCCTGTATCACCGGTACCCATATGCATAATATCATCGGTAATGGAATCCACGGTGTCAATGAATTCGGCATTCGGGTTGGTTCTCGGGTTATCCGTATATAATCCGTCGATATCGGATAATAAAATCAATAAATCCGCCTGAATTAAGGATGCCACGATTGCCGACAAGGTATCGTTGTCACCGAATTTAATTTCGAATGTGGAAATCGTATCGTTCTCGTTAACTACGGGAATTACACCGAGTTCCAGTAAGGTGCTTAATGTATTTTTAGCATTTCTGCGGCTGACCGGATTTGTCACAACATCCTTTGTCATAAGAACCTGAGCCGCAACCTGGTTATATTCCGAGAAGATTTTCTGATATACCATCATGAGCCTGCTCTGACCGATAGCTGCGCATGCCTGTTTTAATTCGATCGACTCATTCGGATTGGCAACATGAACCGCGTTTTTGCCGACTCCGATCGCACCCGATGTAACCAGTACAACTTCCTTGCCGCTGTTTCGTATATTGCAAAGTTCTCTAACCAGTACTTCCATACGGTTTAAATCCAGTCTTCCGGTCTCCGGATGCATCAGGGAAGAAGAACCGATCTTAACCACGATTCTTTGTTTGGTCAGGATCTCTTTGCGCAGGGGCAAATCCAGTTCATGATCATAAATTTCGTGTTCAATATCCATTACAAAATGCCTTCTTTCTTTGTTAAACTAAGAAAAAAATCAACAAGATATTATATCATTATCCCCGGAAAATGTCTAATATTAAAAGCGCACTCCAAATTCCTTTGAAGTGCGCTTATATACTGATATTCTTTTACTAAATTTATAGATCAATCAAGAACAATCACTTCGGCCACTTTAAGCCCGTCCATTGCTGCCGACATGATTCCGCCTGCATATCCCGCACCTTCCCCGCAGGGATAAAGGCCTCTTACTTCCGGCGACTGATATGTTTCGTCTCTGAGGATTCTGATTGGGGCCGAGGTACGACCTTCAACGCCTGCCAAAAGCGGATTTGAATCGGTATAACCTTTAATGCAGGTATTGAAATACTCCATCCCTTCAATAAATGCCTCATTCATGTTTTCAGAAAATAAGGTCTTTAAATCCGCTAAGGCCGCATTTCCATGTAAGCCTTCTTTCACCATAGATACAAAGCGTTCATTCTTAAGTTCGTCTGTTTTACCCTCCTTAAAACTTTGGTAAAACTGCACCGGAATTGCTCCTTTACCGAGAAAATATGCCTTTTCTTCAAGCATTCTTTGGTATTCCATGCCGGCCAAAACACCGGAAAATCCATATTCTTCGAAATCTTTCGGACCGACATTCATTACGATCGCCGCGTTGGAATATTTACCTTCTCTTGCTTTGTTGCTCATTCCGTTGATACAGAGTCTGCCTTCTTCGGAGGATGCATTGACCACAACACCGCCAGGACACATGCAGAAGGAATAAACATTACGGTCAAACGATGTCGTTCTGGCAAGTTTATAATAAGCCGTGGGCAAATTTCTGTAGTTCTCGCGATATCCTTCTCCATACTGGCTTTCATTGATAAACTCCGCATCATGCAGTACGCGGAATCCTACCGCAAAGGACTTCGCTTCCATCGAAAAATGCGATTTATGCAGCATTTCATAGGTATCCCTGGAACTGTGACCGATGGCAAGAATAATTGTGTCTGTCGGCATAAATTCTTCCGCATCCGCATTCTGCTCCTTAAAATACACGCCCGTCACTCTTCCGTCCCTAATTTCGGGCTTGGTAAATCTTGCATTGAATTTAAAACTGCCGCCCAGGCGTTCAATCTCTTTCCGGATATTTACGACCACTTTACGGATCACGTCCGTGCCCATATGGGCTCTTCCGTCATAAATAATGTCCGAATCCGCGCCGAACTCGACAAATGCCCTTAAAACAGCCTCATTGCGCCCTGCTTTATCTTTTACTCCTGTATTTAATTTCCCGTCGGAAAATGTTCCGGCGCCGCCTTCTCCAAACTGTACATTGGTATTGCCGTTTAGTTTTCCGCCTTTATGGAAAGTATTGACGGCAGCGATTCTTTCTTCCATTTTCGAACCGCGTTCAAGGATTACGGGCTTCATGCCGGCTTTAGCAAGATACAAAGCAGCAAACATGCCCGCAGGCCCGAAACCGACGATCACGGGCCGGTTTTTTAATTCCTGATTCTTTGATTCAGGCCACTTGTAAGAGACTGTATTGTTAACAGTCTGCAGTTTAAAGTGCTTCAGTTTCTTATCGATATATTCATCTTTGGGCGCAAAATGAACCGTAAACTGGTAAACAATTTCCGGTTTCTTTCTTGCATCTATGGATTTTTTCACTATGGTGATGTCTTTCAGATCGCCTTCTTTGACACGCAGGCGCTTATAAAGAATCGAATTCAGACGGTCTTCGTCATTCGGATTTACTTTCAAAGTCAGAGTATATTTCATGCATTTTCTCCGGCACTGCTTCCGGCCACTTTGCCGGAAGAAAAGGCCCACTGCAGATTATAACCGCCGCAGTCACCGTCCACGTCCACCATTTCGCCCGCAAAGAAAAGTCCCGGGCAAAGTTTGGATTCCATATTCTCCCCGATTTCGGATAAAACCACACCGCCTCTGGTACATTGCGCATTCTCATAACCCGCATGTCCCATAATCGTAAAACGAAGATTCTTCAAAGCTTTAAAAAACAGCATTCTTTTAGTCGTTTCATCGGCACCGTCAAATCCTTCGCCGGAAGAAATAACATCAAGAATATATTCCGAAATTTTCTCGGGAACCAATCCCTTTATGAATTCACCCAAAGGCAGGTCCCCCAGAAGTTTGTCCCTTTTTTCGATATAGTCGCTTAATTCTTCATCCTTTACATCATCCAGCAGATCACAGGATACTTCGACACTTCTGCCTTCTTCGATCGGCTTGGTCAGTCTTCTGCTTAACTGAAATACACAGATTCCGGAGATCGTATTGTTCGTAAACTGTATCTCCCCTTTGGAGGAAGAAATTTTCTCACCGTCCACATATCCGGAAACCGTCCCCTTAATACGAACACCTGCGAGTTTCTCGCCGATCTCTTTTAAAATCTCAAGAGCAACCAATACGGGATACGTATAGGTAACGCTGTGGCCGAATGACCTTGCAAGCTTGTATCCGCCGCCGTCGGATCCGGTCTTCGGAGCAGCTTTGCCGCCTGTGGTTAAAATAACTTTATCAAATATTTCGCCGTTAATGACGAATCTCTCGGTATCATTTTTAATAATTTCCTTTATTTCACTTCCGAAGCGGAATTCCACACCTTTGCGAAGCAGAACTTCATACAGAATATCACTCACCTCACCGGCCCGTTCCATATAGGGATAAAAACAGTCTCCGATCTTCGTCGTGCGAACTCCGATCGTTTCGAAAAACCGCGTAAATTCCATATTCCCGTCTTCACCGATTACGGAATCTATCAATTTGCAGTCGTCTTCCAAAAACATGGATTGCAGAAAATCCGGATCGACCAATCCGTAGGAATGCTCATAATGAGACATGGAAAGATCCGCATTCGAATAATTCAAACGGCCGTTTCCGGTTAAGCGAAGTTTCTTTCCGGCGATGTCGTTTTTCTCAAATACGGTAACCTGATTGTGATTGGATGCATAATATGCGGCGAACAATCCGGCCGCACCTGCACCGATAATTGCTATCTTCATACGTTCTCTTATTTCCTAAATAAACCAAATTTACGGAAAAACTTAAGGAACCTTCCGCCCATCGGAATATCGTCAAAGGTTTCCTTCGTAAAGCCCTTAAAGACTACCATCATAATAAAATATACAATGATTGCGATCAAAATTGCGATCAGGCAGGCAATCGGATCCGGAAGGAAAATCTGAAACAAAAGATAAACAAGAAAAGCCGCGCCGCCCATAACCAGCGAGCAAAGGAACGGAATAATAAAGGTCCTTCTGACTTCCTGCTTATAGTGTAAGAAACGGTGAATGGCCAGGTGATTCAAGATACACATAACCAGCGAGAATAACATATTGGCCAAAACGACCGAATAAATACCCATTTTAAATCCGCGCAGGAACAGCTGCAGAGATCCGACATTGATCACCAGTGCGATGACCGCATTGATCACCGGAACATTGATCTTTCCGATCCCCTGTAAAATTCCGTTGCCAAGTGTGGACAGTGCAAAGAAAATGATGGAAAGCGTTCCGATATACAGCATATTTGCTGCCATATTCACTTCACCGGAGAATAACATGCTGACAATGGGTTTACCCAGAACAGCCAGTCCGACCGCACAGGGAATCGTGATCACCATTGTGATACGGATCGCGCTTGTCACTTTCATTCTGGCCGTAACATGGTCATTCTTGGAAATCGATGCGGAAAGCGACGGAACGATGGCGGATACCATAGCATTGGCAAGCGCAACCGGCAGGTTGATCAATACACGGTATTTACCGGAATAAACACCCATGCTTAAGGTCTTTAAATCCAGTTCATTGATCTCTTCCATGTAGTGGTTAAACATACTCTGATCCAGAATAGAAGAAACATTGTAGATAACCGTACTCATAATAAACGGAACAACGGTCAGGAAAATCGTCAGCATAACCTTTCCCATGCTCTCCGTTTTTCTTGTGGGATCCATGGGAATCTGGTTATGGACAACTTTCTTAACATACAGCTGGTAACAAACGGCGCAATAAAACAGCGATGCCAAAGCACCCAGGCCGCAGCCTACGGTTGCGCCGGCCGCACCGAGCGCGGGGGCAAAGTTTTCATCCATCATGACATTGCCGAATTTGGAACCGATCCGGAAGAAAATATGCGCAAAAACAAGGGATGTAACCACCAGAATGATCTGTTCAATAATCTGTGAAATTGCCGTTACGACCATGGTTCCTTTTCCCTGAAAATATCCGCGGAAGGCACCCATTACCGCAAAGATAAATAGCGTCGGAGCCAGCACGCGAAGTGCCATGGCGGATTTGGGTTCTCCCATGATCTTACTTGCCAGGGGATTTGCAAATACAAATACGAGGAAGCAGGACAAACCACCCGAAATCACAGCGAAAAGTAAAGCACCGCGGAAGTAACGCTGGGTATTTTTAATCTGTCCTTTCTCGGTTCTGGAAGCAACCAACCTGGAAATCGCAACGGGAAGGGAATACGAAGACAATAACAAAACGATGGAATAAATCTCATATGCATTCGCATAATATCCGTTTCCCATATCGCCGATGATATTCGTTAAAGGGATACGTCTGACCAGACCGATCATTCTGGCAACCAGACCTGCGATCGCCAAGATGCCGCCCTGGACAAGTATATTACCGGCTATTGTTTTACCATGTTTCTTCTGACTCATTACTCCATCTTCCTTACATCAAATTCCGTTTATTCCCTGGGGATTCCAAGCTCTTCCAAATAAGCTTTCTGCTTCTTCTCCATTACCTTTGCTTCATTTTCTGTCATATGGTCGTATCCGATCAAATGCAACGTAGAATGTGCAACGAGAAAAGCAAATTCACGAAGCTTGGAATGTCCGTATTCCTTCGCCTGGGAAATAACGCGCTCAGAGCAGATCATAATATCTCCCAAAACAAAACAGCCGGAATCCGGATTAATATTCATCACATAAAATGGTGAAGCCATCACGTCCTCAAAATCCGCGGGGTTTGCAAACTCCGCACCGGGAAAGGATAAAACATCCGTCGGTGCATCCACTTCGCGGAATTCTTTATTGACCGCATGGATCTCATTTTCCCCTGTAACCGTAAGATTGACTTCACAATCAAACGGACAGCCTTCTGCCTTCAGAACATGTTTGATGACCTTTTCGGCTGTTTTGCGAAGATCGAAATCCGGACGGAAATCGGTTTTATTCTTGAAAACCAGTTTAACCTTCATTTATTTTCCCTGCTTGGAGCCCTTGTTTTTGCTTAATTTGGCTTCATATTTGTCGTATGCGTTAACAATTTTCTGTACCAGCGGATGACGCACAACGTCTTTTCCGGTCAATGTACAAACTTCAATGCCTTCGATGCCGGAAACGACTTTGATGGCAACGTCAAGGCCTGAAAGTACATCCTTCGGAAGGTCTTTCTGTGTTGCATCACCGGTAACGATGACTTTGGAACCGTATCCGATACGGGTTAAAAACATCTTCATCTGCGCCTGCGTCGTATTCTGTGCTTCGTCCAGGATAATGAATGCATTATCAAGCGTACGACCGCGCATATAAGCTAAAGGAGCCACCTCAATGAGGCCTTTTTCCATATTTTTGACAAACGCATCCGCACCCATGATCTGATACAGAGCATCATATAAAGGACGCAGATACGGATCAATCTTGCTTTGCAGATCACCCGGCAAAAAGCCCAGTTTCTCACCTGCTTCGATCGCAGGTCTGGTCAAAATGATACGGCCGACTTCTTCATTCTTAAAAGCAGTGATCGCCATCGCCATAGCAAGATAGGTTTTACCGGTACCGGCGGGTCCCAAACCGAAAACGATCATGTTCTTTTTGATGGCATCGACATATGCTTTCTGGCCGAGTGTCATGGGCTTTACGATTTTACCGTTCACCGTATGGCAAATCGCATCGCCTTCCATCGAAAGAAGGACGTTTTCCTTGCTTTCCTTGGACATTTCAATTCCGTAATTGACTTTCTGCTCTCCGATAGCTAATCCTTTCGTGGAAAGCTCGGATAATTCGGACAGTAATGATACCGCCTTCTTTGCATTGCCATCTTCGCCGGAGACATATAAATATCCGTCTCGGTTAACCACGGTAACATTCAGTTCCTGTTCTATTTTCTTCACATACTGGTCACCGCCGCCGAAAATATTGCGCATATTATCAGCATCAATTTCCATTCTGTAGGTTGTTTTACCTGTTTGATCCATGTAGTTCCTTTCAGGAAATCACTTCGTAAATCAGCGGGTTCAATTGCGGTTTCTCAACCGATATGGTATATGCTTCGAGGAAGCGTTTCTGCACTTCTTCGGGGAACGCATCGCCGTTATAATGCATCGTTGCCAGGGATTCTCCCGCCTTTACGGCATCGCCTTTTTTCTTATGCAGGATAAAACCGACAGCCGGATCGATCACATCCTCTTTCTTTGCTCTTCCCCCGCCAAGTAACATCGCGCAGAGTCCGATCTCTTCACACTGGATCTTCGAAACATATCCGTCGGCAGTTGCAAGAATTTCCGCAGTATGGGCAGCCTTCGGAAGGTTCTCGGGATGATATACGTCCTCTTTGTTTCCCCCCTGAGCCTCGATGAATTCGGCCATTTTATCGAGTGCTGCACCGGAAGAGATTTTTTCTTCCACCATGCGATGCGCACTTTCTTTATCTTTTGCCATTTCGGTTGCCAGAAGGAATTCTTCGGCAAACGCATAAACCAGTTCGGTATAATCCTTCGGTGCACAGCCTTTCAGTGCATCGATCGCTTCTTTAACCTCAAGTGCATTACCGATGGCATTTCCGAGCGGCTGATCCATATCGGTAATCGTTGCGATTGTCTTTCTTCCCGCACCGTTTCCGATATCCACCATTTCCCTGGCAAGTGCTTTGGAATCTTCCAAAGTCTTCATAAAAGCACCGCTTCCGGTCTTTACATCCAGAAGGATTAAATCCGCTCCCGCGGCGAGTTTTTTACTCATAATGCTCGATGCAATCAGCGATAGATTTTCGACCGTTCCGGTCACATCACGAAGCGCATACAACTTCTTGTCAGCAGGCGCCAGATCAGCACTTTGACCGACTAAGGCAATTCCCAGTTTCTTAACCTGACGGATAAAATCATCACCGGAAATCTCCACTTTAAATCCCGGAAAGCTTTCGAGCTTATCAATGGTTCCTCCGGTATGACCAAGTCCGCGTCCGCTCATTTTGGCTGTAATCAGTCCAAAAGAAGCTGCAAGAGGAATAACGGAAAGCGAGGTTTTGTCTCCGACACCGCCCGTGGAATGCTTGTCGCATTTGATTCCCGGGATATCGGACAGATCCAGCATATCTCCGCTTTCGGCCATGGCCATAGTCAGTGCAAGTGTCTCACGTTTGTTCATCCCTTTAAAAAAGACGGCCATGGTAAAAGCAGACATCTGATAATCAGGGATATCTCCTTTTGTATAGCCGTCGATGATAAAGCGGATTTCTTCATCCGCGAGTTCCTTGCCGTTTCTTTTTTTCACGATCAAATCAACCATTCGCAAGGCAGGACACCTCCGTTTATCATTTATGATAAGGTTCGTGATTCATAATACGGAATGCACGATAAATCTGTTCACTTAAGATCACACGCATCAACTGATGCGGGAATGTCATATCGGAAAAACTGAGTTTCGTATCGGCCCTTTTTAAAACCTCATCGGATAAACCGATGGATCCGCCGATCACAAAACAGATTTCGCTTCGGCCGGAAACAAAGAGATTCCCAAGTTCTTTGGAAAAACCAACACTGTCCAGTTTCCTGCCGTTAATTGCAAGCGCGTAAACATAGGCGCTTACAGGAATCTTCTTTAAAAGTCTCTCGCCTTCTTTGACTTTCACAGCCTCTTCTTCGGCAGCGGATGCGTTTTCTTTGCACTCTTCATCTGCAACTTCTTCGATCTTAAACCTGCAATATCTCGAAAGACGCTTCGCATACTCCGACAAAGCATCGCGATAAAAGGCCTCTTTGATTTTACCGACACAAACGATTGTTATATTCATGAAAACAGCTTGTGGTAATTCTCATCCAGAAGTCCGTCAATTACGGAAATATCCAGATGAGAGAATCTCGGATCGCGTTTAATCGCACTTTTCATGAAATCCATACGTGCGAAATAGTTCGTCTCATCACCTTCCGTATCCGAATCCGGAATCATTTTCTTAGCGGTCGGAACCACTTCTTCCCTGCAGAATTTCAGGATATCTTCGGTCAGATCATCCTCTTCGACAATCGCCGTATTCAGACGTTTGGCCGTTGCAAAAGAAAAGATGGATGCAATAACAAGACCTAAGAAAACGCAGCCCATAAAGGCATAAATAACAATCCCACCGACACCGTTGATTGTAAGCGGCAAAACATGGAATACAACCAATGCTTCGAAAATCAGACCCGCTATACCGATCAGGAAAAGTGCGATTGCGGAATTCTTCGCATCATCCGCTTTGGTCTTGGAAGAAACAAATGCCTTCAGGGGTTTTTCGGGTGCTGCGGACTCATCGGGCGCATTATTTTCATCCAGCACCCTGGCTTCTTCAGGCGCATTCTGTGCTGCCATAAAGGCTTCCTGCTCCTTCTTGCGCTCCTCAAGATACGTACGAAGAACAAACATGATCTCCTTGCGTTTCTTAGTATCACAAAGCAAATCGGTTGAGCCTTCTTCATTATCCTCCAGTTCAACACCCTGCACATCGGATGCTTCAAAATACTCCAGGATTCTTTCGGCCTCCACTCTCGGAACCGTGAAGAAAACTTCCTTTTCAGCCACTTCTTCGCCAAGCACATCCACCAATTCCACGCCGCAGTCGGCGCAAACGGTAAAACCTTCGCGATATTCATTTCTGCATTTCGGACACCAGGGCATACATCATACCTCTCTAGATTGAGTAACTCGAGCACGTGCTATGTAGTTTTCCGAAGAGGGAGTTGCCACTGCATCCGACCGATGAGGAAAGCGTGATAGCACGTTGCGAGCCACTAATTAATTACTTGCTCAGATATTCATGAATTCCCTTCGCTGCGGCGCGTCCTGCACCCATGGCAAGGATTACGGTTGCAGCTCCGGTTACGGCATCACCGCCTGCGTAAACACCTTCCTTGGTGGTTGCGCCGTCTTCTTTGGCGATAATGCATTTTCTTCCGTTAATTTCCAGTCCCTTTGTGGTGGAGGAAATCAAGGGGTTGGGAGAAGTTCCGAGGGCCATGATGACTACGTCACAATCAATGACGAATTCACTACCCGGAACTTCCACGGGTCTTCTTCTGCCGGACGCATCGGGCTCACCGAGTTCCATCTTAATACATTTGATTCCTTTTACCCAGCCGTTCTCGTCTTCAAGAATCTCAACGGGATTGGTCAAAAGATTAAAGATAATTCCTTCTTCTTTCGCATGATGAACCTCTTCCGCTCTGGCGGGAAGTTCAGCCTCGGAACGACGATACACGATATAAACTTCGGAACCGAGTCTGAGTGCGGTTCTTGCAGCATCCATTGCTACGTTTCCGCCACCGACAACTACGGTCTTCTTTCCGACCATGATCGGGGTTGTGGAATCCGCATCAAATGCTTTCATTAAGTTGCTTCTGGTTAAATATTCGTTTGCAGAGAATACACCGGAAGCGTTCTCTCCTGGGATTCCCATGAACTTCGGAAGACCGGCACCGGATCCGATAAATACGGCATCAAAGTTTTCCTTCTCCATCAGTTCTTCGATGGTTACGGACTTACCGATGATGACATTGTTTTCAAACTTAACACCGAGAGCTTTAACGTTCTCGATTTCTTTCTTTACGACTCTTTCCTTCGGAAGACGGAACTCGGGGATACCATAAACCAAAACGCCGCCGAATTCATGTAATGCTTCGAAAACGGTTACATCATAACCGAGTTTAGCCAAATCGCCGGCACAGGAAAGGCCGGAAGGACCGGAACCGATTACGGCTACTTTTTTACCGTTCTTCTCAACATTTAAAGTCGGATGAACATCATTTGCAAAAGCCCAGTCTGCTACGAAACGCTCCAGTTTACCGATGGAAACCGCTTCGCCTTTGATACCGCGAACGCATTTTCCTTCACACTGGGTTTCCTGAGGGCATACACGGCCGCATACTGCAGGAAGGGAGGAAGATTCGTTGATCACACGATAAGCGCCTTCAAAATCCTCTTCCTTAACGCATTTGATAAAATCAGGAATGGAAATGCTTACGGGACAACCCTGTACGCAAAGGGGATTTTTGCAGTTTAAGCAACGGCTTGCTTCTTCTACGGCTTCTTCCTTGGTATATCCCAGACATACTTCTTCAAAATTCTTGGCACGAACCGCAGGGTCCTGCTCTTTAATGGGAACTTTCTTCATTACATCCATTATTCTTCACCTCCGCAATGTCCGCATCCGCCGTGGTGGGTTGCACCTTCCTTGGCTGCCAGATATGCTCTTCCTTCTTTGGTTTTATACATCAACTGTCTCTTCATTGCCCCGTCAAAATCTACAAGATGACCGTCAAATTCAGGTCCGTCAACGCAGGCAAATTTGATCTCGTCGCCGACTTTCAATCTGCAGGCTCCGCACATACCGGTTCCGTCGACCATGATCGGGTTCATGGAAACGATGGTGGGAAGTTCGAGCTTCTTAGTTAAGAGGCATACGAATTTCATCATGATCATCGGTCCGATGGTAACGCAGATGTCATATTTCTTTCCTTCTGCGTATAAATCCTCAACCACCTTGGTTACCATACCGGAACGGCCGTAAGAACCGTCATCGGTTGTAATATAGAGATTTCCGGCAACTGCCTTCATCTCTTCTTCCATAATCAGCAAATCCTTGGTCTTTGCGCCAACGATAACGTCCGCATCAATGCCATGCTCATGCAGCCATTTTACCTGCGGATAAACAGGTGCGGTACCGAGACCGCCTGCAACAAAGAGATACTTGCGTCCCTTAACGGTTTCGATATCTTCCCCGACAAAGTCGGAAGGACGGCCTAAGGGGCCTACGAAATCATGGAAATAATCTCCTTCTTTTAAGGACGTCATCAGATAAGTTCCTTCACCGATTACCTGAACAACGATGGTTACGGTGCCCTTTTCTCTGTCATAGTCGCAGATGGTCAAAGGAATACGCTCGGAGTCTTCAAACGCACGAACGATGACAAACTGTCCGGGTTCGCAGTTAGATGCCACTCTGGGAGCTTCCACAACCCATTCGTAAATGTTTTCCGCAAGTTTAGCGGATTTGATGATTTTGTACATTGCTTTTTCCTCTCTTTAATTAGTTCACCCTTGTATATACATAATCGCCGTTATTATTCGGCTTCAGTAAACCGTAGTCAAGCGGATCCTTCGTCGATACCGCATACATATATCCGGTCTTCGTGGTCGATCCGGCATTGGGATCTTCATAATACTCGGTAATGACGTAGTAAACCGTATCTTTTAAAGTTACAGCCGCATCGCACATGAACATCAGTCTGCCGGAAAGGTAAGTAAGACTTCCGTCCGTTCCGGCCATGGTTCCGTTACCGGATTCAAAGCGGTATTGTGTAATGATGTTTGCAGCTTCCGCAGCGGTCACGTTTTCCTCATCCACCAGATATAAATACTCTCTGGTTACGATCTCGCTCGGTACGTCATCGAAATTATAAACAACAAACTGGAAGGTTGAAGAACCGATCGGCATAAGGATCGGATTCTTATAAACATTGCTGTCTTTGGTCGGCTCGCTTCCGTCGGAAGTATAATAGCAGACGCAGTCTTCCGGAATGTCTTCCACAACGATCAACTCGGGTTCTTCCAATTCTCCGGACTCAAGATTGATGGTCGGCGGATTGGGTGCCGATACATTGATTTCAAAATCGCCTTCCGCAACGGGGCTCATCAGACCAAAGGAATTGATATAAATGGCTTTGATGTGAAATGCACCTTTTTCCAGATACAGCGGAGATGTATATTCCGTGGACTCATTATCGGGCGTTGATCCGTCCGTCGTGTAAAATACCCGGCCGGAGGGATTTGCGGTCAGTTTTAAGTAGATCGGATCATCATATGCACCGGGCGCCGCGGAAAACTCCGGCTGAACGGCCAGATACCGCTGGAACTGATTCACAATATCCGGGTTTGTACACTCTCCCAACACCGAGTTGATGGATTCGAAATCACCCTGCGATTCATAAATCTCAAACAGTTTGGTATACGCATTCAGCACATCGGAATTAAAATCGCGGATAATGTTACGATATGTCAGAATCGCATTCTGGGTCTGATTGTTTTTCGTATAATATTCAGCCAGTTCGTACTGCACCGTCAGATCGTCGGAGTGCATGTTTGCGGCGGATTCCATATAGGAAACCGCATGCGCATAATCTCCCTTGGCATAATACTCTTTGGCCATTTCGTATTTGTAATCGAACGAGTTTCGTTTCACTCTGCCGGAGATAAAGATTACCGCGATTACGATCACCGCAATTGCCGCAGCTGCAGCAATGATTGCAATGACTTTGGCCGCCAGGCTGTTTTTGATGGTGGTAAAGATCTTACCGCTGCCGGTAAAATCAAGTGCCTCTTCCACATCCCAGAAATCATCGGGAATATCATCAAAATCATCATCCGAACGCTTCTTCGGTTTGGCGGAACCTTTCGGAGACTGTTTCGGATAATTATGTGCATCCCTTCCCGGTCTGGATTTGTCGGAAGGTCTGGAACCGGATTTTTTATGTTTCGGATCCGTCATTTTGCGGATTTTATCCTTGTTGATTTCCTGTGTCGGAATACGTTTCTTACGGACTGCAGTCGGAATTTCCTGCGTGGGAAGACGTTTCGTATCGTCTCCGAGACCGTAACGTGACAATAATGCCTCGTCAAGTTCTTCCTCTTCCGCATTGTCATCGTCCCAACCGATATCCGCGACCACACCGGATAAGGTTTCACTTATGCTGTTTTCAACTCTGGGATCAAAATCCGGGACATACTTAATCTCCGTACCGCATTTGCCGCACAGAAGCATACCCTCTTCAATTTTGGCTCCACATTTCGGACAAGTCATACTCGTTCTCCTGACGATACAAACTTACATCGTCACACTGTCTACACAGTTTTTCATTAACATGGCGATGGTCATGGGTCCGACGCCGCCGGGTACGGGGGTAATCATGGAAGTATGTTCGGCAACCGTATCAAAATCCACGTCACCGCAAAGCTTCTTGCCTTCCAAACGATGAATTCCGACATCGATTACAACAGCACCTTCTTTCACATACTCCGCAGTAATCATTTTGGGTTTACCGATTGCAACGATTAAAATATCCGCCCTCTTGGTAACCTCTTTTAAGTTCTTTGTACGAGAATGGCATACGGTAACCGTTGCATTCTCACGAAGCATCAGAAGGGACATCGGTTTGCCGACAATATTGCTTCTGCCGATGATCACACATTCCTTGCCTTCGATCTCCACGTTACTTCTCTTCAAAAGTTCAATGATGCCGGCCGGAGTACAGGAAACAAATCCCTTCTGACCGATACAAAGAGCACCGACACTCTGCGGATGGAAACCATCCACGTCCTTCTTCGGAGAAATTGCCTGAATAACGGCATCTTCATCAATATGTTTCGGTAAAGGAAGCTGAACTAGAATACCGTTAACTCCATCATCCGCATTGAGTTTATCGATCAATGCAAGAAGTTCGTCCTGCGTCGTTGACTCCGGTAATTCATAAGAAAGAGACTTGATTCCGATGAACTCGCAAGCCTTCTTCTTGTTATTCACATAAACGGTGGATGCAGGATCCTCGCCGACTAAAATCACGGCCAGACAAGGCTCAACACCCTGCGCCTTCAGCGCATCAACTTTACCTTTCAGCTCTTCTTTCAGAGCTGTTGAAATTGCTTTTCCATCAATTAACTGATACATAGTGTACCTCTTAGAATAATCCAGTTATCTTACCGTCTTCGTTTACATCGATGTTCAATGCGGCAGGTACCTTGGGAAGACCGGGCATGGTCATGATCTGACCGGTAATTGCTACGACGAAGCCTGCACCTGCGGATACGTATACTTCACGAACTTCGATATTGTAATTGGTCGGTCTTCCGAGTTTGGTCGGATCATCCGATAAGGAATATTGTGTCTTTGCAACGCAGATCGGGAAATTGCCGAAGCCTAAGTCGGTCAGTTTCTTTAACTGCTTCTTTGCTGCATCGGAATAATTTACGCCGTCTGCACCATAGATTTCTTTTGCGATGGTCTCGATCTTTTCGGTAAGGGAAAGATCATCGGTGTATATCGGATGATAATGGCTTTCCTTGGTTTCAAGGGTGTTAAGAACTGCCTTGGCAAGTTCGATTCCGCCTTCGCCGCCCTTTTCCCAAACTTCGGAAAGTGCGAAGTCGCAACCTCTTTCTTCGCAGAACTGCTTAACAAATGCGGTCTCTGCGGGAGTATCGGTTACGAAAGAGTTTAAGGTTACCACTACGGGAACACCGTACTTCTGAAGGTTCTCGATATGCTTCTCCAGGTTCACGATACCTTTCTTTAATGCTTCCAGGTTCTCTGGAATAAGGTCCGTTTTGGCAACTCCACCATTATACTTTAATGCACGAATCGTTGCAACAAGAACGATTGCATCCGGTTTTAAGCCTGCCATACGGCATTTAATGTCTAAGAATTTCTCAGCACCGAGGTCTGCACCGAAGCCTGCCTCAGTGATGCAGTAGTCTGCCATCTTAAGTGCTGCCTTGGTAGCTCTTACGGAGTTACATCCATGTGCGATATTTGCAAAAGGTCCGCCGTGAACCATTGCAGGTGTATTTTCCAAAGTCTGAATCAAATTGGGTTTTAAAGCATCTTTCAAAAGGGCTGCCATGGAACCAACTGCGCCAAGATCCGCAGCGGTAACCGGCTGACCTTCGAAATTATAAGCCACAATAATTCTTCCGAGTCTTGCTTTTAAATCATCCATATCATCTGCAAGGCAGAGAACAGCCATGATTTCGGAAGCTACGGTAATACAGAAATGATCTTCTCTGACAACGCCGTCAGCCTTTGCGCCAAGGCCGATGACAACGTTTCTTAATGCTCTGTCGTTCATATCAAGACATCTTTTCCAAACCACCATTCTGGTGTCGATGCCAAGCTGATTACCCTGCTGAATGTGGTTATCCAGCATAGCCGCAAGAAGGTTATTTGCAGTGGTGATTGCATGGAAGTCGCCGGTGAAATGAAGATTTAAATCTTCCATCGGAACAACCTGTGCATATCCGCCGCCTGCAGCACCACCCTTGATTCCGAAGCAGGGTCCGAGGGACGGCTCACGAAGAGCGATGATTGCTTTTTTATTCAATTTGGCAAAAGCCTGACCGAGACCAACCGTGGTCGTGGTCTTGCCTTCTCCCGCGGGAGTCGGATTGATTGCCGTAACCAGGATCAATTTACCGTCCGGGTTGGATTTGATACGATTTAAGTATTCGTCGGAAATTTTAGCTTTGTACTTTCCGTACAGTTCCAATTCGTCAAAGGAAATGCCCAAACTTTCTGCAACTTCCGTAATAGGTTTCATTGTGGCTTCCTGCGCAATTTGAATGTCAGATTTCATAATACTCATCCTTTCTGGAATATGTTAATAATGGTTATATATGTTAAAACAATTAACATCACTGCTCGGACTGTAAGAATTCCTCAAATTCCACACTGTCCATCAAAATTCTTCTCGGCTTCGTTCCTTCTTCGGGACCGACTACGCCGGCTTCTTCAAGCTGATCCATGATTCTGGCCGCACGGTTGAAACCGATCTTGAAGATTCTTTGCAGCATACCGATGGATCCTTTTTGTTTGTCAATGACGAATCTTCCGGCTTCGGCAAAATATTCATCTCGGTCGTCACCGGGAACCGGAGCTGCACTACCGCCCGAAATATTGCTGGATACCACCGTCGGGATCTCTGCTTTGTAAGAACTGCAGATATTCTGATTCTTGATAAAATCAACAACATCCTGCACTTCTTCATCCGAAACAAAAGCACCCTGTACACGGGACGGCTTGTTCAACCACTGCGGGAAGAATAACATATCGCCCTTACCGAGCAGCTTCTCCGCTCCGTTCGTATCCAAAATGGTTCTTGAATCGACACCGGAGGATACGCTGAATGCGATACGGCTGGGCATATTGGCTTTGATCAGACCGGTGATGACATCAACGGAAGGACGCTGTGTGGCGATTACCAGATGGATTCCGGCTGCTCTTGCAAGCTGTGCCAGACGGCAGATACTTTCTTCCACTTCCTTACCGGCTACCATCATTAAGTCGGCCAACTCATCTACGATAATAACAAGCTGCGGCAATTTTGTCAGTTTATCTTCTTCAGGCGTATTGGAAGGCTGATTTTCGGCCTTTTCGTTATAGCCCTTTAAGTCTCTTACGCCCTGATCCGCAAATTTCTTATAACGCTCCGTCATTTCGTTTACGCCCCACTGCAAGGCAGCGGATGCCTGCTTGGGATCCGTAACGACGGGATATAAAAGATGCGGAATTCCGTTATACACGCTTAATTCAACAACTTTCGGGTCGATTAAGATCAATTTGACATCGTCCGGATGAGCCTTGAACAGAATACTCATGATCAAAGTGTTGATACATACGGACTTACCGGAACCGGTTGCACCTGCGATCAGCATATGAGGCATTTTGGCAAGATCCGAAACAACCACATCGCCCGCAATATCCTTACCGACTGCAAAAGCGATATTGGATTTGAAGTCTTTGTATTCGGAGGACTCGAGAAGTTCACGCAGTGTAACCGCGGAGGATTCCGCATTGGGAACTTCGATACCGACTGCCTGTTTACCGGGAATCGGTGCTTCTATACGAATATCCGCAGCCGCAAGGTTTAATTTAATGTCATCCGCAAGGGATACGATTTTACTAACCTTAACGCCCATTTCCGGCTGTAACTCATATCTGGTTACGGCAGGGCCCTTGGAATAATCGGTTACATGAACGCGTACACCGAAGGTTTCGAGCGTTTCCTCAAGGCGTCTTGCAGTCTCTTCCAGAGTTTTACGATCGTCGGTTCTACCCTTCTTATTGCTCTCTTTCAAAAGCGTTGTGGAGGGTAATCTGTACTTCGCAGCAGGTTTCGTCGGAGCCTTGAAATCATCGAGATTCTTACTAAGATCCGCTTTGTCACGGCTTCTTAAATGAACCACTTCCTGCGTGGGTTCTTCCGTCTTCACGGGCATAACATCTTCGATATGCTGCTGTCCGGCAATCTCACCTTTCGCTAAAGTTCTGACAGGTACGGGTGCGATCTCTTCGATATCTTTCGTTTCTTTCACCGGAGCAGCCGTAATGACTTTGTTGTTCTCTTCCGGATAAACTCTTTTCACCGGACGGATCCAGTCTTCGGAAGGATTGTCCTCATCCTCTTCGGGTAAAACAACCCTGTGGATATTGTTGGATTCCGCTTTATTGGTTTCCGCAATATGGATTCCGCCTGCGTTTCTGGCAGCTTCGGGATTTCTCGTAGGTTCTTTCGTTTTGGCTGCAGGTACGGAAGAATTCATAAGGCGTAACCCGTCGTCGCTTTCTTCCTCTTCCCGCTCCCGTCTGGTGCAGATCTGTTCCTGCTCCTCTTTTTTCTTCTGTAATTTGCTCAGATCATGGTCAACAACACGATCCGTAACCACGCGTCGCCTGGAAGAACGCGTCTTTACTTCCGGCTCTTCTTCCTCTTCGTATTCTTCCTCGTATTCATCATCTTCTTCACGTTCTCTTCTTGCATACTCGATCAGTGACGGAATGAACGGAACCAGGAATACGCCAAGGCCGATCAGTGTTAAAAGCACGGCTACAAATACACAGCCTATTTTACCGATGATATTGACAAAGAAAAATGTAATGGCGCCAAAGAACCATCCGCCGCCGGTGCCGTTTGTATAAAACTCCTTGCCCCAGCCCTTCGTACCAACCAGATCCGCGATCTCGGGATACGCAAAAAGATGGGAAAACATACCGAATGTAACCATCAAAAGAATGATGGCCGCAAACCGGATATAGAATGTTTTATCCCTCTCAAAAATGCGGAAAATAATAACCATTCCGATCGTAGCGATCGGCAGGTAAAATGCAGATACACCAAAGAGTCCGGTAAAGAACATTCTGATGTAGTCGCCTAAATTCTTGCCGCCTTCTTTCGCTGAGGTGATCACTCCGATGATGCAAAGGAAGATGAAAATCAAAGCTATGAATGAACCGATCATGATCAGTTCTTTCTTGAATACAAAACTGTCTTCTTCCTGCTGTTTCTTAGCGGTACTGCCCCGTTTGCCGCTTGTTTTTTTCTTTGTGGATGTGCTCCTTGAAGAGCTTTTTCTTTTTCCGTTTCCGGAAGTAGCCATTTGTAACAGCCTCCAAATTAAATATCGTAATCGTCTTTATCGCCAAGGTCTTTCAAATCATAATCCCATTCATCGTCCTTGACGTCATAATCAAATGTCAATTCTCTTACCACATGAGGTTTCGGTCCGGGCAGAGGATTGTGAATTTCTTTCACCGCTTCGACAGGCTTGGTTTCAGGTTCTTTCACTACCTCGGCAGGCTTGGGTTCGGGTTCTTTCACTGCCTCGGCAGGCTTGGGTTCAGGTTCTTTCACTGCACTCACGGGAGTCTCGACAACCGGTTTCGGCTGTACAAATGCAGTATGCACTGGAGCTGCAGGCACTTCGGCTGCAACCACAGGTTTATCTGCTACTGCCGGCGTTTCTGCAGCAGGAGTTTCTGTTGCAGGGGTTTCTGTTGCAGGAGTTTCTGCTACAGGTGCAACAGGTTCCGCAACAACCGGTGTTTCGACTGCAGGTGCGGAAGGATTCGTTTCTTCATCGGAAGGCTCAGCCTTCTTAACCGGGCTGAACATCTTGCCACGGCGGCGAAGCATCATTTTCTGCGGAACATACGGAGGAAGAACGCGTTCTTCCTTCTTCTCTTCCTTGGGTGCTTCCTCTTCCTTAACCGGCTCCTCGGCTTTACCGGGTTCTTCTACCTTTTCAGATTCTTCAACAACCGGCTCTTCTGCCTTTTCGGCTTCTTCGGCTACCGGTTCCTCAACCTTCTCGGATTCTTCCTCTTTAACCGGTTCCTCAACCTTCTCGGATTCTTCCTCTTTAACCGGCTCCTCAACCTTTTCAGGCTCTTCAATAATCGGTTCTTCAACCTTTTCGGGCTCTTCCGCCTTAACCGGTTCTTCTGCCTCCTCGGGTTCTTCAATCTTAACCGGTTCTTCTGCCTCCTCGGGTTCTTCCTCTTTAACAGGCTCTTCTTCCTTCTCAGTTTCAGATACTTCCGGCTTAATTAAGTTCTTATCCTCTTCGACGAGATCCGCATGCAGATCATCTCCGAGCGTAATAATCCCGCCGCCACCAAACAACGGTTTTCTGGATGGACGTTCTTTATCACTTTCGATCTTATCGTTGTATGCGGTTTCTTCAGCATTCTCCAATTCCGCAAGCGCATCCTCGGATGCAAATACAAACTTAAGGCAACTGAATCCGATTGCCGCAATGGCACTGAAGCAAAGCGATACAAGCGGAATATAATCCGTATGGTCAAAAGTAAAGAACTGGAAAGCTACCATGGCAATCACAGCCACGGTAAAAGCAAATGCCTTATCCGTTTTCGTTTTTAAAAATGCCAGGATCCAGAATCCCGCAAGGATATAGATCAGTAAAGCATCCCAGTTTCCGAAAAGCGGAGTCAGAAGGGTTAAATTAATGCCTTCCCTGGGAACAAAGCATGCTATAAATCTGGCAATACCGGTCACTCCGGCTTCCACGCCCGCCGGAAAACCGAAGAGGCTGACGGAAAGGGTAACCAATGTCATTCCCAGATAAACCAGACTCTGTATCAAAGGTTTGGAAGCCGTATCCGAAACTGACTTGGAACGGAATACAACAAACGAATAAATCGTAAGCGGAATCAGTACGACTCCGATGATATCGAAATAACAGATTGCTCCGGTCAGTAAACCGAGCATGCCGTAAAGAATCAGATATTTTCCCTGCGTATATCTGCCCTTGGCGGAACCGGAAATCACCATTACCGCTGCAAAGAGATATCCGCTTAAAATGAACGTAAGGAACAGTCCTGGCGTACACTGTGTAAACAGATCGATCGAACCGGGTAGAAACGCAACCAGCAAGAGTGCGATCCAGGCTACGATTTTACCGGCACTTTCTTTCAATGCATAAAAGAGAAACATCATTTCCCCGAATGAAAGAAATGCCTGCAGAACAAAAACGGCAATATGAGTCTGCGAGAATACAGCAAATAAAGCTTTTAAAGAGTTCGCATATACATATGCTATATTGGACGCCGTTCCGAGTGTATCCAGATTGCCGATCGCATATTCATAATAAGCAGCCGTTCCGGAGAATGCGAATTCTCCCGCATCGTTTTGCTGCATCATGGCAAGTACAAAACGTAAAACAATCGCCGCAATTACAACAACAAAAACCAGAGCCGTTTCCAAAAGGCCCTTAATCTTAATCTTTGAGGCAATTTTCTCTTTCCATGTTTTCCGAAGCAGACGGTATAAAACCATCAAAATGACGCAGCCGAAAATAAACAACGCATAGAATGCGGCTACGTAAAAGAGGTATGTGGAGCTGGAATTTGCCTCGGAAACACCGATGGCGGAAATGCCCACTCCTGCGAATAAAATCACGCACAGGAGTCCCCACGTAATGTAATTTAAGGCATTGCGTTTAAACCTCATCGGCAGAATCTTCTTTCTTGGCACTTAAAAAAGTTTCAATATGGTATCTCGGACGTTGCTTGACTTCCAAATAGATCTTTCCGATGTATTGACCGATTAAGCCAACAGAAATCAGCTGTACGCCACCGATAAACCAGATGGATAACATTAACGATGACCAGCCCGGCTGCGTATCTCCGAAGATTCCGAAGAAATAAGAAACCAGGACATAGATCAACGCAAGAAAACTTAATATAACGATCATGATACCAAAGCCCGTAATGAAACTGATGGGCTTAATGGAAAAGGATGTGATTCCTTCCCATGCAAGCGCAAGCATCTTTTTCAGAGGATATTTGCTTTCTCCTGCCTGACGCTCAAGGCGCTCATAATATACACATTCGGTTTTAAAACCGATAAGCGGAACGATTCCGCGAAGGAAGAGATTCCGTTCCGGATATTCACTGAATGCCTTCAGGGCACGTTTACTCATCAGACGGAAATCCGCATGGTTGTAAACGGTTTTGACACCCATACTGTTCATCAGTTTATAAAATCCCTGCGCGGTACTTCTCTTGAAAAACGTATCTTTTTTGCGGGAATTACGCACACCGTAAACAATATCGCAGCCGTCCTGATATTTCTGAAGCATCTCGTCGAATACATGGATATCATCCTGAAGGTCTGCGTCAATGGAAATGGTCACATCGGAACATTCCATTGCGGTTAAAAGTCCTGCGGTAAGTGCAAACTGATGGCCCACATTTCCGGCCAATTTCAGTCCGTAAATCGATGTGGGAGTTTTCTCATGTTCTGCGGAAATCAGCTCCCAGGTCTTATCTTTGCTTCCGTCATCGACAAAAAGCACAAAGCTGTCAGCGGAAATCAAACCCTTCTTTGCAAGGTCATCCAAAGAAACACGAAGAGCTTCCGCGGTAATCGGAAGCATTTCTTCTTCGTTATAACAGGGAACTACAATGGCAAGTTGATTCGGTTTGCTCATTTTTCCTCTCCAAAGTGTTATTTACATTGCGGCAAGTGCCTGTTCCAAATCCGCAATAATATCGTCTACATTTTCGATTCCGACGGAGAAACGGATCAGATCGGGCTGTACGCCTGCTTCCAGAAGCTGTTCATCGGTCATCTGACGATGCGTATGGGAAGCCGGGTGAAGCACGCAGGATCTGGTATCTGCTACATGAGTAACGATTGCCACGAGTTTCAGATGATCCATGAAACTTACGGATGCTGCTCTTCCGCCCTTTAAGCCAAAGGTCAGAACGCCGCAGGTACCGTTAGGCATGTATTTCTTAGCTCTTTCGTAATACTTATCTCCCTCAAGTCCGGGATAGTTAACCCATGCGATCTTATCGTTTGCTTTCAACCACTGAGCCACTTTCAAAGCGTTGGAGCAATGTCTTTCCATACGAAGATGCAGGGTCTCGAGTCCGAGATTTAAATAGAATGCATTCTGCGGAGACTGAATGGAACCCAAATCTCTCATCAGCTGTGCGGTAGCTTTGGTGATATATGCAGCCTTGCCGAATTTCTTGGTATAAGTGATTCCGTGATAGGACTCATCCGGAGTGGTCAGTCCGGGGAATTTGTCCGCATATTTCTCCCAGTCAAAATTACCGGAATCCACGATACATCCGCCAACTGCGGTTGCGTGTCCGTCCATGTACTTGGTCGTGGAATGGGTAACAATATCAACACCATATTCAAAAGGTCTGCAGTTGATCGGTGTCGGGAATGTGTTGTCCACGATTACGGGAATGCCTGCTTCGTGAGCAACTTTGACAAATTTCTCAAAGTCAAGAACAGCCAGGGAAGGATTGGAAACGGACTCAGCAAGAATACATTTCGTATTCGGCTTAATGGCAGCCTTTAATTCTTCCTCGGAAATCTCTGGATCTACTACGGTTGTCTCGATTCCCATCTTGCTAACCGTTGTGGTCAATAAGTTAAATGTTCCGCCGTAAAGGGCTGAGGAGATAATCAAGTGATCTCCTGCTTCACAAATATTGAATACGGCATAGAAATTCGCTGCCTGTCCGGAGGAAGTAAGCATAGCCGCATAGCCGCCTTCGAGGTCGCAAATCTTCTTTGCCACAAAATCATTGGTCGGGTTCTGTAATCTGGTGTAGAAATATCCGCTTGCTTCAAGATCGAATAATGCTCCCATCGCATCGGATGTGTCATATTTAAACGTTGTACTCTGATAAATCGGCAGAACTCTGGGTTCGCCTGTTTTCGGTGTCCAGCCTCCCTGAACACAAATTGTTTCTTTTTTGAATGACATTTTATCCTCCCCGGCAGATCTTTAAGTATCCGCCCTGTGTTTATATTTTATCGAAGTTCGTCTTCCTCTTCCCAGTTGGTATATACGTTCTGGACATCATCATCTTCATCGAGAAGATCCAGAGTACGGTTTAACCATTTTACATTTTCCTCATCGGTCAATGAAACATAGTTCTGGGGGATCATGGTTACTTCGGCACTTGCCATGGGAATCTTCTGTTCCTCAAGCGCCTTCTGTACATCCAGAAGTCCGTCGGGGTCGGTAATGATTTCATAGCTGTCTTCTTCGTCGCTGAAATCTTCCGCACCCGCATCAAGTGCGACCATCATCAGTTCGTCGGGATCGGTTTCATACTCTTCCTTGTCAATGATGATCTGTCCCTTGCGGTCAAACATAAAGGATACGCATCCCTGGGTACCGATGCTTCCGTTACCCTTCGTAAATGCGCTTCTTACATTTGCAGCGGTACGGTTCTTGTTGTCGGTCAAGGTTTCCACGATGATTGCGATTCCGCAGGGACCGTAACCTTCGTAAGTAGCATGTTCGTAAATCACGCTTCCGTCATCTCCGGCTGCTTTCTTAATACCACGCTCAATGGTATCGTTCGGCATATTGTTTGCTTTTGCTTTCTGGATAACGGTTGCCAGTTTATAGTTGTTGGAAGGATCGGGGCCGCCTTCTTTAACGGCTACAGCAATTTCGCGGCCGATGATGGTAAAAATCTTACCCTTGGCTGCATCGTTCTTTTCCTTCTTGTGTTTAATGTTGGCAAATTTTGAATGTCCTGACATATATTCCTCCTAAAAAACTGCTCTGTTTTCTATCAAACAGCACAAAATCATACAAATTATATATTATCATTTTTCACGGAATCATTCAACAATTCCTTGTCGTTTTCCTCTTTGGGAAGCTTTTTAACTCTGGTTTTCCCAATGATATGCTTGTCAACGGACAGAATTTCGAACGAATATCCCTCAAAATTGAAGGTAAATCCGACATCTTCCTCCGTCGGCACATGTGTCAGACGATCGGTCAGGAAACCGTTTAATGTCTCATAATCATCCGTTTTTAAAGAAATTCCGAGTACTTCCTCAAGATCTTCGAGCGGAGCAAGACCGTCGACTTCATATTCGTCCCTGCCCCTGGCACCGATCTGCTCTTCTTTGATATCGTATTCGTCCAGAATATTTCCGACGATCTCCTCAAGAAGATCTTCCATCGTAATGATACCTGCCGTCTGACCGTATTCGTCCAGAACAACCGCAAACTGGATGCGCTCGGACTGCATTTTGCGAAACAGATCATCGACATCTTTGGTTTCCTGGATGTAAATGGTCTTGCGCAGAAGTTTTTTATTACTTTTGATCGGTTCGTTTTCGTCGCGTTCTTCGCTTAAATAGCGCACGACATCTTTTAAGTGCAAAACGCCGATAATATGATCCAGATCCCCGAAATAAACCGGATAACGGCTATAAGGAAGCGAGATCATAATCTCCTTAGCCTCGGCAAATGTGCTTTCCGCATCAATGGCGGAAATATTGCTTCGGTTCGTCATAATTTCCTGAACCTGCTTGTCTCCGAACTCAAAGATATTGTGGATCATTTCCGCTTCGGAGTTTTCGAGCACGCCCTGTTCAAAACCTTCATCCACCATGGAAATGATTTCTTCTTCCACATTGTCGTTTCGCATCTGTTTACGAAGAAGCAGCCATTTGATGAAAAAGACAATCAGTCCGGCCGCAAGCACTCCGATAATGCACCAGTAGATATAATCATGCATTTTATTTCCTCAATCAATAGTCGTGGTGATAATCCTTAGTGGATACGATCTCACCGTTTTCATAGTATTCCTTCGGCACACGTTTGCCGATATCACAGATCATTTCATACGGAAAACCGCCGTAAAGCGAGCAAAGCGTTTCAACCGTAATCTCTTCCTTACCGTCTTTGCCGATCAGGATGACACGGTCGAATTCCTTGGCTTCCGGAATATCCGTAACATCAATCATAAACTGATCCATGCAGACTCTTCCGAGAATCGGTGCTTTCTTTCCGTGAAGCAAGACATATCCGCGACCGGATAATCCTCTCGGATAGCCGTCCCCGTAACCGACCGGAACGGTAGCTACACGTGTGGTCTTGGTGGTTTCATAGGTTCCGCCGTAGCTGATCTTTGCGCCGGCCGGAAGGGTTTTGATATACACGATGTGACTGAATAAGGACAGAACAGGCTTAATCTCGATATTTTCTCTGTCCATTTCATCCGACGGCCATACGCCGTACATCGAAATACCGATGCGGACAAAATCAAAATCTTCCGCCTTCATCTCCATGGCTGCTGCGGAATTAAAGCAGTGATGATAAGTAAAACGGATATTTTTATCCTTGCATTTTGCAATAAAACTTCGGAATAATTCCACCTGATGATATGCATCGCTTTTATCGACTACATCCGCATTTGCAAGATGCGTAAAAATGCCTTCCGCCACGATATGTTTCTTCGAACAAATGGATTCGGCAAGGGCCACGCCCGCATCATCCGCAGATACACCGATCCTGTGCATGCCGGTATCCACTTTCAGGTGGATTCTGGCGCTTTTACCGACTTTGGCAGCCGCTTCGTCGATTTCCTTTGCCATATCCTCCTTGAAAACCGTAAGGGAAATTTCATTCTCAATCAGTTCCGGATACGCATAAGGGAAGGTATAGCCAAGGATCAGAACCGGTTTCCTGATTCCGGCTCTTCTTAAGATCATTGCCTCTTCCGCCGTTGCCGTCGCAAAGCCGAAGATATCATCCCGTTCTTCGAGTTTCTTGGCAATCGGAAGAGCACCGTGTCCGTATCCGTCGGATTTGACCACGGCCATCATCTTCATGCCGGCAGGAAGTTTCTCTCCCAGCCGGTCCATATTAAAGGAAATTGCATCCAAATCTACACCTGCACAAACGCGTTCATAGTGTTCCATCTTCGTTCTCAATTCTCCTCAAGTTTTTTTATTCCTTCAATCAGGTCACGGGCGATCATCCCACGGTGACCATAGTTCTTAAGTTGGTAATCTCCGGAAAGTCCGTGCGCATAAACCGCTTTGCAAACGCCGTCAAATACGGTTTCTTCGTTTAAGAGAAATGCTCCGATACAGCCGGATAAAACATCTCCGCTTCCCGCCGTAGCCATTCCGTCATTTCCGGAAAGGTTGTAATATGTCTGTTCTGAGTTGCTGACAATCGTAGGATTTCCTTTGCCAACCAGAATTACATTCCACTCTTTGGCAAAGCTTCTGATGTTTTTCTCATAATCAGCCAGAAGTTCGGATACCGAAAGTCCGCTCATTCTCGAAAATTCTTTCGGATGAGGTGTAATGACAACTTCGTTTCGTACGCTGTACTGCACAAATTTCTTTTTTATTTCCTCATCGGCGGATATGATATTTAACGCATCCGCATCCAGGATTAAAGGTTTCTGAATATCCGAATTCAGAATACCTGTTACAATGGCTTTTGCAACACGGTCCACGGAAAGTCCGGGTCCCAAAACAATGACGTCGTCTTTCTTTAAATCATCAATAAAGGATCCGATAAAGTCCGTCCCATCATCGTAAGTATGTAAAATCGCTTCCGGAACGGCAGTTGCCAGAACAACTCTGTTTGCTTCATGCGTATAAACATCCGCAAGTCCGGCACCTGCGCGCAGAGCTGCCTCCGCACTTAAAATGCAGGCTCCGCTCATCGCTTTGCTTCCCGCAATGATTCCGACGCGGTGAAAACTTCCTTTATTTCCGTCTGCCGGGCGTTTCTTTAATTTCACTGTGTCCGACTCATAGCAAAACCTTGTTTTTTCATCGGGGTACAGTCTGCTTACGACTTCTTCCACTCCGATGGATGAAACGACTACTCTGCCGCTAAGTTCCCTGCCCGGATGACAGATCAGGCCGGGTTTCATTGCAGTAAAGGTAACCGTAACATCCGCTTTTACTGCCTCTCCGGGCATTTCACCCGTATCCGTATTGACTCCGGACGGAATATCGATGCTGATTACCTGTGCACCGTTTTCGCCTTTTTGATTAATATATGCGATTGCATGCGCAAGATTTTCTCTCGGTGCTTTCGTTAAGCCGACGCCCAGAATCGCATCGACGATAATATCATATTTCGTATCGGGAATCGCGGTCAGATACGTTCCTCCGGCTTCCTTCAGCAATTCTGCCTGGTGTCGGATGGAATCCTTGCAGGATTCGATATCTTTTAACAAAACCACATCCGCTTCAAATCCGGATTTCTTCAGAATCCTTGCAAGCGCAATCCCGTCTCCGCCGTTGTTTCCGCCTCCGCTTAAGATCAATATCTTATCGGAAGATTTGGCAATCGTAAGGATGGTATTTGCCACACCTGTAGCTGCGCGCTCCATAAGCACACTTTGCGGAATCTGCAAAGTGTTAATGGCATATTCATCAATGGCATTGCATTCGCTTGCTGTCAGTAGTCTCATTTCTTGCGGTTCAGTTTGTAGGAAAGCTTCATCAGGCTTTCGGAAAGGTGAACATTCTCAACGATTACATTATCCGGAAGATCCAGATCCACATGGGCAAAATTCCAGATTGCCGTAATTCCGGACCGAACGAGGATCTTGGAAATCTCGGTTGCTCCGGCTTTCGGAAGCGTCAGCACGGCAATTTCGATCTGATTGTCCGTAATAAAGGATTCCAGATTTGCGATGTCCTGGATTTCCAGATTTCTTACTTTCTTCCCGATCACTTCCTCGTTTCGGTCAAAAATACCCTTCACAAAGAATCCGCGCTTTTCGAAATTCATATAATTGGCAAGGGCCTGTCCCAAATTTCCGGCGCCGATAATGACCATGGAATGCTTATGGTCGAGCCCGAGAATTTTACCGATTTCATCATAAAGATAGCCGACATTATACCCGTATCCCTGCTGTCCGAATCCACCGAAATGGTTGAAATCCTGACGGATCTGCGATGCAGTTACATGCATACGGATGCTCAGATCATGCGAAGAAATCCTCTCCACGCCTTCATCTTTCAGGTCTCCGAGATAACGAAGATATCTGGGAAGTCGACTGATTACCGCCTGTGAAATTTTGTCCGCCATACCGGCCTCCTGTAATACTAAATGCGGATGTAGAATTCTTAACAAATACTACATTATGTGTTAATTGTCCAAATATCATTATAGTTTTTAACAAAAATCATGTCAACAATTCGTTCATTGGCCAAAGAAAAGATTCTGTGATATAGTATTATGGTTTGAGGAAATAAAATGAGCGGAACGGATAAATACGACGAAAACTCCATATTTTCCAAAGAATCCTTTGACTGTGTCAAGGGATATCTTGCTCTGTGCATTCTGCTCCATCATATCTTCTTATTCAACGGTCTTTTGACAAATACATTTATGAACTACCCTCAGTATCTGATCGGACACTGGGCGGTGGTCCTTTTTATGTTTATCTCCGGCTTCGGGTTGTATGAATCTTATAAAACCAAAGGGCGCAGTTATATCACTTCCCTGCCGAAGCACCGCCTGTTGCCGTTTTATCTGACATATCTAGTCATTATATTGGTTTATGTCATTTATTATTTGATCAACCGGATACCGATTTCCGCATCCTTATGGGTTCAGACATTTACATACGGATCTACCCTCGTTTATTACGGATGGTATTTCCAGCTTTCGTTTCTTATGTATATGGTTTTCTGGATTCTTTTTATGCTGCCGGTAAAACCTGTTGTCCGCAATATTTTGTTTATTTTATTTGCGGTATTTTTCACATTTGAAAATATCATCTTTTCCATTCACTTTAATAATTTTACACCGATGTTCTGCTTCCTCTTCGGAATGTTTGTTTCCGTACACAAAGAACGCATCGTTAAATTCCTGGCAAAATGGAAATATTTAAATTTCTTTGTTAGTCTTGCAATCTTTGCGGTATTTACCATACTTACGACACTGATCGTCTACCGCAAACAAACGGAGTTGTATTCAATTGCATCGTATAAAGTAGTTTATGTATTGCTTACGGTTTTGGCAGATTATTCGCTTTGCATGTTTATGCTTTGCTGCCTTGCGATTTTTAACCGGATCTCGCCGAAGATTATCATTAATCCGGTTTCAAAATGGATCGGATTGTTTTCGCTTGAGATTTATGCTTTGCAGGGAATGGTATTACAAATCGCATTCCAACACGTGAATATATACGCAGCATCCGTTCTTTCCCTGCTTATAACCATAGCGCTTGCCATACCGTTTCACTATTTACTCCGTTTCATATTAAAGCCTTTCAAAGGCGCAAATAAAGCGAAGGAAAACGCAAAATGATTTTATCGGTATCCAACATTTCCATACATTTCGGAGAGAAAGAGGTCCTAAAGGACGTCTCCTTCCATATCAACGAACACGAAAAAGTGGCTTTAATCGGCAATAACGGTGCCGGCAAAACCACTCTCTTTCATATTATCCAGAAAGAACTGACTCCCGACGAAGGCGTGATCTCCGTCAAAAAAGACGCAACCGTAGGCTATGTTGCGCAGGTTCAGAATTATACCGATGATCATACCATTATGGAAGAACTCCTTTCGGCAAAGCAGGATGTCATCGATATGGAAGAACGGATCCGCTCCATGGAAGACGAAATGAAGACCTTAAGCGGGGATGCCCTGGATAAGCTTATGCAGCGTTATCACGAGACTTTGCATGTCTTTGACTTGGCCGGGGGATACACGTATAAAAGTGACATACTGGGAATTCTGCGCGGCTTAAACTTTCCCGAAAGCGATTATGACAAATCCGTCCTAAAACTTTCCGGAGGCGAGCGGACCAGACTCTCTTTGGGTCGTATTTTGCTTACCGCGCCGGATCTGATCCTGCTTGACGAACCTACAAACTACCTTGATATCGCTTCGGTCACCTGGCTTGAAAATTATCTGATCAACATCTCCAGCGCCGTACTGCTTGTCTCCCACGACCGCTATTTTATCAATAAAATCGTAACCAAAACTGTTGAGATCGAAGGCGGCCGTTCTTTGATGTACGACGGAAACTACGAGGATTTCATCACCAAGAAGGAAATCCGCAAAGCTTCCATGCTTTCCGCTTACGAAAAACAGCAAAACGAGATCAAACACCAGAAGGAAGTCATCGAAAAACTCCGCTCTTTTAACCGGGAAAAAAGCATCAAACGCGCGGATTCCCGCCAGCATATGCTCGATAAAATGGAAGTCATCGAAAAACCCGTGGAAGAACGTATCGATATGGGCCTTGATTTTCATTTAAACAAAGAAAGCGGGAATGATGTCCTCTCCGTAAATCACATCGCCAAATCCTATGGCGAACGGTGTTTATTTAACGATGTTTCGTTTGAAATCAAAAAAGGCGAACATGTCGCCTTAATCGGTATGAACGGAACCGGCAAAACGAATATTTTAAAGATTATCAACGGAATCATTCCTTCCGATGCCGGTGAAGTGAAACTTGGAAGCAATGTGGAGATTGGTTATTTTGACCAGCAATCCGCAGTTCTGACCAATTCCAAGACCGTATTTGAAGAGATTTCCGATACCTATCCGAAAATGACCGAAACCGAAATCCGCAATACCATGGCTGGATTTCTGTTTACCGGCGATGAGGTATTTGCAAGAATTTCCACTCTTTCCGGTGGCGAACGCGGACGTGTGGTACTGGCCAAGCTGATGCTCTCGGGAGCCAATTTCTTAATTCTGGACGAGCCGACCAACCATCTGGACATGATTTCCAAAGAAGTCCTGGAAAACGCTTTAAATGCATATCCGGGTACTCTTCTTTACGTAAGCCACGATCGTTATTTCATTAATCGTACAGCCGAACGGATTCTCTGTCTGGAAAATGAAAAGATTACGCAATATCTGGGCAATTATGATTATTATCTGGAAAAATCCGCTGAGGCTGCATTAACTGCTTCGAATGCATCAAACGCATTCGCAGCGACAACTAAATTAAACAGTATATCCGAGATTACTGTTTCCGAGGGCAAAGCCGACTGGCAGAAATCCAAGGCCGAACAAGCAGCCAGAAGAAAACTCGATAATCAAATCAAAAAAATTGAAGATGAAATCTCCTCACTGGAAGATTCCATCTCCAATCTTGAATGTCAAATGAATGATCCGCAGATTGCCACCAATTCCGTCAAGTTGCAGGAAATCTGCAGGGAGCATGCCGCAAAAAAAGCCTTACTGGATGAAAAAATGGCAACCTGGGAAGATCTGTTAAGCAGACAGGAAGAATAATTCTTTCTTACTTCTCTTTCCCCGATTTATTTGTATTATATGCAATAATAAAGATAATTAATCCCAGTAAAAGTGCAGAACCGCCGATAATGATAAACCACACAGGAAGCGGCAGTTTCGCCTTTTCGGTATCCTGAACATCTTTCTTTTCATCGTCTGTTACCGGCTTAAACGGAACAATGCTCGATTCTTTCTCGGAATCTTTTTCCTTGATTTCTTCGCCGGTATCTTTATTTTCGGTCTTGGACTGATCTTCTTTCTTCTTCGCATCCTCGGAAGTTTTCTCTTTATCCTTAGAAGGAACAATAACCGTATCGGAAGATTTCTTGGTATTCTCCGATTCGGGCTTGGAAACTCCCTTGGCCGGAACGGTTACATGATGTCTCGTTACCTCAGCAAAGCAAACCTTACAATACTGCGTCTCATCGTATCCGCCTTCCTTGGTTTCCGTAGGCTCTACTCTGCATTCGATTACGGCTGTATCAGGCACATGACCTTTGGCCGGAACGGTAATCTTGTCCTTAGTCAGTTCTGCAGACAGTTTGGAATCCGTAAAATACTTATCCCCGGTCTTTTCGTGAAGCAGCCAGTATTCGATATTTCCTGCCTCAGTACAGCTGGCATCTTTCTTTTCCACAAATTCGATATAATGCTCATCCGTTTCCGCCTTCTCGGCAGCTTTACACCAGGCAAGATATACTTCGTTGTAGTGCGCAGGCGGAACAATCTGCACATTATAAAGGAATGATGCAATTTTACGCAGGTTGTATTCCGTACTGAAGGATGTGTCTTCTCTATAAAATAACAGTCGAATGAGAATATTTCTGAACAGATCGGAATTCGACCGAAGGGTTGCAAAATGACCGTGCAGATCTAAGTTAAACTGATCTCCGTACGGATTACCGTTAGCTTCTATAGCAGCAAACAGGTTATCTTCAACCGTGATAAGCGCTTTTTCAAAGGCCTGGTCGGCTGCCTGAGATACGGTAAGCTTATTTTTGTTTTCATCCATAAGCAAAAGAGGTAGAAAAGAACCAATCATATCGATGAATTGTCCGTTTCCGTTGCGCTGATCCATATCCGGTATTTCATCACCAAAGTAACTTAAATCGCCAACATCAAGGCCCATAAAAATGGATGCCAAATAAAGAGTATTATACAAATTGTAATAGGCATTATATCTCGCGTCCTGAGCCGTCGGGGGATTTTTGTCTGGATGATAAAATAGGAAATCGGAATAATAATCACTTTCGGTACCCGGTCCGTTGACAAAGGCGGATAACCCATCGATAAGGGCATCACCGAATTTCGCCTCTCTGTCATCTATGTAACGAACCAATAGTTGATGGAAAACGGTTAAAAGCATATCAGAATCAGTCTCTTTTTTATTAAGTTCTTCCCTGATCATGGTAAATAACGGTGTATCCTTATTCTCTGCAACATACTGGGCGACAATAACAATAAACTCATCCACGGTAAGGTTCTTTATATCATGCGCTCCGATTCCCGCTTCGGTAAGCCAGTCAATGAGTTCCAAAAGCGCAATACCGACCGCTTCGGTTTCGTTTGATGCACAACCTTCGGCGACAAGTGATTCGCTTGCATAGGAAAGATAACCAAGCAAAAGCGGCTTCGCCAGAACAGATCCGTCCCCGATCATTTCATTGTTGTACTGAAGCAGGCACATTCCGTAGATTCCTGCGGTTGCAACAAGCGTATCCTGCATTCCGTTATTGACATATTCCTCATTCGTTGCTGCAAGGGAAGTCAGTCCTTTCAATCTTTCGCTTACAACATCCGCATATCCCTGTTCGCCCTTCACTTCACCGATGAACAGATTCTCGTTACTCTTAATCTGTTCAATAATATCCTTCGTCTCGGCCTCTTCGTCAAAGGAAATATTCTTAATCTCCCCGGGATTAAGCGTTACATCTTTGAAATTCCGGTAATCTCCTTTTACCGCATCCTGATAGCAATGTTCATTCATACTTTGCAGTTCGGAAAGCATAGCTTCATCGGAAACCGCATTCGGAACTTTACGAAGGTCCAGTACCTGACCGTAATATTCAAATCCCCAGGACTCAGGGGGCAAATAAGTGATGAAATCATAATCAAAAGGGTAATTATGAATGCCGTTATAGCATTCGGCGTGAATGTCTATATTTCCGCCCGCGGTATAATTCCAGGCTTCACCCGGAGTGTCCAGTCCCGCATACTCTCCGCCTCTTGCACCTTCCACGCTGAGGACTTCGTTTTTGGGCGCACCGTCTTTAATGGTTCGCACACTGGCGAAGGTATAACAATAAACATCTTCGGGAGTAATGCTGACATCAGAGCCGAAATATTCAATTCCTCCATCGGCAAAGAATCCACCGATTAAATTGGCAACCGCAGATCCGCGACTGTGTCCGGTTACCCAGACTTTCAGATTTCCGGTGATTCCGTGATTTTCGATATACTGCTTGATAAAACGCAGATCTTCATCACGTGCCGCTTTAAAACCGGCATGAATATTGCCGTCACCGACGTTAAAATTGCCGGCCCACTCCTGCTTATATCCGGCACTTCTGGGTGCAATGGCAAGCAGAGTATAGTCTTTACCGTAAGCACTGACACTTCTGCTTCCGACAACCACTCCGGCGCTGTTTTCCAATTTCTCCGTATGACAATAGGTATTGTCTTCCACGTTTTCAAAGCCCATGGCTTTCATCATCTCAACGGCGTTATGCTGGCAGTCGGAGCTGTCTTTTTCATAAATATCCTGCGCAGCGCCGTAATAGCTTGCCGTGGAAATACAAAGCTGTGCGGAAAGAGTCTGAATATGCGTACAGCCAAGGTAAGAGGATCGCATAAAACAGTCATCCCGATAAACAAAGGAGTCCGTTGCCTGGAGATTTTCCCCTTCATTGGAAGAATACTGATATGTTCCTTCCGTGACATAGGATCTATCCGTTTCTTTCGCAAACGCCGACAGCGGCAGATTCCCTGCCACCAAAAGAAGACTCAGTGTAACCGTAATTCCCCTGTTTACAATTTTTCTCAGTTTTTTGCCCATAAGCGTATCCTTTCCCTTAAAACTACGTATCGTATAACATCTCTATTATACCAAAAGAATCAAGAAAGCAAAAGAAATGTTGATCTCAACAAAAACCGGAGAGTTTCCTCTCCGATTTTGCTATTTAATCTCTACTTTGAACGAATCGCCCTTGCATATGATTTTCCCTTTCAGGTTATTCAGATGCAAAATGCTGTTTACAATCGATAAGCCAAGACCTGTTCCGTTCTTTTCACTTCGGCTGTCGTCACCTTTGACAAAAGCTTCCCAGAGTTTATTTGTCTTTGTCTGAATTTTATCAATCGGGGCGTTTTCAAAGATCAGTTTTTCATTAAACGGAATATGTCTGGCATAAATACGAATCTTTCCTCCCTCTTTGGTATATTTGATCGCATTGGTCAAAAGATTCTCCATAGCCCTCTTCATCATGGTTTTATCCGCTCTTCGATTGAATTTCCCTTCCGTTTCCAAAGTCAGATTCTTTTCTTTAAGCAGCGGGGCGAACTGTTCTTTTAGTTCTTCACTTAGACCGATAAGATTAACACTCTCCTTATGGGGTTTCGTATGGGAATCCTCCATCCTGGACAATTCCAAGACATCCATAATGATTCCGTTCATGTATTCCGCATTTTCGTAAATTGAGGAAGCGTAATGATCTCTTTTCTCCGTCTGCACATTCTCCTTTAAATTCTCCGCATATCCCATAAGCGAGGCCAGAGGGGTCTTTAAATCATGTGCCATGGAATTCATCATCGTCTTCCGATAATCGTCCAGGCGGTAGAAATACAGCAGTTTTCTGTATTTGATAAATGTAACCAGAAGTGCGATTAAAGTGGCAAATCCAAACCAGAATACCAGGATCAACGTATTTATCGGCTGATAGGTCTTTACCAGATCGGGAAGTACCATATAATATCTAAGTTCTAAGCCTTCCTCTCCTTCAAGGGCGATACTTTGCTCGTATAAGCGGCTTCCCAAAGAAAACGGGCCGGGATTGACCGTACCGGTTTCATTGTTTTTCACCGCTTCAACATCCGCAGATCCCACAAAGTTTTTCCTGATATATTCGGCTTCTCTGTCATTGGATCCCATAACCGCAACAGGTTTTCGATAATCGCCAATCTGCTCACCGGCCGCGGCAATCTCTGCATTCGTCCTTTTAAAACCGTCCGGATCCAATACAACATGTTTCATTCCGGCACATTTATCTTTCAGGGCATCCGTGCAATCAACGAAATATACATTCGTCTGATTCTTTGCGGCTGCAAATGAAGTCAAAGAGGTATAATACACGTGCTCACTAATTCTTGTGTTTCCGGGATAGAAAACCTGATTCTCGACATCAAGATAATAATCCGTTACCTCAACCGTATAATTATAGCTTGGCATTTTTCCCGTCGCCTGTTTCCAGGAACGTTCATTTAAATTTAAGTTGTCCCGCATCTTTTGAAATTCGGGAATGTCCGATAATTCATCAAACGGACATACATAACAAACGGTTTTCCCGGCATCATAATCCAGAAATGCCATCGACAGTTTTAAAGACGTATCACAAGCAACTTTTTGATTCTTCGTATCGCAGATATAAGCATACTGCTTTGCATTCAGCGCCGCCAGACTGTCCGGAACTCCGAGCCCATCAAAATAGCCCATTGCAGAATCCATATACATAACCGTCAACCCGTAATTTTCTTCCAGCGTATCATCTCTTAAAGCCTTGTTGATATACTGTTCGGTCCAATGCATAAGCTGTGCGTTTTGACTTACAAAAAATTCATTGGTATACCCAAAAAACCAGATGACGGATCCTAAGGACAAAATCCCTGCCACAGTCCATGCAATCAGGATCCTCGGAATCGGTAAATGAACAAATTTCTTTCGTTTTTTGAATTTCATCATACTCTCCCTTAACGACTATTCGGTAAAACGATATCCTTTACCGATTACGGTTTTAATCTGGTTTCTGGCATTTCCGAGGGCTTTGCGAAGTTTCTTTACGTGGTTATCCACAACCCTGTCTCCGCCCTCGAAATCCATGCCCCAGACACCGTTTAACAATGCGTCTCTGGAAAGAACAATTTGCTTATGATGCATAAAATACTTAAGAAGGTCAAATTCTTTCGGCATCAGACGGATTTCTTCGCCCGATACTTTTACACTCATTGACTCTTCGTTGATGCAAATGTTTCCGATAACCAAATCTCCTCCGATCACGGTTCCTTTCGATCGATGAAGCAAAGCAATGGCCTTGGCATAAAGCTGTGCCAAAGAAAACGGTTTTGTGATGTAATCGTCACATCCAGTTTCAAACCCGAGAAGAACGTCTTCTTCCAAGGTCCTTGCCGTTAAAAACATGACCGGCACATCACTCTTTCGCCGGATCAGTCTGCAAAGCGAAAAACCGTCCAGTCCGGGCAGCATGACATCGAGAAAAATCAGATCAAATTCTTCTTCCTCGATGTAATTTTTCGCCGCAATACCGTCCGCTGCCGAAGTGATTTCGAAATGTTCCTTGCGTTTACCGTCCGTAAAATAATCCTCAATCACTTCCCGGATCTGTCTGTCATCTTCCACAAGCAAAAGTTTATACATCATCACATTTGTCCTTTCTGCAGTTATTAAACCACAGAGATGTATCCATGAAATATCCATGCAAAAAAATAACCCGAAGATTTACTCTCCGGGTTTATTATACCTTAGATTTTGTTACTTATAAATCGCTGAAATCGATTTCCGGCTCTTCCTGAACACCGAATCCGTTCGGATGGGAAGCGACCTTGGGAGCAGGGATGTTCTGAGGAGGAACATTCTGCTGCATCTGCTGATTGTTGTATGCATTCTGACCTGCATATGCGCCCTGTCCGCCATACATATCCTGATTACCGTAGGGACTTCCGTATTGCCGGTCTCCATACACATTCTGACTATATGGACTGCCATACTGCTGATTGCCGTACGCATCCTGATTACCGTACGGGCTTCCGTAAATATCCGTGCCACCATATTGGTTGCCGACCACATTCTGTGCGTAACGATCCCATGAATCGGTCGTAGATGCCTCTTTAAAGGATTGATCCAACTGGCGAATGGAAATACCGGAAAGGATCCAGATTACGATACCCAACATGATACCGATGGCCGCAAAAGCTACGGTAACAATACATGCTGCAAGTAAGGTGCCGAATCCTTTGATTTTCTTCTCAGGATTATGCCCCATCAGGATAATGGTATAAACAAGCCCTCCGACACCGATTGCACCGGCAATGATTCGGACAACATTCTGTGCCGTAATGATTTTCTGAATTGCATCCAAGTCGTACCAGGAAGAAAAATGACGTCTGCCGATCATATAGACGATAAATGTAATCGCATTGGCAAAAACAATTAAACCATTAATCAGTTTTCCCCTGTTAGCCAGTTGGTTAAGCTCCATAAAGTATCCCCCTTTTGATACAAATAAAGTTAACTGTTACTGATTGTCTAACGTTGCGCGAATCTCTTTGATAAACTGTTCGCTATTTAATACTGTAACATCTTTCAAAGAAGTAATCAAGGCAAGATCCTTGGTCATCTTTCCGCTCTCAATGGTAGAAATTGTTGCTTTCTCCAGTCTGTCGGCGAACTCGCAAAGTTCCTTGATTCCGTCGAGTTCTCCACGTTTTCTTAAAGCGCCGGTCCATGCAAAGATTGTAGCCACGGAGTTCGTGGAGGTTTCCTCTCCCTTTAAATGCTTGTAATAATGGCGCTGTACGGTACCGTGTGCTGCTTCGTATTCGTATACGCCCGAAGGAGAAACCAAAACACTTGTCATCATGGCCAGTGAGCCAAATGCGGAGCTGACCATATCGGACATAACGTCTCCGTCGTAGTTCTTGCAGGCCCAGATAAAACCGCCCTTACTCTTCATAACACGTGCAACCGCATCGTCAATTAAGGTGTAGAAATAAGTAATTCCTGCGGCTTCGAATTTTTCTTTGTATTCGTTATCGAAGATTTCCTGGAAAATATCCTTGAAATTATGATCGTATTTCTTGGAAATCGTATCCTTCGTTGCAAACCAGAGTTCCTGCTTGGTATCGAGTGCATAATTAAAGCATGCTCTTGCAAAGGACTCGATGGAACGATCTAAATTGTGCATTCCCTGAACAACACCGGGACCGTCAAAATTATGAATCGTAGCTCTGGTAACAGTTCCGTCATCGGCGGTAAATACGATTTCCGCTTTGCCGGGGCCGTCAATCTTCATTTCGGTATTTTTATAAACATCGCCATATGCATGACGTGCAAGAGTGATCGGTTTTTCCCAGTTTCTGACGCAGGGCTCGATTCCCTTTACGATGATCGGAGCGCGGAAAACGGTTCCGTCAAGCATTGCACGGATGGTTCCGTTCGGAGACTTCCACATTTCCTTTAAGTTATATTCTTCCACTCTGGCTGCGTTCGGCGTAATCGTTGCACATTTTACCGCAACGCCATACTTTAATGTCGCATTGGCGGAATCCTTGGTTACCTGATCATCCGTTTCATCTCTGTGTTTTAAACCGAGATCGTAATACTCGGTCTTTAAATCGATGTAAGGAAGTAAAAGTTCATCCTTGATCATCTGCCAGAGAATTCTGGTCATTTCGTCGCCGTCCATTTCCACCAAAGGGGTGGTCATCTGAATTTTGCTCATGGGAAACTCCTTTTCTTTATGTATAAACATTTCAAACATCCTCTTTGCAGGAGCCGAGAGATTTGTTTGTTTAGCCGAGGGTCGTTTGCGCAACGTCGGTACTTAGGTTCGGTACTTTCGAACCTTATGTACCGCTACGTGAGCAACCGAGGCGCGAGCCGTGCCCGAGAGTAAATATGCAAATCTAGGCGGCTCCCCCAAGGTATTCTTAAAATGATTTATTTACTAAATATTAAGCGGTATATCGAGTGCGGAGATCAGTTCGCGAAGCTTCGCATCCAGCTCGTCGTCGGTCATGACGGTTACACGGCCCTGCTCGTACTGCTCGTCAACCCAGGCCTTCATCTCTTCTACGATCTTATCCTTCTTATCGACTGCGGAATCGCCTTTTAAGTGATAGGTGGAATTGATCCAGATGGCAATACCCGCAAGTCCGGAAGTATTGGATACAGCGCATTTGCAGGGACGGTTTAAGAATTTGTCCGTATCAAAGATGCTGTAGATCTCTTCGTTTTTCAGAAGTCCGTCTGCATGAATTCCTGCACGGGTTACATTGAAATTACGTCCAACAAAAGGTGTCATGGGAGGAATCTTATATCCGATTACTTTCTCGTAATATTCCGCAAGTTCGGTAATGACGGTCGTATCCATTCCGTTTAAATCACCTTTTAACTGGGCATACTCAAATACCATTGCCTCAAGCGGTGTATTACCGGTTCTTTCTCCGATACCGAATAAGGAACAGTTGACTCCGGAGCAACCGTAGATCCAAGCGGTTGTGGAGTTCGTAACTGCCTTGTAGAAATCGTTGTGACCATGCCACTCCAAAAGCGCATGCGGAACGCCGGCATTGACATGAACCGCATAGATAATGCCCTGTACGGAACGGGGAATTGCGGCACCGGAGAAGTTAACTCCGTATCCCATGGTATCGCAAAGACGGATTTTAATGGGAATATGATACTCATCCATCAGTTTCATCAGTTCCATACAGAAAGGAACAACGAAGCCGTAAATATCCGCACGGGTAATGTCTTCTAAGTGGCATCTCGGAGAAATGCCTTCATCCAGGCACTGGCGGACGATGGAAAGATAATGATCCATGGCCTCGCGGCGGGTCATTTTTAATTTCAGGAAAATATGATAATCGGAGCAGGAAACCAGAATACCGGTCTCTTTCATACCGATTTCTTTAACGAGTTTGAAATCCTTTTCGGATGCTCGAATCCAGCTGGTAACTTCCGGGAACTGATAGCCGCGCTCCATGCACTTATATACCGCATCACGGTCTTTCTTGGAATATAAGAAAAACTCAGATGCACGGATCATGCCCTTGGGACCACCGAGTCTGTGAAGATAATCATAAATGGTCACAATCTGTTCCGTGGAATAAGGAGCTCTGGACTGCTGTCCGTCACGGAATGTCGTATCCGTAATCCAGATTTCACGAGGCATATTGTGAGGCACGATCTTGTCATTGAAAGGACATTTCGGAACCTCCGAATACGGAAACATATTACGGAAAACATTCGGCTTCTTGACATCGTCAAGGATATACATTTTCTCTTCGATCTCAAGAAGGTTGCTCTTTTCATTCATGTAAACCGGACGATTCTCAAATCCGGGATTGTCATTATACTCGTACATGATTCATTTCTCCACTTTATTTTAAATATTATTTAAAATATGATTATCAAATAAATAATCTGTATTGGCAATTCCTCGAGCCGACGGCATGTAGACTTCGCGAAGGGCGAGTTGCCACCGCATCCGAGTCCCTGAGTGCAAAACATACGCTTCGCGTATGCCTTTAGTCGTAATGCCGTCGTGCGAGCCATATCGTGATGACGTCGTGCGAGCCATATCGTGATGACGTCGTGCGAGCCATATCGTGATGCCGTCGTGCGAGCCAATGTCGTAATGTCGTGTAATACATATTCGATAGGTTCGCGCATACCGTTTTATTTTATCATCTTTACCTACAATGTCAATAAAAACGGGGAGAACATAACGTTCTCCCCGAAGTGTTTTCTTAATGGATTTGTTTATGCTTCCGCATTGTTTGCAGCAACCTTCTCTGCTCTTGCCTTTACTTCGGCTTCCTGAACATCGCTCGGGCACTGCTCGTAACGAACGAATTCATACTCGAAATCTCCGCTACCGCCGGTCATTGAACGAAGGTCGGTGCAGTATCCGTACAGATTCATCATCGGGATTTCCGCCTCAACAACGGTCTTTCCGTTTCCTGCGGGATTCATACCGAGTACACGTCCGCGGCGCTTATTTAAGTCGCCCATTACATCACCTGTGTATTTATCGGGAACGGTAACTTTCAGGTTCTCGATCGGCTCAAGGAGAATCGGTCCGGCTTCCATGAAGCCTTTCTTGAAGGCCTGGATGGTAGCGGTCTTGAATGCCATTTCCGAAGAGTCAACCGGGTGATAGGATCCGTCATAAAGGATACCCTTAACTCCGACTACCGGATAAGCTGCCAAAGGTCCGCGGCCAACGGATTCAGCCATACCTTTTTCCACAGCGGGGAAATAGTTCTTGGGAACTGCTCCGCCGACAACTTCTTCTTCAAATACATACGGTGTGGTCAAATCGCCTGACGGCTCGAAACGCATCTTAACATGACCATACTGGCCGTGTCCGCCGGACTGTTTCTTATACTTGTATTCCACATCGGATTTCTTCTTGATCGTCTCTCTGAACGCAACCTTGGGTTTGGTCAGCTCGATTTCCACCTTGTATTCATTCTTTAAGCGGCTTGCAACCACATCGATATGAAGATCACCCATACCGTAAAGAAGCATCTGCTTATTCTCGGAATCATTCACAGCCTTTAAGGTCTGATCCTCATGCATCATCTTCTGTAAGGACTGTGCGATCTTATCTACATCGCCCTTGTTGACTGCATGGTATCTCTTATAAGTATAAGGTTTCGGAAGGTCAACCTTACCGTAGCGGATGATGTGAGCCTTGGTGGAAAGGGTATTTCCGGTTCTTGCTGCGGTAACCTTTGCAAGTGCACCGAGGTCGCCTGCATGAAGCTCGGAAACTTCGCTGGGCTTGTTACCCTGAAGGACATAGATTTTACCGATCTTTTCTTCAACGCTCTTCTCGTCGTTGTACATCAGATCATCGGTCTTAAGAACACCGGACATAACCTTGATGAAGGAATATTTACCGATGAACGGATCCACGATGGTCTTAAAGATATATGCACTCTTCGGCTTGGAGAAATCGTAATTTGCTTCGAATACTTCGTTGGTCTTTAAGTCGATACCTGCTACCTGACGATTGTCCGGTGCGGGGAAATACTTAATGATATCGTCCATCAGAGTATAAATACCCTGGCAGAGAATATTGGAACCCATGGAAATGGGAACGATGCTCATATCGTCCATGGAAGTACGCAGTGCAGCACGGATTTCGTTCTCGGTAAAAGTCTCACCGCCGAAATAACGCTCCATAAGATCCTCGCTGGTCTCCGCAACCGCTTCCATCAAGGATTCACGATATTTTGCAAGATACTCTTTATTGGCTTCGGGAATCTCACATTCAACGGCTTCCTTACCCTGCCATTTGAATGCTTTCTCGGAGATAACGTTTACATAGCCCGTAAACTTCTCATTCTCACGGATGGGAAGATGGAACGGAGCAATTTTATTTCCGTATAACTCGGTTAAGTCTTCCACAACCTGACGGTAGGAAGCATTATCGATATCCATATCGGTAACAAAGAACATTCTGGGAAGTTTGAATTTCTCGCAGATATCCCATGCGCGCTGGGTACCAACTTCCACACCTGCTTTACCGGAAACAACTATGATTGCTGCATCCGCTGCAGAGGCTGCCTCTTCCATTTCTCCGACAAAATCAAAGAAACCGGGTGCATCCAGAAGATTGATTTTATTTCCTTCCCACTCCATGGCAATCATGGAAGTAGAAATGGAAATCTGGCGTTTCTGTTCTTCTTTGCCATAGTCACTTACGGTGTTTCCGTCAGCAACTTTGCCCATTCTGGACGTTAATCCGGCAAGGTAAGCCATTGCTTCCGCCAGGGATGTTTTGCCTGCTCCCCCATGACCAAGCAAAACCACGTTTCGGATTTTATCCGTGGTGTAAATGTTCATTGTGTAACCTCCGTATTTATTATTGTAGTTTGCTAAAAACCCAAGTAATATTTTACTTTATTTGTGCAAATTTTACAACAGTTTATTCCGCATTCGCCATCTTTTTGCGAAGGCTTCCGTTGTACCATTTTTCCAGGAAATTCTTCCCGGTCGGACAAATCAGGCAATACAGTCCGATCACAAAGACCGCCATGCTGATGTACTGTGAAAAAGAAATACCGCCCCAGATACCTCTGTTTAAGTCACCGCGCCAGAATTCCAGCACAAAACGAAGAATTGCATACAGTACATAATATAAGCCCATCGGACGATAATATGCCTTATTTTTCCTCATAAGAGCCTGAAACAGAAGTAAAATCAGGAAAATGGCGATCAGACCCGCGGATTCGATCAACTGGATCGGAATACAGTACGCTCCGATTCTTGCATTAAACACTCCCCCGTAAGCAAAAACCGGTTCTCCGCCGCGTTCGAACAGACCTGTTTCCAGATTCGGAAAATCCTGATGCCAGTGAAGCACCTTGCCGAAACAGCATCCTCCGACCGTACAGCCGATACGACCGCATGCGTGGAACAGAATAAAACCTGCGGGAGCCGTACGGATCCAATCTCTTACATCTTCTTTGAAATACTGCGCATAAACCACAAATCCGATGAACAGACCGATCATTCCTCCGTAAAATACCAGGCCGGCACTGAACATGCTTTTGAATTTGTTAAAATCGCTAAAGAGATATTTAAGCGCTTCGATATTTCCTTTAATTACCGTAAACTGGAAAAAGACCGCCGCAAACACTCCTCCGAACAGCGCTCCGTATACGATAAACACGAAGCGGCTGAAGAAATCTTTCTTGTCTTTGGTTGCGAAATGAACAATCGCACTGTAGATCACGGCAAAGATCATTCCAACAAATGCCGCAATACCGTAGGTGCTGAAAGGTTTTCCGATAAAATTAACGTAAGGATGCATACAAACTCCTAAATCTCAAAGTGTTTCTTCCCAAAACAGAACAAAAACCCCGGTGCATTGTCTGCGCCGGGGTTAATTGTTGAGACAAACTGCAAATTACAGAATGAAAGACTGAGCAGATGCTGCTGCTGCTTCAAGAGCAGTTGCTGCACCACCAGCTACACAGATGCAGATACCGCAGATAATTCCACCGACAAGTCCGAGAATGGAGAAAATCAAACCGATGATGGAAGTAATCTTAGCTGCTTTGGTGAATCCGTTCTCAACGCCTTCTTCAGCTGCCTTCTTCTGGAAGTTGAAGGAAATAATAGCGCAAACCAAACCTGCTACTGCGAGAATACCGTAGGTCTCCCAACCGTTAATACCAAGTACAAGGCTGGCAATACCAAGTGCCATTGCTGTAATACTATTCTTCTTGCTCATTTTTCGTTCCTCCTCTTATACAAGAACAAGTTTTTCTTGATATCAAGTTTAACACATTAGTGAACTAAATTCAATAAAATATTAATTCTTTTTTAATTCTTTTATTACTTTACATTTTTGAGTGCATCATTCACTGCATCATTGATCTGATTTGCCAGATCATCGGTATCGATGGAATTATTGATTGCATTGTTGATACCTTCATTGATTTCGGAACTTTCCATCGCCGTAGCGGTAACGGCTGCTGCTTGCAGAGCGGTCGATGCAACACAGGTGCAGATACCGCAGATTAAGCCCCATAAAATTCCGATGATACAGAATACCAAACCGATGATGGAAGTAATTTTGGCAGCTTTCGTAAATCCGTCTTCCTGACCTTCCGCCTTGGCCTTCTTCTGATACGTAAATGAAATGATGGCACAAACCAGACCTGCGACTGCAAGGATACCCCATGTATAGGATCCGTTCAGGCCGAGTACCAGGCTGGCAATACCGAGAATCATAGCTGTGATACCCATTTTCTTGCTCATTTTTAAATCCTCCTATAGATTAAAAAACATGTTATTGTGGTAAAACCAATGTGAATATACCACATCTAGTTTTGAAATGCAATGTCAATTATGTTACAATAGTGATATTAAGAAAAGGGAGAAAGCCATGAAAGTTTGCGGAATTATTGCGGAATACAATCCGTTCCATAACGGACACGAAAAACAAATTCAGGAAGCCAGGGAAATCACCGGTGCGGACAAGATCATCGTCATTATGTCCGGTGATTTTACTCAACGCGGCTGTCCTGCTTTTATCGACAAATACGAACGTACCAAGATGGCGTTAAAAGGCGGCGCGGATTTGGTGATTGAGCTTCCTTTGTACTACTCCGTCGGAAGTGCCGAATTCTTTGCATCAGGCTCCGTTGCGCTTTTGGATAAGCTAGGTGTGACCGATATGCTCTGCTTCGGCAGCGAATGCGGTGATATCGGCCTTTTGGATGATATTGCGACGATTTTAAATGATCGCAAAGAAGAGATCCACGTACTGATCCGCGATAAAATGAAGACCGGTCTTTCCTATCCGATGGCCAGATCCGCTACGATCGAAGAACTCATTCCCGATTCCTTCGAACATGTACAGGCCATGCGAGAGCCGAACAATATTTTGGGCTTTGAATATCTGCGTGCCATCAAACAAAGAGACTGTGCCATCGAGCCGTATACGAACCGTAGAATCGGTTCCGGTTACCATGAACGCATGATGCAGTCTACATTAAGTTCCGCCATGGCGATCCGCGAATCCATTTCGGAAACCGGAACGATCGACCGCATCGAAAGCCAGGTGCCTTATTACGTATTTGATATTCTGAAAGAGGAATTCAACCAGACATTCCCGATCGTCGAGGAAGATATTTCCGCCATGTTAAAATACAAGCTCCTTTTGGATGCATCCAGCGGATACACTTCCTATGTCGATATTTCGAGAGATTTCTCCGATAAGATTTTGAAAAACCTAAACCGCTACTCTTCCTTCTCGCAGTTCTGTGACCTTCTTAAGAGTAAGGATATTACGTATGCAAGAGTCAGCAGAAGTCTTTTACACATTCTTCTGAACATCCGTAAGGACAGAATGGAAACCTTCATCAATGATGATTATATCTACTATGCAAGAATGCTGGGCTTCCGCGAGGAATCCAAAGACCTTCTGACAGAGATTAAAAATCATTCAAAGATTCCTTTGATTTCCAAGCTTGCGGACGCCAAGAACATCCTTTCCGAAAACGCATTGGTAATGCTCGAAGGCGATGTCCAGTCCGCACATATCTACGATACTCTCGTTACCGAGAAATTCCATGCGGCAACCGTAAGCGAATTTTCCAGGGAGATCGTAAGAGTATAATCCGAATATAGCGAAAAGACCTGCATCGTGCAGGTCTTTCCTTATGTGAAACTATATTTTCTCAGTTCTTAAAGCTGTGAATCGGTGCCGGAATCCGTCCGGTACGATTGACGAAATTATCGCAGGAGAAAGAATTGACCGGCATGATCGGAGCATGTCCCAAAAGTCCTCCGAATTCCACGGTCTCTCCCACGCCTTTTCCGATAACCGGAATGATTCTGACCGCGGTTGTTTTCTGGTTTACCATACCTATGGCCAGTTCATCCGCAATGATACCGGAAATCGTCGTTGCTTTCGTATCTCCGGGAATTGCAATCATATCAAGTCCCACGGAGCATACGCAGGTCATGGCTTCGAGTTTTTCCAAACTTAATGCGCCGGCTTCCACGGCATTGATCATGCCCTGATCTTCGGATACCGGAATGAAGGCTCCGGAGAGTCCGCCGACATAAGAGGATGCCATTACTCCGCCCTTTTTCACCTGATCGTTTAAAAGTGCCAGTGCAGCCGTTGTACCAGGTGCGCCCGCATATTCCAAACCGATCTCACAAAGAATATCAGCAACGGAATCGCCGATAGCCGGAGTCGGTGCTAAGGATAAATCGATGATACCGAAGGGAACACCCAGTCTCTGGGATGCTTCCTTCGCCACAAGCTGGCCGACACGGGTTACCTTGAAGGCGGTCTTTTTGATAGTTTCACAAAGAACTTCAAAACTCTCTCCCCTGACCTTCTCCAATGCGGTCTTAACAACGCCCGGGCCGGATACACCGACATTGATGACACAGTCACCTTCGGTCACACCGTGAAAAGCACCCGCCATGAACGGATTATCATCCGGAGCATTGCAGAATACCACGAGTTTGGCACAGCCGAGGCTGTCCTGTTCCTTGGTCAATTCAGCGGTTTCTTTGATAATGTCACCCATCAGTCTTACCGCATCCATATTGATACCGGTCTTGGTTGAGCCTAAATTGATGGATGAACAAACCATATCCGTTGTGGAAAGTGCAAGCGGAATGGACTTCATCAGCATTTCGTCATAAGGGGTGCTGCCCTTGCTGACCAACGCGGAATAGCCTCCGATGAAATTCACGCCGACTTCTTTGGCAACATCATCCAAAGTCTTTGCGATTGCTGCATAGTCTTCGGGGCTTTTGCAGCAAGCGGAACCGACGATGGCAATCGGAGTGACGGAGATTCGCTTATTCACAATGGGAATACCGAATTCCCGTTCAATATCTTTTCCTGTTTTCACCAGGTTTTTGGCTTTGCTGTAAATTTTATCATGGATCTTTTTGCGACATTCATCCAATGACGCATCCATGCAGTCCAAAAGGGAAATACCCATGGTGATGGTACGCACATCCAGGTTTTCCTTTTGAATCATTTCATTGGTTTCTAATACTTCACGTCTGGTAATCAATGTTTTTCCCTCTTCATTGTCTGATTTATGATGCACCCGGAATTAAATTCTGTGCATGGAATCAAAGATCTCTTCTCTCTGCAGACTGATCACGACTCCGATCTCCTCACCGATCTGGGCAAGCTCGGAAGAAATCTCTTCAAATGCTTTGGGAGATTCATTCATATCCGCAACCATCATCATGTTAAAATAGCCATGCACGATAGTCTGTGAAATATCCTCGATATTGATTTTATTGTTGGCAAGGTAAGTGCAGACTTTAGCGATGATTCCGACACCGTCTTTGCCGACAACGGTAATGATAGTCTTTTTCATATAAACTCCTTATGATCTTATTGTGTACTGGTAATCAGTCTTCTTGTTAAAAAATTATCAAAATTTAGTATACTCGGTTTCCCTCATATAATCAACAATTATTATACTTCCAGAACTCTCGAAACCTCACTTCTTTTCGCCACGTAGATCGGAAAATCGTTCCCGTCGTAAGGATTGTCCGATATGGTCACTTCCAGTTTTACGGTCTCGTATGCAAGTTCCGGCAGATTGTTTTCATGGCTCAAATGTCCGAGTTCGATATACTTGATCCCGTCGTGCAGAAGTCTCGCTAACAATCTTCCGCAGGCTTCATTGGACAAATGCCCTTTATCTCCCAATATACGTTGTTTCAAAGGATACGGATACCGCCCGACCTGAAGCATGTTAATGTCATGATTGGCTTCGAGGAACAGAATATCAAATCCCTGCAGGGCATCCACGATCCTTTGGTCGTATGTACCAAGGTCCGTTACAATCGCAGCTTTTTTCTCATTTTCATAGAAACGATACGCCACAGGTTCTCTTGCATCGTGGGAAATCTGCATCGGATCGACTTCCAGATCTTTGATCAGGAAAGGGAGTTCCGCCTCCACCGGATGAAACAGCGAAGAATCCAGTTCTCCGACACTCTTTGTACTGCGGATCCCTTCAAAAGTACCCCTGGTTGCATAGATCGGAACACCTGCCTTACGGGCAAGAACGCCAAGCCCTCCGATATGATCCGCATGTTCATGTGTGATTAAGATCGCATCGATATCGGATAATGAAAGCCCGACGGAATTTAATCCTTCTTCGGTTTTCTTTCCGGATATTCCGCAATCCACCAAAATATGCGTATGGTCGTTTCCGACATAAATACAGTTTCCGCTGCTTCCGCTTGAGAGGCTAACCAGTCTCATCCGATACTCTCCGTTTCCGAGCACAATCGCTCAGTCTTCCCAGTAGATCTCAACGACGGCGCCTTCCGGAAGTTCCTGCATATAGTTCGACACGGGAAGTCCATTCACCTTCGTTACGATTTTACGCCCTTTCGGGCTATGTAAATCAAAATCAATATAATCAAAAATATCAACAAATATGTACGATTCTTTACCCTTCATCAAAATCGCATCCCCGTTTACGGTCACGACAAATTCCTTAAATGCCGTATCAAGGGATTCTTTCTTGCGCTCCGCAACAGGCTCAATATTAACGTTTTTCGAAACCGGTTCGATCTCTTCTGCCTGCTCTTCTTCCTCGAAAAGACCCTTAATGTGAATGATGTCTCCATCCCGGATTTCATAATCGCTTCCGACGCTCCTGGTACCCACAGTGATCTCAAGCACTTCGTCCACTCTCTTTCGGTACTCATCCAGATCTTCGATCCTGCAGATCGCATCTTTCCCTTTCGTGGAGAAAATAATCTCCACGCGGTCATTTTTCCGTACGGTCTCATGAATGCTCGAAGGAATTCCGTTTACCGAGATTACGGCCGGGTCTCCGAGTTCACCCTTTACCTGACGGTTTTCCCCGTTAACGGTAAAACGGATGGAACGACCGCGTTTCGGGAAAATATTTTCTTTGGAAATCGCCATCTGCATCAGCGCATCCGCAACATGGAGATTGCCGTTATTATATAGTTTTACCTTGTCTTCGTTCACGGTGACATAGATAAAATTGTTATTCTGCTCATAATAATTCAGACAAATTCCGAGCGGCGTAACCATTAAGGAATCCGCCTTTACATCTTTCTCGGGGAATACAAATCTGCCCATCACTTCTTCGCCGCGCAATGCGACACGGTTGACAGGGATGTTCATATGCCGTGCCAAAAGCTCGGTGTAGCCTGCGATCATTCCGCCACCGCCGACCACAAAAATCGCGCTCACGCACTCTCCGCCGTTTAACTCGGTAATCCTGTCCGCCACTTCTTTGGTCATTTCCGAAAGCGTCGGTTCGATCAGACGGTTGATCTCTTCTGCCGTAACCGTCTGCGCAATTCCCATAATATCTTCGTACCCGACTTCGGATAAAACGCAGATGCTTCTTTTGATCTCTTCCGCCACATTGAATTCAACAAGACAATGCTTGGCAATGATCTCGGTCAGCGCATCTCCGGCTCTCGGGATCATTCCGTAGGAAACAATGGCTCCGTCTTTCGTGATGCAGATATCGCTCGTTCCCGCACCGACATCCACAAGTGCCAGATTCAACATACGGTATTTCTCGGGAATGGCAACCATCGATGCGGCGATCGGCTCCAGTGTCAGATTGGCAACTTCCAGTCCCGAAAGTTCCACGGCGCGATACAAGCCTTCGACAACATCACGTGGCAGGAATGTCGCAATCAGATCCATTCCGATCTCGTGTCCTCTCTGGTTTTCGAGGTTGCCGATCGGGTTCGAATTTAAATAATATTTCCGCACGGTATGTCCGACAAGATAATAAGTTTCCTGTCCGGACTGTGTTTCTTCGAATTCGCGATATGCCTTCTCCACAGCCATCGATTCGAGTTCGTAAATTTCCTCGCCCTCGATGATGATATCCGTTTCAAACGATAGCGTTTCATGAACATCCAAAGTCTTCAGCACACGGCCTGCGGCTGCGATGCAGACTCTTTTTAATATAAGGCCGGTCTTTTCTTCGAGAATCGACTTCACTTCTTTAATCGTATCGGCTACTTTGCGGACATCATGAATCTGACCGTCCATCATGGCACGGGTATCATGTTCCTTCACCGTCTGTGCGATGATCTGAAAAATCCCGCCCTTTAAGTATCCGACGGTTCCGACAACGCTTCTGGTTCCGATATCCAGTCCGAAAACGGGCTCCGTCATCAGTTCGTCAATCTGTTGATACAATTCCTCCAACGAACCGTTATTGATAAGAACATGGTCTGCATAAGTACGGTACTGGTCATCCGAAAACTGGTTACCCATCACCTGATCGCATTTTTCTTCGGAATAGCCGCGCTCCTTTAAAAGGCGTTCTTTGCGGTTTTCCTTATCGGTGGTAACTACCCAGAGTTCGTCAAGCATATCCAGATATCCGGCTTCCACGAAGATCGCGGACTCTAAAAAGATCGTTTTATATGGCTCTAAGCGTCTTACGCGCTCCACATCCTCTTCCACGGCTTTGCGAACCGCAGGATGCACGATTGCATTGACTTTTTTTAGCAGTTCATCATCGTCAAAAATCAAAGCAGCCATTTTCGCTCTGTCGATTTCCAGATCGGAAGCGAGAATCTCTTCACTTAAAAGTTCAACCAGCGGTTCATAACATGCTCCGCCTTTTTTCTCGAGCTTAAGTCCGATCTCATCCGCCAGAAGGATTTCGCAGTCATATACATCGCGCAGATAAGTAAGCGCAGTGGTTTTACCGCTTCCCACTCCGCCGGTCATGCCGATCAGTTTTCCCGATTTGGTGTTAAATCTTTGCATCTTTGACCTTATTTTGCCTCATACCAGTTTCGTCCGGTATGGATATCCGTCTCTAATTTCACGGCCAGATCAGCCGCATGTTCCATTTCGTATTGCAAAATCTTTCTTGCCTTTGCAAGCTCGGATTCTTTTACTTCAAGCAACAGTTCATCGTGCACCTGGATCAGCACTTTGCTTTCAGGGCATTCTTTGCACAGCGCATCACGAACCCGGATCATCGCAAGCTTCATGATATCCGCTGCGGTTCCCTGGATCGGCGCGTTCATGGCAACGCGTTCCCCGAAAGAACGCTGCATGAAATTCGATGATTTTAATTCCGGAATCGGACGGATCCTTCCGTAAAGTGTTCTGGAATATCCCATTTCCTTCGCATCCGAAACGGCCTTGTCGAGGAAATTCTTGATTCCCGGGTAAGTTAAGAAATATTCGTCGATATAGTTCTGTGCTTCTTTTTTGCTTAAATTTAAATCCTTGCCGAGTCCGAACGAACTGATTCCGTATACGATACCGAAATTGACAGCCTTGGCTCTTCTTCGAAGAAGCGAGTCCACCTGTTCAAGCGGAACATGGAATACTTTGGATGCGGTGATTGCATGGATGTCTTCGCCGCTGTTATAAGCTTCGATCAGCTGGGCATCTTCGGATAAATGTGCCAAAATACGAAGTTCGATCTGTGAATAATCGGCATCCAGAAAAACATATCCGTCCCTCGGTACGAATGCCTTGCGGATCAGTCTGCCCATTTCCATACGGATCGGAATATTCTGTAAATTCGGTTCCGTGGAGGAAAGTCTTCCGGTAGCGGTTACTGTCTGCTGGAATGTCGTATGGATTCTTCCGTCTTTGGCAATTTCCCCGGCAAGGCCTTCTCCGTATGTGGATTTTAATTTGCTTAATGTTCTGTATTCCAAGATATCGGCAACGATCGTATGCTCTTCAGCAAGTTTCTCAAGCACGTCAGCTGCTGTGGAATAGCCGGTCTTGGTCTTTTTACCGCCCGGAAGTCCGAGTTTCTCAAAAAGGATCTCGGCCAGCTGTTTCGGTGAATTGATGTTAAACTCTTCTCCCGCAGCTTCGGTGATCGATGCTTTCAGGGCGTCGATCTTCTTTGACAGATCCTCGGTATAAGCTTTCAGTTCCCGGGGCAGGATACCGATGCCTTCCTGCTCCATTTCAAACAGACAGTATGACAGCGGCATTTCGATCTCGTGAAAGAGTTTCTCCATGCCGGAAGTTTTGATTTTATTTTCCACTTCCGCCTTGGCGGGAAGCAGCTGCGCAGCGAGAAGTCCGATAAAACGAAGATATTCCTCTTCTTTGGCTGCAAGAAGTTCGTCCGGTTTCATTTTACCGAACAGATTCACACTCGAAGGAAAATCCGGGTCGTAATACTGTGTGATCACCGCTTCCGAATCGTAATCATTCTTCAGAGGATTTAAAAGATACGCTCCGATGCAGACATCATAGAATGCCTTGGAAATGTCAGAAGCACTTTTTTGTTTCCATCCTTCGGGCAGAAAATGATAATAGGGTTTGACGCCTCCTACCACGAATGTCTTACCTTCACTAACAGCATTCCAAAGAAGTTTCGTGATCTTTTCTTCCGCTTCTTCGCTGTCCACATGCAGGGATACGGTCTCTTCGCCGTCGCTTAATGCGATTGCGAGCATTTTGCGGATCTTCGGTGCCGACGGTGTTTCCATCGCAAATAAGGACATCTGACCTTCTTCGATGGAATTTTCATGGTCGTATGCATTGCATTCACCGAAATGAACATACAGACCGATCTGCTCCTTTCTTAAGATCTTCTCGATCAAAGGATACGCATCCTTACTCTTTACGATTTTTACTTCGGGAGACAGAATGCTTTTCTTTTCAACATGTTCAAAGCGGGAAAGAAATGATTTCAGTTCCAGTTCCTTTACCAAGGAATATGCATTGTCATTAAAGAGATTTCGAAGCACGGCGTCTTCGATCGTAAACGGAAGCTTGGCATCCGTAACGATCGTTACAAGTTTCTTACAAAAATAAGCAAGTTCCTTATTCTCTTCGAGACTTTTCTTGATCGCTGCTTTGGTAATGCTGTCGATCTTATCGTAAATTCCGTCAATGGAACCATAGGTCTGGATCAGCTCAATTGCAGTCTTTTCGCCAACCTTCGGAACACCCGGAATATTATCCGAGGAATCGCCCATCAGGGCCTTAACATCTATAAAACACTCAGGCGTTACACCATACGTTTTGACTACATCCTCCGGGAAATATTCTTCCACTTCGGTTCTTCCGCCCTTGGTCTTCGGAATACGGATCTTGATCCGCTCGTCCGCAATCTGCAGAAGGTCCCTGTCACCGGATAAAATGACCGCGTCCATTCCGCTCTTTTGCGCATTCTTTGCCATGGTGCCCAGAATATCGTCAGCCTCTAAACCTTCTTTTTCCATGATCAGAATATCCATGGCGGATAAAAGTTTCTTCAGTACCGGAATCTGCTCCCTTAACTCATCGGGCATCGGATGGCGGGTTCCTTTATATTCTTTATACATCTCATGACGGAAGGTCGGCGCATGCAAATCAAAGGCCACCGCAAGATGGGTGGGCTTTTCGTCTTCCATCGCTTTCAGCATAATGTTCAAAAATCCGAAAATACCGTTGGTGTGTAATCCCGACGAGTTCGTCAGATCCGGAACGCCGTAGAAAGCTCTGTGTATGATGCTGTGACCGTCAATTAAGAGAATTTTACTCATGAATGCCTCAACTGTATTTTAGTAGAAAAATCCGGACAGGAAGTATCCTCCGACAATGGCAAAGATGATGAACAGGATAAAGACAAGAAACGAAATATTCTTGGTTCTTTTGGCCTTGGCTTCGCTTCTTTGGATCAGATCATCCAGCTCGTCGTTTAGATTAAATGCCGAGGCGGAATCCAGGCGCTTTACGCCCACGAGCACAAGATATTCCACGGAAAGTTCTTCCATGCAGGTTTTGCAGCCTTTGATATGGCGAATAAAATCAAGCGACTGATTGGAATCCGTCTTTCCGTCGATAAAATATGGAATTAATTTCTGTACTTCTTCGCACTCCAGTGTCTGTTTCATCCACTCATCCCTAAATGTCCAAATTTTTACCAAATATATTTTACACTATAACGCTCAAAATGAAAAGAAGGCGTTAAAACTCTTGCCTGGTAACGTAAATTATGATAATATAACTTTCGTTGAAATAAGCCGGCGTGTCGGAATGGCAGACGAGGCAGACTCAAAATCTGTTGTTGGCAACAACGTGCGGGTTCAAGTCCCGCCACCGGCAGAACTAAAAAGGGGATAGCATTTGCTATCCCTTTTGTTATGCATTCTTTCATCAGCCTTTCGCTGTCATAAAGCAAATTCCTGCGCTCTTTTTCTTGGCTTCTTCCAAAGCTTCCTTGGCTACGTTATTGATATTGCGGACTCCCGTGCCTTTGGCACCGAATGCGATACCTGCGCTAAGTGTGATACTCGGAATATCGTCCTCATGGCTTCGAAGCTTTTCGTTGATGGCATTGATCTTATTGGCGATCAATTCTTTCTGCCTTTCGCTTGTGTGGATCATGATGACCGCATATTCATCATTATCCAGTTTACAGATGTAATCCTGCGCGCGGAAATTTTTCAAAATCGTATCCGCCGCTTTGATCAGCACACGGTTTCCGATCTCTTTACCGAAGGTGTGATCCACCTGCGAGAAATTATCGAGATCCAAAAGGATTAGTGTAGCTGTTTCCATATCGATATTTAAGGTCAGGAATTCATATCCGTGCGTATTGTAAAGGCCGGTCATTTTATCATGCGTGGACTCATATGTCATATGGTCGTTGCTGATATGCGCCGTGTTATACATTAAGTTATAGGTCTTGGCAAGGAACTGGACCTCATATGCGCCTTTTAACGGAATTTCCTTCTCATCACGGATCAGCTCCACGCTGCGTTTGAGCGGTTTAATGATCAAAAGGAAGGTAAGCACTACGATTCCGATCATGATCACGATCAGAATGATGATCAGGATATGCTCTCCGAATACCTGCTTTTTAAGCTTGGCAGCCGATTCTTTCTGCTGCTCGACCATGCTTTCGTTCAAGTCGGAAATGCATTTGTTCATGTGCTTGGAGATGGACTCTTTTTTGTTATTGTATGTATCGTCATACAGAAGAGAAATACCCTTCTCTTTCATCTCCTGCTTTGTTAATTTCTTATCCTGATCCGTCAGCGAAATCTGCTGAATCTCTAACGGAAGATCGCTTCCCTTGATCCCGTATCCTTCCGCAACAAGCCTTGCGGAATAATACTCAATATCCATAAGTTCCAGGGAGCCTTCCATGGCATCTGCAAGATTCTGGTAAGCAACCGTTTTACCCTGTTGCTCTTCCAAAACATCAAGGGCCGCTTCTCTTCTCTTGGTTACATTGACTTCCTCAAAATAATTATTCAAATGCTCCATTTCACCCGTTATGGCAAAATTTCGAATTTCATTTGTCAGATAGTCGGAAGCGATTTGCATTCCGTAGGAACTGGTTTCCCAGGAAACCAGATTCTGCGTAACGGTGTTTGTTTCATTGTACAGTTTCTGCGTTTTCTGCATGGAAAAAACCAAAATGATACCGATAATCACGGCGATGATCAGCATGTACAGATTCAGTTTTCCCAACGATACGCCGTTTCTTCTCGCATCTTCCATGGGGTTTTCCCTTTCTTCCAAACAGATGACTACTTCACGGGATTGGCAAAAATGCAGGCATCACCCGGTGTTGTTTTGGCCATACCGTATAAGCTGATTATTGCGTTATAATTTGTGCTGCTTCCCGAAGGAGGGAAGAATGAATTGCAATCCGTAACATTACCCTTGGTATCAACCGTAACAACGGAAATCTGATTCACTTCGGCTGCTTCTTTACACATTACATTTACTTCAACATCCATTGACATACTGCCGGTTGAACCGGTATAATCCGCTTCCCAATAAACATATTCTTTCTCGGAAAATTCAGGTTTGATGTAATCCCAGTGAATCTCGCCGTTCGGCATATCGGAACAGAATACTTTGCCGATATAAGTGTTTCCGGGTCCCAATGCTTTCACATTCATATAAACACTTCCGATATTGGTTCCGCCGTTTCCTTTCGCATATCCGGATGCGGATACATCGATTGGCTTATCATAGATGTTTGTAAATGCGACTACCAGATAGCAGGATCCTGCTTCATCAAAATAGGGGGATACGGAAATAACAAGTCCGTCCATTCCGTCCGGTGAATAACGAACGCCCCAGTTGATCTTACTGTAATCCGTGTTAAGCGATTTGATAATATTCTCCGCTTCGGTGGAAAGATAGGTGGCTGTGGTATATTCCGGTGTCACGCCAACCAATGTGCTTCCGGTCGAAGGTTCGGATTCGGATTCGCTTTCCGGTTCGGAAGTCATCCAGGGTTCAAAGCTTTCGGATGTGGTTGTAGTTGTGGTTGTGGTCGTAGTTGTGATCGGTTGATTCTGCGTGTTGGTATTGGAACCGTACATCGCACGAATTAATGAGGCACATCCGGATAAAAGTACCGTGGACATACCGACTGCAAGTAAAACTGCTAATTTCTTTTTCATTTTGATTCCTCCATCAAATCCCAAAATATGTTTTATATTATCATTCGCTTTATCAGTCTGTCAATTTGCCAGATAAGCTTTCAGCTCATCAAGTCTGGCTTCCATATCATGATATCCGAGCCAATAATGATTTCCGAGTTTCTCCATATCTCCTTCAAAACGTCCGACTTCCACTTTTTCGGAAGGGGCGATCACGAATGTTTTCCCGAGTGCTTCATCGCTGTAGATTTGCTCACACAATTCATTAAAGTCCTTGTTCTGGTGGCTTAAACTCTCCACAAAATTCGGATAATTGCGGTATAACTGATTGGCAAGACGGGTGGAACCGTCTTTGCCCCTGCGGAATTCACGCTCTCTGGTTTTGACAACGATAATCTTCTTCTCACCGCTTGCCTGTGCCCAGTCATACGGAATCCGAATCGAACATCCGCCGTCAAGGTACGGAACCCCATGCATGACTACCGGTCTTGATAAAAACGGAACGGTTGCCGATGCTCTGACCGCAGCGGACAGATTGGCGCATTTTCCTTTTTCGAAATATTCGATTTTTCCGGTCAGCATATTGGTCGCACCGACCGCAAAACGGCGCGGCGTCTCCTTAAGGCGCTTTCGATCAAGCGGCGTATCCTTCTTTAAGATCTCATTATAAAGATAGCTAAAGCCGGTAATTCCGTGATTTTTCTTATATGCTTTGATTCCGCAATAATTGGAATCATGACGGTATGTCAGATCGACTCTTGCGCTTAATCCGATCTGCCCCGTAATGTATCCGAGACCGGAAAGGCCACCCGCGGAAATACCCACAACACTTCGGAAATTGATCCCGTGTACCATAAGCGCATCCAAAACGCCGACCGTATAAACGCCTTTCCAGGCGCCTCCCTCCAAGCAAAGACAACCTTCGGTAATCTCATCCGATGCTCTCCCCGACGGAAGTTTGTCAATGCCGGAGTATACCTTTATTCCCGACATTTTTTTCCGTAACTTTATTGTTTCTTCTTTCAGTTTATCGAGTTGTTCTGTAATTGACATCTCTTTCTCTCCAATAATTTCTGGTATTCACAAACAATTGAACTAAGCATCTTTTTCTTACCCGCAATTACAGATGCGGAATGTAAATATGCATCCGCCCCGTTATAATCACCACGATAATTGCAGATTTTAGCATTCATCATATGACAATAAAACGCATATGCGGACCCTTTACTTTCAATATGTTTCACAAATGTCTGTGCAATGTCAAAATCCCCGTACATGCTGTAATAGGTACAGCACATTTCGGCAATCACCAGATCGGTCGTCATGCTTTTTTTGTAAATATGATCGATGAAGGGTCTTGCATCCTGCATAACGGCATCCGCACGCTGAAGATTCCCCAGTTCCTCGCAAACCGCCATCTGCACATCATAGAAATCCATCAGATTTTTCTGGTAAACCGGTCCGGATGTAAATTTCAGTTGCAGTTCCTTCGGATTCAGGCGGTTGATACACTGATACGCATCATTCGGCCGTTCAAAAAATAGATAGGTATTCGCAAGTCTCACCAACGTGGGTGCAAAGTTATTATTTGCAGGTTTATCCGCAAGAAAATCTGCCTGTTTTTCCAGAAGATCCAGATATTTCTCGGTATAACCGTGATCATACAACTCCGAATCGGCATCGAATTTTAAACGAAAACTCTCGTTAAAGGTAAGTGTCAAAACATTTACTAAAACCGAAATCACAAGACTTGAGCCGATGATAATCCCCCATTTAAGCAAAGGGCTCGGAAGATAAAAGATATCCTGGATCACCTCGGTATAAAAATAATAGATGGCAATACCGAGCCCAAGCCACGATAGAATGCTAATAAACAGAATAGACTTTGTTTTATAATTCATCCGTTACCCCCTTTTTATCCAACATGAGTTCAAAATAAAAGCATACGCCACTGTCCGTATTTATACAGCCATAATCGCCTTCCAGCAATTCCATGGTTGCTTTCACGATCGACAGTCCTACTCCGCTTCCGCCGTATTCATGGGTTCTTGCTTTGTCCACTTTATAGAAACGTTCCCAGATCTTCGGGATTTCATCTTCCGGAATCCGGTTTCCCGTATTGTAAACTTCCACACGGATTTTATCTTCGTTTTCCGTGGTCTTAATCTCTATTTTTTTCTCGCCGCTGCAGTGATTGATCGCATTGGACAGATAATTGCGGAATACCTCTTCCACTTTAAAAACATCGGAATTTACAAAAATGTCTTTCGGTTCATATGTGATGGTGATCCCGTTATTTACGGCCGGAAGGGACATTGTCTGAATCTGGTTTTCGATCATTTCGCTTATATTAAACCGGTCAACAGAAATAGTCTGGTAACCCATTTCGAGTTCGTTTAAGTTCATGAGCATCCGTACCAATTCGTTCATTTTGGCAGACTCTTCCATGATAACATCGCAGTAAAAGGCCCTGCTTTCCGGATCGTCATTGATATTTTCTTTCAATCCCTCCGCATAGCCCTGGATCAATGCGATCGGCGTTTTCAGTTCGTGCGATGCATTGGCGATAAACTCTTTTTGTAAGGATTCGAGTTTTTCCTTTTTTTCGATATCCTCTTTCAGTTCCGCATTGGCATCTTTCAGTTCGTGAATCGTCTGCTCCAGTTTGGCGGATAAGATATTCATGTTTTCGCCGAGACGGTCCACTTCATCGTTGGAGCTTCCCTGATACTTGGCATCAAAATCCATGTCGGTCATTTTCTCGGAAAGTTCCGTCAGTTCGCGGATCGGCTTCGTGATTTTCTTGGAAGCCATTCCGATTGCCAGGATTCCGACCAGAATGGCCAGAATCGCTGCCCATGCGATAAATAAATTGGAAGTCCTTACGTTATTCTCGATTCCCTTCATGGAAGTACGTAAGACAACCTTTTCACCGCTTTCAAAGTTACCCCTCATCTCAATATATTCGGAATCACTCTGCGGATCATAGATGATGCTGTACGTTTCATTCTCTGCATTTTTGATCTGACGGACCGTTTTGGCATTGATTGCCTCCGGATTCTCGGTGTACTCCTGCATCAGCATCGCACTTCCCTGGTAGGACACAATGCTCTCCCCGTCCTGGTCGATTACAAGTCCGGTCAGATTGTATTTCTCACAGATCAAACGGAATGATAGTCTGAATTCATGGGAATCAAACGAATTGGTTTTGGCGGAGGAATTAATCTGAGCATAAGCCTGATGCATAGTCCGGTATTTGGACATGGAAAAGAAATTCTTCATCAGAAGAATATTGGTAAGAATGAACACCAAAATCAGTGCTGCGAAAATCAGCGTAAAAGTAATGGTTAATTGTTTTCTAATCGGCCGTTTCAAATTTGTATCCCAATCCCCATACGGTTTTAATCCGGTTACCCTTTTCTCCTAATTTGGAGCGGAGTTTCTTGACATGTGTATCGATGGTTCTGGCATCGCCGAAATAATCGTAATTCCAAACCTGGCTTAAGATCCGCTCTCTGGGAAGTGCGGTACCGATATTGTCCATAAAATAGGCAAGCAGTTCAAATTCCTTGTAACTTAAATCCACTTCCTTGCCGTCAACCGTAACAATATGCGCTTCCTTATCAAGAATGATGCCCTCGGATTCAATCGTCGCAGCCGATCCTTTTTCCTTGATCCTGCGTAAGATTGCTTCCACTCTGGCCACTAAGATCTTCGGGCTGAACGGCTTGGTGATATACTCATCCACTCCCAAACGGAAGCCCAGAAGCTCATCCATTTCATCGGATCTGGCAGTCAGCATAACAATGGGAACCTTGGAAAACTTACGGATTTCCCTGCATACATCCCAGCCGTCCATTTTGGGCATCATAACATCCAAAAGAATCAGCGCGATATCTTTGTTTGCCGAAAATACGGAAAGCGCTTCTTCCCCGTCGGCCGCTTCCAATACGTTAAAGTCCGACTTGGTCAGAAAGTCGTTCACAAGCTTCCTCATTCTGCTTTCATCATCGACGACGAGAATGGTATCCTTCTCCATCTGTACCTCCGGTTCAATCTGTTACTGTTTCTTTTTGCCGGTTCTGAATACCCAGTTTTTCTGGATCCTGTAACTGAGCAGGAAAAGAAAAATATCAACAACGGGTTTGATCAAAATCTTGAAAATCAGCGTTTCCGCGCCGAAAATCATCGTAAATAAAGTGATTAATCCATACGAGCAGGCCGTCTGGCATGCCCAGAGGATGTAATAGCGAAGCAATGTTCCGCCCATGCCCTCTTTGGACTTAAATACAACCTTGCGGTTTAGTGTAAAATTCAAAATCGATGAGACCACTTTGCCCGCAACGACCGCAATGGCGAGGGCATAGCGCTCGTCAATTTTACCGTCCAAAAGCAGTAACATCAGCGAATATACGCCAAAATCGGTCAGGAATGCCAGGAAAGAGCTGACCATAAACTTAAGGAAACGGAAAAGCTGCTTAAACATAAAGCGGAAAATCAGCTTATATATCTTCCAGGAATCGCGGAACGGATGGAAATGCGATGTCTGGTTCTCTTCGATATAAACCGTTTCTATCGTTGTTTCCTTAAACGGAATATCTTTCTCCTTTAAGGTAAAGAACATCTCCGTCTCGAACTCGTAACGCTCACCCCTGGTGCTTAACATATCCGGAAGATATTCCTTCGGTGTTCCGCGAAGACCGGTCTGGGTATCCGTGATCGGAATCTTTAAGAGATATGTAAATACAAAGGATGTGATTTTGTTTCCGAAACGGCTTCTTGCCGGGACTTTCGGATCGTTAAAATTCCTGCATCCGATGAATACCGAATGGGGATCTTCGAGCATGCGATCCGCCATATATTTGATGTCTTTTACCGTATGCTGGTTGTCTCCGTCCACGGTGATAACGCCGATGCTGTCGGGTCTGTTCTCAAGAACATACGAAAAAGCCGTCTTCATGGCACGGCCTTTTCCCTTATTCACTTCATGTGTAATGACGGTAACCTGGTCGAATTGATCGACTTCTTTAAAGTGCTCCCGGCATTCTTCCTTGCTGCCGTCATTGACGACGAGGATATCCTCGAATCCGCCCTCTACCAATCCCTTTACCACTTCGAGAAGTTTCTCGTCCGGATTGTATGAAGGTACAATAATGGTAATTTCTTTCATTTTCTGCCTCTGTTATAAATTCCCCGCATCTATTTTACACTTTTTTAATAATTTTGTCATTAAAAAAAGCACAGCAAAGCCATGCTTTTTTATCGTGGAGATAATCCGGTGGGAGTCGAACCTACGGGTTCGCCTCTTACCGACTCAAGTGGAGTAGACGGGAGTCGAACCCGTGTCCAAAAGTAAATTCCCCGTCCTTCTACTATCGTAGTTGATCGTTTGGGATTCCCTTATTCTGCCGGGGGTCAACACCCTGCAGAACTCGGTAGCTTCATGATACGTACCATTGCGCAAAGCTTAGCAATAGCCGTTTCCCACATAGGATGATGCCCGTATCCGGATCTATGGGTGAACCCGGGCGGACAAGCAGCGCTTAGGCTGCTAAAGCTACTCTTTTGTTAGCGTTTATATTTAGATTTGCGATTTGACGCATCGCGTGCGAATAGCTTCTCCGGCTGCATTACCCCTGTCGAAACCTTTACTACCCCGTATGCAATTGTAAATGTGCACGGATATGATCAGAAGCGCTGTTTGAATTCTCTCTCGGCCTCTCTCTTCATATCCTTCTTTGCGATATCCTCGCGTTTATCATACAACTTCTTTCCCTTTGCCAGACCGATTTCAATTTTGGCTTTGCCGTCCTTGAAATAGACTTCGATGGGAACAAGTGTATAACCTTTTTCTTTGACCTTGCCGACCAGTTTCATGATCTCGCTTCGGTGAAGCAGGAGTTTTCTCGTACGAAGGGGATCTTTGTTGAAGATATTTCCCTTTTCATAGGGTGAAATATGCATTCCGTAAATCCACATTTCCCCGTTTTCGATGCGGAGAAACGATTCCTTTATGGAACATTTGCCCATTCGTAAGCTCTTTACTTCCGTTCCGTGAAGAACGATACCTGCCTCATAGGTCTCTTCGATAAAATAATCATGAAAAACCTTTTTGTTGTTGGCAATCAGTTTCTTGCTTTCTTTACTCATACTTATATTTTACACCTTTTCCGAAATCGTGAAAAGGGCTGTGCGCACGAAGCGCATAAAAAAACCCTTGCAGAAGAAGTATCTGCAAGGGCACGTTTGCTTTGGGACGAATCCTAGAACTTGGTTAAGTTCAGAACAACCGCAAGAAGAAGGAACAGGATTGCCAGAATTCTGGTCAGTTTCACCATAACGCCTTCTGCGGAACGTCCTTTGTTCTTACCCCAGTAAGTATCGGCTGCTCCGGCGATGGTACCAAGACCCTGCGTCTTTCCTTCCTGCATCAAAACCAATGCAGATAAAACTACACAAATCACGATAAATACAATTGTCAAAACGATTCGAATCGGAGATGTGCCGGTCGAAGCCGCTGCAACAACATTTTCCAATTCGCTTGTTGCTAATTCAGAAGTCATATATTCCTCCGTGCCGGATCTTAAGTCACCACACTTCTGCCGGCATCCAAATCATCAATGCATCAGCTGAACATTGTCAGCCTTACAAATATATCATACCCTTATTTCTTTTGCAAGTAAAAATGTTTCACATGCATAGTCAGGCTTTACAATATGGGACAAATTTTATATAGTATAAAGGTTGAAACCGACATAAACGAAGGAGAAAACACTTGGGTTTTATCAAAAGCACGGAAACCAAAAAAACCGGTAAACTTCGCTTCAATGACCAGACCAAAGGCGAAGAGATTGCCAATTCCGTATCACACGGAATCCCCGCCCTGCTCTCATTTGCGGGCATTTTTGTGTTGTCCTGGCTTTGCATCCATAATCACAAGGGAATTCTGGCGCTTGTCTCCGTTATCGTCTTTTGTGCCAGTTTTACGCTTTTATATTTAAACTCCTGTCTTTTTCACGCCATCACCAATGTGAAAGTCAAAAAAGTGCTTCAGATCCTGGACCACTGCATGATCTATGTCATGATCGCAGGTTCCTATACACCGGTCTGTTTAACTTATATCAAAGGTTTCTGGGGCTATTTTATCCTGTCCATCAATTACCTTTGCATGATCGTCGGTATCGCGGTCAATTTAATCGACATGCATAAATTCTACCGTCTGTCACAAATCCTCTATCTCGTATCCGGATGGATTCTTTTGGTCGGAGCCGTTCCGGTGGTCAAGGCCATTCCGTTCAAGGGCTTAATGCTTCTTTTGGCCGGCGGTATTTTCTATACGCTAGGCGTCATCTTCTACAACCTCAAAGACAAAAGATACATGCATTTCGTCTTTCATCTTTTTGTCACAGCCGGAAGTGTATGGCATTTTCTCTTTGTTGTAAACTATCTTTGCCTGTAAGGCTCTACCACCTGTTCCTGTTACCGTTTCCGTTTAAAAAAGCGGATGTCCAGTCGGCTCCTTTGGACGAAACCTGACCGGCAGACGTAATCTGCGGCGGTGTATATCCCGTGTACTGATCGATGGGAATATCGGTATCGCCGAAATCATTCGATTTGGACAAAGAGGACGCGGTAATTAAAAATGCTAATCCGACTGCGAGTGCCAGTCCCAAAAGAATTCCTACAGCTGTCACAAAACCCATTATAATTCCTGCCTTTCTCTCGTAAACTTGTTCAACTTCGCTTCCTTGGTCAGAGCCATGTTCTTTTTGTATTTCTGCATGATGGAAGATCCCGCAACAAACAAAGCACCGATTGCAAACAATACCATTGCAAAAAACTTACCTTCCCCATCCGATCTCGAGCTTGTTGTAGAAGACAACATCGCTCTGCATACAGCTATGGATACGGGAACCAGGATTGCGGAAAATGCGGCAGTTAAGCCACACAACATTCCCCAGAAATTTTTCCGGGAGTACGGTACCGCTCCGACCACCTTGCCCGTCTGGCCGTTTACCATGATCGTATACGGCTCTCCCTCGTAACGGAAGGTCATAAACCAGGCCGGTAAAAGTGTATAATATTTCTTCTTTACATGATATGTCGGATAAGAATCCACCATTCCGGTCGGTGATCCGGGCACTTTTTTCTTGGCCTGCTCATACATCATGCTCTGTGCACGGTACATACTTGTCATCATCATCGTATCCGCGGACATGTCAAAACGGTCGGAATAGAAACCTGACATGTATGAAACATTAAACGGACGGATTCCCGCATAATCATAAGGCTCCAGTTTTCTGGAGGAATAATCGTTTAAGGTCTTGGACGCATCCACCGGGAAATAGAACAGATTGGCATGTGCATTGACACGATAATATCTCGTTACGGTGGATTTGCCTGATTTTACCTTGGTGCGGATGACCATGCTGTCGTCATATACCGCATCGAAAAGCCAGTACGGAATGTAAATTCCGTTCAAACGCTCCACTTCAAAATTCTTTACTTCCTTCGGAATGAAAAATCCTTTGTTTAAACGGTCCCTTACAAGCTTTAATGCTTTTTCCCTGGTAATTACAAAAGGAATAATGGAATCCGGCATCAAAGAAGACTCCATTCGGCTGTATACGATGGTCGGCTGTCCGCAATATGCGCAGAAGGAAGATGTCTCCACACCGGTTAGGGAAAGTTCCGCACCGCAACTCGTACAGGTATAGACTTTATGATCGATTCTTGCAACACCGTCTTCAATCGGAGCATCCGTTGTCAGCATCATGTTAACGCTGTTAATGATTCTGGCTCCGCCCGGCGTATATCTTACTCCGTTCTTGTCAACCTGCTGCATCGAATGATTAACACGCATTTCGGGATTTCTTTGATAATACGAATTGAAGTCAAAAGCGTCTCTTCCAACCTGACCGACGGTCTTTGGATGCAGTTCGTCATAGCGTGATGCTTCCGATCTGGCATTCATCGCCTGGATTTCTGCCTCGCTTTTGCCCTCTCTGGTCGTTCCGGAATACGGTTTCGTATAATCAGCCTGCGGGCGATTGACATACTCTTCATGGAGTCTCGCCTGCTCTTCATAATACGCTTTCACGCGGTCTTTTCCGGTCGCCATGCCTGCAGTACCTGCGGCAGATGCGGCCAAAGCCATCTCTGCGGGAGACAGAATATCATCCTTTGCATCCGCCTTGCTGACATACGGTTTCGTATAATCCACCTTGGGCGCATTGATAAACTCCTGATGCATCTTATCCTGTTCTTCATAAAATGCTCTTCTTTTGGCCTCTCGCTCTTCGTCGGTATAATTGTAGACAATTCCGCCTGTATTGTTTTCCATGCGGGCATTTGAAGCACTTTGGGAAATCTCCGACATAGAGGAAAAACCCGGTCCCCTGCTCTGTGTTACGGGAAACGGATCGTTCGGTTGCCAGGAAGTCTGCGCCTGTGCCGGTGCGGGTGCGGTTTCCGCCACTTCATCGTCCACCGGGTCGGTTTCCGGCATTGCAATCTCTTCTGCGGTAAAGTATGAATCGCAGAATTTACAATACATCAGGCCCTTTTCTACATTATATTCCAAAGCGCCGTTGCAATTTGGACATTTAATTACCATTGTGATCCCCTTTTAAAGATACATTTATTACCTACACAAAAAATATTATATCAAAATCCCTGTTTGGTACACATCATTTTCTGCCGAGATTATGATGCTATTTTGCAGAAAATGAAAAACGGACTATTTCTCAAACACCAGCCAGTTATGAGAGAAAAGCCAGGGCGTACCGATGATATCCACTGTTTTGCCGTTTGCCTTACGATACCAGGAATAATTCCATCCGCTGCCCATATCACAGTACAGTGCATTCTGAATTCCGAAATCCTCAAGCGTCATTACAAATTCGTCATAATGCATCTGCGTTTTGGTATCGATAATGCAGGCTTTCCCGTTTATTACGGCAAGTACACGGTAACAGCGGAATTCATCGCTGGAATGCGTTCCTCTCTCTCCGTTGTATAAAACTACGAACTGCTGAAATCCGCAGCCTCCGCGCTCAGCCGCTTCTTTAATGGCCGCTTCGGAATCCTCTATGTTAAAAATGCGCGCTTCGCCGTCCACATAAGTGAAGGCGCCGAGATTTTTCTCCGGTTTGCCTCGCTCCAATTGTCCGCCTGACGCATGCCATCCTACGATATTGTCATGCGAAAAACCGGGTTCATAGGAACCCTGGAATGCGGCTGCCACGCACATGATTAAGGATTCATCCTCCTTGGAAGGTCTTTTGCCTGCCACAAAGGATATATTGTTATAATCTGCATAGTAGATATAAAGTTCGTCCGTCTCAAGCAGATAAACTCCGTCTCCCGACTCTTCCATAACCTGAGTCAGTTCATCGACGGAATGTATGGTCTTATCCGGTTCCAAATGATTATGATACTGACTTGTTAAGGTAAATAAGCTTAATCCAAGCATCAGAAAGACCGAGACGGAATTGATCCAGAGAATAATCCGCACCGGAAGCAAAGAAAGCTTCTTCTGCCTTTTGTCATCGACATGCATTTGGAAAACCAGTCCGCCCAAGGAAAGGATCGCGTTCAGCGTAACCGCATAGAACGGCCAGTTACGGGCGAAGATGTAGATGGTACAGATATTGAAGATGGACAACATGGTGGTAAACAAAAACCAGATTGCTTTGTTTTTATTCGCAGACATACATCAACCTCCCAGTACGTATTCCCGTTGATCGATCATGAGAATCAGTTCCGCACAGGCGATCAGAACGAAAATAAAGAATTCATCGAGGTGCAATGTCCAAATGTACAGAATATAATTCAGTCCGAAACTTAAGAACGGAGCAATGATCAGCTGGACGATCAAAAGAACAAAGAGGAATAAAATCGCCGTCTGATTGATGGAAACACGGATCTTTTCCTGTTTACGGATCGCATGAATGATAAAATGGCTGGTGCAGATAAATGCCTGGATAAACAGAAGCATCCTCTCTCCGGCCAGGAAAATAAAGCCCTGCAGACCCATCGTGATAAAAGTCTCGGAATCCTGGTTTGCGAGCTCTCCCAGCGCATACTGGGACTGGGAGCAAAGCATGCAGAAAAGCAATCCGACCGTGGAAGCCTGCATCAAAAAAAGTTTATGGCTTCTAAGCGAATAGAATAAAGCGGCGATCAATACCATTCTGATCAAAAGATTAAAACTCTCTGCCAGATCGATCGCTCCGGAACGCTTGCCGAAATAGAAAATAACGGGCGCTACAACGATGCTGATCAGGGCCGCAACAAAAGACGTATATTTCGAAAGAAAAATACGTTTGTAACGGTTGCTCAGTTTTGTGTGTTTCTTTTTATTCAAGGTATAGCCCTCTTTCTACAGTGCATCCTTCGGGCAGTTTTTCACGCATTCGAAGCAAAGAATGCATTCCGTACCGTTTTCTCTTTTACGGGAATTATCCGTAATTTTGACGTTCATCGGGCAGACACGTTCACATTTGCCGCAGCCGATGCATTTGTCTTTGTCACATTTGACTCTGGTGATTGCAAAATAGCTCATCGGTTTCAAGAAAACCGTGATCGGACAGATATACTTACAGAATGCTCTGTTATCCTTAAAGATAAATGCCAGCGCGATACCGATCGCATAATATGCGATATTTCCGATCAAGAACGCCCAGAACATGATCCGCTCGAGGTTTCCGACATGGGTCAGAAACAGTGCGCCGACAAATACGACGGAAAGCGCAAACATAATATAGCGGATCCATCCAATCTTCTTTCTCGGCTCTTTGGGCACCTTGTAAGGCAGGAAATCAAGTACCATGGCGGTCCAGCAGGCATATCCGCACCATCCTCTTCCGAAGATAAGCGGTCCGAAGATTTTCGCTACCGCGTAATGAATCGTTGCAGCTTCGAAAACGCCGGTAAAAAGATAATACCAGAAGCCTTCGATCTGCATGTTTTCGCCCTTAATAAGGCCCAGGTAGATCAACATATAACTCCCGACCAGCAGCTGGACAATACGTCTTGCATACTTGTATTTCCTGATCAGCAGAAACAATCCGAGTGAAATGGAGATTCCGATATAACTGAAATTAAACAGATAAAAAATATTATCTTTCGTAAGCCACAATGTGATGGCTACTGCTTCAAAGATGACCAACATGGTAATCGGCGGCAGATATTTTTTCATTTTTCATTCCTCTTTCCGGTCTTATTTTCCGAAATCCAATCTATTATACCATGATTTTACGGATACAAAAAGAGCAGTCTGCATTCCCACAAACTGCTCTTGATTGTTTTGGTTAACGATTCGATTATGCGTTTACGATCTGACCGAAATCAGCCTTTAAGGAAGCGCCACCGATTAAGCCGCCGTCGATGTTGGGCTTGGAAAGAAGTTCAGCTGCGTTGCCTGCATTCATGGATCCGCCGTACTGGATGCGAACTGCTTCTGCAGTCTCTGCATCATAGATTTCAGCGATCAGCTCACGAATACCCTTGCAAACTTCTTCTGCCTGGTCGCTCGTTGCGGTCTTGCCGGTTCCGATTGCCCAGATGGGTTCGTATGCAATAACCATGGTCTTAACCTGATCAGCACTAACGCCTGCAAGGTCGGACTTGATCTGAAGACGAATCCAGTCCATGGTTACGTTCATTTCTCTCTGCTCTAAGGATTCACCACAGCAAAGGATCGGAGTGATGCCTGCTTCGAAAGCTTTCTTTACTTTCTTGTTTAAAAATGCATCATCTTCTTTGAAATACTCACGTCTCTCGGAATGTCCGATGATAACGAATTCAACGCCTGCATCTTTTAACATGGGAGCGGAAATCTCTCCGGTGAAAGCGCCCTTGTCTTCAATGTAGAAGTTCTCTGCACCAACTTTAACATTGGTTCCTGCTACAGCCTGAGCTACGGGAACGATGTCGATTGCGGGTACGCAGTAAACTACATCTACATCATCATTCTTTACAAGATCTTTTAATTCATTTACTAAAGCAACTGCCTCGGAAGGAGTTTTGTTCATTTTCCAGTTGCCTGCGATAATTCTTCTTCTAGCCATTTTAATGCTCCTTTAGTTGTTCTTACTTATCGTCTGCTGCATATACGCCGGGAAGTTCCTTACCCTCTAAGAATTCAAGGGAAGCACCGCCACCGGTGGAGATATGGCTCATCTTGTCAGCGAAACCAAGCTGGTTAACGGCTGCTGCGGAATCACCACCACCGATAATCGTGGTTGCGTCGGTCTCAGCAAGTGCCTTGGCTACAGCGATGGTACCCTTTGCAAGTGTCGGGTTCTCGAATACACCCATGGGTCCGTTCCAAACAACGGTCTTAGCGCTCTTAACGGCATCAGCATACAGTTCTGCAGTCTTAGGTCCGATATCAAGACCTTCCATATCTGCAGGGATTGCATTTGCATCAACAACAGATACTTCGATGGGTCCGTCGATGGGATCAGGGAAAGAAGCAGCGATCGTGGTATCGATGGGAAGTAAAAGCTTCTTGCCGAGTTTTTCAGCCTTAGCGATCATTTCCTTGCAGTAATCAAGCTTCTCGTCATCAACTAAGGACTTACCGATTTCATAGCCCTGAGCCTTTAAGAAGGTGAATGCCATGCCACCACCGATGATTAAGGTATCGCACTTCTCAAGAAGGTTATTGATAACGTTTAATTTATCGGCAACCTTAGCACCGCCAAGGATTGCTACGAAAGGACGAACAGGATTTTCAACTGCATTTCCGAGGAAATCGATTTCCTTCTGCATTAAGTAACCAACAGCGTTGGTTCCGCCCTTTGCGGAAATGTATTTGGTGACAACGGCAACGGAAGCATGTGCTCTGTGAGCGGATCCGAATGCATCACATACATAATCGTCAGCCAGGGCTGCGAGCTCTTCAGCAAATTTCTCACCTGCCTCCTGGGGCTTGGTCTCTTCTTTGCCGCGGAAACGGGTATTCTGAAGAAGAATTACATCTCCGTCGTTCATAGCTGCAACCGCATTGGTAGCATCTTCACCGGTAACATTGTAATCGGCGATGAATTTTACTTCCTTGCCCAGTTTCTCGGAAAGTCTTGCAGCAACGGGTGCCAAAGATTCCTTCTCATTGGGTCCTTCCTTAACCTTGCCTAAGTGGGAGCAAAGAATAACCTTTGCACCGTCGGCGATCAGTTTGTTGATTGTGGGAAGAGCTGCATTGATCCTGGTTTCATCCGTGATCTTACCATCCTTTAAAGGAACGTTAAAATCGCAACGAACCAATACTCTTCTGCCTTTTGCGTTGAAATCGTCAACGCTCTTCTTGTTTAATGACATAGATAAATCCCTCCTTGTATTTTTTCCGTAGTTTGCGCACTGCTACGGAAATATTTATGTGATTTTTTTCACAAGCAAAGGTATTATACCATAATTATGAAATGCTCTCAACACATAGGATGTTAACAATTTTTGAATTTTAGTCTATATTCTTCTTTCAGAACATCCGCACACTAAAAAGAAAGCAAAAAAATACGGTCTTTACGGATATCCCCGTAAAGACCATATTTCATAATGTTTTAAATTTTTAGATTAAATTACTGTAATTCTGCGAAATACTTAATGGTTCTAACCATCTGGCTGGTGTAGGAGTTTTCATCTTTTTGCCAGCGGAAGAACCCGTAAAACACTATTACTGTAATTCTGCGAAATACTTAATGGTTCTAACCATCTGGCTGGTGTAGGAGTTCTCGTTGTCGTACCAGGAAACAACCTGTACAAGGTTATCCTCGCCTACCATGGTCTGGGTAGCATCGAATAAGGAACCGTAGGTCATTCCAACGATATCGGAAGATACGATTTCGTCTTCGTTGTATCCGAAGGACTCATTAGCTGCTGCTTTCATTGCTGCGTTGATCTCTTCCTTGGTTACGGACTTCTCAACGGTTGCAACAAGGATGGTGGTGGATCCGGTAGGGGTCGGAACACGCTGTGCGGAACCGATTAACTTACCGTTCAGTTCAGGGATAACAAGGCCGATTGCCTTTGCAGCACCGGTGCTGTTGGGAACGATGTTGATAGCACCTGCACGGGATCTTCTTAAGTCACCCTTTCTCTGAGGTCCGTCAAGGATCATCTGGTCACCGGTGTAAGCATGGATGGTGCTCATGATACCGGACTTGATACCAGCAAGATCGTTAAGTGCCTTAGCCATGGGAGCTAAGCAGTTGGTGGTGCAGCTAGCTGCGGAGATGATGGTGTCATCCTTGGTTAAGGTGGTGTGGTTTACATTGTAAACGATGGTAGGAAGATCTTTTCCTGCAGGAGCAGAAATAACAACCTTCTTTGCACCGGCATTGATGTGTGCCTGTGCTTTTTCCTTGGAGGTGTAGAAACCGGAGCACTCAAGTACTACGTCTACGCCAAGTTCGCCCCAAGGGCAGTTGTTTGCATCGGGCTCTTTGTAAATCTTAAGAGTCTTTCCGTCAACAGTGATGGAATCTTCACCTGCAGATACGGTATCTGCCTTTGCATATTTACCCTGAGAAGAGTCATACTTCAAAAGGTGTGCTAACATCTTAGGGGATGTTAAATCGTTGATTGCTACTACATCATAACCTTCTGCACCGAACATCTGTCTGAATGCAAGACGTCCGATACGGCCAAAACCATTAATTGCTACTTTTACTGCCATTTTGTAATTCCTCCTAGAAATAATTTTCGGCTAACAATCCGAAGTGATTGTCAATCTTTTGTCAGCATTATTATTGTACCCAAACGCAGGCGGAAATTCAAGAAGAACTTTCATAATTCATAAAAAGTTAAAACTCTGCTCACAAATGTGATTTTACAAACCGAAACTTAGTGTTTATAATTGTTTTGAAAGAAGGTACTTTATGATACGAGCCGATTATCACATGCACTCCCATCACTCCGGTGATTCCAAAACTCCCACCCGGGAAATGATTGAATCCGCCATTCGAATGGGGCTGCAAAAAATATGTTTCACGGAGCATAACGATCCGGATTATACCTATGTCATTCCCGAAGAAACGGGAATGTTCGATCTCGACACCGGGAAATACCGTAAGGAATATCTTGCGTTACATGAGGAATTTGCTTTCCGCATTCAGGTCGGATTCGGTGTGGAACTCGGTGTCCAGCCGGGTATCTATCCCAAATTGTCGGAATATGCCCACTCCTACCCCTTTGATTTCATCATTGCATCTTCCCATGTCTGCAAGAAAAAAGACCCTTACTGGCCGCAGTACTATGAGGGGATCAGCATCAAAGAAGGAATCCGTGATTATTTCGAAGAGATCCTTATCAACGTAAGTTCCTTTACCGATTATGACATTTACGGACATTTGGACTATATCGTGCGCTATCTTCCCGAGGATCGGAAGAACGAATATACATATAATTTCCGGGATTTCGACGATGTCATTGAGGCAGTTTTAAAAACGATCATCGCCAAGGGTAAAGGAATCGAACTCAACACTTCCGGACTTTTAAAATCGATTCATAACACGAACCCCTGTCCGGAGATCATCCGTTTATATAAGGAATTCGGCGGAGAGATCATTACGGTCGGAGCCGATGCGCACAAAGCTTCGGATATCGCATACGGTTTCGATCAGGCGGAACGCATCTTGCGCGAAGCAGGATTTCGTCACTACTGCACTTTTACCGAACGAAAATGTGAGTTTCACGATCTGTAAAATTGTTTCACAGACTTGTGAAGCCACCGATACAAGATTTTTTTCATATGGATGCAAAAAGGAACGCCCGATTGGGACGTTCCTTTTTTAACCCTTTTACACATATATTGCTAATGATTATTCGGTAAATAACGGCGTGGAATAATATCTGTCACCGCTGTCGGGAAGGAGGGCAACAATGGTCTTGCCTTCGTTTTCCGGTCTCTTTGCCAGCTCAATTGCTCCAAAGAGTGCGGCACCGGAAGAAATACCTACGGAGATTCCTTCCTTCTTTGCAAGAAGTTTGGCGGTTGCGAATGCATCTTCGTTTGCAGCCTTGAAAACTTCGTCGTAAACCTTGGTATTCAGTACATCGGGCACAAATCCCGCACCGATCCCCTGGATTTTATGTGCGCCTGCTCTGCCTTCGGATAATACGGGTGAGTCTGCCGGTTCAAGCGCTACGACTTTCACGGCGGGATTTTGGGATTTTAAATACTCTCCGGTTCCGGTTACGGTTCCGCCCGTTCCGACACCCGCAATGAAGATATCCACTTTACCGTCGGTATCGTTCCAGATCTCCGGACCGGTGGTTGCTTTGTGGATCGCAGGGTTTGCGGGGTTCACAAACTGTCCGGGAATAAAACTGTTCGGGATTTCCTTGGAAAGCTCTTCCGCTTTGGCAATGGCGCCCTTCATACCCTTTGCGCCTTCGGTCAGTACCAGCTCAGCGCCATAGTTCTTTAAGATATTTCTTCTCTCAACGCTCATGGTCTCGGGCATGGTTAAAATGATGCGATATCCTTTGGCTGCTGCGATGGAAGCCAGTCCGATACCGGTATTTCCGCTGGTCGGCTCGATGATAACGCTGCCTTCTTTTAATAATCCCTTCTCTTCCGCGTCTTCAATCATCGCCTTGGCAATACGGTCTTTCACGCTTCCTGCGGGATTGAAATATTCAAGTTTCACAAGAACGGTTGCCTTAAGACCCAGTTCTTTCTCGATATTGGAAACCTCTACCAAAGGAGTGTTTCCGATTAATTCCGATGCATTTTTGTAAATTTTAGACATGATAATTATCCTCCGATTTTTCTATTTTATACTGCTGCAAATCCTTTTTCAAGGTCTGCGATAATATCATCAATATGCTCCGTACCGATGGATAGACGGATGGTTCCCTGTGTAATGCCCTGATCCAGAAGTTCCTCATCGGAAAGCTGGGAATGCGTGGTGGATGCAGGATGAATGACAAGGCTCTTTACGTCCGCAACATTTGCAAGGAGGGAGAAGATTTCAAGATTGTCGATAAATCTCCATGCTTCTTCTCTTCCGCCCTTGATATCGAATGTAAAGATGGAAGCTCCGCCGTTCGGGAAGTACTTCTTATATAATTCATGGTCCGGATGGTCTGCCAAAGAAGGATGATTTACCTTGGCTACCTTCGGGTTATTAGCCAGAAATTCCACAACTTTCTTCGTATTCTCGGCATGGCGTTCCAGTCTTAAGGATAAGGTTTCAACACCCTGCAGAAGAAGGAATGCGTTAAACGGAGAGATCGTTGCACCGGTATCACGAAGCAGGATCGCGCGGATATAGGTTACAAAAGCTGCCGGGCCGACTACTTCATAGAAGTTTACACCGTGATAGCTGGGGTTGGGAGCTGCGATATTCGGATATTTTCCGCTTGCTGCCCAGTTGAATTTACCGGATTCCACGATGATACCGCCAAGGGTGGTTCCGTGTCCGCCGAGGAACTTCGTTGCGGAATGAACCACAATGTCAGCACCATGTTCGATCGGACGGATCAGATAAGGGGTTCCGAAAGTATTGTCGATTACCAGGGGAAGTCCGTGCTTATGCGCAATCTCAGCAATCGCATCGATATCGGGAATATCGGAATTCGGATTTCCGAGGGTCTCCAAATAGATGGCTCTGGTGTTTTCTTTGATCGCACCTTCCACTTCGGCGAGATTGTGTGCATCTACAAAAGAAGTATCAATTCCGTACTGAGGCAAGGTATGTGCAAGGAGGTTGTAGCTTCCGCCGTAAATTGTCTTCTGTGCCACAATGTGCCCGCCGTTAGCGGCCAGTGCTTCAATGGTGTATGTGATTGCTGCTGCTCCGGATGCAAGAGCCAGTGCTGCGGATCCGCCTTCCAAGGCTGCAACTCTCTTTTCGAGAACATCCTGCGTGGAGTTGGTCAGTCTTCCGTAAATATTGCCCGCATCCGCAAGACCGAAACGGTCTGCCGCATGCTTGCTGTTATGGAATACATAAGAAGTGGTCTGATAAATGGGAACGGCTCTGGAATCGGTTGCCGGATCTGCCTGTTCCTGTCCTACATGTAACTGTAAAGTTTCAAATTTAAAATTGCTCATTTTTATAATCTCCTTTTTCTTTTCTTAAGTGGTTTTTAATCTCTGTTTATTTTCTGATCTTTATTTCTGATTCTTATTCGGATTGATATTTCCAAATTTGGGAAGAAAACGATTGCGCCTGGGACCTTAACATAAAAACAGCCCGGAGGCTTATTTAGCTCCCGGGCATATGGCATATGGTTTAATCACTTCACCAAAACGAAACGATTTCCTGCGAGGCGCACACAAACTCAATCGAACGCCCCGGCCAGATTACACGCCCGGGAGTACTGCATTCGACAACAACACATGTATTCGGTTGTTAAGTTTACGTAGTTTCCAAACATTATTAACGCCTGCTTTCAGAGGTTTTAACATTAAGCACTTGCTTAACTGTTTGCCATTTTATCACCATTCACCTACTGTGTCAATAGGTTATTATAAATTTTTCCGCTTCTTCCAAAGAAACGAAGGTTTTATCGCATAAATCAAGGATTTCCGGGGTCGGTTTCAGCAGATCCGGAACCATGATCGGATGCGTTTTTGCAGCATGAGCCGCTTTGATTCCGTTAAAAGAATCCTCGATCACATAACATTCCTCCGGTTTTGCTTTTAACTCCTGCGCCGCTTTCAGAAAAATCTCCGGATCGGGTTTGGACTTACTAACCATATCTCCGCCTATGATCACATCAAAATAGTCCAAAAGACCGGCGTCACGTATCTCGTTCGTTACAACTTCCACTCTGGTGGACGATGCCAATGCTACACGAAAGCCCGATTCTTTTAATGCTTTCAGAAGGTGTTCGATGCCCGGTTTCTTGGGCAGTTTTCCACCGTCGTAGCGTTCATGAAACCTTGTGGAGATAACTTTTTTATGATCTCTGTAGGGAAAATCCTTTCCGTACGCCTCCGTAAAAATCGCTTCCGTCGCTTTATCGGTGATTCCGATACAGCGATAAATAATCTCATCGATTCCCGGAAGATTGACTTCCCTGGCGTATTGGACCCACAAATCACAGATAACCTTCTCGGAATCGAAAATCACGCCGTCCATATCGAAAATAACCGAATTGATCTCATCCAGATTGCAGACCATGATATACTCTTCGTCATTCTCATGAATGGTCCGAAAGCCCACCTGTTCATACATGCGGACCGCATAATTGGCTTTCTGTACGGCCAGGGATGCCCGATGATAGCCTTCTTTTTTCAAATAGTTCAGCATCCGGCGCATCATTTCGGTCCCGTATCCCCTGCCACGATATTCCTTATATAAGGAAATGGCAAAGGAAGGCGTATTGTCATCCACATGTCCGTAATCATTCATGATACGGGTCCAAACGGCACCGACAACCTTTCCGTCCTCTTCGGCTACCAGGCAGTAATCTCCTTCGAGGAATCCGAAACAGTTGATATAAACCTGCAGTTCGTCTTTCTCAATGATCTCCTTCGGAGGCGCTTCGATCCCTTCGGGGATAAAAATCGCCTCATATAGAAAATCCTCCAAAAGAGACAGTTCATCATCTTTTATTTCTCGTATGATCATAAATATTCTCCGTATTCTGATTATATAATGTACAAATTGTAACAGATCCAGGGGAATAAAAAAAGCCCGCGAAAGATTCGCAGGCTTGATTTCATATGGTATTAGCTGCGCGGATGCGCTTTGTCGTAGACTTCGCGCAAACGGCTCTGGGTCAGATTCACGTAAATCTGTGTCGTGGAAATATCGGAATGTCCGAGCATTTCCTGTACGGAACGCAAATCCGCACCGTTTTCCACCAGATGGGCTGCAAAGGAATGGCGCAGGGTGTGCGGTGTGATATCCGCCTCGATTCCGGCTTTTTTCGCATAATACTTGATAATCTTCCAAAATCCCTGACGGCTCATGGCTTCGCCCGAGCAGTTTGCAAACAGGATCTGGGAACTCTTATCCTCCAGCATGGCATCTCTGGCACCGGATAAATAATTCATTAACGATTCCTTGGCTTTGGCACCAAAGGGAATGATTCTTTCCTTATGCGCATCATGACAGACGATAAATCCCATGGAAAGATTCACATCCGATGTTTTCAGGCTGATCAGCTCGGAAACACGAATGCCTGTCGCATATAAAAGCTCCAGCATAGCTTTATCACGGACTTGCTTGGGTGCATTACCGGAAGGCTGTTCCAACAGCTTCATAACATCCTTTTTGGACATAATGGAAGGTTCTTTCTTCTCGATCTTGGGCGACTTCAATGCAAGCGCCACGTCTTCCTTCACAATGTTCTGATCCAAAAGGTAGGAAAATAAAGCTTTTGTTGATGCGATACTTCTTGAAATCGACGTCGGCGCAGCATTTGTATCATACATATGCTGGATATAAGCCTTTAAGTCGTCTTCCGTAACCTCTCCGAAATTCTTTTTCCCCAAAGTAGACTGCAGATAATCTGCAAGTTTCATCAAGTCACGTCTGTAAGATAATTCCGTATTCGTTGATGTATTCTTCTTCTCATGCATGAACTGGATCAATGCATTGATTTGTTGTTCCATCCAAAAACTATCCTTATCTTATTTAAGAGAAATACTCTTAGGAATGACTTTCGGGTCAAATAATTATGTAAATCATTGACCGTGCAAGTTTCATTATATCCATTTTATCCCTAAAAATCAACGAATTATTTCATTTTCATTGCGAATTTTTCAATAAAATCAATGGTTTCACTACATCTCGTTTCGATTTCCAAGAAACAACAAGATATAGTTGCCAATTGACATAAAAACCCGCTAAAAAGATTACATCCTGAAATATATTTTACATAAATTTGAAAAAATCCATGCTATTATGACAACCTGATGAAAAGATTTGTTGACCGATTTGGATTGACTTTATCGGTCAGTGTTTAGATACTTATCTTTATATGCCAATACCGCTGCTATGGTCTTGGAATCGTTAATGGTTCCGGTATAGATTTTCTCGCATAATTCATCCACGGTAAAAGCTTTGGTATTCACATATTCATCTTCATCCAGATCCTGCTCTCCAGCCTTTCCCTCGATAAAAGCAACATAGATGGGGATTTTCTCGTTACAGAATGCCACCGTGGTGCAGACGCTGATCAGATAATCCATTTTATCGACCGAATAGCCTGTCTCTTCTTTTAATTCGCGCATTGCGCAAACATACGGATCCTCGTTTTCATTTAATCCTCCGGCCGGGATCTCAATCGTATCCCGATCCAATGCATTCCGATACTGCAGTACCATCAGAAGTCTTCCATCGGGCAGAACCGGAACCACCGCTGCAGCGCCTTTATGCTTGATAAAATCCCAATGCGCGATATTTCCGTTCGGTACCGCGATGGTATCCTCGTAATAATCCAGAATATGGCCGTGGGCGACCAGTTTTCTGTCCAAACGTTCAAAAGGTTTCATGCTTCATTCCTCCTCATATAATTAAAAACCGGTGACGGATATCCGCCACCGGTTCAGCATTACTTCGCATAGTCAACGACTCTGGATTCTCTGATCACGCTGACTTTGATCTGTCCGGGATATTCCAGTTCATCTTCGATCTGTTTGGAAATATCACGAGCCAACAGTACCATTTCGTCATCGGTGATCTGCTCAGGAACTACCATAACTCGAATTTCACGACCTGCCTGAATAGCAAATGATTTGTCAACGCCCTTGTAGCTATTGGCGATATCTTCTAATTGTTTGAGACGTGTTGTATAAGTTTCCAGGGTTTCTCTTCTTGCCCCGGGTCTTGCTGCGGAAATCGCATCGGCAGCCTGAACGATGCAGGCAATTAAGGATGTCGGTTCCACATCACCGTGGTGAGCTTCAACCGCATTGATGACCGTAGCGGATTCCTTGTACTTTCTGCAGAGTTCCGTACCTAACTGTACGTGAGATCCTTCCATTTCATGGTCTACCGATTTACCGATATCATGTAACAGGCCGGCTCTCTTTGCGAGTCTTACGTCAAGTCCCAATTCAGCAGCCAAAAGTCCGCAAAGTTGGGCAACTTCCACAGAATGTTTCAGCATGTTCTGTCCATAACTGGTTCTGTACTTCATCTTTCCGAGTAATCTTACCAGTTCGGGATGGATTCCGTGTACGCCGACATCGAGGCAGGCAGCTTCGCCTTCTTCCTTCATGACGGTTTCCACTTCTTTTCTGGCCTTCTCAACCGCTTCTTCAATTCGTGCAGGATGAATTCTGCCATCCACGATCAAGCGTTCCAGAGCGATACGTGCGACTTCTCTTCGAATCGGATCAAATCCGGATAAAACGACCGCTTCGGGAGTATCATCTATAATAAGTTCCACTCCGGTCAAGGTCTCAAGGGTCTTGATATTTCTACCCTCTCGTCCGATGATTCTACCCTTCATTTCATCACTGGGAAGCTGCACAACGGATATGGATGCTTCGGATACATGATCGGCCGCACATTTCTGAATCGCACCGATAACATATTCTTTGGCTTTCTTATCCGCCTCTTCCTTTGCCTTGTTCTCCATTTCCTTAATGAGAACGGCGGTTTCATGTTTCACATCGTCTTCAACAATTTTTAAAAGATAATCTTTTGCCTGTTCAGAGGTTAATCCGGAAATTCGTTCCAGTTCCTGCAATCTTTGCTCATTTAACTTAGAAATAACTTCTTTTTTCTTTGCTAAATCTTCTTCCTTTGCCGTCATAGCAGCTTCACGCTTCTCCAACTGATCCAGCTTCTTTTCCACAGATTCTTCTTTCTGCTGGACACGTCTTTCAAAACGCTGTGCCTCCGCTCTTCTGTCTTTGATTTCCTTATCCAGTTCGTTCTTCGCACGGATAGATTCTTCTTTGACTTCAAGCAAGCCCTCTCTCTTCTTTGCTTCGGCGGTTTTCAAGGCATCATCCAAAATTTCTCTGGCTTTATCCTCTGCATTGCCGATCTTCTTTTCCACCTTTTTCTTATGAACGGAATAGGTGACAAGAGCTGCTACCAAAGCGGAGATGATTACTGCACCGACAAGGATTCCAATCAGCAAAGCCAAGCTAATTTCGATTGTCCCCATTGCAGGAGCACCTCCTTATTTTATTTTCATAGAACAAGTAAAACCAGATCTTATGTCCGGGCATCCAACCGGATATTTGGACATAATATCCACATTATCTAAAATACAACATTATTATTTTACGAAAACTGCGCAAATCTGTCAAGATATTGTGTGTTTATAGACCCTTACCCCCCATAACAGGTTCGTCATCCTTCTGGATTTGCCGCTCGTCATAAAACACTACTTCTGAATATTCTATCCTATTATATTATTATGCAAAAAGTTGCAAAAAAACAAATAAATGGGCAGTTTTTCATCTGCCCATTGCTTTCTGTATCGCATCAAAGGAAAAACCTTTCCGATACAGGCTTTGTTTCATTTTTTCTTTCTCTTCGAATGAGGCATTTTGGGGATCAAAATGCTTCTTGGCAAGAATCCTTGCAAGTACGACTTCCTCGTCATCGATATCATCCTTTTCGAGAAGTTCATCATAGATTCTCTCAGCAACCGAAGGATCTATCCCTTTCTGCCTTAAATCCATCATCATCCGGTTACGGCTTCTGTCTTTGGCCTTCCAGAATACGAAATTCTCGGCATATCTGGTATCGTCCAGGAATCTTTCCTCTTTCAGTTTCGCAATCGTATTATCGATGATCCGGTCCGGATATCCGTCGTCCCTTAGTTTGGTGCGGATTTGTTTCTCGGTATAATCCTTACTTGAAAGAAGCTTATACGAACGGTCCAATGCCCGCCTCGGAAGGAGTTCCTCCATGATTTCGCGGTACACATCTTCCGGTATTTCCGTCCCCACTTCGAGGTTACAATGACGGAAATCGCCTTTGTATAACACAAAGGCGAACTCTCCGTCTAGAAATATATTATTTTTACTCTTATTGCGTGAAACAATATCTGTAACAATCATACATTTTCTCTTTCAAACACAATTTTCAAAATAATGTTTCACGAACTCAGCCCACTTCGGCCGCATCAGCGATGGAGCCTTTCTTTCTTCCGGCCGGTTTCTTCTCCTGTTCGGGTTCGAAATCCGTCTCGGATGCGGTTCCGGAAAGGTTGTAGTGCTCACGTACTTTCTGCTCGATCACACGGCAGATCTCGGGATTCTCTCTTAAGAAAAGTTTCGCATTGTCACGTCCCTGACCGATCTTGTTTCCGTCATAAGCATACCATGCTCCGCTCTTTTGGATCACTCCAATCTCGGAAGCAAGATCCAGCACATCGCCTTCGAAGGAAATGCCTTCGCCGAACATAATATCAAATTCCGCTTCTTTAAACGGAGGCGCGATCTTATTCTTAACGATCTTGGCACGGGTTCTGTTACCGATGATGTCTCCGCCTGCTTTAAGCTGTTCCACACGACGGATCTCCATACGTACGGAGGAATAGAATTTCAGAGCATTACCACCGGTGGTAACCTGAGGATTTCCGTAGAATACACCGACCTTCTCACGAAGCTGGTTGATAAATACAACCGTGCAGTTGCTTCTTCCGATGGCTCCGGTCAGTTTTCTGAGTGCCTGGGACATCAGTCTTGCCTGAAGGCCTACATGGGAATCACCCATATCGCCTTCCAGCTCTGCCTTCGGAACCAATGCGGCAACCGAGTCAACCACAACGATATCGATTGCACCGGAGCGGACCATGGTTTCGGTAATCTCCAAAGCCTGTTCTCCGTTATCCGGCTGGGAAATATACATATTATCCACATCTACGCCGATTGCCTTGGCATATGCGGGATCCAGTGCATGCTCCGCATCAATGAATCCGGCAATTCCTCCGCGCTTCTGTACTTCAGCGATCATATGAAGGGTTACCGTGGTCTTACCGGAAGATTCCGGTCCGAAGATCTCTACGATTCTTCCCTTGGGAATTCCGCCGAGACCCAACGCAATGTCCAGACTTAAGGAACCTGTGGGAATCGTTTCCACATTCATGGTCGATGCGGGATCGCCCAGTTTCATAACCGCGCCCTTTCCAAACTGCTTCTCAATCTGATTTAAGGCCGCATCAAGTGCTTTGAGTTTCTCTTCTCTTTCCATAATATTTGTTCTCCTTTTGCGTGAACATTCGTTCTGTTTTTAACAATAAAACAAATGTTCGAATTTGTCAATACTTTCTTTTTGAATTTAACAAAGATACTGTATTTTTCCCCTTCCGAAGATCATTTTACTCGGAAAGTGTACAATAAAACACCCTCAAAGGCATCCCTTCCTTCTGTTTCGAATTTCCATAAAAAGTGGAATAATCGGCGATCTGCCAAAGAAAAACACATGCCACAGATTCGGCATGTGTTTATTCTAACATGAAGGAGATTTACATTCAACTGTAATTTACTTATTTCATACTGTTCTGGCATCCGAGGAAAAGCGGAAGGCCGGTCTGATTATCGACGATGGCATAGACGAACGGACGGTCCAGAACGATACTTTTCGGCATTTCTTCCATAATCGCACCTTTGACGCGCATATCCACTGCCGTCACCGCTGCCGCACGCGTTCCTTTTCTGTCCACCTCGATATGTGTTTTATGAATAATCGCGCCAATATAGATTTCATCTCCGCCGCTTACAAGCATATCGGAAAAATCCGCATTCATACCGAACGGTTCCGTCATTCCCATTTTATTATATGTTTTGGCCAGATCCGTTCCGTAATCGTTTTCGAATTCCGGAATCTTAACACGGACTTCCTCATCCTTAGCTTCCCTTACCGCTTTGGCAAAATCCAGATCGCGGATCTTATTTAAGTATTCTGACGTCGATTCGCCTTCTTTCGGCAGAATTCCCACAAAAGAGAACTCTCCGCCTTTATACGGTTTTACAAATCCTTCTCCGTCTCCGAGCATAAAATACTTGTTTTCTTTGCTCGAAAGCATGGTCACACTGCTGATGCTGCCGTCCGCATTGTTAAAATCATAACCTTCTTTGATTTTGTCATCTTCATACTGCTCTTCCCATTCTCCGTCGAAGGAGATTGCATTGATCAGATACATCAATGTATCCGGGGAAATATTGTTGATCACCTCATCGATCATTCCGTCCGTATTCGTATTGACCCAGGAATTAATATCATCCACGGTTCCCTGATCGAATTTTGACTTCCAAACTTCAGCCCGGTAATGTGCAATCACGGTATCCGCAAATTTGGGATCCAGTTCAAGATCATCGATGTCTTTGATCCAGATCGAGTTTGCCACATTCCATTTTACATCAGGCGACTCAATCATTTTCTCCCTTAGATAAGCCATTACGGTATTCATTTGTCCGACTTTGACCCCGCCGTTTGCAATACCTTCCATTTGGCTTAATGTATCCCCACTTGCTCCGTTTTCGGTCATTCCGAGCGCCATCAGAATGGATGTGGGAGACAGTAACACATTTTCATCGCTGCCGGATACGATTTCCGCCAAAAGACCGGTTCCCGCTTCGGAGATCAATGTCATCTGTTCATCGGTCGGTACGGTTGAAACCACCATTCCGCCCTGTTTGCCGGCTGTCAGACTGACCGATCCCTGTCCCATGGATGAAAGTGAATTCGTATTCTGCGTCTGCGATGAATCCGTCTGTGGGATGTGTCCCGGATTATTATTCGTAACACGGCTACAGCCTGTAAGCATAAGCGCTGCGGAAAGAATCGCCGTCATCTGTAACAGTTTCTTTTTCATTTTTTCTCCTTTATTTGATCCGTTATTCCATCATATTCTGTATTCCCAGAAACATCGGGAGACCGGTTTCGTTATCAACGATGGCATATACAAACGGTCTGTTTAATGTGATTACCTTCGTATCATCAAAAGCAACCGCATTGTCATAAGTTATAACAGCCGTTGCCGCTGCGGCCTTGGTGCCTTTTCTGTCCACTTCAATGTGGGTTTTATGAAGGATTAATCCGATATAAACACCGTAATCCTTTCCGTCATTTGTCATTAGCATTTTGGTAAGTCCGGCTTCGGAATCAAATGCCCGAACCATTCCCATATTTTTATAAATTTCCGACATTTCCACATCATAATCGACTGTAAATTCCGGAATTCTGACTTTCACTTCCGTATTCTCGGCATTTCTGATTGCCTCGGAAAAATCTTCCTTACCTGTGCTTAAATACTCAATATACTCTTCCGGCGTGGTTCCATCTTCCGGTAAAATTCCGACAAAGGAGAATTTCTCCCCCTGATACGGTTTCACAAAACCTTCTCCGGGTCCAAGCGTAAAATAGCGGTTTTCTTTGCTGTAAAGCATATTCACGTTGCTTTCCGAGCCGTCCGCGTTGGTAAATTTGCTATTTTCTTGTATATCGTCATCTTCATATTTTTCTTTCCATTCTCCCTCAAAAGCAACCGCATTGACTAAAGCGGTTCTGGAATTTTCCGGAAGTCTTTTAATAATTTCCGAGATCATATGATCGGTATTTTGGTCCACCCATTCATTGATTTCCGCCACGGTCTGATCATCCATGGGTCCCATATAAATATCGGCACCGTAATAGGTTTTGACCCGGTTTAAAAATTCCTGCTGAAACGTCGCTCTTCCGTCATCTTTGGTCCAGATGGCATTTGCAACATTCCATTTCACTTCCCCGTCAGCTTCGAGGTTTTCTTTCGTCTTCAGCAGAATATAATTTAAATCTTCCACCGAAAGTCCGCCCGATACAACCTGCTCCATCTCTTCCTTCGTTTCCCCGTCAGCTCCGTTTGCCGTCATTCCGAGAGCCATTTCGATGGAAAGCGGAGAAATCAGAATGTTTTTATTCTTTTCTTCCTCCGTCATCGTTTCATTCAACACAGCCAGCGCCGACCCGGAAAGTGCCCCGGTCTGCGCATTCGTAATTTCCTGCTCGGGTACTTCGTATGCGGTTCCCTGAGACGCATAATTGGTCGAACCCGCACCGGCGCCTTTCGTCACGGTCGCGCTCATCGGTTCCGGATGCTGCTGATACAATCTGTTGCATCCGCAAAGCATAAGTCCCGCGCACAATAATCCTAATAATCTGAGAACTTTCTTCTTCATTTTATTTTCCTTTCCCCTTTGCTTTTTGAATCGGTTCTGAATAAGTAACGAATCCGCGACCCGATTTTATGGATTTATATTCTAAAAATTGCAAAGCCGTGGTAAACTGTATATATCGATAATATAAGGAGGATGAGTTCCATGACAGTAAAAGAACTTTCCGAAAAAGACGGATTAAAACTTCTGACCGAAGGTTTGGATTTAAGTACCGAGATTACCAAACCATTCTGCTGCGATCTTTTAAGCATTGCCATGGGTAAAGCGCCCGCCGGTGCCGCATGGGCTACGGTTACAGTAAACACCAATACGCTTGCCGTTGCAACACTTACCGATGTGGCCTGCATTATTTTTGCGGAAGGTTCCGCTGTGGATCCGGCACTCATCGAGAAAGCAATTGAGGAAGAAATTCCTCTCTTTTCCACGCAATTATCCGAATTTGAAGCCGCCATGCTGGCTTACGAAGCTTAAGTTTCAAGGAGATTTGATGCAGCAGTTATACTACGACCTACATCTGCATAGTTGTCTTTCGCCTTGCGGTGACGACGAATCAACGCCGGGAAACATTGTCGGTATGTCGGTGGTCAAAGGGCTTCAGGTGATCGCCCTGACGGATCACAATACCTGCAAAAACTGCCCCGCCTTTCTTAAAATTGCCAAGGATTTTGGCATTACCGCCATCCCCGGCATGGAACTGACCACTGCCGAGGAAGTTCATGTGGTATGCCTTTTTCCGACGCTTGAGGATGCGATGGCTTTCGATGCGTATGTGGAGCCGAGAATTTTACCGATTCCGAACAAGCCCGATAAATGGGGAAACCAGATCATCATGGATGAAAACGACGAGCCCTGCGGAACTTTCGATACGCTCTTAATTTCCGCAACGGATATCTCTTTCGACCGCGTATATGATCTTTTGGAAGAATTTCACGGTGTAATGATTCCCGCGCATATCGAGAAAAGCACCTTCTCTTTACTCGCCAATTTAGGCTTTGTTCCGCCCGACAGCAAATTCAAATGCTTCGAGCTGAAAAATATGGGAAAGCTTCACGAAATCGTTGCTGCCAATCCCATATTGAAAAACTGCAATGTCATCACTGACTCGGATGCCCATCAGATCGATCTGATCAACGAGCCGATCAATACACTTCTCGTCGAAGAAAACACGGTTAAGTCCGTGCTGGATGCGCTGACAAGACCCGTGAAACAATAAAAGGTTCTGTCAGTTATCTTTCACAATTCCCGTATACTCATTGATGCTGTGCAAAACTTCCCAGAATACATTTACCGCAAAAGGGAAGAATTCACTCTTCGCGGGAAGGCGGTGAACCGTTTTAAATCCGGCTTTCTTCGCGATCTTCACCGCACGGTTCAAATGATAATTACTGGTGATCAAAACAACGGGCGTATCGGATCCGATGATCTGCATCGTATTTTGGAAATTCGTTTTCGTCGATTCGGATTTGTCTTCAAGGATCAGCCGGTCTTTGGATACACCCATTTTCAATAAGATTCTTTCCATCACTTCCGCTTCCGTCGGCTCGTTCGGATTCGGGTTGCCGCCGGTTAAGACCAGCTTGGAATCCGGGTATTCATCCAGATATTTCTTACCCATTTCCACACGGTATACCAAATCCCTTGTCGGCTTGCCGTCCTCTAAGGCCATACCGAGTACAATGGCATATTCGGCCTTTTTCCTCTGACGCATAAAACTTCCGATCAGGATAAACGTGCTGAACGAAAGAACCACCGTGCTCGCCGCATACGCGATCACGCGAACGATCCAGCCGATCACTTTTAAGAATTTATTCTTCATCCTTGTAAATAGATTGAACATGATGTCGAGCGAAGTAAGCAGCATGCATAAGGACAGAACTTGCTCCGCAAAAAGATTCTTTCGATAGATTTTCGGATTGGAAACTTTCCGGATCCTTCTGGTCATGACAAAAGAGACCTGGAATATAAGAAATGCACATAATGCGGTAAAAATGCCGCCGAGAACGAATCTTGTTTTTGAACTGTTTTGCTTCATACGTCTTATTTCCCCCGTAAAGTAATCATACAGCATTATGAACTTTTTGTTAACTCCCTATTTTACTGGGTTTTTGGCATCTTTACACAGCGTTTTCTTGTTTACAACGCCCTCTAAAACGCTTATAATAGAGTAGTTAAAGCACGTTTTGTATTTGACAAAAATATACAAGGAGGATTTTTGACATGTCTAGACAAAAACAGTCAATGGATGGTAATACCGCCGCCGCTCATGTAGCCTATGCGTTTACCGAAGTAGCCGGTATTTATCCCATCACCCCGTCTTCTCCCATGGCTGACTACGTTGATCAGTGGTCTGCAGAGGGAAGAAAAAACATCTTCGGAAATACCGTTAAGGTAACCGAGATGCAGTCCGAAGCAGGTGCAGCCGGAACTGTGCACGGTTCTTTGGCAGCAGGTGCTATCACTACTACTTTTACCGCTTCTCAGGGTCTTTTACTGATGATCCCGAATATGTACAAGATTGCTGCAGAGCAGCTTCCCTGCGTATTCGACGTATCCGCACGTTGCGTTGCTACCCAGTCTCTGAACATCTTCGGTGACCACAGCGACGTTTACGCTTGCCGTCAGACCGGTTTCGCCATGATGGCTGAATCCAACCCTCAGGAAGTTATGGACTTAAGCCCCGTTGCTCACCTTTCCGCAATCGAAGGCAAAGTTCCTTTCTTGAACTTCTTTGACGGTTTCCGTACTTCCCACGAGATCCAGAAGATTGAAATCTGGGATTACGAAGACTTAAAAGAAATGACCAATATGGAAGCAGTTGAAGCTTTCCGTGCACATGCTCTGAATCCCGAGCATCCTACCATGAGAGGTTCTCATGAAAACGACGATGTATTCTTCCAGCATCGTGAAGCTTGCAACACCGTTTATGATGCGCTTCCCGCTGTTGTTGAGAAATACATGAAGAAAGTAAACGAGAAGCTCGGCACCAACTATGATTTATTCAACTACTACGGTGCTGCAGATGCTGACCGTGTCATCATCGCTATGGGTTCCGTATGCGACGTTGCAGAGGAAGTTATCGATTATCTTACCGCTAAGGGTGAGAAAGTCGGCTTAATTAAAGTTCGTCTTTACAGACCTTGGGTTTCTTCCGCACTTCTTAAAGTTCTTCCCAAGACCGCTAAGAAGGTTGCTGTTCTTGACAGAACCAAAGAGCCCGGTTCCCTCGGCGAGCCTTTATACCTCGATGTTGCTACCACTCTTCGTGAGGCAGGTCTTAACGACATCGTTCTTACCGCAGGCCGTTACGGCTTAGGTTCCAAGGATACCGCTCCTTCTTCCATCTTCGCTATTTACACCGAACTTGAGAAGGATGCTCCGAAGAGCCGTTTCACCATCGGTATCGTTGATGACGTTACCAACCTTTCCTTACCTGAAGTTAAGCCCGCTCCTATCACTTCCGCAGAAGGAACCGTAGAATGCAAGTTCTGGGGTCTCGGCGGTGACGGTACCGTAGGTGCTAACAAGAACTCCACCAAGATCATCGGTGACCATACCGATAAGTACATCCAGGCATACTTCCAGTATGACTCCAAGAAGACCGGTGGTATCACCATCTCCCACTTACGTTTCGGCGACAAGCCCATTAGAAGCCCCTATTACATCAACCAGGCAGACTTTGTTGCATGCCACAATCCTTCCTATGTTGTTAAGGGTTACAAGATGGTTCAGGATGTTAAGCCCGGCGGAATCTTCATGATCAACTGCCAGTGGTCCGACGAAGAACTGAATACACATATGCCTGCAGAAGCTAAGAGATATATCGCTAAGAATAACATCCAGCTTTATACCATCAACGCTATCGACAAGGCTATCGAAATCGGAATGGGTAAGAGAACCAACACGATTCTCCAGTCCGCATTCTTCAAACTCGCTAATGTAATGCCGATCGATCAGGCAATTGAATTCATGAAGGCAGCTGCTAAGAAGTCCTACTCCAAGAAGGGTGACGCAGTCGTTGAAATGAACTACAAAGCAATTGATGCCGGTGTTGACGCAATTCACAAAGTTGATGTTCCCGCTGACTGGGCAGACGCTGTAGATGCTCCGAAGGAAATCAACAGAACCGGACGTCCCGCAACCGTTAAAATGGTTAACGAACTCCTTGATCCGATCGGACTTATGGATGGTTACAGCCTTCCTGTTTCCGCATTCAAGGACAATGCTGACGGACAGTTTGAGACCGGTGCTTCCGCATACGAGAAGCGTGGTACCGCAGTTATGGTTCCCGAGTGGAACGCTGAAGCTTGCTTACAGTGCAACAGCTGTGCATTTGTATGCTCCCATGCAACCATTCGTCCTTTCATCTTAAATGCAGATGAAGTTGCTGCTGCACCTTCCAACATCAAACTTGCTGATTCCAAGCATGCAGCTGATGCTTCCATGAAGTACACCATGACCGTATCTCCTTTAGACTGTATGGGATGCGGCGAGTGCATAACCGTATGTCCTAAGGCAAACGAAGCACTCAAGATGGTTCCTCAGGAATCTCAGGCAGCTGAGCAGCCTGTATTCAACTATTTGGTTGAGAACGTTGGCAAGAAGGAATTAAAGCCCGCTCTTGCAAACGGTGTTACCCCGATCAACTCCCAGTACAATCAGCCGTTACTTGAGTTCTCCGGATCCTGTGCAGGATGTGCCGAGACCTCTTATGCAAGACTGATCACTCAGTTGTTCGGTGAGCATATGTTCATCTCCAACGCTACCGGATGCTCCTCTATCTGGGGTGGTCCCGCAGCGACATCTCCTTATACCGTAAACAAGGATTCCAAGAAGGGTCCCGCTTGGTCCAACTCCTTATTCGAGGATAACGCTGAGCATGGTTTCGGTATGTACTTAGGACAGAAAGTAATTCGTGATCAGCTGATTGCCAAACTCGAAGAGCTTAAGTCCGATGCAACTCTTGCTCCCGCAATTGATGCATACCTTGCTACCAAGGATTCCACCAACGAGAACGCTGCTCCTACCGATGCACTTATCGCAGCACTCGAAGCAAACGGATCCGATGCCGCTAAAGAAATCCTTGCAAAGAAGGATTACCTCTCCAAGAAATCCATCTGGATCTTCGGTGGTGACGGTTGGGCATACGATATCGGCTTCGGTGGATTAGACCACGTACTTGCTTCCGGCGAGAACGTAAACGTAATGGTATTCGATACCGAAATGTACTCCAATACCGGTGGACAGGCTTCCAAGGCTTCCAACATCGGTGAGGTTTGCCAGTTCGCTGCAGCAGGTAAGGAAATCTCCAAGAAGAGCCTTGCTGAAATCGCTATGAGCTACGGTTATGTATATGTTGCACAGATCGCACTTGGTGCTAACCCTGCTCAAGCTGTTAAGGCTATTGCAGAAGCTGAAGCTTACAACGGACCTTCCCTGATCATCGGCTATGCTCCTTGCGAACTTCACGGTATCGCAAAGGGTGGTATGAACCACTGCCAGGATGAAATGAAGAAGGCTGTTAAGGCCGGATACTGGAACCTCTTCTCCTTCAACCCTGCTCTTAAGGCAGAAGGAAAGAATCCGTTTACCCTTACCTCCAAGGAAGGCGACGGAAGCTATCAGGAATTCTTAAACAACGAGTCCAGATACACCCGTCTTGTTAAGCCGTTCCCTGAAAGAGCTGAGAGACTCTTCTCCGAATCCGAGAAGGTTGCTAACGAGAGATATCAGCACTTACTGAAACTCGTAGAGCTCTACAAGTAATCGAAAGTTAAACAAAATAAAAAACTCCTGCGGGTATCCGCAGGAGTTTTTTTTGGACCGGGGGGACGGGGTTAGTGGGTCATTTTTTCAAAATGCCCCACTAACCCCGTCCCCCCGGTCCATTTAAAAATTACTTTAACTCTTCCATCCACCTGAAGGTTCCGGTTTTCTTAACGTTCTCTCCGTAAATCGTTGCAAAATCATTCTTCATGGAAATCACGTTAAAACCATATCCTTCCCATTTTTCCTTCAGTTCCAGCCCCTTCTCGGTGTTTCCATAGTCCCTTTCTTCATCATCCGCTATCAGCATAAATGCGGCGCTTTTATAGGGATTATCCGTTGTTGCGTAAAGAAGCATACTCGTATCACCACTGCTGTTTCCGAATGCAAGAACAGGCTTCTTGCCGATTTCCTGCATAATCTGGGATACTTTATTCATCTGGAGATTCTTAATAATCAGCTTGTCCGTACGAACAACCTTCTCGCCCGGTTTGATTTCATAATCCAAGCCGTTCTCTCCGTTCTGTCCTTCCGCTTCCAGAAATACATCCATTCCGATAAAGTTTTCGGACGGAATATCAATTACGCCTTCGAAGAGATTTCTGCAGATAAAACGATCGCTTCCGCTTACGACATATACCGAGAATCCATTCTCCTGCAGGTATTCAATCACTTCAACCATCGGCAGATAAAAAGCTTCCGCATAAGTCATGCCTTCAAAGCCATCCACATCCCGAAGCAGTATTTCCGTTGTAAAATCGGAGAACTCTTCAAGCGTCATACCGGAATATGCTTTTGCCGCAGCCTGCGCATGCAGAATTGCCATATCATCAGGGAAATTGTGGCTGATACCCTCATCACGAATCATCTCGGCTACCCGAATCGTTTCTTCATCCGGTTTGCAGTTCAGATCTTTCAGCACTCTCCAGGCAAGCATATAATACTCCAGATAGGTCGGAAATAATTCGCCGCAAATCGTTCCATCCATATCAAATGTGGCAATTCGGTTTTCCACCGGAATAAAGTTTTCCGATTTTTCATCCGTAACATCTTCCACATAATCAATCAGTGTCTGAAGGGATGCCGCATCCTGATGCCAGCTTGCAAACACCTCTTCTGTCGTTTCCTTTTTGTTTCCCCCCTTTGAACAGCCTGCAAAAACCATAACCAGCATAACCGCAGCCATTATAAAAGCGAGAACTCTCCTTTTGTTTCCTTTCATTTTTCCACTCCTTTATTATTATAGTATTTCTACTTCTATTTTCATGAGTCGGATTCCGGCGGTGGAATTAATTCAATTACAAATAAACTCCATCTCTCTAATAACAGTATTCTCCCCGTTACTATTTTGGATTTCGAATTGATACTCTCCCGGAATGCAATTTACTGAAAGTTTATGTTCGTTCGGGTCGAGATTCATAACATCATAGACGCCATCTTCTGCCGCCTTCTCATAAACTATAAGTGATACACTATTCTCTTCCGTAATATCGTAATTTATAACGAATTCAAACGAATTATTTGAACATATATTACAACTCTTCATGACGGTTCCAACCGATGTTGTATGAAGATACCCTTTTGAATCAATTAATCCGTCATATGAATAACCCGGGGTCGTAGGCAAATCAACCGTACGAAGTCCTTTTTCGACCAAGCATATACCATCAAAAGGGTTACTCTCGGAGTACAATATCATATAACTTCCAAATTCAGATACCTTTGAGTATGATTCTTTTACATATTCCGGTAATAAATCATAGCTTTCAGCTAATACCATAAGGGCATTCTTTTCGGAAAAGGTAGAACGATCTCTGGCAGATGTATAATAATCAAAACAGCTAATAGCAGAATATGCTGTAAAATAAGTCATATATACTCGATCTGTATCTAAAGCCCTTAACAATTCCGGTTCTTTCGTAGAATCGATAAATATAACCGTCTCTACTCTCATATCATCAAACAAATCAAATAAAGAATCGCATTCATTATAATCAAACCAATAATAATCTAATCTATTATAATAATCTTTAGAAAGAGAAAAAGTTGTATGCATATTTAAAAGTTGAAGAGCTAAAGCCAGTATAATGCATATTGATATTTCAATCCACTTACTCATCATGCTAAATGTTTTCTCAATAACCAGTACAGATGACAAAATCAATGGAATAACACCAATCAAATGGTATCTTGGAGAAGATTTCGTTAAGAACAAAACTATAAAATTCCATATAACTACTGAAATCAGCATAGATTCAAGAAATAATCTGTTTTCATTGGAAATATGCTTGTCTTTTTTGTGAATACTAACGGAAAACGCCTTTGGAATTAACATCCATCCGGCCATAATCAAACCAACGATTCCCCATCGAATACACACAATGATTCCATCAATCGAGATTGCCTTTATATCATTTTTTATAAACGGATTAAATACACCAATCAGATTATTGAAATTGTTCATTAACAAATCAAAATAATCGGTAGTTGAAGCAATCATCATCTTCTCCGTATTTGGGTTTACCTGAAGCTTACCACACAGCCCTAAACCCAGAATAACCGCAATAATAGTTGTTCCCAAGACTATAACACGGTATATAATATCATGTCTGTCACGTGAATTCATCGAATAAATGAGTGTTGTAATTGTTATAGGTATAATTCCACAGGCTAATACATATAGTCCGCTGGAAATACCAGTTAAAAAAGAGAGAAACAAAAGAAATACCCAAAATACAATCATTTCTGTCTTCCATCTTTTTTCTCTTGAAATAACAAGTAAATAGATTAATAATATCGGAATCAGTGTTTTATATACATACTGACCCCCACAGAAAAACATCATATTACAATAGGCAAGCATTCCCAAATCATATAATGCCAAGACCATTGAGATTGCAATCAGGCGATAGGATACCGGAACGTGCGCGCACTTCATCAACTTCCATATCAGATATCCCCAGACCAAAATGTTAATGATATTGGCTATTGCAAAAGATACAAAAATATTCTTTGTAATCATAAAAAAAGGAATAGCCAAAATAGAAGCACAATCAAACTCTCCTGTAGTTATATAATCCCAACACTGTAAAAACAGCGTATGTTGCTTTCCCATTTCAATAGTATGACGAGCTAACTTGGCAAAATCCTCATCGATAAAAGAATTTCTAGGAAAAAAATTAAGAAAAATATAAGCAAATATTTCAAACAAAATAACCAGGGCAAATATCACACAGATTACAACATCTATATTAATTTGTCTTTTCTTAATGGCATCCATATAATACTCTCTCCATCATTTTTATATATTAATATAGGCCACCCATTTTATTCAAATGGGCGGCCTTCCTTTAATTCATCTATACACCTCAAATAACGTAAGCCGCTTAATTGCAGTCATGACTCTTTTTTCTCTTCTTCCTTCTTATCTTTGCCAAGGATTACGTCTTCGGCCTGTTTGATCTCTTCCTGGCCCCAAATCTTCTTATTGAGTTCGTCATCCATCTTGGAAACCATATCAAGTACGCTCTTTGCCTTTAACTGCTCTTCGCTTGCTTTCTTCTCGTCCTTGATCAGAAGTTCCAGGGAGCTGGAGATCGAATCAATATTGTTCTTGAATTCCTGGATCAGTTCTGCCGTCTTATCTTTCGCAACATCCATGATTTCGTTGATGTAGGAATCAAACTGTACCTTGGTCGTATTGGCGAACATCTGCTCTACGTCGGCTTTGTAGTTCTTCTTATTGTTGGTGGAGAAGATGAAAATCGCCTTCTGCTTATTGATGTACTCATCCATCTTCAAAGCCTTTAAACTTGAAGGAGGAATCTGTGTTTCCGCAACGTTGGTAATGCGGCGGATCAAATTTTCATCAATACCTTTGTAACCGGTAATCTTCTGAATGATAATACCCTTCAGTTCATCTACCTGCTGCTGGAGAATTCTTCCGCGGTTATTCTTGTAACTGTTATCGATCTCTTCCAGATAACGGTTTAATTCGTTACGGATGATATTGTTCTTCTCTTCGAAAACTTCCGGACGGATTGCGATCCATTTCATCTTGTCCGCAATCTTGCTTGCCTGGATCTTACGGTTCTCGATAACGGTATAAAGCTGGTTGATATCATCAATCTGGAATACCAAAGAATCCGTCGTAATGTTGGACATGTAATCCTGGTAAGCCGCATCGATATCCTGCACCATGGAGTTTTTCATGGTGTCGATATTGCGCTCGATCTCTTCTTTGGACAGACGAGCCTGATTCTCGATAACTTCATAGTCCTCACGGATAAAATTAACGACGCTTGAAATTCCGTCATACAATCCTTTTGCCTTAACGGCCAGGGCATACTTCTGTGCATAACGGATGATTTCCTTCTCGATTGCATACATACCGGAGTTAACGTAGATACGCTGAATGATCGGATACAGGGATGTATCTTCGGGATTTGCGCACTTCTTTAATTCCGAATTGCAGTCTTTGATCAGCTGTTTGGTTTCGTTATCGGAATTAGCGAGTTTATCAAGTTTAAAGTACATACCGGTCTCAACATCCTGTGCGGGAGTTACCTCTCGTAAGAACGGATCCTTGATCGGCTCGTTGTTGATCTCGTCTTTGTGATTGGCAAGCCAGCGTCTCTCTTCCTCGGTATCCACGTTGTTTCCGATCGCCTTTGCGATATATGCGGCCTTTGCGGATACAAAGAACAAACGCTCTTTGGAAAGATCAATCTGCTCTGCCTCTTCGTTATAGATCTTATCGGTTTCTTTTAAGGTAACCTCAACCTTCTTATTGCGAAGTTCTTTTAAGTCTGCCAGGGACTTCGTATCGGACTGGTTGATGATATGTAAGGAACGGGTCAGGTCAATGGTAACCTTGGTATCGTTCTTCTTATCGTTGGAATCTCCGATTAAATTATAGAGAATGGAGTTACCGGTACCTTCCATCTTGGTCGGTTCATACAGCACGATTAAAATGGAATTGGTCTGCTGCTGCAAAGCTTTCTGCAGAACAAGCAGATGCTCGTTGGAATTGGAGTCCGTACCCGGTGTATCGTAGAAGGTGAAATTGATATTTTTGCCCAGAGGAATTGGGAAAAATACATCAATAATACCATCCACATATTCATCATTATCGGCATCCGCATGATTGGGAATGTCGTTTAATTTCTTTAAAATCTGATACAGCTGTTCATGCTGCTGTAAGCGGAACATGATGGCGGAATTGATCTCGCCGTTTACCTTCTCTTCCGTTAATTCGCAGGGAGTCTCCGCATGGAACGCAAATTTTTTCTTGGTCTCATCCCAGGTAATGGTAGCCGGGAATTCCTGTCCGGGAGCGCTTCCTTTCTTGATCACAAAATAAACGCTCGGTCCGTCCGCATTGGAAATACGGAACATTTTAGCCGTTTCGGAATTGATGCTTTCCGGAAGAATCCTGCGTCCGATCAACGCATTGATGAATGTGGATTTACCGGAAGAATAGGTTCCGACAAGACAGAGGTTGACGTCGGAATTATTTAATTTGGCCTTCTTTTCTTCAAATTCGGCTTTGCGTCTTAAGAAGGACTCCTTAATATCCGTATTCTGGAGTTCATCGCCCAGCATCTGAAGCGTACCGTCACAGAACTGGCTGACACTTTCAAAAATCTCGGCAACGGAAGGAAGCTCTATGAAATCTTCGACCACAAAGCGCTCTTCACCTGAACTCTTATTGTATTCTTTTACTTTCTTTACGAAGTCATCGTAATCGATCTTGGTACCCTTAAAGGTTACGCTGACCTGATCGCGCAGAAACTGTTCCCAAATATCCTCGAAGAATTTATTTCCATGATTTTGCAATAAAAATTCACCCTTGTCAGGACCGTATTGAGAAAGCCACGGGCACATTGCGTAAGGGATTTCCACAAATTCTCCCTTTGCCTTGGCCAGAAAGCGGATCTCTTTCTTGACAGGATGATACATGATCATTAATTCTTTCATTTGTTTCCTCCAAATTAATCCCCATTATCCAAAAGGCAAAATTTACCCATTGAACACTTAATAATTATAACCCCTATATATAGAAATGTCAAAAGCAAGTTATAAATCTTTTCCCGGAATTTTACCAACCAAAAAAATCCCCGAATAAAGGGATTTTTACAAGGTAACGGAAAGGTTCGGACGTTATGTTTACCACTGGTTTACGTAACTTGGAAAATCAATATTTAGTGGTCACTCTGCTCCGTAACTCATATATTTTCGATTTGCCAGTCGATCGGGGTTTGTCCGTGGGAGGCAAGGAACTCATTTGTCTTGGAAAAATGTCTGCAGCCGAAGAATCCGCGGTAAGCGGATAAAGGGCTTGGATGCGGTGCTTTTAACACCAGATGGTTCGGATTATGAAGCATGGCTTCCTTCTTCTGTGCAGGTGCTCCCCAAAGAAGAAAAACAACAGGCTCCTCTTTGGCATCCACCAGTTCGATCACGCGGTCGGTAAATCTTTCCCACCCGAAACCGCGATGGGAATTGGCCTCATGTGCGCGCACCGTAAGAACGGTATTTAAAAGCAAAACGCCCTGTTCTGCCCATTTATTCAGCATTCCGTTATTCGGAATATAACATCCCAGATCATCGTGCAGTTCCTGATAGATATTCTGCAGCGAAGGCGGAACATCGATTCCCTTCTGTACCGAAAAACAAAGCCCGTGCGCCTGTCCGACATTGTGATACGGATCCTGACCTATGATAACAACTTTGACATCCTTATAGGCCGTCAGCGAAAACGCAGAAAATACCTGGTCCTTCGGAGGAAAAACCCGGTATTTCGCATATTCCGACTTCACTTTCGCAGTCAGCTCTTTATAATATTCTTTGCCTGCTTCCTCCTGAAAATAAGGAAGCCAGTCACTTGCTACCGTACTCATCTTATAACCTTACAGATACGCCTCTGTCACGTAAATAGCGCTTCACTTCTTTGATCTCCAGTTCTCGGAAATGGAACAGACTCGCTGCCAGTGCGGCATCCGCTTCGCCTTCGGTCAGTGCATCATAGAAATGTTCGAGTTTGCCGGCTCCTCCAGATGCAATCACGGGAACGGAAACATTCTCAGAGATGATCTTGGTCAGTTCCAGATCGTATCCGTTCTTCGTTCCGTCACAGTCCATGCTGGTTAAAAGGATTTCTCCGGCGCCCAGACGATTCGCTTTCATCGCCCATTCCACGGCGTCAATGCCCATATCCACGCGGCCGCCGTTTTTAAAGATATTCCAGCCGCTTCCGTCTGCTCTTCGCTTGGCATCGATCGCAACCACGACACACTGGGAACCGAATTTATCCGCCGCATCCGCAATCAGATCCGGATTCATGATCGCTGCGGAATTGACCGCAACTTTATCGGCACCTTCTCTTAAGATGCGCTTAAAATCATCGACCGTACGGATTCCGCCGCCAACGGTGAACGGAATAAAAACGTTTTCCGCCACTTTGCGTACCATATCAACGACGGTTTCTCTGGCATCGCTCGATGCCGTAATGTCCAGAAAAACAAGCTCATCCGCGCCTTCGCGGTCGTAGATTTTGGCAACTTCCACGGGATCTCCCGCATCGATTAAATTGACAAAATTAACACCCTTTACAACTCTTCCCGCATTCACGTCAAGACAGGGGATAATTCTTTTGGTGTGCATCTTTTAACTCCAAATTCTATAATTCAATATAGTTTTTTAAAATCCGAAGTCCCACATCGGAACTCTTCTCCGGGTGAAACTGGCAGGCATAAATATTACCTGCTTCAACAGCCGCATGCACATGGTTTCCGTACTCGCAGGTTGCGGCTACAATGCTTTCCTCTTCCGCTTTCAGATAATAGGAATGCACGAAATAAACATAGCTTCCTTCTTCCACACCCGCAAACAGTTTTGATGTTTTCGGAAACTCGAGGGAGTTCCATCCGATCTGTGGAATCTTAAGTCCGAAGGAGTCGTCGAATCGGACGATTTTACCTTTCAGCAAAGAAAGCCCCCGAACACCCGGTGTCTCTTCGCTTTCTTCAAACATAAGCTGGAGTCCGAGACAGATTCCGAGGATGGGCTTTCCCGCACCAACCAGTTCTTTGATTACTGCGCTCAGTCCGTAACCGTCCAGCTTCGACATGGCATCTCCGAATGCTCCGACACCCGGCAGGATCAGTTTATCCGCTTTGCGCATTTCTTCTTCGTTACGGCTTACAATATATTCCGCTCCCAGGAAATCAAGCGCTTTTTCCACGCTTTTCATATTCCCGGCATCATAATCAATGATTGCTATCATTCTTCCACACTTCCGTCCAGAATCCGTTCTTTCTCTTCGTCGGAAAGAAGTTCCGGCTGGATTTCTCCGATTATTTTGTCAAAATCAAGCAAAATGGTCAGCCTGCCGTCATGACGGTAAACGCCCTTTGCAATATGGCTTTCATCCACACCGAGCGTATTGTCGAGACCGACGATCTGATCGTCTTCCGCTTTCAGAATACCCAGCGCAGCATCTACATGAAACGCCACATCCAGATTACGGTAATTCGTAACCACAAAGATGCCTGCGGGTTTTGTCGCATCACGGTTAAGATATATCGCCAGATCAATGGCGGTAATAATCACTTCTCTGGGCATAAAAATGCCTTCCACGCAGGGATTCGAATTCGGAACGGGTGTCGAAGCCTGATACGGAATAATTTCCCGTACCGTTTCCACCGGAATTCCGAAACTGTTTGCTCCAAGTTTAAACTCTAATATCTCCATTTCGTTCCCTCGTAAAACACATTTTATCTTTTAATACTATATCGCAAAAATCCCGAAATATCAATCAATGTCCGTACGCAATCTTTATAATGTCGTCAATTCCGGCCTCCTCGATGGAAACATCTTTGATTGTTTGCCGTTTGGACAAATCCGCGATGATATCCGCCGCCGTCGTATCTTTTTTCATGAACTTATACTTGGCAATATTTCCGCTGTGTTCAATCATTTCGCAGAAATTCGCTTCCGGCGCTTTTTCATCGTAAAACTCCACGACCAGAGTTTTATACGGTGCAATTCTGTCGACAATCTCAGACAGATTTCCGTCTTCCATCATCACTCCGTGATTGATGATGATCAGACGCTCACACAGTTCCTGAATATCTCCCAGATCATGCGTAGTCAGAATTACTGTCGTCTGGCGGAGTTTGTTGATCTCTTTAATAAATTTGCGAAGTGCATACTTCGAAGAAACATCCAGTCCGATGGTCGGTTCGTCGAGGAAGAGAACCTTGGGGGAATGCAGCATGGAAGCCACCAGATCGCCTTTGACTCTTTGTCCCAGGGACATCTGTCTGACCGGCTGGTTGATGATTTCCTTAATGCCCAGGATCGAATCGAGTTCGTCAATGGTACGATCATAATCCTTTTGATCAATCTGATAAATATGCTTCAGAAGTTCAAAGCTCTCTCCCAGGCGCAAATCCCAGTTAAGCTGAGTTCTCTGGCCAAAAACAACACCGATATTACGAACCACTTCCTTTCGGTGTTTCGTAATATCCGCTCCGTTTATCAAAACACTGCCCGAACTCGGAGTAAGAATTCCGCTCATCATTTTAATCGTTGTGCTTTTCCCCGCTCCGTTCGGCCCGATAAAACCTACAATTTCACCTGCATCAATATGAAACGAAAGATCGGCTACCGCATGAATCTTTTCTATACCGGGGTTTACAAGGCCCTTAAATGCGCCTTTTAATCCGGGTTCCTTACGCTTTAATGTGTAATCCTTGCACAAATTAACTACATCAATCATTTCTAATTTCCTGCACTTTCATATTTCTTAAGTCCCGCTTTGAAGAAAAGTCCCGAAAGCGTAATTACCAATAAACCGACTAAAAGTGTGACGAAAGGAACCACCATACCGTTTAACACGGAATTTTCGATTCCGAGAAGGCTCGATACCGGATAGAAAGATACCCACCCGATAGGAATCAAATACGTCAGGATAAACTGCAGACTTTCCGGATACATGGAAATCGGATACAGAGTGGTCTTATCCATGATTTCCTGTGTATACATACCGAAATCCGTAGTGCTCTTCGTATAAAACGATGTACTTCCGAGGAAAATATAAATGCCTCCGCGAATCAGTGTTGCACCGATGAGCATAACCAGTACCTGAAGAACAAAGAAAGGTGTCACCTGCACGGCACATTTAATGCAGCCGTATACAAATACCAAAATTCCGGGAATCAGATCCGTGATACCGAAAATATTGATATTCGTAAAGAAAAACTGATATAAGACACTCATCGGTCTTGTCAGATACCGGTCAAAATCACCTTCCAGTACAAAGTACCCCATAAACCATCCCTGTACGAAGAAAATCATGGAAAGCGCGTGGGACATTACGGAAAGGCCGTATAAGAAAGCTAACTGACCGTAATTCCATCCGTTAATCTCTCCGAAGGATTCCACGACAAATTTAATGGTTGCAAATCCGACAATAAACTGAATCGGATTCGAGATCATCCAACCGGCGATGTTCGCAGGATATTCAACGATGGTCAGAAATGCCATTTTAATGACCTGAATCGTTACATCAAGGTAATGGCCGAGTTCTTTGAATGCTTTTTTCATTTTACATCATCCTCCCTGAACCATTACTTTTCTTGTAATCTGCTTCTGCGCAAACAAGAATACCAGAAATAAAACGACCGCCCAGGCCAGTTGTATCTCCATCCCGGTAAAGATCTCCGCCCTCGTTCCTCTGCCGATATATATGCTTAGCGGCAACTGGTAAATATACGGAAACGGCAAAAACTTAAGTACATTGGCGATCGGATCCGGGAAAAACCAAAGCGGTATGATACTTCCGGAGACTAACCGGATTAAATGCTTTTTCACCTGGATCAAAGCATCGATATTCACAGCACTGAATGCCATCATTCCAAAAAGTGCTGCAAGAAACCAGTTAATAAAAAATGACAAAAGAACGGATAACACAAAGATTGGCAAATCACGCAAATCCGCCATTTTAGGTACTTTTATAAGCAACGAGCCGATCAGTAAAATCGGCAGAATATTCTGCAGAATCAGTGCGATTATGGTTCCGATATCCTCTGCAAAATAGATTCCGAAGAGGCTTACGGGTTTCATCATGTCCGTGGCAACCGTACCCTTTTGTACGCTTTGCTCGATCCGTTTCTCCACGTTTGTGATAAGAAGGACCGAAAGAACGGAGGACATAATAATATAAACCAGCATGGAATCAACATCCACTCCGCCTGCCGTACCGCCGTCTTTGTACAACGCTTTCCAGAAAAATGCGGAGGTGATCATAATGATGGTCTGCACAAGAATATTACCGTATACGTCAAACGCATAGGTCAGTCTCTTGATGATTTGTGTTTTGATGATATAAAGATATTTCTTCATTCTCTCTTAAGTTAAGACAAAGCAAACCCGAAAGCAGATATCCCTGCCCTCGGGTTTGCGTAGAATTTTAAATCAAAATTTGAATTAGAACTTTCCTGCCTTTGCAGCTTCTTCGATGGAAACTGCGGTAGAAACGGTCATACCAACCATCGGGTTGTTACCTGCGCCGATAAGACCCATCATTTCTACGTGTGCGGGAACGGAAGAAGAACCTGCGAACTGTGCATCGGAATGCATACGTCCCATGGTATCGGTCATACCGTAGGAAGCCGGTCCTGCAGCCATGTTATCCGGGTGAAGGGTACGTCCGGTACCACCGCCGGATGCAACGGAGAAGTACTTCTTTCCTGCTTCTACGCGCTCTTTCTTATATGTACCTGCAACGGGATGCTGGAATCTGGTCGGGTTGGTGGAGTTACCGGTGATGGAAACATCAACGTTCTCTTTCCACATGATTGCAACACCTTCCTGAACATCGTTTGCACCGTAGCAGTTAACTTTTGCACGAGGTGACTCGGGATCCTTGCTGTAGCATTTACGGAATACTTCCTCAACCTCGCCGGTGAAGTAATTGTACTTGGTCTCTACATAGGTAAATCCGTTGATACGGGAAATAATCTGTGCAGCGTCCTTTCCAAGTCCGTTTAAGATAACACGAAGCGGTTTCTGACGAACTTTGTTTGCTTTCTCAGCGATACCGATTGCACCTTCTGCAGCTGCGAAGGACTCATGTCCTGCAAGGAATGCGAAGCACTCGGTATCCTCTTCAAGAAGCATCTTTCCAAGGTTACCATGGCCGAGACCTACTTTACGACGGTCAGCAACGGAACCGGGAATGCAGAATGCCTGAAGGCCGATACCGATGGCTGCGGCAGCCTCGGAAGCCTTACGGCAACCTTTCTTGATTGCAATGGCAGCACCTACGGTGTATGCCCATTTTGCGTTTTCAAAACAGATGGGCTGAATGCCCTCGATTAAATGATAAACATCAATACCTGCAGCATCGCAGATATCCTTACACTCTTCGATGGAAGAGATGCCGTACTCCTTTAAGCAAGCAAGAATCTGAGGCTCTCTTCTTTCATATGATTCAAATAATGCCATAATGATTTGTCCTCCCTTTCTTACTCTTTTCTCGGATCGATTAACTTCACTGCATCAGCAACACGGCCATACTGTCCGGAAGCCTTCTCAAGAGCGGTCTGAGCATCGTCGCCCTTCTTGATGAAGTCCATCATCTTACCAAAGTTTACATACTTGTAACCGATGATCTCATCATTCTCGTCAAGTGCAAGATTAGTGATATATCCATCGGTAAGTTCCAGATATCTGGGACCTTTTTCCAAGGTTCCGTAAGTGGTACCGATCATGGTTCTGGTACCCTTTCCAAGGTCTTCCAGACCTGCACCGATCTGAAGTCCGTCCTCGGAGAATGCGGACTGGCTTCTGCCGTAAACGATCTGTAAGAATAACTCTCTCATTGCGGTATTGATTGCATCGCAAACGAGGTCGGTATTAAGTGCTTCGAGGATGGTAAGTCCGGGAAGAATTTCAGCAGCCATTGCTGCGGAATGAGTCATACCGGAGCATCCGAGAGTTTCTACAAGTGCCTCCTGGATGATACCGTCTTTAACGTTTAAGGAAAGCTTGCAAGCTCCCTGCTGAGGTGCACACCAGCCAACACCATGAGTGTAACCGGAGATATCCTCAATCTTCTTTGCCTGAACCCATTTAGCCTCTTCGGGGATGGGAGCAGCGCCATGATGTACACCCTGGGTAACGGGGCACATGTTCTTGACTTCTGTTGAGTAAATCATATGATCCTCCTTTATGAATTTATTGAAATACAATATGAACTGTATTCTTACTGCAATTATGAAAACTGTAGCGTATCTATTTTACCAAACTAAGAGGCAAAAACAAAGAGCGAAATCGAGAAATTTACAAAAAATTCAAAACTCGTTCGCCCTTATTTCAATAAACGCGGTGCCTTTTCGAACAATTCGGTTTCGTAATAAAACTCCATTTCCTTGACAAAGGTGTATTCACCGGTTTGGGGATTATATTTAATAATATCGATTCCGCAGTTCGGAAGAAGCCCTCCCTTCCAGAAATCGTCGATATTCTCCTTCTTTTTCATGATAAAAATCAAAGCCTGGTCCAACGCACCGTGACCGGAAATCAGGATCCGGCGCTCGTTTCCATCCTCCTCAAGCGCGGCCTCTTTCGTTTCAATCACGTCTTTCAGAAACTCTCCGGCACGCGCAAGAATTTGTACAAATGTCTCCGCATGGGGATCATATTCCTTCACCATCTCATCATACTTAGACGGTTCTTCCTTAAAACAGCTAAACGGAATATCGCCTGCTTCTTTCATTGCAAAGACACTCATCCCTTCCTGCTTTCCAAAGCCCATCTCCCGTAATCTTGCATCGGAAACCGGTGCATCATTCCGGCTAACCAGTTTCGCACTGTTCATTGCTCGGCTTAAGGGAGACGAATAAACCGCATCGAAAGTGATACCTTCTTTATCGAAATACTCTCCGGTCTGCTTGGCCATACTGATTCCGTCTTTATTTAGCTGAATATCCGATGCGCCCTGAATTTTATATAAATCATTCCATTCCGTCACGCCGTGACGCAGTAAATAAATCTCCATACTGTTCTCTAATCCGTAAATAGTTTTTCCCTGTTTTGAAGCGCATTTTCGGTCAGTTTCTTGCGATCCTTCGGATCCACGTAATCAAAAAGCGCCACATTGGAAAAACCGAGTTTTCTTAACTTTTCTTCGCTCTCCTTCTGCTCATCGCCCTTATGAAGACGGGGAATCTTCGGCACTTTTAAAACGATTTTCCTTTCGTCCACGCGCTCTTTTAATTTCATCAGATTATCAAAGAATATACCGAAATCTCCGCCCGTATACTGCTTATACCGCACGGGATCCATATCCTTAACATCAATGGCATAGAAGGAAATGTACGGAATAACCCGCTCAATATTTTCAAACGGTGCCTGCAATGAGCTTTCCAGATTAAAGGTCCAGCCCGTACTTTGGTACTTTTCCATGAATGCCGCATGGAAAGCACTATGTAAAAGAGGCTCTCCTCCTCCGAAAGTCAAGCCTCCTTTAGTAGACAGGAAATACAAATTGTCAATTTTCACTCTTTCATAAAGTTCATCCACCGAAAGATATTCAACGGGTTTCGATCCGTCCCACGAATAGGGATTGATGCAAAGTCTGCAGCGAAGCGGACACCCCATGGAACAGACCAGAGTCGTCACGCCCTCTCCGTCCGTAAGCATCCTGAGTCTTTCAATGGCAAGAATCGGTAATTTCAATTCTTCCAAAATTTTCTCCTCTTAATTTCCTTCTTAGGGAATATATTCAGCTCCGCCTTCCAATTCATAGTTATCAATGAGCGCCTTTGAAGAGTCCTGCTCAGAGGTTTTTTCTTCTTCCGAACAATCCTCTTCGGAACAGGGTTCGGATGAATCAAACTCCACAGCCACATCACCCATAATCTGGTCTTCGGGATAATAGGTTTCTTCTCCCTCTATGTCAACAGGTGCAATCGTTGCTTCACCACCCAGAGGCTGCGGATCGGGGGGATTGTTTCCCGCGGTAAAGAAACTTTTTACGGCATCCACTGCCACGCAACCGGTCATGGATGCTGCCATGCCGACCGCAATACCGGCCACGGCAACTTTCTGTCCCATATTTCTTCTCTTGGCAAGTTCCCTTTCGAGATACAGAATCTCGGCTTCACATTTCGGGCAGGTACCCTTGCACTCACCTTTATGTTTGCACTCACTTACCACATATTCGATATCATTGTTTTCGGCAATCTGTCTGCGGATTTCCTTTAATGCTCTGCACTTATCTTTTCCTCTCATGCTTCTCCTCCCATTTACGGACGAATGTCTTTTCCGCGATCCTTCGGCGACCTGAAATATTCGTCGGGCTTAATGGACTCCACTCCGTCACCCATAATGGCCTTAAAATATTCCTGCATCTTGCTTTGCTTTCTCAGCCAATCCGAACTGTCTGACTTCAGATCGGGATCGATGATCTTCGGATCGCCCGTCTCCTCGCTTGTTTCTTCGCTTTCTTCTTCGGAAGTTTCTTCCGAACTCTTTTCACTTGATTTCTCCGAAGATTTCTCGGAAGTCTTTTCCGATGAGTCTTCTTCAAAAACATTGTCCTTGCTGTCTTCCCATGGTCTGTCATCCCATGTATAATTCGGAAACTCCTGTTTTAGGTGTTCCTCTTCCAAGACTGCAAGTTTCGGATCGATGTGGATCCATGTTCCCTTTAAATCGGCATATTGGGGATCATACGGATCTGCAACACCTTTTCCTTTTGCTGAGAGTGATGTGTCCTTTAAATAATTTCTTTCAAAGGTTCCGTTTTTTAAAGTAATGGTCATCCAGCCGCGGTCCAGGATTTCTTCCTGTGAAACATAGCACATTCCGACTTCCAGTCCGAGCGGTGTGAAAAATACAATATTGGATTCTTTGTCTGCCAGAAACTCGGCGACTTCCGCATCCGTCCAGGGATCCAGTGCGGAATTTCTTCCGTTCTGCGTTAAGCATCTTTCCCTGAATTCTTTGGCAAATGCTTCATCGATATTCATGATCTCGTCGTTTTCGATGATTTTACCGCTTTCCAGATCAATATTGATGGCGTAAATGTAGGAATCCAGATTGACCTGAAAATCATCCGTATGAACCACCGCATCCAGAAGTATGCTCATCTTTTTTCCGTCGTTGTATGTAACATAAGAATCAACGGAAAACGTGATTGTCGAATACATATACTGCGTGTACGGTGAAGTTCCGTTCAGATAATTGATGAAATCGGATGCCGTACGAAGGAAAATCTCTTTATTGATGGTATCAATATTCGGAATCTTTCCTTCCAGTTCCGCATAAGCCACATCCGCCTGCACTCTTGTAGGTCCCATCACATCGTCATAATAGAAATATTTCCGATGAATGGAATACAGATTGCTGTAAGTGATTTCATCCACGCAATCGCAGAACGGCTCGTAATAATCCGGTCCCATGCTGCTGCGCTTGTCATACCAGTTGGTATGCGTCGTATCGAATACGGTTGACTGATCCCTGTAAGATACGACCTTGTCGTTGATAAAAGGATCAAACGCACCCGACTCGGTAATCGAACTTACATCCGCCATGCTTTCGTAGAAGGACATATCGAATGTATCGTGATCAAAATCTTCTCTTCCGAAATGTCTTCTGTATACCACTCCCTCTTCCTCGGAACTTTCCTCGGAGGAAGGAACCGCGCTGGTCTTCGGCTTCTGTGTCTTCTTCTGTTGCTGCATCTGCTGGGTCAGCAGATTGTTCAGTGCCCTTTTGCTTCTGACATAACCAATCAGCGAAGGGATCAGAATAACAAGCGCGATCAGAACCGTTGCACCGATTGCAATCGGTATCCAGGCTTTGCTTCGGGAACTCTTATTCACCTTCTGTGCCTGAATCCTGGTTGCTTCGACAGCCTGATAGCCCGGCTGCGGATTCATGTTTGCATTTTGGCCCGTATAATAAGCACCGTTTGCGCCTGCTCCTGCGGGAATGTTCGCATTTGGATCAAACGCAGCCTGAGCATCACCGGTATTTGGCTGGCTCTGCCATTCCTGCGGCTGGTTTTCCGAGCGAAGATCATACCCGCAAACCGTACAGATAGGCGGATGCATTAAGCCTCCGCAACGCGGACAAAAGATAAATTTTGTTTGTGTTCCGTCAGACATTTTATTGTCCCTCACTGCCAAAAGTTACTTCACTGAAATATTCCAGTACACATCGTCTCAATAATACCAACGAATAAGCCACGGCATTTTCGCGGATTTTTGATCGATTTCCTGAAAAATTATATTTTTCCACCGTAATCTTGCCTTTTACGGAGCATCCGATGAAGACCGTACCGACCGGAATTTCCTCTGTTCCGCCGTCCGGACCCGCCAGACCGGTAACGGCCAAAACGACATCTGCCTTATTGATAAAAGCAGCGCCCTTCAACATATCTTCGCAAACCTGGCGGCTTACCGCCGTGTGTTTTTCCAAAATCGCTTTCTTGATTCCGAGCATTTTACGCTTTGCCTTGTTCGAATAGGTTACATAGCAAAGTTTCAGTACTTCGGAGACACCCGGTACATTGATCAGTCGACCCGCAACCAGACCGCCGGTACAGGACTCCACGGTGGATACGGTCAGATGATTGGAAATCAGAAGATCCACACATGCTTTTTCCAGCGTCACATCTTCTTCCGTAGTATAGATATATGGACCGAAACGGTTTTTCAACTCGCGAACCACGGGTTTGATCAGCTTGGATGCCTCTTTTTCCGTCGGCGCCTTTGCTGTAACGCGGACATGCACCTCTCCTGTTTTGGCATAAGGTGCCACGGTGGGATTGGATGATTCTTCGGTCAGATCACGAATTCTGGCATCCACCGCGCTCTCTCCGATTCCGCACATTTTAACCATCTTGGAAACGATCACCGTATCGCTTTTGGAGGAAAGATACGGCCGTACATCATTCTCAAACATCGGCATCAGCTCGTTTCCGGGCCCCGGAAGAAGAATGGCCATCTTTCCGTCTTTTTCACAGATAATTCCCGGAGCCGTACCGTTTGCATTGTACAAAACCTTGCTGCCCTGCGGAACATATGCCTGTTTTTCGTTGATCGGAGGCATCTCAAGGCCGCGACGCGCAAAGAACTCGCGAATGCTGTCCATGGCTTTTTTATCCATGACCATGGGTAGATCAAGCGCCTCGGCAACGGTTTCCTTGGTCAGATCATCTTCCGTCGGTCCCAAACCGCCCGAGAAAATAACAATATCCGAACGGTCCCACGCCTGAAGAAATGTCTTCGTAATCCTGTCTTTATTGTCCCCGACAACCGTCTGGTAATAACAGGAAATACCCAGCGCAGCACACTGTTCGGATAGAAACTGTGCATTCGTATTCAAAATATTCCCAAGAAGAATCTCTGTACCTACAAAAATAAATTCCGCGTTCATTTCATTCTCCTTAATATATGAGCTTATTTCTCCTCTTTCAAAACGGAACGGTTCTTTACGAGGTAATCGATCAGCGAAACCACGGTAAGGATACATACCAGCCACTGCAGTACATAACCGACAACCTTAATCTGCGGGATATCCGCGATCAGGAAGATGACCATGATCATCTGTGCGGCGGTTTTAACCTTGCCCCAGATGCCGGCTGCGATGACTACGCCTTTTTCGGCCGCAACCAGTCTGAATCCGCTGATGATAAAATCTCTGCCAATGATCAGCATGACCAGCCAGGGATTGACTTTACCGAGGATCAATAATCCGATCAGAGCAAGATTCACCAAAAGCTTATCCGCAAGCGGATCCATGAACTTACCGAAATTGGTGATCATATTGTATTTTCTGGCAATCCTGCCGTCCAGTGCATCCGTAATGGACGCAAGGGCAAAGATCAAAAGTGCGATCCATTTGGAATATTCCTCGATGGCCGGGATATTAAACGGAATAAAGTCCTTCTGGTTTAGCAGAAAGAACAGAAATACCGGAATCATAATCACCCTGGCCAGGGTCAGTTTATTCGCTGCATTCATTATCTAAAACTCCAATCAAATCATATTCGTTGCTGTCGGTGATCTTTACTTGGATCATATCTCCGCTGCAGAATTCGCGCTCGCAGTTTACGAATACCAGTCCGTCAACATCAGGCGCATCCAGATAGCTTCTGCAAACATAGACATCATCTTCGGGAATACGTCCCTCAACAATCACCGGAAGGGATAAGCCGATTCTCTCCTTTGCCTTGGCAAAAGCAATCTCCTGCTGCATCAGCATGATTTCCTTTGCCCGCTTTTCCTTGGTCTTCTTCGGAATCTGTCCCTTCATTTTGGCTGCGGGAGTGCCCTCTTCCTTCGAATACGGAAAAACTCCCAGGCGGTCAAATCGCATTTCTTCCACAAACTGTTTTAAGCATTCCACATCTTCTTCGCTCTCTCCCGGAAAACCGGTGATCAGAGTGGTCCGAAGACAGATATCGGGAAGGATTCTACGGATCATGGCGATTTTCTCGCGTAACTGTGCATTGGATGTTCTTCTGCCCATCCTCTTTAAAATCTCATCCGATGCATGCTGGATCGGAATATCCAGATAATGACAGACTTTAGGCTCGTCTTTCATGGCAAGCAAAAGTTCCTCGTCAATTTCTTCCGGATAACAGTAAAGCAGTCTGATCCATTTCAGTTCTTCAATCTTCCCAAGACGGTGAAGCAGTTCGGTGAGCGCTTTGTGTCCGTATAAATCCGTACCGTAGATCGTCGTCTCCTGTGCCACCAAAACCAGCTCTTTCACGCCCACTTCTTCAACGAGATGTTTGGCCTGATCCACGAGATAGTCCATGGAAAATGAGCGGTATTTTCCGCGCATGGAAGGAATTGCACAGTAAGTACAGCACTTATCGCAACCCTCGGCGATTTTCAGATACGCATAATATCCGCCCGTCGTAACGATACGTTTCTTCGCTTCGGTTAACGAAGTATCGATGGAAGGAAGAATCGATTCTTTCTTTCCTTTCAGGGCATCGTTTACGGCATCGACGATATTCTCAAGCGCCATTGTACCGAGGATCGCATCAATCTGCGGAAGTTCTTCTTTTAATTCATCGGCGTAACGCTGGGCGAGGCAGCCACACACCAAAAGTACCTTGAGCTGTCCCTTTTCTTTCAGATCGGACATCTCGAGGATGGTATTGACACTTTCCTGCTTCGCGTCATGGATAAACGAACAGGTATTGACAACCGCAATATCCGCTTCGCTCTCGTCATTTGTGATCTCAAACCCCGCCTCGGAAAGATAGCCGAGCATCACTTCCGAATCGACTAAGTTTTTATCACAGCCGAGTGAAATAAAAAGAATCTTCATACGAAAGTCTTATTCCTCGTCACCGATTATTTTGATCTTGGATTCCTGAAGCTCTTCCACTGCGATGGAAAGGGGCTTTCTGTCTCCGGCCTTTACAAGGGGTTCTGCGCCGTTGATGATCTGGCGTGCTCTCTTGGATGTAGCCATAACGATGGAATAACGGCTGTTAACGATGGGAGTTTCTCCGGGCTCCACTTCGCTGTTTACAACAGCCATCAAATCTGAATAAGAAGGATGTAACATCATAATTAGACTCCTTTCGAAAAGCCTTCAAGCTCTTCTTTTAATCCTTTTATAAAATGTTCGTTCCGGACGGGTGCGCATTTTGCCGCATCGATGTACTTCACGGCATTTGCCATGCACTCATCCAAATCGTCATTTACCAAAATATAATCATAGCGGTCCATTAAAACCACTTCTTCGGCCGCACGAAGGATTCTCTTGTTTACGACTTCTTCGGCTTCCGTTCCTCTTCCGGTCAGGCGCTTCTTTAATTCCGAAATGCTCGGAGGAGTGACGAACAGTAAAATTGCTTCCGGGAAGATTTCTTTTACCTGCAGTGCACCCTGCACTTCAATTTCCAGGATTACGTCCTTGCCGTTTGCAATCTGTTCTTCCACATAGGATTTCGGTGTTCCGTAGGAATTGCCCACATAGGTGGCATGTTCCAGAAGACCGCCCTTTGCAACGGTTTCATCGAATTCTTCCCTCGTTACGAAGAAGTATTCCCTGCCGTTTACCTCGCCCTCTCTGGGTGCTCTCGTGGTCATGGAAATGCTTAAGGCAAAACGATCATATGCAGAAAGCATTTTCTTTACCAGTGTTCCTTTGCCTGCGCCGGAAAAACCGGAAATTACTATTAATGCACCTTTCTTCATGGATGACTCCTTTATTCGCCGGTTCTTGCCGTAATGGTTTCGGGAAGAAGAGCCGATAAAATCACCTGGCCGTCCGCCATCACCAAAACCGCTTTGGTTTTTCTTCCCTGGGTGGCATCCACGGCAACACCGTTTTCCTTGGCGGTCTGCACAAGGCGTTTGATCGGAGCCGCATCTGGGCTTACGATGGCATCCACCCGGTCGGCATTTACCATATTTCCATATCCGATATGTACAAATTTAGCCATATTACTCCAAATTCTGAATCTGCTCTCTGACCTTCTCGATACTGGTCTTTAAGTCGATTGCAGCGTTCGCGATTTCCAGATCGGTTGTTTTCGAAAGCGTCGTATTGGCTTCGCGGTTCATTTCCTGTGCAATGAAATCAAGTTTTCTGCCGACTTCTCCGCCCGCCGTTAACGCATCCTTGGTAGCTTTGATGTGGCTTCTTAAACGAACCAGTTCTTCGTCCACGCAGGATTTGTCGGCAAAAATGGCAACCTCGGTCAATACTCTGTTTTCGTCAATCTGCGTATCACCCAGAAGTTCTGCGATTTTTGAATTCAGTCTTTCGCGGTATTCTTCGATAATCTTGGGAGAACGCTCCGTGATAAAGTCCACATTCACGAGCATTTCATCCAACTTGCCGATCAGATCGTTCTTTAAATTCTCTCCCTCTTTGACTCTGGACTCGGAAAAATTCTCGGCTGCGCCCTTAACGGTCACTTCCAGGACTTTCCAGATGGCTTCTTCGTCCACCTGGGACTCATCCATGTCAAACACTTCGGGATAACGGGACAGAGTCGAAACCCTGGTATCGTTTTCCAGACCGAAATCTTCGGAAATCTGATTTAAATACTCCATGTATTTGGCAGCGACTGCCTTGTTGTAGCGGATGGTTACGCTCTGCTCTTCGAGTTCTTCAAAAGTGATGAAAACATCCACTTTACCGCGCTTGATCGTATCTTTCAAAAGGTTTCTTACCGATGTTTCAAAGAAATTCAAACGCTTCGGCATTTTAACGCTCATATCGAGATAACGGTGATTTACGGATTTGATCTCGACGGAACATTTGCATTTATCATCATTAAACTCATACCGTCCAAAGCCGGTCATGCTTTTTACCATTCCGATTCCCTCCAAAAGGCGAAAAAATATGGACTACCGTGTTGAAAGCCCACACATAGTCCATATTATTATACGGTATTCTCTTTTTTTTATCAAGCAAACTGCGGATGTTTTTTTGCAATTTACCAGTCGCTGTCCCAGTCGGTGGATCCGGAATCCCAGGAATCGCCGGAATCCCAGGAATAATCATCATCGTCATCGTAATCATCATGAGCCGCTTCGTATGCCTGACGCTCCTGCTCCGCCTTGTAATCCTGATAGATCTCCGTCTGCTCGAAATCACTGTACTGGGTGGATTCATCCCAGGTCGGTGTATACCAGAAGTCCGTTGCGGTGTTTTGATGTTTCAGATCCGCGGGAATGTCGGTAATCCATACATCGTCCCAGTCGCCGGTGTCCGTATCGTATATATACCATCCGGCATCCTGTTGCGGACTTAAATGATAATAGGTGTTTCCGCCGTAGTTATAATATCCCTGGGTGACGGTGAAATTATTCAGGATATCCTGATACAGCGTACTTTCGTAGAAATCAATTCCGCCGTACTCGGGCTTATAATCCTCGGATAAGAAGTATTTCTTTGCCGGTTTCTTTCTGGCAAGTTCCTGATTCGGGCTTCCGATGCACTTACGCCATTCGTTGTAATCATCGGAATAATATCCCCAGATATCTTTATCGTAATGATAATACAGGCTATCACCGTACTGATAATACCCCGGGGCAGCCGGAAGTGTTTTCAAAGTCACAATTCCGAAAAGAGCCGCCGGTATTCCGAACATGCAAAACAGCGTGATCAGTGCAGCAAGCAGTGAGCTGCTTTTTCTTCTTCTGCCTGACGAGGGGCGGCTAAACGAAGATTTATAATTCTGTGCATTTAAATTATGTGCCTTCTGCTGAAGGATTTCCTGCTTTAACCTGGTATGCAGTTCGTTTACCGCAAAAGCCTCATCCGTACCTTCATATCGAACAGCACGGGAACCGTCGGCTTTGTTTTTATAAACGATAAACTTTCCGCTGTTCTCATCTTTGTAAATACCGAACGCGCGCGGTCCGCGGTAGTCCTGTCCGATGAAGAATCGGGTGACTTCCGGTCCCGGAAGGCCTTTGGAATCATACCATGCCATCAATCCGCCGATGGTGGTCGGCTGGTCGGATGTGCTTCTTCGAACATTGGCATTCGGCGCACCGCAGGCCGGGCAGTTTTCCAAAGTGTCGTCAAACATCGAATCACAGTATTCGCATTTGATTTTCATCTTTCTTTTCCCCTTTTTCCAAATTTACACAATTAATATTCCAAATCATCCCTCTTGGTGGCAACCATCGAATAATTCGTATAATATACGACAAATCCGGGTGCCGCCTTATTCGGGCGTTTCACATTCTTCCGGCGAAGATAGTCGACCTCACCCTTTTCCATATCCTTATTCTTGGAATTGGTATGGGCTAAGGAGGCTGCCAGTTCAAACATTTCATCCGGCATATCCCACTCCGTTGCCTGATTCGCATGAGGGCATTTCACAACAACATGCGCACCCGGTACACCTTTGGCATGGAACCACCAGTCATTTCCTGTCGCTATTTCAAAGGTCACTACTTCGTTCTGCAGATTGTTTCTGCCGATATAAATCTCATATCCGTCATCGGTCGTAATATGAAGCGGTTTGGCTTTGGGCATCCTGCTCTTTCCCTTGGATCTGCCGTCCTTTCCTTTAGCGGCATAGATTCCGCCCAGACGTTTGACATATCCTCTCTCCCACAGTTCGGCCTTGATCTGCGTCAGATCGTCTTCCGTCTTTGCCAGGGAAATATAAGTCATTACACCTTCCAGATATTCGATTTCCTCTTCGTTTTCCCGAATCTGTTCCGTCAGTGCCTGTGCGGTTCTTTTACACTTATTGTATTTATCGAAATACCGTACGGCATTTTCGGATACGGTTTTATCGGGATCCAGACGGATGATCCGGTTCTTGTTTTCATAATAGTCGAAAACTTCCGCCTTGTCCAACCCATCCTCGATCTGGTGTCCGTATGCATTCAAGAGTTCCCCGCAGATTCGGTATTTCTCTCTGTTCTCGGCATCGGCAAACTGCTTCTTCTGCAGATCGAGTTTCTTATAATCTCTCTCCAGAAGTGTCTGCAGATGATGTCTTAAGTCCGCGGATTTGGAACGAATCACATCCGCTTTGTTTTTCTCGGAATAATAAGTGACCAAAGCTGCGGAAACGGGCTCCAAATCTCCGTCTTTGACTTTTTTTACCAGATTGCGAAGCTCCCCGTATAAGGCTTCTTTCTCCTCTTCGGTCCTGAAATCCCTTTCTCCGTCAACATCCGCCTTATTGCAAAGTTCCATCGCAGTCTGCGGAGAAATACCCGTATAGGATGTATAAATCCTCTTAAACACCGGAAGCGGTTTCGCCATGGCTTCGGCATAAGAGCGTCTGAAAGCCTCCTCGTTATCGATAAGAGTTAGCAGATCGGCTTTATCTTCCGTATTCGGTATAAAATAGTCGCGTCCGGGCAGTACCTCACGCACGGAAGATACGAATGCGCTTACATGTTTGATCGCATCCAAAATCATTGCCTTTGCATCGGTCAGGATCAGATTGCTGTGCTTCCCCATGAGTTCGAAGATTAAAACTCTCTCACAGAGATCACCCATTTCATCGAGATGTTCCACATGAATCTTAACAACTCTCTCAAGGCCCGGCTGGACGATCTTTAGGATTCTGCCACCCTGCAAGTGCTTTCGAAGTACCATGCAGAAATTCGGAGCCGTCATCGGAGACGGTTTATTCTCATCCGTCAGATAAATGGACGGCATGGATGCAGACGCATTGATAAAAAGCCTCTCCGTGGAAGAATCCGTCTTAATCGTAAGAAGGATTTCTTCTTTCTCGGGCTGGGCAATTTTGGTGATGCGACCTGATAAAAGCCTTGTATTCAATTCTTTCACTACGGCTGCAACCGTAATTCCGTCAAAAACCATATAAAATCCTTTGTATAAAGCGGCTGAGGCAGAAAGCCCTCAGGGGCTGATAGACTGAGTCAGAAAGCCCTCAAAGGCGCAAGCGCCTTTTTCGGGTTGTTGCTTCGCACCAACCACGATCCATAAATCAAATACCCTCTTGTGCAAGCACAGAGGGTATTTTTCTTTATGTCTCTAGCTTTCTGACTCAGCCTATCAGCCAGTCGTACATCTCCTGATACTTCTTCGCGGAAACGTTCCAGGAGAAATCTACCGCCATGGCGCGGTCAATCATCTTGTTCCATTCTCTCTTGCGGTCATAGTAAATCTTCTCTGCATAACGGATGCTGGAAAGCATTTCGTGTGCATTGTAATTTACAAAGCTGAATCCCGTACCGGTGCTTTCATATTCGTTGTACGGTTCTACCGTATCCTTCAAACCACCCGTTTCACGAACGATGGGAATGGTTCCGTAACGAAGAGCCATCAGCTGTGACAATCCGCAGGGCTCGAATAAGGACGGCATTAAGAACGCATCCGATGCGGCATAAATTTTATGGGAAAGAGCTTCCGAATAGTAAATATTTGCGGAAACCTTATTATTGTACTTCCAGTCAAAATGACGGAACATATTCTCGTACTGCTCGTCGCCGGTACCGAGTACAACAATCTGTACGGCATCCTGGCAAAGCTCGTCCATCATATAAGCGATTAAATCGAAGCCCTTCTGGTCAGTCAGTCTGGATACGATACCGATCATCATCAACTTATCGTTCTCTTCCAGTCCGAGTTCCTTCTGGAGCGCTCGCTTATTCTTGATCTTCTCCTTACGGAAGTTCTGCGGAGTATACGGGAACTCGATGTTCGGATCCTTGGAAGGATCGTAATCGCTATAATCGATTCCGTTTACGATACCGCGAAGGTCATGCTCTCTTGCACGGAGAAGTCCGTCTAAGCTCTCGCCGTAGAACGGGGTCATAATCTCTTTGGCATAGGTTTCGGAAACGGTTGTGATGGCATCCGCATATACGAGACCACCCTTTAACATATTCGCATTCTTGTAATGCTCCAGTTTGTCCGGTGTGAAATAATAATCCGGAAGTCCGGAGATCTCTTTTACGGTCTTTACATCCCACTTGCCCTGGAATTTCAGGTTGTGGATGGTCATGATTGTTTTGATTCCATGGAAAAATTCATTTCCCTGGAAACGCTCTTTCAAATATACCGGAACGAGACCGGTCTGCCAGTCGTGGCAGTGAATGATGTCGGGACGAAAATCCAATAAAGGCATTGCGGATAATGCAGCCTTGCAGAAGAAGATAAATTTCTCCATGTCATCTAGAACATTTCCGGAATACGGACGGAATCCGCCGAACATCGACTCGTTGTCAATGAAATAATAAGTGACGCCGTCAACCTTGGCTTCAAGAATTCCCACATATTCGCTTCTCCAGTTGAAGTCCATGTAGAAGCTGGTCTTGAATACCATCTTGTCTCTCCATTCCTGGGAGATGCAGGTATACTTGGGAATCATAACGCGAACATCGAAATACTTCTTGTCCACGCATTTCGGAAGAGATCCCACAACATCGGCCAACCCGCCTGTTTTGATAAAAGGAACACTCTCCGATGCAACAAATAAGATATTTTTCATATCTTCAACCCTCCGGCTAAATTATAATTTATGCCATAAATACACTTAATAAATTATACATCATTTGTATTATTTAGTAAACTCAAATCTGCGTTATTTCCATTTGAAACAAAGCATTGTCATGTCGTCAAACTGACTGTTTCCATCAATAAAAACATCAACCGAATTTTTGATATTCCGAATGATCTGTTCCGCCGTATCGTCACTCCTGTTTTCGCAACATGCAAGAAGTCTGTCATTGCCGAAAAGCGTATGTTTCGCATCTTCCGCTTCGGTGACGCCGTCGGTATAAAGACACATGATATCTCCTTTTTCGAGTTTCATGCTGTGCTCTTTATATTTCATTCCTTCCATACCGCCGAGAACCAATCCGGGCTTATTCTCCAGAAATGCGCTTTGATTCTCCCGAAGAAGCACGGGAGGATTATGTCCTGCGGAAACATAATTCATTTCACCGGTGGTCAGATCCATAACGCCCACCCATAAGGTTACGAACATTTCCGCTTCGTTTCCGGCACAAAGAGCATTGTTTGCCACCTCGATCGCCTGAGCCAGATTTTCATTGTCTCTGATGCAGTTTTGCAAAGTGATCTTGGAAGATGCCATAAATAAAGCCGCCGGAACGCCTTTGCCGGAAACATCGCCGATGACAAAAGCAATATGGTTCGAATCCGTAAAGAATACATCATAGAAATCTCCGCCGACTTCTTTGGCCGCCAGCATAAAACCGCTGACATCCAGTTCTTCGCGTCCCGGATACTGCTCGTTGATCACGGGGAGCAGGGAGTGCTGAATCTTATTTGCCACGGAAAGTTCGGACTGCATACGGTTTCTTTCGATGGAAAGCGTCCTCTGACGATCCGTATAGATCATGATCATGATCATCAGTGCGAAGCCGAATGCATTGATTAAGATAAACGGAATCGCAATCTGTTTCACGATTTCAACCGCGGTATCAAAAGGTTTTACCATCACAAGAACGACGCTTAAATGGAATACCTCCATAATGGCTGCTACCAAAAGCGCAAAATACGGTTTATTGATAAATTTATTGAATTTTAACGAGAGCAATCCCATGAACAGTCCGATGCAACAGGTCGCCACAACACAGGCTTTCGCTGTGAGTCCTCCCATGGTCAGTCTGTGAAGACCTGCGATCAGACCCGCGATCACGCCGCCGAGCGGGCCTCCGGTGAAACCGGAAAGCATGGGGCCGATATCACGTATCGAAACAACGGCACCGTTTAATTCAAAACCGGAAATATTGCCGTATACACCGAAAAGACCGCCCAGAAGGCCGATGATGATGGAATATTTCCACTTTCCTTCCGCGGTTTTGTATTTCGATAAGAAATCACTGACACCGATAAATGCGGAAACGACCAGCACTACCGCCAGTGTTCCAATCATTTTCGAAAATAGTAAACTCATACCGCTGTTCATGATCCCACCTGTTTCTTCACTTTCTTCGCCATGGCGATCATCTCTTTGGCATTCGCCTTCGCCGCTGCCGTTTCGGTAGCTCCTCCGAGCAGTCTGGTCAGTTCTTCCACCGACTCATACTGAAGAAGTTTCTTAACTTCCGTAACCGTTCTTCCGTCCTTCTCCGACTTGGTGATTCCGAAATGATTGTCCGCCATTGCAGCGATCTGAGGCAGATGTGTAATGCAAATGACCTGCAGATTTCTGGCAAGCTGTGCGAGTTTCTCCGCTACCTTCCAGGCCGTGTTTCCGCTGATTCCCGCATCGATCTCGTCGAAGATCAGCGTATGGATCAGATCCCTTCCGGCACAGACGGTCTTGATCGCAAGCATGATCCTGGAAAGTTCACCGCCGCTTGCAACTTCACATAACGGGCGCATGGGCTCTCCCACATTCGTGGAAATAAAGAATTTGGCAATGTCACGCCCATTTGCCGTATAGCTTTCGTTTTCCTCAAATTCAATCTCAAAACGGTTATCGTTGAAGTTCAGTTCCGACAGCGCCGCACGTACCTCTTCGGTAAAACGGCCGGCCTCTGTTTTCCTTTCTTTGCTTAATGCATCGCAAAGAATGGATAGTTTCTTCTCCGCCTCTTTTAAACGAAGCGATAATTCTTCTTTGTATTCTTCGAATTTGACCAGTTTCTCGTATTCCGCGGATTTCTTTTCGTAGAAGGAATTAACGTCCGCTACGTCTTTTCCATATTTCATAAAAAGCGTATTAATGAAATCGTACCGCTCCCTGGCTTCCGATAAACGGTTTTCATCGAAATCAAGCGTATCCAGATAATCGGCCATTGAACGTCTTACATCCGAAACGATCCCCTGTGCCTGTTTTAGGCTTTCTTCGAATTCGGAGATCTCATCGGTCATTCCGGATACGGATTTTAGTTCATAGAAAGAACGGGAAAACGAATCCATAACGCCTCCGTTATCGGATAGATACCGTTCCGCACCGGAGATGGCTTTTGCGATCCGTTCCGCGTTTTCGGAAAGGCGGAGAATCTCTCTTAACTGCTCTTCTTCGCCCTCTTTTAAATTCGCTTCCTCAATCTCTTTCAATTCAAATGCCAGGAAATCAATCTCTCGCTGACGCTTCTCTTCATCGGTTTCGAGATGATCCATTTCCCTTTTCAGTGCACGGTATTCCTCGTAGGCGTCTTTGGTCTGAGCCTTCAGATCATCCACTTTCTCGCCCGCATAGGCATCGAGGATCTCGATATGCATGGATTCTTTCAAAAGGTTCTGGTAATCATGCTGTCCGTAAATATCCAGAAAAGCATCCGCCACTTTGCGAAGATCGGAATTGGTAACCGTGATCCCGTTAATCTTGGCCATACTGCGCGCCTGGGAGATCTTGCGCTGAATAATCACCTGATCGTCTTCTGCGTCGATATCCAGTTCCTTCAGAAGTTCCCTTTGTCCGTCGCGGTCAATCGAGAAATGGAGTTCCACAAATGCGGACTCTTCGCCTTCCTTAATCACGTCCGTCTTCGTTTTGGCTCCCAATGCGGTTGCAACGGAACCCAGAAGGATCGATTTACCAGCACCGGTCTCCCCCGTAAAAATATTGAGCCCTTCGGTAAACTCAACCTCCGCGTCATCGATGAGGGCATAGTTTTTAATGTGAAGATAGTAAAGCATTCCCTCTCCTTACCGGTGGATCATTTCGTTAATCTTTGTCTTTACGGCAATGCCGTCGGCCGGCGTATGAACCGCAGCCATGATCGTATCGTCTCCGGCGATGGAGCCGACGATCTCCGGAAAATGCATTGCATCCACGGCAGCCGCAACCGCCATTGCCATTCCGGATACGGTCTTTAAAACCAGAATGTTTCCGGCGTTTTCCATGCTGATCAGGCCGTCATGGATCATGCGCACATATTTGTCCGTAGGCTGTGCGCCGTTCTCGGAAATAAAGGCATATTTCTGCTTTCCGCCCGCACAGGGTACCTTGGATAAATTAAGCTCTCTGATATCCCTTGATACCGTAGCCTGGGTTACGGCAAAACCTTCTTCCCTGAGTTTTAACGCAAGTTCTTCCTGCGTTTCTATGGCATTTGACTGGATCAGTTCTATAATGCGAAGCTGACGTTTCTGTTTCATACGCTCTCCTAACTCTCCTTCATCTTCTGATGCAGGGTCTCCATGAAGCTGACTTCATCGAGGCAGATCATTTTCACATGACGATCGGAACGGGTTACGCCGACTCTGTCCCCTTTGGATAATTTCATGGCTTCCTTACCGTCGAAATTGACTTCCATTAATTCCTCGGTCTCTTCTTCATGTGTGGCAAGCACTTCGATCTCCACATTGTCGGCCGCCTTTAACACAAGACTTCTGTTCATCAGCGTATGAGGAGCGATCGGTGTAACGATCAGGATTTCCGCTCCGGGATCGACAATGGGTCCGCCCGCGGACAGATTGTATGCGGTGGAACCGGTTGGTGTGGAAAGAATAACACCGTCGGCATTGTAATTTTTCAAAAGATTTCCGTTGATATAAATATTAAAATTCAAAACCTGAAGTCTTCCGCTTCGGGTAATAACCACATCGTTTAACGCCGTCTGCTGGTAGGTAATGGCTCCTTCTTTCCGGATCACGCCTTCGATCATCATGCGCTCGATCAGGTGATAATCTCCTGATAGGATTCTCATTAAGGTCTCTTCCACGCGCTCTCCGTCGGTTTCCGCAAGATATCCCATGTGACCTCTGTTCACACCGAGAATCGGAATATCGGCTTCGCTTAACTGATTGGCAAACTGCATAATGGTTCCGTCTCCGCCGATCACCACAGCCAGGTCAATGTCCTGTAACAAAGTCCCGTCAAGACTCTTTACCTTGCGGTCAACACTTTTCTGTACGGTCTGAACATCGTGCGCGGCAAGAAAATCCAACACTCTCTTTGTGGTGGAACCGTCCGTATCCTTATAGCGATTGGTAAGAAGAAGTATCTTTTTCATGCTTTTTCCTCTGGGTATTACCCCCCTTATTCTTCCTCGTTTTCGAGGTTTTCATGCGATGCGTGGATCACCTCATCGATTCGTTTTAACTGCTCGTCATTTAAGGTAATCTCCGCCTCGGGCTTCACTCCTTTTTCGATGTGCAGAAGATATTCGATATTTCCCTCCGGTCCGCGGATCGGTGAAAAATCAAGGTTAACCAGAGTAAATCCGGTATTCAGTGCAAAAGTCACAATGCTTTGTACGACCTCTTTATGGACCTTCACATCCCTGACTACACCCTTCTTTCCGACCTTTTCCCTGGTGGTCTCAAACTGCGGTTTGATCAGGCAGACCATACGGGCTTTCTCTCTTAACAACTCCCACGCAGGCGGAAGAATCTTGGTTAAGGAAATAAACGAAACATCGCAGGAAGCAAAATCAACGGCTTCAGGCAGATCCGCAGGAGTCATGTAGCGGAAATTCGTTTTTTCCATACAGACAACACGTTCGTCATTTCGAAGCGACCAGGCAAGCTGTCCGTGTCCCACATCGACCGCATAGACTTTACTTGCATGATTCTGCAGCATACAGTCGGTAAAACCTCCGGTGCTTGCACCGATATCAAGACAGGTCATTCCCGTAAAATCAAGCCCGAATACATCGACTGCCTTTTCGAGTTTCAGGCCGCCGCGGCTGACGTAGCGAAGCGTATCGCCGCGCACTTCGATCTTTGCACTTTCGTCAAACAGATCACCTGCTTTGTCTTCTTTCTGATCGTTGACATAGACGATGCCCGACATGATATAGGCCTTTGCCTTTTCTCTGGAAGGCGCTAAATTTTTCTTTACCAAAAGCTGGTCCAGTCTGGTTTTCACTCTGACTCCAAAAATATTATTCTTCCGGATATTCATCCGAAATAGTCTTAATGATTCCGTCCTCATCCATGTTTAGATCATGGAGCAGTTCATCCACTTTGCCATGCTCGACGAAGCAGTCGGGAATCGCGATATTAACAAGTTTTCCGGGAAGGTCCAAGGTATCCGCATACTCTCTTACGTTTTCACCGAATCCGCCGGAGAGAACATTCTCTTCCAATGTCAGAACCAGTTTATAGTTCTTAAGTGCTTTCTCCACGGCTTCCTTATCAAACGGCTTTACGAAGCGCGCGTTGCAGATGCCAACCTGCTTTCCGGATTCCTTTAATTTTTCCCTGACCTCAATGGCAATCTTTACCATCGATCCCGCTGCGATCAGACAGATGTCTCCTTCTTCGAATAACCACTCCGCCTTACCGTATTCAATCGGCGCACGTAGTTCATACAGCCCTTCGTATGCCTGTCCTCTCGGATAACGGATCGCGATCGGTCCGTTGTATTCGACGGCATAACGGATCATATCGGCCAGTTCCCATTTGTTCTTGGGAGCCAGTACCGACATTCCCGGTATCGAAGATAAATAAGACAGATCAAAAATACCCTGATGGGTCTCTCCGTCGCTTCCGACGAGTCCCGCACGGTCAATGGCAAATACCACCGGCAGATTCTGAATGCAGACATCATGCAGGATTTGATCGTATGCCCTTTGTAAGAAGGACGAATAAATCGCAACAACCGGTCTGAATCCGCCTGCTGCAAGTCCTGCCGCGAAAGTTACCGCATGCTGTTCCGCAATGCCGACATCGAAAAACCTGTCCGGATACATATTGTGGAAGCGCTTGAGTCCGGTTCCGTCCGGCATCGCCGCAGTGATTGCAAGCACATTCGGATTGCTTGCGCCGAGTTTGCACATTACCGTGGAAAAGATATCCGTATAGTTCGGCGTAACTCTTTTCTTCTTCGGCAATCCGGTCTGGATATCAAAAGGTTCCGTTCCGTGGAATCTTGCCGGATGGCGCTCCGCGGGCGTATAACCTTTTCCTTTCTGTGTCAGAACATGAACGAGTACCGGCTCTTTTAAGCGTTTTGCTTCTTTTAATACTTTAACCAATGCCGGGATATCATGTCCGTTCACGGGGCCCAGATAAGTCAGTCCCATGTTTTCAAACAGCATTCCGGGAATCATTAACGATTTGAAACCGCTTTTGACATTCTGGATGCCGTGGATCATGCTCTGTCCTCTCGGAACCGTACGAAGTTTATTCTTGATGCTCTCCTTCAAATGCTGGTAGCTTTCCGCCGTACGGATCTGATTTAAGTAAGACGGTACGCCACCTACGTTTTCCGAAATAGACATCTTGTTATCATTTAAAACGATAATGAACGGTGTCTCCGACTTGGCTGCATTGTTGATGGCTTCATAAGCCATTCCGCCCGTCAGCGCACCGTCTCCGATAACGGAAATTACGGTATTGTTTTTTCCCTGCAGTTTTCTTGCAATGGCAAGTCCGAGTCCCGCGGAAACAGATGTCGAAGAATGTCCCGTGTTAAAAGCATCGCAGGGACTCTCCTTGGTTTTCGGGAAACCGGCAAGCCCATGGAACTTGCGCAGGGTATCAAATTCATCTTTTCTTCCGGTTAAAATTTTATGCGTATAGGACTGGTGTCCGACATCAAAAATAACTTTGTCTTCCGGAAGATCCATAACCAGATGAAGGGCCATCGTCAGTTCCACGGCGCCCAAATTTGCCGCAAGATGACCGCCCGTTTCGGATATATGTTCAATCAGGAATTCCCGGATTTCCTGGGCAAGAATGTCCAGTCCCTCGCGGGGAATCTTCTTGATATCATTCGGTTTTTTAATCTTTTCCAGATACATGATCCGTACTTCCTTATGATTCTCTGTGAATTAAACTCTCAACGAGTTCGCGAAGCATTGTCGGGCCTTCCGCAATGGAGGAAAGAATTCCTTCCGCTTCCTTAGACATTCTCTCCTGATCAGCCTGTGCGTCCTTTAATCCCTTAATGGTCACATAGGTCGTCTTGGCATTTTTGGCATCGGATCCGGTCTTTTTGCCAAGCAGTTTCTCATCGCCGATGCAGTCTAAGATATCATCCTGAATCTGATAGGAAATGCCCACAAGGTATCCGACCTGTTCCATTCTGGCGATCTTTTCACGGTTTGCACCCGCAAAGATCGCACCCATGATCAGCGGTGCCTGAATTAATGCTGCCGTCTTTTTCTCATGGATAAATAAAAGTTCTTCCAGTGTGGCATCATTCTTCTGCTCGCACAGATAATCCACCATCTGCCCGCCGAGCATTCCGTAAGCACCGGACTTCTTGGCCAAGACATTCATGGCTTCGAGCTTTTTCATCTTCCATACCTGGTCGCCTTCTTTGACCGTATCTTCGAGCATGGTCTCGAATGCATAATTTAAAAGCGCATCCCCGGCAAAAATCGCCGTGGTTTCGCCGTATGCTTTATGATTGGTCGGCTTGCCGCGACGGAAATCATCATTGTCGACCGCAGGCAGATCATCATGGATCAAAGACGCGGTATGCACCATTTCGATGGCTGCCATAAAGGGAGCCAAATGTTCGATCTCGTCTTCGTTTCCGCCGAGCATCAGATAACTTTCCATCAGCATGATCGGACGGATTCTCTTTCCGCCGGCATCAAAACTGTAATTCATGGATTCGAACAGACGCTTCTGCATTCCTGTTTCTTTCGGGAAAAAGGGAAGGATCATCCGGTCCGCCGTTTCCGTTAATTCTTTGAACTGTTCTTCCGTCATGCTTCAAAATCCTCCGTTTTCAAATCGTCGGATAGAGTCTTTACTTTCTTCTCGACTCTGTCGATCTTCTCATTGCAGGCTTTTACAAGCTTTATACCTTCCTCGTATTTGGAAAACGCTTCCTCGATTCCGATCTCTTCGCTTTCCATCTGACGAAGGAGTTCTTCCATTCGTTCAAAATCTTCTTCCAGGGTTGTTTCTTTTGCCTTGTCCATCCTGATTCCTCCGGGATAACATTTATCCATTACCTAAATAATCTTCTTTCGTATCCAAAGTCAAAGCTTTGATCACGCCGTCTTTGACGCGTACCTGAAACGGCTCGTCTTTATGAAACTGCCGAATCGAAGTAAGGCGCTTTCCGTTTTCATCCGAAACATATGCAAGTCCGCCGTTTAAACGATCCAGTACGGAAACGCGTTTCAGTCGCTCGATATATAACGACAGTACATTTCTTCTGTCGCTTAGCATCCTCTCCATCGCCTCTGAAAGTTTTTCTTCGAATCGCATACATGCCATACGTTTGGCATCCATACGGCTCTGAGGGGACAGTGCCTGCATTCTCGCCTGCAGTTCTTTGAGCTGCATGCGTTTGATGCGGATCAGCCTTTGCATTGTTTCGGGAAACTCTCTTTGGTATTCCTCAATGGCTTCGAGTACGGGTGCGATCGGAGTTACGGCAAGTTCCGCCGCAGCGGAAGGTGTCGGTGCACGTAGGTCTGCCACGAAATCCGCAATGGTAAAATCCGTCTCATGACCGACTGCGGAAATAACGGGTATCGGACAGTTATAAATCGCCTGCGCCACCATCTCCTCGTTAAAGCCCCATAAATCCTCCATGGAGCCGCCTCCGCGTCCGACTATGATTACGTCCACGCCATATCTCGTCAGGGCATCGATTCCGGCACAAATGCTCTCTTTGGCGCCGTCACCCTGTACGATGGCCGGATATAAAATCAACTCAATATACGGATTCCTTCTTTTGGAAACCGAAATGATATCCCTCACCGCAGCACCCGTGGATGCGGTCACGATACCGAGTTTTCGTACATCCTTCGGAATGGGCTGTTTGATCTCTTCGTCAAAAAGACCTTCTTCCTTAAGCCTTCTTTTTAACTCTTCAAAACGTCTGGCCAAATCTCCGATATCGCCCTTGGTAATGTTTGATGCATATAGCTGGTATTTGCCGTCACGGACATAGTTCTCCACTTTGCCGCGCACTTCCACTTCCATTCCGTTTTCAAGGGTAAAATCAAGGCTCCTCGCGGACGATGCAAACATCACAGCGCTCAATGCGGATTTGGAATCCTTAAGTGTAAAATAAATATGTCCCGAGGAATGATACTTGCAGTTACTGATTTCACCGCGCACACGAACATCGTGGAGAAGATAGTCATTTCGGAACATACTCAGAATATAATTATTTAATTGTTCGACCGTATATACACTCATGAATCCGTCTGCTGGGAACCTTTGACCACTATTCTGGCTCCCTGTTTATTCTTCCATGGTCTGACCTTCTCGGTCTTGTTTTCCGCCTCTTTATGGGCATCGGTATTCTTTGCGCATTTTGCTAAAATACCATTGACGAATGCATATGCTTCATCCGAACCGTATTTCTTTGCCAGCTCCACTGCCTCGTTGATGGCAACGGATTCGGGAATATCTTCATCTTCGTTCATTTCATAGAGTGCAAGTCGAAGAATGGCTAATTCCACTTTACCCATTCTGGATGTTTTCCAATCATCCGAAGCGGCGTTGAGTTTCTCATCGAGGCTGTCGATATGTTCGGTGATCTTTAAATACTTGGACTGAACATATTCCTGTTCTTCCTCGGAGAGCGTAAGTTTGGACTCTTCCGACTCCTTTAAAATCTCACAATAACGCTCGGCAAGATCTTTATATTCTTCTTTGTTGTTAAACTCTACCTGAAACAGAAGTTTAAAAATCTGTTCCCTGCAAACCTTTCTTCTCATTCTGAAACAAAATCCTTTCGCGACAAAACCTATTGTCCGGATTTCGGAAGAACGACACTGGCAATGCGGATATTCACATCCACAACCTCAAGACCCATCATCGTTTCAATGGATTCTTTTACTTTCTCCTGAACCTTCCGGCTGGTTTCCGGTACATTATATCCGTAATCGATTCCAAGAGCCATGTCCACATATACTTTTCTGCCCTTGATTTCCACTTTCACTCCCTTGGGAGCTTTTCTCATACCCATGCGGCCGATGATTTCAGCCGTAAGGTTTTCTGCCACGGAAATGACACCGTCTACCTCAGCTGCTGCAAGCGCTGCAATGCAAGGTACCACATCATCCGCAACTTTAACGGAACCGATTTTTTCACTTGTTTTGTTTGACATAGAATCTGCCTCCCCTTATTTAAACTCTTTCAAGGAATCTATCCCGATTCAACTAACGATTATTATACCATATTTATTCATCATTTGCATAGAATTTTTACTACTTCAGAAGAAATGTCAGCGTATGCATGTCTGGATTCTCACTGTAGGATAAACTCTGCGTTTCCCCGGGCAGGAAATCGAAGACTTTCTGCTCGTCGAGAAGGTAGGATTTCACCTCCTGGAATGCACTGTCATTGGCGCATTTGATGGTGATATGGTCCTCTCCCCGGTTCTGTGCTTCTTTGAATCTGTCCGACAGTTTCTGGGAATTATACTGGTCGAAATACAATCCCTCTTTGACATAGTAATTATCCGCAATCTCTACACATCTGGGCATCGGAACTACATTGTCGATCTGATGGCCCTTGGTCAGTTCATCGGATGTGATGTTTAAATATTCATAATTGACGCCCGAATACAGACGTACCGCACTGTTTCCGTTGGTGTAGGAGGAATCTCCCCAGGTAACATCCACAAAATAATAGGCCTGGTTGATGCGCACCAGATTCCATGCATGCGGATCCCCGTTTGATGCATATCCTTCGACCACGGTACAGGGAACTTCCAACTTATCCAGAAGATACTGCATGGATTTGGCATATCCAAGACATACGGACTGATGGAAAATCATAACCGAGCAGATATTCTGGTTCTCGGCCGAATTTAATACATACTCCGTATTGTTGATCAGATATTCATAGGTGTATTTTACTTTGTCGTATTCGCCCGCGTTCTTGGGAACACCAAGCATAAAAGCTGCGGTATATTCGTCGATTTTTACTTTGGCCGCAGCTTCTTCCTGCGCCGACATCGTATATTTGGCGGAATATACGGTCTTTACGGGGGAATCGTTGGCCGAATGAACGACACAGACATATCCGCAAACGGTGAAGATTTCCGGATGATCGTTTAAAACACAGCGATATGCCATATCCACTTCTTTTTGCTCTCTGGAGCAAAGAGGGACATCGCTTAAGCGCTTTTTCGTGGCAATCAAAATCTCCGCATATAGCTGATGAAGGCTTTCATCCATGGTATCATAGCAGTACTTTCCGACGTTTTCCTTACAGATCAGCTCGATGTTTTCCTTGGTGATTCCGCTGTTTTCCCTGGTCTGAATATCTTTTTCACTTAAGATGGACGCATGGAAAAACTCGGTATCTTCACCGATTTTATTCGATTTGCTGCCCTGATTGCCATCTTCTACAACCGAGGTATCGACATCCGCAAGGAATGAGCTTTTCCCGGGTTCGGTCACGCTCTGTCGCTGCTCGGCGATCGTCTTTTTGTCCACACGAAAAGAACTCTTGAGATTATCCCAGGAGAATACGCCGTTTTCATCCCCGTTCTTTTTATCAAGAACGTTTGTCGCCACTACAATGCCGACCATTGTGATGACGAATACGACCATTATGGTGATCAGATACTTTTTGGCAGCTGAATTCATATCTTATTCTCTTCCGAATTCGGACAATACCAGTCCTTCGTTTCGCTCCAGCGTCATGCCGACACTCCAGGGATTGATGAACAGAAGCAACGGATTCCCTTTCATGTCCTTGACTTTCTTCATGTCGGACGTACCGACAATCTTCGCTACATTGACCTCATCCTTGTTTTCGATCCAGCGGATGTGTTCATAAGGAAGCGGTTCCATTTTGATTTCCACATTGTATTCGTTTTCCAGGCGGTATTTCAAAACTTCAAACTGAAGAACACCGACAACGCCGACAATAATCTCTTCCATACCGGTATTGAACTCCTGGAAAACCTGAATGGCACCCTCCTGTGCAATCTGCGTAATACCCTTCATAAACTGCTTACGCTTCATCGTATCCATCTGACGCACGCGTGCAAAATGTTCGGGCGCAAATGTCGGAATGCCTTCATACATGAATTTATTCTTCGGTGCACAAAGCGTATCTCCGATAGAGAAAATACCGGGATCGAAGACACCGATGATATCTCCCGCGTACGCTTCGCTTAAGATCTTACGGTCATCCGCCATGATTTGCTGGGGCTGGGATAAGCGCATTACCTTATCGCTCTGCACGTGGCGTACTTCCTTCGTTGCATCGAATTTACCGGAACAGATTCGCATGAATGCTACTCTGTCGCGATGCGCTTTATTCATATTGGCCTGAATCTTAAATACAAAGGCCGAAAATTCATCATCCGTCGGATTGATCACTCCGATATCCGCTTTTCTCGGAAGCGGTGTTGTTGCCATGGTAAGGAAATTCTGAAGGAAAATCTCCACACCGAAATTGGTCAATGCGGAACCGAAAAATACGGGCGTTAATTTACCGGCTCTGACTTTTTCCAGATCAAATTCCGCACCGGCTCCGTCTAAGAGTTCGAGTTCTCCCGTTAATTTCTCATAAGCATCTTCTCCGATTGCACTTACAAGCGTAGTTTCATCGGATACATTAATTCGTTCGGCATGTCCTTCTTTCGTTCCCTTTTCGGTATCGGAATACAGAATGACATCCTGCGATTTTCTTTCATATACACCTCGGAACGCTTTACCGCTTCCCAAAGGCCAGTTCATGGGACAGGTTTCGATTCCCAGTTCCTTCTCGATTTCATCGAGAAGATCAAAGGTATCGTTTGCATCACGGTCCAGCTTATTGATAAACGTAAAAATCGGAATGCCTCGCATACCGCAGACCTTGAAAAGCTTCCTGGTCTGTGCCTCGACACCCTTGGATGCATCGATTACCATAACCGCGGAATCGGCCGCCATTAAGGTACGATAGGTATCCTCGGAGAAATCCTGGTGTCCCGGGGTATCCAAAATATTGATGCAATATCCGTCATATTCAAACTGAAGAACGGATGAAGTAACGGAAATACCTCTTTCCTTCTCAATCTCCATCCAGTCGGAAACCGCATGTCTTGCGGTTGCTTTTCCCTTTACACTGCCTGCCAGATTAATGGCACCGCCGTATAAAAGAAATTTCTCCGTCAATGTTGTTTTACCCGCATCAGGGTGCGAAATGATCGCAAAGGTTCTTCTTCTGTTAATCTCTTTATCAAAACTTCCCACAATAACTCCTTAACGGGATCATTCAAATCCCGGAATTTTACTTTATTACATCCTTTTATCTAAGGATCTTTTTTAACTTGAAACCATAAACTGTGTTATTATATCAATTATCTCAAAAAAAAGCAAAAAAGAGCGTTATCGTAATTTTCATCAGATTGCACAAAAGGGATCCGAAGATCACCATACATTAAACCGTTTTCAGTCGATTCATCAAATCTGCCACAACTCCCGAATCATCAATCATCGAAATACCAAAACATTTCTTCCCGGCATCCTTTATTGAAGCTCCTATATGATAAGCAGTCTTTCCATCCAAAATAATGAATCTATCGTGAAATACTTGAGTCTTTTTTACTGTCAAGGTCGGGTATTGTGCATTAAAATTCGCTATATCCTTATTGGTGATTGGCGCACTAGTAAATGTATACGCTTTAACAATTACGCCGGTATTTTTCTTAGCCAGAATGTTTAAGGTGTCTACATCCACATATCCATCTATCAGAATGATTTCTTTCTGAGCTTTCTTCATGATGGAAGTAATCAAACTAAAAGCATCATAAATCTGTCCATCAAAGAATATTTTCTGCTCAGATTCTGCATGATCCTCTATGTATTGGAATACCTTATCAAACCTTTCATCCGTGGATTTTTGATATTCCAGTTGCTTCAATTCTATGTTGCTAACCTTTTCAAACAGCAATGCGTTATTAGCAACAAAATGTCGCATTTCTCTAAAAGCACGCATTATAAAAATGCTCTGATTTTCAGCAACCTCACCTTTTAATACTGTCGCTAGCATATAAATGCCTTGCTCAGTAAAAGCATATGGCAAATATTTTCTGTGCCTTCCTCTTTTATTCTCGCTATCGTTTAAGGTCACAAATTGTGACCTTAAAGAATCCGGTACCTCATTCTCATCAAGCCTAAACATAAAATCATCTGGAAAACGTCGAATATTCCTTTTAACCTGCTGATTAAAAGCTTTGATCTCGTACCCGTATAACCTTGCCAAGTCACTATCTATCATGACTTGTTTGCCTCTAATCATGTGAATTAAACTACGAATATCTTCAGTCTCAGGATTAATTGTAACCATGTCCATATATATTCCCCCAACTTGCTTCTATCTTCTATTTCGAGATGCCAAATTTGAATCTCAAAAAAAATGTCGAACATCTGTTCTTGTTTATAATACCATATCCTATCTATTTAGGCAAAACATTTCCGCATATTTTTTCAGAACGTTTACGGATTAGTGCACATTGTGTCCCACATAGTTATTGAGCAGATAAGAGAATCATTTTTCTTGTTTGCTCGGGAGCAGGTAAGCCATCGGCGAGGGCGGAGCCCTAATGAGATGCCCGTCACGGCGAGTGACTGCCCTCCGCACAGGAGTCCCTCGGAAGAGCGCCGGGCTTTTGATACGAAGTGTCAAAAGTCATAAAAAGCAGATAAAAACAGAAGTAGTCATTTAGACGTCAACTTCTCTTTCCGGTTGACGTCAAAATGACTACTCTCTGTCTAATACTCACTAAAAGATCAAGGTGTAAATGTATATGTGGCAACGAAGTGAGCTTGCTCACCCTGATTACGTCCACCATTTTCAGTCACATATACATCAAAAGTTACGGTAAATCCATTTACAAGGTCATCCTCTGTTACAGTATATGAGGCACTTGCTTCACCCACATCCGGATTATTATCTGATTCGGTGTATTTCGAGTGGAAGTTCAGTGTGTCACCAGCAGAAAGACTGTATTCCCTTTGAGCATTTTCTCCGTTTACTTCATCAATGTAGCTCCACTCATCTCCAATGTTTACATCATCTTGTCTTGGATGAGTAACTCTGAGTTTCATAGCACGTTTTGAAGCGTCTACTGTGACTACAACGCTTTCAGTAATGTCATTTTCAGTTGTAGCTGATATCGTAGCTGTACCACCGGCTATAGCCGTGATAACGCCATTACTTACGGTTGCTACAGATTCATCTGAGGATACCCAGCTTATATCTTTTTGTGTTGTATTATTTGGCAAGAAATCCACCAATATGGTCGCAGATTCACCTAATGACAACTCTGTTTTGGAACATGTTAATGATACTGATTCTGCAAACACCCGATCATCTGTAACAATGACTTTGATTTTTTCCGATACAACCGTCCCACTATTATCCGTAACATATACTTCTGTTTCACCTGCGTTAACACCAGTTATATCATAATACAAATAAGTTGTTAATGCATCATGTGAATAGGAAACTGTTGCAATACTTGGATCGGCACTTACAAATATAACGTCTTCAGGAGTAAAAGAGTTTCTGTCTTTAACACTTACATCTACCCAACCGTTACTATCTGTCTTTCCTGCATTTAAGTATACGTCATCAGTCCTCGAAAATGAAAATGACCTTATATTAGATGATACTGAACTATTACTTGTTGATGCTGAATCCGTGCTGGGGCTCTGAGCAGCCGTAACGCTCACACCAACTATTCCCAAAACACCAACAACTATGAAAATAATGATCTTTATAAGTTTGACCTTACTTGGATTAACATATTTACATATCAGTTCAATTATAAACGGACAGATAAGAATAGCCGCCAGCAAGGTTATCAATCCACCCGCCGGAGATGTAGAAAGATTTGCTATTCCGATAATAAAGAGAACGCCAAAAATAATCCAAGGAGCTATCATCCCTTTACGGAATACTTTTTCTATATATGTTCTTTCCTCATATGGCTTTGAAGCTTTTACATTCACGGATTTATTCCCTGATCCGGTCGGAGCAGATACTTCTGAAGGGTCATACAAAGGCTGATCTATACTGATATTTGCTCTACCAGCCCATGATGCAATTATTTCTACAGGAGTTCCATCCTTAGGAACCACAATATCTCGATTATAATTGATCTTTCCGATTTTCAACACAATTCGATATTGCCCCGGAGCAAGAATATACTGCATTTTCTGACCGGAGATAATCACATCTTTACGTTTAATAGCGCTAATTGCAATTACAAGCTTCACACTCTTATCTGAAGATTTATAGTTTACTATCAGAGTGTGCGGATCTTTCGCTTTTTTGTGCTCTACAACAACATGTTGTTCAACCTGAATAACCTCTTTTTGATTTATTACTTTGTTTCCGCAATGAGGACACGAAATCGTAGTATTTGAATCATCAACTTCCATTGGGGCGCCGCAATTAGGGCACACAAGACTAATAAGCATCTAGTTTCCTCCTATCCATTGCTTTGATAGTCTGAAAGAATCCGCCTTATAGTGTTTCTATTACGATTATTAGAATGACATAGACAATTATAGTAATATTTCAGATTATCACGCAATTATGTCGCTTTATATCCAATATTATACTGTATTTTGCGGATTTGTTCAAACATTATATCCATTCGTATCGGATAGAATATGATAAAGGTGGTGATTATAATGTATGACGAATTCTTCAAGTTAAGATTATCCCAATTAAGAACGCTAAAGGGTGTATCCGCAAGAGACATGAGTCTTTCTCTCGGACAAAACCCCGGATATATCAACAATATAGAAACTGGAAAAGCACTGCCCTCTATGTCAGCATTCTTCTATATCTGTGATTTTCTCGATATAACACCGCAAGAGTTTTTTGATTCTTCAAATGAAGCTCCGGAAACAATACGTAATACAGTTTCGGATTTAAAACAGCTCAACCCGGATCAACTTCAGAATGTAGCATCAATCATAAAAGGATTGATTCATTGAATTATGTAAACTTCCTTCTACTATTTTTCAGGTGATGACACACAACATCACCTCTTTTTTTGGTCTTTTTACGGATTAGTCTCCTTATATCGCACATATCTTACGAAAGGGAAAAAACCTTACCAAGCTAGCTCAAAGAGATGCTGCCTATGGCAGAATACACACAATGTGGGACAATTGAATCAGACATCTATTCCGAGATCAATGAAATAAGGGTACAAATAAACCGCTTGAAGGAAATGCAAAAGAAGGGTATCCTTAAAGGTGTTGACGTTGTAATACAGGAATTGACGAAAAAAGAGTTAAAACTTAAAGAAGCTAAGGTATTAAGCGTCCATAAATACGCCATTACAGAGATTACGGTAAAGAAAAACGGTAAAGATGTCAAAAGAAAGCCTTGAATCCGCTAGAATTCAGGCTTTCTCTTAAAAAATCATTTATGCGGAAGAAGGGACTTGGCCCCATCTTTCCGATAGCATACAACCAGTAAAACAGCTGCGCCTTTTTCAAAAAATGTATAGCAGAGTAATTTTACGGAAACACTCACCTAATGCAATTCTTCCGGTACCACGTTTTTCTCGAAAACGACAACCTTCTTTTCCTGGATCTGACGGATATTCTCCGGCGTCGTATGCATGATCTCGGCAATCTCTTCCACCGTGACATCCGGACGGAATTTCCGTCGGTCTTTCCTGCCGAACCTGAGTCTGTTGTACTCCTTCCAGAAGATCATAACGACAATTTCAACCAGCAAAATGATAAATGCAATAAATACCAGACGTCTTGAATCCCATACCATGGCTTCATTGTAGATAAAGATCGAGATCGGTGTCCGGCTCGCGGAAATACAAACCACTCCGTAAACGATATATGCAACATACACCAGAATAAACGCCCAGGCGAATACAGTAATGATGATCTCGATGATCTTCTTCCACCAGCGCTGACGGTTTTTGATGATGTCTTCTTTCTTTTTCTCTTCTTTGCGGTAATACTTTCCGCCAAGGTGGGCATCATCCGAGGATGCTTCTCTTTGCGTCTGCAGCGAAGCGATTCCGGTATACGCTTTTACTTCTTCCTCCTCATCGTCGGGCAGAATAAAAGCAAATTCATTCTCTTCTTTCTCATGGGACTGCGTATCGTAGGATTCCTGCTCCTCCGTAATCACATTGTTCTTTTTCTTGGAATTGGTTCCGATTCCCCTGTCCGGAGAGCTCCAGGTGGCAAGTTTCTTTTTCCTTACCATGCTGGCAATGGTTTTAGGCAAAGCGCTTAAGGAAACCACACCGTTGATGATCCAGTAAACCACCGGATACCATGCTGCGGAAACCATGTATTTGAAAATGGTCTTGTCATAGCGCTTCTCCAGATTCAGTGCGACAATGAACTGGATCATACAGATCACCGACAGAAACTGCGATTTCCAAAGGTACGGAACGTACGAATCCGCATTGTAGAAAAGATAAAAGATTTCGGTCAGCGTTAAAAGAAGCCAGCAAAGCACCCATGTCAGACTCATAATCTGCTCGGTAAAGACCGGATACAGTCTTCTTCTTTTCCAGCTCGAGAAAATATTAAAATGGCGGAACATAACTTCCTGACCACCCTGTGCCCAGCGTTTTCTCTGCTTGTAAAGGCCTCGAAGGGTTTCGGGTACAAGCATCCAGCAAAGTGCGTTCGGCTCATAGCGGACATCCCAGAAATTCCGTTCCAGTTTCCAGGTTACTCCGATATCTTCCGTGATCAGATCCCTGTCCCAGAGACCGCATTCCAAAAGCGCACGCTTACGATATGCCACAACCACGCCGGAAACGGTCATAACCTTGCCCCAGACGCGCTGCGTACGCTTGATCATCGAAATAATGCTCGCATATTCGCAAAGCTGAATACTGGCAAGCAGGGAGCTTCTGTTACGCACTCTGGGATTTCCTGTAACCGCACCGACACGTTCGCCGTTCTTCGGATTTAAGAAATGTGCCATCATATAGCGGATACAGTCTTTATCCAGATACGAATCCCCGTCCACGCAGATTAAGTACTCACTGTTGGCCGCCATGAATCCCAGATCGAGGGCATTGGCCTTGCCGCAGTTTTCCTTTAGATCCACCACGCGGACCTTACCGTATTTCCGTGCGAGGGCGTGCTCTATTTCGGCAGTGTCGTCACTGCTTCCGTCATTGATCAGTAAGATTTCATAACAGGGATAATTGAGTTTATTCAGTCTCTCCACCGTCTCGGCAATCTGCGCCGATTCGTTGAATGTGGGAACCAGAATGGATACCATCGGAGTATCCGGAAGAGGAAGCGGATCTTTGCACTCCAGACGAAAATAATAGATAAAACTTCCGACAATCCAAAGTAGACTCATTGCCACCGGATACCAGAAAACAATGAGTTCGAAAATGCGCATGTGAGAAGCGACAAATTCAAATATATGAGTCATGCGGATTCCCTATTGAAAACAATGCAACAAAAAAACTGCACCATATTGCCATGATGCAGTTTGAGTGTAACATTATAAGAATAAGCATTACAACGAACATACCCGATATCGGAATAAATCGACATGACCTATATGCGGTATTCGGTAAATATATACAAAAATCAAAAGGCAAATTCTACTTAATACACAGAATCGGGCTTCCGTCCAATGTCTCATTGATTCCGAGGTAGTTCAACACGGTCGCTCCCATATCCGCGAAGGTTTTTCTTGTTCCGTAATTTCCGGGAATTACATTTTTTCCGGCAACCACGAACGGAACATATTCCCTGGTATGATCCGTAGTCTTCGTATAGCCGGGATCGCAACCGTGATCCGCTGTGATCATAAAGAGATCGTCATCCCGTAATTTGGAAAGAAATCCCGCCAGGCGCTCATCAAACTCCGCCAGGGCTTTCGCATAGCCGTCGATATCCCTTCTGTGTCCGTAAACCATGTCAAAATCAACGAGATTAACGAAACAGAGTCCTTCAAAATTCCTGTCCATCCACTCTTCCAGTTTATTCATTCCGTCGGTATTTCCGATCGTAAAAACATAATCGGTCATTCCGCGATGCGCAAAGATATCATAGATTTTACCGATGGAAAGAACTTCCATACCATGCGCTTTGATCACATCAAGCATCGTATCCTTCGTAGGCTCCAGTGAAAAATCATGGCGGTTCGTGGTGCGCTCGTAATGTCCGGATTCGCCCTTAAACGGTCTTGCAATCACACGTCCTACCGCATGTTCCCCCTGAAGGATCTCTCTTGCGATTCTGCATGCATCATATAATTCTTCCAACGGGACCACATCCTCGTGTGCCGCAATCTGAAACACACTGTCAGCCGATGTGTATACGATCCATTTGCCGGTCCGGACATGCTCGTCACCGTAATCGTTAATGACTACCGTTCCGGAATAGGTCTGATTGCAAAGAACTCCCCTTCCGGTCCTTCGGGAAAACTCATCCAGGATCTCTTTCGGGAAACCGTTCGGATAAGTCGGAAAAGGCTTCGGCGAAATAATTCCGCCGATTTCCCAATGACCGATGGTCGTATCTTTTCCCATGGAAGCTTCCTGCATTCTCGCAAATGCACCTGTCGGTTGTTCGACCTTTTCTCCCGCTTCCACTCCGTCAATATTGAAAAAACCAAGTTTTCTCATATTTTCAAATCGAAAATACGGACTTGTTGCACAGCTTCCGAGTGTATTGGTTCCGACATCACCGAACAAATCGGCATCCGGCTCCGCTCCGATTCCAAAGCTGTCCAGTACCACAAGAAATACCCTTTTCATCCCTTAACTCCTTATTTCTGATTATGAAATATTGTTTACCGTCCCCACGGAAACATAATCCGATAATATCGCTCCCAGATCGGTATCAGGCTCAATCTCCCAGTTCCTTACTCCTTCTACCATAAAGGAAATCTTTCCGTTCTCCATGGGTGTTTCATTATACCGGTCTTTATAAAATTCTCCCTTGGAAACTTTTCTGTCCCAAAGAATTCCTTTGCACTGCGAAAGCGGACACTCCGGAAAATTAACATTCCAGATCTGATCCTGTCCAAGCGGACTGTCCAAAAGTTTTGCAATAATCTGTTCCAGATATTCATCCGCGACCTCGTGGATCGGCATGGCGCCCTCCGAAAAAGCGATTGTGTGAATTCTCTGAAAAGCCGCTTCAAAAGCTGCTCCTGCGGTTGCGGAATACTGGATGTCCGATGCAACATTGAATCCGTAATTGATTCCGCAAAGGACCACATCCGGTTTGCCCGGAACAATGTTCAAGACACCGATCCGTACGCAATCTGCCGGCTGTCCCGTGCAGGCATAAGCATGTACTCCCTCAACCGGATACTCCACTTTCCATGCTTCAAACGACGTATGCAGCATGACGGAATGTGATGCACCGCTTCTCTGACTGTCCGGCGCAACAATCCAGACTTCACCGAATTTCCGCGCACATTTTGCCAGTCTTGCCATTCCCTCGGAATCGATTCCGTCATCATTTGTAATTAATATTTTGCGCATTTCATTTCCAATCTTTTTTTATTTTATATTCGACAGATTCATTATACCATAGAGAGCGTAATCAAGAATACAATAGATTTTTACGCTATTCTCAACCGCGATATTTTTGATATAATGAAAACCATCAAAGAAACTAAATAATCTTATTATCCATTTTTTCAAGGCAAATCGCCAATAGATCACTGCATAAGATACTTGTATACTTCAAACCAATCCGTATGTTCCGGTCAGTATGTTGACATTGTGTATTTTTGTGTATATTATGAAAGGAGAAACATGTGAACATAAGAAGAAAAGCCGTAAAACTGTTGAAAGATAACGGTTACACCTTGAAACGTAACGGTGCAAATCATGATGTGTATTTTAATGCTTCTTTAGGAGCAATGATTACTCTTAAACGACACGATTTTGACGATTCGGATTTGCGTTACATAAAAAAAGAAATAGATTCATATAAGAAGGCAGGTGAGGAATGATGAAATATCTCTATACCGCTGTATTTACAAACGATAACGATAAAGTTATGGCCAAAGTACCTGATCTTCCCGGCTGCGTTTCTTCCGGAAAAACGCTGTTTGACGCAATTACAATGATTGAAGACGCTGCTTCCGCCTGGCTGGTAACTGCCGAAGATAACGGTATAACCATTAATCCTCCGACAGAGCAGGTAAAACTAAAAAAAGGCAAAAACGATATCCTTTCCGTCATCTCTATCGATACCATCGATTACCGTGCCAGGACTGAAACACGAGCCGTACGCAAAAACGTCTCTCTTCCGGCCTGGATGGCCAAACTTGTTGAAAAGAAAGGTATCAACTGTTCCCAGGTTTTGCAGGAAAGTCTGATGAAGGTATTTAAAGCATAAAAGAACCTCCCGGAAAAACATCCGGGAGGTTTTTATCATCTTTTGTTTCATCTGAATGGATTTATATCACCTAATTTGATTTTCTTTTAAACCGTAACAACTCGATTCTTCCGAGTTCTTCACCATAATGCTCACCTTGCCAGCTTTCCCAAATCAGATCGTCTCTGTAGTAAACAAAGACATCTTCATCTTCCAGATAAACCAATTCTAATCCGCTTTCCACTTCGGTGAAACAAGGGTTTCCTTCATCATCGGTGCCGGGGTTAAAATTGTCTGTTGGATAGGTCCAGTTCGTCATCCAGTTCATGAAATAAACCCCTTTGGCTGACGGGCCTTTATCTGTCACTGGAAAATTAAAAAGGCGCTGTTCCATATGAACAGATGCATCGTTAATGGTCAGCGTAAGATAGCACTGCGGATCATCAATATAACTCATCCATTCTTCTTCACGAATTACCTCATATTCCCCTTTGAAGTCCGTTATGGAGGATGCTTTGGATTTCTCCCTGGTCGCCCCGGTTAACGAAGACATCGGAGCCGAATCCTTCTTTTTCAGAAAAACACATAAAATCACCACCAAAGCAGCCAACAAAATTACAGCGGTTCCGATCAGAATAAACACCTTAGCCTTATTTCCTTTTTTCTGAACCGGTGCGGTATTCTGCTCAGAATTTTGAACGACTGTACTTCCGCCATTTGAAACGGTGTTCTGCCCGACCGTTGCACCACAAAATGGGCAAAATTTACTTTCCTCGTTTATTTCCTTACCACAATTTACGCAAAACAATGCTCATACCTCCTGTCAAACCAATTCTTACCTGCTGTTATTCCGATAACGTGATATAAATCGCCGGTCTGATACCATAATTATCGGAAATGTTACCAAATGCATATTCTCCTGCAGCCGACACATAGCGGACCGCATCTTTAGATGGAGCGGTTTTCATATTTCTTGTCCGAAGCGCATACGGAGAATAGAAGTTTGCATTGGAAAAATCTCTTCGAACTGCAGGATTACGTGTACCGCCTTTGCCACTGTTAATACCAACCATTTGTGCGATTTCATCGTATGAATAGGCTGGTACGCCGCGGCTTATCGCATATTGTGTCGGCACGGAAATCCACCCGTCATTATAACGAACATCATACTTATTGAGCGCATATAGATTGGTATTGCTGGAAGCCAGTGTATTCAATGTTTCCCCATCAATCAGGAATGCCAGATCCGTGGCATAGGAATTGCCTTTCTCGACTGCGATATCTTCTTCTCTGAAAGATACCGGAAGAATATATTTTAATTCCTCGTCACCAAAAGCTGCCGGAGAGAATTTTTCATTTAAAAAAGTCCTGATGGAACTGTCTTCATAGGTAATGGATCCCCTTTCTTTCAGTGCTCCGGAACCTTTTTCCGTTCCGTCACTCCATTTTGCGCTATCCAAAACATAAAGACTCAGCAAAAGATATGTATTGCCTCCGGATTTGTCCAAAACAATCCACTCGATCGGCTCTTTACCGTTTGCCGTATTTCCGTCCTGTTCATATTCACCGAATGTAATTATCTTTCCCACTCTGGGACTTTGGTCGCCAAAATAGGAATCCGAATCCGGATTGTCAATGGTCTCTTCTGCTTCTACTCTTTCATTCGGCACAGAGTTCCCGGAACGTGACTTAATCACAATGATAACTACAACAATTAAAAGAACCAGGAGCACATTTACCGCAATCAGAATCAATTTCAGGTTTGTACCCGATGATTTCGTTTCTGTAGGTTGCACATTTGCTGCAAGATTATTCTGAAGCATGTTCCCGCCGGAAGTCGCTGTCCCGCAAAAAGGACAGAATTTCGTATCATTACTGATTTCTTTTCCGCATTTCGTACAATACATCTTCTCTCCTCCTTAGAACGAAACCCATACTGCAGGACGAATACCAATCAAACTGGATTTGCCATAATTTCTTAAGGAAATATAATTCGGCCAAACCATCAAAACCGTATCATTTGCTGTCGATCCCGGAGTATAAGATCCACCCGGAGTCCTTAAAAACCAGGCTGCAAGATAGCCGTTATCTTTATAAATATCCTCAATTTGATTGTAGCTTTCTTCCGCTTCCGAGCTTTGAACCTTATTACCATTCCAGGTCGAATAATCAAATGTGCTTGAACAAACTGTTAATTCGTTTTTTTGTACATACTTCGTTGGAGAAGCCATGGCACCCGGTGCAGTATATTCATTCAAAATATCATTCGTATAGGGTCCGTAGCCAATCTTGGTCGGATGAAAATACCTGATATACTCTTCCAGACTCAACAAAAATACCGTATCCTGCGTATCCGCTCCTGCTTTCCACACATTCAGCTGTCCGCCATATTCCATTCCGTCTATTTCATCCAGACTAGGATTTGTGTTTGTCACTTGGGCAATATGGTTTTTATCCTCATCGCTGAAAGCCTCATTATAAAAAGACCCATTCAGCCATCTTCTTACGGAACATTTCTCCCAGGTAATCACACCATGATCATCCATGCCTGTTGCATTTGCCGCAATCGTATTGTCAGACATGCTGTCATCCCATTTTTGGCCGTCCAAAACATATTTTGAAAGAAGCAGATACCGTCCGCCCTTCTCATCAAGCACAATCCATTCAATGGGTTCAGTGCCGTTTGATTTATCATTATCCTGTTCGTAACTGCCGAATACCACGGTGTCGCCTACGTACATATTTGCACCGGCATAAGGTCCGGCATTGGATTTTTCCTCTTTTACCATGTTTTCAGGAACGACAATTTCATCCTTTTTGGTCAGTTTCACCAGAATGATAACCAGTGCAACAATAAAAACCACGGCAATTCCGAGAATAATCGGTATTGTCGCATTGATTTTCTTTTTCGGCTGATTGGTTTGCACAGGCTGAGTGTTGTTTGATGCAACCGGCAAAGAACCGGTAACCGGATGCCCGCAATTAGAGCAAAAAGCTGTTCCCTCTTCCACCTGCTTTCCACAATGACTGCAAAACATAATTCTCCTCCTTAATACGATTCGTAACTGTCATAAATGGCTGTTATATTTACAAGACTGTCCGTCATATTAAATGCATAAAATCCCTGATAATATCCGTATGCATCCGGTTCGCAGTATTCCAGATAATCCCCGTCATAATAAAACGCAAAACCGCAATCATCGTTAATCAGATATTTCTTTCCGTCAATGGTTTCCACGCGGAATCTTTTCAGGGAAATCATGGGTCCGCCCATTCCGCTCATATCAACCATATCCGTTGTGATTACTATGGTAGGCGCATTGTATTTTTTATCCACTCCATGCGAACCATGGATTTCCATCGGCACATATTCATAAACAGATTTACGTGCCAATACCTTACCGGTGTTTTTATTAATCAGTTTTTTCTCACCGACTTTTTGCTTGTATCCGCCTGTGGTGTATGAAGTATCATTTAAAAAGTTGTAAGCAACAATGTACATCTTTTTTCCAAGATCATAAATATGCCAATTCTTGTCATCCGGACTATAATACTTCTTTACCTTCCATTCCCCGCCATAATCGCAGGCAAAAGCAACCGCATTCTGATAATCCTGCTCAGTATAGGTTACTCCGGTCTTATTTCCGACATTTTCCACAGCTTTGTCTCCGTCTGTTGTTTTAACCTCTGCTTTCAGCATATCCGAATCGGTTGAAACAATTCCTGATTCTTTTTTGCCCCCCGGGAATACGAACACTTTGAGCAATACTCCCGTAACGCCGACTAAGACAAGCAAAATTGCAACAACAGCCACAATCGTCTTTACACTTCCGCTCTTCTTTAGCGGTGCAGCCTGATTATTGTTTGGTGTAACAACATTACCGATCGGTGTACCGCATGAAGGACAGAAGGATGTACCCTCAGCACACTCTTTCCCACAATTTCGACAATACATACTGCTCCTTTCGCCTCAAGAAAAAATTTCGATTATGGTTCTTAAGAACCTTGAATTTCCAATGTTTTTGTCACATTTTTGACCAATATATTATAAAAAAAAAAAAACAAAATGCAACTAAATAACAAAAAAAGAGCACCTTCACGTACGGAAAGTGCTCTTGTAAAATCAGCTTATTTTAATTATCTTAATTCTGCAGGAACGTCCTTGATGGAGAAGCTCATTCTGCCCATCTTGTCCTTGCCAAGACAGATTACGGTTACCTGATCGCCGAGGGTTAAAACATCCTCAACATGCTCGATTCTCTGCTTTGCAATCTTGGAAATGTGAACCATTCCTTCTTTGCCGGGTGCGAATTCAACGAATGCACCGAATTCCTTGATGGAAACAACCTTGCCCTTGAAGATCTGACCTTCTTCAAAATCGGTAACGATGGTCTTGATCATCTCGATGGCTTTATCCATATTGGCCTTATCGGTTCCGCAAACGGATACGGCTCCGTCATCGGTAATATCAATCTTAACATCACATCTTGCGATGATCTCGTTAATGGTCTTTCCGCGCTGTCCGACAACCTCACCGATCTTCTCGGGATCGATCTGGATCTGAACAATCTTCGGAGCATAAGGTCCTACTTCTTTACGAGGCTCTGCGATAGCGGGCTTCATGCAGTTGTCCATGATGAACAGTCTTGCCTGACGGCATCTTTCGATGGCACCTTCCACGATGGGACGGGTTAAACCGTGAATCTTAATATCCATCTGGATTGCAGTGATACCTTCGGTTGTACCGGTTACCTTGAAGTCCATGTCGCCGAAGAAGTCTTCGAGACCCTGGATGTCGGTAAGTAAAATGAAATCGTCATCGGTTTCTCCGGTAACCAGACCACAGGAGATACCTGCTACCATTCTCTTGATCGGAACACCTGCAGCCATTAAGGACATACAGGATGCACAGGTACTTGCCATGGAAGTGGATCCGTTACTTTCAAATGTCTCGGATACGCAACGAATTGCGTAAGGGAACTCTTCCTCAGTGGGAAGTACGGGAAGAAGTGCTCTTTCTGCCAAAGCACCATGTCCGATCTCACGACGTCCCGGTCCGCGGCTTACTTTGGTCTCACCTACGGAGTATGCGGGGAAATTGTAGTGATGCATATATCTCTTAGCCTTTTCGTTATCGTCAAGGCCGTCGATCTTCTGCATTTCGGATAAAGGAGCCAGTGTGCAGACATCACAGATCTGGGTTTGTCCACGGGTGAACATGGAAGAACCATGTACTCTGGGGATGATATCCACTTCTGCAGCCAGAGGTCTGATCTGTGTAATATCTCTTCCGTCCGGACGCTTGTGATCCTTTAAGATCATCTTACGTACGGTCTTTTTCTCATACTGGTAAATAGCCTCGCCAAGGATTGCAAGCCACTCTTCGTTGTCTGCAAATGCCTCTTCGAGTTTCGCGGTAATGTTGCGGATGTTCTCCTCACGAACCTGCTTCTCATCGGTAAATACGGCTACTTCCATCTCTTCTGGAGTAACGATTGCCTTCATGGCATCGAAAAGTTCCTGAGGGATTGCACAGCTTTCATATTCATGTTTCTTCTTACCAACCTCAGCCACAATCTGGTTGATCCATGCGATGATGGTCTGGTTGATCTCATGAGCCTTATAAATAGCCTCGATCATCTTTGCTTCCGGAACTTCCTTTGCACCGGCCTCGATCATGATGACCTTCTCGGAAGTAGATGCTACGGTAAGCTGCATATCTCCGTTTTTCCACTGTTCCTGGTTCGGGTTGATGATGAATTCACCGTCAACAAGACCTACCTGAGTGGTTGCGCAAGGACCGCAGAACGGAATATCGGAAATGGATGTTGCGATTGCGGAACCGAGCATAGCCACAAGCTCGGGACGGCATTCGGGATCCACACTCATTACGAGGTTGTTTAAAGTAACGTCATTACGATAATCTTTCGGGAAAAGCGGACGCATCGGACGGTCGATTACACGGCTTGTAAGAATTGCGTTCTCGGATGCCTTTCCTTCTCTTTTGTTAAATCCGCCGGGGATTTTACCTACGGAATATAATTTCTCTTCATACTCTACGGAAAGAGGGAAGAAATCGATTCCGTCTCTGGGTTTCTCGGATGCGGTAGCGGTGGATAAAACCGTCGTATCGCCATAGTGCATGAATGCTGCACCGTTTGCCTGTGCGGCCACTCTTCCGATATCTACGGATAAAGTACGTCCGGCAAGTTCCAAACTGAATGTTTTGAATTCTTTGCTCATAACATTCCTCCTTTTCTTGAAAAAAATGTTTTATTTTCAAGCGGCCGGATTTGCCAGAAACTACTGCAGAATATGTAAAATTGCTTTACAAACTCTGCAGTGGTCTCGGGCGAAACGTTTGCTTTGATAGCAACGACCGGACCGCTTAGTAACCTTTTAAACTGCCGCAAGCGGCGTGTCCGCTTGACAACCTTTAAGCGCAAAACGAGGCGGACATTTCTGTCCGCCTGTTTGAATTACTTTCTAAGTCCAAGCTTCTCAATCAGTGCACGATATCTGTTGATATCTTTCTTCTTCAGATAATCCAGAAGACCACGTCTCTGACCTACTAACTTAAGAAGTCCGCGGTTGGAGTGGAAATCCTTGGGATTAGCCTTCATATGCTCGGTGATTTCCTTAATTCTTGCGGTAAGGATGGCTACCTGTACTTCAGGTGAACCGGTATCCCCTTCACTGCGTGCATACTCAGCGATAACTGCCTGTTTCTTGTCTTTTGCGATCATTGTAATATCCTCCTATGGAACTTTGTTTATTTCAGGCTTTTACGAAGCAACCGGTTGGAGTTTCCGTGTCACTGTGCAAAAGTCTCGCATACGGCAAATATATTACCACACTTTTTTAACTATGTAAACCTTTTTTTATTCTTCGCTCTTAACTTCTTCTACAACTTCCGCGGTCTCTTCTTTCACTTCTTCCACCGCTTCCGTTGCTTCCTCTTTTACTTCTTCTACGGCTTCCGAAGCTTCTTCTTTGACCTCTTCCACAGCTTCTGAGGTCTCTGCCTTCACTTCTTCCACTGCTTCAGCTGCCTCTTCTTTTACTTCTTCAACGGCGCTGTTTACTTCTGCCTGAGCTTCCGCTTCGAAAGAATTGATTGCCTCTTCCATGGCTGCGGCTTTTTTCTTCTTGGCATTGTTCATTACCAGAATGATAACCAGAACAATTACAATTACCAGTAAGCAGCCTGCAATCAGAAATATTAACGGGTTAAGATAAGAAACAGTAAGAGTCATCTGTGTCTCTGCACCGAATTCAAGTGCAGCGATATCCCAGACAACGGTATTTGCACTGTCGGCGGAGTTGACTCCGTTTGAGGAAAGAACGGGGCCGGGAGTTTTAATTGTAAACTCATCGCCCAATTCGTACTGTTCATATCCTTCCAGCGGATCACCGTTGCAGGTAAGGGAAACGGTTACGTTCTTGGTAAAGAAACCGGTATTGTCATACGTAATTACGAAATCCTCTCCCATCAGTTTCTGTAATTCAGGGGCAATCGAAGCGGATGCCATGCTGGGAGAAAGTGCTTTGTAGCCATACGCAACCTGTCCGCTCGCTTCATTTTCCGTAAAACGTTCTACGGTATATCCCGTGCCCTGATAGGAATCTTCCACGTTGGAATAGAATGTGTCCACATCTCCGTAGCTGTTTGCAATTACTTCTTCGGTCATGGTCTGTGCTTCAAACACTTTGGCATTCCCGAACATAGAAATCTCTATACCATGTACATACTTACATCCGGCAAGGCAGGCAATGAATGCTGCTGCAATAAAAAGTGCCGTAAGTTTCTTCTTCATAGTAAATCCTCCTTTATATCCACTTATGCATTTCCTTTTAAAGTGGAAAATGCAATATTGGTTGCATGGTCACATACACGCTCCAGACCGGTGATGATATCGTTGAAAATGATACCGGCCTCGGGAGAACATTCTCCCTTGGTCATTCTCACAATGTGGGAATCCTGAATGTCGCGCTCCATCTGATCGACTCTGTCCTCGATCTCCTCAATCTGTTTTAAGTGATCATCGTTTCTGGTCATGAACATATCAAGGGAAAGCTGGATATTCTGGTTAACCGCATCCATCATTCCGGTCAGTTCTTTCATCGCAGCCTTGGAGAAGGTGATTCCTCTTTCCTTCTTCGTCTGTGCAGCCTCTACGATATTGGTGGCATGATCGCCGATACGCTCGATATCATTTACCACATGGAACAGGCCGCCGATGCTCTTCAAGTCTTCGATGGGCATGGTCGTCTGTGTCAGCCGAACCAGATAATCCGTGATCTCGTGGCTTAGGAAGTCGATATTCTTCTCCACTTCCCAAACATCCTTTATGGTTTCTTCATCCATTGTAATCAATGCATTCATAGCACGGTTTAAGTTATCGGAAGCAAGGGATCCCATACGCTCGATTTCGTTCTGTGCAGAAACCACTGCGGTTGCGGGATTGAAAATCTTCGTATTTCCGATGAACTGTAATTTGAAGCTGTCGCCGTATCCAACCTTGCCCTTGTCTTCGCCGGGTACGATCAGGTATGTTGCTTTTACAAGAAGCGACGAGAACGGAAGGATAACCGCTACCTGGAATACCTTAAACAGCGTGTGGGAGTTTGCGATGTAATTGCCCGCATGTCCCTTGGATATCGTACTGTAAAGAAGATTCTGAATAAAATCTCCGAAGAACGTAAGCAAGAGGAACATGATGATGGATCCCACCAGGTTAAATAAGAAATGGATCATGGCCGCACGCTTGGCATCCTTCTTTCCGGAAAGGGAAGTTAAAAGAGCCGTCATACAAGCACCCATGTTACATCCGAGGATGATGAACAAGCAGATGATTAAGTTTTCGTTAAACATGCCCTTGCTGGCAAGGACAACGATGATGCTGACGGTAACCGAAGAACTCTGGATAATACCGGTAACCAGCCAGCCGATCAAAAGTGCAATGAACGGATTGGAAAGGGATGCAAACATATGCTGCACTTCCACGCTTTCCTTTAATGGTTCCACTGCAGCTCCCATTAGGGAAATACCAAGGAAAAGAACACCGAAACCGATGATGATCTCACCGATACGGTTCACTTTCTCCTTCTTGATAAACATATACATAATGACACCGATTGCCAAAAAGATCGGCGCATACTGTTCCAGATTAAAAGATACCAACTGGGAAGTGATTGTGGTACCGATATTGGCTCCCATGATGACACCCACAGCCTGATACAGATTCATCAGTCCCGAATCTACGAAGGATACAACCATCGAAGTACATGCACTCGAAGACTGCACCAGTGCGGTAAATACGGCTCCGACAATCAAGCCTAAGAATTTATTGGATGTGAATTTCTCCAAAATAGGACGAAGCTTAGCGCCTGCCGTTTTCTCGATGGCATCGCTCATGGTTTTCATACCAAAAAGAAACAGGCCCAAGCCGCCCAAAAGTGCTAATGCTATGGTAAAAACCTCACTTGCTGACATTGTTCTCCCTCAATTCCGTATTTCTTCACTTTACATTGTAGAAGAAACCGGTCTGCTTTGTCAAATGGTAAACCGACTTACAAGCCGAAATACTGCTTACAGTACTCTCTGTCGGATTTTAACTGTTCGATCAGAAGATCCAGGGACTCAAATTTATGCTCCGCACGATGGTAATGATACAGATTTACCCTGCAACTCTCCGTATAATACTCCTCCGCATCGCCGAATAAGTGCGATTCGAGGTTGATTCCGCTTTTTCCTTCCACGCTGGGACGAAGCCCGATATTCGTCATGGAATAGAATTTCCGGTCCCTGACCTCGGTAATTGTAAAATATACACCCCTCGGAGGCAGAATCTTCTTTTTCTCCGGATAGAAATTCACCGTGGGAAATCCGTACGTGCGGCCCAGATGCTTGCCTTCTTCGATAACCCCCGTGAAAGAATACTTATATCCGAGAAGTTCGTTTGCTTTCTCGATCTCGCCTTTAGCGATCAACTGGCGGATCTGCGAGGAAGATACTTCGATTCCGCCCACACAGAGTTTCTTACAGATCGTACTATGAATCTTCTTCGTTTTTTCGATCTGTTTTAAGAATTCTGCATTTCCGCGACCCTTATATCCGAACGATACATCCTCTCCCGCTACGATCTCCTTTACATGCAGAAGATTTACCAGAATTTCATCCACAAATTCCTCGGGTGGCATCATTGCAAGTTCCTTCGTAAACGAAAGGATCAGATGTACATCGATATCGTATTTGGACAAACGCTCTTCCATCTCCGTTCTCGAAAGCAGTTCTTCATCGTTTGCACGGTAGAAAAACACATCCGGGCTCGGATCAAAAGTAAGCAGCACGGTCGTAAGCCCTCTTTTTTTACAGTCGGACAGACGGCTTAAGATCACATCGTGACCGATGTGCAGCCCATCGAATTTACCGATGGCAACGGCGCTGTTTCCCTCTATGCAGTTGAAGCTGTTTACTACGGTTTTCATCTTTTATCCTAACACTGGCAGAAGAACATTTTCCTCGGAACATACAGGTTCTTCTTTGCATCAAATTCATAGATTCCGTAAAAATATCTGTCGGAACGATAGACACGGATCCTTCCGTTTGCATCATCCGGAAGGGATGAAAATTCGTTTTTCATCATCGGATTTCCGTTGTCCGCATACAGTTCGCTTTCTTTGCAGATGACCGCTTCCGGGCAGTCCGAAAAGAACGAATCCACTCCGAATACGAGCTCATCAAGTCTGCCTTCGTCACGGTATTTCTCGATTTCATCGATCGTTTTGGCCTGTTCGATGGAAAAACCGCCCGTATAGGTACGGATCAGTTCCGCCATGCTGCCGTAACAGCCGAGTTTCAGCCCGATTTCACGGCAAAGGGAACGGATATAGGTCCCCTTCGAGCAGGTAACCTTCATGGTCACATACGGCAGATCAACCGACTCGATCTCAATTGCATTGATCCTGACTTTCCGGGGTTTACGCTCCACTTCCTTACCGGCTCTCGCGTAATCGCAGAGTTTTTTCCCTGCCACTTTCACGGCGGAATACATCGGAGGAATCTGCTCGATCTCACCGATAAAAGAACCGGCCGCTACGCGGATCTGCTCTTCGCTTACATGTACTTCGGCTTCGTGTAAAAGTTCTCCCGTGACGTCTTCTGTATCGTAATCCTTTCCGAGCAGCATGACCGCACGGTAGATCTTGGTCGATTCCGTCATCATATCGCAGAGTTTCGTACCTGCACCCAAACATACCGGAAGCACTCCCGTTGCCATCGGGTCCAGTGTTCCGGTATGTCCCATTTTTCTCATTTTCAATATACCGCGAAGTTTGGCAACCACATCAAAAGAGGTATAATCGCGTTCTTTGTTTACAACGATAATTCCGTCCATTATCTCGTCCAGCCGGTCTGCTCTTCAATGGCATCCAGAATCTTATGAAGTACTTCTTCCCTGGATCCTTTTAAATAGAATCCCGCAGCTCTCTTATGTCCGCCGCCGCCGAAAATCTCGCTGATCTTCGATACGTCCACGGTACCGATACTGCGTAAGGACACCTTAACGGTAGCCTCGTTCATCGGATACGTAAAGATTGCGCACTCACATCCGCGTATAATCCGAAGGTCATTGATCGCACCGTCAAAATCCGCAGGGTTTAATTTGTTCTTCACATAATCCTCATAGTCCACGTATCCGTAGACCACTTTCTCACCAAAGAAACGCTCTGCTTTGGCAACGATTCCGGAAATGGTAAGAACCTGTTCGTAAGATTTCTCGTAATAGGTTTTCTCCAAAAGATCGGAGAAATCAAAATCATACGTGATCAGATTGGCTGCCGCGATCATGGTTTCTTTCGATGTGTTGGAAAAACGGAAAACGCCGGTATCATGCGTAATTCCAAGGTATAAATACTTGGCGATCACATCATCCAGACCATCTTGTCCGATGATGCGATACACCAGTTCACTTGCACTGGATGCATCGGGATCGACGAAATTCAGCATCGCCGAGCCGTCTTTATTGCTGATATGATGATCGATATTGATGGTCTTTTTCGCTTCTTCGAAGAATTTCTCCGCTCCGCCGGTTCTGCCCGCATTGGTATCCAGCACGATGCAGACATCGGTATCCTTCGGGTTTCCGCCAAAGGTTGAGTCGATCAGACCGATCTCCGGAAGAACATGAAAATGCGGCATGGGCTTTTCCAAAAGCAGTCTGACATTCGCTTCCGGAAGCTTTTCGGACAAATACAAAGTCATTGCCATGGTAGAACCGATACAGTCCCCGTCCGGTTTGATGTGACCGGTGACAACGATATTTTTCGCATATTTACATTCTTCAAGAAGATTAAAACTCGGTGTCATCATCCTCGGTATCCTCTTCCTCATCGCCGCGAAGAGCCGCTTTGGCTCTCTGCTCGTCCATAACATCGTCAATCAGCTTCATCATTTCCATACCGTACTCGGTGGAATTGTCCAGTTTGAAGGTAAGCTCCGGCGTATTGCGAAGATCTACCCTCTTTGCAAGAAGCATGCGGATGTAGCCCGATGCACTGCGTAACGCTTTCAGTGTATCGTTTTTATGCTCCTCGTCACCGAAAACCGAAATCTCAACCTTGCAGGTTTTCAGATCGGGAGCCACTTCAACGCTCATCACACTGGTCAAAGGATCCAGTCTCGGATCCTTGATCTCACTGCGGATGATATCCGCAAGTGCACGCATGACCTCTTTATTGATTCTGTCGTTTTTGATGCTGTTCTTTCTCATAAATAACCTTTATACCACTGTACATGCTTAAAAATATCGCACGCACCTTAAATATACTTAAACTATGATCTGGGCACTTCCACCATCTTGTATGCTTCTACGATATCCAGCTCCTGCATACCGCCGAAGTTTTCGAATACAAGACCGCATTCGTAACCTGCTTTGACTTCTTTGACATCATCCTTGAATCTCTTTAAGGATGCAAGTTTGCCTTCGTAAATCTGCTCTCCCTCACGGGTGATACGGATTAAGCAGCCTCTTTCAAACATACCGTCAAGCACAAAGCTTCCGGCGATGTTTCCGATAGCGGACGCCTTGAAGATCTGACGTACTTCGGCATGGCCGATGATCTTCTCTTCGTAAACAGGCTCCAGCATGCCCTTCATTGCAGCTTCCACGTCCTCGATTGCCTTATAGATGACATCATAGAGACGTACGTCAACGCCTTCGCGTTCTACCGTATCTCTTGCCATATTGTCGACACGTACGTTAAAGCCGATGATGATGGCCTTAGCTGCAGAAGCCAGGACAACGTCGGATTCATTGATGGCACCTACGCCACCGTGAATGACTTTAACCACAACTTCTTCGTTGGAAAGTTTCTCAAGCGATTCTCTTACGGCTTCCACGGAGCCCTGTACATCGGCCTTGATGATCAGGTTTAATTCCTTTAAGTTGCCGGCCTGGATCTGGCTGTACAGATCGTCGAGACTCATCTTGTGCTTGGTATCGCCGATCTTCTTTACCTTGTTCTGTGCGATAAAGGTATCCGCAAAGTTCTTTGCTTCCTTATCGGACTTATGCGCAATAAAGATCTCGCCTGCTCCGGGCACATCGTTAAGACCCAAGATCTCAACAGGTGTGGAAGGAGAAGCTTCTTTGATTCTGCGGCCCTTATCATCGATCATGGCACGAACTTTACCGTGTGCTTCGCCTGCGGAAATAAAATCGCCGACATGCAGTGTACCTTTCTGTACCAGCACGGTAGCAACGGGACCTCGTCCCTTATCCAGCTCTGCCTCGATCACAAGACCTCTTGCCTGACGGTTCGGATTGGCCTTCAGTTCCAGCATGTCTGCGGAAAGAAGAACCATTTCGAGAAGTTCTTTGATGCCTTGTCCCTGCTTTGCGCTGATCGGTGCGAAAATGGTTTCTCCGCCCCACTCTTCCCAGATCAGGGAATGCTCATCCGCAAGTTCGCGGATCAGTTTGGCAATACTGGGATACGCATCCATGGTCTTGGATTTATCGTTAAAATCATATCCGATCTTATCGACTTTGTTTACGGCTACAATGATCGGAACGCCTGCAGCCTTGGCATGGTTGATTGCTTCCTTGGTCTGCGGCATTACACCGTCGTCTGCAGCAACCACAAGGATTGCGATATCCGTGGAATTCGCACCACGCATACGCATTGCGGTAAATGCCTCATGACCGGGCGTATCGAGGAAGGTAATCTTTCTGTCTTTTCCGGTTTCCGGATCGGTAACATTTACCATGTATGCACCGATGTGCTGGGTAATACCGCCGGCCTCGCCCTGGATGACGTGCGTTTTACGGATCGCATCCAGAAGGGAAGTTTTACCGTGGTCAACGTGACCCATTACGCAGATAACGGGCGGACGTGATACTAAATTATCCGGATTCTCTTCATCCTCTTTCAGAAGTTCCTCGATGACATTGACCTTTACTTCGGCTTCGCAGAGAATGTCATGTTCCATGGCAATCTCTTCTGCCTTTTCGAAGTCCACAACATCGTTTAAGGTCATCATTTCGCCCTTTAAGAAGAGTTCCTTGATGATCACGTTAGCCTGCAACTTCATCTTCTCGGCAAGTTCTTTGATCGTAATTTCCTCGGGAATGGTGATTACTTTGATTTCTTCTTCCACTTCCTGCGGTTTCTTCTCGGGTTTGATAAAAGCGCCTACCTTGGACTTGGACTTGCCCTTGCTGGTACCGTCCTCCTCATACATAAAGTCCTTGCCGCTCTTTTTATTCTTGTCTTTGTCGTTATTTCTTCTCTTGTTATCGCCCTTGCGGTTATCCACACTCGGAGCATCGGCTGTGAAGATCTTTCCGCCCTGCGGTTTTCTCATGAAACGTCTGGAATCTCCGTCGCCTTCATCCTTCTTAAACGGAGCCTGTCCGGGACGGGAATTAAAACCGCCGCCCTGTCCGGGACGGTTGCCCTGAGGACGTCCGGCATTGGAAGGTCCGTTGTTGAAGTTTCTACCGCCCTGGCGATTGTTATTGTCACGGTTGAAAGGAGGTCTGTTATTGTCAGCTCTTCCTTCCGGTCTTCTTTCAGCCGGTCTGTCCGTGTTCTTCGGTGCAGGTCTTTCCGCAGGTGCAGTCTGCTCGGTTGCGGGCTTGGGCTGTACCTTGGTTTCTTCCGGCTTATTATTTTCAACTACATGTGTAGTCTCTTTAACAGGTTCATTCTTATGCTCTGCGGCAGTTTTGGAAGGCTGCTGTTTCTCAGGCACAAAATGTACTTCAGGTGTTGCTGAGGGAGGAGTGGTCGGTTTGATCAAACGTCCGGGACCGGGCATGGGAGTTGCCGGTCTTCTCTGCGGTGCACCGGCTGTCGGTGCTGCCGGTCTTGCGGGAGTTCTTCCTGCAGGCGCATTTCCGCGATTCGGAATATTGTTTCCAACGATAATGATAGTCTTTTTCTTCTTGGGCGCAGCAGGAGCATCTGCCTTTACCGCCGCTGCTTTCGGTTCTTCCGCCTTCGGAGCTTTCTCGGCAACTTCTTCCTTCTTGGCTTCTTCTGCCTTCGGTTTCGCCTCTTCCTTCTTCTCCGCTTTCTTTTCCTTTGCGGGTGCGGCGCTCTTGCCTCCAAGATTGTCCTTCACCAATGCAATTTCACTATCATCGAGTTTCTTGGTCGCACTCTTATAGGCAAAGCCCTTTTCCTGCAAAAATGCAAGAACCTCTTTACTCGTAATGTTTAGTTCTTTTGCAAGTTCACTAACGTTCATCTATGATCCTCCCTTTGTGTTACTTTCTTCATGATGCCTTCGGCAAATCCGGAATCCGTAAGTGCCACAGCCGCGCGGAATTCTTTTCCGATACAGTGTCCCAGTTCCTCTTTGGTCCCCTCTTCTATAATGGGAACATGGTAAAAGGAACACATGTCTGTATAACTCTTTTTGGAAGCCTGCGACGTATCTGTAGCGATCACCACAAGCTTGGCTTTATGATCCTTCACGGTTTTCTCAACGGTAAACTCTCCGCTTACGCATTTCCCGGCCTTCATGGCCAGTCCGAGAAGGGATAAAATTTCATTCTTCAATCGTTTTAAACTCCGCTTTCAATGCATCATATACTTCCTTGGAAATCGCTTCATGGAAGGATTTCTCCAGTCCATGTCCGGAAATCGCACGGTTTAAGCATTCCTCATTTCTGCAAAGATATGCTCCTCTTCCGTTCGCTTTGCCGGTCGCATCCAGAAGGTATTCTCCGGTAGGTGTTTTCACCACACGGATTAAGTTCTTTTTCTCTTTCATTTCCCGACAGCCTACACACTGTCTTAAAGGAATCTTTTTATTCATCATTCTTCAGGCTCTTCGTTCGTCTCTTCTACAGGCTCGATGTATTCACCGTTCTCATCGTAATACTCTTCGCCTTCATAATATTCTTCTTCATCATCCAGGTAATCGGAATAACGGAATCCGACAGCATCCACAGCCTGGGTCTCGGACTTGATATCAATCTTGTATCCGGTAAGTTTTGCAGCAAGTCTTGCATTCTGTCCTTCTTTACCGATTGCCAGGGAAAGCTGATCATCGGGAACAACAACCTTTGCGCTCTTCTCATCGGGATCTGCGAATACCGCAACGGTCTGTGCGGGAGACAGAGCATTCTGGATTAAGTTACCGGGGTTCTCGTCCCAGTTGATGATATCGATCTTCTCACCGCCAAGTTCGTCAACGATCGCATTGACACGCACACCGTTTACACCGACGCAGGCACCTACGGGGTCTACGCTGGGATTGTGGGAATATACGGCCATTTTGGTACGGCTTCCCGGCTCTCTGGCGATGCTCATGATCTCTACGGTACCGTCCTTGATCTCGCCTACTTCCTCTTCAAAGAGACGCTTTACGAAATCGGGATGGGTACGGGAAACAAGAATACGGGGTCCCTTGGAAGTGGATTTTACTTCAAGGACATATACTTTGATTCTGTCGGAAGGACGGAAATGCTCGCCCTTTACCATTTCGGACTCGTTTAAAATTGCATCTGCCTTACCTAAGTTGATGCTTAAGTTCTTCTGGAAATAATGCTGAACCACACCGGTAACAATGTCTTTTTCCTTGGCATGGAACTGATTGTAGATTACATTTCTTTCTTCTTCACGAATCTTCTGTAAGATTACGTTCTTTGCATTCTGAGTTGCAATTCTGCCGAACTCTTTGGATTTTACTTCGACCTTGATCAGGTCGCCGACTTTAGCCTTCTTGGCGATTTTAACCGCATCTTCAAGGGTAATGAACATCATGGGATCCGTTACTTCTTCAGCGGTCTCCACAACGGTCTTTTCCACAAACACCTTGAAATCACCGGTTTCGCGGTCAATCTCTACTTTGATATTCTCTGTATCGGCTTTGCCGAAGTGATTCTTGCAAGCCGTAAGTAAGGAATTCTCGATGGCATCAAACAGCACATCCTTGCTGATTCCTTTTTCTCTCTCCAGAATGCTTAACGATTCAATCAGTTCCTTATTCATTTTCCTAACTCCTCCTTAATGGTGAATGTTTGTATGTTCTCGTTATTGTTTATGTCTTAAAAATCCAGCGCCAGGTTGATCTTGGCTATGGCTTTTCGTTCAAACCGGATCTCCTTGCCGTCTTCTTCGATCGTGATGCTGCTTTCGTCGAAGCTCTTTAAAACGCCCGCAAATTCTTTTACGCCGTCCACTGCCTTAAACAGTTTTACTTCGACATCCATTCCGATCGAATTTCGGAAGTGCCGGTCTTTCTTTAACGCTCTGCCCAATCCCGGGGAAGAAACTTCCAGAATATATCCCTCTTCAATGAAGTCTTCTTCATCCAGTTTCGGAGAAAGCAGCCTGCTGACCGCCTCGCAGTCATCTATGGTAACTCCGCCTTCTTTGTCGATGTAGGCCCTAAGATAATTCTCTCCTGCTTCTTTGACAAATTCCACATCGTAGATTAAGACACCGCACTGTTTCGCAATCGGTACAAGAATCTCTTCCGTCCGTTGCTCGTAAGTTTCCCGTCTGCTCATTTGTAAACCTCTCGTAAATGCGATAGACAATAAAGAAGTGGGCTCTTTCGAAGCCCACCTGATTACACATATTACTTTATTAAAGTACCACCATACTGACCTTAAGTCAACTGTTTTCGCATTATAAATAGGAAAAACTTTCTATTCCTTCAGGTACTTTTCTTTGAAAGCCCCGATATCCAACGGCTTGGAATACAGGTATCCCTGGAAGCTTTCCACCGGATAATTCTGAAGAATATTGCGCATTCCTTCCGTCTCAACACCTTCTATGCAGACATCTGCCTGGAACGCGGATGCAAATTGGGTGAAATGATCCATCAAATCCCGGTCGAATTGCTCATTCTCGATTCCCGTCACGAAACTTCTGTCAATTTTGATGATGTCAAAACGCAGACTCTTTAACAGTCCGATCGCAGAGAAACCGGTGCCGAAATCGTCAAGCGCCACCAAGACGCCCATACCGCGCAGATTAACGATCACATTTTTCAAAAGATCGATATCGAGAAGTCGGCAACGCTCCGTTATTTCAAGACACAGATTCTTGGCCGGGAACTCTAATTCGTCGAGAATACTCTTTACGTTTTGGACAAATTCCGGCTTCTCAATCTGGGTATATGACAGATTGACATGGATCATAAAGTCCGGATTGCTCTTTCGGATCACTTTGGCATCCTCGATCGCCTTGCGGAGAATCCAAAGACCGAGGCTTGGAAACTGCGCATCGATTTCCAGCATGGGAATAAAATAATCCGGCGGAACCATTCCGTATTCATCATTTTTCCATCGAAGCAGGGCTTCCGCAGCTACCAGCTTCTCGGAATGCGCATCCACTACCGGCTGATACTGCAGATAAAATCCTTCATATCCGTGGGAAATGGAAGCACGGATGGAATGCAATACTTCAATTTTCCGGCGGTTTTTCCGATCCAGGCTGTTATCAAAATCCACCATGTCGCCTTTTCTGTTTCGCTTGGATTCATCATATGCGAAATTCAGGCAGGCATATATGGTCTGGTAATCAATATCAAAACTGTCAACATGGAGGGCTCCGCAATTTAATTCAAGAGGAATACATTTATCATCCACATAGAATTCGGCACGACAGTAATTCCTGAACTTCTCATATTCCACCATCATCTGCCAAAGGTCAAATGTGCGTGTAATAATGGCAAACTTGGTTCCGTCAAGACGATACAGCACTCCATTGTTTCCCAGTTTCTCAAACAGTGCACGGGAAAGTTTCTGCAAAACCCTGTTTCCGAACTGATATCCGTAGATTTCGTTGATCTCGGAAAATCTGCTGAGTCCGATCATGCAAATACGGATCTCCTCGGAATTGGATATGGATACGCGGATATCATCGAAGAATCCGTACGAATTACGAAGTCCGGTAAGCGCATCTACATTTCCCTGAACTCCGTGATTTCTGATCGCTCCGCAGAAATACTCCGGTTTTCCGCCGGAATCCGTCAAAACAAAACCTTTACAGGTGCAGACATCGTATTCGCCGGTTACTTTCCTTGCACGATACTGCATATCATGACCGGATGCATTTCCGGCAAAAATATCGCCGATGCCGATATGATAGATTCCCCGGTCTTCCGGGTGAATCCTCTCCTCCCAAAGATCCCCTGCGTGATACATGTATTCGGAGGGGAGTCCGAATGTATCCACGGCTGTTTTGGACCAGCGGGAATAATCGTATTTCATATCGCAAAGAAATACATAGTTTCCTTCCGCAACCGTGGCAAACGCCTTAAACATGGCGTCAAGTTTGCGGCGTCTGTTCTCCGGAACAAGCATAATATCATCATTCTTGAACGCATAGGCATCTTTAATGATCTTTTGCTCTTTTAAATCCTTCTTGTTCTCGTACATCAGCTCGTCGGCGCGGTTGAATACTGCGGAAATAATACGATCTTCGGAGCGTCTGTATTCGGACATGCCCGTAGCCACAATGCAGCCTTCACCGATATTGATATTTTCCAATACACGGTTCCGGATATTGGTCATGAGTTCATCGCGGTCATTATAGTCTGCGCCTTTTAAAATGACCGCAAACTCGTCTCCGCCGACACGGAATACGGGACTGTGTGTGAAAACATTGCAGATCATACGCGACACGGAACGGATATATTCGTCACCTGCCTTATGACCTTTGGTATCGTTTATAATTTTAAGATCATTGATATCACAAACAACAATGGCGAAATCATCACAGATTCCGTTCTCAATCTCTTTCTGGATGGTCATTTCCGTCTCATGATATGCCGTCTTATTCTTGATTCCGGTAAGAGGATCACGTCTGGCCATCTCTCTGGCCTTGTTCAGTTCTTCCGTATGATGTTCATCGCGCTGTCTGTATTCCTCATCGATGTTCATAACGCCGAAAATAAAATAGTCGTCTCCGTTTCCGTCGTCCTGCGCAATATGAATCAAACGAAGGGCATGATACACCGGCCGGCCGTCAATCATCAGACGGTACTCGATCCTGCGCATCTGGCCTTCTTTCAGCTCTTTCAGAATTTTATCTTTTGTCAGATCATTCAGGAAAATATGCAGGTCTTCTTCATACACAACCTGCTTGGCATCACGAACGATGTTAACGAAAAAATCATCACCTTTCGGTTCGATTTTCAGAGAACAGAAGTCCGGATCAACCGAATACCAGTAATACTCGTTTGTTTTCGCATCTACATAGTATACGCTGGTGTAGTCGACCAAAAGGGCATCCGCTATACGCTTGATAACTCTTTCCGATGAGATCATTTCCCGATTTCCTCCTTCGAATGGATTATCAACACTGTATTTTATTTTACCATATTTTCACCGATGTTGCACTAAACAATTCGATTATTCAAAAGATTTACTTGCTTTTTCATTTTTCTTATGGTATTTTAGTAAATGCTGTATGGCTCGTTGGTCAAGCGGTTAAGACGCTGCCCTCTCACGGCAGAATCAGCGGTTCGATTCCGCTACGAGCTGCGCTAGAAAATGCCCGTAAACACTGAGTTTGCGGGTGTTTTTATTACATATCCTTTTCTCAGTCATATTTCACGAGAATTTGTTTTATTGCCTTGTAAATCTCATCATAATCGGTATAATTTTGTCCTAATTCATTATGAACATCTCTCTTAAAATTATCAGTTCCATAAACAAATGCATTGAAGATACCTCTTTGGATTCTATCAACCTTACAAGAGAAGCTATAAATGCCGTTTCAAATGGGAAATATGATCACTCTCTTCTTTCCGAAATCATTTTCCATCCGCAATTTAATATATTAATGCTCGATATTATGGTTTTAATCTCTCAGCAATATGCACTAAATATGATTCAAAATAATGCGGTACTTTCTTATTCACGAAAGCTTCTTCTTGAAAAAACCGATGGAATTGAAAACATTGATTCAAAGTTAATTGATCTTTCAACCATAGATGAAGATATCTTTGTGAAGGAAGCGATTCATAAGGATTTAGACATAATCCTGCAAGATTTAATAATTGCTCACCCACAAACAGAAATCGAACAAATGAAAGAACTAATGAGACTACAAATAATAGGGCAAATGGATCAGGCGTTTGAAGACCGCAAGAAAGCAAAAAACGGCTCTCCCGATCAGCTTATCGATATCGTATTAGGTAGTTTAAAATTATCCAGAGATAAAATGACCGCTGAACAACTTGATACTTTACTTGAAATAATAAAGCTGTCTCCTCTTCTTAAGAGTGGTGTCAGCCAACGAGGCAAAAAGAATAAATCTACAGGAGAATAAAGATTTGAATGAAAAACTAATCAAAATCGCAACATTTAACACCGAATTAAATGCCCTTCTCGGAACGGACTTCCAGGCATTTAGTATATATCGTTCCAAGGGACTCCTTACGCATTTAATCAATCGTAAGCATTACACTGCTGCAAAGTATATTGATTATTTACCGGAAATAATAAGTTCTCCAGATTATGCCGGATACACCGACGGTAATATTGAACTTGTGAAAATCTTTAAGGATAACATTTTTATCAGCATCAAACTTGACGGAAAACGCAATCAACATTATGTTGCTACTATGTTTGACGTTAAAACCGGAAAAATAGAGGCATATCTTAAATCTGGTCGCTTGAAAAAGGTGGAATTATAAGCTTTATACCCTTGACTCTGACAATAAATCATGCTATTTTAAAGGTGTAAGAATATTGACGAGCAGGAAAGGCACCCTGCGCTCCACCCTTCGGGGAGGAACCTGATATGATGGATACGCCGCCCATCCAATTTTTTACATAACATTGAAAAAAAGCACCTGTGATTGAACGGGTGCTTTTCTCATTATCTATTTGTATTTCCTTTTTCTCCCAAAATCATATCCATTTTGGGAGAAACCGTTCTCATTTTGGGAGAAAAATGAACTTTCCCTAAAGTTGTCCAAAGGTGTGGTTCAAGTATAGACCCCCTTCGATTCCGCTACGAGCTGCACAAAACCCCGAAAGCATTTGCTTCCGGGGTTTTTTACTTCATCATAATTGCCGTTACTTACTCCGCCATTACATTAACGGAATGTATTCCTTCAATCCCGTTCAAATCACCCTTTTTCAGGGACTGGAAGTGAACCTCTATTTTAGATCCTTCCTGAAAGTTAAGCCCTTTAAAATACTTTCTTTCAATTACGTATGAATCTGTATCATCCGATATATTTTCGGGAGAAACATACACATAGTTTGACTCAATTTGGGTAACTCTAAAGTATTCAGTCATGTACATCGGTTCAGTTCTACCGCATCCTGCCATAATCAACGAATACAATAGAATTACAACAAACAACACTGCGGATGCTTTTTTTCTCATAAAATCACTCCTTATAAATCAACCAAACAGATATATATTTTCCGATTTATCTTAGGCGGTAAAACCAAAAATCAACTGTCTATCGTATTTCCAGCATATCCATAAGCCTTATGAATGTATCCTGCCCATCCAGACAGGTGTCGGTAAGCCAACCTTTTTCATTTCTCCATTCAGATAGCCCTCTGTAATAGTAACTCTTTTTCTCATCCTCGATAATAAAAGGTATCACATTATGCCGCAGGCACTCCTTTAATGCTATAAGTCGTCCGACTCTGCCGTTTCCGTCCTGAAACGGATGGATATACTCAAACTCCGCATGCAGTGCTATGATGTCCTCTACAGTCACATTTTTCTTTGCGTTATACGACTCCAGCAAAGTCATCATGTGCTTATGAACGTCAGACGGTTTGGACGTCTCACGGCCTCCCACCACATTCGCACGCTTCTTATAATCTCCAACAGCAAACCATCCGAGGGTTGAATCCTTAGTATCATGCTTCAAAATATAATGCAAATGCTTTATGATATCCTCTGTTAATTCATCCTCTGCAATGTCTATTACATAATCGATTGCCCGGAAATGATGCACCGTTTCCAACACATCATCTACAGGGATTCCGTCACCCACATCAATTGTATTTGTCTCAAAAATCATTCTGGTTTGCTCCTCGGACAGTTTGCTCCCTTCAATATGATTGGAATTGTATGTCATCCTGACCTGCAACTCGTGATATAGTCCTCCCGGCAGCTTCATATCCTTTTCTTCCCGAAGAATCTGTAATATCTTATTATCGGAAACTTCCTTCATAAGAATTTGGGGATCTACACCAAGATAATCTCCTATTTTTCGCAGACTTCGAGCTGACAGTTTTTCTCCTTTTCCTATCTTTGCTATCGTTCGGGTGGAGAGCCCAAGTCGGGTGGAAAGCTCTGTCTTTCCGATTCCTTTGTCTTTAAGCGTTTTTTCAAGAATATCATATGAAATCATATACTCATCCCCTTGTTAATATCTTTACTTATAATAACAGAAAATTGTCAAAAAGTAAAGATTATGATGTAATTACGTCAATAAAAGTAAAGAAACCCGCAAGTTTTTACCTGCGGGTTTATGTCTATGGGTAAACCATAAAGTGCATGGCTTGGGGATTAGCGGGTCATTCTACTTAACTCCAATCAGCATATCATAGGTTACGCCGTATTTTTCGGCAATATCCTTCGCATAGGACGAACCCTCCGGTTTAGACAAAGTAACCTTAAAAGAGCGTTTGCCTTCTTCGGTTTTCATCACCAGCGAAGCGGCCCCGGACCCCATGCTTTCACGGGTCAGCTCCTCTGCATCCTCCCCTAATTTGTGCATATGGGTGTTATAAATCGTCCGCACCGCATTGTTAAGAAGTGCTTTCACGGAATCCTTTGCAATATAATATCCTTCCTCAAAGGATGTCGTGGAGAAAGTCTCATTCAAAAGCATAAGGCTTTTGTCCGTAGCCTTTGAGAACATTTCCTTAAACCGGACGCATTCCTCTCCAAGTCTTCCGAGATCCATGGTTTTGTCTTCATCCGCCGGAAAATGGGTAAAAATACAGTCACAGGGAACATAGCGGAATTTTTTCGCCGGCACAAACAACCCGCCCTGTGCCAGAATAAAGAGCTGACCGACCGCCTGTGTCATCGTAGTCTTTCCGCCCCGGTTTGCACCGGTAAGTATATAGACCGTATTTTTCCGATCAAAAATAAGATCATTCGGTACAATCTCATTTACGTTTTCCATATTCATGGCCAGTTTCAGATTATAAAAATCCAAAGCCTCCATGGAAATCGTATCATTGGCAGCCTGCATTCCGGCATCTTTCGCCTGTCCTTCGGTAATCGGCTGTGCTTCGCAAAAGACGCATCCTTTTTCCATAAGACGGCTTATTCGTTCCGCACATCGGATATAATACAGAAACTCCGGCACAAGTTCGGAGATATTCAGGATCGCAACATCCGCATATTTGGTAAGCGTTTCCCGTAACTTCTTCACCAGCGTACCAACCATTTTGTTTACCACGCTGTCCAGGTAAAATGTACTGTTTACCATTGCGCCGTCCGTTGCCGAAACAACCGTGGAAGAAGTTTGCGAAACAAGCAGATTCGCCTCATTCTTCGCCATATTCTTCTTCATGAATTCGAAGATATTGCTTTTTTCTTCCTGATCTATCAGCTGATAATGCAGATCCCCGTCCCAGTCCGACGTCTCCTTCAGTTTGTCCTTTGAGGCAATTGCATCGGCAAAATTGCTGACGATTCCGGACTTCTTAAAAGGCTTTTTATTTACGGACACGAGACCTATGCTGACAGCCTCAAAACGTTCGTTGACGTTTACTCCGATCGTTACACTTCGCACATCGGAGGCTTTCATTTTAAGTTCAGAGATGTCTTTCTTCATCTGCGCAAAGCAGGCATCCTCATAAAGTCCGTCAATATAGTCTCTTAAAAGAACCAGCCCCTCGGATTTTACTCTCTCATCGGAAAGACAGTCTCTCATCGTTTCCACGATTTTGATGTAATTGTCCAAATCTTCAAGGCGGTTAAACAGATGCCAAAGTCCCATCTCTTCATCTGTTGTCTTGTGAAAGGAAGAAAAATCCCTCATGAACTGTATTCGATCAAAAAGATCCAGCATGTTCTTTCTCAGTTCGGGATTTTTAAGAATATCGGCAAAAATCTGCTGACGATAGATGGAAACAGCCGGGCTCGGAGAAATCTTCGAAAGAATATTTGCTATCATACGACGCTGCTTTGCATCATTGGAAACTTCCTGCAAAAAACCGTCAAGTCCCAGATCATGCAGCACATAATCCGGCAAAACACGGTACTCATACTCTCCCGCCGGCTGTAAAAGACTGAATGATAATTTCTGATTCATACTCTACCTCCTAACGGTAACATTTCGTAATGATGTCAAGCACCATTACACGTTACGTTTCTTAATAGGTATGGCGATATAGCTTACCGTTTCGGCAGGATTCTTTGCAGGCGGCAAATAGAATTCCAGCGAGTAATTGCCGGCCAGCTCATATTCCTTAAGTGAGGGAAGCCACTCCGACCAGATCTTTGTATTGACCGACTGCATACTGCCCGGCAAAGGGCCGACACATTTAAATAACGCCCAAAGGCCTCCGGGAATCTGATAGGTTGAACATTCTTGCGGATATTCTTCCCAGGGCATGTATAAATCCGCAATCCAATAATCAAAATTCGTTCCGTCCATGTCTGAGCATACACCGAACATTCCTTTCAGTCCTTTCATGTCGGAAGCCCATTCGCCCCAGAATTTGGGTATTTCCTTGTAACTAGTCTCTGAATTAAAACTCTTTTTGATCCCGACAACCGTAAAGGCTGCCTTTTCCACAATTTTGTAATCCAACATCGTTCCGCCCTCCAATGTGATCTTGATATGAAGCGGAGCAAGTGACCGTAAATTGACACCCTTTTCCCTTGCCTGAGCCGGAGTGATGCCATGAAAGCGCTGGAATGCTTTGGTAAAACTGTCGGGAGAATCATAGCCGTACTTCAATGCGATATCGATAACCTTGCAATCGGAACCAGCCAGTTCCTGTGCTGCAAGTGTCATACGACGCTCACGGATATATTCTCCGACGGTCATTCCGCACATTGCACCGAAAATACGTTGATAATAAAACGAAGATAGTGCTGCTTTCTTTGCGATCTTCCCGATATCTAACTCCTTCGTCAGATTTTGTTCAATATAATCAATTGACGCCTGAAATCCTTCAATCCAGTCTGTCATAACGGTCACCTCACTGCGCCTGAATACATTATTTCACATGAAAGTTTTTCGTACCCGACTTTTTCTGCACACTTTGTCCGGCTCATAATGGACCGTGCCCACAAAATACAGTTACTGCTTACTATTCAACGGAATCCGCCCTTACATACATCGTTTTTCTTCCGGCACCAATTCGTATTAATGTTCCGTCATCAACAAGCTTCTTTAATGCAGACTCTACAGATGAACTTCCCAGACTTGGGCATCCAATTAATACTTCCTGTTTTGTAAATTTTCCTATCCGTTCTACTACATATGCCTTTACAATATCGTAGGATGTACTCTTTGAACCGGAGTCATGTACAATGTTAAACCTGTTTTCAAATTCTCTGTAACACGAAAGAATAACACCCAACATGTATTTTATAAAAGGTTTTGGATCGTTGTTTCCTTCATGCCAGCCGCGGTCTGCCTTTTGAAGTGCATCATAATATGCATCTTTTGTATCAGCAATTGCCTTTTCTATACTGATATATTGCCCAACAAGATATCCGTTTCGACATAATAACAAAAGCGTTAATAATCTGCTCATTCGGCCGTTACCGTCATTGAATGGGTGCACACAAAGAAAATCCAATATAAAACACGGAATAAGGATTAATTCATCCACGACTCCCATATTAATTGCTTTTTGATAATTCTCACAGATCAGATTAATTGCGTCCGGAGTTTCATATGGTTCCAGTGGTTTGAATAAAATCACTTTCTCTCCGTTTTCAAGCACCATATCGATTTCATTCGGAGTAGTCTTAAACTGACCACCAAAGGAATAACTCGTGTATTGTAATAAATCCCTGTGCATCTGAAGAATATAATTGCTTCGAACCGGAATCATGTCATAATTCTCATGAACCAGATTCAGCACATTTCGATAGCCAAGGATTTCCTCTTCATCACGGTTCTTAGGTGTTGTCTTACTTGCTACAAGCTGTTTTAATCTGCTGTTTGTAGTAACAATTCCCTCTATTCTGTTAGAGGCTTCGGTACTCTGTATTTTTGCTATTTCAATTAGTCGGTTTAATTCAACCGGTTTTTGTCTTAAAAACAGTTCCTGCTTTCCTTTGTATTCATGAATCTTGGAAATATACGATAATATCTCGTTGTCCCAAGTTCGATCCGCCAAACTTGAATAATCAAATGAACGCATTTTCGATATCTCCTTTCTCCCAACATTTTTTCTTTTTCCCCAATTTCATGCGCATTTTGGGAGAAAAACCATAATTGCATTATAATTAATTATCTCCCAAAAAGCAATACTTTCTCCCAAAAGCATATCCATTTTGGGAGAAAGTATTCTCGTTTTGGGAAAAAAATGAACTCTCCCTAAAGTGGTCCAAATCCATCCCAAACGGAATGTTTTTCTTGAAAATACGCCCTCTCTCATATACTATATAATGTGGATTTATATGGATTGGATGATTGGTATGACCGAAGAAAAGAAAAACAAGAATATTTTTATCAATAAAAAGCACATTCCGGCTTTGCTCTACTATCCTTTGACGATACTCTTTTTTGAACTTCTGTTAAAAGGACTGGACAGCTATACTCCGTTTTTTGACCTGGCACTGCTTCCGATAGCGCTTTTCAGTGTCGGATTCGGACTGCTGCTTGCGTGCATTTTCCTTTATATCAAACCGGTCGTACTTTCCCGCATTCTTTCCGCCATCACGCTGATCGTACTCTGGGTCATCTTTTGCGCGGAATTTGACTGCAATATTTTCTACAATATGTACTACGGCATCGTCTATACGGCAACCATGACCGGTCAGGTCATGGGCGATTTTTCCTCGGTAGTATGGACCGTAGCTTTACAATATATCTGGTATGAGCTTGCATTCTTCATCCCCATACCGGTCTATTTTATCTTCATCACCAAGATTATCCCTCCGAAAAAAGTAAAACGAAGAAGAGCCGTTTTTATCTTAATTCCGGTAATCTTACTCTTCCTGGGATCGGAACTCTTCTGTCGTTTCGGACCGTACAAGGACGTATATACCTACTCTTTTACCGTACAGAATTCCGTTACGAAATTCGGTCTTTTGAACTCCTTCCGTACAGAGATTCTCTATTCCATCTTCGGTACACCCGAGGACAAGTTAAAAGAAGGCCAGTATGAGCTCTGGACTCCCGATGAGACTTCCGAAATTCCATCTGAGGTTGTGACAAGTGAAGTAAGTTCCGAACTGACAAGTGAAGTCAAAGTGGAGAAACCGAAGATCTACGAATACAATACAACCGTAAACTTCTCTGCCCTTCTGGCAGATGAGACTAACCCCAATATCCGTTCCATGCATGAGTATTTCGGATCCTTAGAGCCGACCAAGCAAAACGAATATACGGGAATGTTCAAGGGAAAGAACTTTGTCTTCCTGACCGCGGAAGCCTTCTCTCCGTATGCGATCGACAAGGATTTTACCCCGACGCTTTATAAAGTGGCTAATAACGGATTTGTGTTTGAAAACTACTACCAGCCGTCGTGGTTTCTATCCACCACCGGCGGTGAGTTTGCCAATATGACGGGCGTTATTCCGGAATGGATCGATAACAGCAACTCTTTCATCGTTTCGGCATCCAAATACATGCCCTACGCGCCCGGAAATATGTTTGCAAAGGAAGATTACTCCTGCTATGCATTTCATAACTCTTCCTACAACTATTACGACCGTGATAAGACCCATCCGAATCTGGGATATGATTATAAAGGTGTCGGAAACGGACTCGAGATTACACTTACCGGATGGCCGTATTCCGACCTTGAAATGATTGACAATACAATGGACGGGATCATTGCGGAAAGCAAGGAAACCGGAAAACCTTTCCATGCTTACTATATGACGGTTTCCGGTCACTGCAATTACGGCTGGGGCGGAAACGCAATGTCCGCAAAACATAAAGAGGAAGCCATTGCCGCTTTTCCCGACGAACCGACTACGATTCAGGCTTACAAAGCCTGCAACAAAGAGCTGGATCTGGCATTGGAGTCCTTGATCAATAAGCTGGATAAAGCGGGAATTCTGAACGATACCGTCATTGTCATGGGCGCAGATCATTATCCGTATGCAATGGCGGAAGGAAATGTGGATTATTATAAACAGATGTCCGGAATCGACGATACGACGCGCTCGATCTCCAGATATAAAAATACCCTGGTACTCTACTGTGCGGAAATGGAAGAACCCGTAATCGTTGATACACCCTGCTCTTCCATTGACATTATGCCGACCGTTTGCAATCTCTTCGGTTTGGAATATGATTCCAGACTCTATTCCGGAAGGGATATTTTCGCAACGAATTATAAAACGGAGGAAGTATCTTCCACCATGCCTTTGGTCATTATTCCGATCAACGGTTCAAACCGTTTCAGTTTCGTGACCGCAGCAGGCAGCTACGATGCCATCTCCAATACGTTCACCCCGAACGAAGGCATTACGGTCTCGGACGACTACGTGGCACAGACAACAAAGATGATCAATGACAAATGGAAATATGCCAAACTGATCATAACGAATGATTACTACAAATACACGGTACCGAAACCGGAATAAAACCTAGTATTTATTGACATCGGTAAGCGGTACTTTACCGATTTTACGAAATGCAATCAGGTCAATTATAATTGCAAAGACAATATTGAAAATGATCGCAAAAATCCACGCCGGCGGATATGGTGTACGCACAAACGAAGTATAAGTGTTTTCCATAGCTGATACGGCAAAGTAGGAAAATAAAATTCCGAACACCGTTCCGAGTATGATACCGAAAGCCGTAATGGCGGCGGATTCTTTTGCAACATATCCGATTACTTCTTTTAACGAAAAACCGTTAATTCTCATGACAAGCATTTCTTTCATTCTTCTGCTCACCAGAATATTGGTATAGTTGATCAGGATCATGAGCGAAAGCAGGATGGAAAGAAATACACAGATTCCCGCAACAATATCCAGAAGAACATCAACGGAATCTCCCGCATCCGTCACATAATCCGGTTTCAGGATCCGGATCTTGTCCGAAATCTCACTGATGTACTCTTCCGCCTCGTCGGTACTTACATCATCCCACTTCATATAAAGGCTGTTAGGTTCATACTCTTTGCCGTAGAGTGCTTCATAGTTTGCGGAATCACAGAGTGCCACACAACCGATATATCCGAAATACGGGGCCGAAACAGGTGCGTTATACGTGTAAAGTTTGCGGTCTAAAATTTTAACCTCATCCGCTCCGTGCAATCTTGAATAACTCTTCTTCGGAAGCAGTATTCCGTCTTTCGGAAGATCGATTTCCTGCTTCTTCAGATCCGTAATGAGAATAACCTTCTTTAAATCTTCATTCTCTCCGGCGATCAGATATAATCCTTCATTTACGCCTTCCAGTTCAATCATTCCTTCGGTAAAACAAGCCTCAACATAAATACCGCCGGTTTTTTGTACCTTCTCTTTCAGTTTCTTTTCATAATGTTTCGTATCGTCATCCCAAACGACCTGAATCGTATAGTTGTTAACATTGTTTACCTGTTCATACACGGACGCCGAATAAGCGTGTTTTAACGTAATTCCGAAACCGATCAGGGTGGAACATCCTAAGATTACGATAGCTGTAACAATCACCCTGCTGATATCCATCCGCATATTGTTGAAGATCAGATTTGAATACAGGTTTCCGTCTTTCTTTGCAAGACCCGATCCGCCTTTCATGATTTTCGGTTGCGGTTCACTGCCGTTGATCAGACCGATTGCCGAACACTTCAAAAGCTTCCGACATGCCATTATGGCGACTATGGTGGACATTGCCAGAGTTCCGATTGCCAGAAGGACCATGGGAAAGACGGAAAGTGCTGTTGATTTCTGATCGATATATAATCCTTCCATCATCGGTTCGCGGATTACAGCCGTCAATCCGCATCCGAATCCAATTCCGAGTGCATAGCCGATCACGGTACCCGTCAGGGCAAAAACGACAAATTTGACTGATATCTCTTTATTGTACAGACCCAGCGCCTTAACGCCGCCGATCTGCCGTTTCTGTTCATCCACGATAATGGCTATGGTTGAAAAGACTACCAGACTCGCCACGAGGAAAAACAGCGGAACAAAGAAGATGACAAAGACACGAATGGCTTTTACCGAAGAATCCAGTTGCAAAAACGTCACGTTCATATTCCTCGGATAAACGATGTAATTATAATCATCCAGGTTATCGACCGCGTTCTGCGCCTCTTTCAGTTTTTTATTAACATCTACCTGTGCATTTCCGTACTCACTCCAGGCTTTGGATAATTCTGCCTCCTTCTCGAGCTTTGTCGATTCGTATTCTTCCCATGATTCATCCAGAGTTTTTCTCGCATCGGCGAGTTCTTCCTCTTTTTCTTTCTTGACTTTCTTATATTCTTTCCATCCATCGGAAATCTTTTTTTCTCCGTCCGCCTTGGCCTTTTCATACTGTGCCCGGGCATCCGCAATCTGTTTCTCCGCTTCGGCTTTCTTGGAATGATACTCGCCCCAGCCGGCATCCAGCTTACTTCGTGCGTCCTGTAATTTATCCGCTGCTTCTTTTAATTTTGCCTCAGCTTCCGGAAGTTTGGCTTCCTCTTCTTCCAGCTGTTTTCTTGCTTCCGAAAGCTGTTTAATCGCATCGATCAATTGCTTTAATTCCTCAAACTTTTCGGGAACCTTCTGCTTGACCGTTTCAAATACTTCCTTCAGTTTCTCCAGAACCTGCTCGGCGGAAGGAAGGTTTTGATAAATCGTATCAATACGCTTTACCAGATCTTCCAGAAGGGCTTTTTTGTCCTCCACGGAGACGGACTCATCGCGTAGAGTTGCAATAATACTGTCCTTATCGGCAACAAGACTTTTGAATTCTTCCCATGCCACGTCACCGGAAAGCTCGGGAAACTGCTGTTCAATTTTCTCCAAAGCCTTACTTGTTTCGTCAAAAAGATCCGTTAAGATCGTAATATAATCTTCAATCTTACCGGCCTCTTCATCCAGTTTTTCGCGGATTTTAGCTTCCCCTTCTTCAATCTGATCCCGGTATTCGTTAAGCTGATTCACACCGTCATCGTATTCTTTTTTTCCGGCCTCATACTGGCTCTTTCCGTTGTTGTATTCATTTTCCAAAGAGCAAAGCAGATTATACCCTTTATCCAGTTTCCTTTTCGCTTCGGCTTCGCCTTCCTCAATTTTGGACTTTGCCAAGGCAAGTTCTTTGTTTAAGGTCTCCTGCCCGTCTTTTAATTCTTTCTCGGCTTTGGCAAGTTCTTTGGCAAGTGTCTCGCTACCCTCGGCATACTTTTCTTCCGCTTCTTCAAGCTTTGCCCTGCCTTCTTCAAGGCCCTTGTTTAATTCCTCCCTTCCGTCTTCCAACTGCGTCCTGGCATCATCCAGGCCTTCTTTGGCTTCCTTCTTGGCATCGTCGATTTTATCAGCCGCCTCATCCTTCGTATCCTTCGTACGTACTTTGGTGAAAGTATCGACTAAACTTTCCAGTTCGGGCTGAATCTCTTCTAAATGCTTCGAATAAGCAGGTGAAAAATACTCTTCCTTCGGATCCGTCTTTGCCTTAATATACACACCGATATAACGGTCATTAAAGGCCGATTTGTCGAAAGCTTTTTCGTTTAAGAGCGCAAGGTACCCTTTGACCGTTGCATATTCCGGATGAATGATCTCACCAACCACACGGAAGGTATCCGTTTTAAAAAGTCCGTTTGCGGTATCCTGAGTAAGATTCACCGTATCGCCCACTTGTACATCCCATTTTTGCATCGTTACTTTATTCAGTGCGACCTCATCGGGCTTTTCCGGGAATTTCCCTTCCATAAGCGTGGATGTATTAATTATTTTTGTTTGTGAAAGGATGTTGACGGTGTCGGCTTCTTTCTCCGACTTTAATACACCTTTGAGACTGTAGACGCCTTCCGCGTCTTCAATTTCGTCGATCATTCGAATCTGACTGATGTCGTCTTCGCTGACCCCCATGGATGCGACAATCTCAAAATCCATGAAATTGTGCTTATGAAAAAAATCATCGCCTGACTTACGCATTAACTGCTCGACATTGAAAATCGTAAAAAGACCTCCGATTCCGACGATCATAATGGCCATGATCGAAAGGAAGGAAATCTTTTTTTTGACGATATTTCGAAATGTGTCAAGTAGCAGTGTCTTGCTGATTTTCACGTATAATCTGTCCTCTTACCAGGAGATTTCATCCGCACTTAACGGACTTAAATTTGTTTTGATACTGGATATCTGTCCGTTTCTGAGTTTTACGACCCGATGCGCCATCTTGGCGATTTCCACGTTATGAGTAATCATAATTACCGTGGTACCTTTTTCTTTGACGATTCTCTCGATTACGCGAAGAACCTCCTGCCCGGTCTGGAAATCCAGCGCCGCCGTAGGTTCGTCTGCCAGAATCATTTTGGGATTTTTCACGAGTGCTCTCGCGATGGAAACTCTCTGCTGCTGACCGCCGGACATCTGTGACGGATAATTGCCTGCTCTTTCTTCCAGACCGACTAAGCGGATCGCTTCGTCCACGGGAAGCGGATCTTTTGTAATCTCCGCAATGAAGCGTATATTTTCCCTGGCCGTCAGATTCGGCATTAGATTGTAAGATTGGAAAATAAACCCGAGGTAGTCCCTGCGATAATCGGTCAGCTGTTTTTCCGTCGGATGGGAAAAATCCTTATCCTCTACGATCAGCGTGCCCGATGTCGGATAATCCATTCCGCCGATGATGTTCATCATCGTGGATTTGCCGCAGCCGGATTCACCTAAAACCACGACAAATTCATTCTCGTAAATATCGAGGTTGATGCCTTTTAACACATGAAGAACAGTGTCTCCGGAAGAATAATCTTTCCTGATATCACGAAGGGAAATGATGGTTCTGCCGTGTTTGTGATTCGGAAGGATCAGTCCCTTTTCTTCAATGGTCAGAGCAGCAAGTGCAGCCGTCTTTTCCAGAAGATCGAGTTCCTCCGCGGTGTAGAATTCGCCGGATGTTTTATTTGCAACGGCTATGCAGCCGATATACTTCTTCGTCGTATTGAGCGGAACACAAAGAAGGGTTCGGGTTTTCACCCCGACCTCATCAAAAATGCAGCCATCCGCACTGATGGCGCCCTCTATTGCAGGTTTGCTTACCGACTGACCGGTAAGTGTCGCGATTCCTTCCGCACCGATACCGTTCTCGACCGATATTTCGGTCAGATCGACTTCGCCCGCGGAAATGACACACTTCAACATTCCGGATTCTTCATCCAAAAGCCAAACTGCTCCCAACTCACATGAAAGGCTTTCCAATATGATATCCAGAGTTCCGGAAAGCGCCTCGTCAAGCTGCTCCACATCCAGGAGGCTCATCATGACACGGTAGATCAAAGCGGTCTGTTTGGTATTCTTCATAGAATCGCAGTAACTCCTTTATCAACCGACATAACTGTTAAATTCAATACCCGATGCCTTGCAAAATTCTTTGAATTTCGAAACTCCGTCCTTGCCCGAGAATTTGTTCATCACGGTCGCCACTCTCTTGTTCTCGCCGACCTTCAGGCACTCCAGAAACTTAGCCGTATTGACTTCGTCGAGCACATAGGAATGTGCTTCGTTGTCTCCGAAGGATGTATCGGAATAATCGGATAAGGTAACACCGTAAGGGGATACGACAATTTTAATTTCTTCGGAATTGCTTGTCTTTCCGTTATTGTAAAGTTCCAACTCGAAATCGTTCGGATCATAATCCGCAAATTCTTTGTCTGCTTCTTCATCGGCAATTGCCGATTCAGTGGCTTCCACAATACTGCTTTCCAAATCCTTGGATTCAGCTTCTTCCGAAGACTCTGCGGGAATTTCTGCTTCCGCGGGGATTGCTGCGACTGTTTCTTCGCCGGAACCGGCTGCTTCAAACGTAACAGGCGCCGATGTATTTTTCGCATGATACAGGAAGATAAATACGGCGTTTACGATTGCCAGAATGATCGCTACCGCGCTGAAAACGCTGACTGCGGATGTGATCGGTGAAAGTGCAAACAATGCCAGGCACAGAACCACTTCCGCAACAGCTGCGATTCTGCTTCGTAATTTCAGGCTCAACACTCCGCCCACAATCAGAAGGATTCCATATGCCAGAATCGTCCATATTTCAAAAAAAGGTACCGCTCCCATTAAGAAGATGCACTCTAAGACCAGGAAAAGTCCGCCAATCGCAAAGTGGCTGATGGAAACGGTCAACAATTTTTCGTCATTCATTATTCGGTTCCTCTTTTCAGGATTTTTCTCTGTATTATTATATACCTCTTTGCTCTAAATGTGCAAATAAATACCCGGTACCTCGAAAGGTGTGAGGCACCGGGTTGAAATCGTTGGTTTTCTATTTTTTATGCTGTTAATTCGGAAGGAGGCCACCTAAAGTCTTATCGCCAAGTTTCTTCTCTTCCAGTTTCTTTTCTTCCAGCTTCTTCTCTTTCTGTTTCTTTAACTTCTCTTCTTTCTCGGCAAGTTCCCTTACGTTCTTCGGATCGGGATTTAACACAGCGCGGTCTGCACCGAAATTCTTCAGCTCGATATACTTGTCGACATTCTTGTAATTCGTTGCGTTACGAGCCAAGTTGATATCAACAACCATGGTCTGCATGCGTCCTCCTGCTCCGGGAACAAATCCATCCACAATGGCCATACCGTCCAAAAGGTTGTTAAAACGCTTCTGACCGTTCTCGCTCCAGCGTACTTTCTTCTTGTCATAATAGTAATCTCTCATGGATCTTACCAGTTCTTTGTTATAAACGGTAAGCTTTGCGTGAAATTTGTCATCCGTGGGTTTTAAGCTGGCAATTCTTTCCACTGCATCATAGTAATCTTTGTACTCCGGGCTTCTTCCGGACTTGCTCATCATATTCTGGTGAAGCGCTTTCATCTTTTCGATGTAAAGTTCTTCCTTGCCCTTCTGCGTAGAATACATTTCGTTCGTTCTTTTTGCTCTGAATTTTTCAAGGCTTTCCTTGCTTTCAAGTGCCTTATCAAGGGTCTTTTCGTCCAACTCTCTCAGTTCATAGAATTCAACATTCTTTTCACCGTGAATACGGGTACGCTGTACATCGAAGACCTGCTTATTGCTCTCTAAATTCATTGCTGCAAAGCATCTTCCGACTGCGGTTGCTTTCTCTTCCAATGTAGTATACTTAAATCTGTTATCTCCGGTATGGAGTTTCACATAATTTGCATAATTTCTGGGAAGTTTCTCCTCTTCGTCCAATTCAAACGGACTCTTGAACTCTTCCTCTTCATCCGGGTGACCGAAGTTAAAAGCATTTTCCTTCTCATCTTCATCTATATTGGCCATGAACTCATCAAAAGCCTGCTTATTTTTCTGCAGCTTGTTACGTCTCTTTAACTCTTCAATCTTCTGATCTTCGGTTAAGTTCTCGCTGAGTACGCTTTCATTAGCATTTTCTTTGATGTTTTCTTTCATTTCTTTTTCCTCCTGATGTCATCGGAAATGATTTTCTCAAGTCGTTCTACCCATAATACCCGGGTGTTTACAAGCAGGTTGCATATTTATTAAATTTTTTTATCAAAATGTGATATTATTTTACTATATTCAGAAAGGATTTTTCATGAAAAAAGAAATAAAAACCGAACATTTAATTTTAAAACCCGCAAATCCCGCCTTTGCAAAGGCCAGATTGGATTATTATACCTCTAACCGCGGCTATTTTACGCCGTATGAACCGGATATGCCCGATGATTTCTTCGAACTTGAAGCATCCGAAGCATATCTTTCTTATGAAAAAGAAATGAATGAGAAAGGAATCTCTCATCATTTCTATGCATTCTTAAAAGATGATCCCGAGAAACTCGTCGGAACCATCAGTTTCTATCACATCCGTCCCATGCCCTATTCATCCGCAACCGTCGGATACAATGTCGATCATTTGCTTTGGGGCAAAGGTTATGGGGGCGAGATGTGCAGAATATTAATTCCCATCGTAATGGAACATTATACGCTCCACCGCATGGAAGCCAGAGTCTCCGTCAATAACGAACGCAGCGTCCGTTTGCTGGAGCGCTTGGGATTTGAAAATGAGGGAATTGAGAAACAGAGCATTTTCGTTCTGGGCGATTTCACGGACCACTACCGCTTCGCCCTTCTGAAAGATCCAAATAAATAAAGAAGCTCCAAGCGTTTGCTCGAAGCTGTCTTACCAGGCTTAGCCTGCGAGGGGGAACCGGCTTCCGTCGATTCTCGCCCTCGCCTTGTTTGAATTTGTTTCTATTGATAATACCCTGCAGGTTTTTAAAAGGTTGCAGAAATTATTTTAAAAATTCATCCACCCGTTCTTCATACTCCTCGGGGTCCTCTGTCCACACATCCGCATGTGTGGCATTTTCTTCTGTGTAGACCTCGCATCCGCCGGGTGCTTTCGTAAGAATTTCTTTAATCTGTTCAATCGACTCGGACGGAATGACACTCTCCTTGCCTGCAAGGATTAAAAGCACCGGAATGTCATTTTCCTTGATCTGCTCATACGGGCTCTGCTCGTCGAAATTGTATCCGACCATCCATTTATTGATAATGCTTGCAGCTTTGTTCTGGATATCCGGAGCACCGGTCAGTTCATCCATTGCGCCCATCGGGCAGTCCAGAACGATATAATCCACATTTGCTTTTACCGCTGCTTCATCCATCGTATTTTCCACGGCAGCGCCGCCCATCGACTGGCCCCAAAGTACCGCATTGCCTTCCGGCTGCGTAATAAGGGCATAATTTAATACATCCAGAACATCCTGTCCCTCATAATATCCGTAGGAAACGTAGGATGCCGTGCTCAGGCCGCATTTGCGCTGGTCAAAGCTTATGACATTGTATCCGGCTTTCAGGAAAGCCTCCGCCTCGCAGCAGATCATTTCATGATTGCTGTTCATACCGTGTGACATCACGACAAAGCCTTCGTAGTCTTTGTCCGTTTGATAAATATAAACCGGGATCTCGTAGCCTTCTGTTTTCGTGGAAGGAATCATGATCTGCTTCATTTGATACTTTGCTTCATAAGCATCCATATCAACGTTATACTCTCTTTCCATATATCCGCGGTAATCCATATCCGACGGCTTATGACCTTTGCCCTTTAAGACGAGCACCTCGATAAATCCCATCAGCGGCAGTGCAATCACAATATTGACCGCCACAAAAATAAGTATGGCTTTGAGCCACGGTTTCATTTTCTTCTTTTTCATTTCCATCTCTCCTAGTTGAATATATGGACCACTAACCCCCGCCCCCTAGCTCATAGCATATCAAATAAACTAATCTGATTGCTCTCCGGCAAAACTCCGAGCAGACCGAGTCTGTACATGGTATCCACGACATTCTGCGTCACTTTCGCCCTGTTTCTGAAATCTTCCTTGGACGTAAAACCGCCCTGCTTGCAGGCTTCCACGATACCGGTTGCTGCGGTTTCAGCAACGCCCGCGATACTCATTAACGACGGCATGATCTTACCGTCAATGATCTGGAAATTCTTCGCATCCGCACGGAAAATATCAATCGGCATAAATTCAAAACCTCTGGCGTACATTTCTTCCACCAGACGCATATCCTTATATTCGCCCTGTTCCTTATTGGAAGCGCCTTCCTCGGAATCATTGGACACTGCTTCCGTCTCCGTACTGAGTCCGGCTTTTTTACGGTACTCTTCCATTTCATGATGGAGTCTGTCAGGTCCCAAGCACATCTTCTCATAATCAAAGGATGTCGCACGAATACTGAAATAAGCCGCATAATAAGCAAGCGGATAATATACCTTACAATACGCAATACGCCATGCCATCATAACGTAAGCAGCCGCATGGGCTTTCGGGAACATATACTTGATCGTCTCGCAAGACCAGACATACCAGTCGGGAACTCCGTGTGCAAGCATATCCTCTTTCCACTCTGCCCAGCTGTCGCACTTGCCCTTGGCAACCTTACCTTTGCGGACATTTTCCATGATCTTGAAGGATTTACCGGGGTCAAGTCCCATTCCGATTAAGTAGGTCATGATATCGTCACGGGTACAGATTGCCGTGGAAATCGTAGCTTTACCTTCCGCGATCAGTTTCTGCGCATTTCCGAGCCATACGTCGGTACCGTGCGCCAGACCTGCAATACGAACCAGATCCGAGAATGAGGTCGGATGCGTATCGATTAACATCTGAATGGCAAAATCCGTACCGAATTCCGGAATACCGAGCGACCCCAGTTTCGTTCCGCTGATCTGTGCAGGTGTAATACCAAGCGCGGAGGTATCCTGGAAAAGTGTCATAACCTTGGGATCGTCAAGCGGAATCTGAATCGGATCGATTCCGGTAAGATCCTGCAATCTTCGGATCATAGTCGGATCGTCGTGCCCGAGAATATCCAGTTTTAATAAGTTATGGTCAATGGAATGATAATCAAAATGCGTCGTCGTGATTCCGCAGTTCATATCGTTTGCAGGGTGCTGCACGGGCGTAAACTGGTTGATGTCGTGTCCGATCGGAAGCACGATTATTCCGCCCGGGTGCTGGCCGGTCGTACGTCTTACATCGATACAGCCCTGGGCAAGACGGCTGATCTCGCAGTTTCTCTTGGGCGTACCCTTCTCTTCAAAATATTTGCGCACATAACCGCATGCGGTCTTCTCCGCAACCGTACCGATGGTTCCGGCCTTGAACGTCTGGCCTTTGCCGAAAATTACCTCCGTGTACTTATGCGCTTTGGCCTGGTATTCACCGGAGAAATTTAAGTCGATATCCGGCTCTTTGTCTCCCTTGAATCCAAGGAATGTCTCAAAAGGAATGTCAAAACCGTCTTTCTTCAGTTTTTCTCCGCAGACGGGGCAAATCTTATCCGCCATGTCACAGCCGGCCTTTCCGGCAAGTGCGTAGGCTTTGACTTCTTCCGAATCAAAATCGTAATAATGACGTTTGCTGCAATAATAATGCGGAGGCAACGGATTAACCTCGGTAATTCCCGCCATGGTGGCAACGAAGGACGAACCTACGGAACCACGGGAACCAACCAGATATCCGTCTTCATTGGACTTCCAAACCAGTTTCTGCGCAATGATATACATTACGGCGAATCCGTTGGAAATAATCGAATTCAGTTCTCTCTCAAGTCTTGCCTCAACGGGCTGTGGCAATTCATCTCCGTATATTTCATGTGCCCTGGTATAACAGATCTCCCTTAATGTTTCATCGGAATGCGGAATCTGCGGAGCGCATTTATCCGGATGGATCGGCGAAACCATTTCGCACATATCCGCAATTAAATTCGTATTGGTAATTACGACTTCCTTGGCCTTCTCTTCGCCGAGATACATAAATTCATCGAGCATCTCTTCCGTTGTACGAAGATACAAAGGTGCCTGATCATCCGCGTCCTCAAATCCCTTGCAACTCATCAGGATTCTACGGTATACTTCATCTTCCGGATCCAGGAAATGCACGTCACAGGTCGCACAGACGGGCTTATGCAGCTTCTCTCCGAGTAAAACCACCTTGCGGTTTAAATCCTGCAGATCTTCGACGGTATGGATATCTTCAAATCGGTCGGAACGAATCATGAAAGCATTGTTTCCGACCGGCTGGATTTCCAGATAATCATAAAACTCCGCAATCTTCGTAAGCACTTCATCCGGCTTTCTGTCGAGAATGGCACGGAACAGTTCTCCCGCTTCGCAGGCACTTCCGATGATCAGTCCTTCACGGTATTTCTCGATTAAGGATTTAGGCATTCTGGGAACACGGTGAAAATAGGTACAATGCGATTCACTTACCAGACGGTACAGATTTATGCGTCCGGTCTCGTTCTTTGCAAGAATTATGACATGATAACTCGGCGACTTCATGATCCTGTCCACGCTTGTGGACGTATAATCATTGAGTTCCTTTAAGGTTGTGATTCCGCGCTTATCAAGCATCTGAATGAACTTCTCGAACATCTCCGCCGTAGCGCCCGCATCGTCGACCGCACGATGATGGTTCTCCAGGGAAATGCCGAGTTCCTTACAGATGGTATCCAATGTATGCTTATTTAATTTCGTGATCATAGAACGGGAAATTGCCACGGTATCGACATAGGTAAACTCTTTGTCTATTCCGAGTCTGCGACAGTTCTCGATAATGAAGCTCATATCGAAATTGGCATTATGCGCCACAAGCGCATCGTCTCCGATAAACTCCATAAACTGCGGGAGGATCACTTCAATCCCCGGACTGTCCATAACCATCTCATCGGTGATGGAAGTTAAATTCGTAATACGATACGGGATTGGAACATGCGGATTGACGAATGTGGAGAATTTATCCGAAATCACACCGTCTTTGACCCTGACCGCACCGATTTCGATGATCTTGTTTTCCACGGGAGAAAATCCCGTCGTCTCAATATCAAAGACCACGAACGAATCCGTCAGCTTCTGTCCTTTGTCATTTACGACAGCCTGCGTCAAGTCATCCACCAGATAGCCTTCCACACCGTATAAAACCTTAAAAGGCGTCTCTCTGCCTTTCATGTCATCCACGGTATGCATGGCTTCCGGGAAAGCCTGAACCACTCCGTGATCGGTAATTGCAATGGCATTCCAGCCCCATTTGTCGGCGCGTTTGATGATATCCTTTGCATAGGATACGCCATCCATATCGCTCGATTTGGTGTGAACGTGAAGCTCGACTCTTTTATTCAATGATAAGTCCATGCGCTTGGTCGTGAAATCCGCAATCTTCACAATACCCGAAATGGAACTCATCGACACTTCATGCGTGTAAGAATCGTAATTTGCCACGCCACAGATTCTGACATAATCGCCGACGCGGATCAGTTTGGAGAATTCGTCCTTCTGCTCTTCATAGGTGAAGATCTTGCAGTTGATGGAATCGGTAAAATCGGTAACCGAGAAGGTAAACAGGTGCTTCTCGTTACGAAGGGCGCGGTCTTCCATTGCAAAAATCTTACCGCGGATAACACATTGCCCGATATCATCCACGATCTCCGCAATCGGCATCGGCTCTCCGGTAAACTCTTTGCCGAAAAGCACATCCGGATTGTCGGATCTGCGAAGCGAACGGGGACCGCCCTCCTTGGAATAATTTCCTTTGAATCCTTTGCCGTCCTTGCTGAATTTCTCCTTATATTTGCCTTCTTTGGGAGCAGACTCTTTCTTCAAAGCCTCAGCGGGTGCTTTGTCCGCGGGCGCGGCACTTTCTTTGGCAGGTTCGCTGCTTCCGAAGGTTGCGATTGCCTCATCCGCTCTGGCTGCCTGGATTTCCGGATTCAGACGGTTGGAGATTTCTTCGACTTTCAGCTTGATTGCATGCTCTTTCTCGAGTCGGTAATTATTCTCTTTGGTTTTGGAATATTCGATATTGATCTTCACTGCAAGATTGCAGCGCTCAAAAAACACGCTTTGCAGAAAAGCGCGGATTACGTTTTCCCTTCTTCTGGCAATCGCGGATTCGCCCAGAACAAGTTTGATTTCGTCTGCAAAGGGAAACGAGATTTCAGCGGTTTTTAAAATGCTGTAACTCAAAGAAGAGATACGGTTTAATTCCGTATAAACACTTTCGCTGTATTCGTCCCACAAAGACTGCGGGGTATATTGACCGGACAGTTCATAAGTCTCGCGGATTTCAATCTGCGTGTTTCCGCTTTCAAAATAGCTCTTCCGGATTGCATCTTCCGCCTTATAGATTACCTTTTTCGGAATCAGATGTTTGCTCTTAAGAAATACAATGGCTAAGTTTCCGCCGGTATTCGTCTTGATACATTCCACATCCACATCTTTGAAATATGTCTGATCGGATGCGTTTAAATCTATGTTGGTAAAAATCTCATCAAATTTCGATGCCATACAACTACTTTCCCCAGTTCTTTAACTCCTGATATAAAACAGATAACAATTCCTCCTCGGGAATTTTACGCACGATCTCTCCGTGCTTGATTAAGAGTCCCTCTCCGATACCGCCTGCGATTCCGATATCCGCTTCTTTGGCTTCACCCGGACCGTTTACGACACAACCCATTACGGCCACTTTGATGTTTAAATCTTGGAACTCTTCGACCATAGTCTCCACCTTGTTGGCAAGACCGATCAAGTCAATCTTGGTTCTTCCGCAAGTCGGGCAGCTGACAACTTCAATTCCGCCCTGTCTTAAGCCCAGCGTCTTTAAAATGCGCTTTGCGGTCTTCACTTCTTCCACCGGATCTCCGGTTAAGGACACACGGATGGTGTCTCCGATTCCTTCGTTCAGTATGATTCCGAGTCCGACCGAGGATTTGACCGTACCGGAAAATAACGTGCCCGCTTCGGTAATTCCGACATGCAGCGGATACTTCGTCTGTTTGGCGATTAATTCATGTGCTTTCACACACATTAAAACATCCGAGGATTTGATGGAAATAACGATATTGTCATATCCTTCGCTCTCGATCATACCCACTTTATCAAGGGCACTTTCCACGATGCCCTCTGCGGTCACATGACCGTATTTGGCGATAAACTGCTTCTCAAGAGAACCGGAATTGACACCGACACGGATCGGAATATTCCGCTCTTTGGCTACATCCACAACCGCTTTCAGCTTCTCTGCTCCGCCGATGTTTCCTGGGTTGATGCGGATCTTGTCCGCGCCGTTTTCCATGGCGGCAATCGCCATGCGGTAGTCGAAATGAATATCCGCAACCAAGGGAATTGAGATTTCTTTCTTGATCTCCTTGATGGCCTTGGCTGCTTCTTCGGTCGGAACCGTGCAGCGAATGATCTCACAGCCGGCTGCTTCCAGACGGTGAATCTGTTCTACGGTAGCTTTGACGTCTTCCGTCGGTGTATTGGTCATGGACTGAATGAGGATGGGATTTCCCCCGCCGATCACTCTGTCTCCTATCTGTATGGTTTTGGTCTCGTCTCGATACATGTTTATTCTCCTGTGCTTGGGCCCGGAACATCCCCTTGGCTCACTATATATAGAATAGCACACCCGCCAAACCACATTCAATTGTTGTTTTATACAAATTTCCGGGCGTAAGTTTTCCATGAAAACTTATCCACAAACTATTGACTTTTTCATTCGGACAAAAAGACGCTGAAGGTACGGCCAAACTCCTCCTCGGATAACCTTCTTTCATACCCTTTCACCAGCATTTCCCCGACTAGGAGCACGCACCCGGCAAGGATTAAATACTTTCCCTTCTGCCAGTCACGCTCCGCGTAGAGCCATATTCCGCCGAAACTAAGGACAGCCCCAAGCTTAATGATAAAGCCTGATAGATTCCATGCCCGATGCATTTTCTTTCTCATTTTCTCCGTCACTTCGACCATTGAATGAAAGCGCTCCCTAGGGCTGTTTTTCAGGCATTTAACGATTAGTTTCGCATGCTCCCTGCGAATACCCATCCGCAGTAAAACGCCCGGCTCCGGTTCTTCATATTCCGGAAGCGGATTCCGACCGCAGAATAGATAAAGCATCAGTTTTCCGAACGAATAGACATCACTCTCTGTGGTACACTTCCCTTCCCGAAGTTCCGGTGCCGCAAATCCGGGCGAGCCTTTGAAAACCTTCGGAGGATTGCTTATACGGAAAGCCGAACCAAAATCGATCAGATAAACTTCCCCATTGTCTCCTACAATCACATTTTCCGGTTTTAAATCCCCATGAACCAGTGGCACGGAAAGTGTGTGAAGACAAAATACCAACTCAGCCAACTTCTTTAGGATTCTTTCTTTCTCATCATACTTTTCCTCCGTACATTCCCGCAGGGAACGTCCTTTTGCATAATCCATCACAAGATAATATTTTCCGTCCTCACAAAAGCAGTCCAGGCAGTTCGGAATTCCGGGTATTTTCAATGACAGTAAAATCGCCGCCTCCCGTTCTCCGTCCTGAACGGATGCAAATTCTTTCATCGCAAGATACGCTCCGGTATTCGGATGGATCACCACATAAACCGTTCCGCTTCCGCCTTCTCCCATGCATTGAACGATTTCATACTCTCTTACATGCGTTTTCATGCAGTCCACGATTTTCTTCCTCTCTTTCCGATACTTTCATGCTTTCCTCCCGGGGAATCGAAATTGACGCTTCTTCTTTTTCCTTACGACACAGATGGCACACATGCTTTCCGTAAGCCCTCTGCTTTGGCAGCGCCTTGCAAACTCATGAATGCGCGCATCTACCTCGCCTGCAGAGTTTTTACTGATCAGGGAGTTTTTACCCTTTATGGATTCCTTCATCAGATTCCGCATTTTATCAACGCCCAGTGTCTTTCCCATGTTTTTACTGCACAGCAGAATGCCTTTACTTCCTCTCCTCCCAAGCGCAATCACATCCGCGATTTCTCCGCGCGAAAAGACCGTATAACGGTTTCTTAGCCAAACCGTCATACTGTAATTTCCTTTTTCTTTCCGCGCGACCTTTCGAAGAAACGATGAACGAAGATACGAACAGATCCCGAAGTCCCGAAGGATCAGTAATCCGTCCTCATAAAACCACCAGACCGCTCTTTGCACCAGTTCCTTCGAATCGCCGAAAATGCCCATAAACACTTCACCCGCACCCGTCATGACCGTTTCCGCGGCCAGCGTGTACGGATTACGCAAAGAAGACCTGCCCTTTTGCCAAAGGTAGGCATACTCGTAGTAAGAACCCATAACCACTCCTTTTCAATTGTCAGAATGTGAAACTTTCCGAAGAATTTCGGAAAGACAGAATCACAGGTTTTCCGCCCAATTATTTGCGGAAAAACCTGGATACATCGTTGATCAGAACCAATACCATTAAAACCATCAGAATACCGAAGCCTACCAGTGTTACGATGGCTTCGTATTTGCGCGGAACTTTCTTTCGAAAGATCAGCTCGTAGAGAAGGAACAAGAGTCTTCCTCCGTCCAACGCGGGGAACGGAAGCAGATTCATGACCGCAAGGTTTACGGACAGCAAAAGTGCGATATCCGCAAGATTGATGATAACATTCAGAACGCCGTATTCCTGCGTTTCCTTAATCGTTGTTCCGATGACCTGTGCAACACCGACCGGGCCTGCCACGTCATCTTTGGAAAGACGTCCGGTAAGTAGCATTCCGAGGCTCTTGAACGTTGCCTTTAACCAGTAACGAACCTCGTACCATCCATACTCGAACATCTTAAAATTCGCGCAATTCACTTTATTTGTCGGATAAATACCAAGGTATTTTCCATCATCGCCGTCTGCAAGTTTACCGATTGTTGCATGCGTAACATATTCCCTGCCGTCACGGATGTAGGTAATCTCCCAATTGTCGTTTCTTCCGGTAATCGTCTGCAGTGTAATCTCGTTAAAGAGATAAATCCGCTCATTGTTGATCTTAATGATCGTATCGCCTGCCTGAAGGCCCGCTGCTTGGGCGGGAGAATCTTTGATCACTTCGCCGACTTTGGTCGAATATTCGCCGCAGAGCGCAACAATGATCATCGCCAGTACGAATCCGAGTAACAGGTTGAAAAACGGTCCCGCAAGCGTTGTAATGATTCTCGCAGGCAAGGGTGCATCGGAGAATTTACCGCTGCCCTTTTCATCGGTCTTTTCCAGGGCATTCTCTTCTTTTCTCGCCTCATCGTCTTCGTCATCAAACGGATCTTCATCCTCAAATACACAGGCTCCGCCGATCGGAAGCGCACGAAGCACGAAATCCGTGGACTTTCCGGAAATGCGGATCAGTTTCGGTCCCATTCCGACGGCAAATTCCTTCACGGCGATTCCGTTCGCTCTGGCCACGATAAAATGACCGAATTCATGTACAACTACAAGTACGGAAAATATAACGATAAATGCCAGAATTGTCCAAATGACAGACATGGTTTAAAACCTTCCTTCGATAAATTCATATGTCTGCGCTTCGGCAGCAAGAATTTCATCCACGCCGGGGTTATTAACCGGCGAATGCTGCTCCATGGCAGCCTGGATAATTTCGTATATCTCAAGAAATTTAATCTTATGGTCCAGAAATAACGCCACAGCTCTTTCATTCGCAGCGTTTAAAACAGTCGGCATACTGCCCCCGATCCTTGCGGCTTTCTTGGCAAGCGGAAGTCCGAGGAACACTTCCTCATCGGGCTTTTCAAACGTCATCGCACCAAGAGCCGTTAAGTCCACTCTCGTCGTATTCATGCCCCTTCTTTCGGGATAAAAAATCGCATACTGGATGGGCAGCTTCATATCCGGAACGCCCATCTGGCCGATGATTCCGCCGTCACGGTACTGTACCGCGGAATGCAGAATGCTCTGCGGATGGATCAAAACTTCGATTTGGTCTAAATCCACACCAAATAGCCATTTGGCCTCGATCACTTCCAGACCCTTATTGACAAGCGTTGCGGAATCGACGGTGATTTTACGACCCATCGACCAGTTCGGGTGCTTTAAGGCATCCTCAACGGTGATATCCGCAAGTTCTGCAGTTTTACGACCACGGAAAGGTCCGCCGGAAGCGGTCAGAAGGATCTTTTCGAGACTTTCCCTCGGCATTCCCTGAAGTGACTGGAAAATCGCGGAATGCTCGGAATCCACGGGATAGATCGGTGCATTATGTTTCTTCGACAGTGGCATGATAATATGTCCTGCCGTAACAAGCGTTTCTTTATTGGCAAGTGCAATCGTCTTTCCGCATTCAATCGCGGCAATCGTCGGACGAATGCCGATCATGCCGACAATGGCGGTAACGAGTACGTCATACTCTTCCAGTCTGGAGATTTCAATTAAGCCGTCCATTCCGGATAAAACGGTAACGTCAAGATCGGCTGTTGCAAGCGCCAGTTCCTTAGCAGCCGCTTCATTGTACATTACGGCGAAACGGGGCTTAAATTCGCGGATCTGCCGCTCCATAAGGGTGGTATTTGAGCCTGCTGCAAGTGCCACTACGGAGAGATCCTCATTCTCCCTTACTATTTCCAATGTCTGGGTTCCGATGGAGCCGGTAGAGCCCAGGATCACCAATCGTTTCTCCACTATTCCACCTCAGCCAGCTGTAACAGTAATGTCATTAAGAAATATACCATGGGAGCCGTAAAGATGACCGAATCAAAGCGGTCCAGTACGCCGCCGTGACCGGGAATGATCTTACCGAAATCTTTCACATCGTTGTTTCTCTTGATTGCCGATGCGGTCAGATCGCCGCACATGGAAGCAAGGGATCCGACGAATCCCATGCACGCGAAACTAAGGATTGAAATAGCTCCGGTATGATGTACCAAAGTAAATACCAAACCAAGAATGGCACTTCCCGCCGTTGCACCTAAGATTCCTCCGGCTGCACCTTCGTAAGTCTTCTTGGGACTTAAGCGAGGGGTCATTTTATGCTTTCCGATCAAAACGCCCACGAAGTAAGCGCAGGTATCGGAAAACCACGCGGAAATAAACGGCATCCACACAAGATAGATTCCGCCCGGTAATTCACGGATGTAGTAAATAAAGGATAAAGTCAGACCCACATAGAGCATTCCGAATACGGAATTGGAAACCTGCTGGAATTTAAATCTCGGATACATGAAGATATACACATACAGGATTCCGATAAAGCCCGTAATGAAGATCAAAAGAATCAGAACCGTGAACATGTTGAAAGTTCCGACGGTCTTGGAAAGCCACGTTCTCACTGCTTCCGGACAGTATAAATCGTCCTGCAGAAGGAGCGCAACATAGTATAAAATTATGGTTCCGAGACCCACAATCTGAAGAACGTTAATGATCCGTCCCTCGTCGAGTACCTTGGTGGCTTTGGTAAACTCAAGATACCCTTTGCATGCAATGATGCAAAGAGCCGTTGCAAGAACCGGTCCGCCAAGCGCCCCGAGGACAATGGTCAGGATCAGAATCACCGTTCCGGATATGAATCTCGTTATAAAAGATTTCTTTTTTTCGTTGTCTAAGGCCATCTACTTTGCGTTTCCATATCTGCGATCTCTGGTCTGATACCATTCGATCGCTTCCTGTAAATCTTTTTTGCCGAATACCGGCCAATGCGTATCCGTATAATAAAACTCCGTATACGCAAGCTGCCAGAGAAGATAATTGGAGAGTCTCTGCTCTCCGCTCGTGCGGATCATCAAATCCGGGTCCGGGATATCCGCCGTATCCAGATGTGACGAAATGGTTTCTTCCGAAATATCCTCCGGAGAAATCAAACCTTCTTGTACCTCTTTGGCAATTGCTTTGACTGCTCTCGTAATCTCGTCACGGGAGCCGTAGTTTAATGCGATCTGAAACTGAAGTCCCGTATTATTCTTTGAAAACTCTTCAATCTCATCCGCCAGTTCCTGCAAATCTTTGGGAAGACCCGGCCGATAACCGATGACGCGAATACGCACATTGTTCTTGGCCGCTTTTTTAAAACCGTTTCGTAAATACTCACGGAACAGGTTCATAAGCGCCATAACCTCATCCTCGCTGCGCTTCCAGTTTTCGGTGGAAAATGCATAAACCGTCAGATATTTGACACCGAGTTCATCGGCAATATACAGCATATCCTCAAGATTCTGCGCGCCCTTGGCATGACCCAGTGTGCGCGGCAGTCCCTTGGACTTCGCCCATCTTCCGTTGCCATCCATGATGATGGCTACATGAGCAGGAACATTCTTAGCATCCATTATACCGTCATAATCTCCTTCGACTTATCTTCGATCATCTTGTCGACATCTTTGATGTACTTGTCGGTGATTTTCTGAAGATCGTCTTCCATATCCTTGATCTCATCCTCGGAAATATCATCGGACTTGCCGAGTTTCTTGAAGGCATCGTTTCCGTCACGACGAATGTTACGAATGGCAACCTTGGCATCCTCGCCTTTCTTCTTAACATCCTTAACAAGGTCTTTACGACGCTCTTCGGTCAGTTCCGGGAAAACCAGACGGATTACGGTTCCGTCGTTGCTCGGAGTGATTCCGATATCGGATGCAAGGATTGCTTTCTCGATTGCCTTGATCAGGGTCTTATCCCAGGGTGCGATCTGGATCATTCTTGCCTCGGGAACAGAGATATTACCAACCTGCTGAAGCGGTGTCGGGGATCCGTAATAATCCACGGTCAGCTTATCCAGGATGTGAGGATTGGCTCTTCCGGCGCGGATCGTTACCAGATCGGCACTTAAGTGCTCGCAGGTCTTTTTCATCTTTTCGTCAAATGCTTTTACTTTCTCGTTCATGTTGTCCCTCCGTAATATGTTTTTGCTTATTATACCCTTTTATACGGTTACTTTGGTTCCGTTGAATTCACCCTTTAAGGTGTTTACGATGCTGTTTTCCTCGTTTAAGGAGAATACCCACATCGGCATTTTGTTGTCTCTTGCCAGGATGGATGCGGTCATATCGACAACCTGAAGGTTCTTCTCAATCACCTCATCAATCGTTACTTCATCGTATTTCTTGGCATTCGGATCCTTGTTCGGGTCGGCATCGTATACGCCGTCGATGGATTTGGCAAGTAAAATAACATCCGCATCCACTTCAATGGCCCGAAGCAGAACGCCGGTATCCGTTGAGAAATAAGGATGTCCGGTTCCGCCCGCAAAGAATACCACCTTGCCGTTTGCAAAGTCTTCGTTGGCTAAATCCTTCGAGAAGAGCTTGGTAAAAGTGCCAACCGCAAACGGTGTCATGATATCCGTCTGCATTCCGACGGAACGGAATATCTCGGATACGTAAATGCAGTTCATAACCGTAGCGAGCATTCCGATCTGGTCCGCTTTGGTACGGTCGATGTTCTGACTGCTTCTTCCTCTCCAGAAGTTTCCGCCACCGATCACAATACCGATTTCAAAACCGTCGTCTCTTAACTGTTTCACCTGCAGGGCAACTTTTCTTACGGTTTCTTCGTCAAAACCGGTCTTCTTCTCCCCTGCTAAGGCTTCTCCGCTTAATTTAATAATAATTCTTTTCATTGGTTTCCCCCGATGAATTACATATTTTCAAAGAATGAGCTTAAATCCACTTCGGAATAGCACTGCGAACACATACCGTCCACCATGGCTCCGTTTGCCATCTGAACGCTCTGGGACTTGATATTGCCCTTTACGATCGCTGTGGAATCCAAAGTAACAGGTCCGTGAACATCGATATCGCCCTTGATGGCGCCCGCAATCACAGCTCCGCTTCCCGCATTCACTTCACCGATGATCACACTGCCTTCCGCAATGCTTACGCCGGTCGCTACTGCAACATTTCCTTTGATCTTACCGGATTCGATGATCAGTTCCGCTGCTTTCACGTTTCCGGTAATGTTTCCGAGAAGACGAAGGCTTCCGTTGATCTCTACATCACCTTCCACATTGCCATATACTTCCATGTGACCTGCTGAGTAAACATTTCCAAGTACTGTCATTCCCGAAGTAATGATGCCAACTTCATCGGTAGCGTTCTGATCCGGCATAAAGTTCGTCTCCTTTCTGTATGTGTTTGTAACGGGCCTTGCAACCTCAGGCTGTACGTTAAGCGCAGGTTCCTCGACTTCTTTGATCTCTTCGATTTCCTCCACGACATCCTCGGAAGTAAGAACGGGCTCAGCCGCTGCAACAGGCGTTTCTTCCGCTAAATCCGCACGGATTTCATCCCAGAGTGCTTTCTCGGTTTCGGAACGTTCCTCGTTCTGCCCGAAAAGCTGCTCCTCGGAAACGGATGTATCCGTAACTTTCACGGCTACATTTTTCTTTGCCTTTCTTCCGAATGTCTTCTTCATGTTTTCTTTCTTGGAAGTTTCGTTTTCCGTTCCGTCCGTCAGTTCATCCACGGCCTGGGAAAAGTCCGCTTTCAAATCCCCGAAAAAACCCATTTTTGTGTCCCCCTTTAATAAGTTTTTCTCTTTATTCTTCGTTCGGATCCGCTTCGGTCTCCGATTTTTCTTCTATCGTTGTTTCTTCCTCGTCCACGGGTTCCGGATCTTCGTCAACCACAGGAGCGTCTTTTTCTTTTACGTGATAAACCTGCTTGGTTGAGTCCGTGATCGGTAAAAATACCACATTCCCTTTCGACTGAAGGTTTTCGATGATTAAAGGAAGTGCTTCCACCGTGCTTCTCTTCGAAGCCGAATCATGCATCAGAACAACCGCCTCATGCTTGTTTCCTACACCGTTAACCACGTTTCTTGCGATAACGGACGCATCGAGCATTTTGGGAGATGCATCTTCGCTGCTTACGTTCCAGTCGTAATATACATAATTCTCCGAGGTCAGGAAATGGATCATATCCTGCATGGATGCCTTATGTACCGAGTTGGAACTTCCGCCCGGGAAACGGTAGAACGTCGGTCTGAGTCCGGTCTTGGACTCTACGAACTGCGAAACGCCGTTGACATCTTCCATAAAAGAATCAAGCGATGCGTAGATCGTGCTGTACTTATGTGAGAAAGAATGGATACCGAGCGTATGACCTTCGTTTACGATACGGCTATACTGATCGTCATATCCTTCCTTGGCAAGTACAAAAAACGTAGCCTTAACATCATGCTCGTTTAAAATATCCAGAATCTCGTCCGTATACTTGCTCGGACCGTCGTCAAAAGTTAAATATACGAGCTGTTTATCCGGATATTTCTCATCATCCGATAAATTTTGCTGTTCGAGTTCGACAACCTTTGCTTCGTTCTCCTGCTCCTCTGCTTTTTTTGCTGCGGATTCGCGGGTTCTTCTTTCGATTTCCTCCTTGGAAATTTTGATCTCCTCTTTGAGTGAATCAATATGCTGATCCATCTTATAAAGTTTGTAAAGAAGAAACGCGCAGACAAGGTTCGGAATCAACAGGAAAAAAATCAACAGAAAGATCAACAGTCTCTTGATTCTCTTCACACGTCTTTTGCGGAATGCGATCCTTTCTTCCGAAAGCTTGTCTTCTTCAATTGTCTGAATGTTTTCTTCAGCCATGAACAATCTCGTTTCCGCCCTCTTTATGCATCGGATTGCTCCGATTTCTCCCACTTTCGCATAGAGATAGGCTTATATATTTTATCATAAAACGGGAGAAAATAAAACTACAAAATGTAGAGTTATGTAAATTAAAAAACACAAAAAAAATGGACAGGTATGTAACCTGCCCACTGCATTTTAGAATTTAAAAACGATTAGCCGTTCATCTGCTTAGCAACTTCTGCGGCGAAATCTTCGTTCTTCTTCTCCATGCCTTCGCCAACTTCGAAACGAACGAACTTGGTGATTACAAGGTCTTTGGATACGCTTGCAAGATAGTTGGAAACGCTCTGCTTTCCGTCCTCAGCCTTAACATAAGTCTGATCAAGTAAGCAGATCTCCTTAAGCTGCTTGGAGATACGTCCTTCTACAAGACCTGCGAAGATCTTATCACCGGAGATCTCAGCCTTCTTGCTGATTGCAAGCTGTCCGAGTGCTGCCTTACCTGCGTCGGAGATGAAGTTCGGAAGATACTTGTTGGTCTTTTCTTTCTCGTAATTAGCCTTGTCTTCCTCGCCCCAGATATCGGTGGAAACAGCTTCCTCAAGTAATTTGTTGAGGATCGGCTTGGGAAGGGTGAATGCATCGTTTAATGCGCTCTCAAGGGTGATATCCTTAATCTTTGCAAGTTCATCTGCAGAGATGTCGTTTCTGGAGATGTAGGTCGGATTCATTGCTGCGACCTGCATTGCAATGTTGGTAAGTGCTTCCTTGGTTGCATCGGAATTGGTTCCGGTAGCTGCAACGAGTACGCCGATCTTTCCGCCGCCGTGAATGTAGCTTGCTACGACATCGCCGGTAACCTTTTCAAATCTTCTGAAGGAAAGCTTCTCGCCGATCTGTAAGGTCTTCTCTGCAACAAGTGCCTGAAGGCCGCCGTCAAGAAGTGCCTGTACGTCTTCACCGTTAGCGCCGCCGTTTAATCCGGAAGCAAGTGCCTTGTCAGCGATCTCCTGTACGAATGTCTGGAATACTTCATTCTTTGCAACGAAGTCGGTCTCGGAGTTGACTTCCGCAACAACTGCGGTATTTCCGTCAGCTGCAACTCTTGCGATACCTTCTGCAGCGATTCTGCTTGCTTTCTTCTCTACTTTGGCTGCACCGCTCTTTCTTAATACTTCAATAGCGGCTTCCATATTTCCGTCGGTCTCGGTTAATGCCTTTTTGCAGTCCATCATTCCGGCACCGGTCATTTCTCTTAACTCTTTTACCATTGCGGCTGTAATTGCTGCCATATTACAATTCTCCTTTCTTGATAAACACTGATATTTAACAAGTACCAGGCACCTTGCAGTACCTGGTACCTTCATTTCGTAATTTTAATTAAGCCTGAGCTTCTTCAGCGTCGATTTCTGCGTCTGCCTCAGCGGATTCTGCTTCAGCGTCGGTCATTACTTCACCCTGGTTTGCTTCGATTACTGCATCTGCCATCTTGGAAACAATTAATTTAACGGCACGGATTGCATCGTCGTTTCCGGGAATTACATAATCCAGATCATCGGGATCGCAGTTGGTATCGGCAATACCGATTAAGGTGATGCCAAGGGAATGAGCCTCGTCGATGCAGATCTTTTCCTTCTTGGGATCTACTACGAAGATTGCATCGGGAATTCTGGTCATGTCCTTGATACCGCCAAGGTTCTTCTCTAACTTATCCCATTCCTTCTGAAGCTGTGCAACTTCCTTCTTGGGAAGTACATCGAAGGTTCCGTCCTCGCTCATCTTTTCGATGGCTTTGAGTCTTTCGATTCTGGACTGGATGGTCTTGAAGTTGGTAAGCATACCACCTAACCATCTTTCATTTACATAGTACATACCGCAACGCTCTGCCTCAGTCTTGATAGCATCCTGAGCCTGCTTCTTGGTTCCTACGAAAAGAACCTTTCCGCCTGCAGCTGCGATTTCGGACATTGCATTGTATGCTTCGTCCACTTTGCCAACGGATTTCTGCAAGTCAATAATGTAGATTCCGTTTCTCTCGGTGAAGATGTAAGGAGCCATCTTGGGGTTCCATCTCTTCGTCTGGTGTCCGAAATGAACACCTGCTTCCAGTAACTGTTTCATAGAAAGTACGCTCATAATTTTACCTCCGTTTGGTTGATTGATCCGCACATATCCGACCATCCGGACCGTTTACGGATCTCCTCCGCATGTGTCGCGTATTTCCGGGCCCTCACTTTGTATATATAAAAAGCACCAACTCCGGTTATCACATGCGTGTGTTATGCGCAACAGATGAATTTTAACATAAAAAAACCCCTTTTTCAAGGGGTTTTTGTGATTACTTGCAAAGTGCTTTCGCGATTTCTTCGTAGGAAGAACCTTTCGCAATCTTATGGTCGCCTACGCTGATGCGTCCGGAGTATCCGTTCTTGCACATGAAGTCGTCAAACTTGGTAGCGCTGTCAACAAGTCCGGCCGTTTCACACATCTTGGCAACGGTTTCGGAGAACTGTCCGCTCTTAACTGTGATCGTAACAGTTTCGCCGGTTGCCTGGCTTTGTTTCTTGGCCTCTTCTTCGGCTTTCTTTTTCTCTTCTTCGGCCTTCTTGGCTTCCTCGGCTTTCTTCTTCTCTTCTTCAGCCTTCTTAGCCTCTTCCTCTGCCTTCTTCTTTTCTTCTTCGGCCTTCTTGGCTTCCTCGGCTTTCTTCTTCTCTTCTTCAGCCTTCTTGGCTTCCTCTTCGGCCTTCTTCTTAGCTTCTTCTTCCGCCTTCTTAGCCTCTTCCTCAGCCTTCTTGTCTTCGCTTGTTACCTGCGAAGTGCTCTCGGAATTTTCCACGCCGTCGGGAAGAACTTCCGTAACGATATTTTTCTCGGATGTGTCCTTGGTGGAGTTTGCGGGAGTCTGGTCGGTTAATTTCACCGGACCGTCCTCGTTGCGGATTTCCTGAATGACTACGTTTCTGTCTTCATATCCGAGCTGTCTTGCTCTTTCAAGGATCTTCTCATCCGACATCTTGCCTGCGGTCAGGGAAACAATGAGTGCAACCAATCCCGCGGCAAATACGCCTATTCCGATACCTCTGATCAAATATTTCAATTTCACTTCTTTTTCCCCTTTTTGTTATTCTTCGAAGTCTGTGCTTTGGGAGCGCTTTCCGCCTTCTCCTCTTCTTTCGCTACGTCTTCGTAAAGAAGATCGTCGTAACGGTCATTCTTCGGAGCATTTTTCTTTCTGTTTTTCTTCTTTGATGAATTACTCTTGGAGCAATTCGATGCAGGAGCCGATTTCTCAACTTCCACCGTCTCTTCCGCAAGTTCCACATTGTCGGAAAGATCAAGACCGCCTAAAAGATCACGCTCCAGTTCTTCCACGGTCTGGTTGGAAGTATCCTTGGTTAAGTGAAGGTCAAACTGATAATCCTTGTTAACCGCTTCTCTTGCTTTCTTCTTGGCTGCCTCAATGGCATCCGTAGCTTTGGATTCCTCTTTTCCGTTCGTTTTGATAATTGATTCATCCTCATCAAACGCATCGCCCGAACCGTTGCTTTTTAGTACGACGGAAGAAGTCTTTTCCTTTCCGTCGGACAGAAAGAAGCTTGCTGCAAAAGCCAGAAGTCCGACTGCCATCATAACGATAAATACAATAATCATATTCCCCTTATTCCTTTCTTCGGTATATCAAAATCATTTTACATAATATCCGAGAAAATGTAAACCAAAAAATGTGAAAACCGTCAGATGTCATACTCCGGGCAATCGACCTTGCGGATCCGGATTTTACCCGTCTGCGGATAGAAAACAATCGTGCGTCCCTTCGAGCCGCCGGTATCCTCCGCAATCAGAGGAATCCGTTCTTTCGCAAGCTTTTCTTTCACGGCAATGACATTCATTTTACCTACCTGCAGTTCCTCATTCAGGCTTTGGAACGCGAACATGCTTGCCCCGCCGGTAATTTTAGCCTTTAAGCGCGCACGAACGGCGCCCAGTTTCAGAAGTTGACGGATCAGTTCGTCGATTGCCGTGTCCGCAAATTTATAGATATTGGAATTGTTTTTGATCTTGGTACTGTCGGGCAACATGATATGTGACAGTCCGCCCACACCGGAGGCCGTATCCCACAGGGCGATTCCCACGCAGGAGCCGAGTCCCAATGTGGTCAGGGCATCCGGTGCTTTGCACACCTTCAGGTCTGCCATCCCGACCTTTATGATTTCAGCCATCTTGCACTTCCATCCTCCTTAAGTCTCCAAAGAAGAAAGTATCAAGTCATACGAATCCAGATCCGGAACCAGTATTAAGTATCCGTCCGCTCCGGATGAGAATTTGTTCTCTATCAGTAACAATTTATCGCACATCATTCCGAACTCAATGGCGGGAACCGACAGAATGGCTCCGGCCATGTCCACACAAAGCGAAGGAACCGAAGGCAAAGCTTTGAGTCCCGTCATGGTGGATACGGAGTTTAAATAAGACGATGTGATAATATTTCCGATCTCTTTCAAGGCAGAACACTCCATCTCGGTCAGATCTTCCGATTCATCGGAGCCGAAACCGCCCATCAGTTCGCCCGCAAGCGCTTTGGCGGATTCTTTGCTAAGCAGAAACATCATGCTTCCCTTGATGTCTCCGTCAAGCTGCAGATAGATTCCTGCCATGATCTGCTCTTCGCCGCCGATGGCTCCGCCCACTTCGGTAAAATCAAGAAGCCGCACCATGGGCACATTGACATCCACTCTTTTGCCGAGCATCTGTGCCAGCGCCGTGGAAGCATTTCCCGCACCGATATTGCCCACTTCTTTGAGCACATCGAAATATTCGGTTTCGTTGTTCAGATTGATCTTTGCCATGAAGAGTCCTTCCGCTTTCTGCTGTTCTGCTGCTTTCTGCTGCTTTCTGCAGCTTAGTTGCTTACTGCTGTTCTGCGTTTCACTGCTGCTTAACGCCAAGCACTTCGTACATATCAAGAAGCGAGATCAGATTTCCGTTAAGTTTGCCGACGCCGAGAAGATATGCGGCATTGGCCTGTGAGCTTTCGCTATAGACTTTTTCCACATCTTCGTCGGGAATCGTTACAACTTCCCTGACCTCGTCCACGATGACACCTATCTCGTCACCGTCGATCTTTAGGATGATGATTCGGTTCGTTCTCTGCTCCTCGCCTTCTTCCATGCCCATCTTTAAACGCAGGCTCATGACCGGAACGACTTTACCGCGCAGATTGATCACGCCTTTGATATAAAATTCCGAGCCCGGGACACGCGTAATCCTCTGCAGACGAACAATGTTCTCCACCATGGCGATGGAAATACCGAACCATTCTTTGTCCATCCGCACTTTGACGTACTGTGCAAAGGTTTTACCGTCTTCTCCTGGTTTGTATGCTCTGTCCAAGTTGTAACCTCCTAAATCATCGCATTCGCATCGAGGATCAATGCGACTTCGCCGTTACCGAGTATGGTAGCTCCGCTGATCAGTTTGCTCTTTCCGATGAATTTGCCCATGGATTTAATAACGATCTCCATCTGTCCGATCATTTCATCCACTACAATGCCCGCCAGTCTGTCACCCTTCTTGGCGATCAGTACGAGAAGGTCCGCATCGGGCGCATTCATGCTTTCCACGCCGAGTTCCTTCGTTAAGCGAACAAGCGGAATCACATTTCCGCGAAGGTATATCACTTCCCTGCCCTGTACGGTTTTGACTTCATCCACGGGAATGCTTTCAATCGTCTGAATGGAGCCTAGGGAGATTGCATATTTCTCGCCTCCCACGATTACCATCAGGGTCTGGATAATTGCCAAAGTAAGCGGCAGACGGATCGTAAAGGTGGTTCCTTCGCCAAGCTTGGTGGATACTTCCACTTCACCGGAAAGGGACTCAATCTTACTTTTCACCACATCCAATCCTACGCCACGGCCAGATACATCGGATACCTGCTTGGCGGTGGAGAAGCTCGGCTGGAATAAAAGATCGATCACTTCCTTCTCCGTCATGGTCTCCGCCTGCTCGGGCGTGATCTTGCCTTTCTCGATTGCTTTGGCCTTAACAGCCTCCACATCGATTCCGTTTCCATCGTCCTTAACTTCGATCACGACATTGTTACCGTCCTGATAGGCATCAAGGAAAATCGAGCCAACTTCGGGCTTTCCTCTCTGTGCTCTGACTTCCGCGGACTCAAGGCCGTGATCGGCGGAGTTACGAAGTAAGTGCATCAGCGGATCACCGATTTCGTCCACAACGGTACGGTCAAGTTCTGTATCTTCACCGGTCATATATAATTCCATCTTCTTATCCAGTTTCTTGGATAAGTCGCGGATCATTCTCGGGAACTTGGTCACCACGGATTCAATGGGTACCATACGAACCTTCATAACGGATTCGTGAAGGGATGTGGTGACGGATTCGAGGTATTCGATCTGTTCGTTGAAAGCAAGTGACGAGGTTCCGATTTCCGTGCTGGCTACGGACACCAAGGAGTTCTTGGAGATGATCAGCTCGCTGACTAAGTTCATCAAAGAGTCCAGTTTCTCGATATCCACACGCACGGTACGGTTAACAACCGGCTTGCCCATCACTTTTTTGGTATCCTGTTTGGCATTTCCTGCCTGAGATTTCTCTTTGGATGCGGAAGTATCACCACTACCTGAACCTGCGCCTGTGCCTGCACCGGAGGCCTTATCGCCCTCTTCCTTGGCTTCGCCCTCACTTAAGTTTACAACATCTCCAACTGCATCTTCGATCTCCGATACGTTCTTAATCGCATCCAGAACCTTGTTTAACGGCTCTTCGGTTAAGTAGATGACACTGAAGTCTTTGTCAAAACGCTCATCTTCGATATCCTGTACGCTCGGAACCGAAAGAATGACTTCACCTATCTCTTCCATTGCACGGAATACCAGGAATGCCCTTGCGGCCTTTAAAAGGCAGGATTCCTGAATGTATACGCTGATTCCGTATGCCTGAAGGCCTTCCTTCGCAGCATCCGCAATGGCGCCTTTCTCGACGTTGCCGATTTTAATCTCTTTCCACTTATGCTTTCCGTTCGAATCACCGTTTGGATTGCCGTTCTGTGCTCCACCGTCTGCGGAAGGAGCATTTCCTTCCTCCGCACCCGCACCTGCGGTGGGCGATCCCCCTGCCTGGGATGATGCAGTGGATTGCGGCGCTTTTTCTCCATCGTTTTCGGAAGCGGCGAGGAAATCGTTCACGGCTTTGATCAATGCTGCATTGTCGTTATCGCCTTCATCGGCAGTCTGCTGAATATTGGTGACATATTCATCCAGCGCATCCAGGCACTGGAACAGTACATCCACCATTTCGGAGCTGACTTTGACGTTTCCGTTCCGGACTTCGGAGAAAACATTCTCCATATCGTGGGTTAAGGTCTGCATGTTCTTAAAGCCCATGGTTCCGGCCATTCCTTTTAACGAATGGGCAGCACGGAAGATCTCGTTGATGGTGTCCATGTTTTCACCGTCCTGCTCGAGATTCATGATTTGCGTATTTAAGTTTTCCAGATGTTCTTTGGCTTCATCTATAAAGATTTCCAAATACTGGCTTACATCCATGCCTTAAACCTCCAAAAGTTCGGAATTCACCCCTAGAAAAAGCAATAAAACCCTTCCACACCGCATACACGGTGCACAAGGGCTCTATCCTATTAATTTACGTATGGATTCTATAACGCGATCTGCCTGAAAAGGCTTAACAATATAGTCCTTCGCCCCGGCCTGAATACATTCAATGACCATGGACGACTGACCGAGAGCGGAACACATGATGACCTTGGCATCCCTGTCTTCCTGCATGATCTTCTTCAGCGCATCGACGCCGTCCATTTCGGGCATGGTGATATCCAAGAGCACCAGCTCCGGCTTCAGCGTGCGATAAAGGCGAATTGCTTCTTTGCCGTCAGCGGCTTCGCCGGCGACTTCGTAACCGGCCTTCACAAGAATATCCCTGATTACCATTCTCATAAAAGCAGCATCGTCTACGATTAAAATGCCATTCCCCATAGTTTATACCCCATTTTTCTTTATGATGGTTCGGCTTACCTGGATTCTTCCGGTCTGTCTATGGAATATCCGCAACCTTCCGTTGCGCAAACCAGGCGATTGCCTTTTACTACCATAACGTTATTGCAGTTCGGACATTTCTCCTTGGTGGGCCGCTGCCAGCTCATGAAGTCACAGTCCGGTGCCCCCTCGCAACCGTAATATCTGCGACCTTTCTTGGTCTTACGCTCCACAATATCCTTGCCACATTTCGGACAACTTACCCCAATACGGATCAGGATGGTCTTGGTATTTCTGCATTCCGGGAAACCGGGGCATGCAAGGAAACGTCCGTGAGGTCCGTACTTGTATACCATCTTCCGTCCGCAGAGTTCGCATACTTCGTCGCTTTCCTCATCCTGAACCTTAATCTTGTCCAAATTCTCTTCCGCCGTCTTGACTGCCTCGTCCAAGTCCGGATAGAAGTTGCGGATGATGGTCTTCCAGTTAACCGTTCCTTCTTCGACCTTATCAAGGAGTGCTTCCATGTTGGCGGTAAATTCCGTATCTACGATACTCGGGAACGAATCCTTCATCAGACGGTTAACAACTTCGCCCAATTCGGATACGTAGAGGTTCTTATCTTCTTTTAATACATAATGGCGGCCCATGATCGTGGAAATGGTCGGTGCATAGGTACTCGGACGACCGATGCCCTGCTCTTCCATGGCACGTACCAGACTGCTTTCGGTAAAATGTGCGGGCGGCTGTGTAAAGTGCTGCTCCGGATTGAACTCCTCAAAGGAAACCTTGGAATCCTTGGTGATGGAATTAAGGAGTGCATTGCTTTCTGCCTTCTCATCATCTTCGGATGCATATACTTTACGATATCCGTCGAAAGCGACCTTGGAGGCGCTGACACGGAAGATATATTCTTTGCCTTTGATGCGTACGGCAACGGTTTCAAAAACGCTTGCTGCCATACGGCTTGCCGTGAACCGCTTCCAGATCAACTGATACAAACGGAACTGGTCTCTGGAGAGGAAATTCTTAACGGATTCCGGAGTACGGTTGATATCCGTGGGACGGATGGCTTCGTGTGCATCCTGAATACGTTTCTCTTCTTTCTTGACATTGCCTTCATCGATGCAGTACTGATTACCAAACTGGTTGGAAATGTATGCACTTGCGGCTGTCTTTGCCTCATCGGAGATTCTTGTGGAATCGGTACGCAGGTAACTGATCAGGGCTACCGTGCCTTCCTTCTTTAAATCCACGCCTTCATATAACTGCTGTGCGATTCGCATGGTCTTGGCCGTTGCAAAACCGAGCGTTTTGTTAGCCTCCTGCTGAAGTGTGGATGTGGTAAACGGAAGAGGCGGCTTAATGGAACGCTTTCCGGTCTTCACATCGAGAATTTCATATTTGGCACCTTTCAGTGCATTTGTCACTTTTTCAACATCTGCCTTGGAGTTTAACTCCATCTTCTCATCTTCCGTTCCGTAGAAGGAAGCTATGAGGGGCTTTTTCTCTCCTTTTAAGGAGAAGGTTGCTCCTAAGGTCCAATATTCCTTCGGAATGAAAGCGTTGATCTCATCTTCCCTGTCGCAGATCATTCGTAAGGTTACGGACTGTACACGGCCTGCGGAGAGACCTCTTTTGACTTTGGCCCAAAGAAGGGGAGAAATCTTATAACCCACCATACGGTCAAGAACACGTCTTGCCTGCTGAGCGTCCACGAGGTTCATATTGATCTCTCTGGCGTTCTTTAAGGACTCTTTCACCGCATTCTTGGTAATTTCATTGAAGGTGATACGGTAAACCTTTTTATCCTGTAATTTGAGTGTTTCCACTAAGTGCCAGGAAATTGCTTCTCCTTCACGGTCAGGGTCGGTTGCAAGATAGATCTTCTCAGCCTTCTTCGTTTCCTTACGAAGGGCACTTACCACGTCACCTTTGCCGCGGATCGTGATGTACTTCGGTTCATAGTCATGCTCGACATCGATTCCCAGTGTGCTTTTCGGAAGATCCCTTACATGTCCCTGGGATGCGATCACTTCATAATTGCTACCTAAAAACTTTTTGATGGTCTTCACCTTGGCAGGTGACTCCACGATAACTAAATACTTTGCCATTTTACTACTGATTCCTTTTCCGAAAGATTTGTACCCGGAAGACAAACGGACCGGATAACATGTACACAAACGCCACAATGAGACCCATCCTAGGATGCGTCATCTGCAACGTTTACACTACTCTTACCCGCTCCGAAATATACCCGGGAGCGAATAACAGTATTAAATGTACAACAGATAAGAGAAACTTGCAAGTTTTATTTCTTCGCAAGGAACGGAATATACTTCTTCTTGAAGCCATTCCACATAATCTTCAGCGTGATTCCAAGGGCAATATATGCTCCGAGCATAATCAGCATAACGATGACCTTTTTATACAAGTTGCCAAAGAGTTTTTTTCCTAAAACCAGCAGCATGCTGACAAGAAAACCTTTCATGATGAAAACCCCTCACGTGTTTTTTACAATTTCTACTATATTATAGCATAGAATTCCCGGACAGACCACAACTAACCTACCAATCCCTGACCGTATATCTGGAAATCTTCTGTCCGGCTTGGAAGCGGCTTAACATATCTATTTTAGTTTGATAATTCTCGGATATTATCTCTGCCTTAGGTTCGCCTATTCCATTTTCCATATAAAATTGCTTCGTTTCCTCTTTGCTTGGCAGCAATTCGATATTCAGTATGCTTCTGTTCGTAATGAATTCCAGCATCTTCTCTTCTCTCTTCGCCATAGATGCTATTTCCAAATTCAGGATTTCAGGCGCTGTCATTCGATAATCATTCTTGTAAAACATCGAATTTCCACAGTCAAATACCGGAGCAAGAGAAATAGCCTTCAAATTATCCGGATTTCGTAAGATTCCGAAATTCTGATAGTGTCGATCCGTATTTGTAATAATAAAATCAAATAAAACCATGTAATCCATGAAATTACGTACTTCGTTTTCCTGTAAGCCCAATGAAGTACATAACTCAATATACTGTTCGAAGTTGGATACATCTTGTCTTTGTTTCTTTGATTCGGCCAGGCAGTATGCCGTGATAAATTCTACTTTCTCACCGGTAAAAAAAGGGCAAACGCAGCTTACACATCTGTCGCTTTGAAACTCAAGCTCATATTTCACATACTGAAGGAATCCCTGTCTTTCGTGAATCCAATTGGAAAACTTCTCATTAATACACTGTTCTCCCCCACTTGTTTCACTGTACTTTCTAAGGTTCCAGTTACTGCCCTCATGAAAGGCTTCTTTTTCCATATTACCATTCAATGATCCGTTCGGGTTGTTGGAAAACATTTTCCCATCACTATCAGAAAAGGTAATATTTTCCGAATTATGGTATAAATTCACTCTTTCCCAATTCAAATTCAAAGACCCGGGGCATACCCAATAACAGTCTGACAGGCTGAGCGCTAAGTTTTTACTTAGTAATTTCAGTGTGTTATCTACTCCTTCTTCCTTAAGATATTTCCGGATATCCTTTCTGGAATCCGGTACCGCTCGGTGCTTCCACCAGAAGTTTATTTCCTTTAATGACATTTCTCTAAGGAATGGCATATGCTCGGGGGAATGGCATTTTATTCTGAGAATTGCACCACTGTCCTCGGAGATTTCCATCGTCGCCGTAGGTATATTTTTATGAAAAAGCATTGCAATCATATTCATTCGCAAAACCTCTTTTCAAATATAATATCATCAATTTTATCATCTACATAGAATGACGAACCATCCCTGAAAAGGATTTCTTCATATTCCTGATTGCTGATATTTGGCGCCGGAATACGGTATTTGACTTTATCATAATAAAAAACAATCGCCTTTCCTGCTTGACGGTCCTCTTCAATGTAATAATTGATTTTATGTTTGTAACTTTGGAGTATTTTGATTTCATTAAGCCGCGTATTATAACCATCCGAAATCATGATGCGTTCCATCATGTCAACAACATAATCAAGAGGTTGACGATTTCCCTGCTCCCAATTTCGAATATTATAAACCGGAATATGCATATATTCTGCATACTCCGACTGCGACATATTTGTAATTGTTCTGAGAAGCTGGAGTTTATTCATGTTTAGATTATACAACATTGTTGTATAGTTGTAAATATTAAGAGGGTTATATAATATAAATAATAGGGCTTGGCAAATGCCAAGCCCTTAAACTGATTAATTAGTTTTCATAATAAAGGTATTAATAAGAAACTTTGATTATCCGAAAAGGGCTTGGCATGTGCCAAGCCCTTGAACAACCTTTATCAATTGAGTTTAGTCAAATCTTTACCTACATATGTATATTTATATTTTACATCCTGCTCATAAATAACGGTACTTGTACCCTTCTTCTTTATCATGATATGGAATGTTAGGAACTGATCTCCATCAATAGCACCACTATAAAGTTCTCCGGCTTCATCATTTTTACCCTGATCCGAAGGGGTTGTAATCATCATGCCTTCCGAATATTGATCAGAAAGAAGCTTTACTCTGGCCTTAAGAGAACGACGAGGTCCGCCACCTCCTAAAGACTGGTCAGTACCTACTTCCTCTCCACCGTTACTTCCCTTGTCAGCAAAAGCTTGGCTAATCGTTTTCTCTCCGGTAGTGAAATCAGCTCCGTTCACAGATGTCTTCTTAAGATTAATCGTATACTTTACATCTACTTCATTACTTGCTATCGCCTTATAAATATCAATTCCTTTTACAGGAATATAAGTAACATATCCGGTACCACTTAAGTTGTAATCCCAATGATTCTGAAAAACATCTGTTCCGGATGGATTAAACGCAATATCATCCGTTGAGAGCTTAAACGTTAATTCCTTTCCACCTCTGGTAATACCTACAATCTCTGAGCCCTCAGGAATACCGTTATCATCAAAACGTTTCGTTTGATTAGGTTCAATTATTATACCCGCACCATCAGCAGCTTTTTTACCAGATACATCACTGTGACTTAAATCTCCTAACGAATACTCTGTATTGCTAGAACCCACTTTATAAACATAATTAGCCGCCGCCGTAGAATTCGCACTTTTTAATTTAACAACTTCATAGTCCTTAGTTAAATCTAATCTACCATATCTGAATACTGTAACTACCTTTGTATTTTCATCACCATCTCCGATTTTAATGGTTTCTTTTCCGTCCAAACTATACAAATCTGGCGTTTCTACAGATTTGTTACGGAAATAAACGTCTTTATCGGAAGTATATGTTCTACCTTGATGTGAAACAGTAATCGAAATACGTGCAGTACTGTCATAGTTAGTGCTCTCGTTAAGAACACCTGATATAGAGAACGCATCTACACTATTGGATAATAATGTTCCTCCATAAGATAAACTATGTTCATCAGGATTATAGGCAAGTATCTTAGTCCCATTTACATCCTCAATCGTATATTCATCTCCACTTTTCGAAACAGAAACCGCGTCAACCAAATAATCAGAAACCTGATTCAAAACTATTTGTGCTTCCTCCTGCATCTGTGTTTCAAATAAACCATCCTTATAAGAAACTAAGGAAGTTCTCATCATCAAAATGATTGCTAACATGACAATGGAGAAAATAGCCATAGTCAGAATCAATTCCATAAATGAATAACCTTTATTATTCCTTTTCATGCCATCCTCCTATTCTGTCCTGCTACGATCGTATATTTTTCCAGTTTCTCCATAAATACCAAACGACTCTGTCTTAGTAGTGTTCTTTTTCTTAACAATAACTCTTCCGTTTAATCCACCGATAACGCCTCCGGTAGACTGTTTGAACGCGATGCGATGAATTTGACAATCTGCTGTGGAGCCCAATCCCACAAAATTAGTTATTATCTCATAGTCTTTCGAGCATATCTTATCGCCTTTTTCGCGAATTTTATTTATATTGTCGTCATCTACCATCTCACCAACATAGGCATAAACACCGTCACTAAATTCAGCGAGATTCAAATAACCATTTTTACTGCCTTTTGTAAGTGCATTAATTCTGGTCTTGTTACAAAGAGTTTCCACTTTTTCCAACGTCCTAGATACCGTATTTCTATTTATCAACCCAATAGAAATAGTAACCAAGCCAATCATTATGGCCATAATCGCAAGAACCATCAGCATCTCAATGTAAGAAAAACCTTTATTTTGATTGGTTTTCATAGTGCACCCTCCAACTAATTAAAATCCTTCGTGTATCTTACAAAAGAGATTGAACTAATATAGGAATCTTTTGCATCTCCGCCGCCTTCACCATCACTTCCGTTTCCGCATCCCAAAATAGTATTAACGACAGCATTTGGATTAGGAATCAAGAAATCTCCTGCAGAAAATCCATCTTTAAAATCATTACCAAAATCTCCAAATTGCTTCGACTTATGAACCTTGGAATCAAAATTCGGATTTTTTCCCTCTTCAGAACTCTTGATGTTCAAGAAATCAAATCTCGTTGATCCAACTTTAGTCAAGGTAATAGAGTGTGCCTGAGTTATTTTTAACTGGTTTTTGGAAATAAATGTGCAGCCTACATTTCCTTCTTCTACCGATGCATCACCCATATTGAAAACTAACTGGTTCTTATACTTTCCATTAAAGTTTACATCCTTTTTCCCTGTAAACGCGAAACCAATTTGTTCACCGTAGAAATTGGTATACTCTGATTGTGCTTCGATCTGATCAACCGATTTCCCAATGGTACTATCTGTAACCTTGTGGCCCTTATACTCTGCAATAATCTGATTAACCACACCATCATTTGTCATGTCTGAATCATTAAGTGCAATTGTCTCAGTAAACTTTTGAAAATTCTTCTCTGAAATTGGTGTTATTGCAAAGTTGCCCGGATAAATATGCTTCTTAATTCTCGGGTCATTTGCCCCCATTGCCGACATTCTTTGGCCTTCGATAATAACATCACACGTCTGCATTCTGCCAGGTAATGCAGTGTTTTTAACCTGATAAACCTGTCCTGAACAAATCAGAGTCGAACTGTCGTTTAAATAAATATCTCCATATACAGTGAGTTGTCCGGTATTAATATATAAAGAAGATTTTTTATTAAGGACAATATCTCCATATACAATTAAATAGTCGCCAACAAAGTTAATCTTTGCTTCATTTGTGATATTAATAGCAGCTTTATTTGATCCAGCCTTTCCAGGAGGAGTATAAGTTACGCCATCATATGACCAAACAGAAGTACTTGCTTCTTTATTTGATAAGAAACAGTTTCCATAAAGATTTAGAATATTAAAATTAGCAGAATTAGTCGAAATCGGAGCATCCATCAACAGGGAAAATGATCCAACACCACCCTCACTGGAAGCTGAACTGCTTTGTTTTAAAATTTGAATATCAATATCCGTGCGAACAGTGTTCACATAGCCATCTGCAGATTCCTGTTCAATCGTAAAATCTTCAAGTCTATAGGTAACCGGATTCGTAGGCAGTACATCATGTCCATCCTTGTCTTTAACCAACACGATATGCGCATTTCCACCAGAATACGTAAACTGATCCTTTTTTTTAGGGTCGCTATCCTTGTCGATTTGGCCAATTACAATTTTATTGTCATTGTTTCCCGTTACCTGAAATGTAGAATTCGTATTAGAAATGTATTTTACCAAATTATCGACATCATATTTACTACTTGATAAGTCATTTTTATTATGTGCAACACCAGTAGTAGAATCAAATGTTACATTGACAAGTTTTTCCAATTCTTGCTTAGGATCATTCGAAGACTTCATTACATCATTTCGAATGTTAGTTGTAATCTGTGTTAACTGTCCATCTGTTTCATAGAAATTTTCTTTCGATTCCAAATTCTGTTTCTTCATCAAAAAATTAGAGTAAGTGATGTAAAGAAGCGCAGAACCGATAATAGAAAGAAAGGCAACAGCTATCAGTATTGAAATCATTGCAATACCGTTATTATTTCTAAAGCCGATTTTATTTCTCGTATTGGTCTTCATCTTGCCCCTCCTATTACTTAGTATTTGCAACTGTAGTACTTGCCGATTCTATCAACGCGTTTGTATCGCTATCATATACATATACTTTAGCTAAGACAACGTAAAAGTCTTTTGAGCCGCCTTGCAAATCATATTTAACATCAAACTGGATAGTCACGTTAAATGTAAAATCTCCAAATGAAACATTATTATAATAATAATTCCAATATCGTTTTGAATTATCAGATGTGGTTTGAACCGGAAAATCCTTTGGATCATCCGAATAACCTTGCCCCATATAAATAGCATCCTCATTGCCTTTTGTCAGATTATCAGGAGTGAACACCACATAAACAGGCGCTTTCATGCCTTCCATACGATAGTTTTCGGTATCTCCAAGTTTATTATCATAATAGTAGTTCTTTAGGCCGGGGATTTTTTTTGTAACCTCTGAAACCGTGGAGTTTCCATCCTCATCAACAGTAGTAACCTTTAATGTACCCGTTGACCCCTCCCAAGTCTGTGCACTAATTGCTTCCATGACAGTTTGGCTTAAATCTGCAGCCGCTAAATACTTCTTGGATTTTAAATTTGTTGAATAAGAAGAATACACCATTTGTAAAAAGGGTGCTGCAATTAATCCCAAGAGAACAATTGCACAAAGAACCTCAATCAAAGAAAATCCCCTGTTAGTCCCCTTCCGTTCCATCTTGTTCTTTTTCATAAAAGCCTCCCATGTATGAAATAGCTCTATTTTGTGCCATGTATACAGCATCTACTTATATTGCATTTTAACCTTCATAAGAAATTATGATATGAAATAACACTTTTTAATAGCAAAATACTAACTAAAAATAGAATGAATTCAATTAATCATACTCTCTTATTAAAATTAAAACATTTTCTCAACATCTTGAAAAGATATTTGTAATCAACAATGAATATTGTGTCATAAAACAAATCTTTCCTGCGGTACCATTTGAATACGGTACCGCAGGATACTTTTATATTACTTATTCTTCTACCGGAGTTTCCTCCACCAATTCCTCTTCGGCAATTCCGGACGGTTTGCCAAACACATTATCAACACCGTAAGGAATGTTTTCTGCGGATACAGGCGCAAGGGATCTGCCTTCGCCGGTAACTGCATACTGATTTAACACAAACACGCCTACCATCTTGCCAGTTTCATCATCTTGATCTGCAGAGAATGACGTCAAAACCATTCTCTGATTCTTCTTATCCATATCAAGAATGTACTGAAGAAAGTCTTTCATATTCTCATAATCGCAGACATATTCCACTGTACTGAGTGAAGTACGCGCAGTAAGCCCTTCAATCGTTTCTCCTGTCGCAGGATCGTAGGAGTCTTCAGAAATCAACGTTGGCTCAGTAGTTGCAAAGCTCAATGTAGTTAATGCAATACCTACTTTTTCTTCGGTATCTGCCAAAAAGAATACGTTGTTCTCATCAATGAGTCCGGTTGCAAAGTTCTGGACAATTTTAGCTCTTTCATTACCAAGAAGTTCAATACTGCTATTATAGAAAGCTCTATTAGCATCAAGTTTGGCAAGAAAATCTTCCCTTTTCTTTAACTCCTCTATGTGCGAATTGGTGTCTGCAATCTTTTCGTTAAAAGGACGAATCAAGAAAAAGATTGGACAAACAATTACAGCAACAAGAAGTAACAAAACTAACAATTTTAAGTCTCTATCGCTTAATTTCATTACGGAAGCACCTCCTCTTCTGCAGGAGCTGTCTCGACAGGTGCGGCATCACCTGTTGCTCCGGATAAATCTACGGTAGTGGTTCCTGCAAGCGCAGCAGCAACTTCATCGCTGACAGCGGTACCGGTTTCATTCTTTAATTGAACTAAAATAGGAAATTTAACCTGTCGTTCAATAGTTTCAGGATCGGCCACGTGTCCTTCATCATCACCCATGACTAAAATAGGAGGATCCAATTTATAAGGAGCCAATTCATCTTGCATTTCCGTAAGTGCAACACCACTTACATAAGGAAGTCCCTTCAACTTGATAATGATGTCTCCCACTTCCCTCTTGGTCGTACCTGTAACTTCAAATGTTACTGATCCTTCTACAGACTGAAGACTGTCAATATAAGCATCGTCCGGAAGTGATTTCTCCAAATCCTTAATAAACTGAAGCAACATTTCATTATCAGATACAGTTCCGTCAGCAAAGCCCTTTACGATATTATAGGAAGCAACGGACGCTTCATACTGTTGTGCAATGCCTTCGATATCTTCCATCTGTGCGATATGTGCTTCAATGGCAGCTTCTTCATTCTTTAACCTGTTATATTTCAGCAATTTCAAAGTAGAAAGGGTAGCCATAACCACAAACGCAATAGCTAATGCCACGAAAAGTAAGGTGTTAACCAATTTACCGCTGGACTCTTTCGATGCCTTGGACTGCTGAAGTTTCAATCCGATAGGATTAAGTACTGCACCGAAGTTTGCCAGGTAATGAAGAGCAGTCTCGGATGTTAAGTAAGCCTTTCCGCTTACACGAACACCATTCAACTGATCGAAGTGGCTAACCTCTGCACCAAGTTCCTGCTGAAGGACTTCATCGATACCTTCGATTGCGGAACCTTCACCGAACACCTTGATACCGTCGATAATTCTCTCCGGGTTACGGGATCTGTGATATTCTACGATACGGCCAATGGAGCTTACCAGATAGCGAACTGCTTCTGCGTACTCTGCCTCGGTAACCTGCTCTTCCATCATCTTACGATTGGAAAGAAGAACTTTGGCTTCCTTTTCGGAGAGTTTCTTGATCTCCATCATGGAGTTGATAACCGCATTCTTACCATAGGGAACGGAACGCTGTAAGATTACGTCTTTACCGGACATAATGTTTACGAAGGTCGCTTCCTTCTCAATCTGAAGAACCAGTTCCGTGCTTCCTTCCTTCATCTGTAAGGAAAGCAACTGCAGTACGGAGTTACCTACGTAGTCGATGTTCTCAACGGTAAGTCTTAACTCTTCTGCCAGTTCATAGTAGCTTTCTACCATATCTCTGGGAGCTGCAACCGCAGTCAGACGGGTCTTCTTACCTTCGTCATCCTGGAAGTTCTCCATTACAGTGTGAGCGAAAATGAAATCATTCGTCGTACTCATCGGGAAATACTCTGCAGCATTTGCCTGAAGGAGCTGAGAAATCTTCTTTTCACCCTTTACGTAAGGAATTACGATTTCCTTACTTGCAATCTTCTTCGAAGAAATCGTGAAGACTACACTTTTGGCCGAGTATCCACGTCCGAAAACGCAGCCTCTGACCGCTTCTGCGATGGAAGGAACGTCCGTGATATAACCGTCATCAATTGCACCTGAAGGTGTGGAAACTTCAGCAGCATTGTTGACGATAATCTGAGTACTGGACTTCTTAACGAGTTCGCAGATACGCGTTACGTCATTGCCGACATAAATGGACAAGAGTTTTTGTTCCATTATTTCGTCCCCTTTCATTAAAGTCTTGTGTTTATTTATTAAGCCGGCTATGCCGGATTAATTACGTTATTGTGCTTTCTGGAAGAATCCCAAATACCACTGGATAATCGGATTTCCGAAAAGAATGGTAAGGTAAATACCCGCTGCAAGATAAGGACCGAATGCCAAAACATGTTCTTTCTTCTTATTAACATTCATCCGGATAATGTGGATCACCGAACCGAGGATGCATCCAATCATCATAGCTAACAGGATGTGTTTCCATCCAAGCAAAAGTCCTGCGGCAGCCATGAGTTTTACATCACCGCCACCCATTCCTCTTCCTTTGGTAACCAGTACAATGATCAGGAAGAGTCCGCTTACCACAAATGCACCGATTACATATTCATACCACGGTCCGCTTGCGGTTGCCTGCTTCGTCAGAACCAGAATCACTCTGGCTACACCGAGAATGGCAATTGCGATATTCAGACCGATCGGAATCTCCTGCGTTCGTTCATCAATTACTGCAAGGACAATTAATATGGAAGAACAAATGCAGAAAAGGATGGTTTCCCAGCGAAGTCCCCAAATAAGAACTACTCCGATCCAAAGGATTGCATTCAAAGCTTCCACAATCGGATACTGAGGGGAAATCTTTGCCTTGCAGGATCTGCACTTTCCTCCCTGGATAATCCAGCTGATCAAAGGAATCAGTTCATACCAGGAAAGGATGTGACCGCAGTGCATGCAGTGAGATCTTTCGACTGCGATGTCTTCTTTCAGGGGAATACGGAAAATCAGCACATTCAGAAAACTTCCGACTACGATTCCAACTAGGAAAAGAAACACAAAAAGTAATATGATTGCATTTTGTCCAATAAACAGAAAATCGCCCATTTTCCCCTTTCGAGCGCATACTTCGCCCATTTATCCAATTATTGAAATTATAGCAAATATCAATAATATCGGCAAGAAAAAATTGTTATTTCAAAAAATCACACAAAACTTTGTAGATTTTCCACATAATCAAATTATGGTTTTTGTATATATTCTCTAATTTGTTTCTCCGTCACAGGATTTACATCCTCTCCGGACAAGTAAGAAACATTCCATTCCACGATTCTTTCCATCACCTCGTCCATATGCCATTTTCCTTTGATTCCAAAAGTTTCACGGATCTTGGTGCTGTCCAGTTTCAGAAGTCCCGCCTCGTGAGGCCCCCCGTCCGGTTTATCTTCTCTTACTGCTTCATTCGGTCGGATTGCATTCCATTTCTCGCAGAAGAGGTTCACAAGTTCTCCGGTATTTAAACAATCTTCATCGGCCGGTCCGATATTATAATTTCCCGCCTTGGTAATATTCTTTAACTGTTCCATCGCAACGGTAAGATATGCGCATACAGGCTCCAGTACGTGCTGATAGGGTCTGGTGGAATACGGATTTCGTACCACAATTGGTTTCAACGCAGATACCGCACGGATGCAATCCGGAATGATGCGGTCCGTAGCAAAATCTCCTCCGCCGAGTACATTTCCTGCGCGGACCGTGGAAACCGCAACAAACCTTCCACTATCCATCTTTCCGCTTTCTCCGCCAAAGAACGAATTCTTATAGGAAGAAGTAACAAGTTCCGAACAGGATTTGGAATTGGAATACGGATCAAATCCGTTTAGAATATCATCTTCCTTATATCCTCTCTCCCACTCAAAATTACGATAAACCTTATCTGTAGTTACGTTTACGAACGATTTGACCGAGTCGGTTAGTCTGACACATTCCAGCACATTAACCGTACCCATGACATTCACATCATAGGTGTATACGGGTTCTTTATAAGACTCCCGAACCAGTGGCTGGGCTGCCATGTGGATTACAATCTCCGGCTGTTCCTTGGCAAAGACCTCTTTTAAGTGCTCCAGATCCCTGATATCACCTTCATGGGAATGAATCCGTTCTTCAAGTTTACATAACTCAAACAGATTCGGATCGGTTGGCGGATTTAATGCATAGCCCGATACTACTGCTCCCAGTTCCAGCAGCACCTTGCACATCCAGGCACCTTTAAATCCGGTATGTCCGGTGATCAACACTTTCTTTCCGCGATAAAACTCTTCCAATTGACTCATTCGTTTCCCTCTCCAACTCTATGACCGGTTCGATACCGTCGTTTGTATAACATACCGGATTGTTTCCGCTATTCCCTCTTGGAAGGATACTTCCGGAGCAAATCCCGTATCCCGGCCAAGCTCCGTAATATCCGCACAGAGCATCATAACCTGTTTCTCCCCGTAAGGAATATCACCCAAACCGACGTCCGGTTGTATACCGGCCTGCTTATTGACTTCATCGGCCAAAACATCGATATACTCATATAGTTTATGACATTTGCCGCTTCCTATGACGTAAGTCTTACCCGCTATGCCTTTCTCAGCAAGAAGAACAAAAGCCCTGCCCGCATCGGAAGCATAAAGATAATCCCACTCCTGCTCACCTTTCGTAAAGGATGCCCGCTCTCCGCTTATCATTTTCCGTATGGAAGAAATGATCATGGATTTCTCTCCGTCGAACGGTCCGTACACGGAAAGTACTCTGGTCCAGATATGACGCATACCAAGTTCTTCACATAGTTCTCTGGTTTTAATCCCGGCAAGAAGTTTACATCTACCGTATTCATTCTCCGGATGTGTGGGAGTATCACCTTCCAGTACGCCTTCCACTCTTCCGTATTCCGCCTGGGATCCCGCACCGATAAAAGTCCGACAGCCCAAAGCATACGCCATTTTCACCGCATCCAATGCAAAGTGCACATTCTCTTCCTGAAGCGCCGTATCCATCCGGTCTGCTCCGGTTGTTCCTCTCCATGCCAGATGAAAGAACACATCGAAACTTCCGTAGGTACGCTTCAGTTCATCAAGGCTTTTTCCCTCCAGGCCCTTGGAATACTCTTCTACATCCGCTTTCACGATACGAACAAGAGGATGAACGGGGATCGTTTTATTCCGCACGGAATCTTTCCGGCAGATTGCCAGAACTTCATATCCCGAAGCAATGCATTCTTCAATTATGGCATGTCCGATTGCCCCGGTAGGGCCCGTAATCACTACTTTCATTTAATCATCCACTCAATTTCATCCGTAAATTCCGCCACACCGATATACGGATACTCGGAAAAATCCGCAGGATCATGAAATCCGAACCCATAGGTCACTGCAATGAAATCAACTCCTGCCTCACTTGCACCCTTAGCATCAAAGAGAGTATCTCCGATCAAAACCGACTCTTTCTTGGAAACACCGGCTTCCTTCACACAAAGTTCGATAATATCCTTCTTGGTCAGATGATTGTCCTTATCCGCTCCACGAATTACATCCAGATATTGGTCAAACCCAAAATGTTTTAGAAGATCCAGTGCATACTCTTCTTTCTTGTATGTTGCTACAGCAAGAAGAACGCCTGCATCTTTTAAGTGTTCACACTGTTCCAGGATTCCGTCATACGGCTTGGCATGATACATCAAGCCTCCGCTATAGTATTTACGAAAGATCGCCGTAGCCTCATCCGCCTTATCTTTATCACATCCGTAAACCCTTGGAAATGAATCCTGCAGGGGCGGTCCGATAAAGGTAATCAGCTCCGACATATCCTTCTTGGGAAAGCCCAATTCTTTCGCAGCATTCTCTACACACTCAATCACTCCCTGCGTGGTATCAAGAAGTGTTCCGTCCAGATCAAAAATTGCCAATTTATAACCCATTTTGCATCCTCTATTCCTGTTCCAATGCTTTCTTTAACTCATCCCGTTCCAGAAGCGGTGCCATATCCTCAATCGGACGGCTGGCCATCTGTCCGTCTTCTTTCATGTAATTCACCTGTTTGGGAAGAATCTTCTGCGTGATATCCGCTTTCACTGTACAAATCGCAGGATCATTACCTTCTAAGATTTCGGATACAACACGATCCAATTCCTCTTCCGTTTCAATATGAGCCGAACGGATTCCGAACGCCTTTGCAACTTTGCACATATCCGGAAGGGAAAGTCCTGTCTCTTCGGTACAACCGGTCAGTTCTCCTTTGAAATTACCGTTCTGTGACTGGTAGATCATACTGTATCCGGCATTGTCCACAACAAATGTTTTGACAGGAAGATGCAGTCGTTTCACGACTTCCAACTCCTGCATATTCATGGCAATGCTTCCGTCACCGGTAATGCATACTGTGCGTTTTCCACCCGAAGCGATACAACTTCCGATGGATGCGGGAACATCATATCCCATTGCTGCGAGTCCCTTCGTCAGGAATGCTCTTTGCCCCCACTTGATCTCAAATGTTTTCATGGAGATATCCGCGCTGGTTCCGGATGAGGTAAACTGGAAAATATCATCCGAAGTCATTTTGTCGGATACACTCTTTACAAGATGATATGTGGAAACATATCCCTCCCTCGGTTCCTGCTCCGGAATAAAGGTCGGATATTTTTGTCGAAGTTCATCGCAGTGATTTTTCCAAGTGGAAATATCACCGATCTTCACTTCTTTGATTCTCTGCAAGAGTATAGTAATAAACTCCTTTGCATCGCACTGTACCTTCATCCAGGGATGAACGCTCTTTTTCTCCATTTCGTGAATATCGATATCCACCATGATGTGCTTTGCATTTGCCAGGAAGGAATCGAAATTGTAACCCGTGCTTAAGAGGTTCAATCTGGTCCCGATAGTCAGCACAAGGTCAGCTCCCTGTTCAATTAAATTTGCCGCACGCTGTCCTACAGCTCCGGGTCTTCCATAGTACAGAGGATGATCTTCCTCAATCAGATCGACACCGTTCCAGGAAGTCAGCACAGGAATACCAAGGGCATTGTATAACTCCCTTGCCTCGTCTGCCGCATGTCCCAAGCGTATACCATGCCCAAGCACCATAACCGGTTTCTTGGCTTCATTTAATGCTTCAATCACCTTCGTTACCGTCTCATCCGCCAGGGGATACTGTTCTAATTCAGAAGTGTCGTAAGAAGGGAGATTGTCAACATCAACTTCGGATGCCTGAATATCCAGTGGTACATCGATCCAGACCGGACCGGGCCGGCCGTTCACTGCAATGGCTGATGCTTTCTCCAGCTCATAACGGATATCTTCCGGCTTAGCAATCTGTACGGCATATTTGCTGTAGGATCCCACCATGGATATGATGTTCACTTCCTGAATTCCGAACTGGCGAATTCCCTGGTTTCCGACCAAATCTGCTCTTTTAGCCTGTCCGGAAATGTAGATTACCGGAATGGAATCAATATACGCACCCACAAGTCCGGTAAGCGCGTTGGTTGCTCCGGGTCCGGAAGTTACCAGGCATGCGCCGTATCCTTCATGGATTCTTGCATAACTTTCCGCAGCAATCGATGCGCCCTGCTCATGAATCATATAAACGCCCGTCAGTTTTTTACTCTGGCCAAGCGAATGATTCATATGCATTGCGCCTCCACCGGTTACGCAGAATACTTTATCTACGCCCAGGGAAGCTATGAATTCCATGATATAATCCGATATTTTCATCTTAAACTGTCTCTTTCGTTTTTATTGCTCGTATAAGCTTTCTGTCAGGAAATGAATCTGCATATTCGGCGAAGCGGCCTTCACATCCGCAAACATTTCCTTGATCTCTTCGTTTAACTCTTCCCACTTCTTTCCGGGGTTAATAGTCGGAAGGGACGCATCCGCATAACTTTCGTTATAGGTCTGCTTAAAACCGTCAAAACCGGCAATATAGACTTCTTTCACTTCCAATTTACGAAGCAGTCTAAGAGCACAAATGACTGCATTGTCGAAGTGATCCCAACCGCGCTTGATGGCTCTTTCAAAACCGATTACGGTTTCTTTCTCATCGCCCTCTTTCTTCACACTGGAAAGAAGGATCTTCGATACGGTATCAAAGAGTTCCCTCCTCGTTTCCTTCGCATATTCATACCGCGCGTTGTTTGTAAGGAAAAGTGTATCATAAACTCCGTCATATTCTTTCAACAACGCATTAACCGCTATAACGGATACCGATCCTTCTTTACGAAGGTTATCGATTTCGGCTACGATATTCTCTCTTTCGGTGACGGATGATTTGCCGGGAGCAATCAGAACAATCTTTTGATTCGAAAGTTTATCCTTTAATGCAAGGAATGCTGCTTCGTCATCTACTTTATGATTCTGATTCTCAATATACTTAGCCTCCAGAAGGTCGTAATCATATTTTCTTCGATCTTCTTCGGAAAGAGATGCAATGATATTGCGCATATCCTTGGCAGAGGTACGATGGTTCTTGGTCAGATATGCAATATTGTTTACATGACAGCAATACATTCCGGCGATACAATACTCCGTCGAATATCCCCAGGAGAAGTTTTCTTCAAACGGTTTCATATAGATGTCGATTGCATCCATGATTGCATTCATGTCATAGTGTGTGCCACACTTGGTATTTAAGTAATTAGCAATCAGCTCCGTAGTGGCATTTCCGGCGCCTCTTCCCATTCCGCAAAGGGAAGAATCCACTACCGCAGTTCGTTCGGTGTCCTTCAACAGTTTCACGAAATGAATCGCATTGGAGAACGCAAGTTGTTGGTTATTATGGGAATGGAAACCGATGGCAATGTCCGCATTCAGTTCCTTATCGAGAACGGAAACAATCCGATTCAAATCCTCTTCGTACATTGCACCGAATGTATCAACCACGGATAAACTCTTTGCACCTGAAGCATTCACTTCTTCCGCAAGTTCTTTTAATTCTTCGTCGGAATATGCCAGAGTATTGGCTGCCTGGAAATAGAGAGTATATCCTTTCTCTTTCACCTTTCTGCCAACCGAAATTCCTTCACGGAATTTCGTCTGAGGGAATACCACGCGGATTGCGTCAATCGATTGTCCATCACAAACCGGCAGATTGTCGAGATTATAGCGGTCCCAGTCAATCATTACAACGTATTCATGATCCGGTTTTCTCTCAATCATGTATGGAATCACTTCTTCCGGCAGATGATAGAAAGAGCTTCCTTCCTCGTGTGGTTTATCCTTCAGCCACCCGCATTCGATGATATCTGCACCGGCATCCTGCAATTTCTTAATGATACCCTTAATGGCAGCATCTCCGAATTTGGAATCCACGATATATGCTCCGTCTCTTAATGTACAATCCAGCAGTTTTATCTTTCCCATTATACAATCGCCTCTTTAATTACTTTCGCCATATAATCAATCATATCATCCGTCATTCCGGGATAAACGCCCACCCAGAATGAATTGTTCATAATCGTATCCGTATTGGTCAGTTCACCTACAATACGGTACCCCCTTCCTTCCGCTCTCATCTGATCGAAACAGGGATGTTTCGTTAGATTTCCGGCAAAGAGCATTCTTGTCTGCACGCCCTTGCCTTCGATATAAGAAACCACTTTCTTTCTGTCGATTCCTTCTTTGCAGGTAATTAAGAATCCAAACCAGGAAGGATCCGAGTTCTCGCATGCAACGGGAAGAATCAGTTTATCCTGTGCATCTTCCAATGCATTCCATAAACGTTTGAAGTTTTCTTTCCTTCGAACTACAAATGTAGGAAATTTTTCAATCTGTGCACAGCCGATAGCTGCCTGCATATCGGTTGCCTTTAAATTATATCCGAAATGGGAATACACATATTTATGATCGTATCCAAGAGGAAGTTCACCATATTGTTTGTCAAAGCGGTGACCACAGAGATTATCTCTTCCCGAAGGACAGGAACAATCCCTGCCCCAATCACGGAAGGAACGGATAATCTTATGAAGTAACGGTGAATCTGTATAAACAGCGCCACCCTCTCCCATGGTCATATGATGCGGAGGATAGAAAGAAGAAGTTCCGATATCACCAACCGTTCCGGTTAAGTAGTCTTTACCGTCAATATTGTAAACGGAACCCAGTGCATCGCAGTTATCTTCCACAAGCCAGAGATTATGTTTCTGGCAGAATTCTTTAACTGCCTTCAAATCAAAAGGATTGCCCAAAGTATGCGCTGCCATTACAGCTTTGGTTTTCGGGCTTAATGCTTCTTCCAATTTGTTGACATCAAGATTGTACTGCGGAATTGTCACATCAATAAATACCGGCACAGCTCCGTATTGGATCGCCGGTGTAACCGTCGTGGGAAATCCGGCCGCTACGGTAATCACCTCATCTCCCGGCTTAATCTGTCTCGGTCCGAGAAGCGGTGATGTAAGCGCCATAAATGCAATCAGATTGGCACTCGATCCGGAATTGACCAGACTGCAGAAACGAACGTTTAAGTATTCCGCAAATTTCTTTTCAAATTGCTCGGTATATCTTCCCGATGTCAGCCAGAATTCCAGGGACGAATCCACCAGATTACACATCTCTTTCTCATCGAAAACACGGGATGCATAATTAATTCGGTCTCCCGGCTCAAATGCCTTCTTTGGCTCTTTGTATTCGTGATAGTATTCTTCTACCAATCCGAGAATCTCTTTCCTGGCTTCTTCTTCATTGTTCCACTTGGACATTTCAATCCTCCCAGCATTTCCAGGGTGCTTTGCCTGCATCCCACATATCCTCAAGAATGCCTTTTTCTCTGGCATTGTCCATACACTGCCAGAAACCGCGATGGGTGTAAGACATCAGTTCACCATTCGCAGCAAGCTTCTCAAGGGGATCTTTCTCAAAGATTGTATTATCGCCTTCAATATAGTCAAAGATTGCAGGCTTAAGTACCATGTATCCTGCATTAATTAATGCTCCATCCGTCAAGCTTTTCTCACGGAAGGAACGAACCGAGTTGTTCTCTGCAATATCAAGAACGCCCTTCTGCTGCTCCATCACAACCGCAGTTAAGGTGGCTATTTTCCCATGGTTTTGATGGAATTCCACAAGTTTGCGGATATCAACATCACAGACACCGTCACCGTATGTCAGCATGAAATCTTCATCACCGATGTATTCCTGAATCCGTTTCACTCTTCCACCGGTCATTGTAGAATAACCGGTATCCGCAACGGTTACCTTCCAGGGTTCGATATTCGTGTGATGAATCATCATTTCATTCTTGCCATCCGAATAGTCAAAGGTGATATCGGAGCAGCGCAGAAAATAATCCGCAAACCACTGCTTGATCATATGCTGACGATAGCCCGCGCAAATTACGAATTCATTGAATCCGTAGTGAGAATATTCCTTCATGATATGCCAGAGAATCGGCTTTCCACCGATTTCAATCATCGGCTTCGGTTTAAACTGGCTCTCCTCTCCGATTCTGGTACCGTAACCACCTGCTAAGATTACAACTTTCATTTGTGTTCCCCCATTATTTAGCAAAATATTTAAAGAATACCTGATTATCTAAATCCAATGCGACAAAATTTGTTTCCGGCCCGGAGTTTTCCCTGCTATAAGGCCCATCTCCCCCCAGTGTATAGAGAAAATCCGTCATTTTATCATCGATTCCCCGCATACTTACCTGTCGGAAACCACGAATGAATTCAACTGTCGGAGTAGCAGCACCGAGTATCATGCAGATTACCAACAGTGCGTATCCGTATCGTTTCAGTTTCTGCAGATCCCAGCCTTTATGTGTCGGATCACTTATGCTTCTTTCTGCGACTTTATCAGCAGAGGAATTCTTTACGGCAACTACTTTCTTAGCGCCTGTAGTTACAATTCCTTCTCCGTTGATCAGTACTTCATCCTTCTCTTCAAATAAGAATTTCCAGCAGAAAATATACATCATAAACAGTGCCGGAATGGATGCCCGCATCGTAAAATCCGAGCTGTATCCGATTCGCAAGAATGGGAATGCCAAAAGCATTAAAATCGTAACATAGAATTCCGGTCGTTTCTTATACTTTCCGGCTACAAGGATTGCATAGACTCCAAATTCCAAGAGAATAAACTTCACATAGGTCCATATTGCTTCCCCGATGCCGGTTGTTGCTTCTGTTGAACCCGTTTCTGTTGAGACCGAAGCCACCGTCTCTCCAACTTTTGATACTACATTTGATGCTGTCAGTCCACCTGCTCCAGAAAGCGCAGCATTGGAAAGAAGATATGTGCCGATAAAAGGGAAAACCAATATTGCAGACAGAATGTTGGATGGTGAGAACAAAGCCTTCATAAATTCTTTCATCTTCTTATCGCGAACCGCAGATACCAGTTTCATCACACCAAACGTAATCGCATATATAAAGAATCCGACAAACGGAAACGGTCCGGAAAGAAGGCACGCCATTCCAATCATAATATACTGGGATACATCCTTCTCTTTCAGTAATAGTGCCATACAAATCCATGGAATCAGCGCCTGGTTAAATACCCAACACATACATGTTGTAAAAGAAGAATACTGGTAGTCTCTCGCCCACCATTCAAGGTGATAATTATTGGCACCAAGCGGCTCTATACTGGCTACAATATCCATTCCCGAGAAAAAGATGAATGACAGAATAATCAGAATCATTGCACCCTTTTTCCCCGGTTTAAAATAAGCAAAAAACAAAAGAAACAGGATGCTAAGACCCACTGTGATATATATAAGCAACGCAATATTGCCGACAAAGAAAGCAATATCGTCTCCCGCTCCAAAGAACTTAGCCAGTTTTCCCGGCAGCGCAGCCGGCAGCCACTGACCTATATAATAGACCAATGCCCCCTTATATTTAGGATACATAACCGGCCAGTCCCTTAAAATCAAATCGCGAAAAATAGCATTTCTCCACGGATAATCTTTGCTTTGTGCCCATAATCTTCCGATACCGCAGAAGAATGCATAGAGGAAAGAACTCAGAACAATGACCACAGGCATAAAACGGGGCATATGAATCGCTTCCCAAGCTTCCTCTTTCTTCGGTTCACGAAACGCAAAAAACAAACCAACTAATACTGCAAGGCACGCAGGAATTGTAAAGTATACTTTCAACCAACCTAACAGAAAGCAAAACAAAGGAAGCGTTATATAAATAAATGCCACCTTGCGAATACTGCTATATATAATTATAATTTCATTTTTTTTCATGATGATTTTTTCTATATAAGCAATTTACTACTTCTAAGCTGCTTTTTTATCTTGTAGACTTCTACATAGAACACTAATTCTATTATATGCTAAAGCTATACCAAAACAAATAAACAATGTCAAAACACTGATAATACCACACTGCAGGGCAAAAACATCCTTTCTCGTATACTGTTCCCCCGCATAAAACAGTTTACTCGAGTAGTATCGCAGTAATGTATATATCGGCTTATGTATAAGAAGAATAATAAGCGTTATATTTCCAATTAATTGTAATACTTTAATTTTTCTCAATAAATAAGCTATCCCCAATACCATCATGCAGCCAAGTATTGAACCCAAATAAAATCTCCATTCGATGGCATACGTAAGATGTAAAATATTAACATATGTATTTCCTTTATAAGAAACAAAGAAAACACCCCAAAAGCCTAATACCACTACAATCATAGCGCCTATAAACAATATAGTTTTACTTAAAATCTTTTTTGAATTAATCAATACATATATCTTTCCTAAAACATACCCGATGCCCAAAAAAACAGTACCCATAAATGCTGAGTCAATCTTCATAGGAAGCCTCTCAAAAAATGGAATATGCGAAACAATATCATGCATATATGTTGATAAGATAATCCAAATCATCCAAATCAGTATATACAAATACGTTTTACACTTACTCTTTAGAGCCAACAACACATAGAAAAACAATTGCGCCCAAAACATACAAATCAAGAACCAGGCCGATTCAAAATACGAAAACAAAAAGAATCCCTCATAAATATATTTTATGGTATCGATAGTAAATAACCTCTCAATATTATATTCTTTTGTTGGAATAATAACGCACTGTAGTATACTTAATAACAGCGCAAATAAAAAAGGAAGAATGTAGTGTTTCGAAATCTTTTTCAAAAAAAAACCAATAGTAGGAAGTTCTTTGTTGCTTAATATGATTCCCGAAATAACAAAAAACAGAGGCATATGAAATGCATAGATAAAGCGAAATGTTTTATAATTAAAGACAACCATATGTCCCAATATAACCAGATAAATTCCGATTGCCTTGGCAACATCTAAAAATGCAATCCTATTATTAATCCTCATTCTGTCACTTTTCACTCTTCTCTTCGTGATACTCTTTCTCAGTATTAACACTCCAGATATTAGTCTTATCCTTTACACCAGTCAGAATATTCTTAACCGTTTCAAACGAAGTAACCATCGAATGATCCAGGTTATTATAACGATGTTGACCATTTCGTCCGACACAATAAAGGTTATCAATGGTATTGATGTAATCAACGACTTTATCGATTTCATCATAGGTATCAAAGTATGCCGGATATGCCTTCTTTACTTTCTCCATGTGATAATCAAGAACCACATCCTTACTTTCTATGATGCCGATTTTCACCATTTCTTCAATTCCAAGTTCCGCAAACTGCTCTTCTGTCTGGTTCCAGAAATCATCACCTTCCTGACAGAAGTATTCCAAACCAATCCATACAGTATTCTCAAGATCCGCAACCAGATAAGGAGACCAGTTATTGTAAATCTGGAAACGCCCCATCTTCACATTACGATCCTGTACATATACCCAGCAATCCGGAACGATATTGCTGACAGTCGTCATGTTGGTTTCGTTCTTTAATTCCATTTTAGAAACAAGAACGCCAAGTGTCATATAGTCACGATACGGAAGTCCGGCTGCAATACGATATACATCTTCCGGAACATCATTCATACCGACAACCAGGTCTTTTAACGGCATGGAGGAAATAACCACATCACCTTCCAAATAGATTTCCTGACCGTCTTTGATATACTTAACGCCTGTCACCTTTTGTCCTGCGTTTGTAGTTTCATCAAACGGTGCTTTGACTACATTCTTAACCTCAGCATTCATGATGATAGTTCCGCCGAGTTCTTCAATCCGTTTAGCTGTTACTTCCCAAAGTTCTCCGGGACCAAGTTTCGGATACTTAAACTCCTCAATTAGGGAAGTCTCCACTTTACGGTTCTTTTTCTTGAAGATCTTTCCGAATACATCTTTAATAACTGCACCGATCGATACACCTTTTACGCGCTGTGCTCCCCAGGAAGCATCAATTTCTTTCGGGTGTCTTCCCCAAAGATTCTCCGTATAGTATTCGAAAAACATAGAATACAGTTTTCTTCCGAAGCGGTTCACATAGAAGTTTTCCAGATTATCTTCCGGAAGTTTATGAATTGCAGAACCAAGATAGGAAAATCCGACTTTCATTGTGTTTCCGAAGCCCATGTTCATAAAAGTTTGACCTTTTAAGGAAATCGGATAATCATAGAATTTCCCGTCAAAGAAAATGCGGGATACGCGCCGACGTTTCAGCATAACTTCATCATTATTCTCGGGATTCGGACCGCCTTCCTGCCCATTTACTTCGCGGCTTAACATGATATCATCTTTGGACGGCGAGCCCTGAAGGGGAAGCATTTTCTCCCACCATTCATTGACACGTTCATCTTTACTGAAGAACCTGTGTCCGCCCATGTCCATACGGTTTCCCTTGTAATTGACGGTTTTGGAAATGCCACCAAACGCAGAAGATTCTTCAAGGACAGTCACTTCCACCTCCTTGCTCTGCGTCAAAAGTTCATATGCTGCTGTAAGTCCGGCAGGACCGGCTCCGATTACGATTGCTTTCATGTGGTTCCCCTGTTTACTGTACGGTTTCAACTTTGAATACCTGGTCATTGATTGGCCAACGATCTCTGTCTTTCAAAAGATCAGTTCTTAGATATACAAAACTATGCTGATAAGTCAGATAATACTTATATGGTCTGAAAATACGAATTTCATAAATCGGAAAATATGCCTGCTTGGTTACATCCAGTCCCATCAAACCAACGATATTAGGATCACCGATTATGATATCCGGATATCCCTGTGCTCCCAAATTTCTGCAATATGCATCAGCTTCTTCTCTGGAAGGACAGGCATGTTCAATATACCTCTTATGATCATCTCCGTCATTGAAATTGGAAATATAATTCTTTCCTTCACTGTTATACGCAATGATATCAGCAAAGTTTGTCAACGTCGGGAACTGATAATAATCTTCAGGTGCCATCGGAGTAATGTCATAGAAGAATTCATCGAATTGATTATCCTCTTCAGTCTCCTCTTCTTCCTCCATGAGGCCTGAACTTGATCCATATGCATATACAATTTTGCCATCCTTAATCGGAAGATAGGACCAATCCGCAACAATACGGTAATTCGTCAGATTGTAGTCTTCGAATATCTGATTCAAAGACTTCGCATACCATACTTCATGCGTTATATCGTTATAGCATGCTTTAACCGTCCAGAATAGGGACATTGCCATACAAAGAAGCAAAATAAACCAGGCAAACTTCGTAGTGATATTTTTATACTGTTCATTCAGTTTCAGCATCTGTTTCGGTAAAGTTCTCTTCTCGGCATCCTTATCCTCATAACAGATCCATGTTAAAAACACAAAGAACAACACCGTAATTCCGATATGATGATTACACATATATCCGATTGCAGCAAATGCAGCAAATGCAGGATATGCAAGCAAATAATATCTTCTCTTATGATGAACGTAAGTCACAGTATACAATACAAAATGAATCAGAATCGTCAGGATATATGCACCGATTGAAAGCGGCGAAAAATTAACGAACTGATATGACAGATTCTGCAGGGATCCGAAGAATCCGACGTCCGTAACCATTGCATCCGCGGGCATCATAAAGAATGTATAAACCATAGCAGTAAGCGGGTGTTCACGGTTATAGAAGTTCGTCGCAAATGCATTTTCTTTCGGATAAATCAGATAAAGGATTAACAAAGCTCCGAGTAGTATTCCAACAAGACACCAAAATCTCTTATCCTTTACTAATCTTCCAAAGAAGCCTTTGCCCCAAAGACTCTTGAAGATTTCCACTGTCCAGACAATACAGAAACATCCAGCAAACAGAAGTCCGTAGGAGGAACATAGACAAAGCAAATACAGTGAAAGGATATAGCGAATCGGACGTTCATTTCTTGTTTTATGAAAGCATGCCGCCAACATAAATGCAGCAAACATCATAGCATAAGGACGACAAATAACCGTATACTGACAGAAAATGAAATAGGTAAACGGAAGTAAGCACCTAACCCATTTCTTGAAGGGTGCCTTGAAAATTAGCAGATAAGCACCAATCAAAGAAAAAGAGAAAGACACAATACGAAGACCAATATCCACCGGCACTCCAGTTTTAGCAAATATAGATAACAGCAAAGCAAAAAGAGGCGGATGTCCTTCATAATGAGTAGCCACAAAGAATAGTTCATGGAAGGATGCATCCTTTGCAAGCATATATGTCTGGATTTCGTCATACCAGAGTTCATGGAAAAAGAACATGACGATAGAAAAGACAATAAACAATAAATATGCTATCCATTCAAAGGTTCTCTTTTTTTCATATGTTTTTACGGTTTGATATATTTCTGTTTCGTTCATATTGCCCCCTATTTACACTCAACTTTCAATATACTTTACTTTTATTCTCTATTGTCCTAACAATTCTATCGACATCCTCCAGTGCCAGGTCAGCATAAATCGGCAGTGTCAGCACTCTATCGCTGACCCACTTAGCAACTGGAGTTAATGAAGAATCGAACCTTCCCTTGTAACAGTCAAAATCACTCGTCAACGGATAGAAATACTTTCTGGCATATATATCATTGGAAACCAAAAGGTCATATACTTCATCTCTGGAAGCACCAAATTCGCTTTCATTTATCAGAATAGGGTAATAAGCATAGTTAGGCTTAACATCCTTTTGAATTAACGGAATACGAATGCCTTTATCATTTTCAAGTAAATCCGTATATCGTTCATATACCTTCCTTCTTTTCTCTATTTCTTCATCAATGTGGCGAAGATTACAAATCCCCATTGCAGCACAAAATTCATTCATTTTTGCGTTAGCTCCAATGCCTCCCACATCATTCAATCCGTGAATTCCGAAATTCTTTAAGTCATAAATTCTCTGTCCTATTATTGGATCCCTATAGCAAGATGCTCCGCCTTCTATCGAATTAAAAACTTTTGTTGCATGAAAACTAAAACAGGAAGCATCACCGAAATTACCAACACCTTTTCCTTTATAGAGTTCCCCAAAGGTATGCGCCGCATCATATATAACCTTTAAATTATGTTTCTGAGCTATACGGTCTATTTCCTCGACATTACATATATATCCGTAAACATGAACCGGTAAAATAGCTACAGTTTTATCCGTAATCAATTCTTCAATCTTTGAACAGTCAATTAAATAATCATCTTTATTAATGTCACAAAATACTGGAGTTAATCCTGTTCGAACTATTGCGTGTGTCGTGGAGGCAAATGTAAATGGCGTCGTGATTACCTCAGATCCCGCAGGAAAATCAAAAGCTTGAAGTGTCATTTCCAAAGCCATATGGCCATTTATCAAAAGTTCGATATTATCTACTCGCAAATAATCCTTAAGATGATTCTGAAATTGTCTATGTTTTTCTCCCATGTTTGTGAGCCAATGAGATTCCCAAATATTCTCTATTTCTAAAATGTATTCTTCAATCGAAGGCATAGACGATTTTGTAACATATATTTTACTCATTATTATCACCTCAAAAAATACAATCTATACAATGCCCATTTATAATTTGATAAACCATTTCTGCTTGGAAGTTTATTTAATTCAATATATCCGTATCCTTCTATATCTAATACGTCAGCAATCAAGTTAACAATATTCTTCACACCCATATAATCGTGCAACTCTCCCTGCAACTGTCTGTGTTTTAGTCCCATATTTTGTCAGCCAATGTAAATCCCACACGACCTTGATTTCATCCACGTACTCATTCAAACAAGGCATTGATGGATGAGTAACAAAAAATCGCTTTATCCATAGCAACTCCTCAATAGCATATCTTTATTTGGCAGAAGGTAAGACAGTACTTTCTTCGAGTAAATGAAACGGTTTTGTTTGCATTATTTTCTTCATATCTTCACATGCTTTCCACCAATCCCATACTGGTTTCCAACCCAGTTCAATTTTTGCCTTCTCATCGGCATATAGATGCATTGGAGTGCTCGGTTTCTCCGGACAATAAACCTTCTCGGGCGGATTATCAGAATTTCCAAAAACATCTACAATACCCTGTACTTGTTCGTCCAGCGTATAAAATCGAACACCACTAAGATTATAAATACCTGTACAATTAGATTTTAATGCACATTCGATGGCCAAGCAAAAATCTTTCACATATAGAAGACATTTCCTTATCTCAGGATTTCCCCATACTTCTATCGTTTTCCCTTTCATAACATTTTCGACAATAAGCCTCCATGGAAGTATTTTTCGCTGTCCATTTATATTATAATAAGGGTTTTCACACCAGCAATAAACTGTATCATGTCTAAAAACTATAGGCTTAAAATCATATGCAATACTGTAATGCTCTAGAAGATCAACCGCAGCATTCTTTGCTATCGCATATACAGCATGGTCCCCCCCATTCTTTGGAAAAGACCGAGGAGCATAATCTGGAACCGGGGTTGGTTGATTTAAATACTTAATCACATCAGATGGGGTGGTGTTGAAGATTATCCTCTTGCAAGATGTCTTTGTTCTGAGCCATTCACAAATGTTAACAGTACCAACAATGATACTTTGAATATATGGCATAGGCGATGTGTTACTATGTGCAGGCATCACACCTGCAAGATTAATCACCACATCAATATCAATAGGAAGCCTATCAAAATCAGCTATGTTTTCATTGGCTATTCCACCAATATATTGAATTCCCTTTGTGGCAAAGAAACCATTATCTGATGTTCTATGTCCTACCGCCACAACTTCATAGTTGCTTTCCTTCAGATAAACCGCAACATTTGATCCAATATTACCAGTGGCACCAAATACTAATACTTTCTTCATCACATTCCCCTTATTCTACTATTACCTGAATATATTTTTCTTGGTTTAATATAACTTCTCGTAATCTGGCTTGTGTATCAAATTGTAATACAACCGTTCCAATAGCTTCATTTGCCGCAGAGAAGCCACCAACTCTTGTTCCTGACTCAATCCATAAGTCTCGTTCGACTACATACTTACCAATCTCTTCTGAAACCCATAATGCTTTAAAAATCCCCGGTTTTTTACTGTGCAGGATTATTTCTGCCCAAGCTCCATTATATTTTTTTTGCTCGATACCTATACAAGGTTCCCCTATAGCTGCTCGCACAGAATTCGTCACGAGGTCAACTCCAGTTGCATATCTCAACATTTCTGCAAGTCTATTTCCACCACCACGAGGAGAAAATTCCATAATATAAGCCTTGCCGTCAATACACTCTCTGGTTTCAATGTTAAAAATAGAACTTTTAAGTCCAAGAAGTGTAATCAGTCTTTGTATCTCGCTAGCAAGTTCTACTTGATGTTCCTCTGAAATAGACGATGGCCAGCTATATGCTGCTGGCGTGTAGGGATTCTGTGCTTTATTATCAAACATTTGGCAATTGAACGATACGAATTTCAAATCTCCATCTACCGAGAAACTATCTGTATCCGATGAATACCCCGACTGCTGAAGAAAATCTTCAATAATGAATTCATTACAATGTGAAAATGATAAGGCATGTTCTATGCTCTTTTTTAGTTCTGAAGCATCTTCCACCTTTGTAACACCTTTGCTTCCAGCAGAATCAGCGGGTTTTACAATCACTGGCCAATGGAAGATATCTACATCCCTAATTGATTCCTCAATCGATATGTATCCTTTAGCGGTAGGCACATTAAATCCATGTTGTGCAAGGAACTCCCGAAAGCGACCTTTGTTTTGAAGAATAGAAACAGCTTCGTAAGACCCTACTGTTGGTAGACCCATCTTTTCTGCTACATATGCTGCGGTAACTACTCCAGGATCACATGCGAATGACATTATTCCATCTATTTTAAGTCTCTGCGCAGATTCAAAGACTGCTTCTTTATCAATAATACTTACATTACAGTATTCATCAGAATAACCGTGAGCAATATTGTATGGCAAATAATCACAGGTTATCACGTAACACCCTAGATTATGTGCTGCTTTAATTACTGGAATCGCATATCTAGAACCACCAAGAATCATTAGTTTCTTCAACCAGATTACCTCCTGCGAAATAACTTAATATACAATGTGTATTAAGATTAATGCTTTCTCCTTCTATACTATCCATTTATAACATCATTACTTTTAGACCATATTCAGATCAGCAGTTTAAATTAGGAAAGAATACTTCTTTTCTAAGAATATATCTATTTATATCTCTCCTAATAAAAATAAAAGTGCATTTCCAAAAGTTTTCCACCAACCGTAATTCAGAAAGAAATCTAATTGGTGATAGTTTGTGATGTACGAAAAACGCTTGTCTAATTGCCGCATATAGCATATAGTCAGCAATAATATATGCCTTCTTATTATTTATCTTTTTTGAAAAATGTAGTTGTTCCATGTACCATTGTTTGGTGCTTTCATAATCATATCTGTAATTAGCGCTCCACGAATCACCTTTAGATGTAACGTGTCTATATGCACTCATTTTTTTCTGTAAACAGGCAATTCTTCCATAACATAACAAGGTAAAATTGAACTTTCTATCCCCAGGCATGCTCCTTGTATTAATAAAAGACATATCAAAGTTCGTTATATAATTTGGATTTCTCATCATTACTGTAGCTGTTTGTCCCGGAAGAATCTCGCAAGCGTAATGTTCCAATGTATATTCAAAATCATGGCATTCCTCATATTTTTCATCCTTTATATTCGAGCATTCATCAACAACAATGCAATTATGGGCTACAGCTATAAAATCAGGATGTGTTTCCAAAAATGTAATCTGATTATCAATTTTCTGATTATCCGTCCAATAATCATCCCCCTCAAGAAATATAACATATTTGCCTCTGGATTTTTGTAGTAAGTCCAATGAATTTCTGCATTCAGAATCATTCATATTCTTTTCTCTATAAAAAACTGTTAAGCCTTTATGTTTTTCCTTTTCTATTTCTTGTAAAACCTGTTTTGTATTATCTGTAGATTTATCCTCACCAACCAATATCTCATATGAATATTGAGTCTCTTGCATAAAAATACTCTCTAACGCCTGCCTGATATATTTTTCATGATTATAAGTCGGCACACAAATACTCAGCATAACCGGACAATCTCTATCAGTATTATTCACGAATACCTCCACTACTTTGAAACAAATAAAACCGTTTCGTTATACCCCATTTGATATTGTTCAATCCAATATTTATTGTATTCCGGATTTATCTCTTTTATCAGTAACGGGATTTTCCAGAAATCATCTTTTTTATGATAGATACAAATTGCCAAGGTTGGTGAATATTTACGAATTGTTTCTGACGCACCTAGCAACGCTTCGACCTCTGATCCTTCAATGTCCATCTTAATAAAGTCAATCTTTTCTTTAACATCTGAATCAATTTTGACAACTTCTATACTATCTTCCGTTTTATAATCTACAATCTTACTGCTATCCTTATCTGCGACAAAATATAATTCTCCATTTTTTGAATATATACCCTTTTTTCGAATATGAACATTTACTCCTTTATCAGATGCTATTCTCACATTCCTTATTAACTGTTTATAATTGGAGTCCTCCAACTCATAGATATAATACTCATTCGGAATTATTCCTTTATTAAGAAAAGCAAGCAAAGTATCACCAATATACCCACCACCATCAACTATATTAGGTCGATTCTTCCAGTCTATCTTTTTACTAAAATACTGTTCGCTACCGTTATAGACGCTCGTTGCATAATTGAAATCCCCGAATAAACGAAGACAAATCAATTTCAAAAATATACTTTTACTTTCCTCGTCCAACAATTCATAAGTATCCAGCAATTCTTTTCCATGCGTCCTTAATTCCTCTTCCGCATCTTCTTGATGCTTTCGCCGATAATCATCTGTATAAATGGAATCAATCCACCTGAGATACTCATTAATCCGTCGATTCATCAGAAATTTTCCAATAACGGGCACTCTTGTCAAAAAATGAAACCTATAAGATGATCCTTTTGCAAGCATTTCTTCATGCATTTTATCTCTAATAGCTGAATGAACAAGCACTTCCCTATCCGAAGTATCGGCCGACTTATACTCCGGACTATTAACTACCTTAATTAATTCATTTAAATCACTGTATTGTTTCATTTTTCTTCTCTCTGCTAAAAACTGATTTTATAATTGAATGTAGGAAGTGCATTCCTTCTAACTTAAATAGCATACATTCTAAATAATAAATAGCTCCTCCAATTATAATTTGCATTGATAATATAATGCCTATCGGCAGATTAATGAACGAAAGGCCGAATATCGCCGCCCCCATAACCAAGGCACAAAAAATGTACGGAACTATATCCCTCAACTGCTTCAAATATCCATAACCAATCAGTTTTCGGTTTGGCCAAGCATTGATTATTTGGCATACAAAAGAACTAACAATCAAACTGTATGACATGGCCATTAGTCCATATCTGATGGAAACAATCAAAAATAGGAAACTGAACGCAATCTTATAGACTTCCAATTTTAAAAACAAATCACTTCTGCCTACAGCCTTGATTGCATTCAGGTTTGCTGTATGGATTGGATAAAACAAATATGTCACGCAAAAAACGCGTAAATATGGTACACATGGCAACCATTTATCTGTTAGAATAATCTTGATAACTTGCGGTGCAACAACAGCTAACCCTATCATCAATGGCGCCATAAAGAATACACTTGTAGTAATTGCTCGTTTAACGATATTTTTTAAATCTTCTCTCCTATCCTGATAATTCGAAAGAACCGGGAAAAGGACACTGTCTATTGACAAATCAATATTGGAAACAATAGTTTTCGGAAAAATCTCTCCTCTATTGAACAATCCTAAATCGGCAGATGAAAACACTTTTCCAACTAAAAGATTCTTTAATTCTAAAAAGAAACAATCAATTGCATTTGCAGCCAATATTTTCCAACCGAAAAGATACATTTTTATTAATCGACTAAATGAAAACTTTATAATTGGTCTCCATTTGACCGTAATCCAAAGAATAATGGTATCTATGGTAACATTTACAAGATGTTGCAAGACAATTGCCCATATCCCATAACCCTTGTAGGCAAGAACTATTCCAACAACAGCTGCAGCAATTGTTCCTCCCAATGTTGAAAAGAAAAATCTCTTAAACATAAGGTTTTTTGCAACGTATGTATGCTGTATATTTTTGACACCATATACCAGAATGCAGATAGAAAGCACGCGAATATAAATAGTAAGATTGCCCTTATCATAAAAATCCGAAATAACCGGTGCCAAAAAATAGATTAAAACATAAAACAGAATGCAAAAAAATACATTAAAATAAAATACTGTAGAAAAATCCAAATCGTCCGCATCTTTTTTTTGGATCAGTGCACTTCCAAAACCACTATCAACAAATATCTGCAAAATGTTAATAAAGACCAAAATCAGTGCAACTATGCCAAAAATCTCCGGATCCAGTTTCCTGGCAATAACAAAAGAAACTATCAGAGAGACCCCTTGCGCACCAAAACGTTCCGCAAAGCTCCAAATAAAATTGCTAAAAACTTTCTTCTTCCCCAAATCAATCTTTGTCATGGCGCTCATTTCGCTATCTTCATTTTCATATTCAAAAAACGTACTTTCGTCCTCTTAGTATTAATTAATACATCCTTCCAAACAAGACCCTTACTTTAAACGCAATTGTTGTTTTAATATCACTCCCCGCTATAGTCGGATTTAAGACTAAGTTCAATCTATATAGAATATTTTTTTTATAATTCATAAACGTTTCCAAAAAAGAAATATCTTTTGCACTAAGGAACTGCTGATATGTTTTGACAAAATCACGGACTGCATCTATTCTAGTTTCTTTTTTAGGATGAACCCAATCCGCCAACACATTCCGGATACCCTTAAATAATGTCATTTTATCTGCGCCATATACATTATTAAGGTGCTGACGATACAAAATATAGGCATTAGAATCATAATATACCCGTCCTAGAAACCTACACAGAAATAGCATAAAATAATCATGTGCTTCTATAGTATTACCTGCCCCCATCTTATATGCTTCTGCTGCTGCATGATTAAAAACAATTGTGCATCCAACTGCAATATTTTGGACATAAATACATGTTCTTGAAATACTGAAACGGCTTCCTTGCATTTTCCCAATATGGTTTAACTTGGAATCCACAACCTGCAAGTTTGAACAATACATCAACGGAATTCTTTGATTTTTGTATTTTTTTAACGCATTAACAGCACGCTCAACTTTATCTGGCAACCAAATATCATCCTGATCGCAAAATGCAATCCATTGATAATGTTCAACTCGTTTTTCGCAAACCAGAGTGGTAAAACTCTTTACAAATCCCTTGTTTTCTCCCGAAATGAAGTAAATGTTATCATACTTCTTTTGATATTCAAGAACAATATTATATGTATTGTCTGATGAACCATCATCACGAATTAATATATCAATCGGATAAGTCTGACCTAACAAACTGTCAAGCAATTCCTCTATGTAATTTTCTCCATTGTAAGTAGAAAGTAAAACCAAAGCTTTATTAGAAATGGATACTTTCTCATTGACCAAAAACTTCTTTTCCATAAATCCGCCTTAAGAATAATACTTAGTTCACACTTTTATAATATTGTTTCGCTCCTATGCCATAGTATAGTTTTACAGCTGATGCATATAATAATCTCGATAAACGACGGGGCAATATCCTTCTTAGTAAAAGTTCAATTTTATTACCTATTTTAAGCATTCTATTTGGCTTCTCATAGTTTTTCCATGGAGTATGTTTTAAATACATATCGAACAGTTTTGTATAGGGATGTATATTATTCTTATGCCATGGACGATTTGTAAATGTGTCAATACAGTGGAACACTATTGCCGTCTTGCGTGTCTCTTTCAACTCCTTTAAGGAATAAAAGACTCCATCTTTTGCAAGCTTATCCCATCCAAAAAACTTATAGTAAAAGGAGGTTGCGTATAAATAGTATTGGGTTAAATAATTATATTTAGGAGATATCCTGGTTATTTGACCTTTAAACACTATGGACAAAACGTCTTCATCCGTAAGCATATTTTTCTCTCTTTTATTTTTTAAGAAGTAGAGTATCTTTTCTTCTGCCTTTATCTCTTTCCATTTTTTTAAATCTATCAGCAGTAAACCGCCATTTATCAACTCGTAATCACCCAAACCCGAATATATATGATAACAATATGGCATCGCCTCTAAAGCCATGGCGCATGGATTACCATTCAAATCAAGTTGAGACAAACCAGACATACTACCGTTAATAATAGTATCTCCATCTATCATGATTATTACTTCGTTCAGATCTGGCAGCAAAGTATTCAGCATCAAACGAATATATGTAGAATAGCTTCCATTCCAATTAAAAGATGTGGTATTGGAAAGAAGTTTTTTTACCTCTTTTACATCAATAAAAGAAACTCTTCTATTAAATTTGGAAACCATTCTTTTTAGTTTTGTTTTACTATCTTCCGTTATCCCATCGTCAAGGATATATATATTAATCTCATCTATGTCACGATTATTATATAGCAAGGAAAAAATAGAAACCGCAGCCGGGACCACAAATCCCTCATCGAAAACATACCCAAAATTCATTTAGATCTCCTCTTGTCGAAAACTCTATTAACGTTTGATTAACGAATACACACTCTTGAACAATCCGTCCGGAAGTAAGGACAAAAAGCATGCTATTTTAGTTTTTATTGATGACTCATAATCCCAGAATACATATCCCCTAAGTCGCTTTATCCATCTAAGGCAACGTTTCTTCAGTTGCCTAGCGTATGGATCTTCATCATTGACATTGAGATATGCGAAAAACGCATAATTAAGTGCCATCGCATACGCCTCTTTCCGCTTAATCACAGGGCTGTTCCTGCTCTCTTTAGCAATAATAGATGCCACATCCAAAGTATGTTTTAAATCAATCGCTCTTCTCTTGCTCGTCACACTGTTCTTCTGTCTTACATAGTAATACATAGTTTTCTTCACTGTGGCGATTCTTTCGTTTGCATGAGAGAAGTTTTCGACAAAGAAAAGAATATCCTCGCAGTATCTGTAATTCCGAAACTTGTGTTTAATGAAATCTTTCTTCCAGATTTTGCCCCAGCAAAAGCCTTCAATATCCCTCCCGTAGAAAATGTCTTCCAAAAGCTCTCTCGAAGACATCAGGCCATCCCTGGTCACTACCAAAGCTTTATCTATTTCATCCCCTATTACTTCAGCATAATTGCACATCGAAAGGTTACAATGATTATGATGGCATGCAAGATACAGTTTTTCAATGTAATCCGGTTCTACATAATCACTGGCATCAATAAATGCAATGTATTCACCCCTAGACTCATCCATTCCACGGTTTCTGGCAGCTGCTACCCCTTTATTACACTGATGCAAAACCCGCACGCGTTTGTCCCGGGCCGCATAGTTTCTGCAAATCTCATTTGTAGAATCTGTGGAACCGTCATCTATCAGAATCAATTCGATCTCCTTGTAAGTCTGATTCAGGATGGAGTCGATACATCTATTCAATTCTGTTTCGCCGTTATATACCGGAACGATTACAGATACAAGATCCATTTATTTATTCTCCCCATCTTCGAAGTTAATTCTCTTCTCTTCTACAACCACAGGCCTCTTAATTACACGCGTATTGATATTTAGAATATATTCTCCTATCATACCTATAAAGAAAATTTGGATACCGCCAAGGACAAATACGCCGATCATCAAGGGCGCATAACCGGCGGAAAACTTATCCCAGAAAATCAGTTTCAAAACCAAATAAACCAAACCGATTAAAATACTGACAAAACTGATTCCCGCACCGAAGAATGTGGCAAGTCGCAAGCCAACCTTCGTATACGATGTAAAAGAAAGCATTGCTGCATCGTAAAGTGTATAGAAATTGTTATGAGTTTTACCGGCTCTTCTCTTCGGTTGCTCATAGGGAATCTCGATGCGGTTAAACCCATCTCCGTATTCCGCCACAATTCCGCGAATAAATGGAATGGGATCATCAAGTTCCCGAAGCAATGCAATAAAAGTCTTATCATATAATCCAAACCCGGTAAAATGTTCAATCATCTTGACATTGGACATTCCTTTAATCATCTTGTAGTAGATGGTACGAGCCAAATAAATGATTCCGGGCTCTCTGCTGGACTTCTTAACGCCACTGACAATCTTATGTCCCTTCTCCCATTCAGCCACAAATACAGGAATCAGCTCCACCGGATCCTGAAAATCGCAACATAATGTAACAGTGCAGTCCCCTGTTGTCTGGCACATTCCATGGAAAGGAGAATTGAATTGCCCAAAATTAGTCACATTAAAAATTGCTTTAATCTTTCTATTCTTGGAACAAATATCTTCCAATTTTACTCTGGTTCCGTCCGTAGAGCAGTTATCGATGAACAGAAGTTCATAATCATACAAACTTAGCGGACCGCCGTTTTCAAACAACGCCACCACCGCTTCCGACATCGGAATTACATTTTCTGTTTCGTTGTAGCACGGAACCATTACACTGATTTTTTTCATTCTGTTTTCCACCGTATAATTCACTGGTTTTGCGCATAAAATTCCAACAAATATTATACCTTAAAACTCCCGAAAAAACAACAAAAAACGGCTTTCCGTTCATGACAAAAAGTCGTTTTCTTACTTATATAGCCTCTATCGTTTTAAGGGTCTCAGATTTTAGAATATTACCTTCCTCCCAAAAACATTGTATTTATAATGCTTTTCCTTTTTAGTAACCAATTTATTGCTAAAGATAATACCAAAATTACTATTGTTTCTCCTATGATGATCAAATAGTTGATACCTATTATTCCTGATGTGATTCTGGGTAACACTTTTCCCACCAAAACGTTCGAAATTAAATATATTCCCAATGTTTGTGTCCCAATATAGCAAAGCCAAACCGGATACTTTTTATGATTCAATTTATACAAACCATAAATACTATACATTACTGAAAGGCTTCCAAATAATCCAATAACAAACCTAAAATAGTCATTCCATAATTGATACAATATATGCTTTCCAATAAGAGTATAACCGGAAGTATATATATAAGAATCATGATCATAGAAGAAAAGCATTATTACAAAAGCTACGATAATACCAATAACAAATCTCACATTCAAATATACCTTCTTCATTTTCATCTCGACATTATGTGCATTAAACCAATAACCTAAAACAAAAAAAGGGTACATGAATTTATAAGTATCGAGGCCATAACCATCCGGAATAATAAAAGTAATTACAAGCCCTATGATATATATAAAGAGATTGTCTTTAAATAAAAACTTAACAATAATTACAGCAAGAGAGCACCACCATATTGCCCATAAAAACCAAGGTCCACATATAAAATAATATACTAGTTTTTTAACGCTCCACCAAAATGTAATCTCTTCAATGCAGCCTTCTATAATATGATTATAAATCTCAATTCCAAATGAGATAAAACTCCAAAAGAACAACGGTACTATTAATTGTTTGGCTTTTTTTATAATTATCGTTTTCGCATCACAAAGTTTATCCGATTTTTTAGTCGAAAAAGCAAATAAATAACCGCTCATCAACATAAATAACGGCATATGAAAACTATATATAAAAATAAACACTTTGTTTTTAAAGAAAGCAGTCGATGTCAAGAACTCAGATCCGGAACCATATTGGATACAATGTCCTAGTACAACCAAAATTATAGTTATTGCTTTGACAATATCTATGTATGCATTTCTTTCCTTTTTCATTTTTTGAATCTTCTTATTTCCAGCTGTAATTGACGATTGGATCATTGCAGACCGGATCCTCCAAAACCGCCTTAAGTTCCGTTTTCATTTGTCCGTTTTGATCGAACATGGACACGTTTTGCCAAAAGAAATCGTCCCGGTAAGTGCCCCAGTTTCTTATATGGGAAAGATTGACCGCATCGAACCCTTTTTCCTTTGCCCAACGGATAAATTCAGGAATTTCTCTATAATTTGTCTCTTGCACAATCATTATTACCTTGACGCTGTTAACCCTTTGGTCTTTACGAAGATGTGACAGAAAATCCATATTGGACATTAAGCGATCAAAATTACCGCCGCATCTGACCTTTTCATAGGTCTCCTTCGTTGCGGCATCCACGGAAACCATAAATCCGACTTCGTCGTATTTTCCTTCGAGTTCTTCCCATTCTTCAAGCGTAAAAAGGGTTCCGTTTGTCATGATTATGATACTTTTTCTTTTGCCTGCGCCTTCGTAAATCACTTTTTTATAATGCTTTGAAAGAAATGCCTCTCCGCTTCCGCCTACCAGAAGCTGCTCTGCCGTCTCAAGCCATCCGGACTTTAAAATGGCATCCGTACAGGTCCTCACCTCAAGTTCCGCTTTTTCATCGTTTTTCGCGCAGATTGCTTTCCTGCATGATGGGCAATGCAGATTGCAAACCGTATCAATGGCAACATTCATCTGCTGCGGATATGCACTATCTGTAACTTTCCTTCGTTCAAGTAAGGCCTTCTGCTCTTTCTGGCCGGAAAGCTTTCCGCATCGTTCTCTCGAACAGAATGTATAGGTATTGTTAATTACCGACAAACGGATAATTTCGGCAAGCGGCGACTGCCAGACTTTATGAATATCCGTAATTCCGATATTGCCACAGCTAACATCAAGATAATCGGGACAATCACATAACCTCGTACTTCCCGACTTGCCTACCCAAAGCATATGATACGGCGCATCGCAGGCACAGGAATTCTGCCTTTTGTCATAATACGTCGCACTCATGTAGGACGAAGCCATTGTATGCGCCCTTAATTCCTCTACGGTTATAATTTTATTGGCTAAATTCGGAAAGTCGTCTTTAAACCGGATAGCATCTGAAACCGCTTCAAAACAGACATAATCATAATTCCTATATTGGTTTCCCTTTGCGAAAAACTGCGGGATAGATACAAAAAATCCGGGAATCAGGCGCAGTGCATAAAAGCTTCTAGAAACGTTACTGCCCTTTCGGAATAAAGCATCTCCCCCCCTCTTGATCGCAAACCCGAATGCAATGGATTTCATCATTCCACGAAACGTTTCAGGATAAGAAAGAAAGGCAATTTTCTTTTGCTTCCAGTCATCCAGAAGACAAAAGAAATCTTCCGCCCAATAATAATCTTTCTTATACGTAAGCCCCATTGAAGAAAGCTTCTTTCCGGCCTCTTCGCGATTGAAGGTGCAGCAAATGAAGGACTCACAGTCACCCGGTAACTTCGAATCCCCTTCCTTAAGACAAACGGACACTTTTAAATCCAATTTATCCCCGAACATATAAAGAAAATCCCTGAAAAGTTTATTACTCCCTTCTCCGAATTCAAGAATTCCGTAGCGTATGCCGGTATTTAATTTTGCGGGATTATTGATAACACTCTTTGTCATTTACATTGTTCCCGTGATCGATAATGTGCAGATATTCGTACGCTTCGTCTCTGCTGTGTTTATACAGATTACTCAGAAATCCGACCGAAGATTTTCCGGCAACCAGACCGTCGCACAGACTTAACGTATACATGTCTCTCGCAACTTCATATCCAAGAAGATAATGATGGTACTTTCGGCTGTTTTCACTGAACGCCACCGATTCTTCGCCGTCGCTTCTGAACACATCCGTATGCATCAAAACCGTCGTCCCGGGCAGTGCGTTCTTAATTTTCTCCCCCATGGAAGCATCATCTGTTGCAAGAAAGACCGCCTCAAACATACCGGGCCGGACAACCTTTTTAATTTCTTCTATGGTTTCCTCTTCACCTACAAATATCGGATGATTGTTAAATCCCTGCTTGTAATCGGTTCCCCTGAAGTGAACTCCGAGAATCTTCTGTCCCTTCCCCCTCGCATCGCCAAGCAGTCCGGATGCATCCGCGATAATCTCCGGCTTTAATTGAAGATACTCTCTGATCAAAGGTGAACAAGTTTCAAAAATCGTTTTATCAGTATAATTATCAACTTTATAAGGACTGAAATTATATCGACTCCTGATGGAATCTCTGTGAATATAGTTGCTGTAGCAGACATTCAATGCATTTTCGACATCATAAGTATCACTTTTTGCCTCAAAGTAGTATCCCCAAGGATTCTCTGTCTCCTTACTCATATCCTCATCATAGTACGCATAATCCTTAGAAAGCTTTATCACCGGGACAAATCCATGTTGTTTGGCAAATATTAAAAAATAAATAATATAAATTAATGTCGCACAGAAACCGTCATATTCTGTGTTTTCTTTTATAACATAAATGATTTTTCCATAATCGATTGCACCGTTGTGTTTGATTTCAATATAATCAGCATCTGTGTTAAACTCAGACACTTTTTTTATATATTTTTCATCTCCTGCAAACACATGTTTAACAGTGCAAAGAAGTAATTTCATCCCTATATTTTTTTGCTTTTTACCACCATATTTCATATACTATTATCCGTTAACCATCAATCTTCGATGCGCTATCTACTACCCATTGTTCTCCGAGAATCTTGTCAAATTCCGGAGGATCAAATAAACCATATCCCGCCGCTGTACTAAAGGTCATTTCTCCAAAATAAATAGTACCGTCGATATTATACAAATCAACTCGCACATGGGGAAACCCATCTGACAGTATTTCTGCTATTTCAACCATTTTTTCGTAGTTTAAAGGTTTGGGAGGTTGAATTTTCAAAGGTTTATATTCTTTTCTATGATATGGCATAAGTTTCCAATCACGATCCAGAAACCCCAGTCTTCCATTATGAGGATCAAGTGAGTAATCTTCCATTAGATATGAACAAAACACTTTCCCGTCAAAACAAAAAAATTTATAATCCGGCAAATCATCTTTTACGGAAAAAAGCAATTTTTCACAAACTATTTTAGGAGAAATGCCCAGATACTGATACTCCATCGTCCGACCCAAAAAGCTCTTTTTCATCCATTTATCAAACTGCTTCTTGCACGCTTTAGTGTCCATGGCATGCTTATCCTTCACAATCCAATTGGCATCCCATCCATGGTTTGTCTTTAAGATAAATGAATCCGGTAACCTGTCAAAACATATCTCATCGAATGAATTCCATGTCCCGTATCTCGGTACACAATATTTATCGGTTCCGAGTTTTTGTATAACCCATTCTCGGACAGCCTCCTTATCCGTAAGCTTAGTTCGAATCGGATTTCTGTCATTTAGTTTCGACCACATAATCTTCTCGTTATAAGTCTTCGGGCAATCTATATCTGCATCATATCCAAATCTCTTTTTAAAATCATAACATAACTCTTTTTTCAGTTCGTCATATGATAAATTTGCATAATATCTGCTTTCTTTTTTTTCAAGCAGTTCTCTTATTTTCGAATTTTCATCTAATCCCGCTAGTAATTTTGCACTATATAATATTTCATATGAAAGCCCTATCGTATGAATGTTATGAATATGATCGGATATACTCATTGCATACCTCCTGGTTTTCTAAAAAAATAAACCAATACCTATTCATCAATTCCTTATAGTCCACTTCAATACGGGTGCACATACACCGGGGCGCTTTGAAGGCCAGAACGGCGAATCGCTGAGTCCTCCCTGAATATGCAGCTTAAGACACGGAGAATCCTCCTCCGGATTGACAATCCATTGAATATAGTGCAGGCTGGCTGAAAAATAAATACTGTATTCACCCTCATTCAGGAAATAATTTGGTATTTCGCCCACAAGAACATTTCGACCGGACTTTACATTATTGTTTTCATCATAATCATCCGTAAGATACGACCAGTACATTAATGTTCCGTCCGAATTATAAATCGCATAACCTATGGTAAATGCATGATGCACTTTTTTCATCTCCAGTTCAATCCGAACATATGCTTTATCGCAATTCTCCATGGGTTGATTCAAATCTTTCCCATCTACATTCACCAATTTATATCCAAGCAAATCGAAGAACTCATTGTTATAATGCGACAGATCTTCCACACTCTTTGTTTCATATAATCCACTCTGGTACGTTGTAATGCATTTATCAATATCGTCGTGCAAAACGATTTCCCCTTTGTTTAACAGAATTCCCGTTTTGCAAAGCGCTTTAACGGCATTCATTCTGTGGCTGACAAACAGTACAGTCCTGCCCTGCTTACTGCTTAAATCATTCATCTTTCCGAGTGCTCTTTTCTGAAACTCGGCGTCACCGACCGCAAGTACTTCATCAGCAATCAGAATATCACTGTCGAGGTGGGCCGCAACCGCAAATGCCAGACGCACATACATGCCGCTGGAGTATCTTTTGACCGGAGTATCGATATGCTCGTTAATCTCACTGAAGGCGATGATTTCCTCCATCTTTTCATTAATCTCGGCACGTTTCATTCCGAGAATGGCACCGTTTAAATATATATTCTCACGGCCGGTCATATCCGGATGAAATCCCGTTCCGACTTCCAGAAGGCTGGCAACACTGCCTTTAATTCCTATGCGCCCTTTGGTCGGGACGGTTACCTGGCTGATGACCTTTAAAAGCGTAGACTTTCCGGCTCCGTTTCTACCGATAATCCCTACTCTGTCGCCCTGCTCAATCTCAAAATTGATGTCTTTAAGCGCCCAGAATCCGTCTTTATCGCTTATGCTTTCGCCAATTTTGAGTGTTTTGTCTTCCCTGCCGAGTTTTCTGGAAAACCAGGATTTGGCATCCGAATAAAACATACCGGTATTGATCTGTCCCAGTCTGTAATATTTGCCGATATTCTCTGCTTTAATCACAATATCATTCATACGGTTTTCCCAAATTTATATCACATCCACAAATGCTTTTTCGTTTTTGTTAAACAACAGAATTCCGCCAAGTAAAAATAAAAGCGTGCATCCGGCGCTGTACAGAATCATCGTAAGCGAAACTTCTCCGGTACCGAAACAGGAATACCGAAAGCACTCGATAATCGCCGTAATCGGATTGAAAAAAATGACTGTTTTCAGTCTGCCGGATACCTCGGACAGCGGATATACCACAGGAGCCGCATACATAAACATCGACAGAAAAAATGTCATTGCCATAGCGAGATCCCTGTACCTTGTAGTAACGGAAGAAACGATTAATCCCAGCCCCGTAGCCATAAGAATCAGCCAGATTACGATAAATGGCAGGAGCAATAATCGGAAGGATAAGAAGCTTGAATAACCGTTAAACAGGTAAACAACGTAAATCGCTGCAAACAGGGCAAACTGAATCAAAAACTTAAGAAGTTCACTGAAGATCATTGCAATCGGCACCGTCAGTCTCGGAAAGTACACCTTCCCGAAAATATCTTTATTGGTATAGAAAACCCTGGCCTGAACGGTCAATAAACTGCTGAAGAAAGACCAAAGAATCGTGCCTGCAGCATAGAAAAGAACCGGCGGAATATTATCCGTACCTACTGATGCCACATGACGGAAAACCAGGACAAACATGATTGTGGTAAAAATCGGCTGAACAAGATACCAAAGTGGTCCCAAAATCGTCTGCTTGTAGGTTGTGGCAATATCTCTTTTCACAAAAAGAAAAATCAGATCCTTATACTCTTTTAACTGGTTAAGTTTCAGAGAAAAAGGGTTCTGCTTTGCCTCTATTACCGTATCCCATTTACCGTCGTTGAAGTTCATTTAAATAAATCTCCGCCTTTGCGATATCTTTTGATTGTAACGCCCGGAAGGCACTCCTGTATTTTTCCTCGAGATAATCCTCTTCCATCTCACAAAGTCTGATTGTATTGTCGCTTACTTCTTTCGCAAGAATACCAAAAGCATCACTTCCCCTTACCGCAAGAAGCTTCAGCATAACAACATAGCCCGCAAGTTTCTTAAAAGTTCCGGAATATATTTCGTAATATCCCTTACACTTTAACTCATCATAAATTGCCTGTAATGCAAGAGTGCAGTTCAAGATATTTGCACTGGCACTCCCCTGAAGGCTTTGTTTGTTTCCCACGCGGTATCCAATCAGGGTTTTATTGAGGAATACGATCCTTTTCGCTTCCACCGTGGTAATCCTTGAGAAGAACTCGTCGTTTGTATTTTTTAATGTCTGGAATTTAACCTCGGACTTTATTACGAATTCCGCTCTGTAGAATTTATTCCAGGGCATTCCATGATCCGCCTGAAACAATCTGTCGGAAATACTCTCGGGCGATATCACTTTGCCAATCGGCACTTTCAGTACTTTGGGTGAATAAGCGACATGCATCTTTTTTTCTTCGGAAAACTTATAATATCCAAATAATACGATATCCGCAGAGTCCTTTTCTGCAACTTTCACCAACATTTGAATTGCCTTTTTATGTAAGTAGTCATCTGCATCGAAAAAGAAGATATACTCTCCGCTAGCTGCTTCCGTTCCCAAATTTCTGGCAGCACCGGCACCCTGATTATCCTCGGACAGAATCTTCATTCTATCATCATTTTCCTTCATCCTTTGCAGAATTTGAAGACTCTTATCCGTTGAGCCGTCATCCACACAAATGATTTCCAGATTCTTATATGACTGCCCCAAAACAGAACACAGCGATTCTTTCAGATACTCTTCTGCATTATATACAGGTATCACTATACTGACTAATGGTTCTTTATTGTTTCCAGCCATCTTTTAACCTTTGAATAAAAATAGACCGATCGTTTCATCTTAAGTAGTGAGAAAAAAAGAATCGGTAATTCTCCTATCCCGGCATGTTCCGCTCTTTTATCCCTTCTCGGGTACTTAATTATAAATCTAATGATTCTTTGATATTTTCGGTCATGTATAATCCGATCTATAATTGCAAGTTTTTGGGTATCCATAAATCCTTTGCTCAGATTTCCAAAAATATAAGTATAAATCCCGTAAAAATATACTTTATACAAGTGATGAACTATCAATAGTTTCAATTTATCATCACTGATTTCTTCAGAAACCTTTCGGTTCATTACCAGCAGTTTATTTATTCCGCGAAATGCTCTTTTTTGCACTGTGGAGGTTAGTCCGCTTTGGCAAACCGTATATCCATATAAAACTTCGTTTACATAGGCAATTATTGGATGATTATCGCAATAATACTGTGTACAGAACAGACTATCCTCACAGGTGGAAATACTCTCATCAAATAGGTGTTTAATCTTCTCTCTTACAAATAATTTATTCCATAGAATACACAATAAATCCTGTCGTAAAAGTTCAAATACGGCATCCCCACTGCCATAATCTTTATAATCATGAATGATTCTCTTTCCGTCTCTTACTTCATAATATCCGCAGGTTGCAATCGAAGCATTCTTTTCTACCATCGAAGTATGCAGTTTCTCCAGAAAAAAGCAGTCAACAGTATCATCCGCATCAATAAATCCAATATATTTTCCGGATGCTTTTCTTATTCCACAATTTCTGGTTGCGCTGACCCCACGATTCTCGGTATGATAAACCTTTACACGTTCGTCCAACACGGACAATCGGTCACATATCGCACCCGACCCATCCGTTGAGCCGTCATCAATTAACAGCAATTCAAAATCACGGAAGGTTTGACTCAAAACCGATTTTACACTATCCACAATGTATCTCTTTTTGTTATATACAGGTATTACAATGCTTATTTCACACATTTATTTCTCCCGTTTTGCAGCATCATATTTGTCCGGATACCAACCTCGCTTTGAAGAGTAAAACCGATCTCCAAGTATAGCGATTGCACTACTTCTAATTTTATCAACTAAAACAAACCAAATAATCAGCAAGTGCGGAAAGAACACTCTCTTCAAACCGTTTCTCTTTCGTGAGAAATTAAACTCTTTTTCTCGTTTGAAGACATCTTTACTAATTCCTCCAAGCAAAAAAATGCTAAAAGTATAGTTAAGTTTCTTAAAGGCATTAGCATTCGATAAATACACTCTAAGAAAGGAATCAAAATCTGCCGCTATTTCATATTCTTTTCTAAACGAGTATTCTCTTACAATATCAGTTTTAGTCAGAGAAGCCTGGTGGCATATTGGATTGCTATATTTAAAAAACTCCAAAGATTTCGCTTTTAAAAGCTTGTATTTATTATGATCCAGCAAGACTGCATCGCCGTAGATAACATCCAAATCATCCGCAATTTCCGAAGAAAGACGTTCCAAAACCGTACTATCAAACAAAGCATCTCCGGCATTGATATAAATAATCCATTCTCCGTTCGCATACTTTGCTGCTTTGTTCATGGCATCATATATGCCTTCATCCTTTTCGGATATAATTCGATAGGAAATACCTTTTTCCAGGAAGTTCTTCGTATATCTTTTCGCTATTTCAATCGTAGCATCAACAGAGCCCCCATCGATAATAAGATATTCATAATCCGTAAAACTTTGATTCAATATGGAATTGATTGTAGATTCAATATCCTTTCCCGCATTCAAGGACACGGTAGTAACAGAAATTTGATTGTTATCCATATTTTCTCCAAGGACGGTTCAAAACGATAACCAACACTCTCCAATATTATTATAGGTGTGGGTTTGATGGAAATCAACAAGCCAAAGCAGCTAACTAATTCCCCTAATATCCATTCCAAACAAAAAAGTATTTCAACTCATCGTTCTCGATTTCCAACAAAAGAAATAAAAACTGGAATCATATGATTATACCGTGTAACTATTCAAATTCTACTTCGTAAATCCAAAATTCTCTGTTCATCATTACTTCTGTTCCTCTTCGTTTTATGTCCTTTACTTCAGGTAATTCCAAATACTGTTTTAAAAAATCGTCTTCATGTTTTGCAGTTCCGGCCCAGCCGCTAAATACAACATCGTTTTCTAGTTCCTCATAGCTAATCTCACTGTCTAAAATTGGCATTCTATCCACCACAAGATAACAAGGAGCTTCCTTATCTATGTCCTCAAAAAGAATAAATTCTACTTTATCTCTAAAATTCGTAGCATAATAAGAATTAGTGTAGCAAAGTTTAGGCGCAAACAAAGTAAGCGTCCAATCTTCATTTAGCACTATAACGGTATTCGATTCTGCCTCAAAATCTTCGCAAATCTTACCTTCTTTAGGCTCATCTAAAAGATAATCCCAAGAATTATTCAACATATGTGACCACACTGCAAATATAAGGCAAATACAAATGGTTACAACAACTGCTGGTTTCTGCCGATTAGACAACAAGTAGACTAAATAATAAATAGTACTGGCAACAAAAATAACAGCCAAAGGATATACTAAGAATAGATAACGATTGCAGAATACCGTCATCAAATATACACTTGTCCGATCAGCAGCTATAATAATCATAGCTATCGTCGCTATAAGATATGCAAGTAAAGTAACGGAAATATTTTTAACCTTATACCCAATACGTTTAAAACATGTTTTTAAAGCGATAATCAACTTTTTAAACCATTCGTCCTTCTTAAAAACAAAAATAAATGGTGTAACAATAACTACTGTACATCCTAATGCAATTAAAAACCATTCCAAATACGGATTAGGTAAAGGAGAAACATGAAGTCCAAACAAATCTTTTGTCAATTCATAAAAATACAAACGAATCTGCATTGGAGTTGGATATTTAACAAACGAATAATTATGTGCTTCCTTTGGGCCTAGCAAATGTGAAAAAATAGATGGGAAAGCAACTATCGATAACAAAGCACCTGATAAGCAAATCAAGCCATGTTCAAAGAACGCCCTGAATCTCTTGGCAATCAAATAATAAACAATATAAAATACAGTCAAGATAAAAGCAATCAGTAAAAACAAATGCATCGTGTATGCACCCAAGAAACAACTGACACCCATCCCAATATAATACTTTATCGCATATTTTCTTTCCTTAGAAGATTCATAAATCATATGGGAGTAGTAGGAAAAAATGACCATAAACATGACACCAAGCGCATAGATACGCAAAAAGATCGCAATATCCATTGCACCGGTTCCGAACCCATATAGTATAAGTGTTGCAAATGCAACCAATGTTTTTTTTGTAATTTGTTCTGTAAGGCGAAATAGATAGAACTGTGTAATAACGAATGCAACCAGATTCAACCCGAAACAGAAATACCAGGAAAATTTACCCGGAAAGAAAGAACAAATAGTATGGAGAATCATATATTGTAATGGAGGATTCTGATCCATGGAAGAATTCCGGATAACCTGTGCATAATTAAATCGATGTTCTTTATCTACAGAAATATAATGAAGGAAGAATTCTGCATCAACCCATTGATTCATCAACGATTCGCCAGCATTAGAAACATTTAATTCTTTTGTCTCATAACTATTAGCAAAAGCATAATTCCATACTTCATCTGAATGAAAACCAATCTTATATTTCGAAAATATAATACACAAAAAAATGACTTGTGTGAGAATAATAATACTTAATATCAAATACCTTTTCTTGCTGAACATTTTCTCAAATCCCATATTATCATTTGCAGTCGCTATATCAGATTCTTCCAATTTAAAACCCGTCTTCAAAAGTTGTTTGAAGACGGGTTTTCTAGAATAATCAAATCATAGAATAATCAAATCAATAGAATTAGTCTACATAAATAATCTGAGCTGTTCCCTTTCCGTTGCCTTTCTTACCAGTTGCATCGGAATCCTTAACCTGTACATGAACTGCGTTGGAACCAACGATCATGAACTCTACACCAGTAGCCTTTTTACCCTTGTAGGTTGATTTAAGATGAGCATCAATATCGTCTGCATCAAATCCAAGAATCTCATCAACAGCGTCCTTGAAAGAACCAGAACCTAAGTTTCCTTTAACTGCTTTCATAGTAGAGTTAGTAGGAATTTGTGCTTTGCTATCAGCAATAACGGAAGGATCCATCATAGCGGTGGTAATTGCAGTCTTTACAGAGTCGCAAAGCTGGGTATCGGAAGATACGTTTGTCTTCTCGATGTACTTAATAAGCTGAGGTGCCATAACACCTACAAGGATTGCCATAATAGCAATAACGATGATAAGTTCTACTAAGGAAAAACCTTTGTTGTTCTTCATTTGTTTTCTCTCCTTCTTTTTGAATTTTGTGACATTTGTTTGTGACATTTCTGTAAACAGAGTATAGCATTTTTTTGAACGATATGTCCACATTTCCATCAAAATCTGATTTCTTTTGTGCATTTTCACGAAGAAAACTTTACTTTGTCGTGAATATTGCTATTTGACTCTTTATTTCATGACATAATATTCTATTTCGTGCTGATATCGGTGAATTGCAAGATTAAGTTCCAGTTTGCATTACTAAATGCAAAAGGAGCGTGGCTAAAAGCCACGCTCCTTGAATACTATATTGTTCTGAATTGTTCTGACCCTTATGCCAGGCTTTCGTACAGTGAAAACATAGGAGAAAGCATTGCGATTACCAAGAATCCTACAATGCCTGCCATTACAATAATAATTGCAGGCTCCATCAATGCCATCATGGATTCGGTAGCGGCCTGAACGTCATCTTCGTAGTATCCGGCAACGTTTTCAAGCATCTGCTCAATGTTACCGGTTTCCTCACCGATGGAAACCATGTGAATAACCATGGGAGGGAATAAACCGGAAGTTTTAAGAGGTCGCGATAAAGCAACACCTCTTGTAACCTGATCTTTGGCATCTTTCATAGCCTTCTTATACATTTCATTATCCATGCTTCGTGCAGTAATATCGAGCGCATCAACCATCGGAACACCGGCTCCGAGAAGAGTACAAAGCGTACGTCCTAACTTTGCGCAGGCGGATTTGATCTGAATGCCGCCGAATACAGGGATACGAAGCTTGATACGGTCGATCAGTTCCTTACCGTTCTGGGTCGCATAGAAAGTTTTGTAACCGGCAACGATAGCCACAACAATAATCAGTAATAACCACCAGTAATGAACAAAGAAATCGGATACATTCATCAAGGCTTTGGTTACTCCAGGAAGCTCACCGCCGATTTCATCGAACATACCTACGAATCTGGGAATAACGAAGAGCATCATCGCACAGATAACGCCAATCATAACGACAATCAACACGATAGGATAAATCATCGCTTTCTTAACCGCTGATTCCAGTTTTGCATCTTTCTCGAACTGGATGGACATACGTTCAAACGCCACATCCAAAGAACCGGAAGCTTCACCTGCTTCAACCATATTGGTCAACATATTGGGGAATACGCCGCCTCGCTTTTTCATGGCAGCTGCAAGAGTGTCACCCTTGGAAATATCGGAATGTGTCTGTTCGATTGCATTCTTCAATGCAGCATTCTGTGTCTGATCTCCCAACATCTGGAACGCATCTACGATGGATACACCGGCACGAACGATACTGGTGAACTGACGACAGAAAATTGCAAAGTCTCTCGTCTTTACCTTCTGTCCGAAACTGAGAACTCCTTTCAGTCCGCCGCCACCGCCTGCTTCAATCTTGGTTACGGTAAGTCCCTCTGCCTTCAAATTGGCAACTGCAACTTCTTTACTTTTCGCTTCAACTTTGCCTGTCTTCTTCTTTCCGTCAGGCGTCATAGCTGTGTATGAAAATTGAGCCATAGTCTTCCTTTCCCACCTTTACTGTTAGTTTTTTCCTTATATGTGAAGCTCTATGAGCTTAACATCAATCTCCTGCATTCTCCATTTCCACAATTTCGTCCATATCGTAAGCAACACGGACCATCTCTTCAATGGAAGTCTTTCCTTCGAGAACGTTTCTTGCACCGGCCATACGAAGAGTATTCATACCTTCCGATACCGCTACTCTCTGAATATCGTCAGCCGTGAAAGTCTCATGTAAGGTTTTACGAATCTTGGTCGTAATCGGCATGATCTCATAGATAGCCACACGGCCTCTGTAACCCTTGTTGCATTCTTCGCATCCTACGGGATCATAAACCGTAACATCGCCTTCCAGTTTCTGGCCTTCGATATGAAGCATCTTCTTCTCGATATCCGTAGCAAGTCTTGCCTTCTTACACTTATTGCAAAGACGTCTTACCAGACGCTGAGCAATGATACCTACAACCGCATCACCGATCAGGTACGGTTCAACGCCCATATCAACCAGACGGGTAACGGATGCTGATGTTGAGTTGGTATGCAGCGTAGAGATAACCAAGTGACCGGTAATGGATGCCTGAACCGCAATCTGCGCCGTCTCACCGTCACGAATCTCACCGATCATGATAATATCAGGGTCCTGACGGAGGATGGAACGAAGGGCGGATGCGAAGGTAAGTTCCGCTTTGACATTAACCTGTACCTGGTTAATACCGGGAACGTTTGCCTCGACAGGGTCCTCAACGGTAATGATATTAACGGTTTCTTTATTTAACTCGTTCAATACGGTGTAGCATGTCGTAGATTTACCGGAACCGGTAGGTCCTGTTACCAGGATGATTCCGTGAGGGTTATGGGTAATACCGTCAAGACGTGCCTCATCGTCGGGATAAAGTCCCAGATATTTCTTTTCTTTGGTCAGTCCTTTCTTCTTGGTCAAACGCATTACGACTTTCTCGCCGTAAACGGTAGGAAGAACGGAAACACGGACATCGAATTCCTCGCCGTCAACCACTTCGGTCAAACGACCGTCCTGGGGTTTACGCTTCTCGGAAATATCCAGACCGGAAATAATCTTGATACGGGCAACGATAGCCGCCAAAGAGTTCAAAGGATAATTGTTGATTACCTGCAGAACACCGTCAACGCGGTATCTTATTCGAACTTCCTTCTCAAGTGCTTCAATATGAATATCCGAAGATCCCATACGAACCGCTTCCTGAAGCATGGAACGTACGATCTTAACGATAGGAGCATCGTTGATGGACTCATCCTCTGCCTCTTCCTCTTCATCGCCAAACTCATTTGCATGCTCCAACTGGAACTGTTCCAAAGCTTCCTGCGCCTGCTTCTTGCCGAAGAGTTTGTCCAGATGCATGTTGATCTGGTTAAGAGAAGCATATAAGGGAACAACTTCCATGCCGGTAACCAGCTGCACATCATCGATGGCACCTAAGTTCATCGGGTCGGACATTGCTACTTTCAATGCATTGAAGTTATTCTCATCATATCCAACGGGAAGAAGTTCATCCTTACGGAGAATATCTTCGCCAATCATTTCTATTAATTTGGGATCAGGTTTGAAATTAGCTAAATCAATCGATTCGATACCGAGCTGTGCGCAAATAACACCTGCAAGTACTTCCTCCGTGATAAATCCCATGTCTACCAGGACTTGTCCGAGTTTGCCTTTTGTTTTCTGCTGTTCTTCCAGCGCGTCGGAAAGCTGCTCTTCTGTGATGCAGCCCTTCATAACCAACAAATCACCTACACGAATTCTGTTACCAAAGATTGCCATTTTGTCGCTACCTCGATTATCAGATTTGTTGCGGTTGCCGCCTTTTAAGCGCAAAAAGAGCGCACACGACCACCACTCTAGACATTATCTCATAACTGAAATAATAAATAAATAGTTAAAGAACCGTTTTTTTGATTTTGTATATTTTTTACAAAAACCGCACTTTTCATTCGTGCTTTATGCCAATCAGATGTACTTTCCTTTCCAAATATCCTTCCCCTGTTGGAAGGTTCGTAACATCTCCGCCTTTCGATAATACAATCTTTTAAGCCTGTCTCCTCTTTCCTTATTGTCTCCGTTGTCCTTCTCATATAACGAAAAGTCGACATCTATTTTATCCAAGTTAAGGACCGACCTGTCTTTTACATATTTCAAAAGATTTATTTCTTTAGACGTAATAAACGAATGTGTCTTATCCTGTCCCGGTTGAACTGACAGAAGAAACTCTGTCGGAATTTTATAGAACATTGAATTGCCAAAATCATAAATCGGTGCAAAACCAATCAGCTTCAACGAGTCCGGATCTCTGAGTATAGCAATATTATTCATATGACGATCCGTATTGGAGATCAGAAAGTCACTCAAGATCTGATAATCAATAAACCGGTCGAAATATTCTTCCTTCATACCATTCTTCAGACAAACTTCACGGAAAGGCGCAAATAACGACCTGTTCTGATGAATTTTAACCGTTTGAAGCATTTCCCAAGCCGAAACCGACTCAACGGTATCCGAACAGAAATTATAACTCATGCATCCCAGGCCTTCAACATTCCGATCCGTTTTGATTTTGCAAAAGAAATATGGCGTAAACTCTTTCCACCCCTGTAATTCATGAAGTTTTGTTGCGAACACTTCATTAATGCTCTGCTGGTACGAATTTCCATAATTTCCCTTAACCATAAAACGACGACCGTCTTCGGCGATGCACCATTTCTTCTGCACTTCTCCCTGCGATGAGATTGCCTTAAGAAAGCCCGTATTCTCCCGTATATCAAACTCATGATTACTGTCAAAAGTCAGTTCACCGAACGAGTCAACAAAATCATTTGTAAATAAGTTCACATCATTCCAGGTAACATCTATATTCTCAGGCTTAATCCAATAACAATCATTCAGACTAAGACACATATTATTTACCATGGCATGAATGGTAGACTTATATCCCAGTCTCTCCAAAGCCGGAATCGCCCCCTGACGGGTGGAAGGTATCGTGCGGTCCTGCCACCACTCCATGAACTTCATATTGTTCATTTGTCCACCAATAGGAAAATGTTCCTTGTATGCAGTATTAATTCTGACTTTCTGTGGTTGTGAATTCTTATTTTCTTCATCAAGGAAGAATCGCGCCACGATCAAGTCTTTATGTAACAATAAATAATTCATACGAATCCCTCACTACAGATTCTCCCAAATAATGTCATCTTTTTCATCGAATCCGCATTCCGTTTCAAACTGTTCCTGTGCTTTATAATAATCTTCAAACAACGACTTCAGATACAAGCCAAGGTTATTCTCCCTGACATGTGTAATATCAATTCTTAGAAGAATTTTCGTTCCGGCTTCGTCATACACCGCGCGTTCGTTCGAATCATAATAAAAGACCGAATAATCCGTTTCTATCTTGCGCATATTCTCTTTGTTCTGTGGAAATGACATGGCAATCAAATGAAGCAGATACGGAGCCGGTTTTGATTCCCCTGCTTCCCAGTGTTGCAAAGTTTTAACCGGAATTCCGAATCTTTCCGCGAATTCTTTCTGCGTCAAACCGGTTTGATTTCGTATATCTTTTATCTCCATAAGCATGTGTCCCCATATCATATCTTTGTTGTACTCAGCTTGAGTATCAGAATGTGTTATACTCAAATCAGGTATAAATCTATAATATACTCAATTCAGGTAGTTGTAAAGAACCGAGCACAAAAAAAGAGCGTGAATCCAATCACGCTCCATAATTATTGACCGTTTTAGATATTATCTGCAGCCGTTTTTCAAATAGCTCTTAATAATCACTCTCTCCAACACCCTCTTGATCACAATCTGTATCTCTTCCTTCTTATCGATTGGTTTGACAAGGAAGGACTTGATTCCGGTCCTTTTGGCACCCCAGACATCCGTAAAAAGCTGGTCGCCGACGAAGAATGTGTTTCTCTCGTTCGTCCCCATCTCCTCCATGGCCTTTCGGTAGCCCTTTCGGGAGGGTTTGCCGGCTTTGTAGACGCACTGCGCACCGATGGGTTCGTTGAACATGTCCACGCGCTTCGGCTTATTGTTCGAAAGCAGCGTCACACCATATCCCATCTCCATCAATCCCTTCAGCAGTTTCCTGCTTCGCTCGTCCGAGGGCGCACCGTGAGGCACAAGGGTATTGTCAATATCGAAGATAATTCCCCGATACCCCTCATCGTATAACTTCTTATATTCGATTACATACGCGGATTCGAAATATTCATCCGGGTAGAACCTGCCCAAAAGTCCCACGCTTCTCTCCTCTAACCTGTTAACCGATTCTGTCCGTCGTTTCGACAAGGACTATATCATCATAGCATTTTTTGCGAGTAAATCATATCATTATTTCAAATGCACACACAAAATCAAGTTTCTGTATATACCTTATTGCAATTATTACTTTAAGTGTTATAATATGCTTAATTATAGTTTGTATTTTATATATTATAGTTTGATAATAACGATTTATATTTTATATAATTTGACTTTTCCCTTTATTTACGGAGGTTTTCACATGTCATTTACCGAATTGAAACGTTCAGAAATCAAACGCTACTTATTAGAGAAAATCGATTCCGACGATCCGGAGTTCATTGCCAAAACCGCTGACTCCTTCGGTATCTCCGTCACCAGTGTGAAAAGATACATTCAGGCAGAATGCGACTTGGGCAATATTATGCCGTCCAAGTCAGCCGAATGCGGATATAAACTGAAGTTCAGCAGGCATACATTCCGGTATTCAATTGCGGATTTGTGCGAATATGATGATTTGATCTTCTTTGATGATGTTTTCCCTCTTCTGCTTGGGAACGACAATTCGAAGCATATCTGGAATTATGCCTTGGCAGAAATATTTAATAATGCCATCGAGCACTCCGAAGGGAGCACCATTGAGATCAAAGTAGACTTCTGCTGCTTATATAACCGTATCACCATCGCGGATGACGGAGTCGGAATCTTTCACAAAATCTGTGATGCATTGAAAGCATTCGGAATGAAGAACCCTCGCCCCGAGGATGCAGTGACAGAATTATTCATTGGTAAGATGACCACACTCCCGGACAGGCATTCAGGAGAAGGTATCTTCTTTACCATGCATTTGCTTGAAAAAACGGCAATTGTCTCCGATGGAATCATTCTGCAATCCGGTTTTCTGGGAGACACGTCTCTAATAAAGAACAGACTGCTCGCTTACGCCATGAAATTTACCAAGAAGGGAACGGTGGTAATCATGCAGATTAGTAATGAGACAAAAAGAAATGCAAAAGAAATATTTAACTCATTCTCCGACCCGGATGAAGGATTCTACAGAACCAGCATTCCGGTTTTCAAAGCATGCCTTGAAAGACAGCCGGTTTCCCGCTCTCAGGCACGAAGAATTTACATGAGACTGAATTCTTTCAAAGAAGCAATCCTGGATTTCTCCGATGTAGAATACATGGGGCAGGGTTTTGCGGATGAACTCTTCCGTGTCTTTCAGAATGCGCATCCGAATGTCACCCTGAAACCAATCAATATGAACGAAGAAACAATGCTAATGTACCAGTATACCATCCACAACAAGGTGACGGTTCCGAAATACTATTAATTTTCTACTCCAGCGCACTCCTAAGAAGCACCTTCGTATACTCTTCCTTCGGATTCGTATACAGTTCTTCCTTCGGAGCCATTTCCACGATCCGGCCTTTCTTCATTACGCAGACGGTATCGCACAGGGAATATACCGTTCTAAGATCATGCGAAATAAACAGGATCGCCATGCCGCGCTTACGACTTAAATCCAGTAAAAGCCTCGTAATCGACTCTCCGATTGCCACATCCAACGCAGATACCGGTTCGTCTGCAATCAAGAATGAAGGTTTCTGAAGCAATGCCATGGCAATCATGACACGTTGTCTCTGTCCGCCGGATAATTCACTCGGAAAACGTTCCAGCAATTCTTCGGAAAGTTCCACTTCGCCTAAGATTTCCTGTATTCTTTCCCGAATTTCATCTCTGTCCCGAACACCACTTAACCGAAGCGATTCTCTCAATAACCATCCGACTCTGCGCTTCGGATTCAGCGCACTGTAAGAATCCTGGAAAACCATTCTTGCAAGTCCGCAGTGAATCTCGCCTTCTTTCACAGGCAGTAATCCTACAATACATTTGGCAAGCGTAGACTTGCCGCTGCCGGACTCACCGACCAGGCCCATGATTTCTCCACGGTGTACAGTAAGGGAAATATCCTTTATTCCAATGGGTTCGCTCTTGGCATCCTTCTTGCCCCAAAGCGAAATGGAGCCGATATCTTTGCGCATCGGATAATAATAGGTCAGTCCACGAACCACGCACTCTTCTGTCTTGGAGGAATCCCCGGCTTCTTGGAATTCAGCAACATTTCCTGCATTTGCGCCCTCTCCCAAAGATTCTACACTGTCCTCACCGAGCCCCCGTCCTCTCATCTCTCCGATATTCACTTCCGCCGCAATCAGTTTCTTCGTATAATCTGCCTTCGGATTATGAAAAATCTCATCCGCGGGTCCCTGTTCGACCACATCTCCGTCCTTCAGAACCAACACTTTGGAGCAAAGTTTTCGAACCAGCCCCAGATCGTGGGAAATAAATAGAATGGCCGTATGGTCTCTTTCATTAATCCGCTGCAGCAACTTAATAATCTCCGCCTGCACGGTAACGTCAAGCGCAGTTGTCGGCTCATCCGCAATCAAAAGTCTCGGCGAAGAGATCATCGCCGATGCGATCATGGCACGCTGCCTCATTCCGCCCGATAACTCAAACGGATACGAATTATAAACTCTCTCGGGATCCGGCAGATCCACATCCGAAAGTGCTTTGAGAGCCCGCTCTTTCAGCTCTTCTTTCGAGTATTCTTCTTTCTTGCCATCTGAAGAAGTCTTGATTCCGCTCTCGGAGGTCTTATTTCCTTCCTCGGAGGTCTTCTTTCCATGCACGCGAAGGGCATCCTCCACCTGATAACCGATCTTATGTACCGGTGAAAAAGCCGTCATCGGATCCTGGAAAATAAAACCGATATCCTGTCCCTGCAAGGCACGCATGGTCTTTCTGGGTGTGCGAAGCAGATCGATTCGATTCGCATCCTCCTGCTCCCACCAGACTTCGCCGGAAATCTTGACATCACCACGACGAATCAGACCCGCAATGGCATTCGCCGTAAGGCTCTTGCCACTGCCGGACTCTCCGACAAGACCGAGAATTTCACCTTCTTTCAAGGTAAAATCCACATCGCGTACCGCTACTTCCGGCCTCGAATGGTCGTAGAATTCAATTCGTAAGTCTTTAACTTCCAGCATATCTGCTTCGTTTCTCTCTTTGTGCTACTTTGTTTCTTAATTATACTTTGTTTCTTTATTCTGCTTTGTTTCTTTATTCTGCTTTGTTTCTTTATTCTGCTTTGTTTCTTTATGCTACTTTGTATCTTTCTTCGCACTTCTTCTAACTACAAACGTCTGCGCATTGCCATCGGAAATCAGCCCCAATCCGACCAAAAGGAACACCATGATCACACCCGGGAAGATTACATAGAACGGAGCCATCCTCAGATATCCCTGTCCTTCCGCGATCATTCCGCCGAGCGAAGCCGTCGGCGGCTGAACACCGATTCCAAGATAAGACAAACCGGCTTCCGCCAGAATACAGTTATTAATCGAGATAAACACGCAATTTAACAAGGTCGGCATAATGTTTGGCAAGATATGTACAAAGAGGATCCGAAGATCCGATGCGCCCATCAGTTTTGCCGCCTGCACATATTCGAGTTTGCTCTGCTCCTTAAATTCCGTTCTTATCATCTTCGCGAAGCTAGGAATTACCGCAATTCCAAGTGCCAGGATCACATTCATCATCGAGGAACCGGATAAGCTTACAAATACAAGTGCCAGCAGAATACTCGGAATTGCAAAAAGCACGTCAATGATCCGCATGATCGAATCATCCAGCAGCTTTCCGTAGTATCCGGACAGTGCTCCGATGATCGTGCCACCCACGGTTCCGATGGCTGTCGCCAGGAACGAAATAAATAACGATGTCTTCAGCCCCTCCTGTACACGTGTGAAAATATCACGCCCCATCTTATCTCCGCCAAACCAATGCTTCAAAGTAGGCGCGGTAAGCTTCGCCCCCGCATCCATCTGCGTCGACGTATACGGATGATAAATCAGCCCAAGCACCAGAAAAACGCCCAGCACCGCCAGAATCCCAAGCCCAATATACAGTTGTATATTCTTCTTCCGTTTCATAGTCATCCAATCAATTAATTGCATCGAGCGGATGTCATGAGGAATGAATCCGTTCAGTGATAATATATTTCATCGAATGGTCTGCGTGTAGGCTTTGTAATTAATTGCATCGAGCCGACGTCATGTAGACTTTACGAAGGGCGAGTTGCCACTGCATCCGAGTCCCTGAGTAAATGTCGTGATGACGTCGTGCGAGCCAATTATCTAACTCTCGGATCCACCGCTGCATGAATAATATCTGTGATTGCGCTCACAACCACAATCCCAAAGGCGATCAGCATCACAATCGCCATCACCACCGGATAATCTCTCACGGAAATCGCAGAAAGCAGGCTTCTTCCGAGCCCCGGAATGCCGAATGTCTGCTCAATTACGATACCCGATGCAATCATATCCGCAAAGATCATTCCGACGAACGTGATCGTCGGCATGATTGCATTTTTCAAAACATATTTGTACAGAAGTCCTGTCGTATTATTTCCTTTGGAATACGATGTTTTGGAATAATCTTTCTTCGCTTCCTCTAAGATATTCGTCCGAAGCAGTTTGATGCACATGGCCGTCTTCGGCAGAGCAAGTGCGATCGCAGGACAGATCATATATCCAAGGAAACCAAAGAAATTCCTCTCATAGCCCACATAGGCTCCGGGGGAAAACAGTTTCAAAACAATACCAAAGAAAAAGGTCAGAATCAGACCCAGAAGAAACGGCGGAAACGCCATAAAAATCTGATTGATCACGGTAAAGACTTTATCTAAGAAACCGCCCGTATGCTTCGCCGTATAAACACCGATCGGTACCGATACACCGATCACTATGATGATCGCAAGAACGGAAAGTGTCGCATTGATCAGAAGCTTTCCGCCGATCAGTTTCGATACAGGCATGGAGTATGCGTAGGACTGTCCGAGATTGCCTCTGACAAATCCCGCAACCCACTTAAAATATCTTGCAATGAACGGAGCATTCAGCCCCAGTTCTTTCCTGAGTGCCTCCACTCTCTCCGGTGTCGCCTGCGTACCGAGCTTCGAAACCGCCGGATCTCCGGGAATCACACTAAAGAGCAGAAACACAACAAAAGAGACTGCGAGCAGGGTAAGTGCAAGTGATGCAATTTTCTTAAGAACATACTTACCCATCGCAGTCTCCTGAAATTATTTTGCTAACTTGATTTTAGCTACATCGATTACATAAACCGGATAGAATGTGTATCCCGTATACTTTCTGTTGATTGCCACAAACTCCGGTAAATCCTGAATGTACACATTTGCCGCATCATCGGAAAGCATCTGTACGCACTTCTTGAATCCTTCGGTACGTGCTGCATCATCGGTCAGCGCAAATGTCTCTTTGTAAAGCTTGTCATATGCGGAACTGTTGTAATTCGTAAAATTGTTGCCCGCATCGGATACAAATCTGGCAAGAAGTGCCGAAGCCGTAAGCTGTGCGGCATCCACACCGATGACCGTAGCATCGTAATTACGTCCGACATAGGTATCGGAAAGCCAGGTATCCCAGTCAACCTGCTTAATATTGGCGGTAATACCAACCTCTGCAAGCTGCTCTTTGATTACCGTTGCGGTATCCACATGCTGAACATAGTTGGAAGGAACGGTAATGTCGAAGCTGAATCCGTTCTCATATCCTGCCTTCTTCAGTAATTCTTTGGCTTTCTCGGTATCATGAGGATATGCATCCGCAAGTCCCTGATCATAATACTTCTTGAAGTTCGGATACATGGAAGAGCCGATCTTTACGCCCTCTCCGTCGGAAACGAATCCAAGGATTGCATCCTTGTCAACCGCATAGCACATTGCCTTACGTACATCTTCGTTGGCAAACGGCTCAAATTTGTGATTTAAGTAAAGTGCCTGAACCAGGTTCATGGTACCGCTTAAAACTTCAAAATTCTCGGTAGAGATCTGTGCCTTATGTGCACTCGTTAAGTGAGCCATCATATCGATGGATCCGCCTTCGAGTTCCATGGCAATCGTATCCGCATTGGCGCAGATCTTCCAGGTAACATTGGTAATTTCTGCCTTCTCTCCCCAGTAATCGTTGTTGATCTCAAAAACAACATTCTCAAGGGGCGATCTGGAAACATACTTATAAGGACCCGTACCGATTGCATTGGCTGCGGGATCTTCATTATGCTTCGGGATAATAGCTGCGGATACGGTAGCGATATTGGCAAGAAAATCGTTATCTGCCTCTTTTAATACAATATCCACATGGGAATCATCCACGATGTTTACGGCACTTACATTAGAAAGCGCCGGTATCATGGGCTCTCCCCCTTCGATATCGGCGCATTTGTTCATGGAATACTGAACATCCTCCGCCGTAACGTTTGTTCCGTCATGGAACTTCACTCCTTCACGAATGGTGAAGGTGTAGGTCAGGCCATCATCGCTGACGTTGATTTCGCTTGCAACAGCGGGAACGATGTTTCCATCGGAGTCCGGTTTAACCAATCCTTCAAAAACATTGAAGAAAATTTCCTTGGTTCCTGCCGCCACCATGTTGTGGGGGTCAAGAGTTTCTTCGATGTCCTGAGGAATACCGATGGTTATGGAGGTATCGGATTTCCCTTTCTTGTCGCCTGTGCATCCGCACAGTGCAACAGCAAGTGAAAGAACTGTCAGGAAAACGGCCGTCACGCGACACATTTTCTTTTTCATTTCTTTCTTTCCTTTCTCTCAATAGTATTCAACTATTCGGTTGTATGTATGAAAATCTGAACTAGTTCAGGATTTTCTTAAGTTCGTCCATGAATGTGTTAACATCCTTGAATTCACGGTAAACGGATGCAAATCTTACATAAGCTACCGGATCCAGTTCTTTTAACTTATTCATGATGCACTCCCCGATCACTGCACTGGGAAGTTCTCTTTCCTCGCGGGAGTAGATTTCGGTTTCCACTTCATCCACGAGGTTTGCAATCTGCTCTGCGGAAACAGGGCGCTTGTGGCAGGCTCTTAAAACACCTGCTTCAATCTTGGAACGATCGAACGCTTCTCTGTTTAAGTCCTTCTTGATGATGATTAAAGGAATGGTTTCCACTTTCTCATAGGTGGTAAAACGCTTACCGCACTCGTCGCAGGCACGACGGCGGCGGATAGAGTTATTCTCTTCCGCGGGTCTTGAGTCGATTACGCGAGTGTTTTCATGACCGCAATAAGGACATTTCATAGTCGTCTTCTCCTTTTATCTCTTTTTCAGGAAATCCGGAACGGCTATGGATTTTTCCTGTACGTTGCTGCGAAGCTCGGAAGGCTTAACCTGGGGCTTCGGTGCAGGTGCGGGTGCTACGGGAGCGGGTGCAGGTGCCACGCGGTTTACAACGGGAGCACTTACATTTCTCTGAGCAGTGAAGCTGGTTGTCTGATTCGTTGCGTTATGTGCATAGGAGGGAACGGCATATCTAGATCCCGAAACCGGCTTGGAATAAAGTCCGGTAGCAATAACGGTAACCTTACAGGTATCAGCCTCGGCATCGGAGTACATTGCACCAAGAATGATGTTAACCTGTTCTCCGGTAATATCGGTGATGTAGCTGGAAGCTACGTTGGTATCAAATAAGGAGATGTCACCGGAAATATTGATGATGACATCGGTTGCGCCGTCGATCGTGGTCTCAAGCAACGGACTTTCCACTGCCATGCGGACTGCATCGAGTGCCTTGTCTTCACCCTTGCCGGTACCGATACCGATATGGGCAATTCCTTTGTCCTTCATAACGGTCTGTACATCCGCAAAGTCAAGGTTGATGATTGCAGGCAGGTTGATTAAATCGGTAATACCGGATACGGACTGCTGAAGAACTTCATCAGCTTTCTTGAGTGCATCCGGCATCGTCGTCTTCTTATCACAAATCTCTAATAATTTATCGTTCGGGATGACAATCAGAGTATCAACATGTTCTTTCAGGCGTTCGATACCGCCCTCGGCATTGTTCATACGGGTCTTGGCTTCGAATTTGAAAGGCTTGGTAACCACACCGACGGTAAGGATACCCATGTTTTTGGAAATCTCTGCCACAACGGGAGCTGCACCGGTTCCGGTTCCGCCGCCCATACCGCAGGTTACGAATACCATGTCCGCACCCTGTAATGCATCTGCGATCTCCTCTTTATTCTCTTCCGCACAAGCCTGTCCAACTTCGGGCTTAGCTCCTGCTCCGAGTCCCTTGGTGAGTTTCTCACCAATCTGGATTAATTTCGGTGCTTTGCAGTTCTTTAATGCCTGGCTGTCGGAATTGACACCAACAAACTCCACACCACATACGTTGTCGTCAATCATACGGTTAACGGCGTTGTTTCCTGCGCCACCTACACCTACGACAATGATTCTTGCTGCCGAACTGTCATCATTTGGTCTGATTTCGATCAAGGCTTTGTCCTCCTACATCCCCTTTTTGGTTTTTATCATCCCGGTCAATAATCCATTGACCGACTGTTACAATTCCTCTAAAAACACAAAATATGCCATTCCAAGCAAGGATGACATCAATATCCTTACTTATCATATAAAATTTTCCAAATTTATGCAACTATATTTTGTGGTTTTTCTTGTAAAAACTCGCTTTTATTCATCCATTTCGAATGTAGTCTTCGGATTCGAAACGGTAAAAGTCTCCATGTGCAACTTTCCCTTTAACTGCATTGGCTTGGCTTTGTTTAAAATCGCCGCCAGATGCGTTACTCTCTCATCCAGGTATTCCCCGTCGCCCAAAGATACACGGATATCCCCGAAATAAAGTGTAATATCCCCGAAATGATCAAAATAGATCTTATCCGCCACTAAGGAGTTTTTATTCAGAAGCTGCGTCAGGCTTAAGATTTCCTTGAAGATTCTGACATCTTCCACCGGAAGCGGCTCATGAAGGATCACGTGGTCAAATTCAAGACCCGAAATCTCCGGAATGCCCGGAACGAATTCCTTCGAGCTTTCCACCACGATACCGTCCTTGTCGAAATACATCTTGTTCTCAAGATATGTCACATATCCGGCAATCGCCTTCTCGTAAACCACGATCTTTACGGTATTCCGGTCCTCTATCTGGACATCCATATGCTCCACGAAGGGAATGTTTTCGATCTTTTTATTCTTATATTTTAATTTCAGATATAAGGAGTTGGTGCTGAGCTTATCAACGATGACCATGTCCTGAATCTGCTGGGCCGTGTAATGCGTACTGCCCTCCACTTTGACATTGCGCACCTTAAAGCCCTCGATGAAAAGGAAGGCGCCTCCGATCAGCAAAACCACGGCAACAACAATGGCAATCAGGCGGATTCTTTGTAGAACCGACATCTTCCCCTTCTTAAAATTGACTTTCTGCACTTTATCCTTATTTTTCTTCGATATCTTTCTCATTTTCCCTCTACCGTCGGTCAATCAGGATGGTTCGCCCGACGGCTAACGCAATTCCGACTTCCGCTAAGAACAGCAGAACCGATGTACCGCCCGCCGAGATAAACGGAAGCGACACACCCGTATTCGGAACGGAGTTTGTTACCACCGCGATATTCAGAAGAACCTGCACCGATATGTGGCAAAGAATACCGATTACCAGCATCGCATTAAAGAGGTCTCTCGTATTTCCCGCAATAATGAACAGTCTGTATATCAGAATGCCGAACATTAACATTAAGCAGACCGCTCCGAAAATTCCGAGTTCCTCGCAAACGATCGAGAAAATCATGTCGTTCTGTGCCTCGGAAATATCACCGATCTTAACAATACTCTCTCCTAATCCTTTGCCGAACATTCCGCCGCTTCCGATGGCGTACAGACCCTGTAAAACCTGGAAGCCCTCATCGGAGACGTATTTCTCGGGATGCAGCCATGCAAGGACACGTCCGCCTCTGAAGCCCATTGCTCCGCTTCCGCCGCTGACTTTGTCAACGAGTACAACGATGCCGACCATGGCGGCCGCCGCAAGAATGACTCCGGCCCAGAGCAGAAGGACTTTCTTTTTGTCCTTGGCAATAATCGTAATCATGAGAACCGGAATAATGCCTACAATCAAAGCCGAACTCATATTTCTCGATGCCACATAGATAAACAGGCAAAGAGGGACAAGCGGAATCAGGGGTTTTAAAATACCGCCCCAGGTATCCATGTTTTTCTGTGTTCTCGTAATGGTTCTTGCATAGAAAATAATAATCAGAAGTTTCACAAGTTCCACGGGTTCGAACTGCGGCAGAGGTCCCAATTTAATCCATCTTGTCGCGCCGTGCGACGTAATGTGGATTCCGGGCACCAGCAAAAGTGCCATAACCACGAAGGATGCACCGATATAAACCCAGCTTGGAATCATACGGTAAACCTTCGGCGGAATGAATACCAGCACCGCCATTAGCACCATACCGATCAAAGCTGCGAAAATCTGCTTTCTTAAGAAATACATGGAGTTTCCGAATTTTAAGTTTGCCTGATAAGCACTCGCCGAATAGATCATGATGAAGCCGAAGCAAACCAGCATGATCACGACAACAAGCAGGGTAAAGTCGAAATACGGCCTTTTCCCTGTCGGACGATGATATTTATTTCGAATGCGGTCCAGCGCTCTCACTTAAACCTCCCTGACCGGTAATGATCTGACGAGTTCTTTGAACATTCTGCCTCTGACTTCGTAGTTCGGGAACATGCCCCAGCTTGCACATGCGGGCGAAAGCAGTACGGCGTCTCCGTTCACTGCCAGTTCCGCACATTTCGCAACCGTCTCTTCGAGACTTTCACAACGGTAAATATTCGTAAAACCGTGCTCTCTTGCGCACGTTTCAATCTTATCTGCCGTCTGACCGAGTAAAACCAAAGCCTTTACTTTATCACCGAAGCTTTCGATCCACTCATCATACGTATTTTGCTTGTCATATCCTCCGCCGATCAATACGGTCGGACGGTTCATGGCAAGGACTGCCTTGATGGCAGCATCGGGATTGGTTCCCTTGGAATCGTTATAATAATCCACTCCGTTTACCGTGGCAACGTATTCGATACGATGCTCTACGGCTTTGAAGTTTTTCACCGTATCCAGAATGATATTCATCGGAACACCGATGGCATCCGTCATCAGAATGGCCGCCATCACGTTCTCAACATTGTGCATGCCGAGAAGGCGCATTTCATGAATATTCATAAGATGCTCATCTATTCCGTCATTTGAAAGATAGATTTCATCATCGATGCAGTAGCATCCGTTCCGTACTTTCTGCTTCGAAGAGAAAAATCGCACCTGACACTTCATTCCGCCAACGGTTTCGGGCTCACCATCGTTTTCTTCCACGGTATACTTACCGGAAAGTTTCTCACCAAACTCACGAAGCACCTCGTCTTCGTAGTTTAATACGCAGACATCGTCCGCAGTCTGGTTTAACGTAATATCCTCTTTCGCACGGATATAATTCTCCATCGTATGATGACGGTTTAAATGATCCGGCGTAATATTTAAGATCGCCGATACATTCGGATGGAATGTACTGATGGTCTCAAGCTGGAACGAAGAAATCTCCGCAACCGTAATGTCTCCGTACTTCGTATTCTGTGCCACGGAAGTATACGGAATACCGATGTTCCCGACTACAAAAGCAGTCGCATCCGGATCCTTGATTTCTTCTTTCAGATAGTTCTCGCAGATTTTACCGGTCAGAGCCGTTGTGGTGGTTTTACCGTTCGTTCCGGTAATTCCGATTAAGCGACCCTTGGAAACCGTGTATGCAAGCTCGATTTCTCCCGAGATCGGAAGGCCTCTGTTTGCAAGTTCCCATGCAAGTCCGGTATCGGTCGGAACACCCGGGCTTAAAACAACCATATCGAGGCTTTCTTTCACCGCGTCGGGCAGGGTTCCGAGAATGACATTCGCGCTCTCCCCTTCCGAAGTTCTTTCCCTGACATCGCGAAGACTCAGGGCTTCGTTGGCATCATAAAGGATCGGCTTTGCGCCCTCTTTGACCAAAAGATCATAAGCAGCCACGCCGCTGATTCCCGCACCGATAATTAAAATTGTCTTATCCTTGTAGTCCATATCTTAAATCCCCAGTAATGCCGCTGCACAAAGCAGTACGGTCACAATTGTAAATGCACTGACCACCTTGGTTTCCGGATATCCGCATTTCTCAAAGTGGTGATGAATCGGAGCCATTTTGAAAATTCTCTTGCCGTGTGTCAGCTTAAAATAGCTTACCTGCAGCATAACACTGACTACTTCTGCCAGATAAATGAACGCTACGATCGGAATAAAGAGCGGCATTTTCAAAAGATACGCTTCCGCTGCAACAAAACCGCCGAGCGCCAAAGAACCGGTATCTCCCATGAATACCTTGGCCGGATACGAATTGTAGATCAAAAATCCAAGCAATCCGCCCAGCATTGCAAGCGCGGTCACATGAAGGTCTTCGCCTTTAAGAAGCGATACAACCGCAAAGAATACCGCGATAACGGAAGTAACTTTACTTGCCAGTCCGTCGAGTCCGTCCGTGAAGTTCGATCCGTTATCGGTTCCGAGAACAACGATGAAAAGAAGCGGAATCGATACCCAGGGAAGATTCGATAATGCAATCTCCTTTCCGTGTGTGAACGGAATGATCATATTATAGCAATCCGGCATACGGAAATATAAATATGCCGCAAAAGCACCTGTGATCAGGATCTGAAGTCCGAGTTTCTGCCATGCGCGAAGGCCCATCGAACGTTTCAGAACAACCTTGATGAAGTCATCCGCGAATCCTACAAGTCCGAATCCTACGGTTAGGAAAAGCACCGGCAGGGTTTTCGCATAACTATCGGTAAAAATCAGCGTTGCCACAGTGAATCCGAGAAGGATCAGTACTCCGCCCATCGTCGGGGTTCCGTTTTTCTTAAGATGTGATTCCGGGCCTTCCGTACGGATGGTCTGTCCGATCTTTAAACGTAGCAGCAAAGGAATCACAACCGGTCCCAGAGCCGTTGCGATGGTAAACGAAATGGCTAACGCAATAAATCCTGCTAACATGAATACTCTCCGATTCTTCTCTTTAGTGGTTTAGTTCGTCGTCTGACTGCCTTCAGCCTCTCCCTCAGCCGGTTTCTCAAGATCCGACAAATCCGAAGAACTCGGGTTGATCGGATAACCGGTATTCGGATCCAGAAATTCTCCGGTATTCGGATCGATCGCATATCCGGTTTCCTTGTCGATCTGAATGTCAGGTCTGTCATTGACTACGCTGATGCCCTCATCGTCGCCTTCGCCTTCCGGCTTCTCTTCGGGACGATAGATCGCTTCGTTGTAAAGTCCTTTGGCTTTCAGGGTCTCGATTTCTTCATCCGACAATTCTTCCGTCATGAAAACATTCATATACGGCAGAACTTCGGTTAAAATATCCTTCACAAGTGTGCAGGCCAAAGCGGTACCACCGTTCTGATCCGGCAGGTTCGGACGGTCCAAAACCGCATAGATTACGATCTTGGGATCGTTTGCGGGAGCATATCCCATAAACGATGTTACATACTCTCCGTTACCACGGGGAAGTGTCTCCGCGGTACCTGTTTTACCGCCGATCGCGTATCCTGCGGGGCGGGCTTTTTTACCGGTACCGGAGGTAACTACGGCGTTGCAGTAGCTGATAATCTTATCGGAGGTGGAGTTGGAAATCGTCTGCTTAAGCATGCAGGGCTCGATGTTCTTAACCACTGCTCCGTTACCGTCAAGGATCTGGCTTACCATGTGAGGCTGATAATAATATCCGCCGTTTACCAGGGAATTAAAAGCGCTGATCATTTCGATCTGCGTGCAGGCGAAGCCCTGTCCGAACGTGGAAGTTGCAAGTTCCGCAGGGCCCATGGTCTTCTCCGTAAATACCAGGGTGTTGGTCTTTGCTTCACCGGCCAAATCGATATTGGTCTTATAACCGAAATTGAATCTCTGGAAATAATCCAGGTATGTGGAAACGCCGATCTGCTGTCCCATACGCATGAGAGCTACGTTACAGGACTGTGCGATGGCTTTCGTAATGTCCATCTGGCCGTCACCGAAACGGTTATGGCATTTGATCTTATGTCCGCCTATTTCAAGGTTTCCGCCGCAGAAATAGGTATCATTCTCGTTCATCTTACCGGAATCCAGTCCGCAGGCTACGGTAAAAGGCTTAGCAACGGAACCCGGCTCATAAGTGGTCTGAATGCAGAAATTCTGCCAGCGAAGTGCTCTGGCATAATCATCCACCTCTTCATCGGTAACCAATTCAACTACAGGTGTAAAACCTTCCGTGGTCTCGCCTTCCGCATCGGGATTCTCCGGATCATACGGCTGATTCGGCGCATTCACGTTTGCGGGAGCCTGTCCTTCGGGATTGGTGTTGGGATCGGTTGTGTTTACGTTTCCGAGGCTGGTCTTTGCCTGTTTCTCCAGGGCTTCCTTGGTCAGTTTCTCTTTGATGGCTGCGAGTTCTTCGGGCGAATAATAAGAAGAGGCCACACGCTCGTCATTTAAGTCAAATGTCGGATAACTTGCCATCGCAAGAATGTTTCCGGTATCGCACTCCATGATGATAACACCCGTATTGTTGGAGCCTAAGCCCTCTCTTGCGTTATCGCGAAGGGATTCGTTTAATTCAATGACCTTCTCTTCTACGATTGCCTGGATATTGGCATCAATCGTGGTAACCAGCGAATTTCCGTCAACAGCCGGAATCGTGGTTTTCTCCATGTTCAGGTCTTCGTTTAAATATCCGAACTTTCTTCCGTCCGTACCGTTTAATACGTCGTTATAATACTGTTCGAGTCCGTAGGAGCCTTCGTTACCGTCATTGGTAAAACCGATGACGTCGGATGCAAGTGCTCCGCCCGGATAGGTACGGATATATTCTTCGTCAAAAGCAACGCCGTAAATCGTGTTTGCTTCCTTGTTTTCCTTGGAAGCAGCCACCATTTCGTTGAATTTTTCAACCGCTTCGTACTCCACTCTCTTGGCAATCAGCTTATATGTGTTGTCCGGATTGGCACGCATAAAAGCAACGAGCTCGCTCGCATTGGCTCCGAAGCAGGTAGCCAGTGCATCAGCCGTTGCCTGATAATATCCTTCGTTCTTGTGAAGATTGGAATAATAGGTGATGTCCTTGGTACTTAATTTGACATTGTAGACTTTTCGGCAGGTGGCAAGAGCCGTACCCTTGCTGTCTAAGATGGAGCCTCTCTTGTAGGGAAGGGCCACACTGTCGTATCCGGAAAGCTGGGAGAGCACCTTCTTTTCGTACTCTGCCCCGCTCTTTCGGTTAATGTGAATAATTCGGAAAACCAGTGCAATGAAGCCGGCCAATATGATAAACATAAAGACCAAGAGATGTTTTCTCATCTGCAGGCTAAATAAATTGCCGTTCACCGAATTATTGTTTTCGCTCATTTTTCCTACCCAACATCTGGAACGCTGCGGGCATTTCCTCTCTTACCGAATATCGGAATACTGTCTTACGTAATCATCCAGTTCTCCGGCATACGTAATGATCTGTCCCTGTGCCGCATAATGCATTCCAAGTTCTTCCGTTGCGATTCTTTTTACCTCTGCGGAATCAACGGAATTCACAATTCTATCGTAAGTCGCGTCATTCTCGGTTTTTAATGTTACATACTGGTTCTCCAGCTTGGAAACGGAGTTGACGCTCTCTTTTAATCTTTCCTGTGCGCGGATCATTAAGATAGCGGATGTTGCCAATGCAATAAACGCTACACTTAAGAATAACACATAAGGCAGGTTCATGAACATAGCTTTTTGCTGATTTTTGCGAACAACCGGATCGACTTCTTCAATCGGTTCCTCCATGCGCAATCTGTATTCATGATATTTTTCGGCAGTATTTCCGTAATTGTACTGATTTCTCACTGTTCTTGCCATAACTTTGCCCTCTTTAACGTTTCAACGTTTCGTAGTTTACGTATTTTTCTTCGTTCCTGACGAAAACTCTGAGTTTTGCCGATTTGGAACGGGGGTTTTCTTCCATCTCCTCTTCACCCGGAAGAATGGGCTTTCTTGTTAATGTTTCGCCTAACGGTTTTCTGTTACAGGTGCAAACCGGAAAACTCGGAGGACAGATGCAGGGATTTGCAAGATCCTTAAACTTGTTCTTCACCATTCGGTCTTCCAACGAGTGAAATGTGATGATTGCCAGTCTTCCGTCCGGTCTAAGGAGGGAGATCATATCCTCCAGTGCTTCTTTTAAAACGTCCAGCTCTCTGTTGCATTCGATCCGAATCGCCTGGAAGGTTTGCTTGGAGGGATGCCCCTTTCCGGCTCTCATCCTGGCCGGAATGCTTTCCTTAATGATCTCGTTTAATTCAAACGTTGTCTCGATCGGTTTATCTGCTCTCGCCAGGACAATATGTTTTGCAATGTTCTTGGCGAATTTCTCTTCTCCGTAATCCCTTAGGATCCTGAACAAATCTGCCTCAGAGTATCCGTTGACTATCTCTTTTGCGGATAATTGACTCCTTTGGTCCATCCTCATATCAAGCGGTGCATCGTATCGGTAGGAGAAGCCTCTGTCCGCCTCATCGAACTGGTAGGAAGAAACTCCTAAGTCAAGTAAAATCCCATCAACGCTCTCAATGCCGAGTTCCTGAAGAACCGCTTTGATATTTCTGTAATTATCCCGGACAATTGTAGCGATTCCTTTGTCGGTAAACTCTTTCAGTCTCTCTCCGGCTGCTTTGATTGCTGCTTCGTCCTGATCGATGCCGATCAGTCTGCCTTTGTCCGATAAACGTTTGGCTATTTCATAGGAATGGCCCCCTCCTCCGAGGGTTCCGTCCGCATAAATCCCGTCAGCCTTGATATTTAAGCTATCGATTACTTCGTTTAAAAGGATGGATTTATGTGAAAATTCCATTTGTTCTCCGTTTTGGCGCCGGGCACCGAAGGAGGATTTGTCCATGGGTACCCGGCACCACCTGTTTGCTTGTCTCATCGACCGGATCGGTCATTAAATTCCGATACCGTCCAAACTTTCGGCCAATGCATCGATGTCAATATCTTCGCCGGCCTTGTCATAATTTTCTTTGGACCAGAACTCTATGTGGTTGCCCATTCCGACCATTACGGTATCTTTGACAACCGATGCATACTCTCTTAAATATCCCGGGAGAAGAATTCTGCCCTGTGCATCCATATCCACTTCCGCTGCACCGCCAAGCATGAATCTTGCAAATTTGCGGCCGTCCCTGTTGGTTAAGGGAATCGCGGATAATTTCTCTTCAATAATCTCCCACTCGTCTGCGGGATAGAAATAAAGGCATTTGTCGATACCCTTGGCGATAACAAAAGAATTACCAAGCCCGCACCTGAATTTGGTCGGGATTATCAGTCTTCCTTTCGGATCAATTGTGTGGTTGTATTCGGACATAAACTTCATTTTGTCTCAAATTCCTCCACTTTTCGCCATAGTTCATCCACTTTCCGCCATCTGTACTCCATTCTAAACGAAAAATTTCAAAAAATCAAGTCCCTGACTCAAGAAATTTCCCTATTTTTCAAGGTTTTTCGGTCTTTTGCCTGTTAAAAAATTAACATAAAAATAAGACCTACAAGATGTAGGTCTTACTCATTTGCATAACACAATCCGGGCTTTCGCTCGGAATTATCTTTCTATTCTACTTTGGATACAGCCGCGATTCGGATGGTTGACAAATCCCTCCAAATCAATTTCGGAATCAGACGTTAAATCTGAATAAAATGACGTCACCGTCTTTTACGACATATTCCTTGCCTTCCAGGCCCACCAGACCTTTTTCCCTGGCTGCTGCCGTGCTGCCTTCCGCGATCAGAACTTCATAGGGAACAACTTCCGCTTTGATGAAGCCGCGTTCGAAGTCTGTATGAATCTTGCCTGCTGCCTGCGGAGCCTTGGTTCCTTTCTTGATCGTCCATGCACGGCACTCATCCTCTCCCGCGGTTAAGAAGCTGATCAGTCCGAGGAGATCGTAGCTTTCGGTAACAAGTTTATCGAGGCCCGATGATTTTACACCAAGTTCGTCTAAGTATTCTTTCTTCTCTTCATCGGAAAGATCTGCCAGTTCCTGCTCAATCTGTGCACAGATGACCAGTGCTCCGGAGCCCTCTTCTTTCGCGATTTCACGGACTTTCTGCACATATTTGTTGGATGCGCCGTCGTCCGCTAAGTCATCCTCCGCAACATTTGCCGCATAGATGGTCGGCTTTGCGGTCAGAAGATTGTAGGTTTTGAATGCTGCTGCCAGGTCTTCATCTTCGGGAACTTCGAAGGAACGGGCCATTTTGCCCTCTTCCAGGTGAGCTTTGATGGCTTTTAACATCTCCTCTTCCTTGGCTGCTGCCTTATCCATTCTGGCAGCCTTGGCAACCTTGGCATTTCTGCGCTCAAGAATTTCAAGGTCGGAGAAAATCAGTTCCAGATTGATCGTTTCGATATCTCTTGCAGGATCCACACTTCCTTCCACGTGAATGATATTGTCGTCTTCAAAGCAACGAACCACATGCACGATCGCATCCACTTCACGGATGTTCGCAAGGAACTGGTTCCCGAGTCCTTCGCCCTTGCTTGCGCCCTTTACAAGTCCCGCAATATCCACAAATTCGATGGTGGCAGGTGTAACCTTCTTAGTATGATACAACTCGCCCAGTTTCACGATTCTCTCATCCGGTACCGCCACGATTCCGACATTCGGATCAATCGTCGCGAAAGGATAGTTTGCGGATAACGCCCCCGCATTGGTCAGTGAATTAAAAAGTGTGCTCTTGCCGACATTCGGCAAACCGACGATTCCTAGTTTCATTTTTCTCTAAACTCCTTTATTTACGGGCTTTGCGAGACTTTACGTACCCACTACGTACCCACCCTATCTCGAAAAAAGTGCTTTGGGTAGGGTAACTGAATGAGAATTTGACGTTTTGCAAAAAGCCAAAAAATAAAAGGCATTTTTGCCATTTTTTATCAAATTACCTTCAGCAAATTGATACCTTCATGAAGCGACTCGGTAGTCACATCTACATATTATAACACATCCAAAAACAGATGAAAAGCGAAGAATTGGCGAAGAATTAACGAAGAATTGGCGAAGAATTGGGGAATAATTGGGGAATAATTGGGTATGGATTTCTTCGATTTATAAAAATCTCTCTGGTGCTGTTCATTTGAACAGTACCAGGGAGTCTTAGTGCGATTATCTTGCTATTTACTCTTTTGACCACGATTTCGACTCCCTGACTTTTATCAATCAGCATTCTTTGCTATAGACAAACAATCATATAAACAGGCAAATACGTTATTCCATCTTTCTCACTCAGATCAGCAGTATGTAAAACAAACGCTTCATTCAACTGCTCAGAATACTTTTTTCTGAATTTATTCAAAGATGATAACGTATAATTCTTTCCAGATTTAACTTCAAGCGGAGATATATTGTGCCGATTGGTTGTTTTGCTCTTTGCCAAAAGAAAATCAATTTCCATTCTGCTATCCTTATCCGTTCGAGATGAATTAGAATAGAAGTATAGGGCACGACCATTAGCAACAAGCATTTGTGATACTATATTTTCAAAAATCATTCCCTCGTTGACTTCCAACTTGCCAAACAACAGCTTTTTATATATTTCCTCTGAAACAATCCCATTTTCGTCAAAAGCGTGACTAATCAGAAGCCCGGTATCTCCCATGTACATTTTAAAAGCAGAATTATCACGGTTAAGCTTTAAACCTATATTGGGTTCAGTTGAATTGAAACACACATTTGTCATCATAGAATCCTGAAGCCAAAGAAACGCACTCTCATAATCTCTAAAACGAGCTCCTTTCCCCAAGGAAGAAATCGTAAACTTCTTTTCATGCTTTGACAGTTGAGCAGGAATCTCATCAAAGATACTCTCCACTTTTCCCTCGTAACCTTCCGCATGTTTCTGAATATCCTCCCTGTACAAAGTCAGGATATCTCTTTTAATCTGATCGGCTGCTTCGAAGTTTCCAGTCTCTATATACTCCTTGACAACTTGAGGCATTCCGCCGATGATTACGTATTCACGAAAAAGTGTCATGACTTTACGATGCAAAGCTTGTCCCAATGGATTCCTTTTTTCAAAACAATCCAATATCAGAGGCATTATCATATCTTCGCCCTTTGCCCATAGAAACTCCTCAAAATCCATGGGATACATCTTAATATGACGTTCTTCCGATGGAATAACAATGTCTTTTACATTTTTCTTAATAGACATAAGAGAACCAGTCTCAATATAATCGTATCTGCCATCTGCTACAAGGAATTTAATTGCAGCTCTTGCTCGAGGATATAACTGAACCTCATCAAAAATAATCAGGGACTCTCTGTCATATAGTTTTACATTAAAGGCAGCCGACAGATACATAAAGAAGCTGTCGAGATCTCGAAGATTCATATCAAAGAGATCAGTGATTTCGGAACCAATTTGATTAAAATCAATTAGAATATATGACTTATAGTTTTGCCTAGCAAATTCCTCAACTATATAACTCTTTCCGACACGTCTAGCACCATCAATAAGTAAGGCTGTTTTGCCATTGCTATTTGCTTTCCATTTAAGGATTTTTTCTTCAATTTTGCGCTTCATAAGCATACCTCATCACCAAATCAAGATTTTTAATTCGTGACATTTACACCAAATCATGTTTTTTTGATTATAATCCCTCTTGTGACACAAATCAAGATTTTTAATTTTTGAATTTCACACCAAATCAAGATTTATCATCAAAATGGTTATAGGTTCATTAGTATTCATGATTACAATTCAAATGTAAATTGTGTCCAACACTACAATTAAATAAAAGTCTCGTTTTCAATAATTTTTCATGGTATAAATATGCATACTCAATCGTAATCATAATCATCCGTAAATTCGAAATAAAATCTTTTACCCGTCCGTCTCTGCTTCCTTGCCGGATCAGAACCGTCCTTTTGTCCATAATAGAATTATATCAAAACACAGTCCCGCAAACCACCCATTTCGTCGACCGGGTATGCAAATCTGCAACCCCCCTGTACGTCAAAGCATCCTTAATGTGTCTTTTTTGAGATTTTTAGGAACTTGTGTTAAAATTATTCATATGAATTTTTAGAAAAATCGGAGAATTACTGTATGTTTGATTATTATTCATCCATTATTCTTATATCCTGGATGTCACTTGGAGTCCTGAGCATTCTGGTTTGGGAGAATAACCGGATCCGGAAATCGGACAAAAAAATATTTTATATTTCATATCTTTTAATTGCGCTTTCCGCACTGGCAGAACTGATCGGCCTGAAAATAAACGGAAATATGAATGTTCCGACGCAGGTCATTATCCTTGTAAAAGCGATGGATTATATTCTGACCCCGCTTGCCGGCGGTGCGATTGTCGGTCAGTTACGAATCAAGAATAAAATCAGCAAGGTACTGTATGGAATTTTGGGTCTGAACACAGCATTTCAGATTGTTTCCGTCTTCACCGGATGGATGACTTCAATTGATGCAAATCATTACTACTCTCATGGACCGCTCTATTATTTTTATATGGTCGAGTATTTTTCAATTCTGGTCATTGTAATTATCCAGTTCGTATTGTATGGTTTAAAATTCAAGAAACATAACCGATTTTCTCTGTACGGTGTTTTGGTCCTTGTAATTGCAGGAATCGGAATTCAGGAACTGCTCGGTGCCGACTTCCGTACGGCTTATATTACGCTCTCTCTGAGTGCTATCCTTTTATTCATCCATTATTCGGAGTACTCACAGCTTCGTTCGGATGAACGAATTCAGGCGCAGTCGGTTCTGATTACAACAGATTCGTTGACCGGAGCAAAAAGCCGCTATGCATATTCACAAAAATTAAACGAATACAATGCGATGCCCAAACTTCCGGATGACCTGACCGTTTTTCTGGTAGATATTAACGGATTAAAAAGAACAAACGATACACTCGGACACGATGCCGGAGATGAATTAATCCGCGGCTCGGCAGAATGTATCGAAAAAGTTTTTGATAACTATGGTTCTGTTTATCGTATCGGCGGGGACGAGTTTGTCGTATTTGCCAAAATGAATCGCGCACAGGCCGAAACCATGATTCCGAAATTAAACGAAAAAGCAGCCGCATGGAAAGGACGCGAAGTAAAATCAATCAGTTTATCTTCCGGTTTTGCCATTGCTTCCGAATTTCCTGAACTGAATTGTGAACAGCTTGCCGCCAAAGCAGACGAAGAAATGTATAAAGCAAAAGAGGAATACTACAGGGTAAACGGACTCAAACGAAGGGTATAAAACCGTTAATTCCGCGAATTGCTTCGCCGACTCCGTTATGATCGTTATCCGCAACGGTAAGGCGGCACATTTTCAAAATCTCCTCTTCGGCATTTCCCATGGCAATCGGAAATCCCACGACCGAGAGCATTTCCCTGTCATTGTCCGAATCACCGATGCCTGCAATTTCCTTCATTTTCAAATGAAGCCGGTTTGCCAGCACTCTGACTCCGAGTGCCTTGCTGACACCCGGTGCGGTCATTTCCAGAACCGTATCGCCCACCGTGGCAACCTACCTTTTCAAACGTAAAAAAGAACAGCTACCTCTTCTGATAACTGCTCTATATAACGTTCATTATTCAATTTAATGAGTAATCATATAGCGTACAACGGAAGCACAATGCTCAGCAGCCTCTTTTTTAAATTCTTCATAGTTCATTTCCTCGGACTCATCAGCCTTATCGGAAATAGCGCGGATAATGACAAACGGAGTATCATTCAGATAACATGCTTGTGCAATTGCGCCGCCTTCCATCTCACAGCACATACCTCCAAAATTGGACTTAATCAATTCTTTTTGCTCCTTTGAGGAAATGAACTGGTCACCCGTACAAACCCTGCCTTCGAAAACCTGAACATCAGGAGCCGCCGCATGCACAGCATCCACAGCTTCTTTCCGCATCGTTTCGTCCGCAGGAAACGCAGAAAGACCTGTATACGGAATCTCTCCTTTTTCAAAGCCTATGGCTTCTACCGTATAGTCATGCTGACATGCGTCAACCGAAACAACGATGTCTCCGATATTGATCTGATTGTCGAGAGATCCGGCAACACCGGTATTAATTACTTTTGAACAACCAAACTGATTAATCAGCGTATTTGCACAGATTCCTGCATTCACTTTACCCATACCGCACTGCACAACAACCACATCCTTGTCGCCCATTTTCCCTTCACAAAACTCCATGCCGGCTATGGTAGTTGTTTTGGTATCCGTAAGTGCTTCTTTGAGAGAGGCGACTTCTTCTTCCATAGCACCAATAATACCGATTTTCTTTGATGTATTTTCACCGGCGTTTGAACATCCGCCGATTACTAATACAAAAAGTATCAAAGTCATTATCAAACAAATCGACTTTTTCATTATATTTACATCCTTTCGTATATCCTGTTATTTGATCAATTCACCAAGCACTGCTCCAATATCACCATCAATACAAATGCTTCTTTTTTCTATTTCTCCGGGACAAAATGCCTCTCCATAATTTAAACAGGCATATACAGCTTTTTCATTCGATAATGTCATCTGCCAGAACGGATATTTAATGATCACGGGTGTGTTTGCTCCTACCCCCAGTTCCAGATACAGTACATGAAGGTTTTCATGTCTATGAATAAAATCCGAATATGCAGCAGATGCCCTGTGCCATCCCTCATCTTCCACAAAGCTGTTATCCGCTCTCAAATTCATTGTCATTTCAGAACCATCATCCGGGCATTTCGGGAACAGGTCAGAAGGGATCTTCATCAACAGTTCTTTATCCGTCGGCACTTGGAATATCCCCTGCTCGTCTTTTTCAAAGCCCTGTGCTTCCATTGCCTTCATAACCCATTCTTCATTGTCATAGGTCTTCTGAATAGCCGGATTCACGCTCTGGAACAACCCATAATCGCCCTGCGTATAGAACAACCTTTTCTTATCAAAACCGGCTCTTTGGAACTGATGATCTACATTTGTAGTGATGACAAAATAATCCTTATCAGAAACCAACTTAAGAAGCTCCGTATAGACCGGCTTCGGTGCATCGATATAGCGATTAAAGTATATATGCCTTGCCCACCATGCCCAGCGGGTTTCATTATCAGGAAACGGATAGAATCCGCCGGAGTACATATCCCTGATGCCAAATCTTTTTGCAAAGTCAAAGAAGTATTTTTCAAATCGCTCGCCACTGTAAGTTAAGCCTGCAGATGTGGAGAGCCCTGCACCTGCGCCGATGACAATGGCATCAGCCTCTCTGATTTCCTGCCTGAGCCTGTTTATCCGCTCTTCCTTGCTTCCCTTACCATAGGACATATTTCTGCTGAAGTATCTCACGGCACTCATCCCCTTCCCTATAGTCTCCTGATAACCGTTCGGCATATCATCATATAAGTTTTTCGTAAATGGCCTTATCTTCGTCTTTGAAAACATTGAATATCACCCTTTCTACCTTGCCGGGGTTACTGTGCAGCCATTCTGTAACTGTATCTACAGCAATCTCAGCAGCTCCCTTATTCGGAAAATGAAATACTCCGGTTGAAATACAACAGAAGGCTACACTCTTCAATTCATTATCCGCACACATATCCAAGGTGTTTCTGTAGCAATTCTCCAGATCCTTCTCCAATTCGGGAGTAAGCCTATACTGTACTATCGGTCCCACGATATGCACCACTTTCTTAGCCGGAAGATTATAAGCATCTGTGAGCATCGGAGCCGCTGTCGGCTGTTCATAATCCCTGCCGTACCGGATGCGAAGCTCGTTCATCTGTCTGTTACACTCGCTTCTTAATTGCACTCCGGCAAACGTATGAATGCAGTTATCAATACAGGTATGCATCGGCACAAAGCAGCCCAGCATCTGTGAATTGGCGGCATTTACTATGGCATCCACCGAAAGCCTTGTGATATCACCCTGCCAGATGGAAAGACCGTCTCTGATCACCGGGATATCCGACAGCTTCACCACACCCTTTTCGTTTGCTCTTTCCATCAGATATTCATCCTGTACTTTGAGTATCTCCGATGAAATCTCTTTCGGCATACGGATATTCATAAGTGAGCGGAGGACCCTTCTTTTCTCTTCGCGATTATCGGGTATATTCAGATCTTTGTATTCACCGGAATCCGCCTTAAATTCTTCTACAAGATAATCCAAGCGTTCCTCCTGAGTTTTTAAACTATTTGACATTCTCTTTATCTCCTAACCACTGCTCCGACCGGACATACATTCATACAATTACCGCAATGCAGACAATGATCCTGCTCAATCTGAAACAGAACTCCGTCCTGCCTTATGCAATTCTGCGGACATACCGACACGCAGCTCCCACAGCCGATACAACTGTCCGTAATAAAATATCCTTCTGTTTTCTTTTCTGATCCACCAAATGTAAATGAAGCTCTCTCTATCGGCTTCTTTGAAAGATCAAACCACTCACCGCTTCCTTCAAATATCTGAAATACCGTGAGTGCCTTCATGGATTCTTCCGTCGGATAGATCTGATGCATGTATGGATTTTTCTCAAACAGTTCCGGGATCCTGTCATAACCAAGTTCACGAACCTTGCCTCTGATGGATACGGCAACAGTGGACATGGTATCCTCTCCCTTCATTGCAGTAAAAGCCAGAAACTGTCTTCTGATCAGCCTGTCATAA